>Ga0209269_1000009_pt1 | contig 541747 bp, 448 predicted proteins | sample MTBAKMMethaMetaG_FD_187455 | JGI IMG/M metagenome (GOLD analysis project Ga0209269, IMG submission 187455) | Enrichment culture microbial communities from Arthur Kill intertidal strait, New Jersey, USA, that are MTBE-degrading - MTBE-AKM (Arthur... | ecosystem: Environmental > Aquatic > Marine...
CAGGCTCCTATGGGTGGCCACTTTCATCATAACGGTGGCCACTTTCGTCATATTCACTGGCCACTTTGCGTCATAATGGTGGCCGTTTTGGATCATTCCCGGTGGCCACTTTGCGTCATCATACGCAAGATTACTCCTTCTCGGGGGGTTTTGACAAATAATTCTTATTATCAGGATATTAATATATGCTGTCGTTATTCCTCAATCTTTGGACCCGTCAAGATAAAAGCCATACTCCACATATCTCCAATGTATGTAAGCTCTCAGCAGGACGGTAATTATTACGATCTCCAGATACGATCAGTATGAAAAAGCTCTATCATTTGGCTAGGATCTTCTTCAGAGACAAACTGGACGACTTCCCAGGAAAAACTTATCACTGATTAGTCCTACACCCGGCAAGGCATGCCAACGATGAAACTTGCTGGCATGCCTTGCAATCCATCCGAGTAAATGAGCGCCCCTTACGCTCGCCTTATAAGCAGCCCGCCAACACAGAACCTGTTGTCATGCTGCTTGCAACGCTTCAGGGGCTCTATGAGGTTTTCCGTGGGTCGTTTTCTCTTCTCTGACGTTTTCCCATCAACCCTTGAGTCAGGGGTGAAAGGGTTGATGGAAAAACGGTTTTTCCAAATACAAAGAGAGGAGAAAAGACTTATGGCAAACGTTTTCGAGATCGTGACCGAGCAGATTTTATCCCACCTGGATAAGGGTGTTATCCCCTGGAAAAAACCCTGGAACAGCAAGATCATGCTTCCCCGCAACCTTCAAACCGGTAAAGTATACAGGGGCATCAATGTCTGGTTGCTCCTGGCTTCCAGCTACGCTTCACCTTACTGGCTCACCTTCAACCAGATCCGTGAACGTGGCGGCTCTGTCATGAAGGGGGAAAAGAGCTCTATCGTGGTGTTCTGGAACTTCAAGGAAAAGCATGAACTCAACCAGACCACCGGCGAAATAGAACAGATAAGAATCCCCTTCCTCAAATACTACCGGGTTTTTAATGTGCAGCAATGTGAAGGCATAGCCTATCCGGATCAACCGCAGGAATCAAATATAGACCCCATAGCCGAGGCGGAAGCCATCGTGAACGGCTACCAGGGTCGGCCAGAAATCAAGCATGGGTTTACAAAGGCCTGTTATAATCCATCTGAAGACCTGGTGAAGATGCCCCACAAGGCCAGCTTCATCAATCAGGAAAGTTACTGGGGATGTCTCTACCATGAACTTATTCATTCCAGTGGCCACGAGTCCCGTCTCAACCGCGAAACTATAACCAAGCCGGCCGCATTCGGTTCAAAAATCTATGCTCGTGAAGAGCTTGTGGCCGAAATGGGCGCTGCATATTTGTGCGGGATCTCGGGCATAGCCCAGGCTACAATCGAAAACTCCGCCGCCTATATCAAGGGCTGGAAAGAAACCATAAGCCAGGACCCCAAGCTGGTGGTCATGGCCGCCGCCATGGCACAGAAGGCAGTCCATCATATTCTTGGTCAGCAGGAAGAAGCCTCTGAAATCCAAGAAGAGGTGGCTTGATTATCCTCCAAAAAATTCGCCGGGGCTCCGCCCCGGCCCCGCTATATTTCATGAAATCATTGATCACTGAGTTATCCGTTTATTGAGACAGTAACACTGGTTGATCTGATTATGTGTGAGGTGACGTAATATCAATCTATCTCTCTAATATTTCATCCAATGTTATACATTCGCATGGTTTATCATGGTAAGGTTTATTGATTAGTATTTCTGTTATCGATTTTGGATCTATGGGAGTCTTTACATAGAAAGCACTTTTGAATTTTGTGCGCCATCTACCCTTTAATAACACATCATTTTTCGAATGATATTTAATAATATCGTTGTCAATTATTGCCAAGTCACAGACAGCATATATGTCAGAATTAATGTGGTTCAATATTTTATCTACATATAAGCAAATTTTCTCACCATAGATTCTTGATAATTTATCTTTCTGTCTTTTTGATTTCTCAATGTCGTTACGATCAATAAATCCAAAAACTGTATATAGAAAATCTCGTCCATCAATTGCTGTGTCGTTTATATCCACGCTTACTTTGATAACTATGGGCACTGTATCATTTTCATTTATATTGTGATGGAAAGCATAATAATTAGCGCCCATCTTATCGGCAAAGCAAATGCCAGTATAGCCCTCTATATATTCTCTTTCGCTTCCCTTTTCGGTTTTTACCCATATGGAATCTGGTTCAGTATCTTTTCTACTTAAGTTCTCTTTCCCCATTAGCCGTTTTAGATCATTTCTTAAATCCTTCCAAATGAAGCCTTTCCAATGACTTTCCTTTACAACATTAAGGCCATTCTTTTTTATATCATCCACAACTCGGTCAACTATATTTTCATTTACAGTTATGCCTCGATATAAGGTCAATTTATTCATATCATTAAATCCGATAACTCATTGTTCATCTATGTCTTCAAGCATAATATAACGTCCCTTCTGTGTTCCCTTTATAACTACAGTACTGCGCCATAAGGGCTTCACAATGTCATCCATCATGCCTTCCGGGACCATTACAAGATAAGACTTATCCGTGGCCTGATCTACAAGCTTTATAACTTCATTCCCTTGATGAGTCGCATCAGCAAAAAGAAGGGCTCCTTTTATGGTAATTTTATCAGGCAGTGTGTTTTGAATCTGCACTTCAACTTCTGGTAATCCAATATCACTTTTAGGTCTTACAACCTCTACAAACCTTTCTTTCCCTTGTCGCATGGATGTGAATCCAACCAATTTAACATTCTCTCCATCTGGAGCAAGGCGTTTGGCGAGTTGAACAAAGTTAGTCCTATATGTTTGATCAGGAATCCAATCTTCGATCTCTTTATATTTTGCCTTATTAACAAGCGTCATTAATTCCATGAATTCATCAACAATATCAGATGTATCGGAGATACCTGGTATTTTTTGTTGAGATATGGGCCGACCAAGCTTAAGTGTAACAGCAAAACTTGCAGCTCTGGGTACAGAGAGAAACAATTCGTAATCATCTTTGACACTTTTCTTTAATCGACCATGTGTTCTAAATGGCTTATATTGGCGTCTATCAACAATTCGATATATTAGTTTCGAGGCTATTTCGACTCTATTTAAGAATTCACTGCTATGTACAACCCCTAACCCTACACCCTGGCCAGCTAGGCTCATTTGTAATTCATCCTCTTCCAAGGTTATCCCTCTTAATAACAAATGCCTTCGGAAATAAACAGTCTCAAGCAGGTCTCGAAGTTCCTCCACTATCTCGGCTGGCGGATCATGGACAAGAGCTTTACTGATAAGTTTTTCAGCAAGTCGGGGATCATTACAATCCAAAGCCAATGTGGCTGCGCTTCTATGGAGGATAGAGTATGTTGGTTCGATTGTTGTTGCCATTTCCATGGCAGCAATGGCTTTTAGCTCAAGATCTAATGATTCACGAAAGAGCTTATCAGCTTTGATGTCATCTTTTTGCATACGAGCAATTAGTGCTAATTCTGCACGGTCCATGGATGCATTGTGAAGTTCATTTGTGTTATTCATTTTCGCCTCACATCAGCAAGTGGTCGGCTAAACTCAACAACCACAATATAAGCTGGCAATCCTGTAATGTCAGAAGGTTTGGTTTGTTGAAGCTTCTTCTCAATGCGATTTTTTACAATTTTGTCATCACCATTTCTAATCCCAGATATTTCAAGACGAGCTTTATTCTGAAAAGGTTCAGTTGTGTCTTCACCAAGCCAATAATCAAATCCGGTCCCTTTCCTTGATCTTTGTACAACAGTAAAACCTTCAAGCTTTTTTATTAGCAAAACGGCAATCCCTACAGCACCATGCTCTGTTGCAACTTCAGGATCGTTAAGACACCGTAACATCTGTTCTGTTACCATCGGCCACTGCAGAGTATATCTATTCGAGTGCTCCCCTTGAACAAGCAAAGAGTGACCTTGTTGATGCCCCTGCGATTCAAGACAAACCGCACCAGCTTCAGCTAAGTATTGACCAAAGGATGGCGTTATGGCTGAAAGTCCACCCGATAACTCGGATAGGTTAAGCATCCTCCCCTCCCAAACCATTACTGTGAATAATTATTTTCTACTCCCACGTTTTATTTTTAAAGCCCAAGCTCTTCGCATTCTCTGAAACCGCCCTCTTGATCTGATCCGAAGCACCGGAGGGGAACTCGGCATTGATTTCTACTGTGATCTTCAGCGAAGCGTTCGGGTCAGATGCCAGTACGTTAATAATCTCCTCTGCGAGTTGAACCATACGCATCTTGGCAGTGGCTGCATTGACTTCAACAGAGCCATAGAAGGCATGTGCCTTGGCCATTGGAGTTGTTCCAGGCATGGTTCCCGGAATAGGTGGAATTCCACCATCGGTTGGCATTGTTCCTGGTGTAGTGGTTCCAGTTCCAGATTCACCAACACTATACCCAGCTTCCGGTTCCTTCACGGTGAGAGATAAACTGATCTCATACTGCTTGGCCGTTTCCGGATCGATCAGGAGTAAAGTGTTATCGAGCTGAATATTGGAATCCCCGAACTTGAAGCCCTCAAAATCTTCACCATTCTGTGCATAGGCGGTACCGAAGAAGTCTTTACTGCCTGCACCATTGATGATGGTCTTCTCCAGTACGGAGCGGTTCTTCATGCGGGGTAAAAAGAGATATCGCTGCATGTCCTCCCATACCTGCATGGCATTTACCGCTGTCTTGCCATCCTTCCAGTACAGGTCCCGAAGCTTGGTGCGGAGATGTATGGGAGACCAGGTTGTTATGATGAGTTCGTTCTCCTGGCAGACAGCCTCTATAGCTGTTCCGAATGACGAACCACCAGTATTCAGTGGGAAGACCTCTATGGTGGGCTGGCGATCCGTTGGGGACATCATAACCGGGCACAAGATCCATTTATAGCACTCCCGAGCAACACGGGGGAGAACGTCCTCAGCCGTCTGCATCTCCTTCTTGGCCTGTTCTTCCTGCAAGCGATCAATATTCAGACGGCGGGCATTCACGTCCTCAACAATGGAGTTCCAGGCTAGTGCTGTCCGGATGCAGTCCCGTAACCGGCTCAGGGTTCCAAAATCAGGGGCGATGAACACCAGCTGATTACTCTTGTACCGTGGCTTTGATCCGTTGTTACGGACATAAGTCTGCACTTCCTCAAAAGCTAATTTGGGTTCCTGCTTGCTGTAGAACTTCTCTGGAGGCAAGAACACCAGGCGCAGTAAGCTGTCATCCGGTACATCAGAATGCGGGGTGAACAGGTGGATACCATCAAAACATGCTACCCCACTTGAGAGCTTGCGCAGGACCTCCGCCATCTTTCCCCTTACCTCATTAATGTCGGAGAAGCGGCCTTTACGGTCCTCCATCTCACGGCGCAGATTAGCACGAGTATCAAACCAGAATCGGGTCGCATCCTGTGCCTTATCTCCGGAAGAGTTCAGATAGTGGAGTTTGTCACAAAGACGGTTGAGAGCATCAGCATAGGTCGATAAGGTCTGCCCTGGCTGAAGACATCCAAGCAGGATTCGTCCTCTATCCAGTCCACGAATGCCCTGCTGCACACCGGCAGCAGCTGGTGCACTCCCAAGAAAGATGGTTCTGGCCACACGCCGGGCAGCGGTTACTGATCCAAAGCGAGGTTCCTTGGTTTCCAGCTCGGTTGTCTCGGCACGCTCTCCATCAATGTCTTTCTCCAGGACAGCGTCCCATCCGGCCTGCAGGTAGTAGGTCAATTCGTTCCGCGAGTCCCCGTCGTAAAGGGGAAGGCTACCGGGTAAAATCATCAGGTCTTGGTTCTGGTCTTTCCAGAGGCGGTATATGATCTTGGCCATGAGCTTCAGGACGCCCCGCGTGCGCTGAAAGCCTTCCAGAGTGGTCCAATCCTCATAAAGTCTGTCAAAGACCTCCGGGTGAATCGGGTAAGCCTGTACGAGGCGGTCGAAATAGCGGGCTTCCTGTGTCTCGGAAGGGAGCTTTACCCCTTCCGAAGTATAGGCTTTGGCAAAGCCACGACATACCTCGTTTCTGGCCTCTGTGTCCTGAATGGGCTCGAACAGTCTTCTCCGGACAATCTCGAACGCCTCTTCGGTAGCGACAGGCTTCCACAATGCCTGCACTCTGCCAAAGGTTTTCTCCAGTGCCCGGAGGGAAGCTATTCCACGGTTGCTGCCAGCCTCCACCTCAGACTCAGGGAGTGAGGCCAGCAGGATGGCATTAGGCACCAGCTTGATGGCCTCGGTGAGAGCCTGCAGAAAGGACAGGTTGGTATCGTAGCTCCCACCGCTTAACGGTTTGCCATCTGGGAATTGACGTATATAGGCCACCAGCTCATCGATGAGTATCACACAGGGGGCATATCTGCTCAGAATGGTCTGCAGGACTTCTTTACCTGGTGAAGTGCCATTGGCATCGGCCTCGCTGACAAGCTTGTATCCTTCCTCACCACCAAGCTGCCAAGCCAGTTCACCCCAGAGCGTGTTGATCGTATGTTTGTCATGCTTCCATGGCTGGCCTGGAGCCAGGGCGTGGCCATCGAGTACAGCCACTTTCGCCTTGGGTATGTCCATCAATCCGGTTTGATCAAGAAGGGCTGAAATCCCTGGCAGGTCCTCAAGGGGGCAGGTCCTTGTGGCCAGATGATATACGGCCAGCATAGTATGCGTTTTACCGCCACCAAAAGCAGTCTGAAGCTGTATGACCGGGTCTCCCCCCTGCGCGTTCAGACGTTTTGCCACTGAGGTGAGCAGCAGGCGCATCCCCTCTGTGATATACGTACGCTGGAAGAAGTCGGGGGCTTGCTGATACTCGCGTGAAGCTTTCCCTGTGTTTACTGCGGTAATGTCGGCTGCAAACTCGGACTGCTGGAAGGTTCCCTCAAGGACATCGGTATGGGGTATAGCTATCTCACGCCAGGGCTTCATCATGACTCTCCAAAAAGTTCTGTTTGTATGGGCTGTGCAGTTGATTCAGGGATCTCCCCAGAAGCAGCTTCTAACCCGGACCAGCTGGTGATGAGTTCATTGTAGGCACGGGCATCCTCGGCCCAGCCTTTGCGCTCACACAAAGTATAAAGGCGATAGGCAAGCTGTCTTACAGCTTCACCCTGATTCTTGATCATCGAGAGTAACGTGCCTGCTTCTGTGTCACCGGCCTGTTTATGGGCACGGATAAGATGATGGAGCGATTCCCATACAGGCATGCGCTTGTCCGTGCGTGGGTCCCAATCAGCAGGATATTCTGACCATTTCATAAGACGTACAATACCTCCGCCAGACTCTATCACGCCAGCATCCCGTACACCGTCCACACTCGTCCCTTTAGCCCTTGAAAGAGTATCCGCCTCTCCAAACCGTCCTTCGTTCCAGCCATATTGCTCAAACCAATGCAGACAAAACTGGGTGTCAGAATCAAAGTCATCCTCGGCCAGGAAGCGGTTGATGAGCTGGAGCGCAGTACGTACAGTCATAGGTGAACCATCGGCCTCCAGCACGGCAGCGTATTTTGAAAAGACAGCCATTCCCGGACCGATGATGGCCTGGGAAAGGTCCACAGGGGCAACAGGAGAATGTTCACCACTTGCACCTCTGGTCATTTCGTCAAGTGCCTCAGGGAGAACAGTATTCAATTCTCGGATAAATTCGCGCCGGGAAATCGTCAATGCAGAAGAAGAACGTTGTCGGCAGACTAAAACAATGCTGGAGGCAAGGGCGTTGGCACCCATACTGACCATGCGATACTCTTGTTCACTGCGTAATGGCCATGTACCGACAATGGCAAATCCAGCCCGTAAGACTGCGGTGAGAAATGTTTCCCACCCTGTCGATGACGTTCCAAAGGCAAGGTTCGTTTCCGACTGTTTAAAAGCATAGTAAATGGTAACTGGGCCTTGAGGGTGTGCTTCTTCTGCAAGATTGTGAAGAACTTGTGTCATTCCTTCTAGAAAAAAAACCTCGGCATCCTCATTTGTGGCATGTCTATAGGGTGTGGCTACCAACTCTTCAGTTTTTGGTACAGTAATTGTGCTGAGTAAGCTTGGGAAGATATGTCGGAGTGATTTTCGCAGCCAGATATAGAAGAAGTCAGACAAGTCAGCGTATCCAATATTGTTATAATACGGTGGATCGGTGGATACAACCTTGAGACAAGATATAGATTGAGTTTGAGCGGCGGCTTGAGTAGCAAAACCGGTTGCATCAGGACTCAATTTTTCAATACATGAGGCAATATACTCTGATGCAGGAGCGAATCCTCCTACCGTTTCAGCAAGAATGTTCGCTTCAGCAAACCCCCAGGCCATTTGAATACCTTGTTTGCCAAAAAGGTGCATAACTTTCTGGTTCGAGGGAGACCAAGTACAAAGAGTTGTATTAAAGTCGGTGCATCGGTTTACGGTAAATGCCAGATATAAGCTTATTGCTTCAGCATAAGCAGTCACACCAATTCCGCCTTCATCAAGCCCCAAACCATCGTCTGTCATACCGGCATTTTTGGCATCTTGACGAATGCGTTCACGTACACTGTCCAACAATTCACTAAACGTGTTTAATGCCAGTAATTGACGATGGGTAAAATAATCACCGAATACTTTCAATCCATAGACTCGCCCCTGTGCATTAGAAGCAAACGTTCCTCGGCAAGGCGTTTCTGGTATCCAGCCAGGCTTAGCATTTAGGGCGATAGATTCTGCATCCTTAGTTGGAGGTAGATATATTCGACCGCGCACGCCTTGAGCGACAATAGCCATAAGTTTATATCCCATCCGATTGGCGTTTGCCGCATTATCTATATAAGCATAACCTATGGGGATGCCTGATAGTAAACACGCAAATGATCCGCGAGCAATTTTGTTACCTTTCTTTGCCTCAGGTGGCGGAGTGCCAATAATCACATTGAAGTGATAACTATCGCCTTCAATTACAGGCTGTATGTAGGCCTCCTTTCCCTCCTTATTACAAAGAACAAAGCTGGAAGCCAATGGCACATCAACATGAGAAAAGGCCGGATTGGGACTCTTAACTGTGCGGGACCAAAGCCAGGCCAGGACGGTAAGCTTTTGGCCTATAAGAGGTTCTAGATCGGGGCGTTCATGAGCAAGCTCAGCAGTTATTTCTATTCGAGGGTAGAGGTGGCCTATTTTTTTTTGAGCTTCTTCATTCATCCAAGCTCCATAATATCGTACATCCTCTACAAGCCCCATGCCCCCCTTCCATTTATAAGCCGCTGTTGATTTGTTGGTTATTGGTCTCAGTGGTGGCTTGTCGGTAAACTTTGATGGAATTTCTATCATCGCCTTATTAATGAGCACGGAGACTGGATTTAGATCTGTGGCATATGATTCCAGGCCAAGTCGCTGAGCTTCTAGCGGAATAGCCCCCCCTCCAGCAAAGGGGTCATGAAAGGCTGGATGCTTATCTGGATTAAACAATTCAGCAGCGTCTGGGTGATCTTTATTCAGCTCACATACCTCTCGCCATGAGCGATCAATTTCCGCATGAGCGCACTCCAGGACCTCTTTATTAGTAGTGTTTTCCCATTTAACCAAATCCTCAATGATTTTAAAAAGTCGCACTCGTTCTATTGCTGCTTCCTTTTTATTTTTTCCGAACTTGAAGCCTCGTCCAATGTTTGTCCCTGGATCGTTTACCAGCTGAGCGAAAAGAATAGCTCTTGCTGCAGCAAGCGGCTTTCGTGACCACCAAAGATGAATACCACGAGGATGTGCGCCAATACCTGGCATCTTTTCATAGGCACAGGCTTGATTAATCACATCCAATGGTAGAGCAACTTCGATAAGTTTTCGTGGAGATTTAATAGGGTATTTCATAGGCTTACTCCTTTGGCACGTTCGAGCAGAGCTTTGAGCTCAAAGGTAACAGCTGATACACCCCATCCCGGCTCTGCCTCGAACGGATTCTTCAGGTAGAAGGGACCATCTACGGTGTCATTTTCATCGACAAGGACGATGGCCAGCAGAAACTTGTCGGACTGATTCAGGGCATAGAGCATCTCATTCCGGGTTATCGTGACCGTAGCTGCACCCTTCACACGCCCCTTTACCTCTATGTGACGAGCATCCGGCTGACGGCCATCAAGGACTGGAGGGTAAGCGGTTAGGTCCCACCCGCATTTCTGGGCCGACACGTCCACAACCGAACACCCACGTGCCTCTTCCGCACGGCGGACGGCATGCATAGCAAGCTGTTCGATGCGACTCCGGGCAGCAGCATCCGCCGTGAAGGTATCTGCGGTAACAGGCTCACCCCGAAGTTTCCGCAGCAGCCCGATAGGCACCACCAATGCTCCGCCAAGGGCAACGGGTGTGGCTGAGACCACATGTCGCATGGCCTGGAGTTCTTTCTTCCGGTTCTCCAGCCTGCCTTCAAGATCAGTGACCGTGCGCCGGACATTTTCGAGATTCAGCCGCACCTCCTTGCCTGCCTCCTGATCTTCCTTGAGACGCATCCAGCGGTCAGACCAGAAATCGATTTCTTTGGTCAGACGGTCATGAACAGCAGCCAGGGTCTTATCCACATGCGTGATCCTCCGGCCAGCTACTTCCTGATAGTGCTCCGGGACTAAGGTGGAGGCAGCAAGGGCCAGGGCTCGTTGTTCCTGATCGGTGCGAATCCAGGGGGCAGCGAAAAGATCTTTCAGTAGTGATCGATCCTCTGGACTGAGCGGTTCAAGATCAAGGTGTGGTGCCCAACCGGCAAACGATGCCTGGCCCTCCGGATCAACCCGGACGAATTGCAGCCGTTTGGAAAGCACCTGATCATCTCCGGAACGGATATCATGGGTCAGCAGGAAGAGCAGCGATGCCTGATCACCTTCATCATTACTATCCACGAGGACAGCACCCTGCCGGAGAAGGTTGCTGTGTTGTTCAAGGATAAGATCACTCAGCGCAAGCATGAGCGGATGTCCCGGATGTATCAGGACAGCAAAAGGCATCCCCGGCTTGTCGAGAGGCCGGACCGCCTCCTTGGTGAAACACACCCGCTCATACCGCTTAAGCACCGGGGCAAGCTCCCGGCGATTTCGTCCTGTAATGAGGCGGTCTCGTTCACGGATAGATACGGGTACATGGGTGATCTCAAAACGACCTGCTTCACGAGGGTGGATAGAACCCGCAAAGGATTCAAAAGCCTTCAGGAAAAAGGAACGGACAAAGTAGGGTTGAAGCCTCCTGGCTTCTGCTTTCTCCATCTCTTCCTTCACGGCAAAGAGACGTTCTGCCCCCAATGTTTCTTTTGCGAGGGCATTGCGGTCGATGATCTCACGAAGGCGGTCATGGTCAAGGACGTTTTCAATCTTCTTATAAAGACGTGCCCGTATTTCATGCTGATCACCATATCGAATGGCCTCAAGCAGCAGGCTCTTAAGGCTTATATCCTCAAAAACCTCCCCCAGAATATCAAATACCCGTCCTTTAAGGGCTTTGGTTTCTACTTCCAGTTTTTCCAATAACCGGTGATAGACATCGCCCTCCCGAGTTTGTTTTGCCACGAGATTCCAGAGATGACATACCTCCTGCTGGCCTATACGGTGAATCCGACCGAATCTCTGTTCAAGACGGTTGGGGTTCCATGGCAGGTCATAATTGACCATCAGGTTGGCATTTTGGAGGTTAACACCTTCACCCGCAGCATCCGTAGCAACAAGCACACGTATACCGGGATCAGAACGGAAGAGTGCCTGAAGGCGGCGGCGTTCATCCCGATGGGTTCCTCCATGGATGGTAACCACTGCATCCAGGTTGCCGAGAACGCCACCGATCCTCTGGTGCAGGTAGTTAAGCGTGTCACGGTGTTCTGTGAAGATGATGATCTTTCGCTGCCTCCCTGCAGCATCATGCATATTGGGATCATTTTGCAATATATGGGAGAGTTCATCCCATTTGCGATCCTGGCCTGAAGCTACGACATCACGAGCCTGGTTCTCCAGTCCTTCAAGGATGCGAATTTCCTCTTCCAGTTCAGAGATCGTCCGGGATGCAGATGCCTTATCAACGAGGGCTTCTTCGAGTGACTCCTGCTCCCCTGCATCGAGGTCATCATCATCCTCAGGAGGAGCTAACAAGGTCTCAGCCATCAACTGATCGACTCTCTGCCCTAACTTCTCTTCTCGTAAACGCCGCTCCAATCGTTCACGGCGGCGTTTGAGAGATTGGAATATGGCTTCCGGGCTGGATGCCAGCCGTCGTTGAAGAGTGGTAAGGGCAAAGCCGACCGAGCCTTTCCTCTGGCCATCAAGGTGCTCTGCCTTGCCCATTTCCTCCTGCACGTAGTGGGTGACATCTTCGTAGAGGACAGCCTCGATGTCGGAAAGTGTATAGTTGACGGTGTAGGCACGTCTCTCAGGGAACAGGGGGGTGCCATCGAATTTCAATAGTTCCTCTTTCACCATTCGGCGCATAAGATCGGAGGCATCTACCTTATGCACCCCGTCCCGGAACTTCCCATAGAACCGGTCTGAATCGAGCAGGGAGAGGAAGAGTTGGAAGTCTTCTTCCTTGCCATTGTGGGGGGTGGCCGTCATGAGAAGCAGATGTCGGGTATGTGCCCCAAGGTTTTCAGCCAAGTCGAACCGCTTGGTCCTTTCAATCTTCTGACCGTAGAAATGTGCCGAGAGCTTGTGCGCTTCGTCAAATATGACCAGATCCCACCCCGCATTGCACAGCTTCTCTTGCATTTCAATATTCCGGGACATTTGGTCCATACGGACGATGAGCTGATCGCCATCTTCGAAAGGATTACCGCTCGGAGTTGACGTCTCTAGCTCCCTGGAGAATATGCTAAATTCCAGGCCGAATTTCTCAAACAACTCATCCCGCCATTGCTCAACTAGGCTTCCTGGTGCAACGATAAGGATGCGCCTGGCATCTGCCCGCATGATGAGTTCCCGGATATACAAACCGGCCATGATCGTTTTACCTGCGCCAGGGTCATCGGCGAGGATGAAGCGTAAGGGTTGCCGTGGCAGCATGGACTCATAGACAGCCGTGATCTGGTGGGGGAGAGGTTCCACATTGGATGTGTGGACAGCCATCATGGGGTCGAAGAGGAAGGCCAGATCAATCCGCTTAGCCTCCACTGCCAACTTGAACATCTCTCCGTCACCCTCGAAGGACCAGGGACGTTCAACTATGGCGAGGCTGATACTGGATTCGTCATCTCGGTTAAGGAGCCGCTCTTTAAGAACCCCCTCGGGTGTCTTGTAGATGACCTGGATAGTACCTTCAGCTATTTGCACAATCGAGACCACGGTGACAATCGCCGTGGTCTCAACGCCGGATAGGGCCATACCAGGAGCAAGAGATTGTAAGCTAATCATAATCGGCCTTAACCTCTTCTCCCATACCCCGCAACTCGAACTACCCTAACGCGGGGAATGAGACCCCTTGATTCCATTCAAATACCCCTTAAGAAACTAGATAAAATCAAATTACCCCATATTTTATACGCCTAATTTTAAAAATGCAAACAACTCAACAAATTGTTGTCTTAGGAGACAGTATTTTATACAAACACAGGACGCATATCGATCACATCATCCCTGCTCTGACTGCTCAGAGATAATATTGCAATGGCCTGGTCCTTCTCAAGATTCCTTATCAACTGTGGATCAAGGACTGACTTTTCTTTGAGCGCCTTGGTTACTCCGGATGTGGTGCTATTATTGGAACTGCCAAGGATGGACCCTGAAGATGACGAGCCGGATGTTCTGGACCGTTGATAGCTTTCCTGCGGCACATCCACCCGGCCTAGAAGATGATTCAGATGATCGAGGGTTGCCTGGTCCTCGGTCTTGAAACAGATCTTCTGCCGGAAGTTCTGGAGCAGGGCATGGGCCATATCACGCTGCCCTATGGCGGCATAGAAGCTGGAGACCGACTGGCCGGATATGATGCCGATGGTTCTGGATGACCGCGACTTATCCCAGAAGTTTAGATCCGAAAGCCCGTCCCTGCTGCAGGAGACGATCTCCTGGAATTCATCACAGATGAAAAACACCGGCCGGTCCTGATTCCATCCAGGTTCTGAAACCCGCCGCTGCATGACATTGAAGAACCGCAGCTTGATAAGGGTGTATACAACCTTGCCGCCCAAGCCCCAGCGGGAAAGCGGCAGATCCACCAGGAAGATTGTACCGCCGAGAACATCCTCCATTTTGGCCAGTCCTTCACCTTCTGAGCAGAAGGCATCCACCAGTTCGGGCTGATTGAATGGAGACAGGACCTGGGCCACCGTGGCATTGACCCCGGAGACCACCTTGTCATCAAAACCGGAGAAGATATTCTTGCGATATGACAGATACGATTCGAGCAATCTCTCATCAGACGGATCGAGGTCCTTCTTCAATTCATCCATGAGACTGTCAGTCGAAAGTCGGAATTCGCGTTCAAACAAATAACGGTATAAAGCCGTCAGGCTATAGTTCCCTGGAAAAAATGAGAGGACCCCCAAGGCGTTCCGGCACAGCTCCGTGGCCGTATTAATCCAGAAGGGGTTCTCCCTGGACTCACCGGATATAAGAAAGGCAGATTTGAGGAAGGATGAAGCCACTTCCGGTGATAATCCCTGGAGCAGATTCATGCCCACCTGAGAGGGGCCTATGGTGATCACGGGCTTGTCCACCACACCGGCCAGGGTATAAACCGCCTTCTTGAAGTCTCCTTTGATATCGAAGATCAAACCGCCGCAATCCTGATCCAGAAGCTGTAAGAGTAGCGGCTGGACCGCCCGTGTGGTCTTGCCCGAACCGATGCCTCCCATGATGGCGATGTTCTGACAGGCATCCTCCAAGGAAAGTACGACCTGTTGTCCGGAATCCATTCCCGATCCATGCGACAGGGCAGAGAGTTCTCCGGTGGATGAACCCAGCCATAATCCAAACCGGCCGATGGGCCGTCGCAGGTTGCGGATGATCTCTGCCCCGGAATGATGTCTCTTCTTCGAACCTAGCCATTCGAACCCACCGGCGATGATCAACACCAGAAGATAGAATGATATCGATACGACAACCCATAGACCAATCGTCCCCATGAAACCGAACTCCCAACGCTTCAATGACTTGATCCAGGAGACCACGGGGAAGGCCCCGACCATGGCGTACATCGCAAAGTACGAGGAGAAGGAAACAAATAAAGACCATGGGCTCAGCCTGCGTGAAAAAAGACTGACCCCAAAAGGTATGAGCGGCCAGAGCAGGGCGATATAAAAGGTGATGACACCGATATCACCGGCTTTGGTGAAAGCCGTCGGATTCTTATAATGCGAGTATACGGCCTGATATTGCGGATAGAACGTATAGAAAACCGTACCGGCGGCCAAACCAATCAAGCCCAATACAATCGAACTGGCGATGATTTGCCCGATAGAGAATTCAGATCCCAGCGGTCTGGTATGATTGGGCGTGTTGCCTTTTTTTACACCCGCAAAACCCTCAACCCGTGATTTCCTGAAGAAATCCAGCAACTCATTATAAGAGGAATCCTTCAAGCTGCCTCCTCGTAATATGGACATGCATATGCGCAAGCCGGGCATGGACCGGCATCCATGGTTATGAGCTCGTGTTTCAAAACCATCGATGGATGAACGGTATCAGATACCCATAGACAATCTGCATGATTACCAGAGCAAACATGCCTCCCAGTGCGGCGATGCCGAAGATCTTCAGAAAGAGATAATCGTAGTAGGACGAGAGCTTTTGTTGATGCAAAGTAGCGATCCGTCTCAGCTCCTGGGTATCGCTATGGGCGTCCTGGAGAAGGGCCTTGGTTTGCTCGAAAATCTTCTTCTGCTCAGCCAGCATTTTCTTCAGCGAGTCGATGAAGTCCTGTTGGTTCTTCTTCTGCTCCCGGTCATACCCGACAATCAGAACATCCAGATCGTCGATCTTCTGTTTCTGTTGAGAGAAGAGGGCATCAAGCCGGTCCGCTATATACCGGATCTCCTGGACTTCATTGACCGGGGTGGATGATGATTGCTGCTCTATGCTCTCTTCAACATCCTTACCACTCATGACGCCTCACCCTTCGGAGCCAGTCCGAAAAGGGCGCGGTCAATATCGCGGACCAGGAAGCCGTCCAAGAGCTTGATAAGATCGTCTTCATTGTCCTTGTATTTCACCTCAAGAAAATAAGCGCCGACCAAGATCTTCTTACGGGTGTCGGACGCCCGTTCTTTCTTTTTCATACGGGCTTTGGCGTTGGCAATCTGCTGTTCAAGCTTCTGCTTCTTTTCCATGAGTTTGTCGAGCGGATCAGATTTTTTATGTTGCATTTTAACCCCCTCAATAGTAGTACATAGTGTATGAGTTACATTAACGAGTGCTATGTGGGGATGTCAAGGGCTAATCAAGGTTTGCTTCATCTTTTCAGTAGCATTTTCGTTTCATAAACCGGGAAGACTTAATAAATTAAAATGAGCGTGATAACAGAACCCATAAAACTGAGCTTAGCGAAGGCGCGCTTCCACGTCGTACCGACGGCGCGAAAACGGAAGGTATAAGGGCGATAGGGCAAAATGGCGAATTACCACTTAAGCATAAAGCATATTTCCAGATCGACTGGCCGCAGTGCAGTATCTGCAGCGGCATACCGGTCACGGGAAAAGCTCTATGATGAACGGCAAGGCATGACCTTTGACTATACCAGGAAAAAGGACCTTGCCTATGCAGAGATCATGTTGCCGAAAAATGCCCCTGAACGATGGAAGGACCGCGAGCTGCTCTGGAACGAAGTGGAGAAATCGGAGAAGAGAATCGACTCACGGCTTGCCAGGGAGGTTGAGGTTGCCCTTCCCAAGGAAATGAACCTCAAGGAACACATTGAGCTGCTGCGGGAATATGCACAGACCCAGTTCGTGGATAAAGGCATGGTGGCGGATATCTGTATCCATAAAAGCGAAGTCAATCCCCATGCCCATATCATGCTTACCTTACGTGAGATCACTGAGGAAGGCTTCGGGAAAAAGGAGCGATCCTGGAACGACAAGGCCAATATTTTTACCTGGAGAGAACAGTGGGCCATTGTGCAGAACCGGAGACTCTTGGAAGCCGGTCATGACATCCAGGTAGACCATAGAAGTTATGCCGATAGAGGCATTGACCTCGAACCCCAAGGCAAGATTGGGATAGCGGCAAAATACCTGCCCAAGGGTTATCTGCACTTGCAGGATACCCGTGGACTGGAACGGTTGGATGAGTACCAACGGATATGCCGGGAAAATGGAGACCGGATCATCGGCGATCCCGAGAAAGCCCTCAAGCATCTTGGCCATTACGATGCGGTCTTCAAGCGCGAGGACATTTTGGACTTTGCTTTCCGGCACAGTGCGGACAAGGAACAGTTTAACCGAGTGTTGCATGCACTTGAGCAGAGCCAGGAGCTGGTGAAGATCGGAAAGAACGAAACCGGCGCGGATCTCTACACCACCAGGACCATGCTGACCGATGAAAGGGCCATGCTTGAAGCTGCCCGGGAAATGAAGGTCTCCCACGAGCATGCTGTGGAAAAATCCATCATGGATCAGACCGCCGCCAATTACACCATGAGCACGGAACAGGACAAGGCCTTTCGGGGTTTGCTTGAGCAGGGTGATATCGCAGTCATGATTGGAAGAGCCGGTACCGGCAAGAGCTATACCCTGGGTGCGGTGCGCGAGGCCTACGAAGCTCAAGGGTATAAAATTAGAGGTCTGGCCCTCTCCGGTATCGCGGCCGAGGGTCTGCAAAACGAGAGCGGCATTCCCAGTACTACTATTTTCAGGCAGCTCGATGATTGGGACAATGGCCGGGAGATGCTCCGTCAAAAAGAGGTCTTGGTAATCGATGAGGCTGGTATGGTCGGTACCCGGCAGATGCACCAAATACTTGAGCATGCCCATGAGGCAGGCGCCAAGGTGATCATGGTGGGCGATAACGAACAGCTGCAATCCATAGAAGCCGGTGGATCATTCCGAGGCATCATTCAGAAGACCGGCTATGTTGAACTTGCTGAAATTAGGAGACAGCAGATCGATTGGCAGAAAAATGCCACGATAGAATTCTCCGGTAAACAGGAGCAAGCTGAGAAGGCTTTGGACATGTATAATGACCATGGTCATATCAAGGAATGCAGTTCACGCCAAGAAGCTAAAGACCAGATGCTCAGTGACTGGGCGCATGATCAAAGGGAACATGCTCATGGCACCAGCCTCATGATGGCTTACACCAATAAGGACGTGGCCGATTTGAACCAGGGTGCCCGGCAGCACCGAAAAACCCAGGGACAGTTCAAGGGACCCGAGCATACCTTCATGACTGAGAAGGGCGAGCGTGAATTCTGTTCCGGAGATCGGATCATCTTCCTGCGTAACGAGCATTCTCTGGGAGTACGTAACGGCTCCCTGGGAACAGTGGAGAGCATCAGACGAGGTGCTATGACCGTTAAGCTCGACAAAGGTGATAGGGTGGCAATCGATGCCGCCATGTACAAGGATTTCGACCATGGGTATGCGGCCACGGTACATAAGACGCAAGGTTCGACCATTGATTGTACCTATGTCTTGGGTTCACGGCACTTTGACAAGCACACGGCCTATGTTGCAATGAGCAGGCATCGGGAGAATACGACCATGTATTACGGCAAGGATGACTTCAGGGAATTTGAGGAACTGAAGCAGGTCATGAGCCGCCAACGGCCCAAGGCCCTGGCTGTGGAGTATGCCGAGCCCAGGGGTATCGAAGCGGATGATCGGCTTGTTCTGGCTCCTATGCAAGCCAGGACTCACGAGGTCATGAAGAGCCCGTCTGATGACCGGCTGATGAAGCAAGAAGAGCTCCATGACAAGTATCTGGAGCGCTACCGCAAGATCGATGAGAATCTCCATGTCAAGGCTCAGGAAGAATTCATCAAGGCCCAGGAGAAGAAAGGCAAGCTGGTCGAGTTCTACAAGGCCGAGGGCAAGGCAGTCGAAGGCCTCTATCGAGGTCGAGTAATGTTCGATGGCCGGGAATACGGTCGTATCCTCACCCGTGATGGGGAGTGCTATATCCCCTACCGGAAAGAATTCGATGCCTTCGAAAAGCAGCTCGATCCAGTGCGATTCGATGGGATGAAGATGGATAAAGCGCCACTGCAACAAAACCTCGCAAAGCACCTGGAAAAAGAACTATCGAGAGGTAAAGGCCGGGAGATTGACTGATAATTTTTCTGGGGGATGTATTTGGACATAGCCTTTGGATATCTTTAGATTCCTCACCACTCTTGAAATGCCCATATATAGAAGTTATCGTGTATCTGCCTAGATCATCGAGTTCTAATTGGTATCGCCTATGAGATTTAAAAAAATATCGTAGAGCTTTGTGCTAAAATATAGCAATTAATCGATGGTTATGATAGGAAGCGTACATTGTATTCTGTCGTAATTTACAGCAATCCCTTCGATATTTGGGTTTTGATACGAACCAGTATTAAAAACGTTATGCAGTGAACATCCACCAAGCGGAGGTACAAAGTATGAATATGACATATAGGAAAAATCTACTATTGCTAGGCCTATTAGCGGTAGCTCTTATTATTAGTGCATGTTCATCCATACAACTCGTTTCGAACTATGATGAAACCATTGATATCCAAGCGCAGCAATTGCAGAAGAAGCTTGACACGTATTTTACTTCGCTTCAAAGCTCCGGAAACGAGGACCTTAAATACAAGTCACAACAAAAGTTTTATGAAGGAGTACTGGTTGATCTCAATGCAATGAATGTTCGCGCTAGTGGAATCTACAAAAACAAACTGACCATTGAGCAGATTGATTTGGCAAAAGAAAATCTTGCTTATCTAGTTTTACTGCACAAGCAATGTGTAAGCTGTTCACTCACAGAAGAGCAAATAAAGAAGGTGAAAGAGAAGGGCGTAGATTTGTCGATGGACTGCAATATCGAGTATGGGGCTACCTCTGATACAAAAAATCGAGGCGATGTTCCTATTAACCGATTTGTTGTGGCCCCTATTCAAGCCCTGTTTAACCAACATCTTGGCACAATAATGGCACTTGAGCTGGCCAAGAAACGGGGCGAAAGCCAATCCAAATAAGGGGACGATAAAATGGCTAACATCGATGTTCAGCAGATACTTCCTGGAATGATTGCGGCGGCCAAAGGCGTGCTTGGCAAGAAATGGACGGTAATTAAAGATTATGCTGAGGCGGAGTTGGAAAAGCTGGCAAGGACGCTCGCCCAGATAGAAGCGCTAAAACTTAGCGGCCAAATCAGCGAGGCTGAGGCTAGCGTCCTATTTGAGATGCAAAAGAACACTACTAGAGCCGTGATGCTAACATTGAAAGGAATGTCACTACTAATAGTCGAAGGTGCAATCAATGCGGCATTAGCGGCTATAAAGGATACGATAAATGCCGCGCTGGGCTTCGCTCTCCTTTGAGTAAATTGCATATCAACAGGTTCCACCCGACATCCATGCTGCAGCTTTGCGTCGTCAGGAAGACGGGCGAACCTGGGCATTACAATCTCTCATCGAAACCCATACTCTCACCCTCACCCTTCTCACGGACAAATTCTAAGTCGTACTTTTAAATTGGGGATGATTTACTGAGCACAAGACCTAATACATCTTCATTATCAATTATGTATCGATCATAGTCTTTGGTGAAAATTGTGTATGGAAATTGGTTAGAGGTGGATTTATCGAAATGTGCCATTATTTGTTCGGCTGCAAGCTCTGGCGTGCAGGTGTTAACTGGCAAGACACTTCCCTTCAGGACGTCTAGATCAAGGCCTTCTGTCCTGTAGCATTCCAATATATTCATTGTGTCCGTTATTATTGTTATGCCCGAATAGATTGCTTCCAATACCAAATTAGAGAATGCTGGAAAAGGGAGATCAGATTCAAACGCGAATAGACCGTCAATACGATGGAGCAAATCTGGCATGTCAGAAGGATGAATTAGTGCTTCCCATTCAATCTTACCTGATAGTCCGTTTTTAACCATGAATTTCTTAAAATCATCAAATCCCTTTCCCTGAGACACGACAAGATAACTGAATTTACTGCCAAGGGAATCGATGATCTCAGCCACTCGGTGCCAACCCTTGTGTTGCCAGTAATAGTTAGCCTTTCCGACAATTGCAAGAACAGGCGGCGAGTTCATTGATCTATCCCTTGGATGAAACAAGGCGGGATTGGGCACATAAGGTGTGATTGCAATAACTTTCGATTTTAAGTGCTGGAAAGAGTCCAGGTGTGAATGATCGGTGATTATCAGTGATGCTGCTCTAAAAGCTTTCTCAAAGAGAGCCTGCCAGATGCCCTGGGAAACAAACTTGGCAAGATCCGACCCGCCATGCCGCAAGACAAACGGCACCCCGGTCATAAGGCTGGCATGATATCCCACGAGACCATACGGGACAAGGTATCCCGTGTCTATGATATCGGGTTTGACATGGTCGATGACCTGTACGGCTTTATCCAGGAGACTCAATGCCCTATGTTTATCTTCCGGTATGTGCCAGGGTATCTCCTGTTCGGGCCGATGGACAGTCACGTTCTGCAGCGGTGCCGGCCGGTCCAACGACGATACCACATATTCAGACGAAACATCCGGCGGGTCGGTCACGATATGGACTTCATGACCCCGTTCACCCAACGCCTTGGTAAGCCAATAGGTCTTTGCCGCAATCCCGCCCTCAAGGGGCGGATATTTGCTGATACAGACTATCCTGGCCATACCCTTGCCAGCAGTGAATCTTTCGGCGGCTCAGTATCCTGGTGGTTCCACCCCTTAAAGAAGATCTGCTCGAAGAGATCGAAACAAAGGAGGTTCATCTTAGAGCCGAGTATTTTTCCGAAGGGATGCTTCAAAAGATCCTCATCGGATATGGCTCGGTTGATGGCATTATGAACCTCCCCGTCGATTCTCGAAATGGCAGCGGGCATGCCAAGCTTCAGCCGGTCATGAACAAACTCTATCCCGGCGCCTTCAAAGTCCTTCCGGAAGGCATCACGCAGGATCATTTTCGTTTTGTGCTTATCCGGAACTTTGAACTCAATGGGCAGATCCATGGCATAGTCCGCCAAGTCGTCGTAAAGATAGGCAGGCCGTATTTCGAAGCCGAAGGCGCCGGCCGAGCGGTCGACACTCTGAAGATGGTAGTTCGAGAGCCCTCCCCGCAGAAGGAAGGAGAACAGATTCCTTCGGTAGAGCGCCTTATTCTCGGGTGCCGGAAACAAATTGTCCACGATCCCCTCTATCCTCTCATCCGGCATAACCGGCTTGAGGTTTCCTCGAATCCGGTCTGAGAACCCCAGCGGGTGCGTATAGATCCAGTAATACCCGCCGAAAAGCTCGTCCGCCCCTTCCCCGGAGAACACCACTCGCACATTCCGTGACGCCCTCTGGCAAAGAAGGTGGAAGGCCACCCCGCCCTGTATGTCAAAGACTCCGCCGGCCATAAGGCTCTCGTAATGCGCGACATAGTCGACTAAGGTGGGCCAATAGTCCTCCAATCTCACAAGATAAGCATGGTGATCTGTGTCCAGCGCATCGGCCACGCGGCGGGCAGCTTGGTAATCTGGGTTTTCCTCATCATCAGCCATGCTGAAGGTCTGAATCGGGAGGCCCAGGATGTTGCGGGCCACGAGCGCCATAGTAGACGAATCAACCCCGCCCGACAGATATACCCCCTTGTCCATGTTCCCATGGGCAAACAATCGTTCGACGGTATCAATTACCTTTTGCCGGACTGCAGGGCAGGCCTCCTTGTAAGGCATGCACTGCTTGCCATCCTGATAGTCCGCCGCCGGCAAGGATGCATACCGATAGTTCTTGTTCAATCCATCCGGTCCGAAGACCATGACGCCGCCCGGCGGGACCTGGTTGATGCCCTCGAAAAACGTTGATTCCTGATCCGCAACATAGCCGAAAACAGCGCTTTCCTTCAAACTATCGACATTCAAGCACGGAGAGATATCCGGATGTGCAAGGATACCCTTGATTTCTGAAGCGACAAATACTTTCCGGCCCCTGATGGTATAGTAGAGTGGTTTTATGCCGAAACGGTCACGGGCGAGGATAAGCCGGTCCTGATCGAAGAGCGCCAGGGCGAACATGCCTTTTAATTTGGCAACGAATTCCAATCCATGTCTGCCGTACAGGCGGGCTATCAGCTCCGCCTCAAGGTCCGTTTCTTTTTTCCCGGTGTCCTGTTCCAACTCATCCCAGAGCTCGGCGTAGTTATAGATCTCTCCATTTAGAAGGACTGTAACACCGCTGGATTGATCCCGATAAATCATGGGGGCGCCGGGATCACCGAATATGGAGAGTCGGCAGGCGGCAATGCCGTGGCTTCCGTGGGATTCCACTTCCATCGTATCGGGGCCGCGATGCTTAATCGCATCGAGCATGTGCTTTAAGTTGTTTGTATCGAACTCGTTGAAGGTAATCAGGATACCGCACATAGGGCTAAAACCTCTGCAAAGCCTTAAGGGCGGAAACCGCGCCGATCAGCGCATAGGATGTGCCCTCGTCCAGGTAGTGGTACGGCCAGTACCCGGAAGGAAGCTGGGTTTTCTGAAGCCACGCTAAGGCCTTTTCGATGACGGTTTCATCAACTCTGTCAATCCAGCGTGACAGGCCCCAGAGCACAACTCCCGTAGACCAGGGGTCACTGCCGATGGGATGGTCCCTCCAGGGACCGAAACCTCCGTCATCGTTTTGGTCGGCTTCCAGAAATCGGATCGTCGCTTCCGGCAGCGACGTTTGCGCCTCCTTCTGTTCCGCCAGCAAATAGAATCCGCCTTTATACGATAGCTTGACAGGCTTCTCAAGGTCATGCTGCCACTCGTTGCGCAGCCATGCCCAATCCGCTTCGGTAGCCACCTCGGGCACCAAGGTGATGACCAAGGCTGTGGTTGGAATCCGAACCTGATCCCTTGCATGACGGCCCCAGCCGCCTGCTTGATTTCGTTGTTGTTCCAAATACTTCAGCCCATTTTCTATAGATAATGAAAAATCATGTAACTCATGGCGTAATGTTGCTACTGACAGACATGTTTCTTCCGTATCGGCCCATCCCCCATCCTGTCTCTGGCACGTCACCATATAGGTACCTAGTTGATTAACTAATTCATCTGGCTGATATTTACTGGCTAAAAGAATAGCCAAGATACTACGTCCAAGCCTCTTTATCTCCATGCCGCTATTAATCCTGGACGTGACAAAAGCTGTAAGTCTGTTTGTACTAAGGGAAAGCATCTCAGCTTGTGCTGCTTCGCTTATTCTCATCAATTATTATGGGTGCCCTTTTGCAATGGTATTCCAAACTCACAAATTCTTTTCATGGTCTCGTCGATAATATTACGTGGCTTTGACCTAAGACATGTGCGGCAAAAGAAAAAGAGAGCTTCGTCATATCCATGCCCGAAGGCTTCAAAGTCAATATCCTTGACATCAACAAATTTCTCACAACCGACACACTTGACGCCTTGCCCTTTATTCTTGGGCATGGTTGTTAGACGTATATTGAGGCCCACATCCACTGGCAATACCATTAGTTTTTCTTTATAAACTTCGGATAGTCTTTTCGTAAGATCAATCCTTATCTTACCTTTCAATTCCTCTCCAAACTCTGAAAGCAGTATCAATCTTTTTCCTGAACTGTCTACGGGGCGTGAATCAGCGATTGCGGTCATATATCGTAATAAGCCAAAAAGATACGGATGACCTTCATCCGCAATGAGTTCTCTGCATCTCATGGGGTTGTCGTAATAATTGAAAGTCTTACTTCTTTTTATCAGAGAACCAAGATGTATAATGATTGTCTGACAGTCATCATACTGTTTATGGGCATTTTCTACCCATTTTGTATCTCCCGTATATCCTAGTCTAAAGTCGCCATTTGATGGAGGAAATTGGAGAATAAAACCATATGAGTCTGATATTTTTGTCTTGTCGTCATGATAGGCCCATGTCGGCTTAACGATAAGATCTGAGCTTGACAAATTCAATGTCTCAGAACCTATCCATTTATCACCTTCTCTCTTGAATCCGAACTGCGGCAGAGCATCTGATTTGCCTTCTTTTATGCCATCCTCGATTTCCTTGTCGATGTCGATAATATACGTGTCAGAAAGATATTCTCTATAGCTAGTGTCAGAGATTGTCCTTTTTAATCGGTCATATACTCCCAGACTCAAAATCACATAAACTTTTTTATCTTTGGATCTATCTGTTTTATCTGTCCTCTCTTTTCTCATAAAATGAAGCAGATCTATTATAGGCTCGAAATCTCTTATATGGTCTGCGTGACCATGAGTTATTAGGATAAAATCGATGTCAGACAGAGTAAATCCCATGCTGAACAAATTTTCCAGAAAATTAAAACCTGGATCTATCGCTATGCCTAATTCAACAGTACCTTTATCATCCGTTTGGTATATGAAGTATCCACCACCAAGAGACAGTGCTATAGCGGGTGTTGATGAATTCCAGCGCTGAAGACCAATAAAATTAATTGATTTCTCCTGTCCAGGATGTTGGCTTCTATTATCAATGTAGGTATGAAACTTATCTCTTTGCTCATTTATAATCGCTAAATAATCTTCACCCCTCAACAAGAAATCTTCTGATTCTTGATCTTTTTGATCACCAGATTTTCGAGATGGTTTTAGTTGGGGACATTCCGGAATGACTGCAGAAATATTCTTGCCAGAAATTTTATTAGGTAGACACAACTTACATTCATTATTATTCTTTATTTCATCCCAAACCCCTAACACCTCTTCCCAGTGTTCTCTCTCGGCTTTTTTATATTGAAACATAAGATTTCTGCCAGATTCAAATTTTTTAACTTTTGATGAAAAATTTTGTGATTCATGCTTGAAGCTTTTACCCAGATTACTTCTAAAGAACTTTTCGATCGAGTCTGTATATCGATCATACTCGTATGCTTTAAAAGATCCCAGATCAAGTTTTTCAAAACTATCCTTGAATTTTTCAAACATTTGTTTTGCTAGTTCTAAACAATGCTTCTCATCTAAATTTTTTGGCGGATATACCAACCATGCCAAATATCTAGCAGCTTGTTGATAGAAACCCATCCTTTCGGATTTCTTCCTTCCCAATCTTAGTTTTGACCACTCGGGTCTATCAAAATAGGATTCTAAAAAATTTGTGAATGTTTCAATTTCCTTTATATCTGATTGTTCCTTCTTCGTTATTTTTTCTAAATAATAGTCAACTAGTATTCCAATACATTGAGTCGATAAGTTATTCTTTGCACCAACCTGCCACTTGCTATAAATCTCGATTACACTATTAACTCCATCAAACGCCTTTTCCCCCCAAAGCTCGGTAATCTTTGTCTCAAAGTCTTCTAACCTGCCCATATCTTTATAGGCCAGAGCTTCAAGAAGAATCCTTCTTTCCTTCTTTCGATCTTTTAAAAGACCTAGGGTTTGCATAACATGGTATGAGAACTGAAGCTCCTGCTGAACCTCTGCTTTAAACAGTATGGCAGGCTCGTATATAAGCGGAGACCAGATGTTGTTTACATCATCAGCAGACCAATAACTATCCACATGCCCAACAAGATTCTTTGGTTCCTTAAGTTCCTTAATAATCTCATTCAGAGATAAGGCAGCTAATTTCATCTGTTGCGAATGATAATAGCCAATGCCTTTATTAAGCTTTGCCCACAAAGAATACAGTACAAAACGAGCATCTTTGTATTTATTCTTTATCAATTCTTCTGCACGAATAGCGTATCCTAACGACTCATGGCCAGGTCTTCCACATGCGGACAACTCCTGGAAATACAATTGCTGAACTATTATATCTTCATCTTTTGATGGGAACTGATAGGGCAGTTGTCTATAGAGATATGGTATCAAATGATCAAGATATTCTGCCGATTCATCTGTTCCATCTTCCATGATTAGCGCACGCAAATATTTCGTTACAAATAAAGCGTTCAAAGCGCTGGTTTGTTCTTCTGAAAACCGATGATGCGTATCTGGATCAATTATCTTGATGTACTTGGACGGGTCGAAATTAATAAGTTTTTCAAAATATGAGAATAAGTTTTCTTTTTCTTTATCCGTTAGGTCATCATCCTTCGAAAAAATCCTTTTAACATTTTCAATGCAATCATAAACAGGTGTGTCACGATCAAACGTGAGAGCTTTATAAACTCTTGAAAATTGTTCCTCGTCTATCCAAACCTCGATCTTGGCATTCAGTATTTCTAATGCCTTGAAAGATGGTTCTTGAATTTTCTCGCAACTAGTCATGACATAGGATTTTAGAGACGACCATAGTCGCCTTATAATGTTTTGGCAAGTCAACAATGTTAATATGTTATCTGCATCCGTGACATGATGAGCACTGTTTGCACACAATCTTTTTTTTAAAATTACTAATGAGCTCCATTGGGAAAACCATCTTATCCTGACGTTTGAGGATGGGCTTCTCATAAGTTTTTTTCATGTCCTTCATCTTTTTATCACCTCCTTATTAGTATTCCTTCTTGTATACATTGCTCCAAAATCTCAGCAAAATCATCATGGGCTCTATTACTAGTCACATCAAACTCAGAAAGAAAATCTTGAAAGAGACTATCGATCGATACTTCTCTCATGATTTTACTTAATATCCAATAAGTGGTTTGATTGATTGTATAGTGTTCACCAGTCACTGTATTGAACACCCAGAACTTGCCAATATCTTCAATTCTTTGAAGAATAATGTTTGGCGACAGCACAAGTCTCTTTTCAGGCATTATTTCCAGCATTGCGGGTCCTCCGCCATGCAGTCACCCGCATGGAAATATGCCGCTGCGCGGCAGCCACGGCATTGCGCTAAGAGATCACAATCACGGCATTTGCCTTTCAAATTCCTTGGATCCCGAAGCATCCACAACAGCTCGGAGCCATACCAGATTTTATAGAAACCGTCGGTCACAACATTTCCGATGGGAATCGGCAATCTCCGGCATGGATAGACCGTACCATCCGGCATGATCGTAAGGGCATTGTTGCCGGCTGAACACAGCGCGCCGACCGTGGGGTCTTCCGGTGCGACCAGCGCAAAGAGGGGGCGATACAGCAGCAGCCTTACGGGCGGATTGTCCGTGGCAAGTCGATAGACTTCTTCATAGAGCTGTTTCAGCTCATCATTGCTCAACATCTGGTCGGTCATGGACAGGCCGTTGCCCTCGGGGATCAAGCGCTCCAAGGCCAAAGCCGATACACCTTCTTGGCCGAGAAGCATTATGAGATCGGCAATTTCATGCATGTTCCTGCGGGTGAGCGTCATCATCACACTGACTTCGATATCGGAAGATCGCAAGCGCTTGATGGCCGATAGCGTGCTGTCGAAACTGCCGTCACCGCGGATGGAATCATTAGTCACTTTCTTGGCGCCCTCAAGGGAGACCTGGACCCTGCGCAGCTTCCTGAGACCGGCGAGATTTGCCGCTTCCCGCTTATCGATCAGCGACCCGTTCGTCAAAATGTCGTAGTATTGAATATGATTCAACCGATCGAGACAATCGGCTAATTTGTAGAGCTCCACTTTCCTCAGATAAGGTTCTCCACCGGTAAGGGAGACTGTTCCCATCCTGCCCCACTTTGCACTGGCCTCATCCATCTTTGCGGCAACATCAAGCAGTTTCTCTAAAGGGAGCTCTTCGCACAAGGAGTCGGTCTGGTAGCAGTGCCTACACGTGCGGTTACACCGCTCGGTGATATGCCACTGAAAGTAAAATTCGTTGCTTGCACTCGGTTCCGTTGTTTCCTGCCCCATATTGATATTATACACCCATACCATGGGTTGATTAAACAATAATATTTGTATTCTTTAATTATATATTCATGCTAATTCCGCTAATAGCCAGTATTTACGTGACAAGAATAGAGCGTACTTTTATTAATCTTATTTTCTGATTTTATCAGTTGAGTTATTGGGGTTGATATTGTTGTATAAAAATCGAAAACGATAGATAAGCAGGTAAGTAGATAGAACAGATGGAAATAATAAATATTGCTTTACAGCTGTCTTATGTTTTTCAATGTTGCAAATGGAGATGTATACTCATTGATAAGAAAGTCTAGATAGGAATAGCTCCCCCATGTGAACAAATTACCTTGCAAATCGCGCATGGCATGACTATATTGCAAGGTAATGAAATACAGACCCCGGATTGCTGAAGGCAAAGTAAAGGACTTTGCAGCCAATTCAAAGGTCGTGCTGGTAACCGGTGCACGACAGGCAGGCAAGAGCACTCTGCTCAAGCATGCCTTCCCGGATTACAAGACCATTGTTTTTGATCTGTATGCCGATTTATATGGCGCACGCCGCGACCCGGATCTGTTTTTGGACAGCTTTCCTGCCCCGGTCATCCTGGATGAAATCCAATATGCTCCCGAGCTGACATCGGCGATTAAACGCAGGGTGGATGAAAGGGATGAAAACGGTCTGTATCTTATGACCGGTTCGCAGAATCTTGGCGTTATGAAAACCATCAGGGAGAGCATGGCGGGAAGGGTATTGATCCTGGAACTTCACCCGATGGCGTATCCCGAACTTGCGGGTCTGGGAGGGAAGGGGTGCTGGATCGGTGCATACCTGGCAGATCCGGAGTCTCTACTGACAAAACAAAAGACCTCATCGGACAGTGAGAATCTTGTGCGGTATCTCTGGAGGGGAGGGCTGCCTGGTCTGCTTGATCTGGATGACAGGCTGGTACCGGACTATTTGAAGTCATACGTCGAAACCTATATTCTCCGAGACATCCTCACCCAGGAGAACATTCAAGACCGCGAGAAGTTCGTTAGGTTCCTGGGATTATGCGCCGCTCTGACAGCCCAGGAGATAAACCATGCCCAGTTCGGCAGAGATGTGGGGATCTCGCCCAAAACGGTCGAGCGATGGCTGGGCCTGCTCGATAGGACATATCAATGGTATGAGGTTGCGCCCTATCACGGCAACACCATCAAACGCTTAAGCGGAAAGCGCAAAGGGCACCTTGGGGATACCGGCCTTATCTGCCATTTGCAGCACATATCATCACCAGATGCCCTGTTGGTGAGCCCCCTGCTCGGTCCGGTGTTTGAAACCTGGGTTTACAATGAAATCAAACGCCAGATGGCCGGACTGGCAAGCCAGCCTAACGTGTACCACTGGCGAACGAGCGGGGGTGCCGAAGTCGATATGATACTTGAAATCGACGGGAAATATTACCCCATCGAGGCCAAGTTCACCTCCAACCTCTCAAGATCGGATACAAGAGGCATCCGAGCCTTCCAGGAAACGTATGAGGGGAAAATTGACATCATGACCGGACTGGTGATCTATGCCGGTCGTGAATGCTTACGCCTCAGGGATAATGTCATAGCCATACCTTGGAATCTGCTGCTTCAGGATTGACTATTCGGCTCCCCAATTTTAGACCTAAAGTTTTAGGGCTTTCACGTAACTTTCACGTGTAAGCTTGTAGAGCCGCATAAAACCAATACCGTTCCGTGTTTCAAATCCCCGCTTCCCGACCATGATTTTCCTGAAATTTCCTAGCTTCGTAGGCTCGAAATACTTTCACGTAAAACCATTCAAATTGTTAAGCAGTCTTGAAATCTATTTGTAAAATATTATGTATTATACTGATGTTATCCTGCAAGGAGGTTGGGTTTAGTGTTTATATTACTTCGGGTATATTCCCCGGACTTTGCCGTGAAGGGCTATTCAACAAAGAAAGGTCTTTAATAACTCATCCGCTTGCGGCGGGGATGCTTTATCATGACTCGATCTATTTGCTACGTACTGGGATCACAGTACGTATGCCAGGGGGAACTATGAGCGCTGATTTCTGATGAAGATTTGAGACGATCATTATGAAACCCATAGATAATATAAAAGAAAAGATTGCATTGGCATTGGCGAACAAGCTTTATCGTATCAGTGCCTACAGCATCGCATCGGTGTTACTCGGCTTCATCGGCCTCTATGGCGGTATCTGGCTCGACAGGATCACTCGCATGATGCCTCTGTTCACTATTGTCGGCTTGATCACGGGGATAGCACTGGGCTTTCTCGGTCTCATCTTTGAGATCAAAGGCGACATGAAGAACTAATTTCATGGAGATCATGCCGTCCGCAACGCTTTCAAACCGGCATTTCCGGCCCTGCCCAGACCTGGGAAATCAGGTACCGCTATGCCCTTGAGGAGGCACTTCCTGAAGTGGATGCCTACGATCATGAGACGGATTACCTCGCCAAAGGTTTTGGGGTGGGTGATGAGGCTCCGGATGAGCAGCCTCCAGTAGTAGCGCCTGAATCCTTCCTCGTTGCAGATGCCGATGCGCCAGATGCTTCGGAAAAACGCCTTGATGCCGGAACCATCGATCTTGGAGACGGTATGTTGCTGATACAGGAGCAGAAACTCCCTGCATCGTCGGTAGTAGGCCGCCGGCGCATAAATGGTTTCCAGGACATGGCGGTAACCGCTGATGAGCGTTTCCCGGTTCATCCTGGGAATGAAATTCAGTTCGCCGTCGGTATTGTCTCCGGAAGGTTCTGAAAGCAGCCGCCCCTCCGATTCCAGCCGTTTCCAGAGTTTCGTCCCCTTGAGGGCCTCCAGAAGTCCCACCATGGCCATGATTATCCCGCTGCCCTGGATAAACTCGATCTGCTTCTCAAAGATATCTTCCGGGTCGCTGTCAAATCCGATGATGAACCCGCCCATAACCTCAAGGCCATGGTTCTGGATAATACGCACGGACTTGAGCAGGTCGGCCTTTAGGTTCTGCACCTTGCCTGCCTCTGCAAGGCTTTGTGTATGCGGTGTTTCGATGCCGATAAACACCTTATTGAACCCGGCCCGGGCCATAAGGTCCATAAGCTCCGCATCTTCCGCCAGATTCACGGAAGCCTCGGTGAAGAAGTGGAAAGGTCTGCCGTGAGCATCCATCCAATGGGCAAGGGCCTTGAGCATCTCCTTGGTCTTTGATTTCACGCCGATAAAATTATCATCCACGATGAACACGGAGCCTCTCCAGCCCCGCAAAAACAGGCCCTCGACTTCGGCAATGAACCGGGATGGGCTCTTTGTCCGCGGTTTTCTCCCATTGATCCGCACAATATCACAGAACTCGCAGTCAAACGGGCACCCGCGGGAAAACTGCAGCAGCATGGAGTCATAATCATGGAAATCGATGAGCGACCAGTCCGGCTTGCACGTGAGGCCGAGATCGGGCTTAGACGTAGCGTTATAGATCTCTTGAGGCTGCCCCTGGCGGAGGTCTTCAAGAAAATGCCTGAAGGTCTCCTCGGCCTCACCCAGCACCAGGTGCGCGATGCCACTGACTTTGCATTCCACCGCCGTGAAGTGGGGCCCCCCTGCCACAACCTTGACCCCCAAATCCCTGCATCTGATCAGCACCCGCGAAAAAGAGGCCTTCTGCACGCTCATAACGCTGATAAAGGCATAGTCCGCCCAGAGCAGGTCTTCATCGATGAGCGGCTTGACGTTCATGTCCACAAGGCGTTTATGCCAGGTATCCGGCACCATGGCCGCAATGGTGAGCAGGCCTAAGGGTGGGAAGGCTGATTTTTTGGATACATATTCAAGGGCATACTTAAAGCTCCAGAATGTTTCCGGAATTTCCGGATAGATAAATAGTGCATTCATTGCCGACTCCTTCATAAACGTATAAATGAAATCCTGTAAATAGATTTTGATTTGCACGTTTCAAGGCGCCGAGTGTAAAATTACCGAAAAAACTGTGCGATCGTAAAAAACAACTTCGATGAATCAGAAGCGAGTTGATGAAATCAGTTTCAGATTACCTACCCTTGAAAATGTTAGTTAGGCACATGCAGCGGGTATTCTCACCTCGACCTGGTGCTCCTGGTGGTCATCGACAAGGGGGATCGCCTGGTCTTGTTGAGCCTGTCCATCAACTTCCACATACATCTCGCCGGGCTGGTCCTGCGTTTGCGCTACATTGATGTGATAGACCGTGTCCCGGTAGCGGTAGTGGATCTTGAATGTCTCCCAACCTTTGACCGGCAGGCACGGGGCAAAACGCAATTTATCCACGTCAAGTTTGAGGCCTAAGAGCGACTCCACGATCAGCCGGTACATCCAAGCCGCCGAGCCCGTGTACCATGTCCAGCCGCCGCGGCCGGTATGCGGGGAAAGCGCATAGACATCGGCGGCGATAACATAGGGTTCGACTTTATAGGTACCGACTCCGCCTAAAGAACGGGCATGCTGTATCGGATTGATCATGGCCAGCAGTTCCCACGCGCGCGGACGGTCGCCTAACGCGGCAAATGCCATGGCCGCCCAGATGGCCCCATGCGTGTACTGCCCGCCGTTCTCTCTCACGCCTGGGACGTATCCCTTTATATAGCCCGGATTCAACTCCGAGGTATCCAGCGGCGGGTACAGGAGTTTGATCAGGGCATGCTCCCGGTCAACGAGCTTTTCATCAAGCGCTTCCATGGCCAGGCGCGAGCGTTTGACATCTCCCGCCCCGGAGAGCACGGACCAGCTTTGCGCAATGGAATCGATGGCGCATTCAGGGTTGACAACGGAGCCCAGCGGCGTCCCATCGTCAAAGTAGGCGCGGCGATACCACTGCCCATCCCAGCCGTATTGCTCGATTTTCTCACGCAGCGTCTCTGCCTCCCGGAGGCAGCGTTCGGCAAAGGACAAGTCACGCGTCCGGCTGGCAACCTCACTGAAGCTCATAAGCACATCATACAGGAAAAAGCCCAGCCAGACACTCTCACCTTGGCCGCGAAAGCCCACCAGGTTCATACCGTCGTTCCAGTCTCCCGTTCCCATAAGCGGCAGGCCATGCTCACCGAAATTGAGGCCTTTGACGATGGCCCGGACACAGTGTTCGTACAGACTGGCGGCAACCCCTGAGTTGGCCGGCAGATCGTAATAGGAGTCCTCATCCGGGTTTACCGGGCGGCCCTCTATGAAGCCTACGGGCTCATCCAGCACACCGGTATCGCCGGTGCTCAGAACGTAACGGCAGGTAGCCATGACAAGCCAGAGAAAATCGTCCGAACAATGGGTGCGCACCCCCCGGCCGAACGGAGGATGCCACCAATGCTGAACATCGCCCTCCTGAAACTGGCGGGCCGCACACAGCAGGAGATGCTCGCGCACGAGGTGCGGCTTGGTGTGGATAAGCGCCATCACGTCCTGCAACTGGTCGCGGAAACCGAATGCGCCGCCGGACTGGTAATAACCGCTGCGTGCCCAGAGGCGGCAGACCATGGTCTGGTATAAGAGCCAGCCGTTGGCCATGATGTTCACCGCCATATCGGGGGTTTCCACCTGCAGCGCTCCATGCGTGTGGTTCCAGTACTGCCAGAGCGTTTCAAGCTCAGCCCGCGCGGCAAATGAACCACGGAAGCGCTGCGCCAGATTGACCGCTTCATCGGCATCCCGCCCTGCGCCGAGCCTGAAGACAATCTCACGTTCCTGGCCGTCGGCAAGCTCGAAGGGAACCTGGATGGCACCGCAGGGGTCGTAGGCCGCCCCCACTTTGTTGGAAAGCCGCGTCCGCTTGAGGGCCGCCGGATTCTTAAGGGTGCCGCCGCGCCCAAGGAATTCCGTTCGATCGCCGCTTACGCTGCGGGTCACATCATCCACATCGAAGAAGGCCCTCCGGCCGGAGAACTCAATATTGTAAGGATTGCGCGCCAACAGGGCGCCGCTGGCCGGGTCGATCTCGGTAACCACATGCATGGCCGATTTCGGCCGCAGGTCTCCGAGCACCCACTCCACATAACCCGTCACCGTTAGCCGGCGGTTGCGGCCCGACTCGTTGCGTACTTTGAGGACGGTGAACTTGACCGGTGCGTCCAGCGCCACGTACACCCACACCTCCGAGCGAATGCCGCGCTCGGTATGCTCAAAGACGCTGTAGCCGAACCCGTGTCGGGTGACATATGGCATGGCCCCAGGCCTGGGTAGCCCCATGGGCGACCAGAAGTGGCCGCGCTCTTCATCACGCAGGTAAAACGCTTCCCCGCTGGAATCGACCACGGGATCGTTGTTCCACGGCGTGAGGCGGAATTCGTGGGCATTTTCGCTCCAGGTGTAGGCCTGCCCGCTCTCCGAGATGACGGTCCCAAAGCGCGGATTCGCCAGCACATTCACCCACGGCGCCGGTGTCACCTGATCTTGTGCGGTCGTAATGACATACTCTTTCCCGTCCGGGGTGAACCCTCCGATCCCGTTGAAGAAGTTCAGATCATGACGGGGTAAGGCTCCGACGGCCTTTGGTTCGGGGCGGTGGGTGCGGGTCGGATGAAGCAGCGGCAAGGTTACTTCGGTAACGCCGCGCCGGTAGAGCTGTTCCGCCAGGCTGCCCAGGCTGTCGGTGATGATGGCACGCGCGACCGTCTGGAAGAGAATGCGGTCTTCGTTCGATATCTGTTCGGCGAGCCTTACAAAGATGCCGCCCGGCCGATCCGTCACGTTGACTTCGATGCCCGCGGCAATGAGCCCCATGATCTGGTCATGCAGCAGTTGCCGGTAACCGGCATGATCTTCATTCCAGATCACCAGGTCCACGGTGAGCCCTTTTAAACGCCAGTAGGCATGGGCCTGTACGAGTTGGCGTACCAGTTCAATATGGGAGGGATCTTTGATCTGCAGCAGCACAATGGGAAAATCGCCTGAGATAGAATACCCCCAGAGGTCGGATTGCCCGCGATTGTTCTTGATGAGCAGGCTCGCCTCGGCGCGCAGCAATGCATTGGCATAGATTACCGAGCCGGCCAGGCGTCCATAGAGTTGGGCGTCGGCCTCCGTGATATTGAGCTGTTGCAGGATTGCCTGAGAGTGTGTCCACGCCAGATCGAAAACGCGATCCGCCAGACGTCGATCCTGGTATTTTTCGACCAGGCTGAGCGCCATGTCTCTGGTTTCAGCGACACCGAAGACCGCATCGATCATGGCCGATTTTCCCGGATCGAGCATGATCCGGTGCCGGATCGCGACAATCGGATCGAGCACCGAGCCGTCGCTGCCCGAGAGCGGAGCCGACCCCAGCATTGCTTGAGGAGTAACCAGGTCGTTTGTGCGGCCGATGAAACGCATACGGTCGGTCTCATAGGAAACTTCTCGGCTGTGCGCCCCGTGCACGGCCATCAGGTGCAACATCCACGCTACGGGCTCATCCTTGGAGCGCGGCCGGCGCGTAACGAGGATCGCCCGGCGTTCACGGAGGATCTCGGTCTGGACAAAGAGGTTGCTGAAGGCAGGATGCAGCGCATCACCGGCCGGCGGTGCGAGCACGACTTCGGCGTAACTCGTCACCTCGATCGTTCTGGGCCGGCGCGAATGGTTGGTAATACGTACACGGCGCAATTCGATATCATCCTCGGGCGAGACGGCGATCTCGGTATGCATGTCGATCTCATTGTCGCGGCGGCGGAATTCCGCCCGACCTTCTGAAAAAATCACCTCATAGAGCTTCGGTGTTTTAAGCGTCGGCTGAAAGGTATTCGACCAGAACTCCGAGCTTTCCATATCGCGGATGTAACAGAACGTTCCCCGGTTATCGCTGGTCTTGTCTTCGCGCCAGCGTGTGACGGCGACGTCTTTCCAGCGGCTATAGCCGCCGCCCGAATTCGTGACCATAACGTGGTATCTGCGGTTCGATAACAACTGAACTTCCGGGACCGGGGTGTCCGGAGTGCTCAAGACTCGTACCGGCGTCTCCAGGCCACTGGAAGCCGTGTGTAAATCGGAGAGTTCGGTGGTGTGCGCATAGAACGCCATGGCCTTGGGAACACGCTCCTGCAGCAAAAGCGTTGTGGCCAGGAATTGCGGATCAGACTCAAACCTACGCTGCATCGGACGGTCCAGGAGAACATGAGCCAGGGCCAGGAGGCTCATGCCCTGGTGATGGGACATGAAGGCCCGGACCACGGCGCTCGCTTGCCCGCGCGTCTGGCGCGCAGGCGTGAAGTCGATGGCTTCAAAGAGGCCGAATCTTCCTGCAAACCCCAGACCTACGAGTTGCTGCAGATTCAGGCACGCCGCCTCGGGCGCCACCATCAACGCCAGGGCCGAGGCATATGGCGCAATCACAAGATCCTCGGCCAATCCGCGTTTAAGCCCCAGGCCGGGTACGCCGAAGGCGCGGTACTGGTAGTTGAGATGAACGTCGACCATGTTGTATCCGGATTCCGAAATACCCCACGGCACCCCACGGTGCGTCCCATACTTGATCTGTCGCTCTACCGCCGCCTTGTAGGTCCGGTCAAGCAGGGTGTTTTCGTAGGTCGGCATGACAAGAAGCGGCATGAGGTACTCGAACATCGAGCCATCCCAAGAGAGCAGCACCGGATCTCCACCGACATTGGTGAGCAGCCGTCCCAGGGCGAACCAGGACTCCTGAGGCAGTTGTCCCTGAGCAATCGCCACGAAACATGCCAAGCGTGCCTCCGAAGCCAGCAGGTCGTAGAAACTCGAATCCCGCCGGTCCTCCCCAACGTTGTATCCAATCGAGAGCAGATGACGCGTCTTGTCGTACAGGAAGCCATACTCCATGTGCGCCAGTGCGTTTATTTGTCGGCTAAGCTCTTGAATAGACTCTATCCTCTCTTGGGCGCGTTGGCTTGCTTCACGGATGAGATCTCGCAGCTGAGCAAGCCATCCGCTTTCCTCTGGTATAGCAGATGCCGTTTGGGGGTGGCTGATTGCTCTATTCAACTCCTCATCGAGCCGTGCCAGTTGGGTCAGTGTTGGGATTTCTTCGATGACCTTAAGGACCCTGAGATTCTCAGGTACGGCCGGAAGCGCTGTCCAAGGAGCCAGAAACGTAAGCTCATCCAACGCGTTACGGCATTGCCGGGCCATGGCTGAGGCCCACCACTGGGCTTCGCTCTCAGGGCGCTCAGAGAGAGATCGGACCAGATCCTCGGCGGACGTCGTCAGCTTCTGGAGGCAGAGCCGTACCGCCGGCAGTGTTGCCGGTCGGGCGAGGGAGGCCGAGGCTAGCTCATTTTGAAATCCTGTGAGCGCATCGGTTGTATATTCCCCTGCCGCATCCATGAAAACCCCGAGTACGTCGTTTAACCCCTCAAACAACCTCGGACTCACTATGTTGTGATCGGGAAGTGCGAGCATGCCTGAGCGCAATGTCAGCAGGTGAGCACCAAGGTTTCCGCTGTCCACCGACGAGATGTACTTTGGCGGCAGCGGCTTCAAGGACTGCGTGTCATACCAGTTGTAGAAGTGGCCAAGGTGACGTTCCATGGTTTCCATGGTCTGGATCGCGCCCGCTGTGCGTGTAAGGACTTGTCCGACAGGTATATAGCCGAAGTCGTAGGCGCTCAGGTTTGCAAGCAGAGATAGGCCTATGTTGGTGGGCGATGTACGATGTGCAACGGACTCCGGGCGATGCTCCTGATAACTGTCAGGCGGCAGCCAATTATCCTGAGGACCCACGAATGTTTCGAAAAATGCCCAGGTCTTGCGGGCGATCTTCCTCAGAAAGATAGTTTGATCGGCGCTCAGCTCTGCAACCCGAAGAGCCAGCGGCCGGCTGATCCACCACGCGACAGCCGGCGAGGCCAACCAGAGGCCCAGTATGGGCCAGGCATACACAGAAGATGCCGGTCTGAAAAGTACGAGCTGGATACCCACGGCCAGGGCCAAACAAGGGGCGAACCACATGGTCCGGCACGATCCGAGAAGGTTTGTGCTGTTATTCGGATTACCCGAAGGATTCCATTCAAGCAGTTGTTTGTGGGCGATCAGCAACCGCCAGGTAGTGCGCGAAATCGCATCCAGACTGAAGAACGCCTCATAGGGAAGGCAGGTGATGGTGAAGAGCGCCTGGGCTAAGTTGCGTCCGGCCGAGCGTACCGAGGTTGAGAGGTGCTGGACTAACAGCACCTCGCGCGGTTTGCGGTATATTTCAAGCACCGATGCCACCACGGCCTGAATTAGGAGGATTCCGATCACCGCTACGGTCCAGAGCCAGACCGGTGACAAAACGGTCCAGGAAAGCAGCAACAAGAGGGTCAATGCGAAAGGCACGAGACTGCGGCGCAGGTTGTCAAAGATCTTCCATTGGGACAGCCCCGAGATCGGATTCTTCTGACGCTGCCCGCCCAGAACCGGAACACGGGACATGAGCCAGCGCGCGATCTGCCAGTCACCCCGAATCCACCGATAGCGGCGATTCACGTCCTGAGAGTAGCTGGGTGGATATTCCTCGTAGAGCAGTACATCCGAGAGCAGCCCGGAGCGGGCATAGCAACCTTCCACAAGGTCGTGGCTGAGAATTTTGTTCTCGGGAAAGCGCCCATTGACGGCCAGTTCAAACGCATCGACATCGTAGATCCCCTTGCCGATGAACGAACCCTCACCGAAGATGTCCTGATACATATCGGATACGACGCGGGTATACGGATCAATGCCTGGATCACTCCCATGCAGCCGGGCATACCACGATCGGTTCGTACCCGGCAGGCTCACGGCCACCCGTGGCTGCAGGATGCCGTACCCGACACTCACCCGCTGCGATTCTTTATCATAGAGCGGGCGATTCAGCGGATGTGCCATGGCTGCTACAAACTGGCGCGCTGAGTCGCGCGGAAGCCCTGTATCCGTGTCCAGGGTAATCACGTACTTCACGTCCGATAACAGGTCCGAATTCCCGATAACGAGCGAGAAACGATCCTTGGCGCCACCACGCAGAAGCGCATTCAAATCCGCAAGCTTGCCGCGCTTACGCTCGTAGCCCATCCAGATCCGCTCCTGCGGGTTCCAGAGGCGCGGGCGGTGAAAGAGGAAGAACGTGTCGGCCTTGGGGCTCCGATACTTTTCGTTCAACTCTTTGATTCTATCCCCTACCAGCCGCACCAGCGCTTCGTCCTCGGGTAGAGATTCCGCATGCGCGTCGATGAAGTCAGTCAGCAGACCGAAGTGCAGGTTGTCGTCACGATTTGCCAGGAACCGGACTTCGAGGGCCTCGACGAGATTCTCAATGAACTGAGCACTTCCCAGCATGGTCGGTATCACCACCAAAGTGTGGAATTCCGGAGGAATCCCAACGGAAAAGTCCATGCGCGGTAAAGGATGTGGCGTAACCAGCATTGTCGAGAGCCAGTTCACTAGTGCCAGCGCCAGATGACTGGTGCCCAAGACCAAGAGCATACCAATCAGTGCCAGGAGCCAGCCATGAATACCATCGGCATGCGCCTGTGCCAGCAGGCTTAAGGTCATGATTGCGGTAAGCAGCATGACCGAGCCCAAATAGAGCGTCAAAGGCAACCGGCAGCACACCCGCTGAAGGGCCTCAGCGGTGGATAGACGCATATGTGCCAGGCGTTCGAGCTGCGGCAAGCCCTTGTCGATCAGGTAGAACCCGACATGTGCTTCTCGATCGTCGCCGCCTTTATTCTTAGCGCCATCATGTGCCAGTCGGATCACATGCCGGGCAACTTCTTCTTCGGTATTCAGGCTGTTCTTCGCGATCTTCTCAACGACGTGACGGTAGCGATCACGGGTGGCAAAATCCATCTCGGGGTAGACCCCGGAAGGATCGTCACGCAGTATCTGCTCGACAAAGCTCCGCAGCTCGACGAACTCCTGCCAGTCAATCGCGCCCAAGAGTCTCAGACTGCCGATACTGTTGCTGATGGAGACCTGATCGGCGGCCTGTTGTTGGGTCTCCGACTGCACCAGTTGCGCAATGGTCAGCCCGGACTCGGAGAGCCACTGCTCGATCCAGTTAAGCGGCAACGCCAGTGCCGGGCCCTGACCCTGCAGACGGCGCGAAAGTTCCGCAACGAATGAGCTTGACAGGGGCGGGTTTGAGCGCGCCATGTCCGCGATCACCATGATCAGGCTCTTGGGGTCCTTCCGGGCTACCTCAGTCATCTGGTCCGCCCATGCGTCGGCCAGGTTCCGATCGAGTCTGTCAGCGGCGATGCGTGTCGCAACGCGCCTAAGATTCTCTATCAGTGCCAGGCGCAGCATGATGGGGATGGCCCATAATTCTCCCAACTTCAGCGCCGTGACCTGCTGATAGGCGGCAATGAAACTGCTGAGGCTTCCCTCATCCACCCGTCCATCGCCGTGCGATATCGTCTCCAGGGCGATGTCATACACGCGCGGCAACCCGGCCGAGGGGCCGCTATCCAAGCGGGGCAATTCCCGGCTGTATCCCTTGGGCAAGTGCTTTTTGGCGGTGCGAATCTGCTCTTTTATCAGGTGGAGATTATCAAGGAGCCATTCCCCGGCCGGCGCAATCCGACGATTCGCCTTTATGGCTGAAATCATCAGATTGCAGGTCTCAATCAGGACGCCTTCATTCTCGGTCAGTCTCGCCAGAAGCCGTTCCGGTGCGCGTTTCTGCGTCACCGTATGCGAGTCCGCCAGCACCCTGCCATGCTGCCTCATCTGATCACGGCTGAGCAGTTCCGCCCGCAGCGGTGGCTCGTCAAGCGGGTATCTTTTTGCAAATTTATCTTTTAGGTGTGACCTCATGGAAAGCAGGGACTTGCGAATCGTTGTGTTGACAACATGCACGTTTGAGGTCTCCTTTTGACCTACCCTCTGTTCAAGGCGGGACACATCATTGAAACCCTCAGTTTATCTTACCTGTTAAGATAGGTCCAGTTTAATCGGTTCCTTTTGTGCAATCTGATGTTGAGCTGGCTTATCTCAGAAAGACATGCCATGTCTTCTGGCCTGGAATGATTCTGCATTGTTGACTCCCCCTCCCGGAATCCCCCGTGAAGGCCGCATTGTCGAATCATTGATGTTATGCACAAACACCCATCCCATAGTAATTAGTTTAATCTTTCAAATAAACAAGGGTTATGGACCCTTGGAATGAGGTTGGGCATGACCAAGAAAGCAAGAGAAATCCTTGTGTCGGAACAATGCATGGCCCAGCTCTTTGAGCTGAACGGCGCAAAGTTCGATATCAATGGTTTTATGTTTTTCAAGGTTGCAAACGGATATGTGTACTCATTGGTCAGAAAGGCATCCTGGATATTTCTCGGAGCACTATGAGCAATACTATCTAATGCGTTCTGCCGACATAGAGTGCCGTGTAAGCGCCGTGTGATGCCTACAAACCAAGCAATAGCCTCAAGGGCACGGTTTTCAAATCCCCGCTTCCCGACCATGGCTTTAGGCGTTTTCCAGGCTTTGGGGCTGTTTAGTAACAATCTATATCCACCCCGCTCCTACCAATGCTGCCGGGATGCTTTCACCATAAAATCGTTGGCAGGGTATCTTTTTCTTGGCCGGCTTCCGTTTTCCCCGCGAAGGAGTTGCTCGCGATGGTCCTTGATAGAGAAACCTGGATACATTCAGATGCCCAATAATCTATTTTATGAGGACATCTTTGATATATCTCATGAGATTAAAGCGTGTATTTGCTGCTTCTGGTTTCTTTCCCAGAAAATGGCCCAAGATCTATGAATCCAATTGTTCGAGATAATGCTCTATAACCTTAAGAGGGATTGACAAACAAGGAGGATGGAGGTTCCATCATGAATGTCCTGCTGCTATATCCCCCATCCAGGATGGCTGCGACGTTAAAGGCGTGGCCTTATTCCTTTGAAAGTAACTTAACCCCGGGCGGCATCCGGGGATCATCTTGTTTGAAAAACTTTTCTTTACCGTTCCCCATTACGACAAACCGAGTTTTCCGAGTGTGCTTGTACTCAATAATTTATTTTTTGATCTGGTCACAAGTCACCGCGTTTCACCCGTGCCGGCCCCTTTCTCCGAACGACCCAAGGGGTCAGCGATAATGCTGACGGTATATTTTATCTCGATTGCAAAAGGCTGCATCTTGGCCAAACGGGTGAAAAACATCGAGCTGATTGTCAATAGTATCAGGGAAGAATCATGAAACTGATTATGGATTTAATATTGTTAAAGGCTCCATGAAAAACAAACGGAACACTATGAATGACTCAGAACGCAGGCATGAAGATGAACGCCCGGTATAGATGGAGGCTGGAGATATGGCCAAAAGAAATGATAAAGACATCCGGAAATCAAAGGATGAGTCTCGGGTGCGTCCGATTGCGTTAGAGGAACAGAATGAGGATCTCAGACAAGCACGTGCCGAGGTCGAGGAGGGTCTGAGAAAATACTACGATCTCTATAACTTCGCGCCGATTGGCTATTTTAATCTTAGCGATGAAGGCATGATACAAGAAGTCAATTTCACCGGAGCATCCCTTTTGGGTTATGAGAGGCCGCAGCTCATCAACCGTCGTTTCAGCGATTTTCTCTCCGAGAAATCGCGTCTGGCCTTTACCGATTTTCTCAGAGAGATTTACAAGGACCCCATAAAAAAAACATGCGAGCTGATGCTCTGCGGGGAAAATAATAATCGGAGGTATGTTCATATTGAGGGATTTGCTGCGGAGGCCGACGCAGACATGGGCCGGCAGTGTCTGATGGCTGTCCTTGACATCACCGAGCGCTGTCGCATCGAAGCCGAGCTGAGAAAGAGCGAAGAGCGATACCGTACGATCTTTGAGAATGCCAACGAGGGTATCTTTCAGACCACTCCGGAAGGTCGTTTTATCAGTGCCAACCCCAGCGCTGCCCGTATGTTCGGTTACGCCTCCCCGGAGGAGCTTCAGGTCGCCATGGATGATATCGGTCAGCTGCTTTATAAGCATCCCGCCGATCGCGCAAGAATGATGAGGATTCTGGCCGAGGAAGACCATGTGGTGAATTACGAAGTGGAAATGTATCGCGAAGACGGTCAACTCATCTGGATATCAATTAATGCACGGAGCGTGCGAGGACATGATGACAGACTCCTTTTTTATGAAGGTACGTTTCAGGATATCACCGAACGCAGGCATGCAGAGGAGAAGCTGCGGACCACGAGCGATTTTCTGGAGAACCTGCTGAACTATGCCAATGCGCCGATCATTGTTTGGGACTCGGAGTACACGATCACGCTTTTCAATCATGCGTTCGAGCGTCTGACCGGACGGGAGGCCGAAGAGGTTATCGGGAAGGATATTTCATTGCTGTTCCCGGAGGAGGAGCGCGGGAAATCGATGGCCTATATCCGGCAGGCGAGTGCCGGGGAACGCTGGGAGACAGTGGAGATATCGATCCAGGACGTTCGGGGTGGGATTCATATTCTGCTATGGAACTCAGCCAACCTGAAAGATGCCGATGGACGTCAGCGGGTAGCCACGATCGCCCAGGGACAGGACATTACCGATCGCAAGCATGCGGAGGAGAAGCTGTGCCGGACGCGTGATTTTCTGGAGAACCTGCTGAACTATGCCAATGCGCCGGTCATTGTTTGGGACTCGGAGTACACGATCACGCTTTTCAATCATGCGTTCGAGCGTCTGACCGGACGGGAGGCCGAAGAGGTTATCGGGAAGGATATTTCATTGCTTTTCCCGGAGGATGAGCGAGACAAGTCGATGGCCTATATTCGTCAGGCGAGTGCCGGGGAGCGTTGGGAGACGGTCGAGATATCGATCCAGGATGTGCGGGGCGGGACACATATCCTGTTGTGGAACTCGGCCAACCTGCAGAAAGCCGATGGCCATCGCCGGGTAGCCACGATCGCCCAGGGACAGGACATTACCGATCGCAAGCATGCGGAGGAGAAACTGCGCAGGACGCGAGATTTTCTGGAGAACCTGCTGAACTATGCCAATGCGCCGATCATTGTTTGGGACTCGGAGTACACGATCACGCTTTTCAATCATGCGTTCGAGCGTCTGACCGGACGGGAGGCCGAAGAGGTTATCGGGAAGGATATTTCATTGCTCTTCCCGGAGGATGAGCGAGACAAGTCGATGGCCTATATTCGTCAGGCGAGTGCCGGGGAGCGTTGGGAGACGGTCGAGATATCGATCCAGGATGTGCGGGGCGGGATTCACATCCTGTTATGGAACTCGGCCAACCTTCAGGAAGCCTATGGCAGTCGCCGGGTCGCTACGATCGCCCAGGGACAGGACATCACAGAACGTATCAAGGCCGAGGAAGAGCGCAGAAAGATCGAGTTGGGCATCCTACAGACCCAAAAGTTGGAAAGTATCGGAGTGTTGGCTGGTGGAATTGCTCATGATTTCAACAATATGCTTATGGTGGTCCTCGGAAATATTGACCTGGCGCTGACAAGCATTTCCGAAGAGTCCCCGATTAATAAAAGACTTACTGACATCCGTGCGGTTTCCATCAGAGCGGCAGATCTTTGCAGGCAGTTGCTAGCCTATGCAGGTAAAGGACGTTATGTTGTCGAGACCGTTAATTTATCGAGCATGGTCGAGGAAATGACCAGTATGTTTGATGTGTCCATTTCAAAGAAGGTCTTTTTACAATACAATCTTGCCAAATGGCTGCCCCCCATAGAGGCTGATTCATCGCAAATTAGTCAAGTAATCATGAATCTCGTTATTAATGCATCGGAGGCAATCGGCGACAGGAGCGGGGCGATCTACCTATCGACCAGCGTTGTGGAAGGCGACCAGGAATATCTCACTGAAGCCTGCCTGCACAACGATCTGAAACCAGGCTATTATGTATGCTTGGAGATCGCTGACACGGGAAGTGGTATGGACAAGGACACGATCGATAAGATTTTTGATCCATTTTTCACGACGAAGTGTACGGGAAGAGGGTTAGGCCTGGCGGCCGTCCTGGGTATCGTACGGGGGCACAAGGGCGGTATCAAGGTGTATAGCGAGCCCGGAAAGGGCACGACCTTCAAGTTGTTGTTTCCTGTTGCAGCAGAACTTGAGGAATCTACCGCGATGGTACAAAATAAGGAATTCGATACATGGAAAGGGAGCGGAACCGTATTGCTTGTTGACGATGATGAATCCGTCAGATCGCTCAGCCGACTTCTTCTCGAACATATTGGATTCAATGTCCTTTTGGCAGAAGATGGACGAAAGGCTCTCAAGATTTTCAGCGATCATAAGCAGGAAATCCGTTGCGTCATTCTTGATCTGACCATGCCGCATATGGGAGGGGAAGAGACCTTTCGTGAACTACGCCTTATCGATCCTCATGCACGGATAATTATGAGCAGCGGGTATAATGAACAAGATGTAGTGCACAGATTCCTTGGTAAAGGAATTTCGGGTTTTATCCAGAAGCCGTATCAACTTAAAAAATTGACTCACACACTGATGAAGATACTGGAAGAAAAGGATGACCGCACAGGTGACAACTAACGAATTCCTGTACCCAGAGCTCATATTGGTTTGGGAATGACGCAGCATGGATATTGGTACGGTATAATAGATGCGACCCGATAGATCTTCGTTCTGAGGCATGGAGACAGGGTTCTCTCCAGGCTGCAGATCGGGATGGTATCAAAGAAGGATCTTAAATGGTGTTCATTGATTAGACGTGAGGGGCGCTTTTTCTTCGGCTTGCATTATATCATCGCCTCAAAGGGCAGAGATGAGCAGAAAGGCCCCGGAGGGGTACCTGTCAGCGCACATTAGAAAAGGTGTTCGCAAAGGATTTTTAAGCCGATGCCGATCAGGATGAGACCACCGGCAATCTCGATCTTCTTTTCGAACAGATGTCCAAGGCGTTGTCCGATAAAGACCCCCGCAAAGGATATAGCAAGGGTGGTCACGCCGATAATAATGGCTGGCTGAAGGATGTCAACCTTGAGGAAAGAGAGGCTCAGCCCGACGGCCAGGGCATCGATGCTGGTAGCAAATGCCAGGGTGAAGAGAAGCAACAGGTCTTGAGGGTTCATGGGTTTCTGATCGTCTTCCAGGGCGAAGGCCTCATAGATCATCTTGGAGCCGATAAAAAACAGGAGCGCGAAGGCTATCCAGTGGTCAAAGCTTTCGAGAAATCCTCTGATGCTCAGGCCTGCCAGATAGCCAATAATGGGCATGATGGCTTGGAAGACGCCGAAGAACAGGGCGATCCTGAGCGCATATCTGAGGTGCAGGACCCGCATACCCAAGCCGAACGAAATTGCCACGGCAAAGGCGTCCATGGAAAGACCGACCGCTATCAGCAGGATTGTGGGGGTCGGCATATTCTACGCGTAACAAAGACCGAGATACGGTAATCAGAGAGATCAAGGAGGGCCGGTTCAATTATCGGATCGATCACCTGGGTAGAACGTTTCATGCATCTCCTCTTGTCAATTCAACTGAGCGAATATTGGCATAGCACCAACGCTCTTGTCAAATGCTTCTCCCATCCCACATTCACCGCCTGGTTGCCCGATGCATGCGGAGTTCATAAGTGTTTTTCTTGCGTGCAGAATAAACAATTTACCTTTAGCGAAACTATGCCACTGACATTTCTAGGTTGATTACCTGTACACTCGTATCCCGGAACCGGGTATAGCTCCGTTCATAGCACGATTTTAAATCCTTATCGTGTTTCAAGCAAGTGGCCACATCCAGCAAGACATGGATACACCCCTACCATGCGCAGCATATGCCACATGGCCGCCTGAGTGCTTGTGATGACCGGTTTGCCCAACGTATGCTCAAGGGAGGCAATGAGTTCAATGGATCGCAGTCCAGTGCAGCTTATGAAAAGCGCCTGGGAGAGAGGATGATCGGCATTGACCGCACAGGATTCTATGTAAGCGGGGTGAACCCTGGCGATATCGGAATCAAGAGAGAGATCCATGCATTCCAGACGAGGGATGCTCAGTCCAGCGCCGTTGAAATATTCGACCAGGTTTGACGTGATTGCTTGTCCATAGGGGGTTACCAAAGAGAAGCGGGTGATGTTCAGCGATCTAAACGCTTCCATCACGGCGGAGAGCACGGTAGTACACATGCGCGCGTTTCCTGCGTCGGCAAGAGCATGCATGACATTTCGCTCTCCAATCAGAAGGCTCCCCGCCGTACAGTGAAAGCATATGACATCCACGCCTTCATCCGGTAGAATGAGCGCAGCCGCCTGTGTAATTGTATTCTTCATCTGCATGAGGTTGCCAACGGTTATCGCACCGGACATGGGTATCCTGCTGAAGTGGATACCGACTCCCTCAGGCGCCATGCGCAACAGATCGGCCTCGCTGGTACGATCTGTTGCCAGGATCACGAATCCCAGCTTGGCACGATGTGATCGTCCCTGGTCAAAAACTGTAGGATTTCGGGCTGTTCGACCACTCTCCTGCATCCGGCCTCCTCTCCCGAGGAGGCCGGAGATGACATCCTCGCAACACATTGATTTCCATTGTCAGTTAAAGAAACACTTATTTGTCCGGCAGTGGGTAGGAACCATCCTCTCGATGAACTTCGCTACCCACCAAGGCCGGATTGAAGACACACATCAGACGCATATCATCAAAAGCACGGAGATAATGCTGGTCATTTTTATCCAAAGCGTACATGGTTCCTGGCGTAATGGGATAGACACGACCATCGTCGATGGTCTCCACTTCCCCCGTTCCCTCGATGCAGAAAACTGCTTCCAGATGATTCTTATACCAGATATAGGTCTCGGTTCCTGCGGAGATGATGGTTTCATGGAAAGAAAAACCCATATTATCTTCTTTCAGAAGCAACCGCCTGCTTACCCAGTTATTGTTCGGGGCTCTTACATCCCGATCGGTGCCTATAATTTCTCCAAGTGTTCTTACTATCATCCCTCGCCCCCTTTTTTCATTGCATCTTTTTGCTGCAGCAGAATACCGATGGATTCGTCAATGATTGTGAGACCTGCGCGTAGCACCTCTTCATCTATCACCAGAGGCGGGAGGAATTTGAGCACGTCGTCTTCCGCTCCGGCAAGCTCAATGACGAGTCCCCTGTTGAAGGCCTCTGCGGATATCTCGTCACAGAAACCAAGGGAAGGAATCTTCAGGCCATAGATAAGACCCTTTCCCCGGACTTCCGCATTCAGTTCAGGGTACTTGGTGGCGATTTTATCAAGTTCCTCTTTAAGAACCTGTTCTTTATAGCGAACAGCCTCGGTGAGGTTGTCATTTGACCAATACGACAACATTTCAGCGGCGGCCACAAAGGCCAGATTGTTTCCCCGGAATGTACCGGTATGTTCCCCTGGCCTCCATTGATCAAGCTCAGGCTTCATGAGCACCAGTGAGAGCGGAAGGCCGCCGCCAATGGATTTCGAGAGCGTTATGATATCGGGATTTAAACCCGAGGGCTCGAAACTGAAGAATGTGCCGGTTCTGCCATTCCCCACCTGGATGTCGTCCACGATGAGCAGAACATCGAAGTCCCTACATACCTGTTCTATCTTTCTGAGCCAGTCGTCACTGGCAACGTTCACTCCGCCTTCAGCCTGTACGGTTTCCAGAATGACAGCTGCCGGCAGGTCCACGCCGCTGCTTTTATCGTTGAGAAATTTTCGCATATATTCCGAAGTATCAACCTGTGGTCCGAAGTAATTATCAAATGGCATGAAGGTGACATTCGCGCGATTGATGAAGGATTCGTCCCGGTAAAATGAATTGCCGGTCACGGCCATGGAACCCATAGTCAGACCGTGAAAGGCATTGGTGAAGCAGATGATGTTCGAACGGCCTTTGACCATACGTGCAAGCTTGAGCGCGGTTTCTACGGCATTCGTGCCGGTAGGCCCTGAGAACTGGATTTTATAATCCATGTGTCTGGGCTCAAGGATGGTTGAGTAAAAAGTCTCTAAGAATCTCTTCTTTGCTGATGTGGCTTTGTCCAGTCCATGTACGATTCCATCGGACTTGAGGTATTCGATAAGGGCTTCGTTCACGCGGGGATTGTTATGGCCGTAATTCAACGTTCCGGCTCCGGCAAAGAAGTCAATATACTCCTTGCCTTGCTCATCGTAGAGATGGGCCGCCCGCGCCTTCTGGAAGATGGTGGGAAATCTTCTTACATAGCTCCTTACCTGTGATTCAATCTGTTCAAATATTCTCATTTCGATGTACCTCCTTTTCTTGTGCTCTTGGGGGCAGTCTTCAGGTTTCAGAAATGCCCGCGCTGAATCAAGTCGAGAGATATGATCTATCAGTCTGATTCTCTTGAAAATGGTCCTAATCTGAAGAGGACTTCCTCTTCGTGAGATGACCCCTCAAAGAGATCTTGGGTAAAAAAGACCAAGGTATCCAAGGATGTGTTTAATAGACGTGCAAGGGATTGAAATAAACGGGTCGATGCCTCGTTGGAAGGAGTAACGGTGGTGTCGATCCACTGGATTCCAGATAGACATGGCCTTTGCAGAAGTGCCTTGACCATGGAGATGGCGACACCTTTCTTTCTAACCTTTTCGCTTACCGCTACCTGCCAGACGAAGAGCGTATTGTCGATTCCAGGGGGTATGTAACCAGAAATGTATCCAACAATATCGCCCTGGAATTCAGCTACGATACAAGTATCAGCAAAATGTGCGCTGAGGAGAAGATAGCTGTAAAGAGAATTGACGTCTAAGGGCTTCGATCTTTTTACCAGGGTGTAGATGCCCGTGCCGTCCTTGATCTCAGGCTTGCGAAATAGTATGCCGGACTTTTCATATATTCTTACGGTTGATGAATCCATACCTGCCTCCTTATCCACTTTTATCTATATTTGAGGTGAATGTCGCCAGGAGATAGAATTCCAGCGCCTGTCGATCTCTCACCGGGGTCTTTATATTCAGATCCCTTTATTGGGCATCATAATTCCTTTTTTAAGGACTGAGCCCGAACACCTTGGTATGATTTTTAGTAATAATTCTATTCAGCCATATGCATGCCAAAGCGCTAACCGGTGATACGGTTATCTGGTTCGTCATGAGGCATCTCTTTTTCGGTAAAGTCCTAGCATATAGGAAATCGTTAATTAATGCAACCCGATGAAAAGAAATATTTTAAAAAGTTATAAAACGCCATCATATTGCTTTATACGGCCGAAACCATCAATAATTTGCTATTTTTGAACGTAATAAAATCATGAAACGATTATTATTGGGGCCGGACGTTGCCGGGCAGTGCTTGGCCTGATATGACCATCACATGCAGCGAGGCCTAACAGGCATCGTGCATTTTTTAAGCGGTGGATAAAAACTGCGGGGTATTCTGGATGGAAGCGGGAGGCATGATCAAAGGATGTTGTTTGGTATGGTAAGATAAAATATCTTATTTATCGCAAATAACTAGTGAAATAATTAGTATTATTGTTATTAAGTAGATACTGTTATAATCTATAGAAAATAATAATTGATTTTTAAGAAAATTAGCCATTGATATTTTTGCCGACAGACGGTATCGATGTTAGCACTCGTCATGAACGAGTGCTAACAACAAAACTCGTGGGAGGTAATTGGGAATGAAGATACGGCCGTTACAGGATCGGATCCTCGTCAAGAGGGTCGAGGAAGAAGAGCGGACCAAGGGTGGGATTATTATCCCGGACACCGCCAAGGAAAAGCCTCAGATGGGGCAGGTAATCGCCGCCGGCAATGGCAAGAAGACCGAAGACGGTAAGGTCATCCCCATGGATGTGAAGAAGGGTGACAAGGTGCTCTTTTCCAAGTACTCCGGAACCGAAGTCAAGGTTGAGGGCGAAGAGCTGTTGATCATGCGTGAAGACGACATCCTGGGGATAGTCGAATAAGGAAGGGAGAGAACGTATGCCTGCAAAAGAAATTATTTACGGACAAGACGCGCGTGCACGGGTGCTCAAGGGAGTAGACAAGCTGGCTAATGCCGTCAAGGCTACCCTGGGCCCGAAGGGTCGCAATGCCATTTTGGATAAGATGTTTGGCGCGCCCAACGTCACGAAGGATGGTGTGACGGTTGCCAAGGAAATTGAGCTGAAGGACAAATTCGAGAACATGGGCGCCCAGATGGTGAAAGAGGTTGCATCAAAGACATCGGATGTGGCCGGTGATGGTACGACTACGGCCACGGTGTTGGCCCAGGCCATCTATACCGAGGGTCTGAAATATTTGGCGGCTGGGATGAATGCCATGGATCTCAAGCGCGGCATCGACAAGGCCACAGCTGCGGTTGTGGAAGAGCTCAAGGGTATGAGCAAGAAGGTCGAGGACAAGAAAGAGATCGAGCAGGTCGGCAGCATCTCCGCCAACGGCGACACCGAGGTGGGCAACATGATCGCTGATGCCATGGATAAGGTCGGCAAGGAAGGCGTCATCACCGTTGAAGAGGCCAAGGGCATGGAAACCACGCTCGAGCTGGTCGAGGGTATGCAGTTCGACCGCGGCTATCTCTCGCCGTACTTCGTCACGGATGCTGAAAAAATGGAAGCCGTCATGGATGATCCCTATATTCTCATCTATGACAAGAAGATCAGCAATATGCGCGATATCATCCCGGTCCTGGAGCAGATTGCCAAGGAAGGCCGCAGCCTGGTCATCATTGCCGAAGACATCGAGGGAGAGGCCCTGGCAACCCTGGTGGTAAACAAGCTCAGAGGCACCCTCAAGGCTGCGGCGGTCAAGGCCCCCGGTTTCGGTGATCGGCGCAAGGCCATGCTTGAGGATATCGCTATCCTGACCGGCGGTCAGGTAGTTTCCGAAGATTTGGGTCGTAAGCTTGACTCTGTGACGGTCAAGGATCTCGGCCGCGCCAAGAAGGTTATTATCGACAAGGACAATTCCACCATCGTTGAGGGTGTGGGGGCGCATGCTGAGATACAGGGTCGCATCAAGCAGATCAAGGCTCAGATCGAGGAGTCTACGAGCGACTACGACAAGGAAAAACTTCAGGAAAGGCTTGCCAAGCTGGCCGGCGGCGTGGCAGTGATCAAGGTTGGAGCGGCTACCGAGCCCGAGATGAAAGAGAAAAAGGCCAGGGTCGAGGATGCGTTGCATGCCACCAGGGCCGCCGTCGAGGAAGGCTTCCTACCCGGTGGTGGAGTGGCTTTATTGCGCTGCATCAAAAAACTCAATGATCTTAAACTTACCGACGACCAGAAATTCGGCGTCAAGATCGTACAGAAGGCCCTTGAAGAGCCGTTGCGTCAGATCGCCGTCAATGCCGGTCTTGAAGGTGGTATCGTAGTTGAGAAGGTAAAGGACCTCAAGAGCAATATGGGATTCAATGCCAGCACCGAGGAATACGAGGACCTCTTGAAGGCCGGTATCATCGACCCGACCAAGGTTACCCGCTCGGCCTTGCAGAATGCCGCTTCGGTGGCAGGCTTGATGTTGACCACCGAGGTCATGGTGGCCGAGATACCTGAGGAAAAACCGCACGGAATGCCAGGCGGAGGCGGAATGCCCGACATGGGCGGTATGGGCGGCATGGGAATGTAAACAGATGTATCAAGGAGGCCTCCAAAAGGCCTCCTTTTTTCTTTTAAGCCTGTTCGCGATTCAGCGGAGCGCGTAGCATATTGCCTTCAATTACGCGCAGTATATCCCGAATGATGTCTTCCTTGGTGAAGTTCTTCTTGAAATGATGCAGTACGATCACGCTGCGCAGGATTAATTCATTGAGTAGGCCGGCCAGGATGTAGGGGTGAACATCGATGAGCAACTCCTGATCTTGGGCTTCCTTGATCATATCCACTAGGCGTGCTTCTATGTCCATATAATCGCGGATGTTTTTGTGCATGAAACTTGAAATGTAACGTTTCTTTCGGTTGTCACTGATCTCGAATTCCGAGGTGAATACATTCAGCAAATGGGCGTTCTCAATATAGAGATCCAGGAGCATAAGCACCAATTTGCGCAGGCGTTCTAGCGGCGAAATGGTGAGCGCGGCTACTTCGTCGTAGGCGGATTTTATATCGGCAATAACTCCGGAAACTAGGGCGGCGAAGATTTCTTCTTTATTCTTGAAATGATTGTAGATGGTACGTCGGTCAAAACCGGAATATTGGGCGATATCTTCCATGGTGGTTGTATAGAAACCCTTTTTATGGAAGAGTTCCTTGGCCGAACGCAGGATGATCATGCGGTTACGCTTAATCTGACGTTTGCGTCTGACCTTCTTGTCGCTGTTCTCTATATTCTCCATAGTGAGAGATATACCGCGTTTTGTTCCACATTTCAAACGTTTCTTGCAATAAGATGGCTCGATGACTATAGCATATTGCTTGTTGCACCGGAGCCTGGTGGCATTGATCAACCTCGGTTGTGTATGGTGTAGTTGATATTTGACAAGCTCCGTGCACTCTTATATACGCAACCCAGGTTTTAGGAGGCCGTAGATTACGTGAAAGCTCGGGATTGCATGATTGACATATGGTTTGGATGTTTATGGGTCCTCTTGAGGAACGTCTGATCATGGAAGTGCGCTGTCCTATTTGTGGCAAATCTTCACCGTATGCCGAAAATCCTTATCGACCCTTCTGCTCCATGCTATGCAAGGGCAAGGATCTGTTTCGATGGGTGGAGGAGGACTATCGTATATCGACACCCGTTGACCAAGGAGAAACAAACGAGGATGAACATGAGAACTGAACCGGTCATTCTGGGGCGGGAGCAGCATAGGCTGTCGCGGCGTGCGATCGATAGTGATGCGCTTAAAGTTCTATACCGGCTCCATAATCACGGCTTCAAGGCCTACCTTGTGGGTGGGGCCGTGCGGGATCTTCTCCTGGGAAGGCAGCCCAAGGATTTCGACGTGGTTACTGATGCCCGGCCAGGCGAAATCAAGAAGCTCTTCAAAAATGCATTTCTGATTGGTCGTCGTTTCAGGCTGGCGCATATCCGTTTCCGGGGGGGGAAGATTATCGAGGTGGCCACATTTCGGCGCGAGGCGGATGAAGACGACGGTGGAGATATTCATAACACGTTTGGGTCAGCGACTGAAGACGCCTTCCGGAGGGATATCACGATCAATGCCCTTTTTTATGATATCGCAACCTTCTCAATCATCGATTATGTTGGTGGTTTGCAGGATCTCAGCCTGGGTATGGTGAGGGTGATCGGCGAGCCGTCCAAGCGTTTCCAGGAAGATCCGATCAGAATCCTGCGCGTGCTCAGGCATGCGGCGCGTCTGAACTTCTCCATTCATGATACTACGGCCCATGCCGTATACCCAGCAAAGGAATTGATTGCGACTTGCTCTGGAGCGCGCATATATGAAGAATTCGCCAAGGATATGAACTCGGGATACCTTATGCCGGTTGTCACACTCATGGACCTCTATGGGATATTATCCCACATCTTTGGAGCGATCGGGAGCTTCATGGCGCAAAACCCTAGTTCTATGGCCAAGGTCATGGATTGTTTGGCCTTGATCGACGAGCGTATCCTGGCGGGGCAAACGTTCAAGCCCGAGAATATTCTTGCTGTGCTTTTCTTTCCCTGGGCCGACTATGTCCTTCATCATGCGACTGAAAAGAGCGATAGGGGGAAGATTATTCACGACGCCTTCATGGAATCGGGGGTGCAGGCTACGATTCCTAAAACAGTTCGTACCAATTGCATCCAGATCCTCATGATCATAGAGGCCATGCATATCGCCATGCAGACCGGACGATTCCCCTGGTCGCTTAAGAAAAGAGCGCTTTACAAGGATGCCGCATGGACATTTGCTTTGTTCTTCAACCGCAATCTTCTGCAGGAAGATGACCCTTTTCCTGTGGCTTTCTCACAAAAATATCCCCAGATGATACGGCCGAAGAAGAGGCGGCGTCGTTCAGCCCGGGGAGCCAAAATACGTCCACCTTCCTGATGTGTCGGCTAGCGATTGATGTGGTGTCACTATGGTAAAAACCACACAGATCTTGGGTGTTGCGCAAGGCCTAAAGATGTATAACATAATGAAATAATGTAGTATATTGCGGTTTAAGGTTTTTGGCATGATGGATGCATACATTTGTCGTGTTGAAAGGGAGAACGGATATGAGTAGACGAGGAAATTTGGATATGGTTATGAAAAATATGGAACCCGAAAGGGCCACGAAGATACTTGCACGTTCCCTATACAAAGAACTGCGACGTAATGGTTTTGCCGATAAAGATGTTATCAACTTCTCCCGCGAGATTATCGAGTGTATGTCCCAGGAAATGAGGAAGGAAACCGTAACTAAAGTCGCCCCGGAAAAGGACCGCCTCCTAATCGGATAAACGCTCTCGAATAATTCGTAGGACCGTCTCCACAACCTCATCAAGTTTGAGGTGTGTCGTATCTACAACAAAGGCGTGGTCGGGTACAACCAAGGGCGCGAAAGTGCGTTCCCGGTCGCGTTGGTCCCGTTCTTCAATGTCGTTCAGGACTTGAGCATAGGTAGGGGCAGCGCCTTTAGCTGCGAGTTCCATGAATCTTCTCTGCGCACGGGCCTGAGCTGTTGCATCCAAGAAAAATTTGATATCCGCTTCAGGGAAGATCACCGATCCGGTATCCCGGCCTTCGGCCACCAGCGATGTCTTTTGGGCGAAATCTCTCTGGAGCTTAAAAAGTCGCGTACGTACTGAAGGAAGAACGGCGATGCGGGATGACAGTGCGCTGATATGTGGAGTTCGGATGGTTTCGCTCACGTCCGCTCCATTGAGAAGTACCCGGCCATGACTAAGGTCGATTACGCTGTCTGAAACGATTTCACCACATACGATATCGTTATCGATATCGGCCCCCAACTGGTCGGCCGCCAGTGCGCAGGCGCGATAAAGGGCGCCGGTATCCAGGAAGGTATAGCCCAACTTATCGGCCACGATCCTCGCTATGGTGGATTTGCCGGTGCCAGAGGGACCGTCGATGGTGATGACGGTATTTTTCATACAAGCCCGGCCATATCCTTGAAAAAACCGGGATACGATATGTCCACGCACGCCGTATCGTCCAGGCGTATCTCTAGGTCCAGAGCACTTGCCAGAACAGCGAATGACATGGCGATGCGATGGTCGGAAGCGGTCTGTATCCTTCCGTTGTTCAACACCAACGGCCCATTGATGATCATACCATCATCAAGTTCCTCTACGCTGGCTCCCAGCGCCGCAAAACCATTGATCATGGCCTTGATGCGATCGGCCTCCTTGACGCGCAGTTCACGGGCATCGCGTATGATGGTCCGGCCTTCGGCGCATGCCGCTGCAATAGCCAGGATGGGGAGTTCATCGATTAGGCTCGGGATTTCGACGCCTTGTATGGTTGTCCCCGTAAGCTGCGTTCCCTGTACGCGGATGTCGCCAACCGTTTCGCCGGCTGTTTCATGGCAGTTTTCGAAGTCGATGTCCGCGCCCATCCGTTTCAGGACATTCAAGAATGCAATGCGTGTCGGGTTGAGACAAATGCCCTTGATGAGGAGCTCCGAGCCTGGAGTTACCGCCGCAAGCACGGCTGGAAACGCAGCCGATGACGGGTCGCCTGGGACTTCGATGGGGCGGGCCTCCAGGTGCTGTCCGCCTTGGATACGTATGCGGTTGTCACCCTCGGAAAGCTCGACACCGAAAAAGTGCAGCATGCGTTCGGTATGATCACGGCTTTTGAGAGGTTCGATCACCTCGGTAGTTTCTTCAGCGTTCAAGCCTGCCAGGAGCACGGCCGATTTTACCTGGGCCGATGCAACCTCCATGGTATAGATAATACCATGGAGGTTGCCACCCTTGACCGCCATAGGCAGATAGCGGTCTTGCCGCGCCATAAAGCATGCACCCATGGAAGTCAGCGGTTTTATCACCCTGGCCATGGGGCGCCTGACGAGCGATGCATCCCCGGTGATGCAGCTCACCCCATTGATTCCGGCCAGGATGCCGCACATGAGCCTGGCCGTAGTGCCGGAGTTTCCGGCATCGATCACGGATTGTGGTTCTTTGAGATTTCCGCCCTTGACCAGCCAGAGATCGCCGTCGCGGTGTATGTCGGCCCCCAGGGCCTGCATGGCTTCTCTGGTGCTCTTGACATCAAGCGATTCCAGGGCTCCCCTGATCGTTGTAGTTCCCTGAGCCAGGGCGCCGAACATGAAGGCCCGATGTGATATGGATTTGTCGCCCGGTGGGGTTATTTCACCGCGAATGTGCATCGAGAGGACTCCTGATCATGGTATTTTTGCTAGAATGTTCTCCAGATTGGCTATAAGAGCTTCATTCTCGTGCGCAAGCCCGATTGAGATGCGCAGGTATTCCTCCAATCCGGGCTCGCTAAGGTAGCGCGTGATAATACCCCGTTTGAGCAGTTCTTCATAGACCAATTGGGCTGCGGGGCCGACATGGACCAGGACGAAATTGGTTTGTGATGGCACACAGGTTAGACCCAGCCTGGAGCATTCCTTCTCCAGATAGTCCAGGCTATTCCAGGTCAAGGCAAGGGTTTCCTGTACAAATTCATTATCAGACAGGGCGGCGGTTCCAGCCTTGATCGCCAGCAGGTTGAGGTTGAACGGCGGTTTCACGCGTCCAAGGATGTCGATGATGGATCGGTCCGCCAGGCCGAATCCTACCCGTAAGCCGGCAAGTCCGTGCGACTTCGAAAGTGTATTGATTACGACGATGTTGGGGTGTGCGTCGATCATAGGCATCGACCTGGCAAAGTCAGCTGCCCTGGCAAAGGCGGCATAGGCCTCATCGATTATCAGGAGCGTCCCGGCAGGTATTTTGGTGATGAGTCTGCCAATGGTTTCGCGGTTCAGATAGGTGCCGGTGGGATTGTTGGGGTTGGCCAAGAAGACGAGCTTGACACTCTCATCTCTCGCCAGGGAGCGTTCGATGGCAAGGGCATCGATGCACATGCCATTCATGGGAGTCCTGATGATCTCGCCCCCGCAGGCCAATGCAGCGATACGGTAGTAACTGAAGGTGCATTCCGGGATGAGGACCTTGTCGCCCGGCGCCAGGAAGGCCCGGCAGACCATATCGATGATCTCGTCCGATCCATTGCCGGCAATGATATTCTCAGGTTCGCAACGGAAATATTCGGCTGCCGCCTGCCGTAGCTCGTGGGCAGCGGCGTCGGGATAGATGTGCACATGACCCTTAAGAGCGCCGATGGCCTTGATTGCCAGTCGTGAAGGGCCCAGGGGATTCTCGTTGGAGGCTAGCTTGATGGGAGCGGTGATGCCGTGTCGGCGGGCGATTTGTTCTTTGGAAAGGCCCGGTGCATAGGGCGGTATCTGCGTAATCCAGGGATTGGCTTGAGGCCGTTTCATTCGCCGGCCCCTTCCTCGGGATAGGAACCTAGGACGGTGATCTCACGAGTATGCACCTTGATGATCTCCATGGCCTTCTGGACCCGTTCTTCCACCAGCGAACCCTGGAAATCGATAAAAAAGATGTACTCCCAGGGATCTTTGCGTGACGGCCGTGATTCGATCTTGGTAAGGTTGATGCCCTTCTCGGCAAAGGCCCCCAGTGCATGAAAGAGCGATCCGGGTTTGTTCTCCAGGGTAAGAATCAGGGAGGTCTTGGCATGCGTAGGGGCGGCGATCATGGTGCGTGATAAAACCCAGAAACGCGTGATATTGTCTGGGGAATCGCTGATATTGGTTGCCAGGACCGGTACGCCATACAGCCGTGCGGCCTGCTCGGAGGCAATGGCGGCGCTGCCGGGATCGGCGGCGGCCGTGAGAACGGCATCCGAGGTGCTGGCGGTTGTGATGGTTGCCGCCCAAGGTAGGTTGGCCTTCAGCCATCCGCGACACTGTGCCAGGGCCTGGGGATGCGAAAAAACCCGCGTAATCTTGTCCATGGGCGCCTGTGATATGAGGCAATGCCTGATGGGCAAAAGAATCTCCCGCACCACCGAGAGCCGCGAGCTGACCATCAGATCAAGGGTTTGCGATACCATGCCCTCGGTGGAGTTTTCGACGGGAGCAATACCCATATCTGCTCGTCCCGCCACAACCGCTTCAATAACCGCTTCGATGGAAGGTTGAGGAGTAAGGATCGCATCGCAGGGGAAGATCAGTGCGGCCGCTTCATGACTGTAGCTGCCATCCGGCCCGAGATAGGCTATGCTCTTTCTGGCCTGCAGTGACCGGGATATGCTGAATACGACGTGCATAACGGCCGTAAGCATGTCTCTGGTCAGCGGGGGTTTAATCATCATGCCCAGACGGTCCATGATGACTCCTTCCCTAGCCGGGTCAAAGGTTTGCGAGCCATTGGCGTGCTTGAGGGTCCCCACCTGAACGGCCAGATCCGCCCGCTTCTGGAGCAGGTTTATGAGCTCATTGTCGATGGCGTCGATGGCGTTCCGGATTTCCTCTACTTCATTTTTCATGATCTTCGCGTACCGCACCTTTTAGAGAGTGCAGCCCACCCTAGCAGAAGAGAGCAGGTTTTTCAAGATTGGGAGCGGTGTGTCCTGGGATGAAAAAAAAAGGGTGAGGCATGCCTCACCCTTTGGGTTGTGGGGAAATCTCAAAGATTATTTCTTCTTGAAGTAGAATACCGCGCTCGTAACCTGTTGGTCGCCATTCTCACCGACTATGTACCAATATATCTTGGACCTAGAGGGTATGAACAAGGACCATAAGGAGGACGACATGGTATAGGATGTGGCGGTCCCTGAATACATCCGGCTGTAGCTGCCGCTGTTGATCTTCATGTAGAGTGTGTAGTTGGTGAGGTTCTGCGCTGACCATTTGAAGGTCGGATTTTTCCGGACGGTGGAACCGTTCACCGGGCTGAGCGGCTGGATGCTCACATTGCTGGCTTGAACGCTTACGGTCACGCTGGCGGCGGCGCTGGTGGCCGTGCCGTCGCTGACCGTCAGCTCGAAGGTATAGCTGCCGGCCGCCGCGGGCACGAAGGATGACTTGGCGCTGTTGGGATTGGTTAAAGAAACCACCGTACCAGCGGTCTGCGACCAGGCATAGGTGAGGGTGTCGCCGTCGGCATCGCTGCTGGCGCTGCCGTCAAGGGTTACGGTCTGACCAACCGTGGCGGCGATACCACTGCCGGCATCGGCCACCGGGACATGGTTGATACTGTTGACCGTCACCAGCACGGTATCTTCATCCTGGGCCTGGCCGTCGGAGACCACGACCTTGAACTCAAGCACGCCAGCCACGGTCGGGGTGAAGGTGGGTTTTATAGCTTTTGTACCGGACAGAGCCACGGTGGCGCCGGAGACCTGAGACCAGGTGTAGCTGAGCGTATTGCCGTCTGGATCAAGCGAATCGCTGGCGTCAAGTGTTACCAATGTTCCGACGTTGACGGTACTGTCGTCACCTGCATCCGCGACCGGGGCATTGTTGCCGCTGACGATCGTTATGGTGACCGTGTCGGGCGTGGAGTCAACCGTGCCGTCATTGACGATGAGTTGGAATACATAGGTGCCCGTGGCTGTAGCCGCAAAAGACGGTTGCGCGGTCTTGGCATTGCTCAGGGTGACCGTAGGTCCGGAAAGCTTGGTCCAGGCATAGGTGAGGGTGTTATTGTCCGGGTCGATTGAACCCGAGCCGTCCAGGGAGACAACCATACCAAGTTGGGCGGTTATATCGCTACCGGCATTGGCGGTCGGGGCGCTGTTGATGGCATTGACCGTTATCGTTACCTCGTCAGAGGCGCTGTAGTTGACCCCGTCGTAGCACTTGACCGAGAACTTGTATGAGCCAGCGTTCTGAGGGGTCAGATTCAGGATCTGGGTGTTCATGGCCGGCAGGCTGATCGAGGGACCCTCGACGAAGGACCACGTATAGGACAGGGAGTCGCTGTTCGCATCCGCGCCGGAGGCAGTGATAGAAATTGTCTGGCCGGCGTTAATGGTGGTGTCGTTGCCGGCGCTGATCGTCGGGGCGACGTTGTTAATGGTGATATCCACGGTGCTGGAAGAACTGCTTTTGCTGTTGGAGCAGGTCAGCATGAAGCGATAGACACCGGCCTTGACGGCTAGGAAGTTGGCATTGGCCGTATTGGCGTTCACCAGTGTGACCGCCGTACCCGATACCTGGGTCCAGGTATAGGTGAGGGTCAGGCCGTTCGGATCTGTCGCGGTGCCTGTCAAGTATATGCGGGTTGGGTCGGATTGCTGGTTGCTGCCGGCGCTGACGGTGGGGGCAGTGTCATATTTGTTTTGCGGATCGGTGCCATTATAGTATTCTTCGATATTAGTGTAACCGTCGCCATCAGAATCCAATCCGGCGTCATCTGGATTGGTCGCGTCAAGGCCGCTGGCGATTTCCCAAGCGTCGGTCAGACCATCCCCGTCGGTGTCCAGCCCGAATTCGATGGTATCGGAAACCACATTCGACCAGTTGCCGGCCGTATCCTTGAACATAGCGTATACGGTCTTGAGGCCGTCACCGGTGGTAAGCACCCAAGCCTGGGAGGTTGAAAACGTACACTCGTCGCTCCACGTCGTTCCGTCATTACTGATCTTCATGCTCGCCACTCCACTGGCGTCGGTGGCGGAAAGCGTGAGGGTGACGCTCCGGGCGGATGTTGTGGAATCGCCTCCTGCGATCAGGATGCTGCCGGTCGGGAGCGTGGAGTCGGGCACCGGGATATTGGCGCTGACCTCCGTTGATTTTTCTGATTCATTGGAGGAGGTGTCATAGGCCGTTACCGCCACGTAATAAGTTTTTCCCGTGCTGAGGCTTGGGATTGTATAGCTGGTTACGTTTCCGACATTCACGGTGGCGTCATAGGTGCCGGACGTTGTGCCGTAATACACCTTATAACCGGCAAGATTGGTTTCCGTATTGGCATTCCAACTTACCTGTAATGAGGCTGCGATTACTGACAAGGGGAACAGGAAGAGCATTGCCAGGATCATCAGACTCGAGAATGATTTTTTATACGCCATGGTGTTACCTCCCGTTGTTATGCTGGGGGGTATAAGGCAAGATATAAGCCAAAGATGGAATTAACGGAAAATCAGAGAGTTAGTAGGAGAACAGATTTGATCTGGCCGACGAATTTTGTAAATCGTGTTACATTGCTGTAATTTGATGATTGTTCAACACAAGGGCTATAGCCGTCATGGTCTCGGGTACCGTCCGGGTCAAGATGATCCGTCCCGGGAGGATCTCGGACCATGCATCCAGGCCGATCACCGGGGTGCCTGCCTTGAGTGCCAACGCGATCTCGGAGAGCGTGCCGTATGAACCCTTAAGGGCCACGATTACATCCGGGGTTCTGGCATTGATTACATTCCGGGCATCACCCAGACCGGTATAGATGGGAATGGTGACATAGTCATTCGGATACCCCGGCAGTATCCGACCTCGGTCGTTGGGCAGGATGCCAATGACTAATCCGCCTGAACGATATGCGCCTTTGCTGGCGCCTTCCATGACGCCGGTCCCTCCCCCGGTGAGCAGGACATGCCCCTTAAGGGCTATATGTCGGCCGAGATCTTCAGCCAGAGAGACCGTCGCGGGGTCAGGGTCATGTGTGCCGATGACCCCGATGATATGGCGATGCTGAGGCGGTGTCCGGCTTTCAAAGGTATCCATGTTGGGAATAATATCCTATATCCTTGTGGCGGGCAATCGCTTGATGCCGTATAGTATCCATGAATCCGGAGCATTCCCTCGGTGTTCAAAGCCGGCAGGATGGCCTGTCCTAATAGACTTGAAAAGCTTCCGGCGCGGATGTATGCTGCATTCCATGCCAAGGATACTCATTCTGGTTGTGATCATTCTTATGTCGTTGAGCCTGCAGGCGTATGCTATGGGGTACGAGGATGAGCGCGAGATCTCGCGCGAACTGATCGAAATGCTCGATTCCCAGGGAGTCTTGGCCCATGAAACGGATCTGACCTGGGTTCTCCAGACGCTGACTGACCAGCTTGCCGATCATATTAAGGATCCATTGTACACGTTCAGAATCCACCTGGTATACGACCGTTCGATCAATGCTATGGCGATCCCTGACGGCAATATCTTCATCAACCTCGGAACAGTCCTGTTGGCCAAGGACATGAATGAGATCGGCTCGGTTATTGCCCATGAAATGGGGCATTGCCAGCTCAGGCACATACCGGAGGCCATGAAGGCCCAGACCCGGATGACGACGGCCTCGATCGTGGGTGTCATTGCCGGTTTGCTGCTCTCGGCGGCCAATCCTGAGGTCGGGAGCGCTCTCGTGCTTTCATCGATCGGCGGGGCCGAGAATATCAAACGCCAATATACACGCAAGAATGAGTTGGAAGCCGACGAATTCAGCCGTAACCTCCTCAATGACGCGAATCTGGATCCATCCGCCACGGCGCGATTCCTGGTTCGTCTGCGTTCTTATTCCGACAGTCCGGTCGTACCCGAGTATCTCCTGACCCATCCCTACACCGAGGATCGTATCGCGGTGCTGGAGAAGGATCCCAAGCCACCCCATCCGGACGCTCGTTTCTGGTCACTTCAGGCGGCCGCCATTGGTGAGCTGCTCTCGGAAGACGAGGTAGTCAAGCGCGCCGCCGTTCTATCACAACCCTATGACAAGCTGGCCTTGGGCATCTCCAAGGTGCGCCAAGGTAAGAACCAGGAAGGGTTGGACATGTTGGAGAGGATCGATCTCCCCCTGGCCAAAACCTGGAGAGGACTGGCCCTGTACGGACTCGGAAAAAAGGATGAGGCCTACCCTTTATTGCGTGAGAGTCGTCAGAATGCCAGGACGGCGCTGGCGCTCTGCGAGATCATGATGGCCAAGGGCGCCACCAGTGATGCCATCGCCATCCTGCGACCCTATGAGGACGGCAATCCGCGTGCGGCATATACAATAGGCATCTTGTACGAGAGAACCGGGGAGAAAAGCCTGGCCCATGTGGCCTTTGCTCGGTATTTCTTCTCGACTAGAAACTACAAATCCAGTCTCTATCACATCAACAAGGCCCTAGCAGATAAGAAGCTCGACAAGGATACCACCGAAAAGCTCACCCGCATGAAAAAAATGATTGATAAATCTCAGGATTCGTAAGAGGGGGAAAGGAGCTCAGGTTTCTCTTATGAAACAGGACCGAAGCTCTTCGCAAGCAGGGTTAGCCTCGGCGGAAATGGCGGCGAAGGAAAAGAAGGCATGATTCTTCATGCTGATTTCTGACTTTTCTGGCCTGGCTTCTCGTGTTTCAATTCCGTTCTTTGCAGTTTGCCGCCTGTTTCTCGTTTCAATAATGCCTTGACCTTACTGATATCGAAGACCTCGGTCTCGCCGCTTTCGTCGTTGACGGCCTCCACAAAAGAGACGCCGCCCTTGGTAAAGATATATACCGGCGTGAGTTGATAGACTTCGGTTTCGCCATAGCCGTGCTTGGGATAGAAGATAACCAGGGTTTGGCCCTGTTGCGCCGCCTGTTCGAAGATTTCGATTCCCTTGTGTCCATAGGGCAGGGGTATCACCATCCCGAAGGGGTAGACGCCTCCTTTAAGCGTGAGCTTGAGTTCCGTCTGCCCATAGGACTGCAAGGGCAGCGTCCTCCCCCAGTTCATCTCGCCTTCCTGCTCCGGCATACGATCGGTGCGTTGGATAATGACGCTCTTACGGTCCAGGAAAGTCACAACCTCATCTTCGCAGCGTTCGGGAATGCGGTAGATACCGGGGAGGACCTCGTCAAGACCGTGCGGGATCTTATCACGACAGTTGTTGATTACCAGGAAGGTACCGCGGATGATATGGGCCTGCGACAAGGAGGTGACCCAACCGACGATGGTCTTAAGGACGTTTTCCGGCACCGCGTGTTTGGCGATCCGGTCCAGAAAATTCGTGAGCTTATCCGCATTCCAGCCATCCCGGATGGCACGGAATATAGAGGTGCGGCTGAGGCGATAGATGCTGATGACATCAGCCTGAACGAGGTCGGCGATCTCACCGATGTTCAGGTGGTCGAGGGGGTCGAAATCCTGCGGCACCAGGATCTCCATATTCGGCTGGATAATGACCTCATCTCGGTAGGCCGTGATCGGCTGGGCCAGCTTGCCGCTCTGCAGGGCCTGGTAGACCGTGTCCTGGATGCGTATCCATTTGCCTGAAACGTCATCCTGGAGGATGCCCAGTTCCATCCAAAGGCTTATCAATGCCGCAGGGGTATGCTCGATGGCGTCCATCTCGGGAAAATGTTGCGCCAGATAAAAGAAGAGAGCGCGTTCAAAGGTTGCGCGCGCCAGCCCTTTGTTTCCACAGATCGCCATAACCTTGGCGTCCAGCCCCTGATAAGGTCGGCAGGACTGGAAAAAACGCCAGATGCGGTAGCGGAGCTCCCCTTCCATGGCGAATTCCTGCGCCGGGCACTGGAGGACCTCGATGGCGCCCTTAGCCTCCCGCACGCATCCCAGCACTTCCAGTTCCCAGTAGACACGACGGATTTCTATGAAAGCCCCTAGACGTTCTTCGAGGAGCTCCCAGCCCTTCTTGAACGGTTCCATACCTGGCCGGCAGCGTATTTTCACCGTGCGCAAGGCATTGAGCATGACGACATGCGGCCAGATGCTCACTGATTTCACATCTTTCCAGGCCACGGCCGTGTCGGGGAGACCTTTGTTCCTGAGCTCGGCCATAACCGGGGACAAAGACGGCAGCAGCATGACCGGATCCCTTCCGCTCAGCCCGGCTTGGAACACCAGTCCGCTTTCTCCCAGCCTTTCCAGGATCGAACGCATGGTCGTGATCTCCTGGCGATAGATTCTTAAGAAGACATGCCATTCCATCTGAGAGCCGAGTTCGAAGATATCGCTTAAGACGGCGCGTTCTTTTTCGGAAAGACCAGAAACTATCCGGCGCAGCCGTGCGGGGTTGCTCAGCCAGGCCGATAGTCGCTCGGCATCGGTTGGCTCGCCCATGATCTGGGTGGAGATGATCCCCACCATATAGGCGGGGATATTCCCAATGAGCTCGGCGTTAGAAGTCATCCGGTGACCATTCCTCGATACAGTATTTATATCCCTGCTCGGCGAGAAAAACCTGTCGTTTGTGGGCAAACTCGTCTTCGGCGCTGTCGGCCGTGACCAAGGTATAGAAGGTGGAGATGCGCTGCTTCGGCCGTAGGATGCGCCCCAGGCGTTGAGCCTCTTCCTGACGTGACCCGAAGGTGCCCGAGACCTGAATGGCGACCGAAGCATCCGGTAGATCAATGGCAAAGTTGGCGACCTTGGAGACTACCAGCACCGGGACCTCTCCGGCCCGGAAGGCCTGGTAAAGGTTGTCGCGTTTGCCGTTGGATGTGGCGCCGGTGATGAGAGGCGCTTGTAGGGTGGCGGCGATGCGCTTGAGCTGACTTAAGTATTGACCGATGATCAGGATCGATTCGTCGGCGTGTTTGCGTATGATCTGCTTAACCACGCTGTCCTTATAGTGGTTCTCGGATGCGATCCGGAACTGGGTGCGTTCCGTTTCCACCGCGTACTGCCGCCCCTGATCCGCGGGCAAGGGCAGGCGGATCTCAAAGCAAAGCGCCTCGGCGATAAAACCTTTGCTCTCCAGTTCTTTCCAGGGGACGTCGTAACATTTCGGCCCGATGAGCGAGAAGGTGTCCTCCTCGAGCCCGTCTTCGCGCACCAAGGTGGCGGTGAGGCCCAGGCGTCTCTTGGCCTGAATCTCGGTCGTGGCTCGAAAGACGGGGGCCGGCAGCACATGTACTTCGTCATAGATCAAGAGGCCCCAGTTGCGCGCCCGCATGAGTTGCATGTGCTCGAACGGGCCGGTCTTGGATTTGCGATAGGTAAGGATCTGATAGGTGGTGACCGTGACCGATTTGATCTCCTTTTTGAAGCCGGTGTATTCGCCGATATCCTCAGGCGTCAGATCGGTTTTGTCCAGCAGTTCTCCCATCCACTGGTGCACGGCGGCGACATTGGTACATAAGATCAGCGTGCAGGTCCGGGCCTTGGCCATGACCCCCATGCCTACCACAGTCTTGCCCGAACCGCACGGCAGGACCACGATGCCCTGTCCGCCGCGTGTCGATCCTCCGGCCCAGAAGTTGTCCAGGGCCTCCAGCTGGTATTGCCGTAAGCTAAATTCGCGGCCGGTCATGGTCTTTGGGCGCAATGTTATGCTCAAGGGTTCGCCGGGGTCGTACCCCACGAGGTCGTTGACCGGATATCCCGCCTTGATGAGCAGGTGCTTGAAGCGGCCGCGCATATCGGCCGGTATGGTGAAGGCGTGTGGCGGATGGATGTCGATCACGTATTCCTTTATGCGCGCATTGGCCAGAATCTGATCCAGCACGGCCGCATTCTTAGCCTCGATCTTCAGCCGATCGTCTTTATCCCTGAGCATTCTGAGGGCATCCCAACGTGAGAAGGCCTCTTTGATACGGAAGACGACTCCGGGCGGAAGGTCGTAACGCGAGTAGCGCGCCAGTCGCGCAAGGATATCCTCGCAGGTGATCCCCAGCGAGGCGGCATTCCAGATGCTGATGGGCGTAACGCGGTAGGTATGGACATATTCAGGCGATTTGATGAGCTCGGCAAATGGCAGTATCGCATCCCGGGCATCCTCATAGGCTTCAGACATCACCTCGAGAAGGATGCTCCCATCGCTCTGGACTATGACAGGTTTTTCGTTTGCTATCATCAGAATCTCTAAGACTCCCACAGTTGGGCATAAAAGGCAATGCCCTTTTTTGGCGTTTTTTCTTGTCTCTTTTTTAAGCGAAAGCGCTAATCCGGCCTTCAAGATTTTCCGATTGCTATTCAGGGCTGAAAAGCACAAAATATTCGCACAACGGGTGCGGTGGGGAGACGGTTCATGAAGATGTTTGAGCAGAATCCGGACGGGGTGAACAAGGCGGATATCGTCGTCGGCATCCCATCCTATAACGAAGCACCTAACATCGCCCTTCCCACCGAGCAGGCCGCCCTCGGATTAAAGAAGTATTTCGGGCATCTGGCGGCGGTTCTCATCAACAGCGACAACAACAGCCCTGATAAGACCGCCGAGACCTTCATGGCCACGGACACGCATGGCATTCCCAAGATTTCCATATCGACCCCCGAGGGCATCAAAGGCCGCGGCAACAATTTCCGCAATCTCTTCAAGAAGGTCATCGAAATGGACGCCAAGGCCTTGGTGGTGATCGATTCAGACCTCAAGAGCATCACCCCGATGTGGATTAAGAACCTGGGCGAACCGTTGTTCAAGGATTTCGGATTTGTGGCCCCGCTCTATATGCGGCATGCCCATGATGACATGTTCAGTAGCACCATCGTCTATCCCCTGACGAGGGCGCTCTATGGGCGCAGGGTAAAACAGCCCATCGGCGGCGATTACGGCCTCTCCCGGGGGATGATCAATACCTTGCTCAAAAGCAACCTTTGGAACGGCGATGTCGCGCAATACGGCATCGATATCTGGATGACCACCCGTGCCATGAATGAGGGCATCCCCATTTGTCAGGCCTTCCTGGCGCGGCCCAAGATGCACCGGGTACGCGAGAATGTACTCGATCCGGGCCCCCTTTTCCGTCAGGTCCTCAGCACCATCTTCGACCTCATGGAGGTCTATCACGACAAATGGGCCGCTACCAAGTGGAGCAAACCCACGGCCATTTTCGGCTTCGGCGGTGAAGAACCTCAGATGCCTGTGCCGGTCAAGATCAACCGTCAAAAACTCTACCAGCGTTTCAAGGCCGGGTTCAGTGAATATTGGGAGAGCTACCGGAGTATCTGCACCACGGAAAGCTTTCAGAAGCTCCGCGAGATCGCCTCGCTTTCCATGGAACATTTCGAGATCCCCGAACCCATATGGGCCAAGATCATGTATGATTTCGCCCTGGCCTTCCACCATAAGACACCAGCCAGATCACGGGTACTGGAGGTCCTCGTGCCGCTCTATATCGGCATGATCCTTTCGTTCGCCAACAGGACCAGGGGGATGTCTTTGCCACAGGCGGATGAGGCATTGGAGGACATGTGCTTGCACTATGAACAGACCAAGCCATATCTCATAGATCGATGGAAGTAGGAGGATGCAGCGATGGCTAAGATCCTGATTGTCGATGATGAGAAGCATATCCGGGCCTTGTACGCGGAGGAACTGGAGGAAGAGGGCTATGAGGTGGCCGTGGCCTCGGACGGGAAAGACATTATCGCGCGTCTGGAGCAGGAGCGGCCCGATGTGGTCGTGCTGGATATCAAAATGGTGGACTGCAGCGGTCTGGACGTGCTTCTGGAGATCCGCAACCGATTTTATAACCTGCCCGTGATCCTCTGCAGTGCATATGGAACTTATAAGGTCGATGTCAAATCCATTGCCGCGGATGCCTATGTCGTGAAGTCCTCGGACCTTACCGAACTCAAAAAAAAGATCGCGCAGGCGCTCGAAACCAGGGTGCCGGAAAAAGGATGAATGCATGGCCGTCCATGCCGACCTCCACTCCCACACCACGGCCTCGGACGGGGACCTGAAACCCTCCGAGCTGGTGTCCCTGGCCGGCCAGCGCCGTCTGGGAGCGTTAGCCATTACCGATCATGATACCCTCAAAGGGCTCCCCGAGGGTTTGCAGGCAGGTGACGCTTGGGGGCTTATGGTTATCCCGGGCATCGAGATCAGTGCTATCTTCGAGCCCGGTACCCTGCATATGCTCGGGTATTTTGGCGTCCATCCGGCAGGATTGGAAGCCGACCTGGACAAGGTTCAACAGGCTCGGTCGGAACGTTTTCCGAAAATCATCCATCGACTCAATGATCTCGGACTCATGATAACCATGGAGGAAGTAAGCGCGCTTGCCGGCGATGCGCAGATCGGACGGCCCCATATCGCCAAGGCGCTTATTGCCCGCGGTTATGTCAAGACTTTCGACGAGGCCTTTGACCGGTGGTTGAGCAAGGGCAAGCCGGGGTATGTAGAAAAGGAAAAGCTGAGCGGCGAGGAGGCCGTTAAACTGATCCTCAAGCATGGGGGGGTGCCGGTACTGGCGCACCCGACTACGCTGGAACTTGACGATATGGCGCTCAAGGATTTCATTGCACAGATCAAGGATTGCGGTCTTAAGGGAATCGAGGTCTACTATCCGGAGCATTCCCGTGCACAGACGCGTTTCTATCGTGACATTGCCCGGTCACTTGATCTGATCGCCACCGGCGGGACCGATTTCCATGGCCATGATCATGGCGGCGCCAACCTGGGAGATACCGGCATCGATCAGGATCATCTCAAGGCCTTGCTCGATCTGATATAGCATTTTTCTGTACTTTCATCCCTGGTTCTATGCTAGCATGTCGCCATGGCGCAGACGGTTCAGCAACCGTTTTTAAGTGTGATTATCCCCATGTATAACGAGGAGGCTAACGTAGCCTCCACCATTACACGGGTGGAAGACGTCCTGAAACGTTGGGGGCGTCCTTTCGAGATCATCCCGGTAAATGACGGCAGCACCGATCATACCCTGCAGGTCTTGGATGCCTTGGCGGCGCATAACGAGCGCATCCATGTGGTGTCTTATTGGAAAAACGGCGGCCGGGGCAAGGCCTTGCGCTATGGGTTCAAGGCCGCGCGCGGGGAATACATCGCCACTATCGATGCCGATCTGTCGTATGATCCCCAGTACATCCTGGACATGGCCAAGGTGTTGGACGAGGAGAGCGATATCGATGTGGTGCTCGCCAGTGCCTATATGGAGGGCGGTGCATCCGTGGGTGTGCCTACCGACCGGCTCTTTATCAGCAAGCTCGGCAATCGTATCCTCCAGATGGCCATGCCGGAGAAGATCCATACCGTGACGTGCGTGGTGCGCTGCTATCGCCGGGTGGTAATCGAAAGTCTTGACCTGGAGTCGAACGGCAAGGAGATCCATCTGGAAATTCTCTCCAAGGTGCTGGCCATGGGTTTCCGTATCAAGGAGATACCGGCCACGCTCACCGCACGCAAAAAGGGGACATCCAAGTTTGCTTTTCGAGCCACGGCCGTAAGCCATCTGATCTTTACCTTCTTTGAACGCCCGAGCCTGCTCTTCGGCATACTCGGTCTGATCCTGACCTTGATCGGTCTGGGTCTGGGGGGCTATATCCTGGTGCTCTATGCCCAGGCCGCCTTGAACCCCAATCGGCCGCTCATAACCCTTATGATCCTTTTCATCCTGGGTGGCATGCAGATCCTGGCCTTCGGATTCCTGGCTTCGCAGATCAGTTACTTACGCAACGAGGTCTTGAGGGTGCGCCGGGCTATAACCCTTGTCTTACTGGCATCCGAGGCCAAGTCCGAACAAAGAACCTCGGCGCTCGGGAACGCACCCCGGCCCGAGGCTTGACCGAGGTTGCGGGCTATAGGCGCCTCGGCTTTAAGTATAGGCCAAGATTCATATCCAACTTGCCAGAGAGAGCCGTAGCGGAATGCTACCCTTGAGTGCGGCTTTTTACCCACCGTCCGCGCAGATAATAAAAGCCTGTGCTCATCGCACAGGCTCTGTCTTTGCCTGGCTCCCCGGGAGAGGCTCGAACTCCCAACCTAGTGGTTAACAGCCACCCGCTCTACCGTTGAGCTACCGGGGAACAGCAAGGTATCTATGATGATTGCTGAAGCTTGTCAAGCCTTAATGACCGCACATCCTACCGTTATGGCTTAGGGTGCTCTCCGGTATAGAGATCGCGGGACGTGGAGTTGTCATCGGATCGGTAATATCTCCCGGTGCTCCGCCAGGTATGGGAGTCGAGATCAAGGCTTTAGGATTATCAGGGTGTTAGCCGATAGCATACAGGATAAGCACGGAGTCGACTCAGGGGGAAAGAGTGGTGTCAAAAAAGGATGCGAACTTTCCGGCCGAGGCTGAACCGTTCATCACGCGCAAGGCCATGCAGAGCGATCCTCAGTCAAGGGTCATGCTGGTCATACAGGCAGATTCTTACCAGCTCGAATGCGTTCAGGCTTTCCTTGGGCAACAGGGGGTAACCGTAGACATGCCGCCTTGTCATGTCGATGATCTCCTGCAAGGCGCCGAGCGCTATCATATGATCACGGAAAACATGTCTGAAACAGTATGGTTGAGCGACATGAATTTGAAGGCTACCTATATCAGCCCTTCCATTGAGCGCTTACGCGGGTTTACGCTGGCCGAGATCCGATCCCTGCCTTTGGAGCGGAATCTGACGCCCCGCTCCCTGCCGACCGTTCTGAAGTTTCTTGCCGAGGACATGGCACCGGAGAGATTGGCTCAGAAGGATCTGGTGATATCCCGTACCGAAGAGCTGGAGTATTTTAAAAAAGACGGTACGACGTTCTGGAGCGATGTAACAGTCACCGCGGTTCGCAATGCCCAGGGCGAAGCCGTCGGGCTTTTAGGTGTTGGGCGCGACATCACGGCCCGCAAGCAGGCAGAAGAGGATTTGCGCCGCAGTGAAGAGCGGTACCGCAATATCCTTCAGAGTATCGAAGAGGGGTACTATGAACTCGATCTGTTGGGTAACATCACCTTCTGCAACTATGTAGTACCCCGGATTCTGGGGTATGCCCCGGATGAGGTTTTGGGCCTCAACTATCGTCTTTATACCGATGCCGAGACCCAGCGAAAGCTGTTCGAAGGTTACCATGAGGTTTACCGGACCGGGATACCCAAGAAAGGACTGGTATGGGAGCTGACCCGCATGGATGGATCGCGGGTCGTCATTGAATCTTCAATATCGCTCATCCAGGATGAAAAGTTTAAGCCCGTGGGTTTTCGCAGTATCGCCCGCGATATCACCGAACGCCTGCGCGCCGAGGAGGCTCTGATCGCAAACCGTGCCAAAAGTGATTTTCTGGCCAGTATGAGCCACGAAATCCGCACGCCCATGAACGGGATCATTGGTATGACGGGTTTGCTGCTGGACACAGAGCTGTCCTCCGAACAGCATGGGTATGCCGAGACGGTCAGGAGAAGCGCCGAAGGCCTGCTGGCGATCATCAATGATATCCTTGACTTCTCCAAGATCGAGGCCGGTAAGCTGGAACTGGAAAATTTGGAATTCGATCTGCGCGCCACCTTGGAAGATGTGGTCGAGCTGCTGGCCATGCGGGCCCATGAAAAGGGCCTTGAGCTGACATGTCTCATCGATCCGGAGGTGCCCAGCCTGTTGGAAGGCGATCCAGGGCGTCTGCGACAGATCTTGACCAATCTAATCGGCAATGCCGTTAAATTCACCTATGCCGGAGAGGTGGAGTTGCATGTCAGTCTGGAACATGAGGATACATCCACTGTCACAATCCGGTTTGCCGTAGAGGATACCGGGATCGGTATCCCTCAGGAAAAAATCGAAACCCTATTTCAGCCCTTCACCCAGGCGGATGCCTCAACCACGCGTAGATTCGGAGGGACAGGTCTGGGCCTTTCCATCTGTCGGCGCCTGACGGAAGTTATGGGTGGAGAAATCGGGGTCAAGAGCGATCTGGGCATGGGATCCACCTTCTGGTTCACCCTGCCGTTTGTAAAACAGGAGGGTGTTGGGCCCTCGATCGAATACTATGCCGATATCAAAGACCTGAGGGTCTTGATCGTCGACGGCCATGCCACTTCCCGGCGGGTCTTCTCCGCAATGCTGGGCGTCTGGAGATGTCGCTGGGACGAAGCTGACGACGCTTCATCAGCCCTGGAGAAGCTGCATCATGCCGCGGCCCAGGGAGATCCTTTCCGTCTAGTTCTGTTGGATGCGCACCTTCCGGATATGGACAGCGAGGCTTTTGCCGGGATGATCAAGATCGATGCGGACCTCAGTGCCACGACATTGGTTATGCTGAGCTCCATTGGGAAACGGGGTGATGCCTCCCGGTTTGAGAAAGCCGGGTTCAGCGTATATCTCACCAAGCCCGTCAAGCAGGGGGCTCTATATTATGCCCTGGCGGCGGCTATCGGCCGCCGGACTGCACATGCGCAGGGGCACGAACGCATCATCACCCGTCACCAGATCATCGAAGACCGCAAACACCGCCTGCGTATCCTTTTGGCCGAGGATAATCCCATCAATCAAACCGTGGCATTGAAATTTCTCGAAAAGCTGGGTTATCGCGCCGATGCGGTCGCCAATGGCATCGAGGCCATCAAGGCGCTTGAGACCATTCCCTACGACCTGGTGCTGATGGATGTGCAGATGCCGGACATGGATGGTATCGAAGCTACCCGGGTTATTCGCGATCCACAATCCCATGTGCTCGACCATGGCGTACGGATAATCGCTCTGACGGCCCACGCCATGAAGGGTGATAAGGAACGTTGCCTGGAGGCGGGGATGGATGACTACCTCTCCAAGCCGATTCAACTCGACGGGTTGATGCATGCTATTGAACGTTTCACGCAGGAACCTTCCAACAATGCCCTCCAAACAGAGAGGTATGAAGAATACATGGTTTTCGACCACGCCGCGGTATTGAAGCGCCTGGGAGGAGACGGCGATTTCCTCAAGGAGCTTTTAAGCATGTGCCTGAGGGAGATACCGCGACAGATCGCGGCTGTAAAGGATGCCCTGGCATGCCGGGATGTCTTGCGTTTGGAACGCGAGGCGCACAGCCTTAAAGGTGCCGTCGCCAATGTCGGGGCGATGGGTTTGAGGGCGGCGGCCCTGGATGTGGAGATGGCGGCTAAGCGGGGAGATCTTGAGGGCGCCGCGGGGTTGATTGACAGGATCGGTGATGCGTTTGCGCTCTTTCAGCAATGCCTGGAAAAGACCTGATACGGGTATGCCTTTGTCCTTGACAGGGCCTAATCGAAAGCTTAACTTTGATCTTTCAAATACGCACCGCCAACAGGAGGGCATATGATCAAAACGGCCATAACCGAGATGTTCGGCATTGAGTACCCCATAATCTGCGGCGCCATGATGTGGCTGGCGACACCTCCACTCTGCGCGGCGATCTCGGCCGCGGGCGGCATGGGCAACCTCACGGCCGGCAACTACGAGACCGAAGACGCCTTCCGGCAGGCCATTCACGAGGTACGTCGGCGAACGGATAAGCCGTTCATGATTGGTCTGACGCTCCTGCCGTCCATCCGCATCACGGCCGAACACCATATGATGTACGTGCGTGTCTGCGAGGAAGAGCGTGTAGCCGGCATCGAGATCTCCGGTACACCCCTGGACAAGGTCATCGGCCCCGAAGGTGTCACGCGGCTCAAGAAGGCCGGCGTGAAGCTTTTCCACAAGGTCGGTTCCGTACGGCATGCACTGCATGCCCAGAAGGCTGGCTATGACGGCATCTACGCCGCCGGGCTGGAAGAGGGCGGGCACCCGCTGGATGATGATGTAACCACCATGGTGCTGACACCGCGCATCGTGGATGCGGTCACTATTCCGGTAGTTACGGTAGGGGGCATCGCTGATGGGCGTTCCCTGGCCGCCGCGCTTACCTTAGGTGCCCAAGGCGTTATGATGGCCAGCCGCTTTATCGCTACTACGGAATGCGACGTGCACGCAAATATCAAAGCCGAACTCATCAAACGCCAGGAATACGAGACGCGCATCTTCGGCAAGTCCATCGGGCTCCAGGGCCGGGCACTTAAGAACAAGATCATCGCAGAAGTCCTTGAGGCCGAAGCCAAGGGCGGTGGGTTCGAGGCCCTGATCCCGCTCATCAACGGTCAGCGCATCAAGGCGGCCTGGGAAAGCGGCGACGTCGAGGATGCCCCGCTCATGGTGGGCCAGTCCATAGGCCTCATCCACGAAGTAGTGTCCTGCGCAACACTTTTGAAGACCATGCACGACGAAGCGCAAGCACACTTGAAGAAAACCGGTTCGCTGTTTTCGTAGAAGCCAGGGAGGCCCTCGGTGCCTCACGAGGGTCTCCCCTGATATATTACGCCTGCATGATACCGCTTAAGCGTTTCTGAACCTCTTCGGCTTCCTTGGTCATGCGTTCCATGAGATCCGCCACGGTGGGGGTGTCCTTGAGCAGGCCGGTGATCTGGCCCACGGGCAGGACGCCCTGCTTGAGGTCGCCGTCTTCGGTGGCGACGCGGATGGCCTTGAAGGCATTAGCCATAAAGGCCAACTGCTTGGCATTCTCCCAGCCCATCATCATGACGCCGATGAAGAGCTTGATAAAGGGCAGGTGCATCTGCTTGGCCACATCGCGCGAATTGAAGAAGGCCTCGACGAGCTTGGGGATGTTTAATCCCATGCGGATGGCCTTGCGGGCCGGCTCGGTGTCCAGTACCCGGCAGCCCAGGCCGTCGAAGCGATCGGAATACAGGGTGTCGTAGACATCCTTCTCGATCGAGAGCTTCTTGAAACTATCGTGCAACGGGCTCTCCTTGGTGGTCATAAAGCGCGTGCCCATGGCGATGCCTTCCGCTCCCAACGCCAGGGCTGCGGCCAGTCCGCGACCGTCGGCGAAGCCGCCGGCGGCGATGACCGGAATGGAGACGGCTGAAGCGATGGTGGGCACCAGCACCAGCGAGGTGACATCGCCGCCGTGGGCGGCTGCCTCATGGCCGGTGACGATCACGGCGTCCGTGCCGTAGTCTTGGGCGCGTTTGGCATGCCGGTGGTTGACGACCGTAGCGGCCACTTTGCCACCGTATTGATGCGCCTCTTTTACCAGCCAGTCACCCTTGCCAAGCGCGAAGTTGATGACCGGCACCTGCTCGTCCAGGAGCACCTTGGCGTTCTCGGCCGCGCCTGGAAAGAGCAAGGTGGCGTTCGCCCCGAAGGGCTTCTTCGTCAGCGACTTGATTTCACGAACGCATTTGCGCGTCTGTTCGGCATCCAGGGGACCGGTGGCCAGGATGCCCAAGCCGCCGGCATTTGAAACCGCGGCGACCATCTTGGGGACGCTGATCCAGCTCATGCCGGACAGGACAATGGGATATTTGATGCCAAAGAGTTCAGTAATACGAGTCTTCATACAAGCTCCTCCATCATACATTCTCGTGCAACATATTCTTCATACACTAAAATGGTTGGGGGAGGCAAAAAGATCTGAAAGCTCCCATGCAAAAACGCATAATGCCTGCCGGGAAGAAGGGGATCCGGGCAGGCATCGGGTGCGCTTAAAAAAGAACCGTGGCGTTAATTCATCATGGCCGCGACGTGCTGTGAAGCGCCCTCGGCCTCTCGCACCATGCGCTCAAAGAGCTCGGCCACCGGCGGATTGTCTTTGAGCATGCCGGTGATCTGGCCGACCGGCAGCACCCCATTTGCGGTGTCGCCGTCCTCGGTGGCGATGCGGATAGCCTTGAAGGCGTTGGCCAGATAGGCCATCTGCTTGGCGGTCTCCCAGCCCGAGGCCATGATTCCAATAAAGAGTTTTATCCATGGCATGTTGATCATCCGTGCCGTGGCCATAGAATTCGGAATAGCCTCCAGGAGCTTGGGAATGCTTAACCCCTGGCGAATGGCCTTGTGCGCGGCCGGAGTGTCGAGCACGCGGCAGCCCAGGCCGTCGAAGCGGGTGGAGTAGAGTGTGTCGTCGATATGCTTCTCGATGGAGAGCTTTTTGTAGGTCTCGTGCAGGGGGCTCTCCTTGGTGGTCATGAGGCGCGTACCCATGGCGATGCCGTCCGCGCCGAGCGCGAGCGCAGCCGCCAGCCCTCGTCCATCGGCGAATCCGCCGGCGGCGATGATCGGAATGTTTACGGCTGAGGCAAGCGTCGGAACCAACACCAGCGAGGTCGCATCCCCTCCATGGGCGGCGGCTTCATGTCCGGTGGCTATAACCGCATCCACGCCGTAGTCCTGGGCGCGTTTGGCGTGGCGGGTGTTCACGACCGTGGCCACTACCTTGCCGCCGTACTTGTGGGCCTCACGCACCAGCCAGTCACCCTTGCCCAGTGCGAAATTGATGACCGGGACTTGTTCTTCCAGCAATACCTTGGCGTTCTCCATCGCGCCCGGGAACATCAAGGTTGCGTTCGCGCCAAAGGGTTTGTTCGTAAGTTTCCGGATCTCGCGGATGCTCTGGCGTGTCTGGTCGACCGACAACGGTCCGGTGGCCAGGATGCCCAAGCCGCCGGCATTCGAAACTGCCGCGACCATATGTGGGACACTGATCCAACTCATGCCGGACAGGACGATTGGATATTTGATGCCAAAGAGTTCGGTAATACGAGTCTTCATATAAGCTCCTTCATTTTATTTTGTATTATAATATATTCTCAATACTCTAAAGAAAAATTAAAAGCAATAAGTTTTACTTTAAGCTTTTAGAAAAATAGATTGACAGCCGACAGGGGCCGATATATGAAAGATTAAAGTAAAGCTTCAATATAATAAAAGGAGTGATGATCATGCCTACCCTGCTTTCGCCCATTGAAATAGGTCGGTTAAGGCTGCGTAACCGTATTGTCATGCCGGCCATGCACCTGCTCTATAGCCCGGAGGGCGAGGTAAATGAGCGTATGATAGCCTTTTACGAAGAGCGGGCCAAGGGCGGGGCAGGTCTCCTAATTGTCGGCGGCTGCAGCGTGGATGAATACAGCGGCGGACGCGAGCTCATCGGCCTTGACCACGAGCGCTTCATCCCCGGGTTGCAGCGTCTGACCGCGACCGTGCATGCGCATGGCGCTCTGGTCGCGGCGCAGCTCTACCATGCCGGCCGCTATGCCCATTCCTTCTTGATCGGCCGCCAGGCCCTGGCGCCTTCGCCGCTGGCCTCGCGTTTCACCCATGAAATCCCCAAAGAGATGTCCCTGGAAGAGATCAAGATGGTAATCGCCAACTATGCCGCTGCGGCTAGACGCGCCCAGACCGCTGGCTTCGATGCGGTCGAGATCCTGGCCGCGGCCGGGTATATCATCTCCCAGTTTCTCTCCCCGATCACTAATCAACGTTCGGATGAGTACGGCGGCGCGCTCGAAAACCGTATGCGCTTCGGTCTTGAAGTCGCGCAGGCCGTACGCGCGGCCGTGGGCAAGGACTTCACCCTCATTGCCCGCCTGGCCGGCAATGACTTCATGCCCGGCAGCCATACCAACAAGGAAACCTGCCTCTTTGCCCGTGAGCTTGAGGCTGTCGGTATCGATGCCTTCAACATCACCGGCGGTTGGCATGAGACACGGATCCCCCAGATCCCCATGGAGGTGCCACGCGGAGGGTATGCCTATCTCGCCCAAGGCGTGAAACAGGTGGTGGGCAAGCCGGTCATCGCCTGCAACCGCATCAATGACCCTACCCTGGCTGATATAATCATCCGCCAGGGACGCGCCGACCTAGTCGGTTTCGCCCGCGGTCTCATCGCCGATGCCTACCTGCCCAAGAAGCTGATGGAAGGCCGACCGGAAACGATCATGCCCTGCATCGGCTGCAACCAGGCCTGCTTCGACCATCTCTTTCAGTTCAAACCCGTGGAGTGCCTGGTGAATCCGAGAGCTTCGCATGAGGCCGAAGTGCCCCTGAGTGTACAGACCAAGATGCCGAAGAGGGTCATGGTCATCGGCGGCGGTCCGGCTGGGCTCTCGGCCGCTGCGACTGCGGCTGCATCCGGTCATGACGTAACCCTCTACGAGCAATCCGATGCCCTGGGAGGACAGCTTGCTTTAGCCGGTGCCTTGGATGAGCGTTCTGAATTCCTGACGCTCAAAGATGCCCTCATTCGACAGGCCGTCGCCGCTGATGTCAAGATCCATACCAATATAGAAGTTGATCAAGGTCTCATAGCATCCGTCAGGCCCGAGGTCGTGATCCTGGCTTCCGGCGGTGAACCCGTCCGTCCGCCGATTCCTGGTATTGATAACGCCAACGTCGTTCAGGCCTGGGATGTCCTGTCCGGCCGCGTCGACGTCGGGAAAGAGGTCGTTGTCATCGGCGGCGGCGCGGTGGGGATCGAAACCGCTGTTTTTCTGGCCAAGATCGGTACCCTAGATGCCCATACCCTTCAGTTCCTTTTTCTGAATCAGGCCGAGGATAACGATACATTGAAAGCCCTTGCCACGAAAGGCATCAAACAGGTGACCATGATCGAGATGCTCCCGCGTCTGGGTGCCGATATCGGCTTCTCCACCCGCTGGGTGGAGCTTTCCCTACTCAGGCGTTACAGCGTCAAGGCCAAGACCCAAACCAAGGCTGTCCAGATCACACCCGAGGGCGTCATGGTCGAACGCGATGGGGACACTATGCTCATCGCCTGCGATACGGTGGTGCTTGCCGTCGGTACCGGTAAGGTGGATGCCTTGGCAGCAGAGATGTCCGCCGGCATCCATGCCATCACCATCGGCGATGCACTCAAGCCGCGCAAGGCCTTCGACGCCATCCGCGAAGGTTTTGCGGCCGCGCGGGCGTTGGATTAATTCCATTTACATTCAAACGGCACCTTTGACTCAGCCCGTCGCTGGTCCTCGTCCTGCGGGAGTGCCTTTGGCGCGTCAATTTCCGCTATCCTGTGAAAATTTGTCGGCTGTGTCGTTGAGTGACTCGGAGTACTGAAAATGTGATTCGGGGCATCCGTGCCCCTCACCCTGGCGGGCGCATGAAGACTGCATCCAATTCGGCTATCCTGCCGAATTGTTCCACCTGCGTCGCTTCCTCCTTGCCTAAAGCAGTTTCATCTTGAATGCGGAATGGAATTATGAACCATTAGCGGGGTGTGTTCTCCAGGCTCTTTTGGATACTGGCCTGGACCATGCGCTGGAAGAGGCGTTTCAAGACATAGCTGCGCATGAATTCCGCCATGGTGGATATCTGGGTAGTGAAGCGGATATTCTCCTGTTTGGATTTGCCTTTGACGGCCATGCGGCGTAAGTCCATTTCCTTTTCCAGGATCTGACGACCGAGATCGACATAGAAATTGAGCATCTTAATGTCGCCGCCTTGGTCCTTAATGGGTCTGAAGACCTCCTGCGCGAAGCGGATGTCCTCATGATCATAAAGCTTGCGTGAGCCCTCCTGGATATAGGGCATGAGCAGGCCGCTTTCCTCGGCCTGTTTGATCTCTTCCTTGGAAAGACCGGTTATTTCCATGAAGCCCTTCAGGTCGATAGGGCTGTCTGTGCTGGAGCCGAAGACCACGTGCTCGATGGCCTCGGCCTCTTCGAGCTTCAGGCCCTCATCCATGCGTTTGAGGATGCCCCGGATCACGGACAGAGGATAATAGCGTCGTTCCTGCAGTTGCCGGATGGCCCTGAGTTTATCCACGCAGGTCTCGTCATAGTAGGACATGCTCTTGTTCTTGCGTTCCGGCTCGGGCAGGAGACCTTCTTTTACGTAGTAGCGTATCGTTGAGGCAGGGAACCCGCTCTGCTTGGCGATTGCACTGATCTTCAATCCCATCCGCCGCTCCTTTCGAGCATGAAGTTAAACTCTAATATACCATAGAGCATCGCAGGTAAAGTGTCAAAGCCGTGTTGACGCGGCTGTGAATTGTGTTGACAGTCCTTGAACTTGTAATATATGTGGAGCAAAATACACATCTCCAGGAGGTTTGAGAGGCATGGCAGTTTGCATCAGGTTGACGCGTGGCGGGGCAAAGAAAAAGCCGTTTTACCGCGTAATAGTTGCGGATTCCAGGAACAGGCGTGATGGCCGCGTACTGGATATCGTCGGTTTCTTTAATCCCAAAAACCGGGAAGACAGCATCACACTCAAGATGGACAAGATCAAGGCTTGGGTCGACAAGGGTGGACAGTTGAGCCCGGCCGTAAAAAAGCTCATAAAGGATAAAGGCTATTCAGTCTGACCAATAACTGTGGGAGCGAGGGTGAGCGCATGAAGGAACTGATAGAGTACATTGCCAAAGCGTTGGTTGACAATCCCAATGAGGTCGCGGTGAACGAGATCGAAGGCGAGGTCACCTCCGTTATTGAGCTCCGTGTCGCAAAGTCCGATTTGGGCAAGGTCATCGGCAAGGAAGGTCGTACCGCCCGCGCCATGCGCACACTACTCACCGCCGCCTCCACCAAAATCAAAAAACGGGCGGTTCTGGAGATCATCGAATAGAATTTGAAGAAAGAGGATCTCATCGCCATTGCCAGGGTCAAGGCGCCCAGTGGCCTGAAAGGCAAGATGTGGATCACCCCCTACGGGGAAGGGCTTTTCCAGTACGAAAACCTGATCATCAATGGTAACGACAAGCCGGTAAAGTTGCTCTCGGTTGAAAAACGCAGACATGGTTTTGTCATTGCCCTGGAGGGCATCACGGATATTGCCCAGGTGGATCGAGTCAAGGGCACCGACCTCTGTATTAGGCGCGCATGGCTGCCGGAACCGGAAGAGGGTGAGTATTATTGGGCTGATCTGATCGGGCTCAATGTCAAGGATCTCTCCGGCAGGCATCTAGGCGAGATCGTGAATATCTTCAGAACTGGCGCCAATGACGTGTATGTCGTAGATCACAACAAGCAATATTATATCCCGGCCATCAAAGACGTGGTCAAGGAGATCTCGATCGCCAAGGGCGAGATGGTGATCGACAGCGCGCCGCTCGAAGGGCTTCTGGATTAAAAAGAGAGATTCTCATGCAGATCAATATCATCACGCTTTTTCCCGCCATGTTCCCGACCGTCTTCGGCGAGAGCATCATCAAGCGTGCCCAAGCGCAGGGGGCGATAGAAATCAACATCATCGATCTGCGTGCCTATGGGGTAGGTCGCCATAAGGTGGCGGATGATACACCCTATGGCGGCGGGGGCGGGATGGTGATGAAGCCTGAACCGATTGCCGCGGCCTTGGCCGGTATGCCTGAGATGGGGCATGTCATCCTCACCACGCCGAGGGGCGCTTTGTTCCGGCAGGCGACAGCCTTACGCTTGAGTGTCTTGCCGATCATTACCCTGATCTGCGGGCACTATGAAGGCATCGACGAACGTGTGAGCGAGCTCTTTGTCGATGAAGAGATCTCCATCGGCGACTATGTCCTGACCGGCGGCGAGATCCCTGCCATGGCGATTGTGGATGCCGTGGTGCGATTGATCCCGTCTGTGCTCGGCATGGATACTTGTATTACCGGCGATTCGCACTATGAGGGGCTTCTGGAGCATCCCCAGTACACACGGCCGCCGGAGTTCTTAGGAGTTACGGTGCCAGAGGTCCTCCTGTCGGGCAACCATGACCGCATCAGGCACTGGCGCAGGAAGATGGCCTTGCGTAAAACGCGCTCAGAACGCCCCGATTTGTTCGACATACTCGATCTCAGCGCCGAGGACATAGCCCTACTGGCCGAGGAGGACTAGATGCTGAGCATAGCCCTTGCCCATTGGCCGTGCCTTGACAAGCACGGGGACCTGATCACTACCGCCATAACCAACCTGGATCTGCACGACGGCGCAAGAGTGTGCTTGACATATGGCATAAATACGCTCTATATCGTTCATCCGTACCAGAGTCAGCGGGATTTTGCTGCCAGGATCATGGATCATTGGCTTACAGGCTTCGGCGGGGAGTATAACCCGTTGCGTAAGCGGGCCTTTGAGGTGGTGCGTGTGGTGGATGATCTGAAGGCCCTGCGCGCGCAGAGCGGAACCAAGGTGGTCGCCACGAGCGCACGCCGCGTTCAGGATGCGATCAGCTGGGCCGAACTCAGAAAGCTGGCGGTTAGCAGCGATGTGTGCCTGCTCTTTGGTACGGGCTGGGGGCTTGCCCCGCAGGCATTCGCGCAAGCAGATGCCGTGGTTGAGCCGATTGCGGGCAGAGAGGATTTTAATCATCTGCCGGTACGTGCCGCCATGGCCATAGCGATAGACAGGGTTTTAGGAGGTAGCACATGGGATATGTAGAGGAGTTCGAGAAGGCGCAAATGAAGGCCGATCTGCCTGCCATCCGCATCGGCGATAAGGTCAAGGTTTCGACCAAGATCGTGGAAGGCAACCGGCAACGGCTGCAGATCTTCGAAGGCACGGTCATCGGCCGGCATAAGGGCAACAATCGCGAGACCATTACGGTAAGGAAGGTCTCCTACGGCGTCGGCGTGGAAAGGGTCTTCCCGGTGCACTCCCCGAATGTGGATAAAATCGAAGTCATGACCCATACCAAGATCAGAAGGGCGAAACTCTACTATTTAAGAGAAAGAAAGGGCAAGGCGGCGCGGCTGAAGGAAGTCAGCTAAGGTCTATGCCTCTCGAAGAGGATCTGATCGCGCAGGGCGTTTGGCCTGTCTGCGGTGTAGATGAGGCGGGCCGCGGGCCACTGGCGGGACCGGTAGTGGCGGCGGCCGCTGTACTAACTCCTGGATGTCACCTGCGGAGCATGGTCAGAGACTCCAAGGCTCTGAGCGCATCCCAGAGGGAAGCGCTCTTTGAACTCCTTATGGCGGATAAGGATGTCTGTGTGGGTGTCGCTATTGTGGACGCCCGGACTATCGACGAGATCAACATTTTTCAGGCCACCATGCTTGCCATGTGTCGGGCGGTGGCTGACCTGAAAATCATGCCGAGCCATGCGCTCATCGACGGCAACCATTGCCCGGAACTCGCGTGCAGAAGCACGGCGGTCATCGGCGGCGACGCTACTGAGCCCAGCATATCGGCGGCCAGCATCGTAGCCAAGGTCACCCGTGACAGACTCATGGCGTCCCTTGATATAACTTACCCCGGCTATGGCTTTGCCCGGCACAAGGGCTACCCAACGCGCGCCCATCATGAGGCTATCCGCATTATGGGTCCTTGTCCCATCCACAGGAGATCATACAAAGGTGTTACCCAACTTCAATGGTTCTCGTGAATCCAAGACTTCCGGTGCGTGCGCAGGAGATCCCGCCTCCGCATCCACCCAGGCGCGGGGGGCTAAGGGTGAGGAGATAGCGCGAAGATATCTAAAACGCCGCGGCTTCAAGATCATTGAAGTCAATTATCGGACCACCGGCGGCGAAATAGATATCGTGGCGCGGGAGAAAGACTACCTGGTCTTCGTTGAGGTTAAGGCCAGCCTCAGCAAGGATTTTGATGACCCGCTGACCTGGATACCGCCTCGTAAACAGGACCGAATAGTGAAAGCAGCAATCGTCTATATCAAGGCTCACCGGTTGGACTTAAGCGCTGTACGCTTCGACGTGGTGACCGTGGATGCCGAGGGAGAGGTTACCCATATCAGAGATGCCTTTAGACCCTCAGAACGCTTTTTTGTGTGATCAGAATCTCAGGCGTCTGGGAAAGTGGCTGAGAATGATGGGATTCGATACACTGACGATGCGGACCTGGGACGAAGATCTGGTACAGCAGGCCCGGTACGCTGATCGAATCGTGCTGACCCGTCGAGCGAGTTTGCAGGGACAGCAGAGGATCATTTTTCTGAATAGCGACGATCTGGCACAGCAGCTGCGACAACTCGCGAAACAGTTCGACTTGGGTGGTATGGCCCGGCCGTTTACCCGTTGCTGCATCTGCAATACCGTGCTCGAACCGATTGCCCGACCTGAGGTCAAAGGCAGGGTCCCCGAGTTTGTTTTTATGAGGCATAAGCGTTTTACACACTGCCCGCAATGCGGAAAAATCTACTGGTCGGGTACGCACCGCGACAGGGTTGAAGAAGTGTTCAAGAATGTGTTAGGGTAGGCACGCGTGATGACGAAACAGGACTTAGAAGAAAAGCTGCTGAGTATAGTCAGAGGCAAACGCAAGGTTCTTATTCTCACCCACGAGAACCCTGATCCGGACGGTATCGCCGCCGCCTTCGGCTTGAAATACATTTTCCGCAAGACCATGGGGATCCCCTCCATCATCGCCTACAGCGGCATCATCGGCCGGGCGGAAAATCAGCACATGGTGCAGCTCTTAGGTATCGATATGGTGCCATACCTTAAGGTTTCGCCGCGCAACTTCTCAGTCGTGGCCTTGGTCGACGGTCAGCCGCACACGGGTAATGTGCCTCTGCCCAAGGGCCTCGATCCCACCATCATCATCGACCACCACCCCTTGCGCAAATCGGCGCTGGGCGCCGACTATGTCGATGTGCGCCGCGATATCGGATCAACCTCGTCCATCATCACCCAATATATCAGGACACTCAATCTGCCGGTTGACCGCAGAGTCGCCACCGCCCTGTACTACGGCATAAAGTCGGATACCCGCGACCTGGGACGCCAATCCACCGAACAGGACATCAGGGCCTCGGTATACCTCTACCCCTACATCATGCCCAAGCAGCTCTCGCGCATTGAGCACCCCCGACTGCCGCGTGAATATTTCGCCGAACTCTACGGCATCCTCAAGAATGCCAGGATTTACGGCGATGCCGTGGTGGCGCGCGTGGACCGGATCAGCTGGCCCGAGATGATCGGCGAGTTCGCGGATGAACTCATCAAGATCGAAGGCATCCACTGGTGCATGTGTTATGGCCGCCATAACGGCCACCTCCTGTTCTCCATCCGCACCACGCGTTCGACCCACATGGCCGGGGTCCTGGCGCACAAGATCAGCCACGGCATCGGTTCCGGCGGTGGACACGAGACCTATGCCGCCGGCAAGGTGGAACTGGCCCAGGCCATCAAGAAGCTCAAGGACCCGGAAGACACGCTGTTGAGGCGTTTCCTGCGCGAGGTCAACATCAAGGATGCCGAGCCCAAGAATCTGATCGAAGTGGTCGAGCAGCCCCCAATCGCGATGGCCGCGCCACAGCCCAATCAGGGCAAGAACGGGCACTGAGGTTTTGTAAACACCTCCCTTTGAAAAAAGCAACTGATGAACGGGTAAGGAGTGTAGCGATGAAACAACGCCTTGGTCTGTTGATAACGGTAGGTTTTTTTCTCTTAACCCTGACGGCCTGCAGCACTTTCATCACCACGTCGATAGAGCAGATAAAGTCGAATCCCAGGCAATATTCAGATAAACGGGTGAAGATTTCCGGCACGGTCACCGAGACCTTCAGCCTCCTGGTCTTGAAATATTTCATCCTCAATGACGGCACCGGCGAGATGTATGTGGTCACCAAGAAGTCGATGCCGGTCAAGGGGGAAAACATCAAGGTGACTGGCACCGTACGGGATGCCTTTTCCCTGGGTGATATGCAGCTGCTTGTCCTGCTGGAAGACGGCGAAGACGTCAAGTATCGGTTGTTCATGAAATACCTTGAGGATCAGTAACCTTACCTTTTAAGCCCCGATCTTCAAGATTCTTCTCCCATCGGTCCGATGACTGTGAGCGTGTCGGAAAGTATATCCGCTGAGGTCACTGTTTAAATACTACGATATTTTCAAACCTGCTTGGAAGATGATATCGATGCTATCGATGGCCTGCCGCTCGGAACACACACCTTGATGTACGAGGTCCGCGGCATATTCCGACAGGCCCATGACGATACACCCGGCCAGAGCGGGTTCAATATTTAAAAAGCGATGGCATATCGGTTGGTTGTCTATCGCAACATGTATAGAAAATAAAAAACTATTTTTTTAACAAACCTGATTGGAAGATTGCATCCAAGCTATCGAAAATTTCCTTTTCAGTACAGATCCCCTTATGCACAAGTTCGGCGGCGAACTCGGCCATGCCCATGACGATGTAGCCCGCCAGGGTGGTGTTGATATCTTTCCGAACCCTCCCTTCCGATTGCATGCGATTGATATCCCGGATGATGGGGTCTATGATCTCATCGAGTACTTTATCGAACTTGGCCTTGAACAAGGGATTCTCGCTCAAGGAAAGGCCGCGGATGAGATTCATCATGTCAAGCCATTGCGGATAGGATGCCAGAAAGGCTCGGGCGCGCTTCCTGATGCGCTCGATCATGTCCTGCTCCATCCCGATCTCATGCCAGACCTGGGCGTACATGGCATGGAAGATCTTGTCCGCGCAGGCAATCAGGAGTTCCTCCTTGTTTTTGAAGTGCAGGTAAAAGGTGACCTTGCTCATGCGGATGCGGCCCGTAACATCGGCGATACTGGTATCGCCGTAACCCTTGGCAAGAAAGAGCTCGATGGCGGAACGGATGATTTCATCCCGGCGGTGCACGGGTTTGCCGCCGTTGTGGTCGGCCAGTTCTTCAGGCTGCGGGAAGCGCCGGATTATTTCCTTTCTGATCGCGGCCAAGCTTTTTTTTTCGACGATCAGTTGCTTGATATAGGCAAGCCTTTCGAGATGATTCCTGGAATAATAGGCCGAGGTTTTGCTGGCCTTGATCGGTGCGGGGAGCAGGCCCTCCTTGATATAGAAGCGGATGGTGGAAGCCGGTACGCCGGCCAGCCTGACCAACTCGGAGATCTTCATTGGATCGTTATTTTTCATGGGCTTTGGTCTGGTTACCGGCGGGAAATCCGCCGTTCATGATCATGTCCCATCCCTTGCCGATCAAATCGTCGATGTCACCAGGATGCTTGGAAAAATAATAGAAGCCGTATTCGATGGCGCCCAGGAGCAGATAGGCAATCAATGTGCTGTTCTTGATGCGGAACAGGCCTTGTCGGACCCCCTTCTCCACATCACGTTGAATGGGTTCGATCAAGTTGTGCATAACCTGGGCGAGTTTGTCCTGGAAGTGAGGTTTGTTTTTGGCCGATGCCCCGCGGGCTAGATTGAGCATTTCGATCAGGTGTTGGTATGATCGGCCCGTCAGCTGGGCGCGCTGCTTGAGCCGCTTGAGCACATCGCTTTCGTCCAGGAGTCCCTCGAATTCGCGGTCAATATCCTGAAAGATGCTGTCCGCGCATTCCAGAAAGAGCGCTTCCTTGTTTGGGAAGTATTGATAGAAGGTGCCTCGGCCGATGCCGGCATGCTTGACAATATCGGCGATGTTCGTGGCGTGGTATCCCTTGGTCCGGAACAACTCCGTGGCCGACCGGATTACCTTGAGCCGCCGGCTGGAATGGGGCAGGGCATCGATCGAAGCCTGCGCATGCGCGGCATCGGGTAAGCTATCCTTGATCATGTCCAAGGGCATGCCCTGGGCCTGCATTTTCGAGATGGCCAGCAGGTATTCCAGGTGAGACTCGGTATAGTAGGCCATGTTTTTGCCCGTGCGCAGCGGTGCGGGGAGCAGGCCCTGGCGGAGGTAGTATTTGATCGTGGACACCGGGACCTGCGCCTGGGCTGAAAGTTCTGAAATTTTCATGTGACGGGGCTTCAGCATACCGATTGTCCTGTCCTCACTTGCCAGCGTGTTGGTGCACGTATACGCATACTCTTGTTCAAAGTTCAATGGCTTGCCTCATTTTATCGAGAATGTGGTGGATAATAATTTTGTGCTTGACCTGATAAAAGAAATAATTTAAGTATCTACTTCAGAACAATACCGTATCGTTTTATCAACAAATGACAATGATCAGATTGAGGAGGTTAGCATTCATGAGCAGAGGAAAAATAGCCATTATCGGTATCGGCGAAGTACCGACCGCCTCCATGCCGGACAGGACGCAATGGGATATTCTCTATGACACCTGCATGGAAGCGGTGAGGGATTCCGGCCTGCACAAGAACGACATCGAAGGCGCGATTTGCGTTTCCCCTCAGGCCCAGCCGAAGATCACGGCCGAACTCTCGTTCGGCAAGCTGCCGGAAGAGCTCGGGCTCAAAGGGTGCCGGGACACAGTTGTTTGCAATGCCGGCGGCGCCTCGACCTCGAACTGCCTGCGCCTGGCCGAGCAGTGGATCGAGAACGGGACTGCCCAGGCCGTCCTGATCCCGCATGTCACCGTGCACTCGACCGTGCCCATCCCGGACCTGATCAATTTCTTCGCCCAGGCCGGGGTGGACCTGCAGTGGGAATATCCCTTCGGCTCGACCTACAATATCATCATGGGCCTGATGGCCAAACGGTACATGCACGAGACCGGCTGTACGCCCGAAGAAATGGCCTCGGTGGTGACGGCGCTCCGCAGCTGGGCCGCCAAAGATCCGCATTCCATCTTCTATGGCAAGGAAGTGCCTTCCGTGGAAAAGGTCATGCAGTCGAGTCTGCTCAATACCCCACTGCATAAGCGCGAGAGCAATGTCCTGGCCGACGGCGGCTGCGCCATGGTGGTTGTTTCCGCGGCCGAAGCCAAGAAGATGAAACGGCCGGCCGCTTATAAATTGGGTGAATCGGTGCGCTATTTCAGCGGCACCCCGTTGATGCGCGATTTTCATAAAGTGGTCGAAGGGTTCTACTTGACCGGCAAGGAATCCTTGGCCCAGGCCGGGATCACCAAGGACGATGTCAGCCTGTGGAATATCTATCTGGCCTATTCCCTGGCACACCCGCTGATGGCTGAGGCCCTGGAAGTTGCACCTTTGGGCCAGGGCGGCAAATACTTTGCGCAAGGACGCATGTCATTCGGCGGCGACATCCCCTGGTCCACCATCGGCGATGCCGTCGGTCGCGGTCATACCGGCTCGGGGGTGAGCGCGGCCTTGTATGTCGAGACGGCCCGCCAGCTCATGGGCAAGGCCGGTGAGCGGCAGGTCAAGGACTGCCGGTATGTGTTCCAGAATACCGCGGGCGGTTCCGGTTTCAACAATATCGCAACTGTTTGGGGGAGGGACTTCTAATGGAATTCGACATGACAAAACCAAATCCTGAGGTACAGCCGTGGTCGATGAAGTTTTGGGAGGGGACCAAAGAGGGAAAATTATTCATCCAGTTCTGCAAGGACTGCAAATCGTACATCTTCTATCCGCGCAAATTCTGCCCCGAGTGCTGGTCGGGCAATTTGGGCTGGAAGCAAGCCAGCGGCAAGGCAACCATCTATACCTTCTCGACCGCCTATGACATGGTCGAGCCCAAATTCATGGACGAGCTGCCTTACACGATCGCCTATGTGGACCTTGAAGAGGGTATCCGCTTGATGACCAGGATCGTGGAATGCAAACCCGAAGACATTGAGATAGGCATGCCGGTCGAGGTCGTCTTCTATCCGCGCAATGACTTCATGCTGCCCTATTTCAGACCGGTTAAGAAATAATCTGTTTTGAATCACCATGCGTCCGGCCTGCCGGACGCATGGGTAAGGTTTATAAGGGGAGGATCGACTAATGGAATATACCACGATTACCTATGCAATCGAGGGCGCGGTTTGTACTATCACTCTGAACCGACCGGACAAATATAATGCCATCAACAAGGAAATGGCTGCCGAATTGCTGGATGCCTTCCGTAAGGTAAGGGATGAACAGCAGGTAAACGTCGTGGTCCTTTCCGGGGCGGGCAAGGCCTTCTGTACCGGGGGCGACCTGACCGTTTTCCCGTCCCTGGCCGAGCATATGAACTCCATGAACTGGCTGGCGCATGAAGGCTACGACATGAACAAGGCTATCGAGCAGTGCGAGAAAGTCGTGATCGCCAAGGTTCAGGGCCACTGCCTGGCGGGCGGACTTGAGCTCTCTCTCATGTGCGACCTCATCTATGCCAAGGCCTCGGCCAAGTTTGGGGTGACCGAGATCAACATGGGCATCCTTCCCGGCTGGGGCGGATCTGTGCGCCTGCCGCGCAGCATGCCAATCTTTCGCGCCCGCGAAATTCTGTACACAGGCAAGAAAGACTATACCGCCGCCCAAATGTATGAAATGGGCCTTTTAACCCGGGTTTTCAATGATGATGAATTCGAAGCGAAATTTGCGGAAGTGGTCCAGCTGATCGCATCCAAGAAGCAGATCGCGCTGCGCATGGGCAAGGAGATCATGTCACGCTCGCTGGAATGCGGCAGTATCGATGCCGCCCTAGCCTTGGAAAGGGATGCGATTCAATGGCTGGTCTATGCTCCGGACATCCAGGCGCTCATGGATACTTTCAGGAAAAAACCCGAAGCATAGGCTCACTTGTCATAACAGTCAGCCCGCGAGGGCTTAGACGCCGCGTATCCACGCGTGCAATCCCATAGAGCGAGGAGAACCATATGGATTTTAGTTTTAACGAAGAACAACGCATGATGCAGCAACAGGCGCAGAAGTTCTGCGATAAAGAGCTCAGTTATGAATATGTACGCTGGATGGACGAGCATGTGGACTTCCCGCCTGATGAGCTGTGGCAGAAGTTCGCCGACTTGGGCACCTTTTACGGCGCCATACCGCCCGAGTACGGCGGTCACGGCCTGGGCCAGGTCGATACCATGGTGGTCTTCGAGCAGCTCTGCAAACGGTCCATGTCCGTGGCCCTGGCCGTGGGCGTCACTGCCGGATTCGGCGTGCGTTTCATCAATGAACTGGGCACACCGGCGCAGCGTGAAAAATACCTGCCGCTCATCGGGCAGGGCAAGTTCAAGACCTGCATGGCCTTGACCGAACCGGCCGGCGGCACGGATATCCTGGGCGCCGTCAAGGCCACGGCCGAAGACAAGGGCGACACGTGGGTGATCAACGGCCAGAAGGTTTTCATCACGGGTGCGCATGTGGCCGACTCCCTGATCACGGTCTGCCGCACCGAAAAGGATGCCAAGCCCGCCAGGTCGTTGAGCATCATCATGGTGCCGCGCGAGACCCCGGGCATAACCATCAACAAGATCGGCAAGATCAGCTGCCACCACTGCGAATCGGTCGAGATCTTCTACGACAATGTCGAGGTCCCCAAGGAAAATATGCTGGGCACGCGCGGCAACGCCTTTTACGAGATCATGACCGTCTTGAATCCGGAGCGCATCGGCGTGGCCATGATGGGGGTAGGCATCATCGCCGCCATCTACGAGCTTTCCATGAAGTATGCCCAGGAGCGCTGTGCCTTCGGCGGTCCGATCAGCCGTTTTCAGATCCTGCAGAATTACCTGGCGGACATGTACATCAACCTGGAGAACTCGCGCAACCTGACCTACAAGTCGGCCTGGCTGTGCGATGCCGGTCAACCCTACCACCTCGAGGCCACCATGGCCAAGCTGGTGGCGGCCGAGGGCGCCCGCCACGCCGGCACGTTCGGTTCGGAAATCTTCGGCGGCTATGGCATCTGCAATGAATACCCGGTCTCCATGTTCCTGCGCGACGCCTATCAGATCCAGTTCTCGCCCATCTCCAACGAGATGAGCCGCAACATGCTGATGCAGTTCCAGGGCCTGCCCAAGTCCTGGCCTGGTTCAGGGATGTTTTGACCAGCACATTGAAGGAGAAGAACCATGTATACGTTAGGTGATATCCCCAGGATCGGCGCGATAAATTATCCGGACAGGGAGGCCATCGTTTTCGAATCCACGCGCTTGACCTACCGCGCCTTCAACAACCGCATCAACCGCTTCGCGCAGGCCCTTATCGGCCTGGGCTGCGGCAAGGGACAGCGCATGACAATCCTGGCCGACAACTGCGCCAAGTATCTGGAGGCGTACTTCGCGGCCGCCAAGCTGGGTATGACGGTTACGCCGCTCAACACCCGCCTGGCCGACGAAGAGATCGGCTATATCGTGCAGGATTGCGAGGCCACCATCTTCGTGGTCGGCGACGGGTTCGAGGCCAAGCTCAAAACCATGCAGCCTGCGTTTACCAATATCAAGACCTGGATTTCGTTCGACAATTCCATCGATGGTTTCCTGCAATATGAAGATCTGCTGGCCGCGGCCACGGAAACCGAGATCGATCAGGACCAGTACCCGGTCGATGAAAATGAAATGGCCATCCTTATGTATACGGGCGGCACCACGGGTCTGCCCAAGGGCGTGATGCTGTCACACCGCAGTTTCATGATCGCCGGAACGGTCGCAGCCATGAGCATGGGGAGCATCGCCAAGATCGATTCCACCTGTTATGTGTTGCCGCTGTTCCATGTTTCCTTGTGGACGGTGCTGGCCATACTTTCGATTTGTGGCAAGGTGTGCATCAACCGCAAGCCCGATCTGGATGCGATCTTCAAACTGATCCAGGACGAAAAATGCACGCATATGAATCTGGTACCCACCATCTACGGCTGGATGGTCGATTATCCCAACATAGAGAAATACGATCTCTCCAGCCTGCGCCTCCTTTCTTATGCCGGCAGCCCGTTCCCGACCGAGGTCCTGAAGAAGTGCATCATAAAATTCGGCAACATCTTCGGCCAGGCGTACGGCTCCACGGAGAGCACCGGAGCCCCGGTGGCCATGCTGGGCCTTGGCGACCACCATCTGGATGGGGATTTAAGCAAATATCTCTCGAGCGCCGGCAAGGTCTCTCCGTGTTCGCGCATCAAGATCGTGGATGAGAACGACCAAGAGGTCCCGGTGGGAACCGTGGGAGAGGTGTGCGTCAGCGGCAAGCATATCATGATGGGCTATTGGAAAAATCCCAAACTGAGCGAGGAAGTTCTGCGCGGCGGCTGGCTGCACATGGGCGACATGGGCTACATGGATGAAGACGGTTACCTCTTTCTGACCGACCGCAAGGCCGACATGATCATCTCCGGCGGCGAGAACGTGTACCCCAAGGAGGTCGAGGATATCATCTACCAACATCCGGCGGTCCAGGAATGCAGCGTGGTATCCGCACCGGATCCCAAGTGGGGCGAGATTGTCCAGGCCGTGGTAACGCTCAAGCAGGGGCAGACCGCCACGGCCGAGGATATCATCGTGCATTGCAAGGCCATGCTGGCCAACTACAAATGCCCCAAGGCCGTGGCTTTCTGGGATGCGATCCCCACCACGATTGTCGGCAAGATCGACAAAAAATCCATTAAATCGGCCTTTTGGAAAGGCCAAACGCGTACCATCAGTTAGCCAATAATTAAATCAAATCAAATAAAATACCTATAGAGGGAGGGTAGCAGGTATGAAATACGAGGTATTGTTTTCACCGATTACCATAGGTGATTGTGAAATCAAGAACAGGATTGCCATGTCACCCATGAACATGGGCTATACCGGACCGATGGGATATCCCAGCGAGCAGAGCATTGCCTGGTATGCGACCCGGGCGCGAGGCGGATTCGGGCTGATAATCACTGAATGTGTTGTGATGAACCCGCACCGGTGGCGTGGCGGTGATTCGCTGAACACCTTGCTTCTGACCGACCAGCGTTTCATGCGGTTTCACAGCGAGATCGTCGAGTATGTTCATAACTACAACAAGTGCAAGATATTCATCCAGCTAAGCCCGGGCTGGGGCCGCCAGGGCCATCCCGGCCATGAGACGACCGATGTGCCTTCGGGCGGGCCGTCCCCGATTCCGATGCGCATGGAAGCAAGGAACTTCAATAAAGGATGGGAGAAACAGATCGTCCGCGTCGCAAAGCGGGGCGGCGTGGATATCTATGAGATCATGCAGCAGATCGGGATCAAGGACTTCGATCATATCAGAAAAATGAACGATGAGGAGTATAATAATTTCCACGTAGTGCTCTCCGGACTGGTCCACCAGCTCATGCCGTCCATGTCCCATGTTCTCAATGGCGATACGCCGCGTGAATTGACCGTTGCGGAAATCGTCGATCTCGAGGACCGGATGGCGGAACAGGCATTTCACGCCTTTGAGGTTGAATACGACGGTGTCGAGATCCACAGCCCGCACGGGTATTTGATTCATTCTTTTCTTTCTCCCCGCTCGAATAAACGCTCCGACATGTACGGCGGCAGCCTGGAGAACCGGGCGCGTTTCCTGACGAACATCGTGAGCAAGATACGGGCGAAAGTAGGTCCCAACAAACCGGTTGGCTGCCGTCTTTCCGGTGACGAGCTGATGTCGGGCGGCCTCACGCATGAGGAGGCCGTTCAAGTCGCGGCCATGTGCCGGGACGCGGGTGCGAACTTCATAAACGTTTCCCAAGGGTCCTACGAGAACCCGGGCGCCGGCTTTGCGCCCGACGGCGAGAATGATTTCACCCGGTGGGCGCCGGGCTTTAAAAAGGCGGCCGGACTTCCAACCATCGTGCCGAACTTCATCACGCCCGATGCGGCGTTGAAGGCGATCAAGGATGGCAGTACAGATATTGTATCCCTGGGCCGTCAGGCCATAGCGGATCCCTTCTGGCCGGCCAAGGTCAAGACAGGAAGAATTGACGATATCGTGAAGTGTTCCCGGTGCCAGAACTGCTATATGAACCTCTTTGAATCACGATGGATGCATTGCATGCTGAACCCGACGGCCGGAAGGGAGAAAAATTATCCCCGCCTCTGGATTGACGGCGGACCTCTGGAAAAAAGGGCTGCGAAATTCATGAAGAAGGCTGAAGGACTTGAGCAGATTTAGAATGTGCGCCCCACCGCCTTCGACGGTGGGGCGCACAGGAGACCATAAAACTATCCGACAAAGAGAGAACTATTATGAGCGAAACAAAATTAAACAGAGATAATTATTTTAAAATTGATCCGGAATGCCATTTGATCGGGGAGATGGATTCCATCAATCACTTCCCCGGGGTGCAGATGTGGTGGCGGGCCATCGAACATATCATGCGGCCGCTGGTTACCGGCGCCCCGCTGCCTCTGATGCTGGGAGCCTTGGAAGGTCTTGAAGAATGGGAGGCGCAAAAGAGCGGCGACCCGCAGGTCATCCTCAAGACCATGGACAAGTACGGGGTCGATATCGCCTGCCTGCTGCCGGAATCCATGATGGATACCACCGGCTTTTCCAGCCGGTGGGTTTCCAACGGCGAAATGGCCAAGGTGGTGGAGACCAATCCCGAGCGGTTCATGTACCAACCCAATATTTCACCCATCAAACAACGCGGGGTCAAGAACGCCATCTGGGAGCTGGAATACTGGGTCATGGAGAAGCGCGCCAAGATCTTCAAGTATTATCCGCCCGAAGATACGTACATCAACGATTCCGAGCTGTGGCCCTTCTACGAGAAGGCCCAGGACCTGGGAATCGTGCTGGACATGCATACCGGCTTCTGCTGGGTGCCGCCGGGCAAGAGCAAGTACTGCCATCCCGAGCAGCTGGACGATGTGGCGCGCGACTTTCCGGGGCTGGTCATCAATGCCTTCCATATGGGCTACCCGTACGGCGATGTGCTGAACATGGTGGCCTTAGGCCATCCCAATGTCTACATCTGCATGAGCCTGCTGGTACCCTGGGCCATCACCGCGCCGCGCAAGTTCGCCCATCTTTTGGGCGAGGCCATGCGCTTTGTTGGTCCGGACCGCATCACCTGGGGCACGGATTACGCCGGGTACGGCATTCAGGTCGCCAATGCGGTAAAAGGCCTGGCCGAGTTCCAGATCCCGGAAGACATGCAGGCCGCGTACGGGTACCCGGCTCTCACCGAAGAAGACAAGGCCAAGATGTTCGGGGGCAACCTGGGCCGGCTCCTGGGCATCGACACAAGCAAACGCAGGGTGAGACAGGCCGGCTAGGTTAAATTCCGGCAACAAAGCTCGTGCTGCTGGAGTAGGTGGCCTATGGACAGACGGCAATTCATGCAGCGATCGGTACAGATTGCCGTGGCGGGATTGAGTCTGCCGCTGTGGCGTGCGGGAGCGGCTCCGGTTCATCATCCGGACCCGGTTCAGCTCCCGCGACCCCCGACTCGAGCACGGCCAGATTATCAGCGGAGCACAGCAATTGTTCCCTCAATGAGGCGTGTAATAATGGATAGGCTTATCGAGTTGGCGACAAATGCATCCTGGATTTTACCTGTGCAACAAGGCCGGATTTGATGAGGGGGAACATGAGACTTAAAGATAAGGTTGCGGTGGTCACGGGCGGAGGAAAAGGCATCGGCAAGGCCATCTGTCTGGCGTTAGCCGAAGAAGGCGCGCATGTCTTGGTCACCGGCAGAGATGCCGTTGCCATCAATGCCGTTGTCCAGGAAATTGTCGAGCACGGCGGCAAAGCAGCTGCATCGATCATGGATGTGCTGCAGCCCCTGGATGTGAACCGGGGCGTCATGAAAGCCCTGGAGGCATTTGGAAGGATCCATATCCTGGTCAACAACGCCGGCATTGAAGGACAACGCGCCAATATCTGGGAGGCCGACGATCAGGAATGGCGCAGGACTATCGAGGTGCACCTGTTCGGCAACTACCATTGCACCAAGGCCTTTCTCCCAAAGATCATGGAGCAGGGATGGGGCAGGATTATCAACATGGCCTCCATTCAGGCCAAGCAGGCCAGCTTTCAGAACAGTGCCTATTGTGCGGCCAAGCATGCCCTGGTGGGGGTAACCAGGACCGTGGCGCATGAGGTGGCCAGGGCCGGATACCCGCGGATCACCGTCAATGCGATCTGTCCGGGCATCGTGGCCACCGATCTGGTGCTGGGACCGGGAGGCGCGATGGATCAGATCGCCGATCAATACCACATGCCCAGGGAGCAGGTGATAGACTGGGCCAAGACCATGAACCTGCAGAACCGGTTCCTCGATGTGCAGGAAATCGCCGCCATGGCCGTGTTCCTGGCATCGGATGATGCGCGCGGCATCACCGGCCAGGCCATTAATGTATGCGGCGGGACCGTGTTCCATTGAGGCGCCGGATGAAAATATATTTTCTTGCCTCTGGTTTCGGGAGTGTCGCCAAGGGGGTTTTCGTTCAGGGCGCAGGTTTGAAGACGGTTCGATTCCCCATCCTCAGCGTTCTGATCGAGCGGGATCATGACCTGGTGCTCTTCGACACGGGCATCGGCACGCGCATCGAGGAAGAGATGCGGCCCTCCATATATTGGGGCAACCTGTTCTTCCATCGCTGGGTAATGCGCACACGGTTTGATCCACGGCGTGATGCCCTGGTGCATCAATTGCCGCGGCTTGGATTTCATCCGTCCGATGTCAAACATGTCATCCTCTCGCACTTGCACTGGGATCATGCCGGCGGCATGCGCGATTTTCCACAGGCCCACTTTATCGTGGGCCGCAAGGAGTGGCTTTTCGCCTCACAGCTTGCGGGGATGCAATTGTTCAAAAATGCCTTTATCAAGGAGCAGTTCTGGGCGGCTGGCCTGGATATAGAACTGATCGATACCGATCCATGCAAGCCCTTCAAGAACTTCCCGGCCTCCTGTGATATCTTCGGCGACGGCTCCATGGTGCTGGTGGATCTGCCCGGCCACACCCCGGGTCTCATGGGCCTGTATTTGACTTTGCCGTCCGGCAGGAGGTTTTTCTTCAGTGCCGATACCTTCTATTTCCCCGAAGGTCTGGAACAAAGGAGGCCGAAATCCGGGCTCATGCGCGCGCTGGTGAGCGAAGGCCCCCAAGCCCAAGCCAGCATCACGCAGGTCTATGCCCTCATCTACTCCGATCCTGGGCTTGAAATCGTGGGTAGTCACGATCACCGCCTGCCGGGGCGCTTTGACCTGGCGCCTAACTCCTATGCATAATGCCGGGTTGATCGATCAAACCCGGAAAGGAGGGTGAATTGCCTGAAAAAAGAATAGTAAAATCGGCTTGCCGCATGTGCCATGGCGTATGCCAGGTTTTAGTCCATCTGGATGGGGACAGGGTTGTGAAGATCACCGGCGATCCTGAAAGCCCTGTGAGCCGGGGATACATCTGCGCCAAAGGGGCAGCCTCTCCGGAACTCCTTTATCATAAAGACCGGATTCTGCACCCTTTGAGGCGAGCAGGAAGGCGTGGGGAGAACCGGTGGGAGCGGATATCATGGGATGATGCCCTCGATGAGATGGCGCAAAGGCTTCTTGTAATCAAGGAAGAAAGCGGGTCGGAATATGTCGGTATGACCCAGGGGACAGGCAGGCCATACGAAAACATCTTCAACAGGTTCGCCAATGCCTTCGGGACGCCCAACTTCACTGCCCCGGCACATATCTGTTATCTCCCCCGTATTTTCGTCAGTATATTTACCATGGGCTTTCCGCTCATGCCTATCTGCGATGTTTATGATCATGAAGGCTCATTAGATCCGGCATGTGTTGTCATCTGGGGCTGCAACCTCACAGGACCCCGCGGGCACGACTCCTCTGACGGGATGTGTGGGGGCATGCTTTCCAAGGCCTTGAAAAAGGCTCAAAAGGTCATCGTGATAGACCCGAGGCGGATCAGCCCTGCGGAAAGCGCCGATCACTGGCTGCAGCTCCGCCCGGGTACAGACGGGGCACTCGCCCTGGCCATGATCAATGTGATCATTTCCGAAGACCTTATCGATCATGAATTCGTCAACTCATACACCTCTGGTTTCGACAGGCTCGTTCAACACACCAAAGAATTCACACCGAAATGGGCTGAGGCTATAACGAGAGTGTCCGCAGCTGATATCCATTCTGCAGCGCGTGCCTATGCATCCATGAAGCCTGCCTGCATTCAGTGGGGGAACGCTCTGGACCAGAGTACCTGTAATTTTCAGACATCGAGGTCCATCATGATCCTCAGGGCAATCACAGGAAATTTGGACATACCCGGCGGCGATTTTTTCCCCACATGGACCTTGGGAATCCAACATAAGACACCTTTCATCGATTTGGAATTTTCCGGGATACAATACTGTCCGCCTGAGAAAATGGCACGAAAGGTAGACGGCGGTGTATATTCACTGATGCCGACCGTCCAGCAGCCGGCGTTCTGGCGTTCCATAGCAAAAGGAGAACCTTATCGGATGAGGGCTGTCTGGATCATGGGATCAAACCCGCTGGTGACGACAACCCATTCACTTGAGGTTGAGGCCGCTCTCAAGAAGTTGGAATATGTGGTGGTTTCAGACTTTTTTCTTACTCCAACAGCACAATACGCCGACCTCTTCCTTCCAGCAGCCACATGGCTGGAATACGATGAGGCCCATACTTCAGGGGGGCACACCTACAGCATGATAGCAAGGCGGAAAGCGGTTCAGGTCGGGGACACAAGAAGCGATCAGGAAGTGATCATCGATTTGGCTCATCGCCTCGGACTGCATGAGGCCTTCCCTTGGAAGGACCTCCGGGAATTGAATGAATGGAGCATGGAGGGCGCCGGGCTGAGCTTTGATGAATTCCTCGATCGGGGGGTCTTCATCCCTGATCAGCAGTACTACAAGTATAAGACCGATCCCGGGTTTTTCGCCACACCCTCGGGCAGGTTTGAGATTTTTTCGGAAACATTGGAACGAATGGGGATAGCACCGCTGCCCATTTACCGGGAACCTCCGCTTTCCCCTGTATCGAGACCGGATCTTCTGAAAGCGTACCCACTGGTTCTGACCACAGGGGCAAAGATGAAGCAGTTCTTCCATAGCGAGGGTCGGCAGATTCCATCCCTGCGTAAGATAATCCCCGATCCGCTTGTTGAGCTACACCCCGAAACAGCCGCCGCGCTCGGGATAGCCGATGGGGATTGGGTATGGATTGAGACGGAACAGGGTCGGGTGACCATGCGCGCCCGGTTCTTTGATGGTATCGCAAGGGATGTGGTCAGTGCTCAGCACGCCTGGTGGTTCCCTGAAGATGCATCCCCCGAATTCGGGTGGAGAAAATCCAGTGTGAACCTGCTCTTCGGTGTTACGGAATACGATCCTGATACCGGTTCCGAGTCGCTCAGAAGTGCATTGTGCAGGGTATATCCGGTCAACGGAGAATGTTGACGCCCCGAGTGGCGTGGGCATACCAGACCTACGTGATTGATTGGTATTTTCGGGAGGTGAAGAATGTCATTGATATGGGTGCAATCAATACTATCAGGGAAAAAGCCGAGAGCGGCTATGCCGATCATGACCTGCCCGGCCAGTGCGCTGACCGGTATCGGGATTATCGACATGGTCACGAACGGACAGGCGCAGTTTGCCTGCATCGAGGCCTTTGCCAAGCGGTATTCATCGCTGGCGGTTCATACCGGCATGGATCTCTCGGTGGAAGCCGAAGCCTTCGGCTGCGGGGTGAAATTCTCAGCCCATGAGGTGCCGACCGTGAACCAGCGGGTGATGGCCGGAGCTGAAGATATCGACAGTCTGACGGTCCCCGCGGTGGGCAGCGGGCGCACGGCCGAATACCTGCGCGCTGGCCGCCTGGTCAGACAGGCTATCAGCGACCGGCCCGTACTGGGGGGCTGCATCGGGCCTTTTTCCCTGGCCGGACGCCTCATGGATACGAATGCGCTCATGCTGGCATTGATCAAGCATGTTCCAGCCGTGCATGCGCTGCTGGAAAAATGTACCACATTCCTGATCGACTATGCCAAGTCCTTCAAAGCCGACGGGCTGGATGGGATCATCGTGGCCGAGCCCATGGCCGGACTTCTGGCGCCGGAAAGGTGCGAGATCTTTTCGTCGCGTTATGTCGCCCGCCTGGTGGATGCTGTCCAGGATCAGGGCTTCAGCGTGATCCTGCATAACTGCGGCCGCACCACAAGGCTGGTTGGCTCTATGGCCGGCACTGGGGCGCGCGGGCTACACTTCGGCAATGCCGTGAACATGTGCGATATCGCCCCCCAGATCCCGGCGGACCGGCTGTTTTTGGGCAATATCGATCCCGTGGGGATCCTCCGCCAAGCCAGCCCTGAGGATGTTGCCCGCTCGGTAACGCAGCTGCTGGAAGACATGCAGGCATATCCCAATTTCGTGTTATCGACCGGGTGCGATATCCCGCCCGGAACCCCGCTGGAAAATATAGATGCCTTTTTTCAGGCATTGAATCGGTTCAATGGCATTCCATGAACATAAGGAGGAGAAAATTATGTCCAATGATATGAATGGTCTGGTAAAGGCTTTGGCGGACTTGGATGAGGGCGGCGTGGAAACCCTGGTCCGGGAATCCTTAAGCCAGGGCATGGCGCCCGAAGCGATCATTACCGAACTTTCCGCAGGCATGGCCGAGGTGGGCGAACGTTTTCGCCAGGAGGAATATTTTTTAACCGAGTTGATCTATTCCGGAGATATTTTCAAGAACGCCATGACCGTGCTTAAGCCGCTCTGTAAAACTGCCGCGGACGCGAAGACCAGGGGCGTTGTGGTCATGGGCACGGTGCAGGGCGACATACACGACCTGGGCAAGAACATCGTCGTTACCCTGTTGGAGTGCGCCGGTTTCACCGTAGTCGACATCGGTGTGGACGCACCGGCCCAGCGGTTCGTGGAAGCCGTCGCCCAATCGCAGGCTGTGCTTGTCGGCATGAGCATGCTGCTGACTACTGCCTTCGATGCCGCACGGGAAACCATTGCCGCATTCACACAGGCCAATCTGCGCGATAAGGTGAAGATCATGATCGGCGGCAGCGTTACCACTGATGCAGTGTGCCAAGACATGGGCGCCGACTTCTGGGGCAGGGATGCCACCGCGGCCGTGGATATCGCTCGTGAGGTATGTCAATGAACGCCCGGGAGCGCTTAGCGGCCGTTGTGGCGCTTCAAAAGCCGGATCGAGTGCTGGTGGCCCCTTTGCTGGACCACTATGCGGCAACTTATTCGGGTTATACCAATGCCGAGATTATGTTCGATGGTCGCAAACGCATCGCGGCGGTTATCAAGACCGCCACGGAACTCGGACCCTGGGATATGACCTTTTTGGCCGATACGGCCAATGCTACCCTGCTGCAGATGGGGGTGCCCATCCCCATCAAGCTCCCTGGTAGGGACCTACCCGCTAATGCAACACATCAGTTCCATGAGACCGAGTTCTTAACACCGGATGATTATGCCCTCCTGCAGCGCAAAGGCATGATACGCTTTATGATGGATGTCATGGCCAGGCTCAAGCCGGAGTGGAAAGGGCTGCGCGGGTTTGTGCCGCTTACGAAAACCATGCTCGAGTATCGATGTCATGCCAAGATGGTGAAAAGCCGGGGCATGGAAGTGGCCGTCGGCTTCGTCCACCCGGGAGTTCTGTATGAGTGGTTTTCCCTAGGCCGGGGGATGACGGCCATGAGCACCGATACCTTCAAACGCCGGGATGCGATCCTTGCGGCCGGCAAGGTCTGGGCCAAGGGCATGGCGGACCTGGCAATTCTTGCTTCACGCTTCGTCGGCGTGCCGCGGGTCTTCATCGGCCAGTCGCGGGCATCGCCGGAATTCATCTCGCGCCGCAATTTTGAAACCCTGGTCCTGCCTGACCTGGAATATACCGTGAACAGGCTGGTGGCGGCGGGGATTACGCCGATCATACATTCAGATACGAACTGGACCAAGTTCTTTGAAGTGTTCCTGCGTTTCCCTGCACGTAAATGCATCCTGGAGCTGGACGGCAGATCCGATATCTTCAAGGCCAAGGAGATCCTGGGGGACCATATGTGTATCATGGGCGATGTTCCGGCCACGTTATTGGCAACGGGAACCCGTGATGAGGTCCTGGCATATTGCAGGCGACTGATCGAAACCGTGGGCAAGGGCGGCGGGTTTATCCTGTCCTCGGGTTGTTCACTGCCGAACAACGCGAAAGGAGAGAATGTCCGGGCGCTCTATGAGGCTGTGGAAAAATGGGGCTGGTATTCATAGGGAATGGATATACGACATGTGTGAATGCATCATAACCCTTGCGCCATCAGGGGAAAGCAGGACTTTCCTCCATGGCACCCTCCTAGCTGATGCGCTTTTCGACATGGGCGTCGTCATCGATACCCCGTGTGGCGGCAAGGGAACGTGCGGCAAGTGCGGGGTCCGGATAGCCGGGCCCACCTTTGATTCGCCGGTCAGGGTTCTTACCTGTGGGCATCGTATCAGTGGTGACCTTATGGTGTATGTGCCGCCACTCGATTCGATTGTCGTTTCTCCGCCCCCGCTGGTTGAGAGTGAGCATGTTTTCGGTGTGGCGGTGGACATCGGGACGACCACGGTAAGAATATCGCTGGTAGATACCATCACGAAAAAATCTTTCGAGATCACGTCATTTCTCAATCCGCAGCGCAGGTTCGGGCATGACGTCATCTCACGGATCGCCTATGGCAGAAACCCGGAAAAGTCATCGGCTATGTGTGAGGTAATCCGGAAGGCCATCCAGATGCGCCTCAGGGAAGCCCTCATGGCACTGTCGCTCCCCCCTGATAATATCAAGAACATCGTGTTTTCGGGCAACACTACGATGTTGTATCTACTCTTCGGTCTGGATGTTGCACCGCTGGGCCGGCATCCTTTCGCGGCAAACGTTCAGGATTTTCCGGCCTGCCTTGCCCGAGAGATCGGCCTGGATGTCATCGGAGCGGCTCGCGTTCTGGCAATGCCTGTTTGCGGGGCCTTCACTGGCGGGGATCTTATCGGTGCCCTGGGGCTTTGTGGAACGTTTGGTCTGACCCGCCATGTTTTTTTCATCGACCTGGGGACAAACGGCGAGTTGTTTGTGCTGGATGGTTCTGGAAAACCGTTTCTCACATCCTGCGCCATGGGACCGGCTCTGGAGGGGATGAATATTTCTTCGGGCATGACGGCGCATGCCGGTGCCATTACCCATATCTACGAAGAAGGGGGAAGTCTTGTCTACACCATGATTGGGGTTGGCAAGCCGGCGGGCATAACCGGGACAGCCCTGATCGATCTGATCGCCATCCTGCTTGAGCATGGCGTGGTTTCAGGAAAAGGAGTTTTTGCCCGGCAGGTGGAGAAGCTGAGCCTCACACAGCTCCTGCGTTTCAATCGTTCGGGAAATGCCAAGAAGGCGAGCCTCTGTGGAGAGATCGGCCTGACGCAGAAGGATATCCGTCAGGTCCAGCTCGCCAAGGCTGCTTCCCATTCGGCTGCGCTCCTTCTGCTCCAGGCCGCCGGGTTGGAAACGAAGGATATTGAACACGTCATTATTGCCGGCGCCTTTAGCGAGAAGTTGGATCTATTAAACTTCATGCGGCTTGGTTTTATCCCCGACTTTCCCCAAGCCAGGCAGAGGTTCATCGGGAATGCGAGTCTGCAGGCGGCGGAAAAAGTCTGCATTGCCCCCGGCTTCATCGATCAGGCTAAGGCACTGCGCGGTAGATGCCGCGAAGTGCCGCTCTCTGTGCACCCGGAGTTCCAGCAAGTCTTTCTGCGCTCGCTGACCTTTGAACAATGATCTGGTAAAGGCACGATGGACAGAATCATTATCGATCAGATCCCCTTTCACGTGGAAGAGCGAACGTTCATGGATCATTTGCGGATACGGAGCGGCTCACGCAATGCATCGCGACTTTCCACACTTTTGAGCGAGGCACTTGGAATAGCCTCGCCCAAGGCCGCTTTTGCCGTGGCTGAAGCGCACCCGCTTTCAGGGGATATCGTTGAGATTGGCGGGGTTCACTTGCAAGGCAGGCTCCTATGCGACAATCTGGAAAAGGCTGGAAATGTTTTTCCCTTTGTAGCCACCTGTGGTGTCGAACTCGAGGCGTGGTCGAAGCAAAGGCGTAGCGTCATACATGCATTCTGGGCTGACGCCATTATGTATAGGGCGCTCGGCTGTGCGGTCAGCCATCTGGAGGCCGGCTTGCGAGCCAAAACCGGTAGTGGGGAATTGTCATGCATGAACCCCGGATCTCTCCCGAAATGGCCCCTTTCAGAGCAGGCCCATATATTTGCCCTTCTGGGCGAATCGGCGGCAACGGTTGGGGTGCGTCTCATGGAGAACATGAGTATGCGCCCGCTCAAGTCCATATCCGGCATTTACTTCATGTCTGAAAAAGGTTTCTGCAATTGCGAACTCTGCTCAAGAGAGTGCTGTATCACTCGTAGAGCATCCTATAATGCAGGGCAAAAGAATGTCGCACAATAAAGGAATGTATCCCTATGCAAACGAACCTAAAGGGTAAGGTAGCCCTGGTAACCGGAGCGTCGCGCGGGCTGGGCCGGGCCATTGCGCTGGCCCTTGGTCGCGGGATCAAAGGCATCAGTACTGATACCTTCCGCCATAAAGAAAAGATCAAGGCCGCCAGCAAAGCCTGGATGCGCGGCATAACCGCTATGGCCATCGGGAACGCCCTATTCAGTGGTGTGCATCGGATCTTCATCGGCATGTCACGTACATCCCCCGATTTCATTTCGCGCCGCAACTTTGAAGAATTGGTCCTGCCGGAGCTGGAATATATGATCAACCGCAAGGTGGACTTCGGCATGACCCCGCTCCTGCATTGCGACACCAATTGGACCAAGTTCTTCGATTTGTTCAAACGCTTCCCCAAGAAACGCTGCATCCTGGAACTGGACGGCAAATCCGATATCTTCAAGGCCAAGGAAATCCTGGGTGATCATATGTGCATCATGGGCGATGTCCCGGCGGTCTTGTTGGCCACCGGCAGCCGCGACGAGGTATTGGCATATTGCCGTCGTCTGATCGAGACCGTGGGGAAGGGCGGCGGCTTCATCCTTTCTTCAGGATGTTCGATTCCGGCCAACGCCAAGGTGGAGAATGTAAAGGCCCTCTATGATGCCGTTCAGGAATGGGGCTAGTATTCATAGGTTGAGAGGATGGGGAGGATGCCATGCAGATCGTTCCTATGCCGAAAGCCTTATAAGCGGTTAGGAAAAGAATGGTTTTGCAGACTTTGGGAAGAATAGAGGTGCGATAGATGAACGATTCAATAAAGATCTTCAAGAGCGCCTGTCGTATGTGCCATGGCGGATGCGGGGTTCTGGTCCATGTCAAAGACGGCAAAGTGATCAAGATTGAGGGCGATCCCGATTCTCCGATCAATCGCGGCAAGATCTGTCCTAAGTGTCTGGGCAGCATAGACCATATGTATCATCCCAAACGCATTCTCTATCCCATGCAGCGTGCCGGTGAACGCGGGGCAGGCAAATGGAAACGCATTTCCTGGGATGAGGCCTACGCCGTCATGGTCGATAAAATCCAAACCCTCCAGGCCCGCTACGGACCTGAAACCATTGCCGTGGGCCAGGGTACCGGGCGCTACCATTTTCAGCATACCATCCGCTTTGCGCATGCCATCGGCACTCCCAACTGGTTCGAGCCGGGCACGGCCCAGTGTTTTATCCCGCGCATCATCACTTCCGTGGTTACCTATGGCGATCTGATCGTAACCGATTATGGGTATGATCAGGAATATCCCGGTTGCCTGCTGGTGTGGGGAAAAAATCCGTATGTTTCCGGATCGGATTGCGAGAGTCAGTTCCGGGTCAAGAGTGCGCTCAAAAAAGGTCCCCAGTTGATCGTGGTCGACCCGCGTGAGACGCTTATGGCCAAGCAAGCCGATATCTGGCTGCCCATCCGGCCCGGCACGGATGCAGCCCTGGCCTTGGCCTTCATCCATGTCATCATCTATGAAGGGCTTTTTGACAAAGCCTTTGTCGAGGCCTGGACCATCGGGTTTGATCAGTTGAAGGAACGGGTGAAAGACTATACCCCGGAATGGGCGCAGGAAATCACCTGGGTAGCCGCGGAAAAAATCCGCAGCGCCGCCCGGCTGTATGCCACCACCAAACCGGCGGCCATGACCTGGGGAAATGCCCTTGAACACAACCCCAATGCGTTCCAAAATGCCCGTAGTGTGTCGGTACTGCCGGCCTTGACCGGTAATGTGGATATTCCGGGCGGCAATATCATCGGCGAGCATGTGGTGGCCGATCTTGATTGGCTGCTTGGTACCCTGCCGGATGCGACCAAGGCAAAGCGTCTGGGTGCTGAAAGCTATCGCCTGCTGTGCAGCCCGCTTTCCGTATTCCCATCAGCGCATATTCCTACGATTTGGGAAGCCATCATGAACGGAACTCCCTATCCGGTCCGGGGCATGCTGCTCTTCGGCAATAACGGATTGGTATCCATTGCCAATACCCAAAACACCTTTGCGACGCTCAAAGAATTGGATTTCCTTGCGGTCATGGAATTTTACATGACCCCTACCGCGGAACTGGCGGATCTGATCCTGCCCGGTGCCACCTGGCTGGAGGCCGATGAAATCATGGCTGCACCCATAGCGGCCAACAATTATGTCCTGGCGCAACAGAAGACCGTTCAAGTTGGCGAATGCAAGCAACCAGAAGAGGTATATATCGAGATTGCCCGGCGCATGCATCTGCCGCAGGGAACTGAATCGCTGCATACCCTGCTGGACATGCAAATTACACCCACCGGCCTCACCTTTGCGCAGCTCTGCGAACAAGGCTATGCCTATAAACCGGTCAAATACCGCAAGCATGAAAACAATGGCTTCGGCTTCCTGACGGCCTCCGGCAAGATCGAACTGGCCTGCAGCTATGCTGAAATGCTCGGGTATGATCCGCTGCCCTATTATGTCGAGCCGCCGGAAAGCCCTTACTCACAACCGGAGCTGGCGGAAAAATATCCCTATGTGCTATCCACGGGCGGCAGGATGCAGCAATTCTTCAATTCTGAATTCAGGGGGATTCCATCGTTGCGCAAACAGCACCCCTGGCCTGTGGTGGAAATAAATTATGCCACTGCGGAGAAATTGGGCATTCAATCCGGTGATTGGGTCTGGATCGAATCCCCGCGCGGCAGGATCAAACAAAAGGCCAAGCTGACCAATCAACATCCGCAGGTTGTGCATGTCTCGTATGGGTGGTGGTATCCTGAAATGCCCGGGCCGGACTATGGACTCTGGGAATCCAATGCCAATGTACTGACCAACCATGCGCCGCCGCACTGTCCGGCCATCGGCACCTACCAGCTTTCCGGGCTGCTGTGTAATGTCTACAAGGTCGGTGAGGATGAAGCTACACCGGAGAGCATTTTCAGAATGGAGGGGCTATGCTGACACCGCAAACAGCTGAAAAGATCGGCAGGATCGCGCAGGCCTATCCGTTCCGTTCTTCCGCCCTTATCCCGGCCCTGGAACTGGTGCAGCGGGAGAACCGCAATAGCTTAAGTGATGTTGACATCCAAGACATTGCCGCCTTACTGCAGATGCCGGTGGGAGAGGTCCACGGCGTGGCGAGTTTCTATTCGCTCGTGAACATCAACAAGCGGCTTGGCACATACCATATCCAGATCGATACCAGTATCCCGGCCACGTTATTAGGGGTGGATACGCTGCTGGCACACCTGGAACACAAGCTCGGGATCACCTGCGGCCAAACCACGCCTGATGGTATGTTTACGCTCGCGACCGTCGATGATCTGGCCTCAGGCGGCACCTGCCCGGTGATCCGCGTCAATACGGTGTACTATGAAAACATGACCATCGCCAAGGTCGATCAGTTGGTGGAGGCTTTAAGAAGCGGCCGCATGCCGGACAATGTGGCACGCTACAACTACGAAAGCACCTGCAATGTGCTCTTGAAGAACAGGGGAACGCCGGGCGCATCTGCCCTGGCCGTATATAAAAAAGGCGGCGGCTATTCAGCCTTAGCCAAGGCCCGTCAGATGCAACCGGAAGCGATCATCAAGGCCGTCATGGACTCCGGTCTGCGCGGCCGTGGGGGGGCGGGTTATCCCACCGGCGCCAAGTGGTCCGCCATCCCGCGGGATGGGAAAAAACCGGTCTATCTCATCTGCAATGCGGATGAGGGTGAACCGGGGACCTTCAAAGACCGGCTGATCATGGAATACGACCCGCATCTCTTGCTGGAAGGCATCCTGATCGCTGCGCATGCCATCGGCGCCAAACAGGCCTTCATCTGTATCCGGGGTGAATTTGATTGGATCGCGGATATCCTGGAAAAGGCCAAGGCCGAGGCCCGGGCCGAGGGACTCATGGACGGGTGTGAGATCACCATCCACCGCGGGGCGGGTTCGTATGTCAGCGGCGAAGAGACGGCCTTGATCGAATCGCTGGAAGGCAAGCGCGGGCAACCGCGGGTGAAACCGCCCTTTCCCTCGGAGTACGGCCTGTTTGGGAATCCCACCATCGTCAATAATGTCGAGACGATCTCGGCCGTGCCCTTTATCACCGAACACGGCGCGCAAGAATTCAAACAGTGGGGCTTTGCCGATAATTACGGCTTTAAGCTCTATGCCATCAGCGGCCATGTCAACAAGCCCGGCGTGTATGAATACCCCATGGGCACGCCGTTTATGGATCTATTGGCGGCGGCCGGCGGCGTCACGGGCCGCTTGAAGGCCGCGATCGTGGGCGGTTTGTCGGCCCCCATCCTGACAGCCGACGAACTCCAGGACCTGTGCCTGGACTATACATCCTGCAAAGACCATGGGACCATGCTGGGTTCCCGCGGCATTATGATCATGAACCAGGAAGTCGCAATACCGGCGGTGGCCCTGCGTTCGGCTGAGTTCTATGCCCGTGAATCCTGCGGTAAGTGCACGCCTTGCCGCGAGGGATCCTACATCGTAAGCGTCATCCTGAAAAAAATCAAGGAAGGCTACGGCGAGAGGCGCGATATCAACCGGATCCTGGAACTCACCGGCTCTGTACAGGATGCGGCGCTTTGCCCGGTTGGCGGCGCCTTTGCCGGTGCGGTACGGACCATGGTGGAAAAATTCAGGCCGGAATTCGAGGCCTTGGTGAAATAGGCTACCCAACGAAATGTGACTGAGCCTTGCCCCATGGCAGGTGCTCAAGGCTAGGAGGATGGATCATGCATATGACCATAAACGGTAAATTATGTCAGGCCCAAACAGGGCAGACAATTATGGAGGCGGCGCGCGGACACGGGGTGTATATCCCGGCATTATGTTTTCATGTGAAGACCGGTATTGCTTCGAGATGCCGGGCCTGTGTCGTGGAAGTAAAAGGGTCACCGGGGCTGCGCACGGCATGCTCAACCGCGGCGGAGGATGGAATGGTCATCACGACCAATTCGCGCCGTGTCCTCCACGCCCAAAGGCAGATCATCGAGCTCCTTTTATCCAGTGGCATTCACAACTGCGCCGCCTGCAGCCGTTACGGGAATTGCGAATTGCAGGATGCGGCCTATTACCTGGGTATCGATCTGGACATGACCGGGCCGGAGATCGATTCGCCCCTGGTTTCCTGGTTTGAAGCGCCGTATTGGAATGAAGCCCACGGTTTGATCGTCGGTGATCCCAAACGCACCCACCGGGATATTACGCCCGATATCGACGACTCGGATGCCGCCATCCTGGTTGACCGCGATAAATGCATTGCCTGTGGACGGTGCGTGGAGATCTGTCGCATCATGAAACGCAATGTCGTTCATTTCGCGCTGCGGGGCCACCATACCCGTATCATCTTCGATAATGATGTGTCATTGGCACAATCCAAATGTGACCATTGCGGAGAATGCCTGCCGCTCTGTCCGGTAGGAGCACTGACGGCCAAACAGGGCCAATAGCGCTTGGAAAGGGGGGGAAGTATGGTATGGCTCGGTGTGGGGAGGAACGGCAGACAGCGTGGAACTGGCTTATACCATGATCGGCAACGGCAAACCTTCCGGCATTACCGGCACGGCCCTGATCGATCTTATGGTCATCCCGCTTGATGAGGGCGTGATTTCAAATCAGGTGCATTCGTGAAACCGGAGGAATTAATGCATCTTTTGCCTCCTCTGCGTTTCAATCATATGGGAAATGCCAAATTGTTGAGGTTCTGACGCCAGAACTCATCATGCGCAGGGTCAATTACGCAGGGCAAGATATTTCATACGAAAAAGGAAGGTCTCGGAATGAAAACAAATCTTAAGGATAAGGTGGCTCTCGTTACCGGCGCTTCACGAGGCCTTGGTCATGCCATTGCGCTGGCCCTGGGCCGGGCCGGGGCGGACGTGGCGCTCACCGATATCCTGGTCGAGGGGCAGGAAAACGATCCGGTAAAGCTCAATCAATACAGCATGCTGGCCGGGCATTTTTCACAGCAGGGTGCGGTACGGACACAAGCCGGGGCGCAGGAGATCCAGTTCATGGGCTCAAAGAGCTGTGCCTACAAGATGGACGTGACGGATTTGTTCGAGATCGCTCGAGTGGTGCAGTCCGTTGAGGAGGAACTTGGAACAATCGATATTCTGGTCAACAACGCTGCGGTCATGGACAACCTGGGGACGTTTGGAGAGCAGCGGCCCGAGCGCTGGCAGCGTGATCTGAGCGTAAATCTCACCGGCGCCTACAATTGCAGCAAGGCGGTATGGCCGGGCATGGTGCGGAAAGGCTGGGGCCGCATCATCAACATCTCATCCGTGGCCGGCCTCATGGGTGCCGCGCTGCAGCCGTCCTACGGCGCGACCAAGGCCGGACTGATCGGCTTGAGCAAATCCCTGGCCATCGAGGCCGGCAAGTACGGCATCACGGTCAATACGGTCTGCCCGGGTTTCATCGCCACCGAGGCCGTGCAGCTCTACGATGCGCTCATGACCGAGCGGATCGAGAAAAAGACGGCACTCAAGCGTCTCGGCCGTCCGGAAGAGGTGGCCCAGGTGGTGGCGTTCCTGGCCTCGGAAGCGTCATCGTACATTACCGGGGCCGTGATCCCGGTCACCGGCGGCATCGATCTGCTTACGTGTTGAGCGAACCAGGTATTTTAGGGGATACTCGTAACATATGAACTTGAAGTGAGGAGATGTGCATGGGAGCAGCGGGAATCAAAAGGATCAACTTCATTGAATACAATGCCAAGATAAATACCCTTGGATCGCTTGTTCCGATCTTCCCCAAGTACGGCAGCTTACTGCTGGCCAGCTTGATGCGCGACAAAGGCTACCAGGTGCGCTACTTTCTCGAGGGTGTGAGCCCCATGGATTTTGATGTGATTACGGATGCCGACGTTATCTGCCTGAGCGTCTTTGCCCCGGCCCTGACCAAGGCGCGAGAACTGGGCCGGATGGTCATGCAGCGTAAGCCCGGCCTGCCTGTCATCATGGGCGGCCCGCAGGTGTGTTATTTCACGGATACGGTATTGGATAGCTGCACCTATGCGGTGCGCACCGAAGGGGATGAGATCCTGCCGCAGCTGATCGAATGTCTGAATAATGACCGTGATCTGTATTCCATCCCGGGGATATCCTACAGGCATGAAGGACATGCTATTCATAACCCTGCCGGGCCTCCGCCCCGGATACCGGCCACCATTCCGGACGTGACCTTGATCCAAGGCTTCACGGAAGCGACCAGCGGACTCTTCGGCCGGTGGATCATCAACACGCTGCAGACCACGAGAGGATGCCGCTTCCGGTGTAATTTCTGCCCCACCTTGAGGTTGTTCCAGGGCTCGTATCGCAGCCGCGAAATCGAAAGCGTGGTAGCCGATATCAAGGCCAAGCTCCCTTACAGCAATATCTTCTTCGCCGTGGACAATGACTTCTGCAGCGACCGCACAAGTACCAAGGCGCTGCTGGAAAGACTCATCCGCGAAGACCTGGACTTGCAGTTGATCATCTTCGAACGGCATGAGATCGGACGGGACCAGGAAATGCTGGAGCTGCTCAAGCGCGCCGGAGTAAAGGTGATGATCGTGGGCGTAGAATCGCTCATCGATAAAAGTCTCAAGGCCTTCAACAAGCGGCAGACGCACGCGCAAGTCATCCAGAGCATCCGCAACATTGCCGCCAGCGGCATGAACGTCCTTTCGACGTTTGTCCTGGGGTATGATGAAGATACACCAGCGAGCGCCATGGAGATGGCCGATTTCGTTATCAAAAATCATCTCATCATGAACCTGTTCATCCTGCACGACCTGGAAGATGATGAGAACCGGGATCTGTTGATCCCGAAAAACAGGCGTTTCATGACTCACTATGCCAAGACCGACCCGAATAACCTGGATTTCTGGGATTATATGACCGGCAGTTTTGTGACCTACTTTCCCAAACGCATGAAGCCCAGCACCCTCCAGCGGCTGATCTTCGATATCAACGAGCGGGTATTTTCGCACGCCTTCATCCTCAGGGACATGTTCGCCGCCGATCTCTTCCGGAGTTATTTCGGCATCTTCTTCGGTTATGCCATGAAGCGCATCAACCGCAATCTGGCGCGTTTTGCCGCACAGGGGTACCTTGCCTATCTGGAGCGCATCGAAGACAACCTCTATGACGAGCGCGAGGAATTGATCGAAGAAAAACTCTCCGCACTTAACGGACTCCCGCTTCCCCCCGTGGTCAAAGGCTATAAGGAGCGGCAGGCTTTCTGGATCATCACCGCTCTGGCAATGATCCCCTCTGGGCTGCGGTATCCATTTCAATCTTGGGGGGAGCGGCATAGGTCTACATGATTGGACCGCAGCATGTTTCAAAGGGAGAGAATAGAAGAAACGAGAGCCCCCCGTTCACTGAGTTTTCAATGGTCAGGGGGCGATGTTCCTGGATTTTGATTTTGAGCGCCCCGGCCGCCGCGGCGTACACAAGCGGGGCTACGATCCCGGTCACGGGTGGTTTGGATTTACTCATATTTTAATGTGATAGCACATCTCTTTGAGATGAAGGGAGAATTGTCATGGGGAATAAGTTTTTTTTGTATCTTCTGGTTGTTGTCTTGATCTTCGGCTTGGCAAAAATTGTCCGGGCTTCAGGTATCACCGACACCTACGGGGTGGGGAGCAGGGCGATTGCGCTCGGAGGGGCCTTCACGGCCGTGGCTGACGATTACACCGCTGCCTACTATAACCCGGCCGGACTGGGCCAGATCAAAGGCCACCACTTTGCGCTCGAATACCACTACACCATGCCCGATATCGAGGTGAAGAAGGCCAACGGTGAAGACCTGGTCATGTACGGACCCGATGGCGCGGTGCGCACCGACCCGACCGATAGTGCGGCCGGCGACGGGCTCGACCTCGGCCTGCCAGTGATCGGGTTCGTGCTCGACATCAACAAGATTGCCAAGCTGCCGGTAAAGACCACATTCGGCTTGGTGGCCAGTACGCCTGAACAGGGAGATGTCGGGTACCGCATGCATGACATGCCGCCGGATCAGCCGCATCTGATCCGTTACGGGGACAATATCGACCGCATCACTTTGGCCGTGGGCTTAGGCGTGGAAGCGGTCAAGGACCTCATCTCCATCGGCGGCGGCGTCCAGGCCATGTTGTTTGGTCCGGGCAGCTTCTATATCGATGGTCTGACGCTTAACCCCGGCAACGTGGCGTCCAAATCCGAGTTCGGCGCCCTGTTCAGATATGAACCGATGTTCGGCTTATTGTTCACGCCCCTGGACAAGCGCGTGCGCATCGGCTTTTCCTGGAAAGACCAGCAGGAACTCAGGCTGGGCGTCATGCCGAACGTGGCCACGGTTTCCGCCGGTGGACTGGATGTCAGTGTGCCCATGAACCTGGATATCAATGCCTTCTTTACCCCTGAGGAATACTCGGCCGGGCTGGCCTTCGACCTCGATCCGCTCCTGATATCCTTAGAAGTGGACAAGCAGATGTGGAGTGCTTACGAATATTCCGTGACCGACAGCTACCATTACCCGGATCCACCGGATTTCGAGGATACCTACAACTATCGCGTCGGTCTGGAATACAAGCTTAACCCCAAGACGAGCCTCATGGCCGGATATTACCGCCAGCCTTCTCCGGTGCCTGATCAGTCCGGCAGGGTCTCGAACTATCTCGATCTTGACAAAGATGTCTTTTCCCTGGGCGGCAGCTATATCCTGGATCCGGGCCTCGGCATCACCAAGGGCCCGGTCAAACTGGCCGGGGTGGTGCAGTACCAGAAAATGAAGGATTTGGACGTAAACAAGGATGGTGTGACCGGCGTTACCTGGGTCGATCAGGAAAGCTACACGGTCAAGGGCAAGGCCGTGACGATGGGCGCCTCCATGATTGTATCCTGGAAGTGATGGGGGTAACGTTTATTGTTCCCTCTTGTAGAAACCCATGGTGAGCTCGTACACACCCTCCACGAGCCGTTTTTCCATTTGAAAGTTCATGCGCTCGAAGAGGCGGAGCATGGGCGTGTTCTCAGAGAGCACCATGGCCGAGAAGCCCAGGAGACCCTCCTTCTTTGCTATTTCGGTGAGGTGTTCGAGGAGCACGATGCCGACACCGCGGTTCTGCCAGGCATCCCCCACCAGGAAGGCGACCTTGGCCGTGTGCGTATCGGTATCGATGATATACTGACCGAACCCCGCGATCTCCTCCACGCCCTGCCGCTCGATGATGGCGAGCATCAGCATCTCCTTCGAGTAATCGATGACCACGTATTTCTGAAGGATCTCGTGGATGTTGTGCGGCATGAGCATCATGTTGGCGAAGTAGCGCGTGTAGATGCTTTTGTCGGACAGTGAGTAGAGGAAGCTTTTGATCAGATCTTCGTCGCTGATCTTCACCGGGCGGAGGAAGAGCGGGAGCCCGGTTCTCGTCGAGCGATAGGTCTCCAGCCACTCGGGATATTCGCCGGCCGCGCCGGGGATATACGCCTGGTCGCGGTAGATCAGGCCGCGAGAGCGCGCCTGCTCGATGAGCCAGGGACGGAAGCGGGGGTGCGCGATGGCGATCAGTGACATGGCGCGTTCGCGGATGTTCTTCCCGTGCAAATAGGCCGTTCCGTACTCGGTCACTACATAATGCACATCCCCGCGGATGAGCGTGGCCGAGGCGCCTGAGGACAGGGACGGCACGATTCGCGAACGGGACTGATCGGTGGAGGTGGAGCGCAGGGCCAGGATGGACTTGCCCCCCGGGGCGAGCGCCGAACCGCGCATGAAATCGGCCTGCCCGCCCACGCCGCTGTAGAAAAGCTCGCCGATCGACTCCGCCGTGACCTGTCCCGTAAGGTCGATCTCCAGCGCGGTGTTGATAGCGGTCATGTTTGCCTGCCGCCCGATGGTAAAGAGGCTGTTCGTGTAGTCGATCGGCCTGAACTCGAAGGCCGGGTTGTTGTGCAGGAATTCATAGGTAGCCCTGCTCCCCATGCAGAACGAGGCCACGGTCTTTTTGCGGTCCAGGGTTTTCTTGGCGTTGGTCACCACGCCCTTCTTCATGAGATCGATGATGCCGTCTGACAGCAGCTCCGTATGCACGCCCAGATCCCGCTTTCCCGAAAGGTGGGCCAGGATGGCGTTGGGCATGGTGCCGTATCCCACCTGGATGGTGTCGCCGTCCTGGACGATGCGCGCCACATACTTCCCGATCTTCTCCGTGATCTCACCGACTGGTTCCGGCGTGTATTCGAGCAGCGGCTCGTCATATGGGATGATAATATCGATGTCGCGGATGTCGACGAGCGAATCTCCCCGGACGCGGGGCATGTGCGCGTTCACCTGCGCGACCACGAGCCGGGCCTGCTCCAGGGCGGACTTTACGATGTCCACACTTACGCCTAAGCTCATGAGCCCGTCGGCATCAGGTGGGGAGAGCTGCACCAGCGCTACATCGATGGTGATGATCCCGCGGCGGAAGAGGTCGGGGATCTCGGAGAGAAAGGTTGGCGTGTAATCTGCCAGGCCCTGGTTGACCGAGCTACGGGAGCTGTCGCTGATGAAGAAGGAGTTGTGTCGGAAGTTCATCTTGAACTTCTCGTCGGCATAGGGGGCTACACCCAGGGTCCAGACATGAATGATCTGGGCCCCGTAGATCGCGTGCGAGGCGTTCTCCACGTAGCGGATGAGCGATTCCATCAGGTGCTGCGGCTCGCCGCAGGCCGTGCCGATGAAGATGGAGTTGCCGCGGCGCATGCGGGAGAAGAGCGCTTCTTCGGAGGTGAATTTCTCCGGGTAGAGTCTCTTGTATCTTTCGAGATGGTCTTCGCGCCCTTCAGCCATGGCCGTTCCCCCGTACGCAATACGCCCTGGGATCGGCATAGCAAGTTATGTACAAAAGATCAATGCGGCCTTGTTAAGGTACCATTCAAGACTACACCGTAACGCGGCTTTGCCTATGCCAGACTCGGGAAGAGTGTGAGCGCGTTGCCACGATACACAGCACGGCGCTGGGTGATGCGCTGCAGGCGCGGATTGGTCTTCATGACGGCCGAGCTGATGGAGGTCTGTTATGGCGGCCAGCCATAGGCCACGAGCGGGATGTCATGGGTCGCCGGGGCGGTCTCCAGGATCATTGGATTTGACGAAGCCGATGCAGGTAGTACAGGTTGATCTGGCGCGGTCCATGGTCTCGGGGCTATAGATATCCTGGGCGGCCGTGGCGGCGAAGGCCTTCTGTATGAGAGGCAACGGCGGGCGCACCATGACGCTGGTGACCCACAGGTTGTCGGTAGTATGCCGGATATTGGTGGAATCCTTGCCGTCCGAATAGGCCAACAGCACGTCGTAAACATGCCGCCTCACTGATATGTGATAACTCCATGGATTATCCGCTTCCGCGGCTCCTTTGCCCATCGAAGGATGAAATCCGCCCATCAAAACGGCAGCGCCGGAATGTGAACTGAGAGCTTAGTCCTCCTCACCCGTGCGTGAGATCTGTGAAAATATGGAGGACAGACAGACAAGTTATTTGATTTGATCGCCGGATGACCGATAGGTTAGGTATTATGGATGCACCCATCAAGATCACCCGCACCGTCAAGATCCCTGATCTGCTCAAGATCGAACGCTACCGCAGGCTGCCGGAACTAGGCCCGCGCATCCTCTTTTTCTCGGGCGGCACGGCCTTGCGGTCTTTGAGCCAGCAACTCATCAACTACACCTATAATTCCATCCATCTGGTCACGCCCTTCGATTACGGCGGGTCCTCACGCAAGCTGCGCGATGCCTTCAACATGATCTCGGTGGGCGACCTGCGCAACCGCCTCATGGCCCTGGCCGACCAGTCCGTAAAGGGCAATCCCCTGATCTACCGGCTGTTCGTCTATCGTTTGTCTTATAACGAAGAAAACACGGTCCTGGCCCAGCGGCTGGAACGCATGGCCGCCGGCGAAGACCCGCTCATCGCCGTCATCCCTCAACCCATGCGCGATATCATCTGCAATCATCTGAAGTACTTTCTCCGGCACATGCCCTCAGATTTTGATCTGAAGGGCGCCAATATCGGCAATTTGATCCTGGCCGGCGGGTATCTCAACAGCAATGCCAGCATCGATGCGGTCATCTTCATTTTTTCGCGGCTGGTGGAGGCGCGCGGGATCGTCAAGCCGCTCCTGGACGAACTCCTGCATCTGGCCGCCGAACTGGAGGACGGCACGCTCATCATCGGGCAACACCTGCTGACCGGCAAGGAGGTGCCGCATATCGCCTGCCCGGTCAAGCGCATCTTCATCACCCAGAGTCTGGATGACCCCGAGCCCGTGCATGCCCGTATTAACTACGACATCCAGAACCTCATCCGTGAAGCCGATCTCATCTGCTATCCCATGGGCAGCTTCTATTCCAGCATCGTGGCCAACCTGATCCCGGACGGGGTCGAAGAGGCCGTGGCCGCCAATATCTGCCCCAAGGTCTATATCCCCAACACCGGGCCTGACCCTGAACAGAACGGCATGGACCTGGCCCAGTCCGTGGCCACCCTATTGAAATGCCTGAAGAAAGATACGCCCGGGATCGACAATATGGATCTGCTGAATTATGTTATCATCGATTCCAAGAACGCCCGTTACCCCTATGCTATCGACCATGACCGTATCCGCGACCTGGGCGTCGAGGTCATCGACACCAAGCTCGTCACGCACGGCACGTTCCCGTATATCGATTCGGCGTGTCTCATCGACGTGCTGCTCTCGCTCACGTAGTACAGCACGCCAGAACCTCGCATACCTTTGACGCTCCTTGTCGTAGGGGCTGCGGCATACGCTAAAAGTATGCCTCGCCCCACGACTTCGTCACTTCGCGGTCTGCTTTGTTCTGGCGCGCTGTCCCCTTCATATTCTTGTTTTTGAGAAACTCGTCGCGACCGAATCAAATTCCCTTCTCCTGTTGCTCACCAGATATTATCCAGCTGACACTCGAATATTATTGACGGGACAATGGATTGAGGCAATAATAACATAGTAATCCGCATCTTGATAAACTGCATGATTCTGCCAAAACCGACTATTCATAGTGTTAAACAGAATGATTCAGTTAGATAATTGTTGTATAAACGAATAATGGACCAAATGAAGATATACTTAGTGGCACCACTTTCTCACGGTAATGATTCTTTGGTTGGAATAAGAGTAGCTCAAGAGCTAAAAATTGAGAAGTGGAACATCGAAAAAGCCACTACTATCATAAGCCAATGCAGCCCATATGATAAAGAGATGGTCCGCATAATTTTGTATGATTGCTTCTGTTTGGATAAGGACGAGAAGAATGCGTATGTTGTTGCCGGCTCATTTCAGGTAGAAGTTAAAAACGACAACCTCCTATATCCATTACATCCGGACAGAATTATCACGGAGGGTTTCGGTGGTTACATCGGAAAAATTAAGAATACGATTAGTATTATGAGGCTTTTCAAAGAAGGCAGCATTGATGTCGCTCGCGTCTATTTGTACGATATGAATAAAGGTGTGGTTAATCCGATTTTTTCAAGCGAGGGCATGCCTACTTCTCCGCAAATGCATTATTATCTATCAAAGAAGGAGCGTTCGGACCTTTCTGCCTTTCTGATGCACTACTCTGTTCCTTTATCTCCTTCATACATCCAATTGGCTTTTGAGAATTTTGATCAGTCTTATTGCAACGACAACACTGACTTGGCATTCTTATCCTTAATGATTGCCGTCGAGGTACTTTTCAATGACGGTGTATCTGAGCTAAAGTACCGAATTGCTAGAGGTATGGCTGTTCTCTTGGGCCGCAGTAAATCTGATTGTAGAGAAATTTACACACATATAAAGAAATTGTATGATAAAAGGTCGCACCTTGTACATACAGGAAAATCTTCTATCCTGTTTGAGGACATGATTTCATTGCGTTATTATCTGAGGCTCTCAATAAAAGAATTAATACGTTTAAAACTCAGTAAAACAGCATTATCTACTAAGCTTCTAGAGGATGGCTTTGGGCAGAATATTGAATGAAAATGAAGGAATGAAGGAAAGAGTGGGTTCAAGTCTTGTATTATTGCATTTTTGCCTTTTGAAAGGATGGGCACTTCGCACTATAAAAATGGAAAGAAGGTAGTGCAGGATTATTCCTTGTCCGCGTAGGCGGCCTTGAGCCTGGCCTCCTTTTCCAGCTTTTCGTGGTACTCCTCAAGGGTTTTGCGTTTGAGCTTGGCGGCGAAGGAAGGGCGTTGCATGTAGTGCAGGGTGCTTTCCAGGTATGAGTCCCGCAGGGTGCGCTTCACCTCGTCCAAATCCCTGGCATGCACGGCCGGGCGTTCGATCAGGCGGGTCTTGACGATTGTCTGTCCGCAGTATGCGCGCAGCTCTGTATCGGATTCATCCAGCTTGAGACTGTAGCTGATTTCAAGGCGCACCATGTAGAGGTCGCCCGTTAAGGGCACGGTCTTGTCCTCGATGGTAAGCCTGATTCCGTTTTTGAGATGCATTTCTTCCATAGCGGACTTTGGGAATATACGAACATGGTTGGAAAATCAAGGGTCAGGTGTGAGCCGGGTAAGCGGGTTTGCGATTGACAATTCATAGGGCTCCCCTTAAGCTTATCCCATGATCATGCGGCTGCCGCCGAACAAGACCAAGATCGTGGCCACTATCGGCCCGGCCTCGCGCGCGCCCGCCACGCTCAGGAAGATGCTGCGCGCCGGCATGAACGTAGCCCGCCTCAATTTCAGCCACGGCGACGTTGAAACCCACCGCAGCGATATCCGCACCGTCCGCGCGCTGGCAGACGAACTGGGGCTGCCGGTGGCTATCCTGGCCGATCTGCCCGGGCCCAAGATCCGCATCGGCGCGCTTGAGGGCGGCTCCCTGGTCTTGAAAAAGGGCGAGCGGGTCATCATGACCACGCGCGACATACCGGGCAGGCCGGGCCTTATCCCGGTGCAGTTCCAGGATTTGCCGCGCACGGTTGCCAAAGGCGGCGTCATCTATCTCAATGACGGCTTCATCCAGCTCAAGGTCATGGAAGTCAAGGCTCAGGACGTTCTCTGCCGGGTGATCATCGGCGGTCAATTGCTGTCTCACAAGGGCTTAAACCTGCCCGGCGCGCATATCGGCGTCGATGCCGTGACCGCGCGCGATCTGGAATTCGTGCGTTTCGCCTTATCCGAAGGCGTCGATGCCGTGGGCATCTCCTTTGTCGAGGATGCGCGCGATATCGACAAGGTCAGGGCATGCGTCAGGAAGAGCAGGCGCCCTGTACATATCGTGGCCAAGATCGAGCGGCGCGAGGCGACCAAGAATATCGATGCCATACTTGAGGCCGCGGATGGCATCATGGTCGCCCGAGGCGACTTGGGCGTAGAGATCCCCATCGAACAGGTGCCCATGGTGCAGAAACAACTCATCTTCAAGGCCAATCTGGCGGGCAAGCCGGTCATCACCGCCACCCAGATGCTAGAATCCATGACCGGGAATATCCGCCCCACGCGCGCCGAGGTAACCGATGTAGCCAACGCCATCCTGGACGGTACGGACGCGTTGATGCTCTCCGAGGAGACCGCCATCGGCGCCTACCCGGCTGAAGCCGTTAGCATGATGACCCGCATCGCGCGGTTCACGGAACATGGGCGCCGCGCTCTAGCGTCCGGCAATCAGGTGAGCGAGGCCGTGCGGGCCTCCATATCCCGCCCCGGTGCGGTGAGCGAGGATGTCATATCATTGGATGTGATCGAGGCCCTTGAAACGCTCAAGATCCGCTTCGTGCTGGCCCCGACAGCCAGTGGCGGCACTCCGCGCCGGATCGCGCGCTACAAGTCGGATACCTGGATTCTGGCTTTCACCACCGAGGAACGAATCCGCAATTTTTTGAATCTCTCCTCCGGGGTCTATCCCGTGGTGTTGCCGGCCATCGATAGCGATGAGGAGATCATAGCATTCCTCAAGCGCGGAAAGGCGGTAAAAGCGGGCGATATGCTCCTGTTCACCCGTCGTCTGCCAGCGGAGAAATCGGGCAAGGTGAATGCCCTCAAGATCCTGACGCTTACCTGATCTTTTTCCATTTGGAAAAGTACCGCAGGGGTGCTATTCTTAAGATCATTCCGCAATTTTCCAAAGGAGGTACGGTATGCAGAGACGTGTGATGATGATCTCACTGGCGGCGCTTATGTGCGTCATGGTGGCTTGGCCTGGCATGGCCTTGGCCGATATCTTCATGAAGCAGAAGCATCATACCGGCAGTTTCCAGATCATGGGGCAGACGCAGCCGGCTAAGGACGTCATCCAGAACATCTGGATGACCGACACTATCATCCGCAACGACAGCGAGCAGCAGAGCGTGATCGTGCGGCTCGACAAACAGACCGTCACCATGATCGATCATGCCAAGAAGACGTATGCCGAGATGCCCTTGAACATGGATAAGGCCGTGAACGAAATGGGCGGTCAGAAGATGACCAAGGAGCAGAGGCAGGCCATGTCAGGGATGGTGAAGAGCATGATGAAGTTCACCATGAAGGTCACGGAAACCGGAGACAAGAAAAAAATCGGCGCCTGGAACTGCCGCAAGTACATCCAGAAGCTGGACACCGCCATGGGCCCCACAACCACCGATGTATGGGCTACCGAGGATATCAAGGTCAAGGGCGATATCTTCGCCAAATACACTGCCGCTATGATGACCATGCAGCCGGGCTTAAGGGAATCCATGGCGCAGGTGATGCAGGAGACCAAGAAGATCAAAGGTGTGACCGTGTTCACCAACACCAGCTCCACCGTGATGGGCGCCACCATGCAGTCGACCATGCAGCTGCTGGAATTCAAGGAGGGCAGGGCACCCGCTACTATCGCCACCGTGCCGGCGGGGTATAAGAAACAGTCCTTGCAATAGGTATTCAGCGTCCCCGCTGTCCCGGCTTTTCCGGCCGGACACGGGGACCCGGCTTCAAGCATGGTCAGAGCCTGCCGATAGGCATTACATGGCATTCATCCGCATCGCGAACATCGAAGGCATGGTATATGTCCCTGAGGAAGACGGGGGCGTGAAAAAACATCCATGCCCGGATTGCTATGCCTGCCAGATGTGCAGCGATGCCCGCTGCGAGCTGTGCCTTAAACGCAAGACCTATAGAAAAACCAAGCCGGAAGAATAACGGCTTGGGAGCGCACCTCTACCCGGTGCTACCACCGTCGAAGGGATGGACATTCTCCTCAAAAAAGTATATCCTGCACTTCTTGATGATCGCGAGCCGCGATCGTGAGAGGATTGCTCAGGAGGGGAATGCATGTCGGCCGGATTGGATGTCATTATCATTGATGATGAACAGAACATCTGCGAAGTGATCTCGCAGATGATCGGAAAATTCTATGTCTGGGGTGATATCCTGTGCTTCAACGATGTTGATAAGGCCCTGGAGTATTGCCTGAAGCAGGATGTGGGTGTGGCGATCTTCATCCTGGATGTATTCATTGGCGACAAGAACGGATTCTCATTCCTGGATGTAGTGGAAAAGAGGTTCCCTTCCGCGTCACACGATACGATCATGATTACCGGTAAGGCCAGCAACGACGTGGTGGACATGTGTGTCGCCACCGGGGTGAATCATCTCCTGGAGAAGCCGATCAAGCCCTATGCTCTGCAGTTGGCGGTGCGGTCGGTCGTGAACAAGTACCTAAGCTTCGCCAAACGTCTCTTGACCGATCCGCTGTTTGCAGAGAGCATCGAGAGGATATAAATGCCCCTATCCGCTCGCCTGTACGTCCCGGATAGGTAGCGGGGGATACGTATGGAATATGTGGTTTTCATCATCATCGTCATCGGGTGTCTGGCGCTGATCTGGTATTTGTCTAAGCGTTCCGGCAGCCGTGAGAAGCCCGTCGACCTGGAAGCCATGCATAAGGCCGCTCAGCACGGCGATGTTTTCGCGCAGTACACGTTGGGCCTCACCTATCACGAGGGCCGGGGGGCTGCCCCTGATCCAGACAAGGCCACCCTGTGGTATCGCCGGGCCGCTGAACAGGGACATGTCGAGGCCCAGTACGCCCTGGGAAGTCTTCTGGAAAAAAGCGACAACGCCGATGAAGCGCACGCCTGGTACACCAAGGCCGCCATGCACGGTCATTCTGCGGCCCAGAAGATCTTGGCTTCTGAAAAATGGAAGGATAACACTGCGCCTGTTGCCGTGCCCCAGGGGCATGTCGCAACTCAGGGTCATGCCGCGTCCCAGACAGCGGAGGATATATCTCCCGAGGCCCTGGACAAGCTTTTCCAGCAGGCCGAGGCCGGGGACATGGACGCCCAGTACAATCTCGGCATCATGTATTATAATGGCGAAGGCGCGCCCCAGGACTATCAACAGGCCATGAACTGGTTCCACTTGGCGGCCCAGCAGGGCGATGCCGACGCGCAGTTCAACCTGGGCATCATGATCGGCCGCGGCGAAGGGGTCAAGAAAGACCCAAAGATCTCGCTGCAATGGTTCCAGAAGGCCGCCGAGCAAGGACATAGCGAGGCCAAGGACATCATCACTAAGCTGGCCAAGCAATAAGGTCTTACGTAGAAAATCTTTTGAAGCGCATATCCGATAGGCAGCCTGCCGGCTGTTTTTCCCGATTGCATCCGGCGCTTAAAATATGGTGGGTCATCAGGTGATGACGCGTCTGCCGATCGAAGCAATCCTTCCCGAGTTGAAAGCGGTCCTTGCCAGCGGCCGCAATGCCGTGGTGCAGGCCCCACCCGGAGCGGGTAAGACCACATGCGTGCCGCTGGCGCTCTTGGAAGAAGAGTGGCTTGAACGTGGGACCATCCTCATGTTGGAACCGCGCCGTCTGGCCGCCCGCGCTGCTGCCACGCGCATGGCGGCGCTGCTCAATGAGCCGGTCGGCCGTACCGTGGGGTACCGCATCCGTCTGGAAAGCAAGGTGGGGCCTAGGACGCGCATCGAGGTGCTGACCGAGGGGATACTCACGCGCCGTATCCAGAACGATCCGGGTTTAAGCGGCGTGGGTCTGGTGATCTTCGATGAGTTTCATGAGCGCAGCGTACATGCCGATCTGGGCCTGGCGCTGTGTCTGGATACCCAGGCAGCCTTGCGTCAGGACCTGCGCATTGTGGTCATGTCCGCTACGCTGGAAGTCAAGTCCGTGGCCGTACTCCTCGGCCAAGCCCCGGTGCTGACCGCAGCGGGCCGCGCCCATCCCGTTCAAACGTATTACCGGCCGCCTGGGCGTGTGCACTTCCGTGAAGGGACGTTGGGCTTTTCGGTGCGGGACGTGGCGCAGACCGTGCATGCGGCCCTGTCCGAGCATAAGGGCAATATCCTGGTCTTCCTGCCCGGCGCCCCGGAGATACGGCGCGTGGAAGACATGCTTGCTGAATCGGGCCTCGGTCCTGATATCATCGTGACCCCGCTCTATGGCATGCTCTCACGCGAGGCCCAGGACCGCGCCATCCAACCGCCGCCTGCGGGCAAACGCAAGGTGGTCTTGTCCAGCGCCCTGGCAGAGACATCGCTCACCATTGAAGGCATCACGGTTGTCATCGACTCAGGCCTCATGCGCGTGCCGCGCTACGACCCGAAGAGCGCGCTCGCACGGCTTGAGACGCTTAAGCTCAGCCGAGCTTCGGCCGACCAGCGCCGCGGACGCGCCGGCCGCACCGCGCCGGGAATCTGCTACCGCCTGTGGAGGGAAGAGGAAGACGCCCTTTTGGCACCATTTACCGAACCCGAGATCAGAAACGCGGATATGGCCCCCCTGGCCCTGGAACTGGCCCAGTGGGGGGTCAGAGATCCTTTGAGCCTGGCCTGGCTCGATCCACCACCCTTAGCGGCGTTCAGTCAGGCGCGTACCCTGCTTAAGGAGCTCGATGCCATTGACGACCAAGGCCGTATCACGGATATGGGAAGGCGCATGACTGGTTTCGGCCTGCACCCCAGGCTGGCGCACATGTTGATCGAGGCCGAGCGTCTGGGGCTCTCCCGCCTGGCTTGTGAAATCGCTGCTTTATTGAGTGAACGGGATATCCTGCTCATCGGTGCATCCTCCCCGCAGGCCGATATACGCGCGCGGCTCGAAATCCTGCACGGTTTTAAGGGTAAGTCCGGGCACGGCCGCCAAACTGCGGACGTGGACACAAACATGGTGCGCCGTGTTCTCGACTTAACGCACAGCCTGGAGAAAACCCTCGCCTGCCCGGAGGCCGGGCAGCAAACAGAAGATACTATCGACCAGGCCGGCCTTGTGCTCGCCTTTGCCTACCCGGACCGCATCGCGGGGCGGCGAGGGACGGCTCAAGGCAAATATCTGCTCTCCGGCGGCCGTGGAGCCTGGTTGCCCATGACCGACCCCTTGGTCGGCGAGGAATTTATCGTGGTGGCAGAAATGGATGGCGATCCGCGAGAGGCCCGGATCTTTGTCGCAGCCCCCCTTGAACTTGCGGTCATTGAGAAATATTTCTGTCGACATATCACCACTGAAGATTTCAGCGGCTGGGACGATGATGCCCAGGCCGTGACAGCCTATCGGCGGCGCATGCTGGGACAGGTGGTACTGAAGGAGATAGCTCTTGAGAGACCCGATCGAGCGGACACCCTGCGGGCGCTTCTGGTTGGCATACGCTGTAAGGGTCTGGAGGTCCTGCCCTGGAACAAGGCCACGCGAGCGCTACGCGCCCGCATCGCATTCATGGCGCGGATTGCACCACAAACCGACACTTGGCCCGATATGTCGGATGCGGGCCTTATGGCAACCCTCGAACAATGGCTGGCGCCCTATCTGGAGGGCAGACAAAGGCTCAAGGACCTGCAGAACATCGATTTGACCGGGGCGTTGCTCGGAATGTTGCCATGGGACTTGCAGCGCAAGCTAGACGAGTTGGCACCTACGCATATCCGTGTACCTAGCGGTTCGCGCATACCCCTTGATTATGAAAACGGTCAAGAGCCTGTCCTGGCCGTGCGTTTACAGGAGATGTTCGGCTGCACGGCTACGCCTACCATCGCGGGCGGTATACCGGTGGTGTTGCATCTCTTGTCCCCGGCTGGCCGTCCCATCCAGGTCACGCGCGACCTGGCCAATTTCTGGAGCAGAACCTATGCAGAGGTGCGTAAACACCTGCGCGGACGCTATCCCCGCCACCACTGGCCCGAAAACCCTCTTGATGCTCAAGCTACCAACCGCGCCAAACCGCGCAAAACTTGACCCGCTTCGGTGCGCCTTTGATTCATATTCCGCGGCTGCAAGGCGGGGTTATCAGTTCCCGTATCGTTGCATGCAGTAAAAACCCTGCAGAGCTTCCGAGGATGATAGTCTTTCTTCGTTCCTCGGGGTTACAAGTTCACGACCGAATCGTTCGGCCCTCAACAGGGCGACAGCCTCTATTGCATTCAATCTTATGCAATCGCCCTGTGGCCGACTCCTTCAGAACTTAAAAAATGACGGTAAAGAGTTCTCCTGTATTCTTAAGGTTCCGGTGAAAGGCCCTTTGCCGACCCCGGCTGCGTGAACGACGCCATTCGCGCAGGTGTCGTTAAAACCTCTTTTGAAGAACGTATCGCATGTTGTCCTCAATCAGCCTGGCCTTGCGCAGTTCGCTGTCTTTCAATCTAAAAAGTTTCTTGGCTGCGGTGGATCAGATAATTCCGTCAAGTACTTACGTGTATTTTCGTCTGTCGACAACGAATCATAATTTCAATTTCATCTTGACATCACCATGAGGAATTTATAAATAATCGAACTGACCGGACGCGTCAGTACCATTTAAGATAAACATCGAGGAGGTATTATGCGCAACAATCACGTAGTCGTAGTGGGAGCGGAACTGGGCGGTCTGACGGTAGCAGCCTATCTGGCAAAGTTCGAGTTCGTCTTCGAGCGCAACAACCATCCGGGCGTTCATGCCTGCAGACCTGGTGCCTAACGCGGTCACAGCTTGTGGGTTCATTCACCCGGGTATGTCCTACCCGTTGAGTGATCTTGTCATCCGGCTCTAATCCCTGGTCAACGACCATCGGCCCAGCCTTATGCCAATGGGCCGACGGTCCGGATAACGGGGACATGCCGGCAATGAACGGGCATAACCACGTCATAAGAACAAACAACCATTTCAAGGAGGGAGTAACAATGCGTTTTATCAAGACCAATATGATTATCCTATGTGCCATGGGAGTGTTTTTCTCCAGCGCATGGGCGGCCGAAACCGGCTGGAAGAAGATCGGTGAATCGAAAAATATAACGGGCTATACCAGGACTACCACCAAAAGCAGCATCGATGCGATGAAGGGCGTCGGCATGGTGGAGGCACCCGTCGCCGCCGTCGAAGCACTCATCCGCGACATACCGGCCCAGACCGAATACATGTATAAATGCAAGGAGGCTGTGGTAGTGAATACCCCTGAGTTCAAAAGCATCGGCGATACGGTCTATGTCTACAATGTCACATCCATGCCGTACCCTGTGAAGGATCGTGACGCCGTTGCCAAGGCTACGTTCAGCGTGGACAAGGCCACCGGCACCGTCTATGTTCACGTTGAGGGTTTTAAGACCACCTACAATCAGGATCAGAAAAAGGTTCGTATGCCCCTGGTGATTGTCGATTATACCTTGGCGCCCAAGGGTCCAGACAAGACCGAGGTTACTTATGAGGCCCTGGCCGATCCAGGTGGAAACCTCCCGGCCTTCGTTGTCAACCTGCTCACCAAGAACCTGAGCATTGAAACCATCAGCAGCATTCGGAAGATGGTGAAGAAGGACAAATACAAGAACATCAAGGCTGTTGTGACAACAACCGCGCATTAAGCATAACTATCGATTACGGTATGCAGTGTATGGCGCGCCCGGTCACAAAAATATTTCACCTGATAAATTATATGCATACCATAAGAGATTCGTTCACTTTTCATCCACCGGAGAGACCATGCGTCACCCTGGACCCAACAACGAGGAGATACTACCAGTATGGATGTACCGACGATCATCGTCATCAGCGGCATGGCGGGCATGTCATGCGCATCGCGATTAGATGCTTATAACAAACCATTTACCAGAATATCCGACCGCCTTGGCGGGCGGATATTCTCTACGACCTCGAGCGTAGGTAGAATTGCCGGTCCTGTGTGTGATGTGTGATTAATCATAAAAATCAATAACATAAAAGAGGAGATATTCTATGGCGAGAAGCAGTTATGCAAAATTTGCTACCCACATCAGCTTCTATGGTGGTCTTTGTATCGGACCGGTAACCGAGAATTCGATCTTTACCAAGATCATCAAAAAGCTGATCTCCGCGGAAGAGTGTGAGCTGGGGATGCATCTGACAAGAACACCCATATCGGTTGAGGATTTTGCCAAGAAGGTTGGCAGGTCGGAAAAAGAGGTAGGCGAAATGCTGTGGAACATGGCGGATCGAGGAACCATTTTTCCCCATTTTGTAGGTGGAAAGCCCTATTACCGCTTAGCTCCGTTCGTCCCAGGTATCTATGAGTACCTGATGGACAAGCGAACCATGGACAAAGAGATGGCGGAATATTTCGTCACGGCCATGGAAGAGGTGGCCTGGATAGCCACAAATGTATCCCAGGTGGACGGCGGTTTGATGAAAGTTGTTCCGGTTCGGCAGGAATTGATGGTGCAACCCAAGATCCTGTCGCACGAAGATGTCATGACCTATATCAACAATTCAGACCTGTTCACGGTCGCGGATTGTGCCTGCCGTTACGCATTAAAGCTGGTAGGGAGGGGTTGTGAGCACCCGGTCGAAGGCATGTGTCTCCAACTGGGCCCGCACGCGGAATACTATATCAAGACAGGCAGGGGAAGACAGGTTACCAAAGAAGAGGCTATCGAACTCCTCAACAAGGCCGCAGAAGCTGGTCTGGTCCATACCGTTTTCGGAACCGAAGGAACACCGAATGAAACATCATATATTTGCAACTGCTGCGGTTGCTCCTGTAGCGGATTGAGGGTAATGCGGCAATACGGCGGCGGTGCAACGTGTACTTCCAATTTCCGCGCCAAGATCGATGATAACAAATGCGTGGCCTGCGGCGGCTGCGTGGACATCTGCTCGATGAATGCCATCAAATTGGGCGATGGTCTGTGTAAACAGCATGAGGAGCAGATCGACAAATACGACACCTCCTGGAATACGCTGTGGGGCAAGAAGAGGTGGGATTACAATTACCGGGCCAGGACCATGGTGACAAGAAAGGGCACCGCGCCCTGCAAAACCAAGTGCCCGGCGCACATCTCCGTACAGGGCTATATCAAGAAAGCGGCCGAGGGCAAATACACCGAGGCGTTGGAGTTGATCAAGAAAGACAACCCCTTCCCGGCCGTGTGCGGAAGGATCTGCCCGCATCCCTGCGAGGAAGAATGCACGCGCTCCGCGGTCGATGAGTCGCTGGCCATCGATGCCGTCAAGATGTTTATCGCCGACCAGGATCTCAATGCCGACGTGCGCTTCATCCCCAAAATCAAACATTATGATGAAAGCGAGAAGGCTAACGCAAAAGTCGCGGTCATCGGTTCCGGCCCGGCCGGCTTGTCCTGCGCCTACTATCTGGCGGTCGAGGGTTACAAAGTAACCGTATTTGAAAAAGAAAAGGTCCTGGGCGGCATGCTGACCTTGGGCATCCCCTCGTTCCGTCTGGACAAGGATGTCATCAATGCCGAGATCGATATCCTCAAGGTTTTGGGCGTAGAGTTCAAGACCGGCGTGGAAATCGGCAAGGACACGACGATCCAACAACTCCGCGTGCAGGGATACAAGGCCTTCTATATCGCCATCGGCGCCCAGAAGGGTGCCTCGCTTGGCATCGAGGGTGAAGACTTTAGCGGCGTGATCAATGGCGTGGATTTCCTGCGGTCCATCAATCTGGATACTACTCTTAAGCTGAGCGGTCCCGTGGTGGTCGTGGGCGGCGGGAACGTCGCCATCGACGTGGCCAGAACCGCAGTGCGCGCCGGGGCGTCATTCGTCAACCTCTACTGCCTGGAAAGTGAGGCGGAAATGCCGGCCCTGAAAGAAGAGCAGGAAGAAGCCAGGCAGGAGGGCATCGTGCTGAACAACGGCTGGGGTCCGAAACGCATCATTGCCAAGAACGGCAAGGTCACGGGCGTAGAGTTCAAGAAATGCGTATCGGTATTCGAAAACGGCGCCTTCGCGCCCAAGTATGATGAAAACCAAACCATCACGGTAAAGGCCTCACACGTGCTCCTGGCCGTCGGTCAGGTGATCGACTGGGGCAATTTGGATAAGGGCGAGAACTTCATTCTCGATGCCCGCAAGCGAATAAAGGTGGCGGATATCTCCTATCAGACGGCCGTTCCCGAGGTGTTTGCCGGCGGCGATGTGGTGACCGGTCCCAAGTTCGCCATCGACGCCATCGCACTTGGGAAACAGGGCGCACAGTCCATCCATCGTTATCTGCAGGGACGTGACCTGTTTGTCTGCCGCGAGCGGGAATTCAAGGCGCTTGATAAAACGAATCTCGATATTTCAGGGTATGATCTTATGCCCAGGCAGAAGACCGGAGCGGTGGATTTCGCGGCCGCAAAATCCACCTTTGCTGATCTCCGTCAAGGGCTCACCGAAGAGCAGCTCGGAAAAGAGGTCGAACGGTGTCTACAGTGTGGGGTGAGTATCGTGGATCAGAAGAGGTGTATTGGCTGCGGCGTCTGCACCAGGCAGTGCAGCTTCGACGCCATCCATCTCGAAAGAATCGGCGAAACCTATCCAGTGAGGACATGGACGGAATTCTATGCCAGAGCCGCGACCTATGCGGTGGCCCGTGCGGGACGAATCGCGCTCAAGGGCGTGAAAAACATATTGCCCAAAGAGAAATAGGCCAAGAGGAGAATTAAGCATGCATGAGATGGGCATCGTCGTGAGCTTTGTGAAGATGGCTGAGGAATATGCCGTCAAAAACAATGCCGCGAAAGTCCTGAAAGTCGTGTTGCAGCTCGGAGAGATCAGCGGGATCGAGTCCCGCTATCTCTCCGAGTTTTACCCGGTGGTGGTCGAGGGCACGCTGCTCGAAGGCTCTCAACTGGTCATAGAAACCATCGAGGCCAGTGTGTTTTGCACGGATTGCGCCATCACCTACAATCCCATCAAGACCGAGTTGAAATGTCCCAATTGCGGCGGCGAACGTTGTGATGTAATCGACGGCCGGGGCCTGTTCATCAAGGAAATCGGAATCGAGGAGGCAGCACATGGATAACGTGCGTATTATCGAGATCAAGAAAAGCGTGCTGGACAACAATGACCGGGCCGCCGATGACCTCAGGCAAAGGCTCAAGGCCGACAAGACCTGTCTGATCAACCTGATGTCCTCGCCCGGCTCGGGCAAGACCATGACGGTCATCCGTACCATCAACGCCTTGAAGGACGAGATGAAGATCGGGGTCATGGAAGCCGATATCGATTCCGATGTCGATGCCGTCAAGGTGGCCGAAACCGGAGTGAGAGCCATTCAGCTGCACACCGGCGGCATGTGCCACCTCGATGCCGGCATGACCGAACAGGGTCTGAACGAGATAGGAACCGAGGACCTCGACCTGATCATCCTTGAGAACGTGGGCAACCTGGTCTGCCCGGCCGAGTTCGACACCGGCTCCAGCTTAAATGTCATGATCCTGAGCATCTGCGAAGGTCATGACAAGCCGCTTAAGTATCCGCTTATGTTCACTATCGTCGATGCCATGCTCATCAACAAGATCGACTGCGCCGCGCACTTCGACTTCGATTTCGAGAAGGTGCGTGCTTATGCCAGGAAGCTCAATCCCGATCTGGCCATCTTCCCGGTCTCGGCCAAGACCGGAGAGGGGTTCGAGGCCTGGGTGGACTGGCTGCGCTTAAAGGTCGCTGATTCGATCAAGTAATCGAAGGGAAAGAACCGGAGCAAACCTCCCGTTCTTTCCCTTTGTTCCCATGGTGGTTGTCATTTCCAGCGGGTAGTCCAAATCGTAATGCTTGTGCATCTGGGTGAGAAGCATAGTGGATATGGGAAGACGATCGGATCTCGCTTAAAAGACTTGGCAGACAGGAGACTGCTATCGGAACAGGCAACTCCAGCCAGAACGGGTTAAACAATGGATTGTCGGTTTTATGACAAACCAGAAAATCAATGATATGGTGTATTAGTTTCGATCTGATCTGACAGAGGATTACCTGTTCTTAGCGTGCCAGAAAACGAAACTATCGCCGTTCCTTGTCTTTTTGATGTAATCTCTTCTTGCCTTGTCGATTGAATGAAAAAATGTTTTAGGGCTGAGCTCAACTGGTTTGTTACAGTTGGGGTTTGGACACTTGCCCTTGTATCGAGAGCGTTCTTCGTTGTCGATCTCGGCGAAGAACTCTGATCCGCATGATCCATGATCATACAATGCCAACATATGTTCTTTTGTCATCTTCCGAGCCTTTCATTTTCCGTCATTGAGAAACGCATGGATTCTTCTTTCCCTTACTTCCCGGGCGCTATGGCCTCGGTGGGGCATACATCCGCGCAGGCGCCGCAATCCGTACAGAGGTTGGCATCGATAACATACTGATCAGCGCCTTCGTTGATTGCTTTAACCGGACATTCCTCCACGCAGGTCCCGCAGGATATGCATTCTTCCGATATCTTATATGCCATGGTGATCCTCCTAAGCGCTTTTCTTTTGCCATATGCAGGGATAATGCCAAGAGGCAGGAAGGATGATGGCAGACGTGCAATTCTATCGGGAGGCACCCTCCTTAAAATCAGATATATGCCATAAAAAATATGTAATAACAGCATGATAGCATTATTGAGGGGCGTTTTTCCCGATTGCGGGCGGTACATGTTAGTATACATCCTCGATTCAGTCGCGGGTATCAAGTGACATTCATTTTTTCAAATGGGTTAGAAATATTGGTATCCCCTGCTATTAAAAATGTTAGATTTCGAGCTAATCGATAGTTGAGCCGGAGTGGAGAGGTCAACTGCATATCCGAACACGCTGAAGGCGTACGTATCCTCATGGATTCATAAAGGATCAAGGCAGGCACAGGAGTAACACCCTCAGCGTGGGAGCTCCACTAGGAGAACACATCGATCAGTGCGAAACGATCCACATCAAACAGCCCCTTATCGCTCAGTTTTAACCGCGGGATGACAAGCAGGGCCATGAAGGAGAGGGTGATGAACGGATCATGCAGGGTCGTGCCGAGTGCCTGTGCCATAGACTTAAGATGGGCATACCGGGTGGCTACCGTATATCCGTCTTCAGGTGAGATCAGGCCGGCTACGGGTAAGGGCAATATTTCACAAAGCGTCCCGCAGGCGATGGCAAGGCCTCCCCGGTTGGCGATGACCATGTTCACGGCCGCGCACAGGTCCTGGTCAGAAACGCCGAGTGCCACGATGTTGTGCGAATCATGCGCCACGGACGATGCCAGGGCACCTCTTTGCAGGCCGAAACCCCTGATGAATGCGGTCGCCGGAACGGTATCCCGGTAGCGGTTTATCACGGTGAGCTTCAGGATGTCTCTCAATGGATCCGCGACGGCGTAGCCACCGTCACTTGCAGGTTGTTCCATGATCCGGCCGGTGTGAATGGACCGGTCCTCGGCCACGATGACATGCGCCGGTCTGCCCGGGTGCCGGATGGCAAAGTCGATTTCCCGTTTGGGCGTGACGGCAAACCGGTTCACCAACGCTGAACGGCTGTAGTCCATGAGAGATTTGCCATGCTTGGCCACGCAAACCCCCTTGATGAAAACCTTGCTCACCCGAAAATCCTTGAGATCGTCCACCACGATGAAGTCAGCCGGATCGCCTTCCCGCAGCAAGCCTATCGGCAAGCCGTAATGCCTCACCGGATTCAGGCTGGCGCAGGAAAGAACCTTGAGGGGATCATGTCCATGGGCGAAAGCCTTTCGGACCAGACCATCGATATGGCCGTGCACGAGATCGTCCGGATGGATGTCATCACTGCAGAACATGCACATGTCACCATGGGTGGAGATAAGATCGTGCAGGCACTCAAAATTCCCGACCGCAGAGCCCTCGCGTATAATGATCCGCATGCCCAGGGCGATCTTTTCCAAGGCTTCATCCATGCTGGTTGTTTCATGATCCGTAGTAATTCCGGCCTCGATATATCGCCGCAGCGGGTCTCCCTTGAGCCCCGGGGCATGCCCGTCAACCGGTTTGCCCAGACGCCTTGCATGATCGATTTTCGCCATGATGTCCGGAGCATGCGCGATCACGGACGGATAGTTCATGACCTCGCTTAAATGGGTGCAGGCCGGGTCGGACAGGAGACGCTCGATGTCGGAGGCGCTCAAGCCGGCCCCGGAGGTCTCGAAGCTGGTGGCAGGCACACATGGAGGCGCCCCATGCGCAAGCATGCAGGGACTCATTAGGGCATTGTCCTGCATGTATCTGATCCCTTGCATCCCCAGTACGTTGGCGATCTCATGGGGATCGCACAGGGCCGCCACCGTGCCGTGGGTCATGGCCAATCGGGCGAACTCTGCGGGCGTGAGCATGCTGCTTTCGATATGCACGTGGGCATCCACTAGCCCAGGGGCAAGAAAGCTGGAAAACTTCCGTGATGATGGGATGATGCGCTCAATCCTGCCTTGACTGATCCGGATGGTGGCCGGATAGATTCGACCTCCTTCCACGTCAATCAGATTGCCAGAAATGTTCTCGCAGGGAGTAAGATCAATTGATTTTTCGTGCTTTCCATGAAGATTCATCCGCGACTTCGTCGCATTGAGCGGAGGATATCCTCCGGCAGCCTTGAAACTATGGTCGATCATGAGCTTGATCTCTGCCGTATGCCGGCAACGAACTCCGCGATACGGCGTTCATCAAGGAGAAAACCGGAATCGACCTCATATTCCCTTCCATGCGCGTGCACCTTCAGATAGGAATCGTATTCCTCAAACAGACCCTTCTGGCCGTGCTCCACGCGCACCACCTCGGACTTCCTGATGCGCCAGCGGGTAAAGCCCTGATGGATGATCCACTCAGCGCTGATATCCAGATAATGTCCACGGCTCTTGAACAACAGTCCGGCGATGATGAAGGCAAAGAAGCCGCACGCCGCAGAACCCGCCAGGGTATAGGCGTTGTCTGCATAGAAAAAGGCCGATGCTAAACAGGCAATCCCGAACATCAGAGCAATAACATAGGCATTGGGCCAGCGGTGAAGCTGGGTATAGTATCGCATGTCACATGCCCCTTTTGCATGCATCCGCCGGTAATAATGAGCGGACACTTCTCAGGATTATCTTATACAATCACTTTGTCAAGCTTCAGGATGACAAGGGTTGGGGGGCGCGGGAGAGATGCAAGACTCGGCATGACATCATATCGGCTTGCGATGAGTGTCATGCCGAGTGCTCTTTTTATCCCCTAACCGGAGCCGATACGCAGGCCTTTAAGATCCGGTTTAAAAGTAAACCTTTCCCGCCAGGTTGATGGTTGTGCCGCCGATATTCATATCCACGGCTTCATAGCCGTCTTCCTCGAAATCCATCTCGGCTGAGCTCCATTTCACCTCCATCCCCACGGCCATGTTGTAGCTGACGGCCAGGTCCACGCCCGCCACGAGATGGTAGCCTACGCAGCTGCCCGTATCGGAGAACGAATCACCGGCAAACGGCGCATATCCGGATGCCCTGAAGGTTTCATCGCTTTCGAACGTGGCGTTGTAGAAACCGATGCCCGCGCCGAAAAAGCCGGTCAGTTCATTGGATAAAGGGAACTGGAACTTCGCCGTTATCGGTATGGCCAAGACCGTGACATCATTATCGTAGCTCACCGTGATGCCGTTGATCGGGTCCCCGGTATCCGAATCATAGAAATCATTGCCATAGTAGGGTTCGGAAGTTTTAAGCTCCGTGGAGTAATATTCTCCACCGACCTCGATCGCCAATTCCCTGGTGAGTTCATGCCCGAACGTCAGAGCGAAGCTGGCCGTCGTGTCATAATCCTTGAGGCCGTCGCGGTCTTCATTGGGCAGGAAGCATCCTAGCTTGAGCGACCAATAGTTATCAGGCCCGGCCGCAAACAATGTCTGCGAAAACATCATCACACCGATTAGCACGATAAGTCCGACTTTCCTCATCAGAGTACCTCCATTCTCATGATTTTTCCTATCTTAGAAATCCCGCCTGGCCATATGCTTAAGTTGCTGCGGCTGCTTTACCGTATTCTGTTGGCTGTCATCCGATGCGGTACTCTTACGTACCTGCTGGTTCTGCCTGGTCATGTTCCTGGCTTGCTGATTCTGCCGGAAAGAGAGTTGTTCCCAATCATCCCCTCTGGCCATGGTGCGGATTTGCTTGTTCTGCCTGACCGCGGTCTGTCTGTTCTGTTCCGGCTTGGTCAGCGTGCGGAACTGTTGATTCTGACTCGTCATTTCTCTGACGTTCTGGTTCTGCCTGGACATGGGCTGACGGTAGCGGCTGTCGCGGTAATCATTGCGCTCGATGGCATGCGTTTTCCGGGTCATGGTTCTGCCCTGCCCGTCCCTGATGATGTACCGATCGATGTCAGTGAAGCTGCGCCCATTGGACCGGTAGCGCATGATCTTTTCCGGGGCATAGCGGTGATGCTCGGACATAAACCTCAAGTTCACCTGATTGATGATATCGCGATCATGTAGGTCATGCCTCGTCCAGCCGCCGCGTGGATGGTGATGATAATACCCGTAGGCGGGCCCGAAAGGAGGGCCGTACCGTTCGATGACGACCGGCACGTAGTATATGTCCGGGCTCAGTCCCAGGTACAGCGTTATATCCATCCAACTCATCCCAGAGAGGCGCAGATCCACGATGTATCCGGGATATACGTGCGCCCTTTGAGCCAGATAAAACACGACCGGGAGTTCCTCTTCATAGATCCCCCGTGCGTGAATCAAGGCAACCTCCCGCTCGGGCACCCCATAGTATTGACCGATGGAAAGGTTGAATCCCTGAATGCCTGCGCCGCCCCCGGACACGCCGAAGTTCCAATAGGTGTCGGCCGAGCAGGGTAAGGCCACGGCCATGAAGCACAGTAAGGATCCCATGATCTTGGCCGCCATGGTCCCTGAAGTTCGCCGTATCGTGGTCAGTTTCATATGGTTATCTCCTTTATGAAGTTATGCATACAGACGCTTCAGGGGGAGATATTGTTTACAAATTTTCAGTGGCGATCAAGGATCCCCTGGAACTGAGGAGGAGGGTGACTGCCGGCTTGTTCCTATTTCGCGCTCATGTCGTCCCAGCGCAGCTGGAAACCCTTGCCGCTGACGATCTCGGCCGGCACGATTGGTATCTCGCGGTCCGGGATAATGAAACGGGCGGGGCTGGTGCCCAGGATATCCCGTGCGATATCGATGCCGGGCATGCGCTGGATCAGTTCCAGACCTGCATTGGTCAGTCTGAAGATCCCCACGGTGGTGACGTAGAACACGCGTTTGCCTTTTCTTAGGGCCTCCCGGCCATTGAAGGTAATGTGATCCACATGCCCCACGAACTTGGGTCTTCCGGGCTTTCTCATGTGAACCTGGCCGCGGCTGATGCTGAAGTCGGCCTTGTCCATCCAGCTGCCCACGAAGATGATGGTCTTGGCATAGGCAACGATGTCGGTGAAGCCGCCCGGACCCACGAAATCCTGCATGCGCTCACCCCGGTGTGAGACATTGACGTTGCCGGCCGAATCGATCTGCAGGAAGCCTAGGACCGTTGAATCGAGCCGGTCTTGATAGAGGCGGAACATTTCGGAGGTGCTCATGATGCGTCTTGGATTGATGGCCGAGCCGAAGTAGATGCCGGAAGCCGGCAGGCCGCCTAAAGCCCCACCCTCGGTGGTGAAGGTGACACATTCGGTAGCGCCGGCTTCATAGAGGATACGGGCCACCTCCTCGCCCATGCCGATGCCGATGTTGACCGTGGCGCCTGGGCTTGTCTCCCGCACGAAGAGGTGGGCCGCCATGCGGGCCACGATGTCGGATACTGCGCCGCGGTAGGGGGTGATGCCCATGAAGGTGTTGACCAGTTTGACGAGTTTGACGGCCTCGTCGGTGGACATCTGGTCTTGTCCGGCAAAGAACGGCCAGTACCTGGTCTGGAGCACGCCCGCGATCTGTTCGTTGCGGGGGTTGACTACGATGGCATCGATCATGTCGGCCGGGATGGAGATCTCCTCCGGGTTTTCGTCGATGATCGCGGCCACCGATACGATGACTCTGCCGCCGCCAAATTTAGCCGCCCGGGCCGCCTCACGGTAGTCGAGGATCAGCGCGGCGTCCCTGAGATAGATATTGCCTTCTTTATCGGCATAGGGTGCCAGGAAGAGCGCCCGGTCGATCTTGGGTAAGGTATAGCACAGGTTGTCACCCTTAACCGTGATGAAATCGGATCGGGCACCCTGGGAGACCGCCGAGCCGCGGCCCACACGCGGATCGAGAAAGGTGCCGACGCCGATGGGGGTCTCTAGTTCATATCTGCCCTGTGCTTGGGCTTCGATAAGCCAGGCCAGTTCGCCCTGTGGTATGGTATGCAGCTCGAGATGCCCCTGGTCGGCGAGCTTAAGCAGGGCCTTGGCGGTCTCACCGTGACCGACGATATAGCGTCTGACGATGCCGGGCAGGTTCAGATCTTCGATGGTTCCGGGCACCTTGCCGCGTCCGCCCTGCGGGTTGGACCCGATCACGGTCAGATCCTTGGGATGACCGGTGCTTTCATAGGCCTCGCGCAGAGCCCAGTAAAAGATCGAGCTACGGCCGATGGAGGTGAATCCGCCGATGGTGAGCGTCGCTCCGTCGGGTATCAGCTCCATGGCCGCTCGGGCGCTTTTAAATTTGGGTCCCAGGCCCGGCGGACAATAATCGCTGTCGTGCCGCTTCCAGGTCAGCCGGAAATGCAGCAGTTCCAACAAGGTCTTGAATGCTTTGGCGCCCTTGACCTCGCGACGGGCTTTGATGAGATTGATGATATGCATGTCGCCTCCATCAGTAGAACGCCCAAGGCAGCCGTTCGTCTTCATTCCGTTGCCTCAGGGCATAGTAGTCCGGGTTCCGGGGCCAGGCGCGCAGCGCTTCCTGCCAGCGGTTTTCGGGATTCAACGCCAGCATGTGGATCAGGTCGAACACGTTCCTGTCGCCGCGCGCGATCACGGCCTGCAGATAGGCCCACTTGGGGCCTTCAAAACTCACGCTCACGTTGCTGGTGCCGGCCAGGCCCTTGGCCAGGCGTTTGATGCGGGCCTTGGCCTCGCTCACCGTAATCATGGGCGCGCGCTCAAAGGTGCTGTGGGGTTTGGGCACAAAGGTGTTGATATTGACCGACAGGGTTCCGATGATGCGGTTGCCGCGTGAGACCTTGATGAATCCCTGGCGGATGCGTTTGATGAGGTCGATGGAGGCATCGATGTCGTCCGGAGTCTCCTCGGGCAGGCCCACCATGCAGTAGAGCTTTATGTCGCGGATGCCCGACGCGATCAGGCATTCGATGTCGTCCAGGATGGTTTCGTTGGGTATGGGTTTGCCGATCGCCCGACGTAATTCAACGCTGCCTGTTTCCGGGGCCAGGGTGACGCCTTTGACCTTGGAGAGCCTGATATGCTCCAGCAGCTCTGGCGTTATCATGCCGAAGCGCAGGGAAGGCGGGGCGATGGCGAGACCACGCGCCATGATTTCGGCATACAATCCCGCGGCCTGAGGATGGTTGTTGAGCGAGGTGCTGACCAGACCCAGTTTGAGGCCGGATGCTTTCGCCTCATCCAGGACGGGCAAGAGCGCCTCAATCGGCACCGGCCGGAAGGGGGCATAGATGGCCCGCGCGGTGCAGAATTTACAGTGGTAGGGGCAGCCGCGCGCCGTTTCCACCAGGTACATGTCGCCGAAGGCGGTATCCGGGGTGAGGATGGCGGAATGAGCAGGGGAGGTGAGCGGATCCATGATCGAAAGCCGGGGAGGGCGTGTCTCGCCTCCGTCCTCGGCGGGGTTGAAGCGCGCGGGCAGGTAGATCCCCGCTTGCCCTTCCAGACGGTTGAAAAATTCCGCGCGGCTAGCGCTTGCGGTGAAGGCCTGGTGGAGCAGGTCGGCCGCGCCTTCGCCGTCGCCCAGGAAACAGACGTCCAGGATCTGGCAGGCCGGCTCCGGATTCATGGTTACGGCCGTGCCGCCGGCGATCACGATGGCGCCGGTGCGCTCGGCGGCCTTCAGTTCGATCTTGTTGTCCATCAGGATGCGGACCACGTTGATCCAGTCGAGCTCATACGAGACGGAAAAGGCGATGATGGGAAAATCGGACAGCGACTTCTGGTTTTCGACCGAGCGGGGATGATCGGTGAAGAAGCGTTCACATACGATGCCGGGATGCCGGTTCAAGGTGCGGTAAAGCGTGTGCAGCCCCAGATTGGACATGCCCACCCAGTAGGTGTTGGGGTAGACCAGGGCGATGGCCAGCTTGCCCCCGGGATCCTTGTGAATCGCTCCCTTTTCAGACGTCAATCTCGAGTCCCTTGATCTTACGGTGCAGGTTGCTTCGTTCGACGCCGATCAGATCGGCCGTTTTCGAGATATTGTTGCCGCATTGCAGGAGTTTCTTGGCGATGAAGATGCGTTCGAATTCGGAGCGGGCGTCCTTGAGCAGATCCATCTCCATGAGACGGTCGAGTTCCGAGGCCGAGCGCCCGCCCACGGCCAGCGGGGAGACGTCATCAACCCCGATGCTGGAGCCCGGGGTCATGATCATGAGGCGTTCGATGATGTTCTTGAGCTCGCGCACGTTGCCCGGCCAGTCATGCTGGATGAGCTTCTTGACCGCCGCGTCGGTGATGGTCTTCTTGACGCCGTTGTTGAGCAGGGCATAGGTCTTCAAGAAATGATCGATCAGCGCCGGGATATCCTCTTTACGCTCGCGCAAGGGCGGCACGTGGATGGGAATGACATTGAGCCGGTAGTAGAGGTCCTGGCGGAAGCGGCCGTTCGCGATCTCGGTCTCCAGGTTCTTGTTGGTGGCCGTGAGCACACGCACATCCACCTGGATGGTCTGCGAGCCGCCCACGCGTTCGAAGCGCTGTTCCTGCAGGATGCGCAGGATCTTGGCCTGGGTATTGAGACTCATGTCGCCGATCTCGTCCAAGAAGAGCGTGCCCTTATTGGCCAGGTCGAACTTGCCGCGTTTGCGCTCGGTGGCGCCGGTGAAGGCACCTTTCTCGTGGCCGAAGAGCTCGCTTTCGATCAGTTCCTCGGGGATGGCGGCGCAGTTGACCTCTACAAAGGGCTCCTTGAAGCGCGGGCTGAACTTGTGCAGACGTCGCGCGACCAGCTCCTTGCCCGTGCCGTTTTCACCCAGGATCAACACCCAGGAGTCTGACGCCGCCGCCCGGTCGGTCTCTTCCTTGAGGCGTTGCATGGCCGGAGAGCCGCCGATGATCTCGTCATCCTTCTCGCTCTTCTTTTTTAAGAGGACATTCTCATCGACCAGGGCCTTTAAGTGCATGGCGTTGTTGACGGTGATGATGATGCGGTTCAGGTCCAATGGCTTTTCGATGAAGTCAAGGGCTCCCAGGCGCGTGGCCTTGACCGCGGTCTCGATCGAGCCGTGCCCGGTCATGATGATGACCGGCAGGTCCGGATTCGTGCGTTTGATCTCCTGCAGGGCCTGTAGCCCGTCCATGCCCGGCATCCAGATATCCAGAAACACCAGATCGATATCCTGTTTTTCAATGATCTTGAGACCTTCTTCGGCCGTCGAGGCCAGGACGGTGCTGAAACCTTCATCCTCGAGCCCTCCCTTCAGGGAGAGTCTGATATTCTCCTCATCGTCGATGATCAATATCAGGTATTTCATGACTTCTCCTTTACCGGAAGTTCGATACTGATGATGGTCCCGGACGGGGTATTGTCCCTGACCCGGATGAAACCGTTGTGGTCCGTGATGATGGTCTTGACGATCGCGAGCCCCAAGCCTGTGCCGCCTTTTTTGGTTGAGAAGTAGGGTTCGAACATGCGTTCCTTGATGGAACCCGGTATGCCCGGACCGGTATCGATGATCTCCAGGGTGGCGATATGGATCAGGTTGTCATAGTTGGTGCGCGCCGTTATCGTCCGGGGTGATCTCTCGGTTTCCTTGACCGCCAGGGTGGCGTTTTCGAGCAGATTGCCGATGGCCCGGCTCATCTGCGAGCGGTCGATCTCGACCATGGGGAGCTTCTCGTCAAGGTCCACGAGATAGGTGATATCGGTATGGGCCTGTCGGTAGAGGGCCACCGCGTCCTGGACGGTTTCGTTGAAGTTGTCCGGGGACGGCAGCGAGGTGGGCATCTTGGCGAAGGCCGAAAACTCGTCCACCAGACGTTTCATAACGTCCACTTGCGCTACAATCAGGCGCGTGCACTCGTCGAAGACCTCTTTGTCATCCGCCGGGAGCTTGTCCAGATAACGGCGCCGCAGGCGCTGGGCCGAGAGCTGGATGGGGGTCAGCGGGTTCTTGACCTCGTGCGCGATGCGGCGCGCCACCTCGCGCCAGGCCGCCACGCGCTGCATGCGCTGCAGCTCGGTCAGGTCGTCGAAGACCACCACCATGCCCATGTACTCATTGCTGTCGTCGAAGAGCCTTGAGGCGTGCACCATGAGCACCAGCCGGTTGCCGCCGATCGTGAGCGTAATCTCCTTCTGGGTCGATACGCCCTTGGAGGTGAGCAGTGCGTCCACCAGCTCGTTCACGATGGGCATATGTTCTTCCTTCAGCACGTCGGTGTAGGGGCGTCCGATGACCTTTTCGGTCTTGATGGCGAGCATCTTCTGGGCCGAGGGGTTGATCATGGAAATGCCGTCGCTGTTGTTGACCGAGATCACGCCCGTGGAGATGTTGTTCAGCACGGTCTGGATATAGCGGTTGCGATAGGCCAGCTCGTTATAGGCGTTCTCGAGGTGCTTGCGCGAATTTCGCAAGTCGTCCACCATGGAGTTGAAATCCGCCACCAGGATGCCGAGCTCATCGTCGGAGGCCACATCGATAGTGAAGCCCAAGTCTCCGCGTGAAATGCGCTGGGTGCCTTCAACGAGCTGTTCGATCGGCGTGGTAAGGCCCTTGGAAATGTTCATGCCGAACCAGATGGCGGAGAAGATCACCAAGAGCGTGATCGAGGTCAGGGTGATGATGTACATGTTCTTGATCGGGCCTTTGAGCTTCAGGCTTTCCATGTAATCGTTGTATGAAACCTGGACGAGTTCCAAACGGCCGGAGAGGCTTTCCGGGATATAGTAATCCACGACGAGCACACCCACGACGTCCTTGGGGTTGAAGGAGGAACGGATGGGCACGATGCCCTCGATGAGGTCGGCCTTGCCCGTGCGCACTACGCGGTTTAAGGAGTTCCCTTCCATGGCGGATTTCACCAATGCTGATTCCGGGTCAGGCAGCGTTGATATCCCCAGTTTGGGAGAGATGATCTTTACCAGTTCTTCTCCCTGAGCGGAGAAGACCTCCACGGCCGAGAGGCGGAAGAGTTGCATGGTATCTTCAAGCTGGGCCTTGAGGATATCGAGGTTGCCTTCGCGCAGGAGTCGGCGCTGGGTTATCTCGCCCGCGATGAAGGTGGCATAGTGCAGGGCGTCCACGCCGGCCTCTTTGTAATAGATATTGGCCACGTTTAAGGATTCCTGGATGGAATGCTTGACCTGTTCGGACAGCCAGCCTTCCATGCTGCGGTTCAAAAAGACCAAGCTGGTGAAGAAGAGCACCATGGTGGGGATGATGGTGAGCGTGATGAAGGCACTGATGAGCTTGGTGCGTAAGCGGGCCCCCAGGATCTTGCGCCGGCGTTCCAGGGTGAGCTTGACCACATTCCTGATCACTAGGAAGACCACCAGGATCAGGAGTACGATATTGAGGTTATATAGGGCGAAGACGAATACATGGCCCGAAGGAATGTTTCCGGTGCGGGCGACCTTGGTCTCGAAGAAGGTCAGGATGGCTATCATGCCGATGGCGGCCAGGGCGATGATGATTTCCTTTGTCCTTCTCGACATCACCGTCCTCCCAGGTTTGCCTGTTCGCGTATACGGCGGGCCAACGCCACATGCAGTCCGTGATTGGCCTTGTGCGCCCTGATGCTGGCCGTGAGCGGCCGGCCCAGAAGCCAGAGGTCTCCCAGGCAATCGAGCACCTTGTGCCGGATGAACTCGTCGGCAAAGCGCAGGCCCTCGGGGTTGAGCACCGCATCCCCGTCCACGACCACGGCATTGTGCAGGCCGCCGCCTAAGGCCAGGCCCATGGAGCGCATCATTTCCACGTCCTTAAGTCGACCGAAGGTACGGGCGGGCGCGATCAGACCGGCATAGTCCTCGCCGGTGAAGGCAAGCGACTGCCGTCCGATGGCCGCATCCGGGAAATCGATGCTATATTCAATGGCGAATGCGCCGGGAGAGGCCTCGATCCAGGCATCGCCGGCCGACACCCGGAGAGCCTCGGTGACCTCGATCGGTGCGACATTTCCCAGGACCTCGATGCCGGCGAAGCGCAGGTGTTCGAAAAAGGGCAGGGACGAGCCGTCCATGGCCGGCATCTCGTCGCCCTCGACCGTGATGGCGCAGTCGGTGATGCCGAGAGCGGCCAGGGCGCTCATGAGGTGTTCGACCGTGGCGATGGTTAGGCCTTCCTTGCCCAAAGTGGTGTTGAGACGTGTATCTACGACATGCTCCAGGGTGGCCGGGATAAGGACACCTTCCCTGGAGAAGACAATACCGTCATGCGAGGGCCGCAGACGAACCTCAACTTCCCGGCCGCGATGCAACCCCACTCCTTTGATACGGATAGCCTTGCCGATGGTCCTGCGTTCCATGGTCGTAGATTATTGTACCTTCAGCCAATAGTCAACCACCGTGACTCATAGGGATGGATGCCGATTGACAAATGTGCCCCGGTGTGGTTCAGTCCTCATAGGTCCGAAAAGCTTTGCAGTCAACGAGTTATAATGAGGTTATCATATGCGCGGATATCATATTCCTTGCTTGGGGGTATTTTTACTTCTGCTTCTGGTTTCCCATCCCGTCTGGGCCGGCCAAGTGGTCACCGATGACGATCGACGCTGGGCCAAGAACGCGCTTGCACAGGAGCAGGCCATCCAGCCGGCACCGAACACCCTGGCGGTACTCTATTTTCGCAACCGCACCGGGCAGACGCAACTGGACCCTCTGCAGAAAGGCCTCGCCTGCATGCTCATGACCGACCTGGCCGTGGTGGAAAACTTACGCCTGGTGGAACGGGCCAGGCTGCAGGCCCTGGTGGAAGAGCTCGATCTCGGAGCCGCCGGGCTCGTCGAAAGGCAAACCGCCCCGCGGGTGGGTAAGCTGCTGGGGGCGAGCTACCTCGTAGGCGGTGATCTGAGCGCTCCAGGCGCCGATTCCATCGGGATCGATGCCAACCTGCTGCAGGTCAGCGACCAGCACTCGCTCGGGCAGCCAGCGACTCAAGGCCAGCTGGCGCAGATCTTCGACCTTGAGAAAAAGATCCTCTTCGACCTCATCGAGCTCTTGAAGATCAGGCTCACACCTGAACAGCGCGAGCGCTTGAAACAACCCCTTACCAGGAATTATCAGGCCCTGCTCCTGCTCTCCTCCGGCCTCGAGGCCAGCGACCGCGGGAATTACAGCGCAGCGGCCGTACGATATCAACAGGCCCTGGCGCATGATCCCCAATTCCAGCCGGCCAAGAACGCCCTGAAGGAACTGCGGGGGCTTGGGCTTGTGAAGGTCAACCCTAAGAGCCGCGCCCTGCTCGAAGCCCTGGCGGAGGAGAACTCTTCCACGCTGAACCTGGGCCCTACTATCGCCACCTTCAGGCCGTTCAGACCTTCCCCCACCGGGCAGGTGCGCGTGACATGGTGAGGAGGAAGATTGAGATGATTTCACACGCGCGCACTTCTTTCCGGCCTGTTGGAAGCCTGCCGATACCAGCCTCGCTGGCGTGTTTGCTGGTCCTGTTCCTGGTCAGCGCCTGCGGCTCACACGAGTCCGCCTCCAGTCAGTCCGGCGGCATCAGCTTCGCGGTGCAGAAACCCACGGCGCAGGCCTACCGCGCCTTGGCGCAGGCGGCGATGTTTGACTGCGCGCAGCACGACATCGAAAGCGTGGAGGCGCGCGTTGAAAACGCCCAGGGCGACATCATCGCCACCGGTGGTCCGTGGGCCTGCGATACCGGCGAGGCCATCCTGACGGATGTGCCGGCCGGTGAGAACTACACGGTCATCGTCTCTCTGAGGAACAGCTCCGGAGTCGTCATGTTCGAGGGGATCGTTAGCGGTATCACGGTCCTGGCGGGCGTCACCACGGATGCCGGCAGCATCAGCCTGGGCTACGCCAACCGGCCCCCCGTCCTGAGCGTGCCGACCTCAATACAGCATGCCACAACCAGTGGAGCGCTTACATTCAGTGTTACAGCCACAGACCCGGATGGCGACAACCTTACCTTCGATATCGGCGATTTGCCGCTTAACGGCTCAGCCTCACAATATTGGACCGGGGTTGAGTTTGCGCCGGATCCCTTGAACCCGAATGCCTATATTTTCTCCTGGGATCTAACCGCCGTTTCAGCCAGCGAGCATACGGTGCTCATCCGCGTCACCGATGACGGCACCCCCCGCATGAGCACCACCAAATGGGTAACCATCCAGGTCTACGACACTGACACTAGCGAACTGGACGGGTATTATCCGCCCGTCCTCAACCGCATCCCCCTGCCGTCGGCCATATCCGTGAACGTTCCCGTGCAGTTCACGGTCACGGCCACGGACCGCAATTCCGAGGGGGCCCTGTCCTATTCCGCGCAAGCGATTACGGACAAGGCAACCCCGGCGGAATACTCCTTCAGCGTTGAATCCCATCAGTTCCAATGGACCCCTTCCGCGGAAGGCAACTACTGGATCCGCTTCATTGTCTCGCTCTCTGTAGGCGCGTACAGCCTGACGGATTACGAGGATGTCCTGTTCACGGTCGGTGATGTCGACCGGCCGCCCCGCCTTGATCCGCTGGGAGACAAAAAGTTCGAGTATAACGAGCTCCATCAATTTGTCGTTACGGCCGACGACCCGGAGTTCGACCCCATTACCTATACCGCCTATTATATTCCAGCCGCGGCTGCTCCTCAACCTGTCTCGGCAATCGGTGCCGCCTTTGATCCCGAGACCCAGGTGTTCAGCTGGCAACCGGATGAGGGTGACATCGGTCATACCTATACCATTCGATTCCGGGCGCAGGACGACAGCGGCGTGTATGACTTCCAGGAGATGGATATAAGCGTGGTGAATGAATAGGTCTTTGGCCTGCGAGGTATGTATATGAAGGTTCGATGGTTCGTTTTAGCTTGCGTTGTCCTGCTGTTCAGCAGTGTTCCCTGCCTGGCCCTGGAGACCCGGTTCGCCACCGGCCTGCACACCACCTGGTGGCAGAACGACAACGACGACACCGGGCTGCAGATGACCATGCCCATCCAGGCCGGGATCACCATGGGCGCCTTCACGGCCCAGCTTCTCAATGCCCTGGTGTACACCGCTGTTGAGCCTGATGCGGGTGACAAGGCCACCCTGACCCATGTCCTGGACACCAAGCTTGACGGCTCCTATAGCGTGAGCGAACCGCTGCCCTTCGACCTGCTCGTGGGGTGCGGCTTCAACCTGCCCACCGGCTACACCAAGTTCAAGAGCGATGACATGGCCCTCTTGGCGCTGCCTCCCGATCTCATGCCTATCTCGGTCTATGGCGAGGGCTTCAATGTCAACCCCTATGTGGCCGCGTCCAAGGAATGGGACCGCATCGTGGCGGGGATCGGGCTGGGCTACCTGTGGCGCGGAGAATATGATTACAGCGAGACCATCCTGGACTATGACGCCGGCGAGGTCCTGACCGTGAGCGCCTCGGTCGGCTACGATTTCACCCCGGCCCTTGCGGGCAGACTGTTCGGCGAATACGCCAGCTATGGCAAGGATACCGTGGACGGCGAGGATTACTATCAGGACGGGGACTTGCATCTCCTCGGGATCGGCCTGGCCTACACTCAGCCGGCCTGGGAGCTTTCGGGAAGCCTGCATGCCATCATCCGCTCCAAGGCCGATTTTTACAGCTCCACGGCCACACCCATCAATGACAAGAAGAACCATGGCGACGAGTGGGAGGCCCTGCTAAACTACCGCTACTTCCTGAACTCGCAGACCACTCTTACCGCCGGTATCGATTACCTCTCCATCGCCGAGAACGACTACGCGCCGGAGACGGGTTTATACAACGGACAGCGCCAGAAGGCCACCGTCTCGGCCGGCATGGAAAGGGCATTGACGGACAAGATCAAAGGCACGCTGCGTCTGGACCTGTTCACCCTGCAGGATGACCGGAACTGGTACCACCCCGCCGAGGACTATCGCTATAGCGGCTTAAGCCTCCTTGCCGGCCTGAGCGCGCGCTTCTAAAACAACGCCTGCGCTATAAGAAGCATGAAAAACAGCTGGGGGGAAGCCTTCCGCGTGAAGAAGGTTTCCCCCCGATCTCTCTTTGACAGCTATTTGCGGCTGTGTTAGCGGTATTCGTCCGCTCCGATATCCACAACCCCGTTGATTACGCGTGAGTCGCCCTCGAAATCCGTATCCGGCAGCGCGCCGGCCGTGTTCGTACCGGCGTCGAGGCAGGGCGAACCAGGCAGGAGATGCCAATCGCTCTCCGGATCGGTCAAGAGGGGATTCAGGCGGATGTTATGGTTGATGGTATCGTTGCCGTAGGGCTCCTGATCGATATCGCAGTAGCTAATGAGAACCCCTGAACCGTCCTCGTTGTAGATCTCGGTGCCGACCCCGGCGCTGTCGGACCACAGGATCGTATTAGTGATCGTGGGCGCTGAGCTTGCGTTATTATAGACGGCGCCAGCCATCGAATAGTCCTTGGATGTAAACGCGGCAGCGTTGCGCGTGAAGGTGCAGTTGGTAATTACGGGGCTGCTGGCCTCATTGAAGACCCCGCCGCCCTTGGAAATGTTGTTCCCCGCGGCCAGATTGCCGGCGAAGATCGTATTCGTGATCACGGGATCGCTGGAGGCATTGTAGATACCCGCGCCGAAGCTGTTATCCCCGCCGGTTCGGTTGGCTAGGAAGAAACAGTTCCGGATAACGGGGTGGCTGGCATGATTGAACATGCCGCCCCCGGAGGACATGGGGCATCCGGCGTAATTCCAGGCAAAGGTGCAGTTGATGATGACCGGATGGGCCTGCTCGTTGTACATGCCGCCCCCGTAAGATGTATCAGATCCGGTAGCCGCGTTGGCGGATATCAGGCAGGCGCTGATGGTGGGGTTGCCTAGTTTGCAGGCGATGCCGCCGCCATAATACGCTGTGGTGTTGTCCGATACCTGGCAGTGTTTGATGATGGGCGAGCAGTTTTCGATCAAGATCCCGCCGCCGTGGTAATCGGCCTTGCCGTGCCGTATCGTCAGCCCGTCGATGGTAACCCCGTCTTGTCCTGCGATGTTGAGGCAGCGTCCGATAAGGCCCCCGTCGATGATGGTTTCGTATTCCACGGCCGGGTCGATACCGTCGGCGACAAAATGCCAGCGTCCGGTGAAATCGTTGCGCCAGCCGCCTTGAAGCGATTCCCAGGCATCCACGCTGATGTTTTCGTAGTATGTGCCCGCCGCGATATGAATCGTAACGGGTTTCTCCGGGGTGCCCTTTGCGGTGGCAACGGCATGCTGGATAGTGGCGAAGGGCGCTATGGCCGTGCCGGCGTTGGCGTCTCTGCCCTTGGGCGCCGGGGCGACGAAGAGTCCTTCCAGGCTGACGGCCACGGTCGGATTGGTATAAGCCCCCTCACTCGGCAGGCGCACCGCCTCGCCATGCTCATCGGCAAAGATGAAGGCATAGGTATGGATGCCCGGCGATAATCCATCGGTCTGGAATACATACACCCCGTCCCAGGCGTTTCCTGATTCCAGCGTCATCGCGTAGGGCTGGTCGTCAATGGAGACCGTGTGCTGGGGAGGGCTGCGGCCTTCAATGTCGCTGTAATGCACGCGATAGGTGAACAGGGTTTCGGAGAAACCCCTGTCGGGCGTTACCGCGCCGTCTTTCAGCACCTGGTCGCTGATCTGCGGTCCGCTGTAGGTATCGTCCAGGGACTTAGGCGTGCGCGCGGAACCACCGTTCCCATCATCGAATATGAAGTAATAGGTGTGCGTGCCGGACGTGAAAGCGGCTTGGCGCGTAAAGGTGTAGGTCCCATCGACGGCCGTTCCGGAGCTCAGCGTCATGGGGTGGGGCGTCCTATCGTTATCGATGTATACGGAGGCTGTTTTGGGCGCCGTGATACCATCCGGGTCAAGATAGTGAACGCTGTAGGTGAAGGGTGTCGTTGCGGACGTGCCCGTATCCGGGCTTACACCTGCCTGGTCGAGCACCGGAGACTGGTTGGGCGGCAGGATGGCGATTCTTACCTGGGCGGTTTGGGAACGATTGAATCTATCCCGGACCTCGTAGGTGAATGTATCACTGGTGCCGGTGCCGTCATGATCATACCGGAAGGTGCCGTTGGTCTTGAGTGTAACCGTGCCATGCCGCGGTGCGACTACGGGATTGGTATTGACCCTGAGCTTTTCACCGGAGTCATTCCACAAGACGCTGTCATGCCCGGTATCCAGCACGTAGACCGTTCCGCTGCTGCTCACCGAGGCGCCGTCATCCTGCGCCTCGAAGATTTCCTCGGGTGTGAGATCGACGAAGCCGATGTCGGTGGTCCGGCCGGCGATAACCGTCACCGGCGTACGTTCACCCTGTATACGGATAGCCTGGTCCTCGCTCAGGCTGTCGTCCCTGAGATTGATCACCACGGTGCGGTTCTTGCCCTGCTTGATCCCGCTGATGACCCCCGCATGACGGGTGCAGGCCCACGGCCCGCCCCGGGCGATCAACGTATCGTGCTCGTCATAAACCAGGGCTTCCACGCTCGTGATGCCCCACTCGTCGCAGTCGACCCCTGATGCGGCCTGGACGACCCCGCCCACTGCCGCGGAGGCCACTGCGGTCGTTTGGACCATCCGCAGAGAAAACGCGATCGATCCCGTGCCTTGGAAATCGTCATGGCCGGCTGGTCCGCCGCAGGCCGTTAGCATAGCCGTAACAAGGCCTATGACGAATAGCCAAAGCCACCCTGAATGTGAACTGGTTGCCATTACTGCCTCATTTCCTTGCCGTGGTACCGCGTCCCTCGTGCCATAGCGTTCGCTGAGGTGCTTGTTCAATAATAAAGCGTAAGCAATAAGCGTGCAAGCGTACAGTTAAAAAAATATCAATATAATATCTATTGGTTATCAAATAGTCGGCTTGGTGCCAGGCCGTTCGAGGGCCTGGAAAACGGCAATACATTGCATGAGGTAGGTAATAAAATGCCCATGTCTTCGGATGTTTTAAAAAAGCAGAGGGGCGCAGGCAACCAATAAGATCTGGCTGCTTGCGCCCCAAGGCTGGTTGCTTCACCCCTTCAGGGGAAGAGGTCTTACGGGTACAATGCCGTCCCTGCCTGGCGCGCCGCGGCGAGCCAGGCAGCCAGATCTCCGGCCGCGGCGGTCTGCTTGGCGGTCTTGAGGACCCGCCCGGTCTCCACCTCCACGCGCCTGAGGTCGATGCGCATGGTGGAGCCCACGACCATGTAGCCGCCGAAGATCATTTCGCGCGCCCCGAGCAGGCGGCCGACCTTGAGCCGGGTGGACTCATCCGTCAGGATGGAACTTCCCAGCCGGAGTTCTTCCAGGATAGCGACAAGCTTCTCGCGCTCCACCACCTGGATGTCGCCGGTTTGTTGGACGGTCTGGATGATCTCTGAGCCGAGCAGGCCACCAAGGTCGGGCCGGGTTTCGGTGCCAGGGCTTAAGTTTTCAAGGTCCCAGACCGCCACGGTGCGCTGTGTTTCCTGTTCAGGAAATGAAGCGCATCCGCACGCGAGCAGCATCGCCGTGCTTGCGATCAGCAGGATGAAGACAGGCGAGCGCAAGGATCTACTCCTTGTATTCTTCGAGGATCTCGACGAGCTTGTCGTCCTTGGCGATGGTGCGCGTGGACGTGCCGATGCGACCGTAGGACAGACCCGGTTCGGTCTTGGACACCTCGATCCGGCCGATCTCGACCGGGGCCGTTTTGAGCTGCTTGCCCTTGTATTCGATCTGTCTGCCCTTCTCGATCACGCTGAATTTCGTACCCGTCACCACCCCCTGGTCGCTCCCGAGGTTGATGATGGCCTGGCCGTCCGTGACCTCCACCACATAGCCTTGCAGCGGATACTCCTTGATGATGGCGGAGAGGATCTGGCGGTTCAGTTTGAAGAGGTCCTGAGGCTGGGGTGTCCCGGCGGCCATGGGCATGGTGATCACCTTGGCCACGGCGGTGGTCTCGGTGTCGATCAGGCGCATGGAAAGGAGCGTGCCCTGAGGCAGATTGAAGACCGTTCCGGTCCCCAGGACACGGGCGGCCAGCACGCGGCCCAGCTTGAGCGAGGTTTCCGGATCCGCCAGCTCGGACGAGCCCAGGTTGAGCTCCTCTAAAAGTTTGTCGATCAGCACGCGATCGACCACCTTGACCCGGCCGGAGGCTTTGAGCTGCTCGGAGAGCTGCGATGTTAAGACGATGGAGGTCCCTTCACGTTCGGACAGGCCGCCGGATTCCTGGAAGTCCACGAAAGACATGACCATGGCCGGCGATGTCCAGGTGTCCTGGGGTTTGGGCCCCTTCCGCTGGGCGCGGAAACGCTCGGAGAGATCCTTGACCAGTTTTCCCACGCGCTCCTGGCGGGCGGCGTCCTTCTGGTAGGCCAGCATATCGAGCGCCCTGGCGGCCAGCACCGTGGAATAGGCATCATCGCGGTTGGCGCTCTGCCCCTGTTGGTAGGATGCCAGGGCCTGGTCCCATTTGCCCTCCTTTTCATAGCTCAGGCCTTTGTTGGCCATGGCCTCCACATTGTACGGATCCAGCGCCACGGCCTTGTCGTAGAGCTCGCGCGATCCCTTGTAATCCTTCACGCTGGCATGCAGGCGTCCCAGCTTGTTGTAGGCGGCGGTCTTCTGATAGGATTCGGCCTCCGGCTTTTTCGACGCGGTCTCGTATTCGGTCTTGGCCTCCTGTTTCTTGTTCTGGGCATAGAGGATGTCGGCTTTGATGATATGCGGATAGGCCCGCCCGGGCGCTCTGGCCTCAATCTCCTGGACCAGTCGCAAGGCCTTGTCGTTCTGACCCTGTTGGGCATATACCGCCGCCAGGCCTTCCTTGCCAAGGATCTCGGATTCTCCCTTACCCTTGGCGAGCTTAAGGAAGGTCTGCTCCGCCTCGGAAAGCTTGCCCGCCTTCAGCAGGGCATAGCCGCTCACCATTAGGGCCTTGGTCTGGTCGGGATTTTTCCTGGCCACGTCCTGGCCGATCGCCTGCGCGATTGTCGTCTGCTTCTGCTGCAGCTTGCGCTCGGCCAGGCGCACCAGCATGACGTTCATGGTCTTGCCCCCACCCTGGAAGACATCCAGGATCTTCAGGTTAGGCCCAAGGATGCAGACCGTGGGGAGGATGGCCCTGGCCTGATACTGGTCGCTCACCGTGCCGGAGTCCATGAGGATGGGGAAGGCGGGTTTGGTTTTGGCTAAGAAATCGGCCACCTGCGCCTTGGAAGAACGCGTGATGCCCCAGACTTTCAGATCGGCGTTCCGATACTTTTTCGAGAGCTGATCGAGGTTCAAGAGCCCTTCCTGCGAGGGCCTTGAGAGGGCATCGAAGAAATAGAGGACCACCATGGGCTCTCTCTTCACGGTCGCGAGGTCGTATTTTTTGCCGCTTACGTCGGACAGGCTGAAAACGCCGGCGGCTTGCCCCGGCGTCAGGGCATGACACACCGGAACCGCGGACAAGGCCAGGACGATTACCAGACAACTGATGATGCGCATGATACCGTTCATAGCATTCCTCCTAAAAAGTACGACGTTCAACCACCTCATCACTCTTTGCTCACCACGGGCTCTAGCGTTACGTTGAGCGGTTGCGTCTGCTGTTTCTCGACCTGTACCTGCGCCTCCCACTCGTGGTGATCGGGCATGCTCAGGCGCACCTCATGACCGCCCGCTGGCAGATCGAGCCGCAAGGGGGTCGTGCCCTGGAAGGCGCCGTCGATGAACACCTGGGCGCCGGTTGGAGTGCTCGCCACTTGTAGGGCGCCGATCGAAACGCTTTCGATCGGCGGGGCGACCGCCGCGGGCTGGGGGGCCGCCTTTTTCTCAGGGGATTGGCTGGTCATGAAGTATACCCCTCCCAGCACGATGGCCAGCAGTAAAACGGCTCCAGCAATGAGGAGACCGCGTGCCGTCTTGCTTTTGGGCGGCGTTTGGGCGGGCGCGGTTTCCTGTTTCCTGCCCAGGGATGTCAGCGCCTCGGCCAGCGTCTTGCCGCTCTGGAAACGCGCCTCGGGTTCTTTCTGTAGGCATTGCATGATGATCCGCGAGAAATCCGGATCGATCTCGGGGTTGAGCGTTGCCGGTGGGGGCGGATTTCCCGAGGTAATGGCATGAAAGACGGCGCCCAGGTTATCGCCCCGGAAGGGACGCACCCCGCAGGACAACTCGTAGAGGATCACGCCCAGGGAATAGAGGTCGGAGCGTCCGTCCACCTTCCGCCCCAGGACCTGCTCGGGCGGCATGTAATTCGGGGTGCCCAGGATCTCGCCGGCCTGGGTCTGCTGGGCGGACGCCGGATCCTCGATATGGGCGATGCCGAAGTCGGTAATCTTGACCCGGCCGTCCGGCGTGATCATGATGTTCTGCGGTTTGATGTCGCGGTGCACGATCCCGCGCGCATGGGCATAATCGAGGCTCTCGGCCACCTGCATGCCGATGGAAGCCAATTCGTTTGAACTCAGGGAGCGCTCCTTGGCATAGGTGCTCAGCGGCACGCCTTCCAGAAACTCCATGGCGATGTAGACCGTTTCCTGGTCTTCACCGACATCGTAGACGGTTACGATGCCCGGGTGCGCCATGCGGCCGATAGCCTTGGCCTCTTTCATGAAACGCTGCACGAAATCCGCGCTTCCCATGCGATCCGGCCGCAGGACTTTAAGGGCCAGCAGCCTGTCAATCTGCGGGTCGTGCGCCTGATAGACCACGCCCATGGAACCCCTGCCCAACTCCTTGATGATCTGATAGCGGCCGTATTGCATATCAGCTGTCCTTTATGAAAGAGATGATGGTTTCCAGGGGGATGAGCAGCCCGGAGTGGTTATTCCCTTTCATCCTCCCCTTCACGATCGCGGCCAGCGAGCCCTTCTCGTCGAAAACCGGGCTGCCGCTGCTGCCAGGATTGATTTCCATGCGGACCTGGAGCAGGGGCTGGTTCTCGACCAGCCGCGGAGGCCCGTCCACGATCCCGTCCAGGACCCTTACCCGACGGCTGCCTGGGAAACCGAGCGCATAGACGCGCTGTCCCTGGTCGAGTTCGGTCTTCTCACGCGCTATAGCTACCGCGGCGTCGAAGTGGTAACCACAGTCGATCAGGGCCAGGTCCTTGCGGTCATCCGCGCGTACGAGCCTGGCCGCCAGTCTGATCCCATCGGCGAGGGTAACGGACATGTCCCGTGGTTTGTTCAGGGTATGTGCGGTGCACAGGATCAACCCATCTTTGTCCACCACGAAACCGCTTATCTGTGTGAGCTTGTCCTGGACCAGCGCCCTGATGCAGACTACCAACTTCTGGCGTGCCAGGACAGGGTCCGGGACCGCTTCCCATTGCAGGGCGGTATACCCTTCCAGGTAGGCTGAGAGCTCTTTCAGCAATTCTGCCGTAGTCCTATCGGCCGGGGTGTCTTCCAGCCGCATCTCGGTAGCCAGGGGGGAGTGATGTTTCAGGATGAAGCGCCATTGACGGCCCGCGCGCTCCGCCCGCAGCTCGGAGAAGCTGTCGCGGGTGGTCTTCTCGACCGAGCAGCCCTGCCGCTCCAGCCACGCCATGACGACCTGTTCGGCCTCGAGCCGGGGAACAGGGTAGACCCCGACATTCTGGCCCTCAGCCTGGGCTGCGCCAAGGCTGAGGCAGAGGACCAGTGCGCAAAGGCCGAGTCCGAGCATGAGAACCGCAGTCCTGCGCGTCTTGTCTTGCGGTCTATCCATTCACCACGCCCATGAGCGCCACCGTGATATTATCCAGGCCGCCGGCCGCTTTGGCCAGTTCGATCAGCCGGCCGGCCATGGCCGTCAAATCGCCGCCCTGGTTGAGCGTATCCGCGATGGCCTCATCCGTTACCATATCCGTCAGACCGTCGGAGCATAAAAGGAAGATATCGCCCGGGCGGGCCTTGCCCGTAAGCATATCGAGCTCGATTGCCTCTTTGGTGCCGATCGCCCGCAGGATCACATGGCGCATGGCGTGGGTGCGGGCCTCTTCCGGGCTGATGAGACCCTGGTTGATTTGATCCTGGACCAGGGAATGGTCCTGGGTGAGCTGTCTCAGTTCGGCATCACGCAGCCGGTAGGTGCGGCTGTCACCCACATGCCCGATCACGATGCCAGTGTCTGAAAAGGCGATCAGCTCGGCGGTGCAGCCCATGCCGCGATGGCCGGGGTTGAGCGCGATGTGCTCCAGGATGCGCTGGTTGGCAAGCGTGAAGGTCTGCTGCACGTAGTCCGTGCGGGAAACATGCGGGGCCGTGTTCTCAAAGACCGCCTGCGCGGTTTCGACGAAGATACGGCTGGCCACCTCTCCGGCGGCGGCGCCACCCATGCCGTCCGCCACGGCGCAGAATCCAAGGTCGGGCCGCAGGATATAGGCATCCTCGTTGTTGCCGCGCTTCAAGCCTACATCGGTCATGCCCCCACACACGGTTGTTTGAGCCATCATTCCCTCATAGTCCCGAAATCAGCATACCTGCAATCTCCTTGACAGGCAAATGATTCCCTTGTAATTTTCGCTGCATTATGAAAGAGCCACCCGCCATCATGGTTCAGATCGTGCACATCCAGGGCCCGCTCAAGGGCCAGATCCAGGAGTTTCCGGAAGCCAACATCGTCATCGGCCGCCACCCTTCCTGCCAGGTGCTCTTTCCAGCCGATCTCACGGGCATATCCCGCAAACACGCGGAGCTTATCCGCGAGGGCAACCGTTTCAAGCTCGTGGACCACAGCACCAACGGCACCTTTGTGAACGGCAAGCGCATTACCGAGACCTATCTTAAGGACGGCGATGTGATCATGTTCACCGAAGGCGGACCCAAGGTGAGCTTCCTGGCCCAGATGGCGCTCGCCCCGGTAGCCGAAAGGAGCGCCGCTTCCGCAGACAGCGTGGCCGTTCCCGCCGTAACGCCTATCGCGGGCCCACCGGAACCCGCCAAACCGGCGGTCACTCCCGCCGCGCCGGCGCAGCCGGCGTCCCCGGTACCCCAGAGCGTCATGAAGGTCTCGGCGCCGCTCTTCATCCAGTTCGGACCGACGTTGCGCTCATACAAGGAATTGCCGGTGGTCATCGGCCGGCAGGCCGATTGTGATTTTGTCCTGCCGCATCCCGCAATCGAGACCCGGCATGCCCAGATCTTTTTCAGCCGTGACCAGTACTGGGTGCGCGATTTGACCGGCCGCTCCGCCATTACCGTCAACGGCGCCCCCATCGGCGTGGAAACGAGCCTGCAACCCAACGACGTCATCCGACTGACCTCAGGCGGCCCGGCCCTGCGCTTCCTGGGCGAGGGGCGGCTGGCCGAATACGAAGAGGCTCCCGAACAGGCTGCCCCGGCGGTGAAGCCCCCTGAGGAAGCGCCTGCGCCCCGCAAGAAATCCAAGTCCATTTTCGACGTGTTCAAGAAATAGTCCCTCTGCCCGTGGACGAGCCCTTTTTTAGGGCACCTGGGTGGTCATCTGCCCCGGCATGGTGATAGTGATGACGCCGCCATAGGCGCACGTGCAGGTGGAGGCGTTGTTGAGGGCCGGTTTCCCGGCGATCATCACGGTCGGCGATCCCGGGGCCCAGGGCGCCGGGATCGCCGGCGTGCAGGGCTGAGGGGTCAAGACCCCCGAGGCCGCGGCCGTCGCGGCCGCCACGGCAGGATTGGCCGGGCAGGAGCACATGCCGAAGGGAGCGATGTTGACCATGGGCTCTTTGTCCATGATATTGGCCGCCGGCAAGCTCGACGCCGTTGAGGCATTGGACGGCAGGACCGTCAGGGCCCCCGGCGCCATACCGAAACTGCACATCAGTGTTGCGCCTGATACTACAAGGTTTCCCATGCCTTACCTCTTCGTTCTTCAGTTGATCTGCACCAGGGTGCCCTTGAGGACATTGTTCCCCGAGGCCTCGCTGTTCACCATGGCGCCTTTGATGTCGAGCTTCGCGTCCGCCTCGGTGCTGACATTCACACCCTTGATGGTGACGGTGCCGTCGTTCTTCAGGGTGATCTGGGCAGGGCCGACCTTGAGTGTCAGCTCCTCAAGCGCCTCGATCACGACCTGTTTGGCATGCAGGTTATGGATATTGCCGATCTCGGTCGTGGCGTCGTTCTTGACCTCCACCAGCATATCCTTGTCGCCGTGGAGATAGATCCGCTCCGCGCCCTGCTTGTCATCGAAGCTCAGCTCGTTGTAACCGCCTCCGGCCACGAATTGGGAGCGGATGGTCCCCTTGGATTTCTCGTCCGGCAGGGTGTAGGGGGGCATATTGTTGGCATTGTAAACGCTGCCAGTGATGATCGGCCGGTCCGGATCGCCGTCGATAAAGCCCACCATGACCTCGTGCCCGATCCGGGGAAGCCAGGTTGCGCCCCAGCCCTGGCCGGCCGCAAGCTGTCCCACGCGCACCCAGCAGGAACTGGCGTTTTCCCGGTCCCAGGGAAAGCGCACCTTCACGCGGCCGTGCTTGTCCGGGTCGCTGTCATCGGTGACCACCGCGGTCTGGATCCCTGCGATCAAGGGCTTCCGGGTGCGCAGAGGCGGACGATAGGGCACATCGTGGGGGACGCAGGTGAACGTGTTGCTATAGGCGATCTGAGCCCCCTGATCTGAGCCTCCGACCTGTATGCTGGCATCGTGCCGCACCATGGTGAGCACATAGTCCTTATCGTTCATGTCCTTGCGGGGATACTCCGTGAGGGTGAAGCGGCAGCCGCTGGCAAAGCCCCGGCAGGTGCCCGTGCCGCGCAGGGTGGTTACCTGGGCCTCCTCGGCCTGCATGCGAATATTGGACAGGCGTTCGCCGTCGTTGCGCGTGATATATGCCCCCGGATACGCATAGAGCTCGCAGGGCTCGTCGCACAGAGAGGTCCGGGTAGGCGACTCGACCCAAAGATCGTCGCCCGGCTGGAGGAAGTTATAATCCTTCATGCTGTATTTCCGGGAACGAATCTCCTGCCCCCACTCCAGGGACTGGATCACGTCTTCTTCACCCAGGCCGCCGGCGGCGAGCTCGTAGCGGGCGCTTTTCTGATGCTCACAGGACGGGTGTTCCTGGGGCGAGTCGGCCAGCACCATGGTATGACGCCCCTTGTCGTGCGTGAAGTAATAGAAGATGCCTTCCTGCTCCATGAGCCGGGAAATGAAGTCCAGGTCAGACTCCTGGTACTGGACGCAGTACTCCCGCTGCGGGTAGTTCCCTTGCAGCTTGTTGGAAAGCGCCTGTGAGGCGTACTTTCCGCATACCTCCTCCACGATCTGCGGCACGGTCTTCTGCGTGAATATGCGCGTGCCTACCTGGCGAGAGAGGTACCAGAGCCAGGGCACCATGGTCGCCCGGTAGTGGGCCAGGAGGAGCTCCTGAGAGCCTTCGCCGCCTACCCGCTCCTGGGAAAAACGGGCGATGACACCATGGATATAACGGGTTTTGCCGTCTGCGAGTTCCAGGGAGAGCGTGACCCCCTTGCCGATGATATCCTTGAAATTGATCGCGCTGTCTTCCGAAACCAGGCTGAGTTCGAAGGCAAAGGGTATCGAGAGGCCCTCGGTGCCCGATACTCCGGCGAGGATGAGTACATCCTTGCCCAGCGGCGTCTCGATGGAGAGAAGACGGTTATCTTGAGTAAGCATCATGGTTCCACTCCTCGTTTTTCATCCTATCTCGAAGCTGAAACCCGTCCCGCTAAGCGTCACCTGGACGTGTTTAATCTCTTGACCCGCGGCCATGCGCGCCAGGATCTCCTTGGACATGTCCGGCAGCAGCGTATTGGTCAGGATGTGGTCGGCATTGCGCGCCCCGCTGTCCACCTCGGTGCAGCGTTCGGCGACGAAGTCCACGATCTCTTGGCCGTAGACAAAGGCCACCTTGCGGTTGGCCTGCATGCGCTTGGCGATGCGGTCCAGCTTGAGCCGTATGATGCGCTTCATGTTGGCGTCCGTGATGGGGTAGTAGGGCACCACCTTCAGACGCCCCAGGAAGGCGGGCTTGAAGTGCTTGAGCAGGTCGGCGCGCAGCATCTCGGCCAGCGCCGCCGGGTCGGGTTTGGTCTCATCGTCCGCGCAGGCCTTCATAATGAGGTCGGTGCCGATGTTGGAGGTAAGGATGATGAGCGTGTTTTTGAAATCGATCTCGCGGCCTTCTCCGTCTTCCATGCGGCCCTTGTCGAAGACCTGGAAGAACATCTCCATCACGTCCGGATGGGCCTTCTCCACCTCGTCTAAGAGCACCACGCTGTAGGGACGACGCCTGACCGCCTCGGTCAGCACGCCGCCCTCGCCATAGCCCACGTAACCGGGGGGCGAACCTTTCAGGCTGGAGACCGTATGTGCCTCCTGGTATTCGCTCATGTTGATGGTGATGACGTTCTCCTCGCCGCCGTAGAGCAGCTCGGATAAGGCCAGCGCCGTCTCGGTCTTGCCCACGCCGCTCGGGCCCACGAACAGGAACACGGCCGTGGGTTTGGACGGGTCCTCGATCCCGGCGTGCGCGGTCTGGATCATCTGCGCCACGGCCTCCAGGGCATGGTTCTGGCCGATGATGCGCTCACCCAGCAGATCGTCCATCTTAAGCACGGTCTCCAACTCGTCGGTCATCATCTTGCCCACCGGGATGCCGGTCCAGCCCGCGATGACCTCGGAGATGGTCTGGCCGTCAACCGCCACCTGGAGGAGCGGCTCGTCACCCTGGAGCTTCTTGAGCTGCTTTTCGAGCTCCTTGAGCTCCTTGATTTTTTTGGTCAGTTCCTTGTGCTTGGGGTCCTGGTCGTGCAGGGCATGGATCTCCTTCTGGACCGCGATCACCTTGTTGGCGGCCTCCAGCTCGGCCTGCCACTTTTTCCCCAGCGCCTCTAAGCGTTTCGTGGTGTCCTTCTGCTCCTGCTCAAGGGCCTTGATCTTTTCGCCATGATCCATGCCCATGAGGGTTTCCTTTTCGAGGACTTTCAGCTCGCCCGCGATGTGGGTGAGCCGCCGCGTGGCCTCCTCGAGAGCGGCGGGGCTCGTGGTCAAACCGATAGCCACACGCGCGCAGGCCGTATCCAGGACGCTCACGGCCTTGTCCGGCAGCTGCCGGCCCGAGATGTAGCGGTGCGAGAGCCGCACCGTGCTTTCGATGGCCTCGTCCGTGATCATGACCTTGTGGTGTTTCTCCAGGAAGGGAGCGATACCGCGCATCATGATAAAAGCCTTGGCCTCGTCGGGCTCTTCGACCTTAACCACCTGGAAGCGCCTGGCCAGGGCCGCGTCCTTCTCGAAGTACTTCTTATACTCGGCCCAGGTCGTAGCCGCGATGGTGCGGAGCTCGCCGCGCGCCAGGGCCGGCTTCAAGAGGTTGGCGGCGTCGCCCATGCCGGCCGAGCCGCCCGCGCCGATCAAGGTGTGCGCTTCGTCGATGAAGAGGATGATGGGCACGCTCGATGCCTTGACCTCGTTGATCACGGACTTGAGCCGGTTCTCGAACTCGCCCTTGACCCCGGCCCCGGCCTGCAGCAGGCCTAAGTCGAGCGAGCGGATCTCCACGCCCTTGAGGGCCGGGGGCACGTCGCCTGTGGCCACGCGCATGGCGAAGCCCTCCACCACCGCGGTCTTGCCCACGCCCGCCTCGCCGGTGAGTATCGGGTTGTTCTGGCGCCGCCGGATCAGGATGTCCACCATCTGCCGCACCTCGAAGTCGCGGCCCAGGACCGGATCGATCTTGCCGGCCTTGGCCTGGGCGGTCAGGTTGATGGTGAACTGGTCTAGGGCCTTGGTGCCCACGGGCTTGCCCGGCTCCGCCGCCCCGCCCTCGGCCCCACCGAAGGCCGGCGCACCGCTGTCTTCGGCCGAGCCTTTGGCTATGTCCGCCAGGTTTTCGGAGAGTGTCTCGACCTTGACCTTGCTCAAGAGGTCGGAGTCGGAGATCAACAGTCGCGCCGTCTGCTCATTCTTGAGCAGGGCTAAGAGAATATGCCCGGACCGGATGAGCTCGGCTTGGAAGTCGATCGATGCGAGCATCCAGGACTCCTGGATCATCCTGGGGATCTGGGGCGAGAACGCCGGTGTGCGGGCGTTGCCGGTCTTGAAGCTCTCGATGGCCCTGGTCAGGTCAGCCGCCAGGCGGTCGATATTGATCTCGAAGTGCCGTAGGATCTTCGAGAGATCCGTATCCGTCAGGTCGAGCAGCTTCAAGAGGAAATGCTCGATTTCCACCTCGTAGTGGGTATGCGACATGCACAGGCCCGCGGCCTGCTCCAGGGCCGAGCGGCAGGTTGGGTTCAGTTTGCCGATCAGGGTCTTCAAACTCGATACTGCCATGGTTTCTCCTTTTGTTGTGGTGAGGTATACACGGTATCCCGACGTGACGATGACTTCTTAATTCATGGGCCTGTCTGGATCTGGAGGACCCTTTCCATCTTGACCACCTCGAGGCTATCCTTGGAATAACTCTTCCATTCCTCGAACACATGCCGGATATAGGTATAGTGACGGGGATAGATCTTCGATTGCGACCTGGGGTTGTTCATGATGCTGTCATTGGAATAGCCAGCTCTGTTATAGTTCCCATCATAGGGGTATCCACGATTGTTTTCACCCACGAAGCCCACCACCTGATACTCATCGGGATTGCCGATCATGTGTCCGAATTCATGGAGGAGGGCCTGACGGTCGACAATACCCCACTTCTTTAAATCTTCCGTCTCACGGTCATTATGATCGGCGACTTCTTGACGAGTCGGATGCGCGTCTGCTCCAAACCGCTCTGCCGCCGTTTGGGCCTGAGGCACAGCCGTTACCGGATACGTATTGAGGTCAGAGTCCGTCCATTGGACATCGAAGAGGATGGGTATGCCACGGTCCTGCTCGTTGCCTGCCCGACGAATCTTATATTTATTGCTCCACGATGCATGAATATGGGTTCTCCAATTGCTTGTCAGTTCAAAACCCGCGGCAGCGCCATCTTGGGTGGTCGCCTTGATGGGCACGATGACTCGCAGGGAATTGATGGACGGCATGAACACCAAGGTGAAAAAAATATGCCATTTGGTATCTTCGGCAGCGCCTGCGTACCTCTGAGAGAACCATCCCTTATGGGCTTTCTGGTCATCGGATTTCAGGCCCTGCACCGTGTTTTTCATATATTCAAGCGCCGAGCTGTATTTGGTAAGGCTTTCAGCCGGCAAATGAGCCAATTCCCGCTGTACCGAGTTGATGTCCGGGATAGGCGGTCGCTTCAACACATCGACCAGGGTGTGCAGGGAACTCGACTTGAACCTTTCGTAATGCGGATTGGCAGCCCTGACACGGCGCATGAATTCATTGATATCAAAAGGCATAATACCTCCATATCGTTACATCATATCGATAACGTACGCACCTATTACCGGTTAACCACCCACCCCTTTTCACGGCTCGATTACGCAACCCCTCCCGCCGCGATAGATATCGATCCATGCTGGTCCGGATGCGTGCCGGGTGCCAGCAGCCAACTGGTCATGCCGAGGCGGCTCTCGCCGCCCAGTCGACAGGGAGGGACCTCGTCGCGGTCCAGCATGATCTTGAGCTCGAACTCGTATTCCGGGCCTACCATGGTGCGGATGAAGGAGACAATGGGCTTGAGCGTTCCGCCGCCGGGCAGGAAGCGCGTGAAATCCTGGTAGTCCATGGGGCCCAGGTCGACGCGGAACGTGCTCTGGCAGTCCCTGACGTAGCCTCCGCACACGGTGTCCATGCCCAGTCGGGCATTGGCTTGTCCAAGCTTGGTATGGTCCGCGGGGCTCAGAGGGATCTCACGTTCCACGAACTGTTCCATAGTGGCCTCAACCCCGGACAGGCTGGCTACGGCGCTCTCGATTCCGGCCGCGGTCGGAAAAGGCATGGATAAAAGGCCGGTGTTGAAGGCCAGGGCTTCATTCTCAAAACCGATGTTTTCACCCAGCCCCTGGGTGCCCAGGCCGCCCAGGCTCAAGAGGCAGCGGCTCAAGCGATCCTGTCCGCCCGGTTGATAGTTCTCGGCCCAACGGTGCTTCTTCCAGGCCAGGTAGAAGAGGGTGATGAGACGGTGGTGGAAGATATCCAGAAAATCCGTGAGGCTGAAGTCCGCCTGGCGGTTGCGCTCGATGGCGAGTTCGTTGTACCAGTGTGGCAGAACGCCGTTGGGGCCAATGAGTCCCAGGAAGGTAACGCCCATGCGGGCCGGGCCGTCGCTGGCATCGGCACCCAAGGACGCGATCTCGGCCGCCGGGAAGGTAAACGACGGTGCTACCGCGAAACGCACCGGTTCTTTGGTAGGCTCCAGACCCTCTCCCAACGGGGGCTTATCTGGAGCCAGCCGTTCGAGCAGATGCACGGCCTCAAAGAACGAGAACCGGTGAAACCGCTCGAAGAGACGTTCTTTCAGAGCAAAATGCGCGCGCCGTTTCTGGGTGGCCAAAGCTTTACTGCCTCTGCTTTCTGCACGGTCTTGAGGGTGAGCTGGGAAAAAGAATTGATTGAGACATACTGGGCCAGGAAGCGCTCCAGCATCGCAGCGAACAGGTACAATCCCGCGCCCACGAACTTATCCTCATCCAAGGTAAGCGTGACATGCAAGCCTCGTCCGAAGGCGCGGCCGATGCGCCTGGTCACGTGCTCGGAGCTGATGGCGGCGATGCCGTCGATCTGCTGGCGTGTGGCGGGCGAGTGCTCGAAGTCGTAGAGCCTCAAGATTTCCTTGAGGGCCTCCTCCCCGCCCTGGACCAGGGAGAGGTAGTTCAGGCTCAGGTGCGATATCAGGCGCCACTGCAGCGCCCCGGACAGGCCCGGCCGCCGCGTGGGCGTGGGTTTGATGAGGCAGGTGATCTTTGAGACCGGCCCGGCCTTCTCCAGGTTGAAGTCGCCGCCCGTATCGCCGAAGGGCAGGCGGCCCGGCAGATCGCGGTTGGTGCAGACCGCATGCACGGTCAGGACCTCTACTCCCGGGTCCGTGGGCTGGAAGTCGAGGTCGCTCAGGGAGAGAAAGACCTCGGTGCCGTTGTCGCCCTTCCTGCCTGATTCGCGCCGCTGCATATGCCAGAAGGCCTTTTCCCCATCGCTGACGTGGTGGCTCACGGAATAGAAGGGTTTTATTTCGAAGGTCTTGCCCGACTGGGCCGCGGTCGTGGCCACGACGCGCTCGATGCCGAAGACCTCGCAGGCCTCCTGCCGGCGCATATCCGGAATGACCCGGTAGTCGGTCAACTGGTGCTCCACCCGGATGGGCTCGGCCACCTTGCGGTACAGGTTGACGGCCGGCGTGGCATTGAGGCGTAATGTGTCGGCATTGACGATCAGGTTGGTCTTGGCGCTTCTGTTCAGGTAGATCCAGACGTCGAGGGTGTCCCCGGCACCGAGTTCCTTGAGCCGATCCAGGCCCTTGAGATCGAAGAACAGGAACTTCTCCGGGAAGCAGAAGTACTCGAAGAGCATGAGAAAGCCCGGGAACGAGCGCGGCGACAGAGGCAGAAGACCTTCATCGGGTTCGAACCCCACCGGCGCTATTGCATCAGGCGTAAGGCTGATAGTCTCCACCCGGCCCTGGGCGCCTGTGATCTCCAGCTCCACGCCGCAGCTCCCGCTCATGAGCAGCTCGTAGAGGTGGTAGGTATGCTGGTGAGCGCCGCTCAAGAAGAAGCGTAGCTCGCCTGTCTCCAGCTGGGAGAAGCTTATATTGTTGAAGCTTTTCAACCGGATCCAGACCGCCTGTTGCGCCCCTGGCACCGCTCGGCGCGGGTCTTTGAGCCCGGCCGCCGCAACCTCCACGGGCTGGATCGTGACCGGATAGGCGCTCACGAACTGGCAGGCCGTGCCGCCGACCGGCTTGGAATAGAGCTGGCTGCCCTTCTCGATGGTGTAGCCCTGAGCCGTGATTGCCTGCCTGACCGGCTCGAACTGGACCACGGTCATGGAGGGTATGGGGCTGATGTAGTGCGGGTAGATGATCTGGAACAGTGATTCGGTGATCTCCGGGAAATGGTCGTCGATCTTCTTGTGGAGGCGGCCCGCCAGCAGGGCAAAGGCCTCGATCAGGCGCTCGGTGTGCGGGTCCTCGCACTTATCGTCCTCGAGCTCCAGCCGCCCTGCGATCTTGGGGTATTTCCTGGCGAATTCGGCCCCCATCTCGCGGATGAAGGTCAGCTCGCGTTCATAGTAATGGAGGAGGCTGTCGTCCATCTATCTCTCCACCACAAACTCGGCCCGGTTGAGATCAAAATAGGTGTCGAACTGGACCGGCTCGCGTTCGGGTTCGATCACCAGCATGGCATTGATTCTGAACCTGAGGCTGTGCCCTTTCTGGTCGGGCTCCAGCTGCACCTTGACATTGCGCAGGCGCGGCTCGAAGAGGGCGATGGCCTGCTCTATGTCCTGACGCAGGAGCTTGCGCACCGTGGCGCTCTTGGGGTTATGCGAGGTGAAGTCCTGCAGACCGAAGGTGAGTACGCTGCGGTTGGCCTGAGTGAACTCCGGGGGCGGCGGATCGATGATGCGCCTGGTATTGAGAAGGTGCTCCAGGTCGCGCACCACGTTGACGCGCATCTCCCGCATGTCCAGGAGCCGGTACTGGACAGGCTCGTATGACATGGCCGGCTCGTGGTCGATGAGCCTGTCCAGCAGCGAAGCCCTGATATTCCCTTGGCTTTCGCGCATCCTTCGGGGGGCTAGATCTTCTTATTCTCTTTCAAATTCCAGCCGGCCGGTACCTGGCCGCCGCCACCGCCGCCGGCGCGTTCCTGTTTGGTGTAGGTCCACGAAATCTTACCGTAATTAAAAGTGATCGTCTCGACCGGAAGACTGCCCCCCCCGCCGCCGACCGATACCGAGCTGATAATGACTTCTTCCAGCTTATACTCCATATACTTGACCCTTTTATCGCCGCCGGCGCGGCAGAGTTCCAGAACGATCTCCTTGATATGCTTGCCTGAGGCACATGCCAGGGCGATCAGCGGCGAGGCGCTGTCCATCATTTTTACGACGGACAGGTCACTGAAATCGGCCCGGGCAGACGTCCCGCCGCCCGCCGTGCTGACCCGCGTCGAGGCCGACTGGTGTACGCCCCAGGAAAAAGATTCAACCTCCATCCATTTCTTATGATCCGCATCCGTGCTTTCACCATCGATTCCGTCAATCTTCAAATAGGTATCAGACGCCATAGGTATATCCTCCTTATGCGTTATATATAAGTTTATTCCTCATGCATTGATGGGGTGATCATCCCTTGGCCGGGGGCGGCAGGTTGGCCACCAGCCGCAGCGATACGGAGAGCTCGTCGAGCTGATAATGGGGCTTGAGGAAAGCCACGGCCCGGTAGGCCCCGGGTTTGCCGGGGATCTCACTGACATCGATGCGCGCTTCGCGCAAAGGATATTTGGCCTTCATCTCCTGCCCGGCGTTGTCATCGAGCAGCACATAGTTGCTGATCCAGCGGTTCAGGAACTCCTCGGCATCCTTGCGGGACATGAAGCTGCCGACCTTGTCGCGCATCATGCTCTTGAGGTAATGCGCGAAGCGCGAGACCGCCATGATGTACTGGAGCTGCGCGGACAGACGCGCATTGGCGTTGGCCGCGTCCGTGTCAAAGGTCTTGGGCTTGTTGACCATCTGGGTGCTGAAGAAGGCCGCGTAGTCCGTGCCCTTGCAGTGCACGAGCGGGATGAAGCCCAAGTCGGCCAGTTCCTTCTCGCGTCGGTCGGTGATGGCGATCTCGGTCGGGCACTTCAACGCCACGTCGCCTTCGTCGGTCTTGAAGGTATGCACGGGCAGCCCCTGCACCAGGCCGCCGCCCTCTACGCCGCGGATGGCCGCGGTCCAGTGATACTTGGAGAAGGACTCGGTCAGGCGCGTGGCTAGGGCATAGGCCGCGTTGCCCCACAGGTACTTGTCGTGCTCGGCGCCGGTAACGTCTTCTTCGAAGGCAAAGGTTTCCACCGGGACGTTGTCCTTGCCATAGGGGAGCCGGGAGAGCACGTGCGGTAGGGCCAGGGCCACATAGCGTGAATCCTCGCTGTCGCGGAAGGACTTCCACTTGGCGTAATCCACGCTCTGGAAGATCTTGGCCAGGTCCCGGGGCTGGCCCAGCTCGGTATAGCTGTCCAGGTTGAACATCTGTGGGGACGCGGCCGAGATGAACGGCGCATGCGCGGCCGCCGCCACCTGCGATACCTTTTCTAAGAGCGTCAAGTCCTGGGGGTGGTTGCCGAATTCATAATCGCCGACGATCGCCCCGTAGGAGGCTCCACCGAACATGCCGAACTCTTCCTCGTAGATCTTCTTAAAGAGCGTGGACTGGTCGAACTCGGCGGCCTTCTCCATGTCCTTGAGAAGCTCCTGCTTGGTGGCGTTCATGACCCTGATCTTGAGCTTTTCGCCCGTCTCGCTCTGGTTCACCAGGTAGGCTACTCCCCGCCACGAGGCCTCGAGCTTCTGGAAGTCCTCATGGTGCATGACAACGTTCAGCTGATCGGTGAGGAGCTGGTCGATCTGGCTGATGCGGGCATTGATCATGGCCTCGGTGTCCTTGGAGATGGCCATGGCCCCTTCCATGATCTGGCTCACGAATTCGCCGATCAAGTCCTTGGCGCGGGCGCGCTGCGTTTCATTGCGCGCCATGCGGCCTTCATCGATGATCTGGTCCAGGAGGCTCTTTTCCTCCTTGACCTCCTGGGCTTTTCCTTTCGAGGTTTCCTTTTCAGGCATGGCTTCCCCCTTATTCCTTCTTCTCGCCCTTGCCGATACCGGCTGCGTCGCCCACCTGCTTCAGGGCGTCCGTGCTGGAGATGACATCCTGCAAGAGCTCTTCGAGTTTATCATTGCCGTCGAGCTTGCTCAAAAGGTCGGAAAGGCGCCGGCGCGCCTCAACCAGTTTGCGCAAGGGCGCTATCTGCTCGGCCACGCGCTCGGGGTGAAAATCTTCCATGGACTTGAAGGTCAAGTCCACGGCCATCTGGCCGCCTTCATCGGTGAGTTTGTTGTCCACCCGGTAGGCCACGCGAGGCTTCATGCCTTCCAGAACCTTATTGAAATTGTCGCGGTCGATCTCGACGAATTTACGGTCCTTAAGCTTAGGCAGCGGCTCGGACGGCTTGCCGGAAAAATCGCCCAGGACCCCCACGACAAAGGGGATCTCCTTCATCTCAATGGTATCCCCGATCTCGACGTCATAGGTGATCTGGACCCGCGGGGCCCGCACCCGGTCGAGGGTATGCTGTAAACTCTCCTTCTTTGCCATTAGAAGCCTCCTTTTTTATAAAGCAGCGCTTTGGTTATATCCTTGGAACATAGTTTCGGATAGAGTTCATAATTCGCCTTGTTGATATCCTCATCCGTGGCCCCCTCGGCCGTAAGGCACTGGTAGTAGGCCTCGATCACCTCCGCGATCCAGGTGGGCGACTCCCAGTGGTCGAGATGGAACTCCTGGATAAGGGCATAGAGCTCCTCCACGATGGAGCGCGCCAAGTCCGGCCGCTCGGCCTTAATAGCGAGTTTGACCATCATGAGGCGGTAGCGGTTTTCCTGGCGCGGCGAGGGGGCGCTCAAGGCGGCATTCAAAAGCTTGGTCAGCGCCGCTTTGATGCCCGAGGATTGCAGGGTGGCTTGGGCATCCCGCCAGAGATCCTCCTCGAATCCGTTCCCGGAGTCGCGCACGGGGGTAGCCGCCTGCAAAGCCCCGGCCGGGGCCGCTGCCATGGGTTCCATAAGCTCCTCCTGTTCCGGCGCTTTTACCTGCGCCCGATAGTCCGTCTCCGGCGCGGATTCCACCGGCTGGGTCGCGGGGAGAGCATCCTGCCCGCCTTTGTCCTTGAGCATGAGACCGACCAGCCGCTGAGCGTCCTCAATGGCCTGCTTGAGCTCGGAGAGCCGCGGCGCCTCCCGGCCGAACTTCTCGTCCGCCAGGGTGTCCAGGCGGGTGAAGGTTTCCAGGCAGGCATCCAGGGCCTCGGCTTGGGCTTGGCAGAAGGCCTTCGAGGTCTGGGCCGCAGCCGCGTCGAAGTCCTCGGCCGTGGGCTTGCCCTCGGCGATTTTGTCCTCGCGGGCGCGCTGTTTGCCTTCATCGACATCGCCCCACTGATTGTGCGTGTCCTTTTCGTAGCCCACCTGGCGTGATTCCTGCCACTGGTACCAGGAGAAGGCAGCGCCGGAGCGCTCATCGGTTACCGGGATCTCCCGCACTGTGGGCGCGATCTTGTCATTCAGAAACTCCAACGGCCCGATGCGGTACTCGAGGTCGCCGTCTTCCGCCAGGGGGTAGAGGTTCTCCCAGAACCCGTCCAGGAAGGCCGTGATGATCTTCAAGCCCGCGCTCAACCCCGTGAAACCATGCTTCTTGATCAAGGCTTCGGTCAGCCAGACCGCGATCTGGAGGTCCTTGCTTTTTTCGGCCAGGGCTTCATTCGCCACCTGAATGACCGTGTTCCAGTCGGCGCGCTTGACCTCGCGCTGCCAATCGCCCTGTGAGAGCAGGTCATCCTCTTTGCGGGCTTCCTTGATCTGCTCGTAGACCGCCGTGTAGCGCAGATCCTCGCCGGCGGGGTTGTCCCCCTCGATCGGCTTGAGGACGGCTTCCATTTCCACGGGTAGGCCCTTCATCCAACACCTTCCGCAAGCATACAGGTTACCTCCTTGATTTCTAAGAGCGCGACTTCCGCCTCGCCGGTCTGGTAGACATGCTGGCCTACGCCGCGGGACAGACCCGACCCGAGCGGCAGCCAGTCCGTGTGCCGCCCCATCTTGATCAGGTCGTCCGCCTCGAGGAAGCTTTCCGGATACACCACCGGCAGGTGGCAGTTCATGCTCAAGCCCTCCCAGGTGGTGATGGCGGCCGTGGCCCAGATGAGGTCGAGCGCGGTCTGGGGCGGGTTGATGACGAGTTCGCGGATGGCCTCAAAGGGGATCCAAACATAGCGTGCGTGCACGAAGGCCTCCAGGAAGGCATACAGCCGGGCGTCGGTATCACACCAGCCGGAGAAGGTTTGACCGTTCAGCGTGCCGGTGGCCACCGGCCTGGCCGCATCGATCTCGGTGATGAGCGCGTGCGCCTGTTCGAACGATTTATCCTTCAAGGCGTTCAGATACTTCAGATACACACCGAAATAGTCGGGCGCCTCCGGCAGGACGGACGGTGTTTGTGCAAGCGTGAGCACCTTGAGGCGCTCCTGCTCGGCGCGTACGATGTTCTGGCAGGTATGCGCGGCGGCGGCGCGGTTAGGGTCCTGGACGGAGATCATGTCGAGGTGCTTGAGGGCCTTGTCCCATTCTCCGCGCTGGGAGAGCACCTGGAACAGGAGCGTGCGCCTGCCAGCGTCAGCGGGGTTGGCCTTGACCTCCTCGATCAGGACCTGACGGGCCTCGGCCAAGCGTCCGGCCTGCATGAGATCCTTCGCTGTCATATCAATGCCCTCGCACCATATGCAGCCTGATCATAGCAAATCAGGGGTGCCGATGAAAACAGAAAAACCTCCCGCGTTTCACCTCGGTCCTTTAAGGAACGAGCATAATTGAAACCATGAAGCTGTTGATGATGTATCGGTCATCTGGCCTGTTTTCTTGATCACATACCCTGGTTAAATAACGCATAATTAAAATTAAATAGGCGTGATGGGTGGAGCAAAGCGTAACCCATCACCCATCCCGCCACAGGCGCCCGAAATCCTCCGCGAACAGCCCGCGCGTAAAGATGGCGATTACCGGTTTTTCCATACGGCCGCCGATGAAGACCGCCTCCGGGTTCGCACCCATGGCTTTGAATCCGGCCAGCAACTGCACGATGCGCGCGCGCTGGTCCCCGGTCTCCGGCAAGGGGAGGAAAACCGCGCCGCCCTCCATGGGCGGAAGGTCGTGCGCGGGTTCAACCGGGCTTTCGTGCTCCGACCAGACCGGCGACGGCAGTCGCGCGAGCGCGCCTTTGAGCTCGGCGAGGTCGTACATGCGCTGGGTGCTTAAGTATTCCATGCGTTGCCAGCAGGCCTCACAGGCATCGGGTATCCCTGGCCAGCGTGCCTCCCATATCTCCAGCGCTCCGCTGCCCAGGATCAGCAGGGGAAACGCGCGGCCTACGCCGTCGCGGCTGTCCCGCACCAGACCGCAGACTACTTCCGATCCTTGCAGCCCCTTGGCAAAGAAACGCCATGAATGCGATGTGCCGGTCTGGCTCACCGCGGCATAGCCCGCCTCGATCCACCGGGAAAAGATATTCAGGAGCGGTGATTCTTCCCCCACCCGGATATAATCCTTCACCACCGGGTGCTTGCCGTATGCCCCCCATTTCCAGCTCTTCACTCCGCGGTGCATCGGACGATCGTGACCGGGAGCTGGGTAGGCTGGGAGAGGGCTGGCTTGGCCTGGTTGATGATGGCTTGGTGTCCGCTGAAGCGGTACTGCACCTTGATATAGGTGATGCCCAGGGAGCGTAACGCGCCTGCCTGCTGCGGAAAATCGGCGGGCGTAAAGGTATGCCGGCCGCCCGGGAAGTCCATCAGGAACTTGGCAAAGGCCTCGGGACCGGTGTACATCCTGGTCAGGACCACATTTCCGACCTCGATCGTGAAGACGATGCCGGAACATTGCGGCGACCACGTGAAGACCTTGCTGACCGGGAAATTCATGTTTACCAGGCTCTGCACACCCCCTAAACACTGGACATCAAGCCTCGTCACCTGCGGCTGCAGGCGGGCGCTGTCGTTGGCTTCGGTGGGCAGGCCGCCGACCGTGACGGCGTTGTCCGAGGCCGCCTGGGCCAGGGCCGCCATGGGGATGCCCACCTTGGCGCGCGAGAAGAAACCCAGGAAGGCGTTTTCGAAGGGCAGGCTCCGGCCGAGGGCCTCTTTCGGATAGTAGCCGCGTTTCAGGTCTCGGCTCACAAAGGAGGCGGCCGGACCCTTGATGAACTTGGTAGCCAAGCCATCGGGCGAGAAGAGCAGCTGGTTGAGCTGCGCCGGATCGGCAATGCCCTGGGTGTCGGCTACGACCTCCTTCTCCCACAGGGCCTGGAGCTGGCAGGCGCTTTCCTGGCAGGTATAGGCCCACAGGAGATCCAAGGGGCCGTAGATCAGGCTCCAGAAAGCCTCGGCCGGGAGCGAGCTGGCGGCGTTCAGACGCCGATAGGCATTCTGGGCGGCCATGAAAGGCGAGGGGCTCGGGTCGTCCCCGAAGGCTACCATGGCGGCCTGGAAGGCCGCGGCCCGCGATTGGGTGATGCCGGCGGAGACCTTAGCCAGAGAGGCCTGGTAGTCCTTGTAGTCCCGCGCGGCGTCGAATCTGAGGCTTGGCGCGGCGTCGGCCTGCTCCTTGCCGATCTTTTCCTGGATCCTCTCCTTCAGCTTGGAGGCCGTCTCGCCGGCCTTGGCCACGGCGCCGGTATCGACGCCCAGCGCCAGGAGCCGGGTCTGCTCGAACTCGTAGACCAGCCGCATCCAGTCCGGCATGGGCTGGATCTCCTTAAAAGGCTTGAGCTCAGCTGACAAACGCTGCATGAGCTGGAAGTGCGGTCCGTTCTTGGCAGCGGCGCGCAGTGCCGCGTTGCGCCACTCCTCTTTGCCTTTGAGGGTTGAGAGGCCCTTGTTGAAGTTCATGCCGAAGCCGTGCCATGCATCCAGGTAGGCGCCACGGTACCAGGCGAGGAACTCGGCCTTGCGCGCGGCGAACATGCCCGGATCGCTTAAGGAGGCTTCGAGATCCGCCAGCAGGCGCTCGATCTGTTCTTTGCCCGCCAGGGTATAAGCCGGAGCGATGCGGATATCCTCGCTCAAGGGCTGGCTGCCGCCCCAGAAGGCAGCCAGGGTGACCGGAGTAAGCGCCGGATTGGCATTGATCCACGTCGGTATCCAGGTGAGGTCGCCGCCCTTGCCGAGGGCCTCGGCCAGCAAGCTTTCGAGCTGCGCGGCTTCCTTTTCAAGGCCCGGACGGTCTTCATCCCAGCGCAGCCGGTAGGCGTAGAGGTCCATGAACACCTTGGCTGCCTGCCGGTCCTGTCCGGCCAGGGCGAGCGTGGCGCGCGGCTGCGCAAGCGCCTTTTCGATGTCTTCATCGCCCAGGCGGGCCTTGATGAGACCCAGCCGGTTGATCAGGTGCACGATATATGCGCCCACGCGCGGGTCGGCCGGCGCCAAGTTCCTTATTTCGAACGCGAGCTGCTTGTCGGAAAAGGCCAGAAATCGCGTATCAAAGAGCTTACAGAAGTTCTGCTTGAGCGTGGACTCCACACCGCGGCTCTCGGTCAATCCCAGCCGGGGGATCCACCAGGAACCGTTCTTCTGCTCCACCTTCAGGATCGCCTGGCGATAGCGCTCCATGGTAGTGAGGTCGGCGGACAAATCGTTCTTGAGCTCGATGGGCCGCGAAAATTCGGCCGGGACGCTCCGGATGATGCCCATGTTCTTCACGAATGAGAAGCTTAAGAGTCCGCATACGGCGATGCCGATGGCCACCCAGGCGAGCAGGCCCAGGTTCAGCGTCAGTTTGTTCCAGGCCATGGCCTGCTTGGTAGGCGCGAAGAGCCCGCGTTCCTTGGGCAGGATACGGGCGAAAAAGTCGTGCAGGAAGAGCCCGCGGCTCGTACCCGGCAGGACTTGGCGGTCTTCAATCAACCCCAGGGCTTTGAGGAAGTGCGAGTAGGGGCTGCCCTCCTGACGTCCGCTGGAGAAGAAGAGGCCTCTGAGCATCGGGGTTTCCTGGTAAGGATTGGCCTGGAAGGCCGACTGCATGAAGGCGGCCAGGCCGGATTGCAGGCGGGCGAACTCCTCGGGGAACAGGAGCAGTGCCGGATCGGGGATCTTGGCCGTCGGTTTGTGGAAGATGAGCAGCCGCAGGGTGGCCAGGCGCTCGCGCAGGGTGTGCATGACCCGCGCAAGGAAAGCGGGGTAGTCCTGCGTATTGTCATGGTTGATGGCGCCGAAGGCCTGTTTGAGAAGCTCTTCCTCCAGCTGATCGGAAAATTGGGTCATGCCCTGGATAAGATCGCACTTGGTCGCCAGCACATAGACCGGGAACTTGCTGCCGAGCACGCGCATGAGCTCGTCGATGCGGCGTCTGATCTGACGGCCGTCCTCGGCCAGCTCGTCGGCACCGCCTTCCAGCAGCCGGTCGGCGGCCACGGTGACCACCAGGCCGTTGAGCGGCTCCTTTTTGCGGAAGCGCACCAGCAGGCCCAGGAACTTCTGCCACTCATCCTTGTCCCGGCCTTCGTCCACTGGGATGGCATAGCGGCCGGCGGTGTCGATGATGATGGCCTGCTCGAAGAACCACCAGTCGCAGTTCTTCGTCCCGGCCAGGCCGGAGACCTGGGTCATCTCCGCGAAGGGGCTCTCCAGCTTGGCGCTTTTGATGGCGGTCGATTTGCCCGAGCCGCTCTCGCCGATCACCATGTACCACGGCAGAACATAGAGTGGGTTTCCGAGCTTCTTCAGGTGCGACCGTTTCAGCGCCGCCACCGCCTCCGTGAAGCGCGCCTGGACCTCATCAAGGTTTTTCCGCTCGCTTTCCTGCAACGTCTTCCGGTAGGCCTCGTCCTGCTCGGTGATCTCGCTGACGAAGAGCTGCTCGCGTTTCTTGCGCCAGATCTGCTGGAGGAGATAGGCGACGATGCCGAGGCCGACCAGGCCGATCAGGATGAAGAAACCCACCCACCAGGGCCAGTCGAGGACCAGCACGATCCCGAACACGACCAGGATGCCCAGCAGGGCCGATAATCCGATCAGGGTATATTTCAGGATATTTTTCAACATGGTCAGGGCACCACGCTCAAAAGGGTATGGCTGACGTTCTTCAGCACGAAGAGATAGATGATGTACAACACGCCGAACAGTGTCGGGGGCAGGGCGATGAAAAAGATGTTCATGAGCGAGAAGCGCCCGGCGGATGCTTGGTGTGCCGTCGCTTCAGGGGCCGTGACGGGATAGGCCTCGGGAAAGAGCTCTGCCTGCTTGAGGTTGGGTATCCCGACGGAGCTGCCGGTCAGGACTTTCAGGTTGGAGGTCTTGAGCTGGTCTAAGAGGAAGCGATCCTCTTCCTTGCAGTAGCGTCCCGTGAAGCCCATGGCCAGGCAGAGGTAGTACACCTCGCGCACATCATTCTGATGCGCGGCCAGGGAGTTCAGGCGGTCGAAGAAGAGCTCGCCGGCGTTGGTGGTCTGATAGAACTTCAGCTGCAAGGGCTCGCGCTGCCAGGCACTGCGGTCATTCCAGGCCGAGTTCATGATGGCCTCGTCGATCCAGGCGCACACGGCGAAGCGCGCCTGGTCGTAATCCCCGGGAGGGAAATCGGCGCCATTCCTGGCCCCGTCTGCCAGGAGCGCCATGATGCGGGTGCGCGCCTCGTCAAAAGGCGGCTGCTTATGGCCAGCGGTCTTGAGAAAATAGGCCACGTACGCGACCAGATCCATGAAGGTTTCCGATAGGTGCATGCTTACCCCCTCCCAACCACCATGAGCTCGACCTTGAGGTCTTCCGGAGCGGCATCCCAGAACAGGGCGATGTTGTTGCCCTTCTGGACGTTGACCCACTGGTCCGCGTGGTGCTCGATCTGGAAATACAGGGCGCCCGCTCGGCGCGGCAGCTCCTGGGGCGGTCGCTCGAGGTGCGTCAGGCCGATACCGGGCAGTGCCCGCACGATCAGCAGCGGCAGGCTCTCGCGCGCGCTCAGCTTGGCCCCGACGCTCAGGGCGTTCAAGACCTTGCCCGCCTCGGAGGCGGTCTCCACCACCAGGAAGAAGCGGTTGCGGCCCTCGAACACGGCCGGCGGCAGGTCGGTTGAATAGTAGGTGCCGTCATACGACAGGGCGAAGACGTACTCCGGCCCGGCCGTGATCTCGTCCAGGAGGGCCGTGATCACGCCGCGGGCGCGGCCGAAGCATGGCGTCAGATTCTGGTGGTTGTAGCGGGGCAGCTCGCCGGAGCCGTCGGTCCTGTCTCCCGCGACGGTGTACTGTTCGGAGAAGCTGGAGAGCTCGCCGATCAGCTGGCGCAGGAGGCCGTACACGGTCCAGGGATGCGCCGCGCCTTCGATCACGTGGGTCAACTGAGGTATATAGCGGTTGAGCGAGCGCAGCGCCAGGAGGTAGACCATGTCGCGGCTCCCGAACTCGGCCGTATGGATGCCCCGGTCGCGCTTGAAGCCCTCCAGCTGATACCCGCGGGCGGCGATCTGGTCGCGGATCTCCTTAAGCAGCTTCTCGAGCGGTAGGCAGGCGTTCATGGTCAGGCAGGGCGGGATGAAGTTCTCGGACAGCACGACCTCTTCGCCCCGGCGCTCGATCTGGGCCAGGGGGATGGTTTCATAATCGCCGAAACGGTCCCGCTCGGTTTCGAAGAGGAGCTTCAGGGCGTACTTCAAACGCCTGACCTGCGCCGTCGGACCGTTCTCATGCAGGTCGCGCACCTCCTCGTCGGCCGCCGCGGCCAGGAAACGGGTCGTCACGCCGGCCACGCCTTCCTCGCCGGCGAGCGTCGTGACATTGGACCCCATGGGATTGAACCTGCGGAGCCCCAGATAGACGGTCAATGGCTTGCTGCCGTCCAACCATTCATCCTTGAAGGTGCGTGGCGCCACCACCGCGTTGTCCGGCACGACGCAAAAGGACATGTCCGGAAACAGGAATTCGCCGGAGGCCAGCTGGAAGCTGCCGGTGGCAAGCGCCGCCGGCCGGATCTCCAGCCGTGCCACACCCCAGCAATAGGGCTGGAGGTATTTGTAGATGGGCGTAAAGAGCGATTGCTGGTACTGGTCAGAAAGCTGGAAGTGCTGGGGCTGAAGAAACAACCCCTGATGCCATAAGAGCGGTCTTTGCATACGTGCGTCCCCTTACGGTTTTTTTGGAGGATCCTGGATCTGCAGTGCCCCCAGGGTAAGAATGATGGCGAGCTTGCCGGGCTTGACGGTTTTGGTGAGCAAGAGGCCCTTGCGCTTGGTTATTTCCGGTATCTTGTACAGCCGCACGATCTTGTCCTTGTCCACGCCGTAGTAGCCGGCCACCACGGCCACATAGCGCGCCCCTTCGGCGCGGTCAAGGGAGGTGTTCACATCCTTGCCGGGCGTCACGAAGAGCTGTTTGCTGACAGCCACGCTTGGATCGAAGATCTGGCACTGGAGCAGCTGGTAGATGCCGCCGCGGTCGCCGGCGAGCTGGGTGAAGGCATTGGGATTTTTAAGCTGGTAGACGCACAGGGCCAGGGAATGCGGCTTGCGATCCTTGAGGTTGAGCAGCTTGTCGGCCTTCAGGTTCAAGGTGATGGCGTCCTTTTCGTATTCCCACTGGGCGGCCGTTCCCGATTTGGCGGATGGGGTGGCGCAGGAGCAGACGAAGAAAAACAGAACGCAACAGAGCCAAAGCATCTTCTTCATGAGGCACCTCCTTTCATATTCTGACACTGCTTCTCGAACTGGCGCAGGAAATCCACGAGGAACCGCTCCGAATCGAACCATTTCCTCACGCGCCCATACTTCTCTTCAAACAGATCAAAGGCCTCGGATTTCTTGAATGCCCCGAGCTTGAAGCCTCCCGTGCCGGCATCCATGGCCTGGGGATCGAGCTCGGTCAGGATAAAGCCGGCAATGGTGCGAGCTGCCTCCTGGGAGGCCTGACGGGCCGTGAGAAAGGCCGTACGGATCTGGCCGAGATACTCCTCGATCGAGCGCGACCTATCAGTGGCTTCCAGAGCGCCCCCGATGATATGGCGAATGGTTTCATCCGCGTTCGGACTTCCTCCCAGGGCGGTATTGATTATGCCGATCAGCTCGTTGAGCTGGCTGAAAACGGTATCCAGCGCCTGCGCCAGCCGGCGCACGAGCTCCGGGCCGGTAAGGTCGGCGGGACGGACATGTCTGCCCAACAGCAACGGCACCAAGTCCCGCAGGAAATCCTCGTGGGTGTTTCCGATCCTCGATGCTCCGTCCTGGGCGAAGAGCTGCTCGAGCTGTTCTAAAAGAAATAGACGCTTAGGTGCGGGCAGCGTCTCCAGCTCGCGCCCAAGGTAATCCTCGATCGCCACCGCTGCCCGATCGGGCGCGGCTGTATAGAGTTGCCGTATGGTGCCTACCAGCGTCGTAAGGTATTGATCCGTCATGCATGACCTCGGCCAGGGGCGTTAATTTGCACCGGAAGCATTCACTTCTTGGGCTTCAGGATGATTGTTTCGGCCAGTTCGTCGTCCGCCTTGGATGTCTGGGCCGGTTTGGCCGGAGCGCCCATGATAACCGTTTCCATCAGATCGTCCTGCGGCGGGGATGGCGTCTTGGCCGGGGACTCAGTTGGTTTCAGGGCTTGGTGTGGAACGGAGCTTGCGGCGGGGGCCTGCGGGGCGATGACAACCGTCGCGTTCGTATCCGTGGACGGCAGAGGCTGTGTCTCGGCTTTCGAGGTAGGCGGGACCTCGGGCTTCAGGAGCACGGTCTGCTCCAGTGCTTCCGAGGGTTCCGGCTGATTCGGGGATGCTTCCGGTGGCGGTGCATGCCGCACAATGACCGTCTCGGTATGAAAGTCATCTTCCTCTGGTTGTGGCTGCGGGGCCGCTTCCCTGGAGACGGCGGTCGCCGAGCCTTTTCCGCTGCCAGGTTTCTCCGCCGTCCGCTCGACGATCGGCGCCATCACTGCGTCTGGGACGGTCATGGCTTCCGGGGGCACGGTCTTGCCGAGGGCTTGAGCCGACGCTGCGAAGCGGGTGCGGATATCCTGGATGATCTGCATAATGCGCTTATCGTCTTGCGCCGTTGTCCCGGCCTCTGGTGTGGCGTTGTCTTCTGCCAGCAACGGTGGTTTCTCAGAAACGACCGGCGGCGCGGTGTAACCCTCAGCCGCCGGCTCCTCCACGGGTGAGCGCTCGGTGAAGAGGGGGTGTCCCGACTCGGCCAATGGTGTTCCCGCGGCCAGGGCCAGATATGCGGCGGCGTTCAACGCGGCGGCCTCGAAGATTAGGAGATGAAAAGGATAAAAGACCACCGGGGTTATACGCTGCAAGGCTTGGGGCTCGTTCCCGTAGCAGGCCGTATGTTCGTCACAGCCGAGGCAGGGGAGAGCGCCCGTGGTCAGCCGGCCGAATTCCCGGATAAGCATGTCCGGACCCAGTACGGCGGAACCCGTCTCGGGCCGGGCGGCATAAAAGACCGGCGCATCCAGGGCGCAGACCGGGCAGAAAAGATAGCGCCTCAAAGAGGTCGTGTACCCTTTGAGCCCGTGGGCGGCCAGCCGGGCATCGTCCGTACAGAGCTCAAGCGCCCGGCCGCACTGCGGACAGGGGGGTTCGAAAAACCGTTGCGTACGCCGGCAGACGAAAAGGGGCTGGAAAGGCAGCAGGTATCCGTTTTGATCCACCTGGCAGGACAGCACGTCCAGGGCTGGATTGTTGCGCTGGGCCTGGAAATACTTCTGCCAGAGCGCATCGACGTCCGGGTTGCACAGCCTGCTGGTTGCCTCGTCGATGCGCTCATAGGCGTCGCGGGAGATCATGAGTATGACCGGCTTGGGTGCACTCAGGGCGCTTAGTTGCATCCGGCCTCCCATGAGTAGGCTCAACGGTCCGCGTTCATCCGCGGCCAAGGGCATGGACGGCGACGGATCGGCGAACAGTCCTACGGGATAGCCCGCAAGCTCAAGCTTCACGTGGGTTTGTGATCCATGCAGAAATGATTTCAATGATATGTCAGACATATGGCAATGCTCCGCCTCGGCAGGTGAATAATAGCTCGGGTTGATTTTCTCTCATTTTCCGGTTTGTAAATCTCAATCTCGTAGTTCAATGAATTAGCGCTATTATGCTTATACTGATACCCCCCCCTTGTCAAGAAATGGCGGGGACCTGAAAGATTAGTGCATGGCGGCTGCGAGGTCCTGTTTGACACCCTATAAAAAACATCTTATATAGGCGGGCATGTTCGGTATTGGAGGACAGGAGCTCTTCATAATTCTCATTATCGCCCTGATTGTGCTAGGGCCCAAAAAGCTGCCCGATCTGGCCAAGTCTCTGGGCCGGGCCTTGGGTGAGTTTCAGCGCGCCACCCAGGACCTGAAACGCGAGATAGATATCTCCGGCCAAGTGCGCGCCGATGAAAAACCATCGAATGCCAAGCCGTCCGGAGACGCTGCCCCCCCAGAACGTGACGACGGCGCCGATCAAACGGCCCACTCCGGGAACGAGGCTTCTCCTCATGATCAGGCCGGGGAACAAGCCGAGAATATAGCCCCGCCGGACAAAGAGGGTCATACCCTTGGAGGATGAGAAGCTTCCCATAACCGATCATCTCGAAGAGTTGAGGTGGCGTCTCATCAAATGTCTGATCGCCGTAGCTGTCGGTTTTGGTGCGAGTTATGCCTTTATCCAACCGATCTTCAATTTCTTCATTTCCCCCCTAATCGATGTCATGCCGCCCGGCAGCAGGCTGATCTATACCTCTCTGCCCGAAGCCTTCATCACCAACCTCAAGCTTTCATTCTTTACCGGCCTTATTCTGGCCCTGCCGGTGATCTTCTACCAGCTCTGGAAGTTCGTCATGCCCGGTCTCTATGAAAGCGAGCGGCGTCATGTAATCCCTTTTGTGATCATCGCCACGGTCTTTTTCATCCTGGGGGTCAGTTTCGCTTTTTTCGTGGTCTTCCCGTTCGGCTTCCGCTTCTTTCTCGGTTACTCGTCCGAGAGCATCTCCGCCTTCCCGACCCTCAAGGAATATCTGAGTTTCACCACTTCGCTGCTGCTGGCCTTCGGGGCCATCTTCGAGCTGCCGGTCGTCATCTTTTTCCTGGCCAAAATCGGTATTGTCAACCATGAAATGCTGAAGCGGCAGCGTAAGTACGCCCTCCTAGTCAACTCCATCGTCTCGGCCGTGATCACACCGCCGGATGTGATCAGCATGCTGTTCATGATGCTGCCCTTACAGATCCTGTATGAGTTCAGCATCTGGGTGGCCTATTTTGTGTTCAAGGGGAAGACCGTGCCTCAAGAAGAGGAAACCTTGCCGGACGAACCTGCATAGCGCGCCCACAGGACAAGGATATTTCTGACGCTTGATTGAGAAGCGGATTTAAAGGGTTTTGGTCATGAACATGACCTCAAAGGGCAGGTGTCTGAGCTTCAGCGTTTTATGCTCGATGAAGCCCAGGCGCCCATACCAGGTTTTGAGCCTCGCATCTTCAGCGATAATGCCGACACTGACCAGCGAACACCCATGCCGGCGCGCCATTTCAAGCGCATGTTGCGCCAAGGCCTTGCCGTAGCCCTTTCCCCGGAAGGCGGGCAGCAGCGCGAGCCGTTCCAGGTAGCCCACATCGGGTTCGGCCGCCAGTTCAAGGGCCACGCACCCGCAGGGTACATGGTGGATTTCGAGCAGGTAGTAGATCACTCCCTTGGCCAGATCGCCGCGGATCCATTCCGGGGTACAGTTCGACGGGTGCGTAGGGGCGTTCTCGGGAGTGAGCCCCATGCGCTCGGCCACGTCCTGAAAGGCCTGGCGTATGATGGAAGCCAGAAGCTCGGCTTGATCGCTGCCGGCATCCTTGATCTCGTAATCCGTTGCCTGCATGGCGCTATCCAATCCCTTTTTAAGCGGAGGCGACAAAGCTCCTTCGGCTCAATCTAAGCATGCGGATGAGAAAGTCAAGAGAAAACCTGCGGTTGAACGGTTGCTTGCCGGGCGTATCAATCATCACCGTCTTGCGCCGCTGCCTTATTTCTAGTACGCTGGTAAAAGATGTGCAAGCAACGCAAAAGGGGTGGCAGGGATGAAGAAACCCAAAAGCGCCGACATATTTGATGAGAGCGATTTCCCCATCAGCATCGTACGTACATCGATCTTCCAAGGCACCGGGACCGACCTGAACGAGGCACGCACCAAACCGGTCATTGCCGTAGCCAACTCGCTGACCGAGTTCAATCCCGGCCACATGCATCTGGGTACTCTTGCCCAGCGCGTCAAGGAGGGCGTGCACGCCGCCGGCGGGCTGCCCTTTGAATGTAATGTCCCGGCCCCCTGCGACGGCATGACCGAGGGGCATGCCGGCATGCGTTTTGTCCTGGCCCAGCGCGACCTGATCGCGGATATGCTCGAGACCTATCTGCGCAGCATGCGTTACGACGGCATCGTCTTCATCGCCAGCTGCGACAAGATCATCCCGGGCATGATTATGGCCGCGGCCCGGCTCGACCTGCCCTGCATCTTCGTGACCGGCGGTCCCAATGCCTGGGACATCCGCTTCAAGCCCGGCATGCAGGGCGGGGTTGACCACAAGTGCTATACGGATCTGTTCGACAAGCTCGCCACGGCCACGGCCGCCACCTGCGGCGCTTGCGAGGTCATGGGCACGGCCAACACCATGCAGTCGCTGACCGAGGCCTTGGGCTTGAGCCTGGCCGGATCGGCCACGGTGCCTGGTTTCCATTCCGCCAAGCTCGTCTACGCCCGTCACGCCGGGGAGCGCATCGTGGCCATGGTGGAAGAGGATTTGACGGCCAGGAAGATTCTCACCTTAAAAGCGCTTGAAAACGCCCTCATGGTCAGCCTGGCCATCGGCGGGTCCACCAATATCGCCCTGCATCTGCCCGCCATCGCCCACGAGCTAGGCATAGAGCTGCCGCTGGCGCGCTTCAACGAATTTAACCGCGTCATCCCGACCCTATGCTCCATCTCACCCAACGGCCCGCATGGTATGGTCGATCTCTTTATCGCGGGCGGTATCCCGGCGGTCATGAAAAGGCTGGCCGACGATCTGCATCTGGATTGCGCGACGGTTTCAGGTATGAGCGTGGGCGATATCGTCAGTCAAGCCGAGGTCAAGAACCCGGCCGTCATCCCGGACAAGGCCCATGCCAACAGAAGCGAGGGCGGCACGGCGGTGCTCATCGGCAACCTGGCCCCGGAAGGCGCGGTCATCAAGCAATCCGCCGTGGCCGAGGACATGCGAATGTTCACGGGTCCGGCGCGGGTCTTCGACTCCGAGGCGGATGTTCTCAAGGCCATTCGCGACAAAACCCTGGCCGAAGGCGAGGTCATCGTCATCCGTTACGAGGGGCCCAAGGGCGGTCCCGGCATGCCCGAGACCCTGGCCGTGACCATGGGCCTCGACCTGGCCGGATTCACGCATGTGGCCCTGGTGACCGATGGGCGCTTCTCGGGTGCCACGGCCGGACCCTGCGTCGGACATGTGGCCCCCGAGGCGGCCTGTGGCGGTCCCATTGCGCTGGTGCGTGATGGAGATACCATCACCATTGACATACCTGGGCGGCGACTCGACGTGAATATCAGCCCGGCGGAGATGGAACAACGGCTCTCAACCTGGAAGCCGCAAGAGCGTGAGATCCCGGCCGGGTATATGCGGCGTTATGTTAGGATGGTCGGATCGGCCGCGACCGGGGCCGTTCTGGAATAGGGAGGGTGATATGGATAAGATCGTTTCCTTGGCGCCGTTGCCGGCCATCATCATCAGCGAGCTGTTCAAGGCCTACGGCATAGAGTCGATCGAGGTCATCGATGGCAGCGGTTTTTCTCCGGACGAGATCATGGAGGCCGTCAAGGGCGCCGACTATATCATCGGCGACTATACCTTCCAGCGCCCGATCACGGCCGCGGTGGCCCGGGCCGCCAGAGGGGTCAAACTCATCCAGCAGCCCAGCGTCGGCTATCAGCATATCGACGTTCTGGCCTGCCGCGAGGCCGGCATCAAGGTGGCCAATACGGCCGGCGCCAATACCGTGGCCGTGGCCGAATATACGATCATGGCCGGTTTGTGCCTGCTCAAGAATGTCTTCTTTGCCAGCCGTACCACGGCGGCCGGGCAGTGGAACCAGATGGATGTCCGGGGGCTGGAGCTCTCAGGCAAGACGTGGGGCTTTGTGGGCTTCGGCCGCATCGGCAGGGCTGTAGCAGAACGTTTGATCGCCTTTGGCGTGAGCATGCTGTATACCGACCCGCTGCGACTGGATGCCGCCATTGAGCAACGCTATCAGGTTGCCTTCTCCCCGCTCAAGGAGCTGCTCCAGGCCGCTGACGTGGTGAGCCTGCACTGCCCGCTTACGCCCGAAACCACGGGGCTCATCAACCGCGAAAACCTGGCTATCATGAAGCCCTCGGCCGTGCTCATCAATGTGGCGCGCGGCGAGGTCATCGACGAGCACGCCCTGGCCGAGGCGCTGGCCGCCGGTAGGCTGGGCGGTGTGGCCCTGGATGTGTTTGCCGCCGAGCCCATCGACACCGCCAACCCCATACTCAAAGCCATCGGCGACAAGCTCTTGCTTACTCCGCACGTGGCGGGCGTCTCCCAGGAGGCGCAGGGCCGCATCATCACCATGACCATCGAGAACATCGTGGCGGTCATGAAGGGCGGCAATCCCGTAAACCTGGTTAACTGACGCCTCAGTATGAGGTCACGGGCGAGGATGACACCTTTATGGCGGGGCATCCCTGCCCCTTGTCCTTCGATTTGAGGAAGGCCTTAGGCGTAGCCGTTGGCCCTGAACCAGGCAATGGAATCGGCCAGGGATTGTTCGAAGGGTGTGAAGGTCAATCCCAGCTCCTCGCGCGCCTTGCGGTTGTCGAAAAACAGATATTGTGAGCTATAGGCGATATCCTCAGGGGTCGAAAGCGGCGGCTTGTGGGTGATGGCATCAGCGATACGGGTCAGGAAGTAGGTTCCTGCTTTCATGAGCGGAACAGGGATTCTGGGCAGGAACTGCGATGTGATCCCGGCCGCCTGGTAGACCATGTGCATGAAATCTTCCATGGTCACATTGAGATTGCCCAGGATATAGCGCTCGCCGCTCCGGCCGTGCTTGGCGGCCAGCACATGACCGCGTGCCACGTCCCTGACATCCACGATATTGATCCCACCGGCAAAGTAGAAACGGTTGAAGCCCTTGAGGATATTGATCATGATCGCTCCGGTAGGCGTGGGCGCGATGTCGCCCGGACCGAAGGGGAAGCAGGGATTGACTACCACCAGGTCAAGGCCGTTCCGGGCGAATCCCAGGGCCTCCTGCTGGGAGAGATACTTGGTGAGGACGTAGTGGTGGCCCAGCGTGTACTGGTTAAAGGGTGTGTCCTCATTGGACAAGGCCTTGCCCGGTGCGGTGCCGATGGCGGCGATCGAGCTGGTGTAGACCACCTTCTGCACCCCGGCCTTGAGCGATGCCCACAGGACATTGCGCGAGCCCTGCAGATTGACTTCGTAGATCCGGCTCCAATCCTTCACCCAGATGGCATAGATGGCGGCCAGGTGGAAGACGGTGTCCACGCCCTGGACGGCCTTGTGCATGGCCGCCTGGTCGAGGATGTCGCCGTTCAGGCGTTCATAGGCGAGGCCTTCGAGGTTGGCGGTGCCTTCACCGGGCCGAATCAGGGCCCGCACCTCTACACCCTCCTGAAGCAATTGCCTGACTACCTGTGATCCGATGAATCCGGCCGCGCCGGTAACTAAAACCTTCTGCATACGACCCCCCTTTTTGGAAAAATGGAACACATGATAAGTACGGACCGAGGCCCGCATGAAAATGTCATATAATTATATCATAAGTTATCGAAAGCGACAAGTTGCCTCAATACAGCGTTGTCTTATGTCGGCCGTTTCCAGGCCGATTTCTTGGGCCGTTGCCGGAGCAGGACGTAGAGGGCTCCGGTTCCGCCGTCATAGGGCTGGGCGGAGCAGAGCGCCAGGACGTGGTGAGACAGTCTGCCGGTGGTCAGCCAGGTGATCACGCTCTCCTTGAGCACGGGACCCTCGGGCGATTTGAGCCCTCGGCCATGGATGACCAGCAGGCAGCGTTCGGCTAGGGCCACGGCGTTCAGGATGAAGGCGTCCAGCGCCTGGCGGCCTTCGTCCCTGGTCAGACCGTGCAGGTCGAGGTGCCCCTGCAGCGCGAATTCACCTTTTTTCAGGCGTTTCATGATCACCGGATTGATGGAGACGACATGGCCTTCGACATATTCGCCGGTGGCGGTGATGTCGAAGCGCGACTTGCCTTTGACCAAGGCGTCGAGCTCCTCCAGGACCGACTGATCGTCAGGGCGTATGCGCTCGCGCATGGCCTGAACCAGCAGGGTCGGATCTTCCGGCTCGGGCGTGACGCGGTCCTGTTTGATCGGTTTGACGCCATGCATGGCCTGGCTGAAGAGCTCGGAGTCGTCCGGGGGGGTCTGCTTGGGCGGTGCGGCCTCGGTGGTTATCACCCGTGGCGCCATCTTGGGCTTGACGCTGACGCCCTTGAGGGTTTGAAACGGGGCATTGAATCCGGCGGATTTTTTCATGCGCCCTATGCTAACAAAAAAAAAGGGCCCACTCAATAGAGGTGGTAGTGGGCCTAAAAAAGGAGGTCTATAGCCCATAAGAATTGTGCTATAGCTGGAAAGGTTTATATGTTAAGTTTCGCGCGATGTCAAATATAATTATTGTATGGTATCATTAAGGAAAACCAAATAAACTAACATCGATGTGGAGGATGGAATGAATATTCACCAAATTAGGATATTTTTTCTTGCGGCCCAGACACTCTCAATCACTCAGACCGCCAAGAAGCTGCATCTTTCCCAGCCCTCGGTCAGCATTCAGATCAAGGATCTTGAGGATGCATTGAATGTCAGGCTCTTTGACCGTATCAGCCGCAGGATCGCGCTGACCGAGGCGGGCAAGGTCTTGTATGATTATGCCAGCCGCATCTTAAGTCTCATTGATGAGACTCAGGCCGTGATGAGTGAATTTTCTTCCGGCGATATGGGCAGGATCGTCATTGGCGCCCCTAATACCATCGGCGTGTATATCCTGCCGCGCTACCTGGGCGAATTCAAGGATGCCTACCCTAAGGTGGAGATCGCCCTGCTCACCCTGAACCGGCATGAGGCCATCGAGCAGGTTTTGGCCGCCGAGGTCGATTTTGCCTTTATTCAGGAACCTCCGCGGCATGCGGATCTTGAATCCAAATTCTTCATGCGCGACGAACTCGTTTTCATCTGTTCCCCCAAGCATCCCTGGGCCAAGCTTGACCACCTCACTCCTTCCATGATCAAACACGAGCTTGCCCCCATGATCGTGAGGGAAGAAGGATCAGGGACGCGCGATATCGTTGACATGATGGGCAAGAAGTTCGGGGTGACGCCCAGGGTGGCCATGGAGCTTTCCAGCACCGAGGGCATCAAAGGCGCCGTGGAAGCCAATCTTGGCCTGGCCGTACTCTCAAAGAATGTCGTCAAGCGTGAAGTCATGGATCATCGGCTGGTGGCGTTAAGCGTAGCCGGGATTGACTGCCATCGTGATTTCTACATCGTCCGCAATAAGAAACGCACGTTCATGTCGCTCTTGGGCAAGTTCTACGAATTCATGCTCGAACGCCGGCAACTCTCCAACTCGGTGGGGTAGTCCGGATGCGCCTTGGCCGCCGGTGAACCGACATCCTCTTCCGACGGCCTTAAGAAGGTTTCCGTGTGTCATGACATGCTGCGCCGACCTCTTGACTCTATCCAGCCGGGCGTTATTACAAATACATGCATGAGATATGCGGGGCCGGTGTATCCGCCGGAGGATTTCAGCCTTCGGGAAAGGAGCCGATTATGATAAACTTGGATGTTTCCAAGGAAGAACTGTCGCTGATCGAGATGTTGCTGGCCAGGGAAGAAGCCCAGACGCGTATCGAGATCCATCATGCGCGTCGGTCGTTCGACTACCGGGAATATCTGAAAACCAGGGAAAAAGAACTTCACGATCTCCTGGGAAAGGTTCAGAAGCTTTTGCCTGAAGGATTCTCGTGCTGATCCCGGATTGACTTTGGGCGCGGCGTAAACCTATATCCCTGTTCGCGAAGGACGCCATGATGGTTGTCCTTGCCGCGCCGTAGCGTGAGACCACTATCATGCGCGGCACCCTTGCAGACCATTCCGAATGGGTGTCAATACCGACTTTTTATGCTGCCATATAGAATGAATCATCAATGTTTGTTTCCTTGACAGTGAAAGATGAAAAATGATAATTTGCCGATCTTAAAACTAGAGCAATAGGAGCACGTATGCTGGAGATCAGGTTTCATGGGAGAGGCGGACAAGGGGCGGTCACCTCGGCTGAACTGATAGCAATCGCCGCCATCGGCAAGGGCAAATTTTCCCAGGCCTTCCCCAGTTTCGGTCCGGAACGCAGGGGTGCGCCGGTTGTGGCTTTCTGCCGTGTAGATGACAAAAAGATCCTCATCCGGGCCAAGGTCTATGAACCCGATGTGGTGGTGGTGCTTGATCCCGGTCTCTTGACCCTGGTCGATCCCACGGAAGGATTAAAACCCGACGGGACGCTCATCATCAACAGCAAGAAGAGCTATGAGGAGATCATGAATTCATGCAGTTTCTCCTGCCGGGTGGGTATCGTGGACGCCAACAAGATCGCCCAGGAAGAGCTTGGACGCGTCATCGTCAACACCACCATGCTGGGCGCGGTCATGAAGGCCACGGGGATCCTGGCGGTCGATGACATCCGCGGGGCCATGTTGGATCGGTTCGGCCCCAAGCTGGGCGAAAAGAACATGAAGGCCCTGGGACGGGCCTATGCTGAGCTCACGATAAAGGAGTAGGACCGTGGCAAAACCGATGAATAAGATTGCATGGCAGGAACTCGAAGTTGGAGCGGCGGTCTCTGAGGTCGGCAACGCCCGGGAATACAAGACCGGTACGTGGCGATCGCTCCGTCCAGTGGTAAACAAGAACCAGTGCATCCGCTGCGGCGTTTGCTGGTTGTTCTGCCCCGATACGTCCATCGTGCACTCGCCGGAGGGGCATTTCGAGGCCGATCTGGAATACTGCAAGGGGTGCGGCATCTGCGCGCGCGAATGCCCGGTGGGCTGTATCACCATGGTGGCTGAGGAGGAATGATCATGGCAAAAGAACGTAAAGGCATCGAGGTATCGCTCGCCATCTCCGAAGCAGTCGGCCAGGCCGATTGCGACGTGATCAGCGCCTATCCTATCACCCCACAGACCCATATCGTGGAGCATCTTTCCGAGATGGTGGCCGAAGGTCACCTGGACGCGGAGTTTATCCCGGTCGAGAGCGAGCATTCGGCCATGAGCGTCTGTTGCGGCTCGGCGGCAGTGGGCGCGAGGACCTTCACCTCCACGAGTTCCCAGGGCTTGGCCCTCATGGCGGAGATATTCTACATCACTTCGTCGCTGCGGCTGCCAGTGGTCATGGCCCTGGCCAACCGGTCGTTGTCCGGTCCCTTGTCCATCTGGAACGACCACACCGACACCATGATGGTGCGCGACGCGGGCTGGATCCACATCTTTGCCGAGAATGGCCAGGAGGCTTACGACCATGTGTTCTGGTCGTTCCGCGTGGCCGAAGACGCGGGCGTTATGCTGCCCGTGGCGCTCAACCTGGACGGCTTCATCATGACCCATATGATCGAACCCGTGGAATTCGAGGACGATGCTCTCATCAAAAAGTATTTGCCGGAGTACAAGATGAAAGGCGCCTTGCATCCCGATAACCCGGTTTCCATGGGCTGTTTCGCCATGCCGGAGATGTATACCGAGACGCAGATGGCCCGCGAGCAGGCTCTGCTGAATTCCTATCCCACCTGTCTCAAGGCCTGGGAGGAGTGGGCCGCCCTGACCGGCCGGCATTACCACCCCATCGAGACCTACCGTGCGGACGACGCCGAGTACTGCATCGTCACCATGGGCTCCTTCGGCGAGACCGCCATGGGGGCCGTGGACGCGCTCAGAGCCGAGGGCGAGAAGGTCGGGCTCATCAAGATCAGGCTGTGGCGGCCGTTCCCGTTTGATGATTTCGTCAAGGCCGCGGCCGGCAAGAAAACCCTGATCGTTTTGGACCGCGCCATCAGCTTCGGCGGCCCCGGCGGCCCCGTGGCGCTTGAATTGCGCAGCGCCCTGTATAAAACACCAGGCGCCCCTACCATCGTTAACTATGTAGCCGGCCTGGCCGGAAGGGACGTGGCCGTGAACGATTTCAAGCACATCATCCTCGAAGGCAAGGCCAAGGCAGCCAAGGGCGATACCGGCGGGTATACCCTCTACGGTCTGCGAGCTTAAAGGAGCTTATCCATGGACAAATTTTCGGTTTTCTCTTCGCGCCTGGTTGAAAAGGCGGAATATTTCACCTCCGGCCATCGTGCCTGTCAGGGGTGCGCCGAGGCGCTGGCGGTCAGGCTGGTCATGAAGGCCTTGGGACGCGATACCATCGTGGCCATGTCCACGGGTTGCATGGAGATCATCTCCTCGCCCCTGCCCACTACGGCCTGGCGCGTGCCCTGGATCCACGTGGCCTTCGAGAACTCCTCGGCCGTGGCCAGCGGTTGCGAGGTGGGCATGAAGGCTATGATGCGCAAAGGCAAGCTGCCCCAAAAGAAGATCAACTTCGTGGCCATGGGCGGCGACGGCGCCACGGCCGACATCGGCATGGGTCAGCTCTCCGGCGCCTTGGAGCGCGGGCATGACATGATCTATGTCTGCTATGACAACGAGGCCTATATGAACACCGGCATCCAGCGCTCAAGCTCCACGCCCTGGGGCGCCAGCACCACCACGAGCCCGGCCGGCAAGAAGTCCATCGGTCAGCATACGCAGAAAAAGGATATGGCCAAGATCGCCATCGCGCACAATGTACCCTACGTGGCCACGGCCTGTTCAAGCTTCCCCTTCGATCTTATGGACAAGGTCAAGAAGGCGGCCGCGACTCCCGGTCCGGCCTATCTGCATGTCATGTCGGTCTGCCCCACGGGCTGGCGCATTCAGCCCGAAGAGGCCATCAAGTACGGCCGCCTGGCGGTCGACTCCTGTGTGTTCCCGCTCTATGAATGCGAGAACGGCAAATATCGCCTGACCTACCAACCGGGCCATATCCAGACCATCAACGAGTATATCAAGGGGCAGGGACGCTTCCGGCACCTGACCCCGGCCGATATCGAGGCCATTCAGGCCCGCACCACCGCGGATTACGAAAAGCTCCTGAAGCTTTGTGATGAGGGTTAATGCAATGATAGACGTGAACAAAGTCGACGAGATCATCAACCGCTACGACAAATCGGAAGAGTCGCTGCTCGCCATCCTGCAGGACTTCCAGCGCGAGTTCTACTATGTGCCCGAGGAAGGCATGCGTCGCTTGAGCGAGGTCATGGCGGTGCCGCAGAGCAAGATCTACGCTATGGGGACCTTTTACAAGGCCCTCTCGCTCACCCCGCGGGGCAAACATACCGTCAAGGTCTGCACCGGCACGGCTTGCCACCTCAAAGGCGCCACCCAGATCCTCGAAACCCTGGAGCGCGAGCTCAAGGTCAAGCGCAACTCCACCACCGCGGACGGTGAGTTCACGGTCGAATGCGTGAACTGCGTGGGCGCCTGCGCCATGGCGCCGGTGACCGTGGTGGACGAAGACTATTACGGTCAGACCCGGGCCTCCAAGGTCATGGACGTTCTGAAAAAATACAAGTAGAGGGCCAAGTGCATGGGAGCGATAACCTCGATTGAACAGTTAGGGAAATACCGGGAGCAGGTCGCGGCCAATACCAAGACCGATCTGCCCACCGTGCTGGTATGCTTCGGGACCGGCTGCCAGGCCAACGGCGCACGGCCCGTGGCCGAAGCCTTCTCCAAAACCATTGCCGAGCAGGGCCTCAAGCTGGATGTGAACATCGGCATCAAGACCACCGGCTGCCACGGCTACTGCGAAAACGGACCGCTCGTGGCTTTGAAGCCCCAGGGCATCCTGTACCTCAAGGTCAAGCCCGAGGATGTGGCCGAGATCGTGGAGAAGACCATCAAGGCCGGCCAGGTCGTGGAGCGCTTGATCTATAAAGACAAGACCACGGAACAGACCATTGCCAAGTATCAGGAAATCCCCTTCTATAAATACCAGCATCGCATTGCGCTTAAGAATATCGGCGCCATCGATCCCACCAATATCGATGACTATATCCTGGCGGGTGGTTATGCCGGCCTTGCCAAGGCGCTCAAGATGGAACCGGACGCCATCATTTCCGAAGTGGAGCGTTCAGGCCTGCGCGGTCGTGGGGGCGGCGGCTTCCCCGCCGGGACCAAGTGGCGCTCGTGCATGGCGGTTAAGAGCGATACCCGCTATGTCATCTGCAACGGCGACGAGGGCGACCCGGGCGCGTTCATGGACCGTTCGGTCATGGAAGGCGACCCGCATGCCGTGATCGAAGGCATGATCATCGGCGCCATCGCCGTGGGCGCCCATAAAGGGTATCTCTATGTGCGCGACGAATACCCCCTGGCGGTCAAGAACCTTAAAATTGCCATCGACGCGGCGCGCGACAAGGGCCTCCTGGGCGAGAACATCCTGGGCAGCGGCTTTGCCTTTGACCTCAAGATCAGCCGCGGCGGCGGGGCCTTTGTCTGCGGCGAATCATCGGCCCTGATGCGCTCGGTGGAGGGCAACGTGGGCGAGCCGCGCGCCAAGTACATCCGCTCGGTCGAGAAAGGCCTCTACGACGAACCCACGGTGCTCAACAATGTCGAGACCTGGGCCAACGTGCCCGAGATCATGGTCAAAGGCGCGGACTGGTATGCCAGCCTGGGCACCAAGGGCTCCAAGGGCACCAAGGTCTTCTCGCTGGTGGGCAAGGTCAACAACACCGGTCTGGTGGAAGTGCCCATGGGCATTTCCGTGCGCGAGCTGGTCGAGAAGATCGGCGGCGGGATCTTGGGTGGCAAGAAATTCAAGGCCGTGCAGACCGGCGGTCCCTCGGGCGGCTGCATCCCCGAACACCTCTCCGACCTGCCGGTGGACTTTGACAGCCTGACCGAGGTCGGCAGCATGATGGGCTCGGGCGGCATCATCGTCATGGACGAAGAGACCTGCATGGTTGACGTGGCCAAGTACTTCACCAACTTCCTGGTGGGCGAATCCTGCGGCAAGTGCACCCCCTGCCGCGACGGTCTGCCGCGCATGCTGGACATCCTGACCGGCATTACCGAAGGCAAAGGCAAGGAAGAGGACATCGCGGCCCTGGAAGAGCTGTGCGAGGTTATCTCCTGGGGCGCTCTGTGCGGCTTAGGCACCTCGGCCCCCAACCCGGTCTTGTCCACCATCAAATACTTCCGCGACGAATACGACGCCCATATCAAGGATAAGAAATGTCCGGCCGGGGTGTGCAAGGCGCTTATTACCTACTCAATCGATGCTGAGGCCTGTACCGGCTGCACCCTGTGCGCCAAGAAATGTCCGCAGAGCTGTATCAGCGGTGAGCGCAAAAAGGCCCATGTCATTGATGCCGGCAAATGCATCAAGTGCGGCGTGTGCAAGGACGTGTGCAACTTCAATGCTGTGAGGATCGCATAACATGGAAAAAGTCAGCGTGATCATCGACGGGAAAACGGTTGAAGCCGTCAAGGACCAGTGCGTGCTGGATGTAGCGCGCGAGAACGGGATCTACATCCCGTCCCTGTGTTACAATCCCGAGGTCAAGTCCAGCGGCGGCGCCTGCCGCGTATGCCTGGTCGAGGCCCATCAGGGCGGCAAGATGCGGCTGGTCACCTCCTGCAACTATCCGGTGCGCAAGGGGCTGGAGATCAAGACCGACACGCCGTTCGTACACAAGATTCGTAAAGGGGTCTTGGAGCTGCTGCTCTCCCGTGTGCCGGACTCGGACGTTATCGCCGACATGGCCGCCAAAGAGGGCTTGACCGAAACCCGTTTCCGCAAGGATGAGGGCGAGAATAACCGCTACAAGTGCATCTCCTGCGCCCTGTGCACCAATGTGTGCGCCGAAGTAGTGGGCGTATCCGCCATCTCCATGGAGGACCGCGGCGCGGATAAAAAGCCCGCCACCCCGTATCACAAGCCGTCGGATGTCTGCATCGGCTGCGGCGCGTGCGTCTATGCCTGTCCGACCGGCGCCATCACCATGAAGGAAAAGGGCGATGTGCGCCGCATCTGGTCCAAGGACTTCAAGATGATTTGTTGCAGCGTTTGCTCCACCCCGTATATCCCCGAGGCTCAGGTGGACTGGATCGTGAAAACGACAGGGAAAGACCGGACGTTCTTCGACAAGTGCCCTGACCACAGATGAATCGTGCTGCGCGTCAGAACTTCACAGACCTTCGTCACTCCTCATCGTAGGAGCTGCGGCGTACGTTCAAGTACGCCTCGCTCCACGATTCCGGTGCTCCTCGGTCTGCTTTGTTCTGACGTACAGCACATCAAAAATAAGAAGTAGAAAACACACGGCATGGAATATCGAACCCATGCCGTATTTTATTAAACAGGGGGAGGCGAGTATGGGTGTTGTCATGGATATCGTCTATGAAGGCCAGTTGAACTGCACTGCCACACACGGACCTTCCGGGAGCTGTCTCATGACCGATGCGCCGGTGGACAACGGCGGCAAGGGAGAAGCCTTCTCTCCCACCGACCTGGTGGCGACCGCCTTGGGGACTTGCATGGTCACCATCATGGGCAAGGTGGCCGAGCAGACCGGCCTCGACATCAAGAGCACCCGCATCCAGGTTATCAAGGAGATGACCGCCGCTGGGCCCCGGCGCATCAAAGAGCTCACCGTGAAGATCGATCTGCCCGCCGGACTTAAGTTGAGCACAGTGGACAAGCGCAAGCTCGAGGCCGCGGCCAATACCTGCCCGGTCAAACAGAGCCTCCATCCCGATATCGACGTGCGGATGACATTCGTGTATCCGGAATAAGAAAAGACCATAGAGCAACCTTGTGCCAGTATCGAATGACTTCGTGCCAAGAAGTGGATTCTTGGATCGGGAGCCTCCCATTATAGATCGCATCCGGATAGAGAAACTTTTCATGACTCGATGAAGTCCATGTTTATCGCAGAGATCTGCATTTTGGCTGGAGCTGTGAGTCCTAATAGGAACATGCACTCTGCCTTGCCATACAGCATGCATATATTTCTGTTTGCTATCTGCATGCTAGCTCGAAACGATCGGTTTCTTCAAAGTATGTACGGTCATGCAAAACTCTATTTTTTCCTGGAAGACTCGTTATTCCCCAGGCCTATACTTTCTAGGATTGGATGGAACTTTGGTTTACTTTCCATATACTTTATGATAATATCCTAATAGGTGGAATTATGCTGCTCAATCGGTAATAAGTGGAATCATTGGGGATGGTTTTTACATGAAATGGCATTTGATATCGAAATTAGTTGATTTATCGGCCATCTTTATTGGGTAATATCATGGACAGCTTTCCGCTTATTGCTCTGTTCACTAAGTAGCGAACACATAATCGTAAAAGAAAGAATAAAGGCGGTTAAATGAACAGAATCCTTGTGACAGGCCTTTCATTAGGTAAAGAAGCAGATGCTTGCCAAGCATGCAATTTTGATTTCGAATGGCTCGTGCGTTATCCATCTATTTTTTTGTGGGCTGACGAAATATTAGTATCCGGAGCCACCTGGAAAACCATCACGGAATGTCATTGGCCCTCTCCTGAGATAGGAACCAGTCTCAAGTTAATATTTGAGATTATTCAATCCGAAGGCATGGTGAAGATATTTGATCCCACGGAAGTAATAACAAATGAGATACGTGATGATTTATATGCTCAGGTAGAAAATGATCGTTTGCAGTTAAGTAAAGTATTTCCAGAGCATGCAAAGCTAGGAGATGATGAGAGTGTACCTGGCCAAATATTACTTGATGGAAGTGAGTATTGCTCTCCCTTTATTTGGTCAGTATACGCCGGCATTCTTCTGGCAAGATATTGGAAGGCCCAAGGATTATTCAGTAGTACGGTTTTCAATTTTGTTCGCTATAAATACGGTTTAACTGGTTATTCTAGCCAATCTCATCCAGGTATTCCAGCCAGTTTCCAGACTGTGTTCGATGCATATCTCCCCAATACCCCTCTCCTTCCTGAGTATGTTACCATTTCTCGTGATCAATGCTCGGATTGCACAAAAGAACAAATTTGTAAAGATACATACCTTAATTCAGTTGAACAGAACGTAAAACAACTTCTCAATTGGCGACAACGAGACGAGATTCAACAATTGTGTGGCGTTGTTGAAAATATTGTTACTATACGTAACCAGTCTGGCATAATAGATCCAAATGATATCATTTCAGATGTCCGTGATACCGAGAATAAACTCCGACGAAGAGTTTATGGTGCATTTCCAAAAGTTCAACGGTGGGCTAATATCGCAACTATGCTCTCTATTCCTGTGGCAGTTGCAGGTCTTGCTTCTTCTGAGTCCCTTATAACCCTTACGGCAGCATCGGTCGCTGGAGCATCAAAAATCACGGAAGAATTCCTTAAACTATTATCGAGCAAATACAATTGGATCGGTTTTCATTCGAAAAATGTTGCTAAACATGAATAACATCGAGCTTCTGTGAGACTGCACGTTATGATCTCTGGTTATTATCAGAATAGCATGCCATGCACTCCTAAAGTCAATATATTGGCACGAAAGTTATCATTTATCTGTCTCATTAAAAGCTGATATCTCTTGAGGTTATCGGAGGTTGGACCGTAGTACATGTTGCAGATGGATATCACAAGATAAAGCCTGCAGACCTAACGGCTCCATAATTTACAAAACATGTTTCAAAGTATAGCACTCATCGCATCAACCGGGGCTTCCGTTGTAAACCCGGAAGCCCCGGTTCGCTTCTCACCTTGAAGTTTTAATGCACGTCACTATTTACAGCATGGCGCACGAGATGAAGCAGCCGCCCGACGAGCCGCCGCCATCGGAGCCGCTGCTCGCGGCCTTACTCTGTTCTGATGAAGACTCGGATGATTCCTCGCCGCCGGCACTTGATGCCGTAGCCGGGTCCGTGTCTTCCATGAGATAGGTATTGGCCGCGGCGAATTCCTGGTAGACCGTGCCTTTGGTCGCGGTGATCCATTTCCAGGTGCTGTCTTGGCCCGTGGCTGTGGTCGTGGTGAAGTCGAGTTTGGCCGGGTGGCTGCTGTCGATCACCAGGGTATTATCGGAGGGGATCAGGTAGGGCAGGAGGTGCGGGACATCGGAGTTCGAGATGCTCACGCGGATACGGTGGCCGGCCTTGAATACGTTGCAGGTGGGCCAGAGTTCCACCACGTAGCGATAGACCGTGCCTTCGTCGATCATGGAGAACTGCGGGTGGGAGGCGTTAAAGGTTTCCTGGTAATAATAGGGATAGAACGGTTTGTAGCCCGGATCGGTGGCGGTGGGGTTTTTCGGATCGTACGGCCGCTGCGAGGCGCCGAGCCAGCCCGAGGTAATATTGCGGGCGCGGCCGCCCTCGAACACGTCGTTCAATTCCACCACCCATTGGACATCGCGCCGGTTGATGAGGTCCAGGAGCAGGTTGCCGTCGCTGATGTTGAACAACTTCTTGATCGAGGCCACGGTGTCATCGACCTTGTCCTGGGTCAGGGGGTCGGTGAACTTGGTGCTGGCCCAGAAGGTGAGCGTCATGGGACCCACGATTTCCACATCTTGCTGCAGCTCGTCCGTGGAGAAGGTCAGCACGCCGACCTCGTCCTTGCGCTCGTCCTCATACGGGGAGATCTGCTCGTTGTTGTAACCGAACATGTACTGAAAGATATCGTAGAACATGTCCAGCATGCCCATGAGCCAGCGCGAGTCGGAGCGGGATACGAGCCCGTGCAGATCCGTAGGATCGTGTTTGAGCACCGGGCTGACCGAAGCAGGGTAGTCCAGGCTGCTGACCTGGGACGCATCAACCAGGGCGTAGTTGTTGGCCGCATTGTCAGTCGCGAACCAGTCGCCCTCCACCTTGGAAGCGGCACGTTTGGAAAGGCAGTATGTCTTGGACTGGGTGCGGGAAGACGCCAGGGGCCATGTTTTTTCCGCGCGCCAGCGGTCCTCGCCCATGACATAGAGCAGCACCGGGAATTCGCTCATGAAGGGATCAATCTTGCCCTGGATCTTCCAGTCGAACCAGCGGGCGGCCACATTGCCGATCGTCAGATCGTTCAGGCCCAGACCGAAGGCGCCGGTGGCATGATACCAGGGCCCTATGACCATGGCCTTGTCACCCACGGCCTGATTGGCCAGGCCGTACTGGTAGCATTCCGAGGTGCCCATGGTAAAGATATCGTACCAGCCGCCTACCATGAAGACCGGGAGTTTGGCCGGGATGACGTGCGTGCCTTCCTCGATGGGCACGCCGGTGTCATAGACCCAGCCGTTCTTGGGTTTAACCGGGAAGTACAGGGCCGCTGACTTTTGTTTGTACCAATCGCAGTAATAGATATGCTCGGGGTCCATGACCCAGCCAACGGTGGTGGCGATATTGTTCCAGTGCTCGAGCCAGACCTTGCCGGCATCGGTCGGTACTGCTAATGGGTCGCCGGCCAGCACGGGAGTCATGATGGTAAGCAGGTCGGTTAAGACCAGCCAGGCGGCCATGAATTCAAAATCCATGTTGCCGCCGTGCGCCACGACGATGCGATAGGGATCGCTCATGGGAACAAAGGGGAAGAGGGCCTTCAGGTGCGTGGGTACGCCCGCTGCATTACGCTCGCAGAGTCCGGCCGCCAGGAATTGCGTTATGCCCAGGTAGGATGGGCCGTACATGCCGACCAAGCCGTTGGACCACGGCTGGGACGGGATGAACTTGTCGACCACATAGGCCACGTCGTGGTGCTCAGGCGGGCCGAAGGCCGACCAGCTGCCCTCCGATGAGCCGCTGCCGCGGATGTCGAAGCAGAAGACATTATAGCCGTGCACGAGAAAATGCATGCCCAACAGGATGGTGATCTCGCGGCGGTAGCAGGTGGAGATAAGAATGGTCGTGCGCGGGGTATTATCAAGCGGGTCCGAGGTCGGCTTTAAAAGAGCGCCCCACAGAGTGACTGCGGGCATGACTTCAGGTACGCCCAGGTTGTTGATGCGGGTCTTGGCCGGGACAGAGATGGGAACGTTGATCTCTACCGTCACGTCCTTGATGCCTAGGCCCTGGATGGCGGATTTCAAGACAACGGCTTCCGTGTCGGCGAGAGCTCCGGCGATAAGGGTGGCGGGGAACAGAACGATACAGGTTGACCAAACGGTCAAAACAAGAATGGTTCTTCGCATACCTTCCTCCTAGGTGCTTATCTTCTGACTGAATGCCATTTGTGGAACAATTAATTGCAATACAATGGAGTTAAAAATAACGATAAACTCCTATGGTGTCAAGTAAAACTCCACAGAGAAAACATGCATGGCCGAATGCTTGCGATATGCACGGGTTGCTACGAGATGCGTTCCACCGAGAAATAAAAGGTGTTGAGGGCATAAGATCCCAGTCGAAAAACCCCGCGGCCCAGGTAGAAGCCGGGTTGGAGCATCTTGAGCTCATCGTTTAAGCCTTTGAGCCAGAAAGGGTTGCCCGGCCGGTTGTAGTTGATCCTCAGCACCTGCTGGCCGTCGCCCAGGATGGACTGCGCATCCTCGGTAATGAAGTCGCCGATCTTGATCAGGCCCAGGAACTCGTTGAAGCCGCCCCCTTTTGTGGACACGTCGTTGGGAAAGAACTTGCGATGCGAGAAAAAGCGGATATCGGGCAGGATGCCCGTCACCAAACGGACGGCATAGTAGCCCTTGAGTTCCGTGGACAAAGGTGTCGTTCCTGCGGCAAAGGCCTCCTTGAGACTGTGATAATCGCCCCAGCGCATAATCCCTCCTTTAAGCAATACATGCATTTTGATGCAGCACTTCAAGATATCATTTCAAAGCATCCATGACCTTGGGTACTGTCTCCTCCGGGCTGATCTTGTAAAAGGCCCCCCGGATTATTCCCTGCTCATCGATGAGAAAGACCGAGCGGATGATGCCCTCGACCTTCTTGCCGTACATGGTCTTTTCGCCGAATGCGCCATAGGCCTTGGCGATTGCGCGGTCGGCGTCGGAAAGCAGGGTGAAGGTGAGGGACTGCTTGTCCGAGAACTTCTTTAAGGATGCCGGGCTGTCGGGGCTGACGCCCATGGCCCGCACCCCACGGCTTTTCAATTCCGTCATGGCGTCCCGGACCGAGACGGCCTGTCTGGTGCAGCCTGATGTACCGGCTTTGGGATAGAAATAGAGCATCACCATGGAGCCTTTCAAGTCCTTCAGCCGGACCGGCTTTCCGTCCTGATCCGGCAGGGTGAAGTCCGGGGCCTGATCGCCTGGGTTGAGCCTCGCCATGACCTCTCCTTCTCAGACAGTTGATGGATGTATTATAAACATTCTTGCGACTGCTGTCATGGTAATAACTCATGCACATTGCGCTTGACGAAGGACTCGGCGAGGCGTATTTAACCAAACAGTTAAACCAACCGTTTAGATAAACCGTACGGTTGAAGCGGGAGGGGCCATGCAGCACGCCCAGAGCGAGAAGAAGGGGGAGACGCGCGAGCGCATCATCCAGGCCGCCAAGGACGTGTTTGCCGAACAGGGTTTTGCCGGCGCCCGGGTGGACGAGATCGCAAGCCGCGCCGGCGTCAATAAGGCCGCCCTGTATTACCACATCGGCGACAAACAGGCCCTGTATGCCGAGGTGCTGCACGACGTGATCGGGGCCACGGCCGCGCGGCTCTCCATGGATATCGCCGCGCAAACCGATCCCGAGGAAAAGTTAAGGGCTTATATTCGCAGTTTCGCCGCCGCCCTTGACGCCAATCCCCAGATGCCCCGCATCATGATGCGCGAGATCGCCTCGGATGGGGTGAACCTGCCCCAGGTCTTTTTTGATGATATAGCGCTGATCCTTCAATCGGTTGCGGGCATCATCGATGAAGGCGCCAGGGTCGGGGTGTTTGTCAAGACCGTTCCGGTGCTGGTTCACACCATGACCGTGGGCGCCCTGATCTTCTCCAAGCTGATCGGACCCATGGTTATGTCGCATCCCCGTATCCGGGAGGCGGTCAAAGACATGGATGATGATTTCCTGGACCACAGCAATGCCGAGATTGAACGTCTGGTCCTAAGGGCCATCAAACAAACCGAATCCCCAAGGAGGTAGCCATGCGTGCGGTTCTGAACACTCCCCTAACCACCATTGCTCTTCTGCTCGCTTTAGCCGGACCGCTCTGGCCGGCGCAGCCCGCTGAGATCCTGACGCTGGAGGAGAGCGTCGCCATAGCCACCCGGCAGAGCCTGAGTATCTTGAGCGCGCAGGAGGCGGTCCTGGCGGCCGAATCGCAGCGCAAGGAGGCCTTTACCTCCTTCCTGCCCAAAGTCAGCACCAGTTACACCTATACCCTTCTGAACCGTGACCCGCATTCCTATTTCCAGGGGTTCCCGCCGTTGGTGGCGCCGGGATATATGACCGTCGGGACCAGGGATAATTACACCTGGGCTTTCGATGTCAGACAGCCGCTCTTTGTCGGCGGCGCCATCCGCGAGAACTATGCGGCCACCCGGCTGGGCGTGGAAATCGCGGACTTTGAGACCCAGGCCCGCACGCTGGATACCATCCTGCTGGTCAAGAGCGCCTATTTTTCTATTCTGAAGGCCGAGCGGGTACTGGAAGTCGCCCGTCAGTCCGAGGCCCTGCTGCAGGCCCATCTCGATAATACGCAGGGCTTTTATGACGTGCAGATGATAGCGCGCAACGACCTGCTGCGCGCCGAGGTTGAACTGGCCAATGGCCGCAAATACGCGCTGCATTCCGCCAATGCCGTAGAAATGGCCAAGTCTCAATTCAACATCATCCTGCGCCGTCCCATCAACACCGCGGTCGAGGTTCAGGATACCATGAATGCGCTGCCGCCGGTTCCTTCCCTGGATGAATGCCTGGCAGAGGCGGAAAAGAACCGCGTCGAGATCAAGGCCGCCGACCTTAAACTCCGGCAGAGCAGGGGCGCGGTGCGCATCGCCCAGAGCGAATATTACCCAAACTTAAACGCCGTAGGCCATTTCCAGCGCTTCGGCGACAAGCCCGATGTCACCGGCACGCTCTACCAGGATAAGGAAAGCTGGTATGTCTCGGCCGCGGCCAGTTGGACCTTCTGGGAATGGGGCCGCACCAAGGACCGCGTCGATGCCGGAAAAGCGCGCGCCAACCAGATGGAGTACGCCCTGGCCGATACCCAGGATCAGGTTCGGCTCGAGGTCAAGCGCAGCTGGCTGGAGCTCAAGGACGCCGAAGAGCAGGTGGCCGTGACGTTCAAGGCCATTGCGCAGGCCGAAGAAAACTTCCGCATCAGCCAGGAGCGCTACAAGGAGCAGGTGGGAACCGCCACCGAGGTCCTGGACGCACAGACTCTGCTCACCCGGGCCAAGGCCGATCATGCCAACGCCCTGGGCGATTATCAGATCGGTTACGCCAGGCTGGAGCGTGCCATGGGTATAGCGCGTTCTTAAGTGACAAGGAGGGGTCTTATGCGTAAACGCATCGCTTTCGTCGTCTTCATCCTGCTCTTAGCCGGTGTGGGAGGTATGGTCTATTATGGACAATACCAGAACAAGCACGCCGAACTTTTCTATTCCGGCACCATCGAGGCCACCAACGCCAACCTGGCCTTCCAGGTTTCCGGCCGTGTCATGGCGGTCAAGGCCGCTGAGGGACAGAGTGTGGCCAAAGATCAGGTCCTGGCCGAGCTCGATGCCGCCGAGTACCAAGCGCGCTACGACCAGGCCCAGGCCAATCTCGAGAAGGCCCTGGCGGCCAAAGAACAGCTCGAAACCGTGCTCAAGATCTCGAAAACCACCATGCCGGCCGATGTACAGAGAACCCGGGCCAGCCTTGAGAGCGCCCGCGACGTGCTGAACGACGCGAAAAAGAATGCTGCCCGCTATGAGGAGCTCTTTCGCCGCGGGGTGGTAACCCAGAAGGAACGTGATACGGTGCGGCTGAATTACGACAACGCCGAACGCCGGGTCGTAGAGGCCCAGACCCTTGTCGATCAGGCGAGGGCGAACTTGAAACGCATCACGGTCACCGAGCAGGAGATCAAGACCGCGGCCGCCCAGATCATGGCGGCCCAGGCGGCTCGCGATCAGGCTGATCTGCAGCTCGAATACACCCGCCTGCGCTCGCCCATCAGCGGCATTCTCACCAGCCGCAATGTCGAGCCGGGCGAGGTGGTGAATCCCAGCCGCGAGGTCATGACGGTCTCCGACCTGACGCGTGTTGACCTCAAGATCTACGTGGACGAGACCGAGATCGCCAAGGTCAAACCGGGCCAGGGCGTGGATGTCAAGGTGGATACCTTCCCGGACAAGACCTATGCCGGCACCGTGGCGTATATCTCGCCCGAGGCCGAGTTCACGCCCAAGATCATCCAGACCAAGAAAGAGCGTGTCAAGCTGGTCTACCTGGTCAAGGTTTCCATCCCCAACCCCAACCTGGAGCTCAAGGCGGGTCTGCCGGGCGATGCCTATCTCCGCTGAGAACTTCGTAAGCGTTCAGGCCGTATCCCTGGCCTTCGGCCCCACCATGGCCGTGCGGGAGGTGTCTTTGAGCGCCCGCCGGGGCACCATCTGTGGTCTGGTAGGCTCGGACGGGGCGGGCAAATCAACTTTGCTGCGCATGATCGCCACCATGATCAGGCCGGATAAGGGACGGATCATGGTGGACGGCATCGACGTGGTGGCGGACAAGCCTAAAGTCAAACCCTTGATCGGCTACATGCCGCAGCGCTTCGGCCTGTACCAGGACTTGACCGTGGAGGAAAATATCGATTTCTTCCTGGACATCTTCGGCATCAAGGCAGCCGAGCGCCGGGCTCGCAAGGAACGCTACCTCGGCTTCTCGAACCTGCTGCCGTTCATGAGCCGTCAGGCCGGCAACCTCTCGGGCGGCATGAAGCAGAAGCTGGGCCTGGCCTGCGTGCTGGTGCATGAACCGCGCCTGTTGATCCTGGATGAGCCCACCAACGGCGTCGATCCGGTATCCCGCCAGGAGTTCTGGGAGATCCTGACCGAGATGCGCGGTCTCGGTATGACCATCCTGGTTTCCACCGCCTATCTGGACGAGGGCGAACGCTGCGACCTTCTGGCCCTCATGCATAAAGGGAGGACCATTAAGATTGCCACGCCGGATGAAATCAGGGCCGGTTTCGAGAGCCTGGAAGAGTCAATGATCGCGGCCATCCGTGCCGTGGACGGAGAACTTGAGCATGACACCTTCCAGCGCTGACGCCATTGTCGTCAAAGACCTGGAAAAACGCTTCGGTCAGTTCGTGGCCGTGAACAAGGTCTCGTTCAGCGTGGCCAAAGGCGAGATCTTCGGCTTCCTGGGTTCCAACGGCAGCGGCAAGTCCACCACCATCCGCATGCTCTGCGGCATCCTGACGCCCACTTCGGGCCGGGGCTTTGTGGCCGGGCACGATATCGTGAGTCAGGCCGAGGAGATCAAGCATGCCATCGGCTACATGTCCCAGAAGTTCTCGCTCTACGAAGACTTGAGCCCCTACGAGAACATCCGTTTCTACCTGGGGGTTTACAACGTGCCCCAGGCACAATGGCGCGAGCGCATCGATTGGGTCTTGACCATGACCCAGCTCACCGAAGTCCGCCACCGCGTAACCAAGGAGCTGCCTCAGGGGTGGCGTCAGCGTCTGGCTTTAGGGTGCGCCATGCTCCACAAACCCGAGATCCTCTTCCTAGACGAACCCACCTCCGGCGTGGACCCCATCACGCGACGGCATTTCTGGACCTTCATCCGTGGCCTGGCCGATGAAGGCATGACCATCTTTGTCACCACGCATTACATGGACGAAGCCACACACTGCGAGCGCATCGTCATGATCAACCTGGGCACGATCGTGGCCCAGGGTACCCCGGCCGAGATCATCAGAGAAGCCTGTCCGGACATTCCCCAGGCCGATCTGAACGCGGCCTTCATCCGCCTCATGGCCGGGAGCCGGGTATGAGTCCCCGCAGGGTCAAAGCCATTGTGCGCAAGGAGTTCTACCACCTCATCCGCGACTTCCGCAGCCTGTACCTGGCATTCATCATGCCGCTTATCCTGATTCTGCTTTTCGGCTACGCCCTGAGCCTGGATGTGGATAATGTCGAGACCGTGGTCGTGGACCAGGACCGCACGGACGCCAGCCGCGATTTTGTGCGCGCGCTGGATGCCAGCGCCTATTTCCATGTCGGCGTCCAACTGGGCGATGCCCGCGGCGTGGCTGAGGAGCTTGATCACGGCCGGGCCATGCTGGCCGTGATCATCCCGCCCGGTTGGGCCTCCGACATCCGCGCGGGCCGCGCGGCCCCCCTGCAGATCCTCTTGGACGGCAGCGACCCGAACTTCTCCAACATCACGCGCGGCTACATCACCTCCTTTACCGCCGCCTATGACCAGAAGCTGCTGCTGGAGTTCCTGAACCGCGGCGGTATGTCGTCCATAGAGCCGCCGGTGGAAGCACGGATACGCGTATGGTTCAACGAGGACCTGGAAAGCCGCAACTTCATCATCCCGGGCATCATCGCCGTGATCATCATGATCGCCGCGGCCATGCTGACCTCTTTGGTGATCGCCCGCGAGTATGAAAACGGCACCATGGAGACGCTCAAGTCCCTGCCGCTTTCAGCCGCTGAGCTGTTCCTGGGCAAGGCCATTCCCTATTTCTTCATTGCGCTCACCGACGTGCTCATCGCCGTGCTCATGGGCCAGCTGCTCTTCGGCATCGTCATGAAGGCCGGCTTCTGGCTCATGATCCTGGCGTCGAGCATCTATATTCTGGTGGCGCTCACCTTGGGGCTGTTCATCTCCACGGCCACCAAGTCCCAACTCCTGGCCAATCAGGGCGCCATCCTGATTACCTTCCTGCCCTCCATGCTGCTCTCGAACTTCGTCTTCCCGGTCTCCAATATGCCCAAGATCCTCCAGGCCTTGACCTATGTGGTGCCGGCGCGTTACTATATCGAGATCCTCTCCGGCATCTATCTCAAGAACCTCACCTTTATCCAGCTCTGGCAGGACTTCATGGTCCTGTCCATCATGTGTGTCCTCTTGGCTGGCTTGAACCTCAAGCTCCTGAAAAAGGAGGGCCTATGAACGGCTTGAGAATCCGCGAGCTGGTGCGCAAGGAGTTCATCATCCTCTTCCGGGATAAGCGCAACCGGCCGGTGGTGCTGTTCTTCCCCTTGATCCAGCTCTTCATCTTCGGCTATGTGGTCAACTACGACATAAAGCTCGTGCGCGTGGCCGTGATCGACCAGGCCCATACCCCCGAGAGCCGCAGTCTTATCCGGACTATCGAAAGCAACCCGACCTTTGCCGTTACGCGCTACCCCCAAGACCAGCAGGAGCTCGAGACCCTGCTCTTGAAGGGCAGGGTTGATTTGGGCGTCAAGATCGGACCGGATATGAGCCGGCGTATCCGGCAGGGCAAGAGTGCTGCTATCCAGATCCTGGCCGACGGCAGCATGAGCAACATGGCCGCCGTGCGCATCTCATACCTGGTGACGATCCTGGATACCTATAACCGCGCCATGATCAAGGAGCTGCACCCGCAAACGCTGGATTACGGACGGATAGACGCCCGCATCCGCACCTGGTACAACCCCAATTCCTACAGCCAGTACTTCTTCGTGCCAGGCATCGTGGCCTTTGTGGTCATGCTCATGTCCCTGCTCCTGACCTCGATCGCCATCATCCGCGAGCGCGAGGCCGGCACCATGGAGCAGCTTATCGTCACGCCCTTGAAACCCTTCGAGCTCATCCTGGGCAAGACCATCCCCTACATCATCATCGCGCTGGCCCAGATGGTCATCGTCATCATCATCGGCAAGCTGTGGTTCGGCATCCCCTTTGCCGGCAGCATGGGGCTCCTCTTCGCCGGGGCCTGCGTCTTTCTCTTGAGCACGCTGGCCATCGGACTCTACATCTCGACCGTGTCGAGCACCCAGCAGCAGGCCATGATGACCACCTTCTTCTTCATCATGCCCATCTTCATGCTCTCGGGCTTTGTCTTCCCCATCGCCAACATGCCCGAGGTCATCCAGTGGCTCACCTACCTGAACCCCTTGCGCTATTTCCTGGTCATCATCCGCGGCATCTTCCTCAAAGGCGTGGGCATGGACGTACTCTGGCCGCAGTTCCTGGCTTTGACCATTCTGGGCACGGTGCTCTTTACCGCCGCGACGCTGCGCTTCCACAAGCGCCTCGACTGATCATCATCCCATTTCGTATTCAAGCGGCAGATATGCTCACAACGGCAGATTGTATTTCAGGCCGTGCATTTTACCTATCAGCCAGAGGCTGAGCAGTCTGGGCAGGCTCACAGGCGCCAGGTTTACCGGGTTGACCCTGAGCCGTTTGGCGGCTATGTTCACGATATTGTCGCACCGGCCGCAGGTATCGAGGACATCCAGCCGGCGGTACTTGTCCTTCAGGCCGGGCAGGAGCTCGGCGCAGGCGCATTTGCCCAGCAGGATGATCGGCTCCACCAGGTTTTCCAGCGAAAGCGGGTCAAAGTTCTTGCCGGTCACGATGGTCAGCGGTCTGGCCTCCAGCTTTTCCGGTGAGGAGCCGTCATTCACGACCAGCTCCAGGACCTGTTCGGCGTGTCCCACGCAGCCTTCGTAACAGGCCCTTTCCCGGCCCTTTACAAAACGGATGCCTGTAGGGAAGTGGGTTTTGAATTCCCAGGGGATGCGCTCGGTTATAGGGGGAAGGTCGCCGTCAATGGTGATGCGGTCTATGTCCGCTATGCCCAGGCCCTGCTCGGCGGCCAGTTTCACGTGGAGCACCTCAGAAGGTTCGTACCCCATGATACGGGCCGCGACGGCATCGGCGGCCACGGTATCGCTTCCGGCGATGATACGGTCCTTGTCGAAGAGCAGATCGTTCACATAGCGACCCGCGGGCATGGGCCCCCTGGAGAGCACCTTGACGGCATCGATGATGGTGAAGTCCGGCTGCACGAAGCGGTAGATGTCCACGATCTTCTGGTGCAGGTCGTAGTTGTGGTGCCTGGCGCGGTCATCATCGTAGAGCAGGCCCATCTGGTTCTTCAGGCCGGAGGTCATCTGCGCCTGGCAATGGGCTTTGAGCACGGGCATATTCAGATAAAAGGCCTTTTCGCGTTCGGCGATAAGGTTCTGATACAGGATCTGCGGGAACGCATAGCGCTCATCCGGTTCTGGTCTTAGAACCACCTGTACGGAGTTCTCCTCGTCCAGGTAAAGACAGCGTGCTTTCATTTTTTTAACAAGCTTGTCGATGCCCGTGGCGGCAAAGCAAAGCCGGGTGAAGTTGCCCTGGGAGCAGTTGTCCATCACGTAGATGATCTTGCCTGGATCGAGCCCGCGGATATACCTGATGGCCGCTGCAATCAATGACGGAGACGTGAAAAGGTGCGGGTGGAAGTACACCGAATTCACCTTGATGAATACTGTCCGGCAGCTCATTAGTTTTCCGGTGATGTCGGGAAAGCCCTCCAAGACCGAGCGCACTGCGTCGTCGGGGCTTGTCCCCACCCGGCGCAGCATAACGCGGGCCGTGCCTCCGGCCTTGCTTTTTTCTGACGATCCCGTCCGGACCTCATATGTCATGGCGGTTTACCTCTCATTGAAAAATGCCGGCGCGGCGTCGGCGATGAACGATTGAACAAGGTGTTGATTCTGTACTATAATAAGCATGACCGGGATAGAATCAAGACAACCATGAGGACGCACTACCCCCAACAGAAAAGGAGCAGACCATGCCTGATATTTACCGGGAGCTGCAGCAGAGGCTGGATACCTATTCCATCGGGTTTCCCGCCACCGACTCAGGGATCGAGATCAAGATCCTCCAGAAACTGTTTACGCCGCAAGAGGCCGGACTGTTCCTCGCCATGAGCCCCATGGTCGAGACGCCGGAAGCCGTGGCAGGTAGGACCGGCCTGACGGCTGAAGAGACCGCCGCGCGGCTGGAAGACATGGCCGCCAGGGGCCTGCTTTTCAGGCTCAAGAAAGGGGGCGGGGTGCGCTATGGAGCGATCCCCTTCGTGCATGGCCTGATAGAGTTCAAGATCAAGGATATCGAGCCCGGGCTTGTCAGGTTGTTCCAGAGGTATTACAACGAGGGCTTCAGCCAGAACTTTTCAAAGGTCAACGGCACCTTCCTACGCACGATCCCGATTGGGCAGGCCATAACCCCGGAGCACCATATCGCGGCGCTTGACGATGTGGAAAAGATCCTTCAAGGCACTGATACGATCGTGGTCACCGAATGCATGTGCCGCAAAGGCAACGCCCTGCTCGGCCATGGGTGCGGCGGCCCCATCGAGGCCTGCTTCATGTTCGGGTCCATGGCGCGGTACTATATCGACAACGATCTGGGCCGGCAGGTCACGGCGGCCGAGGCCCTCGATCTGATCCGTCAGGCCCAGGCGGCAGGCCTGGTTACCCAGCCGTCCACCTCACAGAACCCCAATGGGTTGTGCAATTGCTGCGCGGACTGCTGCGGCGTACTCGCGGCCCTGAAAAAAACCCCCCGGCCGGCTGACATGGTCTACTCCAACCACTATTCCGAGATTCTCCTCGATGATTGCACCGGCTGCGAGGAGTGCGTGGCATCCTGCCACATGGCCGCGATCAGCATAGCCCCGGACGGAAAGGCCGCAATCGCGCGCGAGCGTTGCATCGGCTGCGGCGTCTGCGTGCCCCGATGCCCGGTTAGTGCGATTGCGCTACGCGCCAAGCCCGAGGCCGAAAGAAGGGTGCTCCCCAAAAACGCCTACGAGCAGATGATGCTCATGGCGGAAGAGCGAAAGAAGAATGTATAACGAGTACCGGTGACTCCTTAGGTTTGGATCACGCTTACTCCCCGGCTCGCCCATGGATCACCGCATTCAGAATGCATACCCCGAATGAGAGAGGATGGGTGGAGCTTGCGCAACCCATCGATTAAAGGTAAATGAGATGTATGAATGATGATGGGTTTCGCTGAGCTTCACAGTTGCTACGGGCTGTCCATATGATTTAGGAACTCCTCTCTTCTGCCAAGGAAACGAATGAAGTTATGACAATGGTCAGGAAGGAAGCAAAATTACTGAAATAAATGTAATTTCAGATCCGAATCATTTTGTCGTACCATCTCGTAAATATTGGACTTAAATGTTCCTCCGCGCCATTATGTAACCATACAACACGTAAGAACAAAACAGACCGCGAAGAGACGATGTCGTGGAACAAGAACAATTCGTCAGGATCGACGAATCGGACGTTTCCAAGAAACACCCGCAGGGCGTGGATCATGAATGCTCTGAGTCACAGTTCTGGTGCGCTGTACTTCACTGTATCAGATTGACAAAACCCGCGCCTTCATCTACGACAGCGGTGAGAAGAAAAACCTATGGATGAGATCCGCAACTTCAGCATCATCGCCCATATCGACCACGGAAAATCGACCCTGGCCGACCGGCTGATCATGCGCACCGGGGTGGGGGACGTGCGCACCTTCAAGGACCAGATGCTCGACAACATGGACATCGAGCGCGAACGCGGCATCACCATCAAGAGCCAGGCCATCACGTTGCCCTATACGGCCAAGGACGGCCGGACCTATCGCCTCAACCTGATCGACACCCCGGGTCACGTGGATTTCTCTTACGAGGTCTCGCGTTCGCTGGCCTCGTGCGAAGGGGTACTGCTGTTGGTCGATGCGGCCCAGGGCGTGCAGGCCCAGACCCTGGCCAACCTGTACCTGGCCCTGGAGCACAACCTGGAGATCATCCCGGTCATCAACAAGATCGACCTGCCCTCGGCCGACATCCAGCGCTGCCTGGAGGAGATCGAGATCGAGCTGGGGCTCGATTCGGACAAGGCCTTGCAATGCTCGGCCAAGGAAGGCATCGGCATCGACGAGATCCTGGAGGCCGTGGTTCAGCGCATACCGCCGCCCACGGGCGATCAAGCAGCGCCGCTGGCGGCTTTAATCTTCGATGCCCACTATGACGCCTTCCGCGGCACGATTATCAATTGCCGCGTCTTTAACGGCCAGGTCAAGGCGGGCGACACTATCCGCTTTATGTCCAACGACACGGTCTATCGCGTGGAAGAGGTCGGCCATTTCAAGCTCGCGCGCGAGAAGCGCGATAGTCTGAATGCCGGCGAGGTGGGTTATATCATCGCCGGGGTCAAGACCGTCTCCAGCGTGGCCATCGGCGATACCATTACGCTCAATGACCGACCTTGCGACAAGCCCTTGGCCGGTTTCAAAGAGGTCAAGCCCGTGGTCTTTGCCTCGATCTACCCGATCGCCTCGGACGATTACGAAGACCTGGCCGTGGCCATGGAAAAGTACAAGCTCAACGACGCGGCCTTCATCTATGAGAAGGATTCCTCGGTCGCCCTGGGCCAGGGTTTCCGCTGCGGCTTCTTAGGGCTTCTGCATCTGGATATCGTGCAGGAGCGGCTGGAACGCGAATATGACCTGTCCATCATCCTGTCCGTGCCCAGCGTGCGCTACCGCTTTACCTTGAAGGACGGCAGCGTGATGTATGTGGACAACCCCGCGCATTACCCGGGGGTGATGAAGATCGAGAAGGGGGAGGAGCCGTATATCCGCGCTGCCATGATGCTGCCGGACCGCTACCTGGGTGTGGTTATGACGCTCTGCATCGAGAAGCGCGGGGTGAACTCCAACCTGCACTATTCCAGCCCGGGCCGGGCCGAGCTCTCTTTCGAGATGCCCTTGGCCGAGGTCATCTTCGACTTCTACGACCGCTTCAAATCCGTGACCCAGGGCTACGGCTCGTTCGATTACGACCTGATCGACTACCGCGAGAGCAACCTGGTGCTCCTGGACATCCTGGTCAACGGCGAGAAGGTGGACGCCCTGTCTCAGATCGTGCACCGCGACCATGCCAGAGCCCGCGGGGTGCAAGCCTGCGACCGGCTCAAGGATGAGATCCCACGCCAGATGTTCAAGATCGCCATCCAGGGCGCCATCGGCGGCGAGATCATCTCGCGCTCGACCGTCTCGGCCTTCCGCAAGGATGTCACGGCCAAGTGCTACGGAGGGGATATCACCCGCAAGCGCAAGCTTCTGGAGAAGCAGAAAGAGGGCAAGAAGCGCATGAAGATGGTGGGGTCGGTATCTATCCCGCAGAGCGCGTTCCTGGCGGTATTGAAATCCGACACCGATTGAAGATTCCATTCCTAAATCGAGCGATACCTTTGTCTCAGGGCGTCCATGCCCTTCGCCCTGCGGGCGCACGCAAGGTGCGACCATTTTCGCTATCCTGCGAAAATGTGTCGGCTGCGTCGGGGTGCTCCTCGGAATACTATTTGTATACCTGCGTCGCCCCCTCCTGGCCTCCTCGGTCTCATCTCGATTTAGAAATGGAATCCACACATACTTTCATCGGGACTGATCCTTTTGAACAAGAGATGATTAGACCGCACATGTCACTAGGTTGAATTACAAAGGTGCGCTTGAATGGAAGTGAAATCTCCTGGTTTGTACATCCACATTCCCTTCTGCAAGACGCGCTGCGGGTACTGCGATTTCTACTCGATCACGCAGATCGAATTTATACCGGAATACCTGGCCGCGCTTGAACGAGAGTTAGAACTCTACCGGGATGAGTTCACAAGTTTCGACACAGTCTATTTCGGTGGCGGTACGCCCTCGCTCTTACGGCCGGAGCAGATCGGTGATCTTATCGATGCCATCCGGAAAACCTTTGTTATCCTGCCCGGCGCCGAGATCACCTGCGAGGTCAATCCCGCGGACCTGAACCGGGAAGACCTGAAGCGGCTGCATGATCTGGGCGTCAACCGCCTTAACATCGGGGTGCAGTCCTTCGACGATGATGAACTGGCATTGCTGGGACGCCGCCATAATCGCAGCCAGGCCATACGTGCCATGGAAGACGCGCGTTCGGCCGGCTTCGAGAACATCGGGCTGGACCTGATTTACTGCCTGCCGGGACAGAGCCTGAGCGGGTGGGAGTCAACGCTGTCACAGGCCATTGACCTGGCGCCTGAGCACCTGTCCTGCTACGAGCTGGAATTAAAAACGCATACGCCGCTGGGTCAGCGCCTGGCGCAAGGCGAAATTGTACAGCCTGGCGAAGACGTCCAGCGGGAGTTCTTCCTGCGCACCTCGGAAATCCTAGAGGCTGCCGGGTTCATCCACTACGAGGTCTCGAACTTTGCCTGCGGTATGGACAAGGCCTCGCGCCATAACCAAAAATATTGGGACCACACGCCGTACCTCGGCCTGGGGCCGAGCGCCCATTCCTTTCGAGGGAACAGACGCTGGTGGAACCATGCCGCGCTGCAGGATTACCTGATGGGTCTCGGTGAAGGGCAGAAACCCGTAGCCGGGTACGAAATACTCAGCCCCGACCAGCTCTATAGCGAGGCCTTGATGCTGGGTTTCCGCACCAGCCGAGGGATCGATCTGGAAAAATTGAAGAGCGGTTTCGGCCGCGACCTCTTGTGCGAGAAAGCCCAGGTGTTGGAGCAATACCGCCGCGCTGGGCTCATTATGATCGAGCAGGGTTTCATCCGGCCCACTCGCGCCGGGCTGTCCGTGGCGGACGGTCTGGCGGGCCTATAAGTGTGCCTGCCGCGCGCTTAAGAAGCAAATTTCCGTGTTCGGGGGAGGGCCTACTGCAATGATAAGGCACCTGGAGCCATGGGGGGACAGGGAGATTCCGGCGTCTCAGAACAGGGAGTGGTTAAGTTAAAGAATAATCGCCTGCCTTCCGACTGATTACAGCATAGCAGAAAGAACATCCAGGGAGGATATGATGAGAACAGAATTCAAGACATCGTTGCTGATACTTCCTTTGTTGTGCCTCTTCCTTATGCCGGGCTGCGGCAATGACAGCAGCGACAGAACCGCAATGAATTTTTCGGACCCCGGCTCGGAGGCCCTTTTCTATGCGGCAATTAAAGATACGACACCGGTATATGAGCCTCTTTCCGTCGAGGAAGAGGCCTTAAAGCTGGCGGGTTTTGTTGTCCCGGTGCAGCCCTTGATACAGACCGAGGAATGGTCCAGCGAAGAGCTGCTGTACTCCGTTTATTTCACCCTGAGGGACTTTCAGAGCCCCAGGGATGAAGGCGTGGTGGACCGGTCCAATTTCTACAAGCTGCTTTACGATGCCGAAAACGTGCTCAGCGGGGCATACAACTATGCCGATGAACTAGCGTCCGCCCAGGCGATTGCATCGCCGTTTGCCGGAATCGATACCAGTGCGTCCGTTTTTTCCAACGCCGCCAATCTCGAGGATGACAGTCTCTCCATCGCGTACAATAATACGGATGATACCCTGGAGGCCCTGATAACCTGGAAATGGCTGGAAGAAGACAATCCCGACAAGGCCGAGCGGGGCATCGCCTACTATGTCTATAACAGAGCGACCCATGATATATCCATCGACATGGTTTTTTCGGTTGACTATGACATAAGCACGCCCGCAACCGAGTATAACCTGCGCTGCAAGGCCACCGGCAACGCGGCCGACCACTCCTTCCAGTTCAATTACCTCATCAACTCTACCGCCATCATTGCCAAGGGCGTATCGCAAGGCCAAGATAATTATGTGATATTCAAGTATACCAGCGGTGACGATACGTATTATTTAAGGGTCCCGGCCGAGGCGGGCGAGGCCTACTTCAAGGAAATTTGCGAGGAATCTCCAGAAGAGATTCTCACCGATCCTGCCGGGTTAGAGGATGATGAGAACTATCTGGAATGGATAGAAAGCGAGCCGTTCATGGTAGAGGCCGATCTGCTGACCAGCACCGAACAATTGAATATCGGTATCGACGGCCTTGAGGGAACCACAAATCTCGACTTTTAGATAAGCCTTTGAAGGATAACCTTTGCGAACCTGACGGCAAAGGTTATCCTTTTCTCTTCCGTCAGGAAGAAATTCTTAAGATCGAACATGGTGGTCTCAAAGTTTGACAAGGCCTTCGACGGCTGACTGTTTTGTCGATTGTTGGGGCAGATTCGGGTGGTCTCTTGCATAGCAATACACGTTATGGCGCTCCGGTTTACGACATTCCCGTTTGTTGACATTCATTATCGCGGTATTATTATGATGGTGTCTGTTGCGAAAGCATATCAATTCTAAACCGATGCAATGCATTGACCGTTTCCAGTTCATCTTTCTTTTATTTTTTCTATAGACCTCTCCAAGCGATTGCATCCATCACCGAATTGTTGAGACGAAGGGTGGCCGGGTCTCGTGAAGAGGTTCCAGGGTGCTTTTTTAAGGGCGGAACCGGTCGGCAGGCAGGCGTGCAAACCAGAGGAAAACAAAGGAGGGACAAGATGGTTATCATCGGTATGCAGTCGTATGCGCCCGAAGGGGCCAAAGAAATGGGAAAACGTTTTCTGGGCATGGGCCCTGTTCCCAGCTACATTACGATGAAAGGGCCTTTTATCGGGGGCACGAAAGGCGAGGGTATCCAGACGATCACGCTCTATGAATGCGAACGATCAAAATTACCGGATGCCTTTGAAGCACTGGGGAATCGATATGCAGCCTACATTGGCGTACCCGGCTATACGTATTCCATCCAGGTCTGGTATGAGGCTACGGAAGCCCTGAAGATGATCGGGCTCGCATAGCTCAAGCCCGCATTGCCGCTGTCTCACATCAGGAACATGCGCAGGGACTGCATGATCAATTCGATGCGCTGACCATCCGTGAGGGGCGCGCTCTTGCGCTGGAAAAAGCGGTCGAAGCGCCGGCGGTAGTGCTCGGAAACCAGCGCGTAGGCGAAAAGGATCACGTAGCTGTCGATCAGGTAGGCGGCGTGATCGCTCTTGATGAGCGCATCGACCTCGCCGCGGGCTTTGGCCGCCTCCACGAGGTGGTAGAAGAAGTCCTGTCCCACGCCCTCAAAGCGCTCGGATATGTAGTCGGCAAAGGTGTTGAGCGAATAGCCGCCGATATCGATGTACAGGATCAGGTACGGCCGGAAGGCCTTGGTCAAGGGCACGATCTCTTCCAGCACCGTGGCGATGGTGGTGAAGACCTCGCCGGGCGTGATGCCGTCATAGAAGCCATGGATAATGTCCACTCCGCGGTCCAGCACGGCGCGGAACAGCGCCTCCTTATTGCGGAAATATTTATATAAGGCGCCGGTTGAAACGCGGGCGCGCTCGCAGATGACGGGGATGTTCGCACCGCGGTAGCCGCGCTCGGCGAACACGGTCGCGGCGGCGTCCAGGATGGCTTCCTGGCGCGTAAGCTCAAGTTTGCGGAACGTCGGCTGCATGGCGGCGTCTGACTAGCATAAAAATGCCATCTCGACCAGCTTGGATACTACGTGCCGTCATTGATTATCTTGATGCCGCAGCTCAACAGCCGTCCAGAAACCGAAGACCACGCACCAGAGGTTGATGAAGGCGTTCAGGATCAGGTCCTGGGGTGAGATGACATACATGCCGTTTAAGAGGTTGAAGCTGAAATCCAGCACCCCCAGGAACATCAGCGCCCCGGCGGTAGCCACCGAGATGGTTTTGCCCGCCGGCCTGCCCTGATAGAGCATCCGGGCCGCGACCAGGAGACAGAAGGCCAGGATCAAGTCAGGCAGCGGAAAGGAATGTTCGTATACGAAATAGCCCGGCGGGGGAGTTTTGGGCGCCAGGCCGATAGTGAAGAACCCGACCCAGAAGAGGATCAGGCCCAGTGCCGTGAGCATTTGCAGGACCACGATGGTCTTTATGCCGCGGTGCATATTTTGCCCTCCTTATTCCGGCAGAGTTTGGCGCAACTGCTGCGCCAGGGCTGGCTTCTTGCGTTTGCCGAGATATTCGAGCAGCGGCCAAATCTTGGTTACGGCCCAAGGCCAGCACATGATGGCCTTGGAGAACATGCCCGTGGAGGCCGGGACAGAGACCTCGACCATTCGCTGAAGGATGGCTTTGTAAATGGCCTCGGCCACCAGGGCCGGGGACTGCGGCGGGCTTAGGAAAGTCAGCGGCGATCCGCCGTGCTCGGCCTCGTAGCGCAGCATCGGCGTGGCCACCGAATCCGGAAAGATGGTGGAGACTCCGATGCGGTGTTTCTTCAGCTCGATGGCCAAGGTCAGGTTGAAACCCCTGAGCGCGAACTTGGTGGCCGTATAGATCGCGCTGTAGGTTTCAGGCACCAGGCCGGCCATGGACGATACGGTCACGATATGTCCGGCCCCGCCTTGCCGCATGACCGGGATGACCTCGCGCGTGCAGGTGACGGCGCCCAGGAGATTGATGCGCACCTGCCGCTCGATGTCGGCATAGGTGCTGTGCTCGAACAGGCCGGGCACGATGATGCCGGCGTTGTTCACCAGGATATCAACGGCCCCGTAATGTTTGAGCGCCGCGGCCACCATTGCGCGCACCTCCTCGGGCGTGGTGATGTCGCACGGGAGACACAGCGGCTCGCGGGTAAGCCCCCGGGCGGTTTGGGTAAGCCCGTCGGCATTGATGTCCGTCAGGACGAGCTTGATGCCATGGCGATCGAAGAGCCTGGCGACCTCGCCGCCGATGCCGCCCGCGGCCCCTGTGACGATCGCCGTTTTACCGGTCAGATTCCGCATGGTCGTTCCTCCTGGAGGTTATGGTGCCTATCGCCGTCATGATCATGTGCCGCACGGCATGCCCATGGGCGGAATTCTCAGTCCAACCCGTCCTCGTGGAAGAAGATCTCCACGCCGCGCCGCATGATCTCGGCCAGGTACGGATCAGGATCTTCCAGCAGCCGCTCCGGGGAGTAGACCCCGCCGGGGGCCTTCTTGAACTTGCCGGAAAGCTCCCACAGGGCCGCCACGGTGCAGGGGATCGAGGTGATCTGGCCGATGTGGCCGATGTAGGTATAGGTGCGGTGGGCGGTTAAGCCTTTATCGAGGCCGTAGATATCCACCCGCCCCACGGATTTGTCCAGGCCGCCCGCGCCGAAGAGGCTCTCGATCTTGTAGAAGAACTCCGCGGCCTTCTTACGGCGCGCATGCGTGTCGAAGAGACCGGTCTTCTCCAGGGCCATGATCAGAAGCGGTATATAGGACGGCTGTACGCCGCCGTGCAGAGTCACTTCGCTCAAACCCTTCAAGTTGCGCGGGATGGATACGCTCTCGGCATGCCCGGTATAGTAGACCGGCAGATCGCCCATGGGGAAGGGAAAGCGCACCAGCTTACGGCCGCCGCCGGTCGGCACCTTCACCTCTCGGCCGCGGATGGTCTGCAATGTCGTGCCGTGAAAGATGTTGAAGAGATGGGTCAGGTTGGCGGGTCCGGCGGCCTCGTTCGAGCCCGCGGCCCAATGTATGTTGATGCGTTTGGGATTGTCCATGGAGTTGTAGCCCTTGCGCGCCAGGGCCTGCGTGATGCCCGGCGAGTTGCCCCAGCCGGTCAGGATATGCACGTCTTGGCCGCGCGCCTTCTCATCCAGGGTCAGGACATCCAGGTAGGCCTCGTAGTCGTCAGCGATCGAGATATAGGGAATGCCCGCTTCCAGCGCGGCCTCGGCCAGACGCCGCTCGAAATAGTAGAAGGGGCCGGCGAAGCCCAGCGCGATATCATGCTGCCGCATGAGGTCCACCACCTGGCCGTGCTCGCCCGCGTCCAATCGGCAGGCGGAAAACCGGCTATCGCGCTTCCCCGCCTCCTGTTTGGCTTTGTCCAGGTTGAGGTCGGCGATGGTGACCCCCTGCACCACGCTCTCCTTGGCGAGCTCGTCCAGGGCATCCCGGGCCATGTCGCCCGCTCCGCCCAGCACCAGAATCTTCATCGCGCTACGTACCTGTGCAGCTTTCTTGCTCGGTCTGGCCATATATGCTCCCTGTGGTATGAGAGTCTCTCCATAGGCCTGAATGCAGGGCCGACCCATGGAGAGCGAATGATCATTCTCTATTACCGCGAATCTGCGCCAGCGTCAATGTTAACGATTCGTCGTCACAGAGGACCTGGCTTGCCTGACGAATTTTTGAAGCGCTCTGTTCACCTCGCTGATAACCGTCGACCAATCGCCCATGACGCTCTGACGGAAAAGGCGCATCACGCGTGGGTACCAGGGTGAATCGGTGCGCCCCTTGAGCCAGCGCCAATCCGTCATGTAGTCAGGCAGCAGCACCCAACACTCCTTGCCCAAGGCGCCTGCCAGGTGTGCCATGGCGGTGTCGACGCTGATGATCAGGTCAAGGTTCGCTACAATGGCCGCCGCATCGGCGAAGTCCCCAATCCGCTCTCCGAGATTGACCAGCTCAAGTCCAGCGGGGGGAGATGCCGCTTCGGCTTCGCCCTGTCCTTTCTGCAAACTGAAGAACCGCACGCCCGCAACTCCTCCCAGGGGCGCAAGAACCTCCAGATTGGAAAGGGAGCGATCGGCATCATGCTCGAAACGGGGATTGCCTTTCCACGCCAGGCCGATACGGAGGTCGGTTGGCCTACACTCCTTGGAAAGCACCGCTGCCCACTGTCGCTTAAGCTGCATATCGGGTCTCAGATAGGGTATCTGGGCGGGAATCGAATCAAGCCGGGTCCGGCAATAATAGGGCATGCTCAAAGGCGGCGTCCAGAAATCCGCCTCCAAGGCCGGGATGAGCTCGTCGGCCGCAAAAACGTCGTCCACGCCTTCCAAGGTCTTGAATAAGGTCTTCAAGGCCGGATGGCAGATGAGCGTGATCCGCGAAGCCCCGTTCGCTTTCAGGAGCGATGCGTAACGGCAGAACTGGATCATGTCGCCGTGCCCTGCCTCCAAGCCGATCAGCAGCGACCGGCCGTAGAGAGGTTCCCCGTGCCAGCGTGGGCACGGGATAATTTTCTCCAATTGGGCATACCAGTCGCGGGTATCAAAATAATGCCAGCCTTCCTCGTAGCGTCCCTGCCTAAGCAGCAGGCAGCCGAGATTGAACGAGGCCTTGCGATCATCCGGATCGATTGCCAAGGCTCGACGGTAGCATTGCTCCGCTTCTTGTTCCTGCTTCGTGTAAGCCTTAAGCGCCCCCAGATTGGACCAGGCTGCGTGTGAGTCCGGGGTCAACTCGAGCGCGCGCCGGTAAGCTGCATCAGCCTCTTGAAAGCGTTTCTGGTTGAACAGCAGTACCCCCAGGTTCATATAGGTTTGACCATAACCCGGATTGAGGCTGAGGGATTGCCGGTAATGTCGCTCAGCTTCGGCCGACAGCCCCTCTTGATCGAGCAGCATTCCCAGGTTGGTGTGGGCTTCGGCAAAGTCCGGAGCCAGCTCTATCGCCTCTTGAAAACACCGGAGGGCCGCATGGGCATCACCGGCGGATATATGCCGGTTCCCTTCCAGAAACAGGGCCTTGGCTTTGGTTGGACTTTTGCTCAATACCTTTGTCCTTTACATGCAGCAGTACTGTAAATAATGACAACGGGCAAGCCGTATGATAAAAAACGGCTGTTCCGTAACATAGGGCCTCGGTCGATAAGTTACCGGGACCCATGAAAGAGGAGTGGTCGTGCGATCAAGGGATACACGGGCGTGTGCCCTGACCAGGCGTGTCCGGGCCTCTGCCCACCGGTCTCTTCCGGAGTAGGCCATACCGGATGGAGCGCCAGTGACGAAACTTATATGTCTAATAAAAACAATTAGTTGTAAAGTATCGGCGCCGATTGCCGATACCTCTTTACAAGAGGATGAGGTAAAACATGTCGAGCATCAGCAGCATCTCTTCGCTGGTTTCCCAATATCTCCTTGGCACGGACGGGTCAACGACTACGGATCTGGCGGAGCTGCTGACAAGCACCTCGGAAACGAGCCTCACGGATACGGTCAGTCTGTCGGATGCTGCGCAGAGCTCGATTTCATCTCTTCTGAGCTCACTAGGCGGCACGTCGTCGGGAACGGATGATTCAAGCGGCTCCTCCATCTATGATCTGCTGCTCTCGGCCGCCAACACCAAGCTCATAAAGAACAGCCCCGGTCTTGTGAATATGATCAGCGCCGTTCAAGACGCCGAGACATCTGAAAGCGATACCGGATCAACAAGTTCCTCGGCCGGGGATATCAACTTGATTTCCATGAGCGCCAGCGACCTCTTGTCCATCATTCAGAAATACAAGACCCTATCGGGCACAGCGACCTCTTCCGCTTCCATCGACGAAACGGTTTGATGCTGTTCAAGGAGATCGTGGCCGTCACGGATCACGGCTCGGGCGGGGACGGGTGATCCTCCGGAAAAGGAGTGAAGCCCAACAGCGCCGCGATGCGCAGCGCGACCTCGGTGTTGTCGTACATGCCGGTGAAGTTACCGGCGCCCGGTCCATAGGCGAAGAGGTTCACCGGCGTGGAGGAATGATCGAAGCTGGCCCAGCTGATTTTCGGCCGCTTCAGACCGTCCAGGACGACCAGGCCGCCGGTCTCATGATCGGCCGTCACGATGACCAAGGTGTGGCCGTCGCGCGCCGCGAAGGTAATGGCCTCTTTCACTGCGGCGTCGAATTCGAGCACGCGCTTCACGACCTCGGCGGCGTCATGCCGGTGCGAGCGGGTATCGATCTGCGAGCCCTCCACCAGCAGGAAAAATCCGCCGGGATCTCGGCTGAGCAGTTGGGTGGCCTTGGCGGTCATGGCGGCCAGGGTCGGACCGTCGCCATCTTCATCCAGGCTGTTTTCGGCCCAGAGGGCCAGAACCGGCAGCGTTTTCAGATCCGTGAGCTCTTGCCGGCCGGTGATGTAGCGGTAGCCCTTTTGCGTGGCCTCAAGGGTGAGGTCACGTCCGTCTGTGCGTTGTCCGCCCTTTAAGATGGGCAGCCAATACTTCCGTCCTCCGCCCATGATGACTTCGATGCCACGCGCCAGGATATCCACGGCAATAGCGCTCTGGTCGTCGCGTGAGGCGTTATGCGCGCTGAATCCGGCCGGGGTGGCGTCGGTGATGGCCTTGGTGGCGAGCAGGCCGGTGGCCATCCGCCGTTCCTCGGCCTTTTCCAGGAGGGTTTTGGGCTTGGTCCCGTCCGGAAGCTCTGAGATCATGCCGTTGCGGGTCTTGCGTCCGGTGGCCAGGGCCGTAGCCGCGGCCGCGGAATCGGTCTTCAGGTTGGTGGCGCTATAGGTCGTGACCAGGCCGCTGACCGGCATGCATTCCATGTTCAAGCGGCCGCCCACCCCAGCGGCCGCGACGCGTGAAAGCCAGATGTGGCTTAAGCCCATGCCGTCGCCGATCATCAGGATCACGTTCTTGACCGCATCGTTTTGCCGCCCCGTAGGTTGCTCGAAGGATGAGGCGCGCGCGCATGGCTGGTAGCCTCTCGGCATGATGTACGCGGGATCGGTCTTTACCGCCGCGCAGGCAGTCAGCAGGGTGCTGAAGAAAAAGACGGCAATAACCAAGGGCTGTATACGTTTCATGGATCCTTGCTCCTTTTAAGAAGAGGATATACGCTTCTGGGTATCGCCCGCCGGTTAGAGGATCTCTTCCTCCCTGAAGCGCCATAGCAGCAAGGCCGCCAGGATAAGATCATACGCAACGATATTGATGAGCGGGTATATGGTCCCCCATCCCCAGGACCAGCCGTGATCGATCAGGGAAGACGCCGAGATTTGCAGTTCTGATAGCTTCGGCCAGAGATAATACAGGAACGTGGTCCATGTCATGTCGGGCTGCGATCCCGCGCCTTGCGGCTGCATGATGACCTGCAGCATCTGGCTCTGATGGAGAGAGTGTATCCCATCGGATACGAAGCTGATCACGGTGATGGCCATGACGGCGATGAAGGCGACGAAATCGGATAGGCAGAGCGATAAAACGAGCACGCTCATGACCACAAAGATCAGGTTGAGAGAACACAGCAATGAAGCCGTGAAAAAGGCGGGCATGAACATCTTGACCCGCAGGGCCATGATGAAGAACACGATCGCATGCAGGATGAACATACAGGTTAGTGCCAGGGTCCATAATCCGAGGGCCTTGCCCGCGACATACTGGACGCGGGTGATCGGTTTGGCCATGATGCAGGCCTGCATGCCATGGTCCCGGTCGTATCTGAAAGCTCGCATGGCCAGGAGCGCCGCCAGAAACATCATGCCGAACGCGATGGTATGGAAAGACATTTTCGCGATGCTCACTGACACGGTCCCAGCGCCCAGCGTCTGCCCGTTCACCATGTAATTGCCTTGATAGCAGCTGCGCGTGAAGAAAACGAACGCAGCCCCGATCAGGAGCATGACGATAAAGCTTTTCTGCCGGACATGATCTCTGATCGTATAGCGGCCTATCTTGAGAATAGTCGGAAGTGCATGGGGCATCGGCATCTCAACCTCTCACGAGCCTGACGAATACGTCTTCCAGCGATTCGCCGTCAGCGGCGATTATCGATATCGTATCTTTCACCAGGAGCCTGCCCTGATTTATGATCGCGGCAGTGTCGCATATCTTTTCCACTTCGGAGAGCAGGTGTGAATTCAGGAGGATAGTCATGCCGTCCTGTTTCAGTGTTTCCAATAAGAGGCGCATTTCCCGTATTCCGATCGGATCCAGGCCGGAGGTGGGCTCGTCGAGGATCAAGAGCCTTGGGCTTCCCAAGAGTGCGGCGCCAAGACCGATGCGTTGCAGCATGCCTTTCGAATAGGTGCCGGCCGGGGAGTGCTCCCGGCCTTGCATGCCGCTGAGCTCAACCATGCGGCGGCATTGATCCGTCGCATCGGATTTGGCTACATTTAGCAGATCCGCGCAGCGTTCAAGGTATTGCCAGCCGGAAAGGGAGGGGGGGATATGAAAGTTTTCCGGCAGGTACCCGACACCGGCGCGGGCGCCGGCCTGAGTGGAGGCTAGGCCGCCGATCGATAAACTCCCTGATGTCGGCCGGGTAAAATCGAGCAGCATCCTGACGATGGTGGTCTTGCCCGCGCCGTTGGGCCCCAGGAGGGCGAAGTACTCGCCCGGTTTGACGGAGAACGAGACATCCTCAACCGCGGCCAGGCTGCCGTAGTGCTTGGTGGCGCTTTTTAATTCGATCATCGGGAACTAGAGGTAGGTGCGCGGCACCCGGCGGCTCATGTTGCAGGTGATCTCGTAAGGGATGGTATCGGCCCATTCGGCCACGGTTTCGGCCGTGATGGTATCCTTGCCGAACAACGTTACTTCCTGGCCTACGGGGTAGATATCGTCGCCCAACTCGATCACGCACTGGTCCATGCAGATCCGGCCCACCACAGGGTAGGTTTTATCATTGATGATGACCCGTGCCTTGTTGGAAAGCGCGCGTAGGTAGCCGTCGGCATAGCCGACCGGGATGGTGGCGACATAGGTGTCGCGCGCCGTGGTGTAGGTCAGCCCGTAAGAGATGCCCGTGCCCTTCTTGACGCGTTTGATGAACATGATGGCGGATTTCATGGTCATAGCGGGAATGATGCCGAGCTCACGGGTGCATTCCTTGGAGGGGTAGAGGCCGTAGCACAGGAGCCCCGGCCGGATGATGTCCATATAGCTCTCGGGGTGGTCCAGGACGGCACCGGAATTGGCGCAGTGGCGTAGACCCAGATCCAGGCCGAGGTACTTGGCCTTGTCGAGCATATGCTGAAACTGGAAGATCTGCTCGCGGGTAAAGCTGTTATCTTTGCTGTCGGAGACCGGAAAATGGGTATAGATGCCGGTGATGCGGATCTCGCGGATAGTGGACAAGGTGTTGATCTTGTCCAGGGCCTCTTCGGGGGGCAGCCCCAGGCGGCCCATGCCGGTGTCGGTCTTGAAATGTACATCGATGGCGCGGCCCCAGCGCCTGGATCCTGCCACCAGGGCGTCCACCAGGTAGGTATCGGCCAGCGTGGGGGTGAGGTTATGTTCAAAGAGGGCGTCGATATCGTCGCGGGTTTTGTCGATCAGGGTAAAGATCAGGATTGGGAGCCGGAGGCCGGCCTGCCTGAGGTCCAGGGCCTCTTCGATGCAGGTCACGCCCAGCATCTCGGCTAAACCGTGCTCCTCGACCAGGCGGCCGATCGTGCGGGCGCCATGGCCATAGCCATCGGCCTTGATGGCCATGATGATCGGCCGGCCGGTGAGCTTGCGTATGGCAGTCATGTTGTGCCGGATGGCGGCCAGATCGATCTCCACCCGCGTCGGTCTCATCGCATCTCCTAATCGGCCTTTTTACGCAGGAAGGTGGGGATGTTGTAGGCCTCCATATCCAGCACGCTGTCGTCCACTACCATGCCGAGTTTGACGTGTTCCTTCTCCTTGTGCTGCTCCTGCTTGCGCAGGTAAGCCGGCCGGTCATAGTCGATCAGGCGCTCTCCGGCGGTTTTCAGCTCGCGGATGACCTCGTTTTCCTTGTCGGTCCTGGCCAGCACGATGGGACGGGTGGAGAACCCGGTGGCGATGACCGTGATGAGCATGTCACCCTTCAAGCCGTCATCGACCACGAAGCCCCAGATGATATTGGCGTCTTCGTGCGAAGAGGATTGTATCAAGGTGGAGGCGGCGTGGATCTCGTCCATGGTGATGTCGGGATCGCCGGTGATGTTGATAAGCAAGCCCTTGGCGCCGCTGATATCCATGTCTTCCAAGAGGGGGCTCGATATGGCGGCCTGGGCGGCCTCCAGGGCCCGGTTTTCACCCGCGGCCATGCCGATACCCATCAGCGCCTTGCCTTTCTCTGTCATGACGGCGCGCACGTCGTTGAAGTCCACGTTTACCAACCCGGTGTTGTTGATCAGGTCGGAGATGCCGCGCACGGCGTTGGTCAGGATGTCGTCGGCCTTGCGGAAGGCCTCCAGCATGGGGATGTTCTTGCCGCCTAAGCTCAATAGGCGGTGGTTGGGGATGATGATCAGGGCGTCCACGTTCTCGGTCAGCTCCATCTCGCCGTCCTGCGCCTGGGTCATCTTGCGTTTGCCTTCGAAGGGGAAGGGCTTGGTGGCCACGGCCACGGTCAAGGCCCCCATTTCCCGCGCGATGCGCGCCACGATAGGCGAGGCCCCGGTACCGGTCCCGCCGCCCAAACCCGTGGCGATGAAGACCATATCGGCGCCCTTGAGGGATTCGCGGATATCGTCCTCGCTCTCCTGGGCCGCCTGTCGTCCGACCTCGGGATTGCCTCCGGCTCCCAGGCCGCGGGTCAATTTGACACCCAACTGCACACGCTCAAGGGACATGGACGACTTGAGGGTCTGGATATCGGTATTGCACGCCAGGAAATCAACGCCGCGAAGTCCCACGTTGATCATGTTGTTCACGGCATTGCATCCGCAACCACCCACGCCGATGACCTTGATCCGTGCCCCCAGTTGTTCCTGCTCCTCCAGTACGTACATAGTTCCCTCCTTTTCCTTAAAACACCTCTTTGAACCAACGCAGCATGCGTTCCAACAGTTTTTCGAAGGTATTCATCCCCGGAGAACGGTACGACAACCCCGGCTTGTCCGCGTCGTAGAGACACAAACCCACGGCTGTGGCATAGGCCGGGTTATTCACGAGTTCCATGAGACCTTTGACCCCGCGCGGCACGCCGATACGCACCGGCAGGTGCATGATGCCCTCGGCCAGGAGGGCCACGCCTTCCAGACAACTGGCTCCGCCGGTTAAGACCAGGCCGCCTGCCATCTTTTCGGAGAGACCCGAGTTGCGGACCTCGCTGTAAGCCAGCTTGAAAAGCTCCTCCATGCGCGATTCGATGATCTCGGACAGAATCCGGCGCGGGACCGTGCTGGCATTGTCCCCGCCGATGGAGGGCACCTCGATCTGTTCGTCCGGCGAAACCTTGGAAGACAGGGCATAGCCGTACTTGATCTTGAGGCGTTCGGCCTCGGCGATAGGCGTGCGCAGACCCACCGCGATATCGTTGGTGACATGGTCGCCGCCCAAGGGCAGGACCGAGGTGTGGCGGATGGAGCCTTCGTTGAACACGGCGATGTCCGTGGTGCCGCCGCCGATGTCCATGAGGATAACCCCCAGCTGGCGTTCGTCCGGGGTCAGGATGGCCACGGCCGAGGCGATCTGCTGCAGCACGATGTCGTGCAGGCCAAGGCCGGCCTTCTGGGCGCATTTGGTGATATTGCTGACCGCCGCCACGCTTCCGGTCACGATGTGCACCTTGGCCTCCAGGCGGCTGCCTGCCATACCTACGGGATCCACGATACCGGTGATGTCGTCCACGGCGAACTCCTGCGGCAGCACATGGATGATCTCCACGCCCACGGGTTTGGCGAAATCCTTGGCCTGGTCGACCACGCGCTTCTTGTCCCCCGGAGTGACCTCGCCGCCTTTGATGGCGATCACCCCGTTGGTGCTGATGCCCTGGATATGGCCGCCGGCGATGCCGGTATAGACCTCGTCCACGCGCACGCCGGCCATGCGTTCGGCGTCTTCAACGGCGCGCCTGATAGCCTCGACGGTCTGTTCCATGTTGACCACCAGCCCGCGCCTCAAACCCCTTGATTCAGACTGGCCGAAACCGATGACCTCGATCCCTCCGGTCTCCTTGCGTTCTGTGATCAGGCAGCAGATCTTGGTGGTGCCGATATCGAGCCCGACGATGATCCGGCCCCTAGCCCCCATGCGAGCCTCCTTGGATGGGATTGGACAGCACCACCTTGTCGTCACAGCTTAAATCCATGACCGTGCCGGGCAACGGTCGGCGTTCGTGGATCACGAACAGGGCCGTTTCCAGGCGCCTTGCGCTGATGGGGCCGAGCGAAGCGAGACTGATGCCGGTGGAAAGCCGAAAGGTCATGCGTCCGCCTGTCTCGATCTGAATATCGGTTACCCGCATGCCCTTGGATTCCAGGAGACGGATGGCCGCGATGCCCGACCGCAAAAACGTCTGCAGATCGCGGTCCTTGGGAACATAACCGACCGCCCGCATGGTCCTTCCCTTGTAATTCCTCGGCATGGATGCAAAGATCCTGCCTTCACTGTTCACCACGTACCCCTTGTTATCAAGAAAAACCGCCGCTACCGGGATCTGCTCCCGGATGCTTACCTCAATGGTCGCCGGCATGAACCGCCGCGTAATGCCGACGTCACGCACCCATGGATACTCCTGTATCCGCTGCCTGGCCATATCGATGTCGCAGGCGAGGATGTTGTCTCCTTTTTCAATATCCAATAGCGCTAGTATCTCATCAAGGGGCACCTGTGAGCAACCCTTAATTACAATATTTTTTACGTGAAAGAGCTGGGAGCTGGAGATGTAGGCTGCTGCGCAAAATAGGACCAAAGCGCTTGAGATTCCAAGGCTTAACCAGATGGAAACCCGTAGCGCATTATTGATGTTGGAGATCCTTTTTTTGACGGATTTGATGCGCAGCTTGGTTTTATAATCTTCAACCAATGATCCGTACCTCCTCTTCGAGGACAATACCGTATTGATCCTGAACAGTCCGCCTGATCAGGGTCATGAGCGCTTTGATATCAGCGGTCGCGGCACCCCCGGTATTGATGATGAAATTAGCGTGCTGCTCGGAAATACAGGCCCCGCCGATGCGATGTCCTTTCAAACCGGCCTGGTCGATGAGCTTTCCGGCCGATTGTCCGGATGGATTCTTGAAGATGCAGCCGCTGGAAGCACCCTTGGGCTGATCCTTACGCCGCTGAAGGTTGGCGGCGATCCTCTGGGAGATAACCTGAACCGCTTCCTCCCTGAGCTTCAGCCAGGCGCCGGTCACCACGGCCGCAGCCGGAAGATCCGTGCGCCGGTAGGTGTAGGCGATGTGCGCGCGATCAAGCGTGTGCACGCCGGAGGCGTCAACGACCTCGACCGCGCTCACGGCATCCATGATCCCCCATCCGCCGGTGCCGGCATTCATGCGTAGCGCGCCGCCGAGAGTGCCCGGGATTCCGGCCAGGTCTTCGAGGCCCGACAGTCCCTGCTCGCGGCAGAAGACCAGCAGCGAGGCAAGCGCGGCGCCTCCTCCGGCATGGATCAGGTCACCCTCGCGTCTGATGAAATGGAAGGCCTGACCGAGCTGGAGTACCGGGAACGTAGTCGGTTCGTCGCTGAAAATGGTATTGGTGCCTCCGCCTAGGATCATGAACGATGCAAGACCGGCTGCCAGGGTGGTAAGTTCTTCCCGGCTCTCCACCGCGATGAGGTGGTCGATCGCCCCACCACAGCGCATGGAGGTCAAGTCTTTGGCATCGGCCCGGGTGATTTTCATGCCTGCAAGAGCTCCAGTAGCTTGATTCCCTGACGCCAGACATCCCCGGCGCCGAGGAAGAGGACGATGTCTCCGGGCTGGACCGTCTGCTTAAGGGTCGCGGGCAGGGCGGTCTTGTCTTCCACGTACATGACCTGCCGGTGGCCGTGTCCCTTGACCTCGTCGGCCAGGCGCGCGGCGCTCACACCGGGCACGGGTGTTTCCGACGCGGCATAAATGCCGGTGATAAAGAGCATGGTCGCATCATAGAAGGCGGTGATGAAATCATCGAACAGGTCGCGTGTGCGCGAATAGCGGTGGGGCTGGAAGACCACCACGATGCGGCGCTCCGGGAAACCGTTCTTGAGCGCACGCAGTGTCATCTTGATCTCGGTGGGATGATGACCGTAATCGTCCATGACCAGGATGCCCTGTACTTCACCCCGAACATGACAGCGCCGCTGCACCCCGCGGAAGGAGACCAGTCCTTCCCGGATGACCGGCAGTCCGACGCCGATCTCCATGGCCGTAGCCATTGCCCCCAGGGCATTCAGACAGTTGTGCACGCCCGGCACATTCAGGGTGATCTCGCCTAGAGCCTCATCACCGCGATAGGCCGTAAACGTTGAACCGAAGCCTTTGAATGACGGCTCGTCGAAGCGGTAGCGGGCTTGCGAGCTCGTGCCGTAGGTGATGACCTTGCGCTTGAGGTGCGGCAGGATCTGCTGGATATGCTTATCGTCCAGACACACGATGTTAAAGCCGTAGAAGGGCACCTTATTGAGAAACTCCACGAAGGTATCGCGGATATCGTCGATATCCCGGTAGCAGTCCATGTGCTCTTCCTCGATGTTGGTCACGAGTGCGATGATGGGCAAGAGCTTGAGGAACGAACGGTCGCTCTCATCAGCCTCGGCCACCAGGAGTTCGCCCTCGCCGAGTTTGGCGTTGGAGTCGAAGATGTCGAGCTTGCCGCCGATGATGGCCGTGGGGTCGAGCTTGGCCTTGGCCAGGATGGTGGCCAGCATGGATGTCGTGGTGGTCTTGCCGTGTGTGCCAGCGATGGCGATCGAGTACTTCATGCGCATGAGTTCGGAGAGCATCTCGGCGCGCGGGATGACGGGCAGGCCCTTTTCCTTGGCAGCCAGGCATTCCGGGTTGATCAGGGCCACGGCCGAGGAGTAGACCACGACCTCTGCGTCGCCCAGGTTTTCCGGCGCATGTCCGATAACGATGCGCGCTCCGAGGCTCTTGAGGCGGTCAACGGTCTCGGAGGCCGAGATATCCGAGCCCGAGATGCTGAAACCCTGGTTTAAAAGGAGCTCCGCGATACCGCTCATGCCGATACCGCCGATGCCTACGAAATGGATCTTTTTTATACCCCTGAACATGACTCAATCTCCTGCGCGATAAGCTCGGCGCCTTTACCCAGGCCCAGGGCCTGCATGGCAAGCGCGGACCTCGCAAGGCCGTCGCCGTCCCTCAGACGCGCGGTGATCTCGGATGCGAGCCGAGAGGGGCTTAATTCCGTTTCCGGGATGATCCACCCCGCTGACGCCTCACTCACGTGTCTGGCATTGAACATCTGATGGTTGTCCGCGGCCCCGGGGAAGGGGATCATGATGGCCGGGATGCCAAGGCGTGAAACCTCGGAGAGCGTTATGCCGCCCGCCCGGCAGACCACAAGCTTGGCCTTGTGCCAGACCTCGGCCATATCGTCGAAAAAGGCCTGGGTGCGGACCGTGATACCCTGCTCGCGGTAGGCCGCTGCCACCCAATCCAGGTCAGCCTCTCCGGTCTGGTGAATGATTTCCAGGCCTGAGAGTGCATCGCGGCTCAGAGTCAGAGCCTCAACCGCCGCTACATTGATGCTGTGCGCGCCCAGGCTGCCTCCCATGATCACCAGGGCTTTTCCGGTGCTTTTCTCCAGCTCGGCCAGTTCCTTGCGCAGGGGATTGCCGGTCAGGATACTTTTGCCTTCAGGGAAGGCATGTCCCGTGTCGGGAAAGGAGAGGAAAACACGCTGCACGACGCGACCCAGGATGCGGTTGGTCAGCCCTGGTATGCTGTTCTGCTCCTGGATGGCGCACTTGGCCCCGGAAAGCCTGCCGGCCAGGACCACCATGCCCGTGACATACCCGCCGGTGCCGATCACCCAGTCGGGGTGGAATGAACGTATGGACTTCAGCGCGGCGACAAAGGCCGCCACATTGGTTGCTAGCGCGCGCGGCAGGTTCTTCAGCCGTTTACCTTTGATGCCCATGGCCTTCAAGGCCAGAAAATCGAGGCCGTAGGCCTGCGCCAGGCGCGCCTCCATGCCGCGGTCGGTACCGATAAAGAGGATGCGTGCCCGGAAGCGCTCACGCAGGGCTTCGGCGATGGCGATGGCCGGCATGATATGCCCGCCCGTTCCTCCGGCCGTGATGATGACCCTCATAGACGAGCCCCCTTGGAGACCGACAAAATCAGGCCCGAGGCGATCATGGTGGTGATCAGGGTCGTGCCGCCATAGCTGAAAAACGGCAGCGCGATGCCCGTGGTGGGAAACAGGGACAGGGCCACGCCCATGTTGATGACGGCCTGCAGTGCTACCAAAGTGACCGAACATATCGCCAGATAGAAGCCGAAGGCGTCATTGGTGGCCTTGGCGATTGAAAGCCCGCGCCAGATCCAGATGCCGAAGAGCGTGACAACCCCGGCCACGCCCAAGAATCCAATCTCCTCGCCCAGCACCGAGAAGATGAAATCCGTATGCGGGGCCGGAAGGAAGAAGAGTTTCTGCGAGCCTTCTCCGAGCCCAGAGCCGAAGAGACCCCCTTTGGAAAAGGCCACCAGGGATTGGATGATCTGGTAGCCGATGCCCTGCATGTCCTCCCAGGGGTTGATGAAGGCCGTCAGGCGTGCCTTGCGGTAGGGTTCGATGACCATGAGGATGGCGGCCGCGGGGATACCGGCCGACAGGATCAGACCTAGGTGTTTCCAGCGCATGCCGGCCACGAATAGGGTGATGACGGCCCAGCTGCCGATGATGGCCGCGGTGCCGAAATCCGGCTCGATCAAGACCAGCAGGGCGGCAATGCCGTTTACCATGAGAATCGGCAGCACCCCGGTGGAGAAGTCATCGATGTCCTTGGCCTTGCGCGCCAGAAAGGATGCCATATAGAGGATTAGGGCGATCTTGGTCAGCTCCGAGGCCTGGTAGTTGAAGAACACCAGGTGCACCCAGCGCCGGGCATGTCCGGCGCTCATCCCGATGCCCGGTACGAAGCAGAGCACGAGTGAGATGATCCCGGCCGCCAGAAGGCTGTAGATCAGTGTACGATTCAGGAGCTTGCGGTAATCGATGTGCATGATGCCCAGCATGATGGCTAAACCGACGAGCAGATGCCATATGCGCCTGAGCGTCAGGGCGGTCCCGACGCCGAAGTTCTCCTTGGAGATGAAGAAACTGGCCGAATAGACCATGACCGTCCCAACCACCAGGAGCATCAACGTGCTCAGGAGGAACACGACGTCGAAGTCTAACTCTTCGTTGCGGCTATCAATGCCTTCACGCATGCCACGAACACCTCGCCCCGATGGGCATAGCTTTTAAACATGTCGAAACTGGAGCACCCGGGACTCAAGAGGACCACGTCACCCCGCATGGCCATGGTAAAGGCCATGGAGACCGCTTGGTACATATTGTCGGATCGCTCAAAGCGGATTTCGTCCTGGATTTCATGCGCGATGCGCTCGCTGGCTTCGCCGATCAGGATGGCCGAACGGATCCTGTCCTTATGACGCCGAGCAAGCTCGCCGAAATCGCCGCCTTTATCCTTGCCGCCCAGGATAAGCACGACATGGCCGTCCACGCTCTTGAGCGCGATGTCCACGGCCCCGACATTGGTGGCCTTGGAATCGTCCACGAACACCACGCCGTCCAGTTCTCCGGCCCGCTCGAAGCGATGGTGGATGACCGTGAAGCTCAGGAAGATCTCTTCCATGACCTGCGGGTCCACGCCTAGGTAGCGGGTCACCAGGGCAGCGGCCAGCATGTCCTCGATGGTGCCGCGGCCGAGCAGGGAGGGTTCCGGCACGCGCGGTCCCGATCCTTCGATCTCGCCGTGGAAAACGATGCGGCCGTTCTCGATATAGGCCCCGTTGGCCATAGCCCCACGTTCGACCGAGAAGCCGGCCCGATGCGGCACGGTTATGCGATCCTGGTAGGGGTCTTCATTATAGACTACGGCCAGGTCATCGTCCCGCATGTTCTCAAAGAGTTTGAGCTTATAATGGATGTATTCTTCCATCGTGGGGTAGCGATCAAGATGATCAGGGGTGATGTTCATGCACACGCCGATGTACGGTCGGAAATGCTCGATCCATTCCAGCTGAAACGAGCTGATCTCGGCCACCACATAGCGCGGATTCTTCTTCACCAGAGTGATCAGGGGCGGGGAGATGTTGCCGCCGATTCCGGCGTCCTCCCCGGCGGCCTTCAGGATGCGGTGCACCAGCGTAGTCGTGGTGGTCTTGCCGTTGGTGCCGGTGATGGCGATGAGCTTGCCGGTCAGCATCCCGGCGGCCACCTCGATCTCAGAGAGAACCTTTTTGGCTAATGCGAAGAGGGGATGGTCGCGGGGTATCCCGGGCGAAGGGATCACCAGATCGGCCCATTCGATATCCGCGCGTTCCAGCTGCTTGACCGGGATATCGATGGCGGTCTTGGGCGCGGCTTCGTCCACCAGTCGCACCTCGTGCCCGTGTTCGAGCATCACCCTGGCCGTTTCCCGACCGGTTTCGCCTGTTCCCCAGACCAGAATCTTCGAAGTCTGCATACCTTTTACCTCAGCTTGAGTGTCGAAATGGCGACCAGGGCAAGTAGGATGGAGATGATCCAGAAGCGTACGATGATCTTCGGCTCAGGCCAGCCCTTGAGCTCATAATGGTGATGGATGGGAGCCATGCGGAAGATGCGCCTGCCCTTGGTGAACTTGAAGAAGCCCACCTGGAGAATGACTGATAGCACCTCCATGACGAAGATACCGCCCACCAGGACTAAGAGGATCTCCTGCTTGGTCATGACGGCAACGGCCCCCAGCATCCCGCCCAAGCTCAATGAGCCTACGTCGCCCATGAAGACCTGGGCCGGGTAGGAGTTGTACCACAGGAAACCCAGCCCCGCCCCGGCCAGGGCGCCTAAGAAGATGGAAAGCTCGCCCACGCCGGAGATGAAGGGGATCTGCAGGTAGGAGGCGATCTTGAAATTGCCGGAGAGGTAGGCGAAGATCAGATAGGTGGCGGCCACGGCGATTGCAGGCCCGATGGCCAAGCCGTCCAGACCGTCGGTCAGGTTCACGGCGTTGGCGGCTCCGACGATGACGAACATGACAAAGGGGATGAAGAAGAAGCCGAGGTCGGGACGGACATTCTTGAAGAAGGGAATCACGATGGTGGTGTCGAAACCGGGAATGGTAGTTAGGACATAACCCACGAAGCCGGCTGCCACGAATTCAACGACCAGGCGGACTTTGCCCGAGAGTCCCAGCATGTTGCCCTTCACGACCTTGAGATAGTCGTCGATGAAGCCCAAAACGCCATAGGTGATCAGGATCAACATGCACAGCCAGACATAGCGGTTGGAGAGATCGACCCACATGAGGGTGGCGGTGGCGACGGCGAAGATGATGAAGAGCCCGCCCATGGTAGGCGTGCCGGCCTTGTCCATATGGCCGGGCGTGTACGAGCTGATGCGTTCCTTGAGACTCAAACGCCTGAGGCGCTCGATGAACCAGGGACCGAATAAGAGGGCGATGAGAAGGGCCGTGACCGAGGCGTAGATGGTGCGGAAGGTGATGTATTTGAAGACATTGAAGATCGAGTAATCCACATGCAGGGGATAGAGCAGATGATAGAGCATCTTATGCCACCGCCTTCAAGTAACCGACCACCCGGTCGAGTTTGAGCCCGCGCGAGGCCTTGACCAGGACAATGGTCTCGTTTTTGAGGCGTTTTTCGAGCGCGGTCTGGATGTCTTCCAGGGTCGGTGCTATGGTTATTGAACGCCCGTCCATCCCGGCGGCAATCGCCGCTTCGGCCACGACCTGGGCGAACGCGCCGGTGACCACCAGGTGGTCGATACGCGTCTGGGCCACCCAGGCGCCCAGCTGGGCGTGAAAACGCGGGCTCTCCTGGCCCAACTCCAGCATGTCGCCCAGCACGGCGATCTTTTTTACGTGCGGGGCCGCGGCCAGCATGTCGAGCGCCGCCTTCATGGAGGCCGGGTTGGCGTTATAGCTGTCATCGATGATGGTCAGCTCCTCCGAGACGATGATCTCAGAACGCATGCCCGGGAAGGTGGCGGCCTCGATCCCGGCCGCAATGGTATCAGGGTCGATATCCATGGCTAGGCCCGTGGCGGCGGCGGCCAGGGCATTCAGGACATTGTGCATGCCGGGCAGCGCTATGTGCACGCGCTGTTGACGGCCCTGAAGTCCCATGACGATCTCAGTGCCTTCCAGGCCGCTGGAGCGGATCTCGACCGGATAGACATCGGCCGGGCTCTCCAGGCAGAAGGTGATATGTTTCAGCCGCGCAGGTATTTGTACCGCATCCATGTACGGGGCGCGCGGATTGAAGACCGCCGCGCGGGTGGTGCCTGAAAAGATTGACTGCTTCTCAGCGATGACGCCGCCTATCGTGCCCAGACCGTTTAAGTGTGAGGGCGTGATATTCGTCAGGACCGAGACCTCGGGCGCGGCCATGGCGGTCAGGCGCGCGATCTCGCCCGGAGAATTGGTGCCCATCTCGATCACGGCGTAGGCGTGTTCGGGTTTGAGATCCAAGAGGCGCATGGGCACGCCGATCAGGTTGTTGTAATTCTTCTGGGTCTTGAGAGTCGCTCCGGCCAGTGACATGATGGCGGCCACCATCTCCTTGACCGTGGTCTTGCCGGTAGAACCGGTGATGCCGATGACGCGCGTGCTGAAAAGCCGGCGATAGCCACCTGCGATTTCGCCCAAGGCTACGAGGGTATCGGCCACCTGGATGACGGGAACCGCGGCGCTTTCCACCGCTTGCATCGCAAGAATGCCGGCCGCGCCACGATCCACGGCTTCATTGATAAAGGCGTGTCCGTCGAAGTTTACGCCGGTCAATGCCACGAAAAGCTCGCCCCGCGTGAGCAAACGTGAGTCGGTGGAGACACCCGAGAACATGGTCTCAGGGTTGCCGGAAATGAGCTTGGCGGCGGTGATTTCAAGGATGTCCTGGATACGTCCTCTCATACGAGCTCCTTCAGGCTCTCTTGGACTGTTGCCTTGTCATCAAAGGGCAGCTTGGAGCCGCCGATGATCTGGTATGATTCGTGACCCTTGCCGGCAATGAGCAAACAGTCATGCGGTTTCAGATCCTTTAACCCGCGTCTGATAGCCAACGTGCGGTCGGGCTCGATGATCAGGTTCGATCGGTCTTCGATACCGGCCACGATTTCGTCGATGATGGCCAGCGGGTCCTCGCCGCGGGGATTATCCGAGGTGACGACAGTCAGGTCGGCCAGACGGGCGGAGATCGAACCCATTACCGGTCGTTTGGACCGGTCGCGCTCTCCGCCGCAGCCGAAGACCGTAACGACACGGCCCGGGGTCAGACTGCGCACGGAAAACAGGGCCTTTTCGAGGGCCTCGGGTTTATGGGCGTAGTCCACCAAGATGGTGAGGCCCAGCTGGTTCTCGACCGGCTCCATGCGTCCCGGGATACCCTTTAAGGCCGCGATGCCGCGTGCTATGGTGGGGCCATCGATACCCATGGCATACGCCACGGCCGCGGCGGCCATGATATTGGAGGCCTGGAAGGTCCCCAGCAGGGTGCTCTCGAGGGTCAGCATCCCATCCGGCAGTGCGAGATCCATGATGAGGCCTTTCAGGTCGGCCTTGATTGAGACGGTCCTCACAATTGCTTCCGGTGTCTGCCCAAACGTCAGGGCCTGAGGGAAGAGGCCGAGCAGGTCCTTGCCGAACATATCGTCGCGGTTGATGACGGCACGACCCTTGAGATAGTCCGTGAAGAGGCGTTGCTTGGCCTCGAAATAGGCGTGCATATCGGCGTGGTAATCAAGATGGTCGAGGCTCAGGTTGGTGAATACGGCATAGTCGAAGGCGAGCCCTTCGATGCGCCGCTGGTCCAGCGCATGCGAGCTCACCTCCATGGCGCAGATATCGACGCCGGCGGTATGCATACGATCCAGTATGGCGAAGAGATCGATCGGCCCGGGTGTGGTGGTGCCAGCGGCGTAGGTTTGCCCCTGGTAATGAGTGTCGATCGTGCCGATGATGCCCGGGGAATGGCCGGCGGCCTTCAAGACGGCTTCCAGCAGCAAGGTGGTGCTGGTCTTGCCGCTTGTTCCGGTAACGCCGATCAGGCGAACCTTAGCGGCCCCGGGGTAAAGTCTGGGCAGAAGGCGCTTCAGCGCCTCGGCCGTATTTCCTACCGTAAGGATGGGTATGTGAGAAGCCTGGGGAGCTTGCCCTCTCTCAGCGATGATGAGTCCGGCGCCCTTCTGAACAGCGGCCTCGATAAAGCGGTGTCCGTCGGTAAGGCTACCTTTGAGCGCAATAAAAGTATCTCCCGGACGTATGGTCCGGGAGTCGGCTGAAAGTCCGGCGATATCACAGTCCGCTCCGTGCAGCTCACTGCTGGGCACGAGCGCCGCAAGCTGAGAGGCCCTCATCCCCGGCCCCCTTCCTTGGCCAAGGTGATGATCGGCCGCATGTCCATGATATTGGCGCATTGGCCGGCGATCTCTTTGAAGATAGGGCAGGCCACGATGCTGGCATAGTAATAGGGGTGTGGCTCATCGATGCAGACCAGGATAGTCATGGAGAGTTTGCCCGTGGCGTCGATCACGCCGCCCAAAAAGGTGGTAGTATAGGCGTCGCGCGAATAGGAGCCCGTGAAAGGGTCGACCTTCTGCGCCGTTCCTGTCTTGCCGAACACGATATAGTCGCTCATGTATGCCGCCTCAGCCGTGCCGCCTTTCAACACCACTGTCTTCATGATGTCAACGATTTCCTGCGAGGTCTTTTCGGAGATCACCTTGCCGGTGATGGCAGGGCGGTGGTGCGTGGTTATGCCCTTGGGATCGGTGATGGAATCGATGAAGTGGGGACGTATCAGGATGCCGCCATTGACCAGGGCGTTAAAGGCCGTGATGATCTGGATGCCCGTAGCGGCGAATCCCTGGCCGAAGGCCAGCGTGGCTTTGTCGATCGAGCGCCAGCGCTCCGGAGGGCGGATGAGTCCCTTGGGCTCACCCGGAAAGTCGATGCCGGTTGACGCACCCATGCCGAAGGAGCGCATGCCCCTGTGCATCTCATGGGCGTCGACGGGCGAGAAGAGTTTGACCATGCCGATATTGCTGCTCACCTTGACGATATCGCTCACGGACAGCTGCCCGTAGCGTTCATGGTCATTGATGACGGCATGGTGATAACGGTACACGCCGTTTTCGCAGAAGATGGACTTGGAGGCGGAAAACAGATCGTTGTCGAGTCCCCAGGCCACCCATAGGGGCTTGATGATCGAACCGGGTTCAAACACATCCGTTACGGCCCGGTTCTGGTGGCCGACCATATGCCGGCGCGGGATATTGGGATCGAAGCTGGGATAGTTGGCCATGGCATAGATTTCACCGCTGTAGGGGTTGGTCATGATGACGAAACCGGAACGCGCGTCGTTTCTGTTCACGGCCTCCTTGATCGTTGAATAGGCGATATACTGGAGGCGTTTGTCGATGGTCAGACCGATGGTCTGGCCGTTCTTGTTCTGATCGAGATCTCGATTGAGTCCCTGGGCGTAGATGATGCGGCCCCGCCCGTCTTTCTCCACCTCGACCCGGCTGGGCGCGCCTTTGAGCTGCTGGTCATAATACAGTTCCAATCCCTCTAAGCCCGTGCCGTCGATGCCGACAATGCCCAATACATTGGCCAGGGACTCGCTCTCAGGGTAATACCGTTTCTTTTCATTTAAGAAAACTACGCCCTCCATGTGCAGGGCCTTGACGGCCGCCACTTCATCCGGGGTGACCTGGCGTTTGATCCAGACAAAATACTTGTCGTTCTTCAGCCGGTGACGCAGCGCCCCGCGCTCTAGCCCCAGGGCCTGGGAGAGTTTTCTGGCCGCGGATACGCGATCCTTGATCAGCCGGGGATTGACGGCGATGGATTTCACGTCCAGGCTTATGGCCAGCGGCTGTCCGCGGCGGTCGTGGATGCCCCCGCGGTTGGCGGAAAGTGCCACGGAGTGGTCGAAACGTCTCAGTGCGCGGGTGATGGTATCATCGGCCTTGAGGACTTGAAGATAGAAGGCCTTGCCGGTCAGGGCAGCCAGCAGGATCAGGAAAAAGGCGAAGACCAGCGTTACTCTTTTTTCCATAAATATACCACCTGTCCCGGCTGCGGGGTGCGCATGCCCAAATTGTTAACGGCTATGGTTTCCAGGCGCTCGGTGCTCTTGAGGGTGGAGATCTCCAGTTTCAAGGCCTTGTTGTCACTGGTCAGTTGTTCCTGGAGCGATAGCTCGCGGGACAACGCATAGCCGAGCTCGGTGGAGAGATGACGTGTCCAGACATGGAACATGGCCCAGGACGAACATAGGCAGATAAAGATGACGCCGGCATAGAGGGCGCGCCTGGTCTGAAGGCGTTTCATGCCACCCTCCGGGCGGCCCGCAGGCGGGCGCTGCGCGCCCTGGGGTTGGAGCGCACCTCATCCACGCTGGGCACGGCCGATTTTTTGGTAATCCTTTCCAGGATTGGGCCGGTCCGGAGGGGCTTAACCGGCAGGACGGGGTGATGCTCACGGCTGTCAGGACCTGCAATGAACTGCTTGACGATGCGATCTTCCAGGGAATGAAAAGCGATCACCGCCAGAACTCCCCCCGGAGCGAGGAGATGGGCGGCCTTGGGCAGAAACACTTTTAGATTCTCGAGCTCGGTGTTGACTTCCATACGTAAGGCTTGAAACGTGCGCGTGGCGGGATGGATATGGGGCGGCCAGAAACGGCGGGGAATGGCTCGGCTCACGCAATCGGCCAGCTCCGTGGTGGTTTCGATGGGACGGGCCGTGACGATCGCGTGGGCGATGCGGGAGGCGAAGCGTTCTTCACCCAAGGTACGGATGATACGCGCCAGATCGTGCTCGTCATAGGTGTTGACAATCGTGTGGGCGCTTAAGGGGCTGTCGGGAGAGAAGCGCATGTCCAGTGCCCCGGCCTGAGAAAAGGCGAAGCCGCGGGCGGCATCGGCGAGCTGGAGGGAGGACAGGCCTAGGTCAAGAATGATGCCGTTGAGGCTGTGCCAGTCAAGCCCGGCGCAGATGGTATCGATATCGGAAAAATTGGCGTGGATCAGATGGACGCGCTCGCCATATGGGGCGAACTCACTCTTGAGGCGTGCGATAACCGCGGGATCGAGGTCCGTGCCGGCCAGAGAACCACCCGGGGCGCTGGCTTCCAGGATAGCCCTGGCATGACCGCCGCCGCCCAACGTGCCATCGAAATAGCGTCCACCGTCAACCGGTGCAAGCACCTCCATGACCTCCTTGAGGAGTACGCTTATATGGCCCATGGATTAAAGCCCCAATTTCGCAAGCTCTTCACGTAGTTCTTCCGGGCTTTCCATGGCTTGTTTCATGAAGCGGTCATAGCGTTCCATATCCCAGATCTCGAAGCGTTCAGTGATGCCGACGAAGAGGCACTTTTTTTCCAGTAAGGCATATTCGCGCAGGCTGGCCGGGATGAGCACGCGACCTTGAGGATCGAGGGAGCATTCAACGGCCGAACCGAATATATGCCGCAGAAAGAAATTATCGGCCTTGCGCACCATGGAAAGGTGACGGGTCTTCTCTTCGACCTTTTCCCATTCATCCGGTAGGTACGCGGTTAGGCAGGGATCGAAAGACTTGGTGATGATGAGGTGCTCGTGGCCGCCGCCGTCCAAGGCCTCCCGAAACTTGGAGGGTATGGAGAGCCTGCCCTTCTCATTGATGGAATTTATGTAGTGCCCTTTAAACATCCTCGCCCTTACCCCTTATTGACACAAAATGGCACGATTTGGCATATAGTCCACAAAAGACTTGCTGTCAACGAATATTTACTATAATATACATTCATGATTAGTATGAATTATCGGTATATTGATTAATAAAATTAACAGTGCCAAAAAGTGCCATGATAACAGAAAAACAGGAAGCCTCAACGGTGGATGGGTAAGACATGGACATGGATATGGATATGCTGCATGAGGTTCTGAATGCTCTGCCGGTCGGTGTTCTGCTGGCCGAAGAAGACGGGACCGTGAGCTTCGTCAACCGCGCGGCGCTCGAGAGCATGCACGTTGAAGCGGCGGATATCGCCGGTCTCAATATCCAGGGCTATCTCCAGCCAGCATCAGGTAAGAAAGAGACCATCCTGCAGGTTGGCGGCAAGGTCGAGCTCCCGGTGCGGATCCATGTCGAGCACTTAAGCGCGGGTGGATGGATCATGGCGATTACCGATATCACCGAGATCCACCAGCTCCAGAGCGAGCTGTTGAAGATGGACCGGCTGGCGACGGTGGGTGAGCTCACCTCGGGAATCGCGCACGAGATCCGCAACCCTCTGGCCGGCATCAAGACCACGGCTCAGGCCCTGAACGAAGAACTGCCGGCCTATGACCATCGGCGGGCCTATGTGTCCAAGATCATCAAAGAGATTAACCGGCTCAACAAGCTGCTGCTTAACTTTTTCGACTTCGCCAAACCCAAGGCCCTGGCCATCAAAACCACCGAACTCCAGAAGGTGATCGCCGACACCGTCTTCATGATTAAGGAGACGGCCGGCGTACAGCATGTGCAAGTCATGGAGCTTTATCCGTCGGCCAAGGTGGAGGCCAAGATTGATCCGGACATGATCCAGCAGGTGCTTATGAATATCTGCCTCAACGCCATTCAGTCCATGGAAACGGGAGGCACCCTGCAGATCCGTCTCCTGGACAAGGGACGTGAGGTCGAGATCGCCATAACCGATACGGGGCCGGGCATACCGGAGAACATCCGCAATCGCATCTTCGATCCCTTTTTCACCACCAAGCCCAAGGGTATCGGATTGGGCCTATCCATATCCTATCGCATCATCAAGATGCATTCCGGCAGTATTCAAGTGGCGTCATCCTCCAAGGGTTCGACCTTCACCATCGTTCTGCCCAGGGAGGTTAAAAGATAAGCTTGCCTCGTGAAGGGGCAATCAGGTAGAGGGTGAAGCAATCGTAAAACCATAATGAGGAGGTGGTAATGCCGTTCTTTGAATCGACAGCCTATGCGGCTAGTACTAAATTTACCGGAGACATGGGGGCCATGGTCATCGATGCCGATCCCATCGTCAAAATGGTACTCATCATTCTGGTCGTCTTTTCCATATTGTCATGGGCCATTATCATTCAGAAATGGCTGACCCTCACACGGGCGCGCTCGCAGGCACGCGCCATCCTGACGCTGCTGTCCCAAGGCGGCTCTTTGGCCAAGATCCTTGATCGCGTGAAGTCCACGGGCGATTCCCCGGTGGCGCGTTTGTTTTATGCGGCCCAGGATGAATTTACCCGCATCACGGATAAGGGGCTGCCGGTACCGGCCAGCATGCTCGACAATATCGAGGGCCGCATCGTTTCGTTAAGCGTGCGCGAAACCATGGATCTGGGCCGTGGTCTGGGATTCCTGGCCTCTATCAGTAACGCCAGCCCCTTTATCGGTCTGTTCGGGACGGTATGGGGTATCATGGATTCCTTCCGCCAGATCGGTCTGATGGGTTCGGCCAACCTCTCCACCGTTGCCCCCGGCATCTCGGAGGCCTTGGTCGCCACCGCCGCCGGCCTTTTCGTGGCCATTCCCGCCGTGCTCTTCTTCAACTACTTCACCGGGATCATGGACTATATATCCGCCCAGATGGACCAGTTCCGCATTGAGTTCATGAACTGGGCGCGCAGGGGGGTGCTGCATGGAGATAAGAGGTAACAGCCGGCATAAGATCGTTTCGGGCATCAATGTCACGCCTCTGGTGGATGTGATGCTCGTGCTCCTGATCATCTTCATGGTCTCAGCCCCCATGATGAAGGAGGGTATGCGCGTGGACCTGCCGGAGGTGGAATCGCGGGCCTTGCCTACTCAGAGCGAGGATCTCATGGTCACGATCGGCAAAAATCGGGTGCTCGACATCAACGGCTCGACTGTGGGATTGGACCGCCTGGCCCCCTTGCTACAGCAGATCAAGGAACAGCGCGGCATCGATAATGTTTACCTGCAGGCCGACAAGGGCGTGCCATACGGTTTCGTGGTCGAGGTCATGTCCGTCATCCGTGGCGCCGGGCTCTCCAAGCTGGGATTGGTCACCCAGCCGCCCCTGAAGAAGGAAGGATGAAATCACTGAGAGTCTACGTCATCCTCTCTCTCTTCCTGCATGTGGCTTTTTTCGGGGCCATCATCTTTACGGCCTCACGCAAGCCGCGGCCGGTCTATGATATCTATGATGTTTCCATCGTGGCCGCCCCGGCACCAGGTTCTCAAATGCAAGGTCGGAGCGTAGAACCGAGGCCTCGGGTTCCTTCCCGCGCGGTCAAGGGCTTCGAGCAGATCGCCAAGGCCCAGGCCGTCAAGGACAAGACCCCCAGCTTCAAGCCCATCGACCTTGAGAATGCTTCCGGCCGTTCCAAGGCGGCTGAGCCACCGGAGATGGAAGAACCCGAAGAGCAGACATCCAGCGCGGGGGCATATCCAAGCGCGGGTCCGTCGGCGGGCGCAAGGGTCAAGGTCAACATGTGGGTCGCCGAGGTGCAGGCGACCTTCCGGTCCGTTTGGCAGGCCCCCTATGGCGTGCCTATCAAAAAAGACTTGAAGGCCTCGTTCACTATCCGGGTGGCGCGCAATGGAGAGATCCTCTCCAAGCGGCTCCTGCTCGGTTCGGGCAATGCCCTGTACGATAAGTCGGTCGAACTGGCCCTGAACAAGATCAGGAAACTGCCTCCGCCGCCGATCGGCGGAGAGGCGGCCGCCGACTATACGATAACATTCATACCGCCGGCGGGTTCCTGATGTCTCAATTAAGCAATTAAGCAATTAAGGAGTCGATATATGAAACGTTTTCTGCCGCTGCTCTTGGTGTTCGTCTTCGTCGGTACACTCGGGGCGCAGAATAACCAGATCGTGGTTCAGGCCCAAGGGATCAAGAAGATGAGAGTGGCTATGCCAACATTTGCCGGTCCTGCGGATCTGACCGTGCCCACCTGGGCGCAGATCAAAAAGGATATAGAGATCACGGGGGTGTTCGAGTTGATCGATCCCAAGGCCTATCTCAACCAGGGTCCGGTCGGAGCCCTGGCCCAGGCCAACCTCAAGGATTATGCTCTCATCGGCGCCGATTTCCTGATCACGGGATCGATCGAGCGCATGGGCACCAATGCCACCCTGCGGCTTGAGGCCGCCGAGGTCGCCACCGGCAGGGTGATCTCCCGCTATGCCTACCGGCAGCCCGCGAATATCCTCTATGGGAGTGTGCATGATTTCATGGACCGCTTTTTGAAAGATGCCTTGGGTTTAGGAGCAATCTTTTCCTCGCGCATCGTGGCGGTGCAGAAGACCGGCGGCGCCAAGGTACTCTATACCTGTTGGGCGGATGGCAGCGCCGGGCAGGCGATCATCAAGGGACGGCCGGGAGACCTTGTCCTGAGCCCGGCCTGGTCTCCGGATGGCCAGCGCATCGCTTTTGTATCCTATGCGCGTGGCAACCCCGATCTCTATCTGTATCAACTTTTCCCACCCAAGATCATGCCCTTGTCCACGTACCGCGGATTGAACTCGGCCCCGGCCTTCCTTCCGCGTGAACGTAAGATTGCCGCCACGCTCTCCAAAGACGGCAACCAGGACATCTATATAATGGACTTAAGCGGCGGCCATCTCAACCGGCTGACCACCGCGTGGGGTATCGATACCTCTCCGTCTTTCGCGCCCGACGGCAGATTCATGGCCTTCTGCTCGGACAGCGGCGGTTCCCCGCAGATTTATCGTATGGACCTGAGCTCGCGGGGCATCCAGCGCCTCACGTTTCAAGGTCGTAAGAACTCCGAACCGGTCTATTCGCCGCGCGGCGATATGATCGCCTTTACCCACATGGGAGCTGACGGCCGTTTCCGCATCGCCGTCATGCAGGCCGATGGTTCCGGTTTCAAGGTGCTGCACCCTGATTTCGCCATCGAAGAAGAATCGCCGTCTTTCTCTCCGGACGGGCGTCTGTTGGTTTACGCCGGTTCGGATGGCAATCTCTATATTTGTGACCTCTACGGCAGCAAACCGGTCAGAATCACCAGCGACGGCGGTCGCTATAGTCAGCCCTGCTGGGGACCATTGGTGAGGTGAAAAGGCGGGAGAAGGAGAGGATGGTGAAGGGAGAAGGAAATGGATATTATGTCGTTGATTTTTGCCCACTTCTCTCTTCTCGGCGTGCCCTTCTCCCTTGCATTTGCGCAAACGGCTATGGTAACATCATTGCCAACGAATCCATGATGCTTAGGAGGATCGTATGAGGTGTCTTGGCAGAATTATAGTGCTGCTCATGATGGTCTGCATGATCTTCGGGGGGGGGTGTGCCAAGAAAAAGGTGACCCCCATCGGCGGTGAAGTCGTTCCGCCGCCAGCGATACAGTATCCACAACCCCAGGCGCCCGCTCCGTCGATGACGCCGCTGCCCATGGAGATGCCTCAAGTTCAGGGTGGTCCGCTGGGTCCTTCAGCGATGGTGGCGCCGGGTCTGGAAGATGAGATTAAGATATTCGAGCAGAATGACGTCTATTTTGATTTCGACCAGTACACGCTTACACCCGAAGCGCGCAAGACCATCGGCCGCAAGGCCAGCTTTTTGAAGGTGCATCCCGAGCTTACGGTGCAGATTGAAGGGCACTGCGATGAGCGTGGCACTACCGAGTACAACCTGGCCCTCGGTGAGCGACGCGCTACGGCGGTGAGGGATCATCTGCGTATCTTGGGCGTTGATATGGCCCGTATCACGATCATCAGTTATGGCAAGGAGCGTCCCGCGGTGCAAGGCCATAACGAGGAAGCCTGGGCCAAGAACCGCAGGGCGCATTTTGACGTCATGGGAGGTTGATATGCGCAGGATTGTATGGTTCTGGACACTCATAACGATTGGCGTTATCCTCACTGGTTGTGCCTCACAGCAGGATCTCAACAACCTTAAGTTTGAGCTCAATACACTCCAAACCAAGGCAGCCCGGATTGAGCAGACCCAGAACGACCTGGCGCTGAAGCAAGGCGCCGGGGATAAGCAAAAGGAACAGTTCTTGACCCAGCAGGCGGATATGCAGGCGCAATTCACCGAGCTTCAAACCCAGATCCTCTCGCTGCAGGGCAAGCTGGAGGAAATGGCCGCTGCTCCCAAGGTTGACGGCCGGGATCTGGAAGCCAGGGTCAAGGCCCTGGAAGATGCGCTGTCGACGGGTGTCAAGAGCCAGGATGCAGCCTCCGCGCAGGCCGCTACCACCAAATCCCAATATGATATCGGGCTTGAACGTTTCAAGGCCGGCAAATATGACGAGGCCCTCAAGGCCTTTGATGCATATCTGTCGCAGGGTTCGGATCAGACGCTGGCGGGCAATGCCAATTTCTGGGCGGGCGAGTCGCTCGCCGCGTCCGGCAAGTATGAAGACGCCATCCTGCGCTATGATGTGGTGATCAAGCAGTATCCCAAGAGCGCCAAGATTCCGGATGCCCTGTACAAACAGGGCGCGGCCTTTATCCAACTGGGGGACAAGGAGGCCGGTAATCTGCTCCTGCGCAGAGTAGCCAAGGATTTTCCGGACAGCGAACCTGGTAAAAAGGCCAAGAAACAACTCAAAATCAAATAGGCATAACTGCCGTATTGAGCATTTCTTGAAAAAGGGGTGGGTATGAAGATCAAGAAAAAACCGTTCCGGGTCACACCGGCGCTTCCAGAGATGCTCAAACCGGTGGTTTCGCTGGCTTACAACCAGTGGTATTGCTGGAACCAGCAGGGACTGCGCCTGTTCCAGCATATGGACCGCGACCTTTGGGAGGATGTGGCCCACAACCCGGTAGATCTACTCTCCAGGATTTCCCAGGGTCGCATCATGGATCTGCTTGAGGACGAGGGCTTCCTCTCGCAGATGGAAAAGACCCATGATGTCTTTATGGACTACATGTCCGAAAAAGGCATCTATTCCTTCCTTATTACCCAGCCTATAGATTTTACCATCGGTTATTTCTCCATGGAGTACGGGATCACCGAGAGTCTCCCCATCTATTCGGGCGGCTTGGGCATCCTGGCCGGCGATCATCTCAAGAGCGCCAGCGACCTAAGGCTGCCGCTGGTGGGCGTCGGGCTGATGTACAAACATGGCTATTTTTCGCAGCACCTCAACGTGGACGGCTGGCAGCAGGAGGAGATTCTGGACAATGATTTCTATCATATGTCCCTGGTGCTGGAAAAGGACAAGGCCGGTTCACCGGTCAAGATCTCTCTGGCGATGGGCGACCGCGAGATCAAGGTCCAGATATGGCGCTGCCAGGTGGGGCGGGTGCCGCTCTACCTCCTGGATACGAATCTGGCCGAAAATAATGAAGAAGACCGGCAGCTTACAGCGCAGCTCTACGGCGGCAACGAGGAGTACCGGCTCAAGCAGGAGATCATCTTAGGTATAGGCGGTGTGCGCGCGTTGCATGCCTTGGGGCAGGATCCCATGGTCTATCATATGAACGAGGGGCACAGCTTTCTGGTGGCCTTGGAGCGTATCCGTGCCTACATGCTTGTCAAGGGTCTCGATTTCGAGACCGCCATGGCCCTGGTCAAGTCCTCCATGGTCTTTACCACCCACACCCCGGTTCCGGCCGGCAACGATGTATTCAACGTCGGTCTGGTGGAAAGATATTTGAAACCGTACGTGGTCGATCTGGGCATCAAGTGGCAGGATTTCCTGACCCTGGGAAGACAGCGGCCAACGGATCCGTCCGAACCCTTCGGCGCCACGGTTTTCGCCCTGAAGACCTCCGAATTTCGCAATGGCGTCAGCAAGCTGCACGGTGAGGTTTCCCGCAACATGTGGCGCGATATCTGGCCGCATGTGAATCCTGGGGAAATTCCCGTATCATCCATTACCAACGGCATCCATATCCCTTCCTGGATCTCGGCCGAGATGGCCGATCTCTTTGACCGCTATCTGGGGCCGAAGTGGAAGGAGGACCCCGATAGTCAGAAGCTCTGGGAACGCATCGACGCCATCCCCGACGCCGAGCTGTGGTCGACCCACGAACGTCGCCGCGGCAGACTGGTGGCTTTTTGCCGCAACCGGCTCAACCGTCAGCTGATCCGACGTGGCGCCAACCCGCGCGAGATCGAACGCGCCAAAGAGGTTCTGCATCCCGAGGCGCTCACCATCGGTATGGCGCGCCGGTTCGCCACCTACAAGCGTGGATTGCTGGTCTTCAAGCATCTCGAACGGCTCAAACCCTTACTGGCGGACAAGGAACGGCCTCTGCAGCTGATCATTTCGGGCAAGGCCCATCCGCGCGATAACGAGGGCAAGGAGATCATCCAGAAAATCATCCACATTACCCGCGAAGATCCCTTCCGTGATCGCATCGTCTTTATTGAGGATTACAACATGAATATCGCGCGCTATCTGGTCCAAGGGGTGGATGTCTGGCTCAACAATCCACGGAGGCCGCTGGAGGCATGCGGCACGTCGGGTATGAAGGCCACGGCCAATGGGGCTCTGAACTTAAGCATCCAGGACGGCTGGTGGGATGAAGGCTATCAGCCGGGTCTAGGCTGGTCGATCGGCCAGGACGAGAAGTACGAAAACTGGGAGATCCAGGATCAGGTCGAGAGCAAGGCCATCTACGATATCCTGGAGCGTGAGGTTATCCCTATTTTCTATGATCGCGGTCTGGACGGCTTGCCGCGTGGTTGGATTTCCATGATGAAGAAATCCATGCGCACGCTGTGTCCGGAATTCAACTCCAACCGCATGGTCGAGGAATACACGGACCGCTGCTATATGGAAGCGGCCCTGAACCAGCGCATCCTGACGGCGGACAATTTCAAGGCCGTCAAGGACATGGTGAAGTGGAATAAACATTTGAATGCGCATTGGCGTGAGATCAAGATCCTAGACATGTTCCACGAGGGCGGCGACGAGGTCAAGGTGGACGCCGAAATGGTGGTCAAGGCCAAGATCCAGCTGGGCGCCATCGATCCGGCCACCATCAGTCCGCGGGTATATTACGGCAATCTCGACGATGCCGATAACCTCACCAACACCAGGGATCTCATGATGGAGCATGAACGCAGTTTGGGCGGCGGGGTGCATCTTTTCAAGGCCTACCTCATGTGTGAAGGCACCGGCCGTTTCGGTTACACCATACGCATTCTGCCGCGCCATGAGCAGTGTAAGTATCCGGTCGATCTGGGTCTTATATCCTGGGCCGAAGAGTAAACTCCGTGTTGTCGCCGCTCGCGGCGGCAACAAGATTCGAAAGTGTATGCGCCATGGCGTCGCGCCAGGGGTGTTTATAATTTTTTGTGAATGAAATTTTAACTTGAAAAGGAGGGTTGATATGAAGGATCTTAAGGGTAAGAAGGCACTGGTTACCGGAGGGGCCATGGGCATCGGTCTGGCGACCTGCAAACGGCTGCTCAGGGATGGGTGCGAGGTCACGGTGTGGGATATGAATCCCAAGGCCCTGGACGAGGCCAAGCACGAGTTGGAACGCTTGGGCAAGGTCTATGTCTATACCTGCGATGTCACGGACAAAGCGCGGGTGGCGGAATTATGCAAGCAGGCCGAGAAAGACATGGGTCAGGTGGACATCCTGATCAACAACGCCGGGTATGTCAAAGCCGGCCGATTCTGCGATCATCCGGTAGAGGACTGGGAGCGTGAGACGGCCGTTAACCTCACATCCATGTACTATACCATCCATGGTCTGTTGCCGGGTATGTATCGCCGCAACCTCGGGCATATCGTCAATGTCTCTTCTTCGGCCGGCCTGATGGGAGTAGCGGATTTAGCCGTATATTGCGCCACCAAATGGGGGGTCTTCGGTTTGACTGAATCGCTCCGTTATGAGGCCTTGGCCGACAAGAAGAGCGGGATCAAGTTTACTTCGGTGCATCCGATCTTTCTTAAAACCGGCATGTTCGAAGGCGGCACGCTCAACATCCTGGGCAATCTCCTCATCCCCAGCATCGAGACGCACGATGAGGTGGCCGAGGCGATTGTCGAGAAAGGCCTCAAGAAAAATCACCATGTGCTCAAGCTGCCCATGACCTTACAGCTCATATTCATCGCCCGTGCCCTTCTGCCTGATTCCATCATGAACGCCGTTGCGCGCCTCATGGGAATAGGTAACAGCATGACCCGGTGGGTAGGCCGGCCCGGCAGCGAACACGCCCAGCGCTAGAAAAACACCAACGACTTCCCCGGTCGTGGTAACCGGAGGAGCGGGTTTCCTCGTCAGCGCCCGTGTCTTACCTGTGAGAATAACCCGCTCCGTTGTTCAGCCATCGACGCTGGTGGCCTTAAGCCCGTGGTCTTCACCGCTTTGAGCTTGACAAGCCTGGTCATCATTCTGCTACATGGGGAAAAGGCGAGAGTGGCGGAACTGGCAGACGCGCTGGACTTAGGATCCAGTGGTGCAGACCGTGCGGGTTCGAGTCCCGCCTCTCGCACCATGCATTATCTTGCCTGATACGATATTCCTTCCATGACGCCTCGATTCGCGCTTGACACCCTCTAGGCTATTATATATAAGGTCTCATCCTTCAATGAGGGGGGGTGGATTTTTACTTCATGCCAGGAATAAAGGTGCGTGACAATGAACCGTTCGAGAGTGCGGTAAAGCGGTTCAAAAAACAGGTTGAGAAGGCCGGCGTGCTTTCCGAGGTGCGCAAACGCGAGTATTATGAGAAGCCAAGCGTCAAGAAGAAACGCAAGGCGATTGCTGCACGCAAGCGCGCGGTCAAGCGAATGCAGAAGGTAAGGACGTTCTATTGATGCTCGAAGCGAGGATCAAACAGGACATGACGGAGGCCATGAAGGCGGGAGACAAGGACAAGGTCTCCTGCCTCAGGGTGCTTCTGGCAGCGGTCAAGAACCGCGAGAAGAACCTGCGCAAGGAGTTGGATGACCAGGAGGTTCTCGCGGTCATCCGCGCCGAGATCAAGCAGGTGACCGAATCGTATGAGCAGTTCAAGGCTGGCCACAGGGATGAACTGGCCGCCAAGGAGCTTGCCAGCTTGACGGTTTTAAAAGCATACCTGCCCGCGGAGATGAGCGATGATGAACTTGTAGCGTCAATCGAAGCGGTTATAGCCGAACTCGGGGCTACCAAAAAGGACCTCGGCAAGGTTATGAAGCAGGTTATGACCAAGGTGGCGGGTAGAGCCGACGGCAAACGTATCAATGCCATTGTCTCAAGTAAGCTGAGTTAGAGCACCCGCGTTATTTCTCATACGCAATTCACCACTATGGGCGTGTATGCTGGGCGACCTTTTGGAGTTTTCATCCGTTCAAAGCTATATACGCTCCTTGCTTGTTTCCGAGGTCGGGATAACCGCACTGGATAAGCTCTCTCCTTTTGAGCACTGGGAAGACGCGCAAGCCAGATGGGACATGCTTGAACAGATGATGGACATCATGCGGCAGAGGCGGCCCGCCTTCACCGCCATACCAGATATTCGGCCCCTGCTTGCTTTGCCGGACGGTGCCGTACTGGAGGGTCAGGACCTCCTGAAAGTCTCAGGCGCATTATCCGACATGAGCAGGCTTAAGGAAGATCTGGAGGTCGATACGTCCTCGCTCGCGAGTCTGGTCGAGAGCATCACGCCGTTGGACGACGTGGTCGAGATGACAGAGACCAATCTCTTGCACACCGGTGAGGTATCGGATCTGAAGAACCCGGTCTTACGGCAGCTGCGGATGCGATACCGCAGCGTGCGCGCCGCTGTTCTGGAGAGGCTCGAACGTATCCTGGAAAGGGTGAAACCCGCGGTCATGGAAGACATCATTACGATACGGAACGATCGTTTCGTCATCCCCATGCGTCATGATTTCGGCACCTATCTAGCGGGCATATCCCATGATTATTCCGGGTCACGGCATTCGGTCTTTGTCGAACCCATGGAGGTCGTCGAAGACAACAATACCCTGACCGACCTCAAGAGCGAGATACGGGAGGAAGAATACAAAGTTCTCAAGGAACTGACCTCCGCCGTGCTGCATGCCGCGCCGATTATCCGCGCGAACCTTGAGGCCTATGGCGCACTCGATCTCCTTCAGGCTTCCGCCGCCCTCGCGCTGAAGACGCATGCCGTCATACCGCGTCTGGGAGACGTCGTCGATATTAAAGGCGCTAGGCATCCCGTGCTGCTTGAACGCCTCGGCAAAAGCTGCGTTCCCCTGGATATCCATATCCCCGCCGGTAAGGACGGTCTCGTCATCTCGGGGCCGAACGCGGGGGGCAAAACCGTGGCGCTCAAGACGCTGGGTTTGCTGGTCATGATGGCCAAGAGCGGCTTGGCTATACCTGCCCAGGAAGGATCAGTGATTCCGCGGATAGGCCGGATCTGGATAGAAATGGATACGGCCCAGGATATCAGCCACGACCTCTCTACGTTCACGGCCCACGCCAAGGCGCTGAAAAATATCTATCAAAACGTCGGTCCCGGTGATCTAGTGCTGTTGGACGAACCCGGGACCGGCACCGACCACGACCGTGGCGGGGCTATCGCCATCGCCTGCATTGACGCCTTGCGCGCCAAAGGGGCTATGGTTATCGCCACCTCACATTCCGATCTGGTGAAACTCTATGGACTTACGCAGCAAGGCGTCGAGAATGCAGCGGTGGCCTTCGATGAGAAGGGCTTACGTCCGCGCTATACCCTCCAGTACGGCGTGATCGGTGAAAGCCGGGCCTTCGAGATCCTTAGCTCTATTGATTTTCCGGCCGAACTCCTGCAAACGGCCGGCGACATCGTGGAAAAGCGGGGTGAAAGCGTGCTGGTACAGGCCATGCACGACATGACGCAGGCCCATAACCTCAAGGAGCAGGCCCAGCGCGAGCGCGATGAAGCCGCGGCCTTAAAGCAAGAAGCCGATACGCTGCTGAAAGAGATCAAACAAGAGAAAGTTTCCTCGGCGCTGCGCTATCAACGTCTGATGGAGCGACTGACCGCGCTCGCTGAGCGCCCTATTGTGAGCGAGATCCAAGCCGTCGCCACAGAGGCCGAGGCCGTCGAACTGATGGAGGTTCTGGCCGATGTCACACCTATGGCCGCCGCACTCGATATTCGCTGTGGGACGCAGGTGCGGATCAAAGGCGGCGAGACCATGGGTATCGTACGTGCTCTTGGGCAGGGCACGGCCGAGGTGCTCTGCGGCACCAAGCGTATTACGTTGGGACTGGACCAGATTCAGCCCGTCTCCGGTGTTCCGTCCAAGGTAGAAAAAGTCAAACATGTCAAGGCCTCCATTCCGGTGGTGCGGCCGATTGTGGTGGTGGGCCTGCGCGTGGATGAGGCCTTGCCGGTGGTGGAAAAGGCGCTCGATAAGGCCATGCTTTCGGGACAGGCGCAGCTTGAGATCGTGCACGGCAGCGGCACCGGGGCGCTCAAGAGGGCCATCCGAGGCTATTTGAAAAGTCTGCCCTTCGTTCAGAGCTATGCGGACGGCGGTTCCGGGGAGGGCGGCGGCGCGGTCACTCTGGTGCGGCTGAAGGACGGATCCACATGAATACGGGCGTGGTAGAGCAGATCAAGGGCAAGCTCGATATCGTGGCCGTGATATCGGAGCATGTGAACCTGACGCGCAAAGGCAAATCTTTTTGGGGGCTCTGCCCGTTTCACGCCGAAAAGGATGCCTCATTCACGGTCAACGCTGAAAAGCAGGTATACAAGTGCTTCGGATGCGGCGAAGGCGGGGACGTGTTCAGTTTCGCCATGAAGGTCAAAGGCCTGTCATTTGCCGAGGTGCTGGAGGAATTCGCACAGCGCACCGGCGTGGTGCTCGAACGTGACCGGACACAAGCCAACCGTCAAGAACGCTTGAGCGCCAACAAGGCCTTTTTCAGCGCCGGTAAGGCGGCGCTTGAATTCTTTACCCGTACGTTGGCTTCCGATGAGGGGCGTCACGCCCGGACCTATCTCAAGGACCGTGGTCTGAGCGATGCCACGATCCACGATTTCGCGATCGGCTATGCCCCGGAAGGCTGGGACGGTCTGGTGAACTATCTGAAGAAACGGGGCGTCCCGTCGGAAATCGCGGCCGGATGCGGCCTGGTGATCAAGAAGGAAAAGGGCGGTTACTATGACCGGTTCCGCGGCCGGGTGATGTTTCCCATCCTGGATCTCAGAGGCGAGGTGGTGGCCTTCGGCGGCCGTATCATCGGCCCCGGTGAACCCAAATACATCAACAGCCCGGAGTCTCCGGTGTTCGAGAAGCGCAAGCTGCTCTACAACCTGAATCAGGCCAAGCGCGTCATCCAGGAGCAGGGCGCCGTGGTCGTGGAAGGATACATGGATGTGGTTTCGTTGGCGAATGCCGGTTTTGCAGGCGCCGTGGCGACTCTAGGCACGGCCTTGAGCGAGGACCATATCCGACTGCTCAAGCGCTTTACCACTGACATCACCTTGGTTTTCGACGGCGACGCCGCGGGGCGCAAGGCCATGGTACGCGCTCTGGAGCCGTTCCTGGCCACCGGCATCATCCCCAAAGTGGTCATCCTGCCTCAGGATAAGGACCCCGATGATATGGCACGCACGGATATCAATCTCTGGAAAACTTTTGTGTCCGAGGCCCGCAGCATCTGGGATTTCATGTACGATGAATCGTTCAGGGGGCGTGACCCATCAAAATTTGAGCATCAGAGTACGATTTTGAAGGATCTGGCACCGATGATAGCCCGTGAAAATGATGCGACCGTACGCGATCTGCTCGTGGAACGTTTGGCGGTCAGGTTGGGACTGGGCATAGATACCGTGGCCAGGCAGGTGCGCTCCAAGAATGAGCAGGTTGTTTTATCCCAAGGTCAAACCAAGGACTATACTGAGGCGGATCTGGTGCGGCTGATGCTCTTCGATGAGCAAGCCATACAGGCGGTCAAGACCTTGAATCTGAACCTGGAATTCAAGCAGGCCGATACCGCCACGCTTGCTGCCTATCTCATTGAGCATGGAAATTGCATTTTAAATGATGCGGTTTGCCCGGACGCAATCCGTTCGGCGGCCGCCAAGATTATCGCGCAAGGACCGTATGAAGGAGACGGCGCCAAGGCTCTGAGGGACAATATATCGAAATTATTATCGTTGAGGTACGATCGCGATATGAATCGCCTGCAGGGGTTGATCGCCGAGGCCGATAAAACAAACGACAAAACGCGTTTGCGCGGACTGCAGAACGAAAAGATGGCCCTGGTGCGGGCGAAGCGAAATATACACACTATTGTGGCGGAGGCGCTGGAAGGAAAATGACCGACAAAAAGGCATATGCAAAAGAGGTCCAGAAATTGGTGAACATGGGCAAGGCCAAAGGGTTCTTGACCTATGAAGAGGTTAACGATGTCCTTCCTGACGATGTCTTGAGCCCCGACGACCTTGAAGACGTAATGGACCTGTTCTCCGACAAGGAGATCCAACTAGTCGACACCGAGGATGAGTTCTTCGAGAACGAAGATGAAATCGAGATACCGGACGATGGGAGTTTCCGGGCTCCTGACCCGGTACGCATGTACCTGCATGAGATGGGGTCGGTTTCGCTCCTGTCTCGCGAAGATGAAACCGAGATCGCCAAGCGCATCGAGGCCGGGCAGCGCCAGATCCTCAATGTGATCATCAACTCCCCGGTTACGGTCAAGGAAGTCATTGCCATCGGCCGTCAGCTCGATTGCTCTGAGATCCGTCTCAAGGATGTCATCGATCTGGAGGATATCTTCGAGATGGATGCGCAGCCCCAGGAATCCCAGGAACCCATCGATGAACATCCCGCTATGGTAAAAACGCTGGAGAGCATCAAGTCCATCGAGGTCAACCAGGCCGAGATCAAGACGCTCAAGACCAAGCTTTTCCACGCCGAAGACGACGAAGAGCGCGATGAGATCAAACATGAGATGTCGCGCGTCAGCAAGGAGATCGTGAAACAGATCCACGATATCCGCTTCCTGCCGGAACAGATTGACGCCTTCGGCCGCAGGCTTAAGGACCTCAAGCGCCAGCTTGAAATCAAGGAAGAGGTCATCTGCTACTTCGAAGAACGATTTTCCAAGAGCTGCGACGAGATCATCGATTTGTACCAGGCGGTGCTCGACGGCGTGTGCAAGGAGGTCGATCCCTTTCTGGAAGAGCAGGGCATCAGCCAGGAAGAATTCTGTTCTATCGCGGACGACCTCGCTCAGTTGCGCAAGGATATCAAGAAGATCGAGATTGAGGGCGGCCTGACCGCGCATGGCCTTAAGAAGGCGGTGCGCATCCTGGAGGACGCCGAGTCCAAGACCAATGCCGCCAAGACCGAGCTGATCCAGGCCAACTTACGGCTGGTGGTCAGCATCGCCAAAAAATATGTCAACCGCGGCCTGCAGTTTCTGGACCTTATCCAGGAAGGCAATATCGGGCTCATGAAGGCGGTCGAAAAGTTCGAGTACCGCCGGGGCTACAAGTTCTCGACCTATGCCACCTGGTGGATACGACAGGCCATTACGCGCGCCATCGCCGACCAGGCGCGTACCATCCGTATCCCGGTGCATATGATCGAGACTATCAACAAGCTGATCCGCACCTCGCGCGCCTTGGTCCAGGATCTGGGCCGCGAACCTACACCCGAGGAGATCGCCGAGAAGATGGATTATCCGGAGCACAAGGTCCGCAAGATCCTCAAGATCGCCAAGGAACCCATCAGCCTGGAAACTCCTATCGGTGAAGAGGAAGACAGCCACTTGGGAGATTTCATCGAGGACAAGAAGGTGCCTTCGCCGGCGGACGCCATCATCGCCAAGAACCTCTCCGAGCAGTCGCGCCGGGTGCTGGCCACGCTTACGCCCCGGGAGGAAAAGGTGCTGCGCATGCGTTTCGGTATTGGCGAGAAATCCGACCACACGCTCGAAGAAGTCGGCAAGGACTTTACGGTCACGCGTGAACGCATCCGCCAGATCGAGGCCAAGGCACTCCGCAAGTTGAGGCATCCGGTGCGGTCAAAGAAGCTGCGTTCGTTTATTGATCAGTGAAACTCACGAGAGCCCCCTGAGCATTCAGGGGGCTCTCGTTGCCAGCAAGAGCAAGAGAGAATGTTTTATCCGTACCCCGTAGCGTACGTTGCATGCCGTCATAGCAGGTGGCCTCATTATCAAGTACCGGTGATCCTGCACGACGATGCAAAGAAACCTCGTCAGTTACTCTCATCCTGAATCTTTCGTTCCCCAGGGTAATATCCGTGGAGGATCTGCCTTTAAGGTAAAGCTTTTAACCATATAACTTTATGAGATCCTAGGGCGTTTATGTTCCTGTATGTCGTTTCTTCCTCACAATTTTACAGGACAGCGGAATTGGACAAGCCGAAGGCATGCCTTGCAGGTCGGAGGCCATGGAGGTCCGTAGATCACAATCCAGAAGGACAGCGGAACTGGACGTGACTTTTCAGGCGCCCCCTTTGGTTGCGTACCGGATGGCACAAACCTTATTTCTCCGCTGCGGGGTGAGAGACCCGCAGGATGAAGGGGGGGCGATCTTAGGAATACTGCTGAAATGACAGAGAAAAAAAGAGGCGCCCGTGCAGGCGCCTCTTTGTGTATCAAGAACGTAATGTTGCTTAGAACTTGACCGTGGCCTTCCAGCGCGCGGCGTATGTGTCCTTCATCTCGACGCCGGTATCATTGCCAGGAATCCAGGCCTTCTCTATGTAGCCCTTGTAGAGTTTGCCGGGGGCATAGTAGCAGAGGTCGAGGCCAAGACTCAGGTTATCCTGAAGCGCATAGTTGAGGCGCGCGCGGGCTTCCCAGCCCATGTCATCATCGACATCATACTTGGCGGCCGGAGCGGCGATAGCCGCATCAGGAACGACATTCGGGATGCCAGGGCCGCCCACTTTGAGGGCTGCCGGATCAAAAGCGTTGACTACGCCAAGATCGCTGTTCCAGTTCTCCAGATAGTCGGTGTTTTCCATCATAGCCCAGACGAGGTTCAGGTTGCCGTCCAGTTTGGGGGTGAACTTATAAGCCAAGTTGAGGCGGGCCAGTATTGCGTTGGCATAGCTGAATGCGCCGTCCCATTTTGAACCTAAGCCACCTTCGGAGGCGGTGTCACGTTTGCCGCCCGGGAGCAGGGCGTTGATGGTGCCCGGGGTCTGGAACCGTGCGCTGTAGATGTCGGCGATATCGTTCATCAGCCAGGTGTCAAGGCCTTCATTATCCTCGGCGTAGGACGAAACATTCTGCGGCTCATCCGCGCCCTTGAGGTACATAGCGTCGACCTGGACCTTCAGGGCATCGATGCCCACGCCCATGCCGAGCCAAGCCGTGATGCCACTGTCGACATCCCAATCCTTCTTCATCACGTGGTCAGGGAAATTGTCGTAATACGATGCTTCAGCGGCTGCAGCGGTCGCTTCGGCGACAGCGGCAGGAGCACCCAATTCGATTACACCGGCATAGACTTCTTCATAGATCGTCTCGGCCAGTCCCTCGACGCCGGCAATGGCGACCCGGGAGCCCTTGTCAACCAGAACACCGGTGCCATAACCGAGCTTGCCGTTGAAGGTGATGTTGTTGTTGAGGGCATATTTCAAAGTGAACTGCGGAACCCAGATGCTGGTCTGGCAGTTGTCCTTGCCGGCGTATTTATACGCCAACTGGCCCTGGAAATCGATGGCATCCTTGGCATACATGGCCATCAGGGCGAAATCGTCTTCATCGGCCATGTCGCGGTTGGTGATAATGCCGAGGTTGTCGGCTTCATCGGTTGTACCATTGTAGTAATAGCTATTTGCGTTCTTGCCCTCATTGAGCTTGTTCCAGACCAGACCGAAGGTCCAGCCGGGCACATCGGGCACCTGGATGAACCAGCCGATGCCGTCGAATTTGCTGGTCTTGCCAACGATGAACTTGCCGAAGCCGGTCAGAGCATCCACGTAGAGCTCATTGACCGTAAGAAGGCTGTAGTAATCCATATTACCTTGGCCATTGCCGCCGGTATTGCCGTTGGTTGCCGCGGAGCTCGATTTGTCATAGTAATGGTAGGAGTCGCTTTTGCTGATCTTGTTGTCGAAGACTTCGAGATCGGCCTTGACGTGGATCTTGTCATTCACTTCGATGGTTGGATAAAGATTGAAATAATGCTTCAAAAACATGGTTGTGATCGGATTGGTGTGGTCACGCGTGTTTTCTGCTTCCTTGATAAACCAGTGATCATAATACCGGCCCTGGATCTCATACTTGCCTCCCAGTTTGAGGTCAACGGCCCATACCGGAACGGTGAAGGCCATGGCCACAACCAAGAGTAGTGCCCATTTTCCCCATTTACCCATATGCATTCCTCCTTAAACTAATTTTTTGATCACGTTATCGACCGCAGGCCTTATCGCCTGGTGCCTTTGATGCATTACAAGACGCCTTACGAGAATTTCTAAAGAAAACTTTAGACTCATTCATCACAGCTTGTCAATACAACATGCATGCCAAGGCAAAAATAAAAGAAAAACGATATGTTGAATACTTCACCACACTAACCTGTTGTATGAATACAACAATTCGGGGAAACGGCGTGTAAAAGAAACACAGAAAGGACAAGTGAGAAGGAGAATGTTACGATGTAAAACCTCTCCCTTTTCTCTTCTCCCTTGTTTTTCCCCCACCCTTACTCTACAATACTTACCATCATTCGCCTACGGAGAAGACATGAACACTCAGGTATTCCGCGAATATGATATCAGGGGCGTAGTGGGAGATGATTTAGACGATGTATTCGTTGCCGGGCTGGCGCAGGCCGTCAGCGCCTATTGGGCCGAACGAGGGGTAAAAAGGATCTGCCTGGGCATGGACGCACGCCTCAGTTCGCCGCTTTTTAAGGATATTCTAACCGAGGGCATCGCCGCAAGCGGCATCGACGTGGTCGATATCGGGCTGGCGCCCACGCCGGTCATGTATTATGCCCTCTATCGGCTGGGTCTGGACGGCGGGATCGCCATTACCGGCTCTCACAATCCGTCCGACAACAACGGGTTCAAGGTGGCGCTCGGTAAAACCACGATCCACGGCGCCGAGATCCAGAAGATCAGGGCCTACATGGAACAGGGTACCCGTACGCGGGGCGTCGGCAAGACCAGCAATTATGATATCATCCCGGAATACGTCGATGATATCCTGGCGCGCATACACCGGCCGCTTAAATCGCTCAAGGTCGTGATCGACCCGGGCAACGGCGTGGGCGGCGGGCCGGCCATGGCGGTTTGCCTTGGCCTGGGCATGGACGTTTCAGGCATATGCCTGGAGCCGGACGGCCGTTTTCCCAACCATCATCCCGATCCGACGATTGCCGAAGGCGTGGCCATGCTCACGTCCGAGGTCATCAAGATCAAGGCTGATATCGGGATCGGCTTAGACGGCGACGCCGACCGCCTCGGAGTCGTGGATGCCAAGGGCCGCGTCGTCTACGGTGACATGATTACGGCCATCCTGGCCCGGGCCATTTTAAAGGAGCGGCCGGGTGAGAAGATCATCGGCGAGGTCAAATGCTCCAAGGCCCTCTTCGAAGAGATCAAACGCGCGGGGGGCGTCCCGATCATGGGCAAGGTGGGGCATTCGTTGATGAAGGCGCGTCTTATAGAGGAGCAAGCGGCCCTGGCCGGTGAGATGAGCGGGCATATCTTCTTTGCCGACCGCTGGTACGGGTTTGATGACGGCATTTATGCTACGGCGAGGCTGCTGGAGGTGCTGGCCGCGGTCGACGATCCCCAGGCGGTCTTTGACAGCCTGCCGCGCATGGAGAACACCCCGGAGATCAGGCTGACCTGCCCGGATGAGATTAAGTTCGCCGTGGTGAACAGGTTCAAGGATCACGCGCGTGAGCACTATCAGAATTGTATCGACATCGACGGGGTACGGTTCGAAGACGGCGAGGCCTGGGGCCTGGTGCGTCCGTCGAACACGCAGCCGGTTATCGTGCTGCGCTTTGAGGCCGCCGATGCCGAGAAGCTTGCGAATATCCGCGGCGCCGCTACGGATAAGCTCTTTGAGATCATGCACGCCCTGCGCTAAGGGTGTGATGGCTTTTTTTGACGACCCGGATGACTTCACGGAGGGGTTGTTCGTGAACATGCGGGAGAGACCCATCGGGTAGCCCGGCACTTACCCTGTTGAACATCGAGCGCTATTTGATGTATGGAGGGTACCAATATGATGCCAATAGGGCGCAAAGATCTATGCTTGGCATGAGGGGTAGAGGGATGAGAAAAATATGGGTTATCTGCTTGCTGTGTGCGCCGCTGTGCTTGTGGGCGGCCGATGATGCTCTGGCCAGAGGCCTCTATGTCCGGGACCGCGTGAACATCCCCTTGAAGAGAAACGCCAACGAGAACTCACAGGTCATCGGCATGGCCAATACCAACGACTATCTGGAAGTCAAGGAAGAGGGAGGGGAATGGGTCAAGGTCACCACGCCGGACGGACAGGAAGGCTGGGTACCGCTGCGCCTCTTGACTACCGAGACCCCGCGCGCCCTGATCATCGAGCAGCTCAACGATAAGTTGAAGTCCTTCGCGGACAACTTCAAGGGTCTTCAGGACCAGAACAAGAGCCTGGAGAAGGAGAATCGCGAGCTTAAATTCCAGGTGAGTTCCCTGTCGTCCGACGTTGATAAGTCCAAGAACGATTATGTCAACCTGAAGGAGGCCTCTACAACGTATCTGGATTTGAAGGCCGACTATGACAAGCTTGTGGCCGCAGACAAGGAGAGAGTCAAGAAGCTTGATGAATTGAACAAAGAATACAGCCGGCTCAAGACCTCCGAGAGGGTGAAGTTCACCTTCGTGGGTGGCGGGTTTATCGTGATCGGCATCATCTTAGGCGGCATGCTGCAGACGCTGCGCGGCAAGCCCAAGAAGTCTGGATATAAAATGTGATCAGGAGGTCCATGGTGTTCAAAAAGTATGAGTCCCTTTCTGAAAAGGTCAATCTGATAGGTATGCTCCGGGCGTACGCCGTTACGAAGCGCTATCTCAACCGCACCAATCTCATATTCTACTCCGAATTGTCGCGACTGATCGGGTGTGAGGCTTACGTGAAGCATGAAAACCATCAGCCGACCGGTTCGTTCAAGATCAGAGGCGCCCTGAATTTTTTTCACCATATGTCGAAAGAGGAGTTGGAAAGCGGCATCCTGGTCGCCACGCGCGGCAACCATGGTTTGGCCATGGCATGGGCCGGGCAGTGGTTCCATGTCCCGTGTACGGTGGTGGTGCCGGAGAACAACAATCCCGATATCAACCGCATCATCGAGAGCTTCGGCGCCGAGCTCATCACGCATGGACACGATTTCTATGACGCCCAGTCCTACTGCGACGAACTGGTCGACAGCGCCGGTTACTACTATGTCGAACAGGGCAATGAGCCGGAGATGTTAAACGGCATCGGCACCATGGCGCTCGAAATCTTCGAAGACCTGCCGGATGTAGAGGTGATCGTATGTCCCATTGGCGGCGGCGCCGGCTGCGCCTCGCTGATCAAGGCCGCCCAGGCCGTCAATCCCAACGTGGAGATCATCGGCGTACAGGCCGAGAAGGCCCCGGCTTTCTATACCTCCTGGAAAAAGGGCGAATGGACCGTGCTGGAGGACGCCGATACCGTCGCTGACGGTTTAGCCGCGCGCAGCGTTTTCCAATTGCCGTACGTCATCATGAAGGACCATATCAAGGATTGCGTGCTCTTGAGCGAAGACGAGATCCTCGAGGGCATCCGTCTGGCGCTATCCTGCACGCATAACCTGGCCGAAGGTGCCGGAGCAGCGGCCATCATGGGCGCTTTGAAGATCAAGGATAAGCTCTCCGGCAAAAAGGTCGTGCTCATGATGTCCGGCGGCAACCTCGACCGCGCCCATTTGACACTGGCGCTTTAGATAAAGAAAGATCAATCCGTGGAAGCCAGGTAGCGGCTCCACTTGGCGTCGACCTGCTCCTGGATCGAAGCGATCTGCGCGTCGCTTAAGCCCCTGAAACGCGCCTGGGCCCTGAAGTATTCCTTGACCGGCACGAGCTTGCGTTTCTCCATGAGCTTTAGCGAGGCGGCGGTGAGCTTGAACGTGCCGTATTCAATCTCATAGAGATCATAGTATCCGGTTTCGACGGCCAGCCGGCCGACCTTGATGGCATAGCGCGGTTCGAACCCCCAGCCCGGCGGGCAGGGGGTGTGGATATGGATGTATTTAACCCCCTCAATCGTCAGGGCCTTTTTGATCTTGTCATACAGATCGAGCGGGTAGGCGGCCGAGCAGGCGGCTACATAGTTGATCCCATGCGCGGCCATGATGGCGGCCACGTCTTTTTTTTGCTGGAGCTTGCCTTTGATGGGGGTGTTGGCGGTCAGCGCCCCCAGCGGGGTCGTACCCGAACGCTGGACGCCGGTGTTCATATAGCCTTCATTGTCATAGCATAGGAAGACGAAGTTATCCCCGCGCTCGGCGGCCCCGGAGAGCGCCTGCAGGCCGATATCGCTCGTGCCGCCGTCACCGGCCCAGGCTACGACATTGATATCCTTTTTGCCCAGGCACTTCAGCGCGCCGAGCATGCCGGTGGCTGCCGCGGCCGTGGAGGCGAAGGTGACATTCAGGGAGGGCAGCTTGGTGGTGGCGATCGGGAAAAGACCCTGTAGCACCGTCAGGCAGCTGGGCGGCACCACCAGCAGGGTCTCGGGACCGAAGGCCTTGAGCCCGATGCGGTAGGCGATACCCAGCCCGCAGCCGGTACAGGCCCGGTTGCCGGGGTTGACGAATTCTTCGGTCGGGAGGCTCAGTATGGTGGTCTTGGCCTGCATGATGCCGTCCTCCTAGATCTTGATACCGAGCCAGTTGGTCTCGGCGCTGCGGGTTCCCGTGATCGCCCCGCGCAGGGTCTCGGTGAGCTCGGCGGTCTTGATCTCGCGGCCGCCGATGCCCGCGATAAAGTTGCGCACCCATGGTCTTTTCGTGCCGTCCTGCAGGTGTTCATACAACGCGGCCTTGAGGTCCGAACAGAGAGCGCCTTCATAGCCGTAGCTCAAGGCCTTCTCGAAGACGATTACGCCGGTGGCTCCCCGCAAGGCGTCGGCTACGGCGGCATCCGGGAAGGGCCGATAGAGGCGCACGCCCAAGATGCCCACCTTGAGGCCTTCGGCGCGTAACTGTTCCACCACGTCGCGGAGCTGGTAGGTGAGCGATCCGAGGCCGCAGGCGATATAGTCGGCGTCTTCGCATCGGTAGGTTTCCACGAAGGGGTCGTTCGAGCGTCCGAAGCACTCCTGGAAACGGCCTTCACAGTCTTCGGCCACGCTCAAGGTGCGGCGCAGGTCTTCCTGCAGCAGATAACGGATCTCCATATAGCCGTGCGCCAGTTCGCCGTGGATGTCGACACGCACATCGGGCAAGGTCACGGTGTTGAGGTTGGCCGGTTCCTTCGGGTCCAGGGCATAATCCGGTCGATACGGTGGCAAAAATGTATCGACCTGGTCTTGATTGGGGAGTTCAAAGGGCATGTAGGTGTGGGACAGGATGTAGCCGTCATAGCACACCATGACCGGAATACTGACCTTCTCGGCGATATAGAAGGCTTTGAGCACGGTGTCGATGATCTGCTGATGGTCACAGGCATACATCTGTATCCAGCCGGTATCGCGCTGGGAAATGGAGTCCTGGTGGTCGTTCCAGACGTTCCAAGGCGCGCCGACCCCCCGGTTGACCACGCACATGACGATCGGGAGCCGCGCGCCGGCCGCCCAATGCACCTGCTCGTGCATGTACAACAGACCGTTGGCGCTGGTGGCGGTGAAGGCCCGCGCGCCGGTCGAAGAGGCCGCGATGCACACCGCCAGGGCCGAGTGCTCGCTTTCGACCGGGATATACTGGGCTTCCATTTCGCCTGATTCGATCAATTCGGAGAGCTTTTCGGTCAACGGGGTCTGGGGGGTGATGGGGTAGGCCGCGATCACCTGGGCATGGGCGAGCTTGACCCCATACGCGGCGGCAACATTGCCGTTCTCGATGATATGCATAGACTTAGTCCTCGTCCTCTTGGAATTCGGCCTCGTCCACCATGGTGATGGCCTTGGTGGGACATTCTTCGGCGCAGATGCCGCAGCCCTTGCAGTATGTTAGGTCGATGGTGGGGGGGATGGTCCTTGTCACCACGACATCCGGGCAATAGAGCCAGCAGATGAAACAGGCCTCGGCCTTGCGCTTGGCCGGGATGCAGAGGTCGGTGTTGATAATGGGGCGCTCGACCCGCCAGGATCCGGTTCGCCCGCCGTCGCCAGGGCCGGGTTGGCTGTGCGATGTCTTGTGTTTGTAAGAGCGTGTTCCCATGGCTAGCCTCTCAGCACGGTCCGCTCGTAGGCCAGCCTGCAAGCGTCAGCGTTTTGTTGGGGTTTCTTGGAGCCGAACTCGGTGGTCACGGCGCTCAACAGACTATCGATGGATACGATGTCAATGGCGCGCCCTAAGACGCCGATGATGCCCGAATTGACCATGCCGTGCCTCAAACCGGCCTGAACCGAGATGGCCGTGACATCCGCCGTCGCCAGCCGCATGCCGTCGAAATGGTAGGCCGATTGCGGCTTGGGGGTATTGAGCACAATCAGCCCGCCCGGAACGAGCCCACCCGTCACGTCGGCTTCCTTGAGCAGCAGGTGGTCGAGAATCACCACGATGTCTGGGAATTCAATGGGAGAGAGGTCGTAGATTTTCTCTCGGGCGATCTTGAGGGAGGTCATCACGGGCGCGCCGCGCCGCTCCGTTCCGAAAGTCGGTGCCATCACCACACCGGAGTAGCCTGAGGCAAAAGCCGCCGTCGCCACGATCTTTGCGGCCGTGATCGCCCCCTGGCCGCCCCTGCCATGCCATCGAATCTTGATTATGTTCATAGGCTTAACGCTCTCTTACGTAGGTGACCCGTTAGTCGGGGATGACCCATTTGTTATAACTCTTCAAGACCAGAAAAGTCTCGGTCTTGCCGATGCCTTTGATATCAGCCAGCTCCTCTTTCAGGAAGCGTACGATGCCGCGATGGGAGGATACCAGGACCTCCGCCATGATATCATGACGCCCGGAAACGATGCAGACGTTCTTGACGCTCGGCAGCGTAGCGATTTCCTGGCCGATGCGGTCAAGGTCGGATACCTCCTTGACCTCAAGTGTCACAACGGCCGCCACCTTATCCTCGAAGGCATCATGGTTCATGAGCCCGGCCACCTTGACCTGACCGGAGCGCATAATGCGGTTCATGCGGTTGCGGATGGTCGCCTCGGCTAGGCCGAGTCTCTTTGACAGGGCCTTGGCCGTCATGCGGCCGTCTCTGGCAAGTAGGCCGATGATCTCCCAGTCTGTTTCGTCGAATCGCGGCTTCATGGCGCGACTACCCTCCTTGCTCGCCTTTTGCCTGCTATATGGTACCTCAAGGCACATACCTTGCATAAAAATTGGAAAAAAACAATGCTTATGCTTGAAAGGGGTATGTATGCTGGTTAAGGAACGCCGAGAACCGGGAGCTAGGCGCGCGACAACACTTGCTGATCCTGAAGCGACGCGTCCATTAGCATTGTTCACTGAAAGTCTGGTAGCGCTGCTCTCTTCTCCGGGTGTCCACAAGGCCTACATGGATCTTGTTGCCCTCATGGGACAAACCTTCCCGTTGGCCGCACCAGCGCTCTACCTGAGCGTGGCAGGCGTCGAAGCGTGCGTCTATTCGGTCCTGGACCTCGATGAAGGCGGCGAACATGACGCCCACCGCGTGCTCGGCCCAGGTGGATTTTCCTATATCCGCGTGGTTGTCGGCGGCCACCCGCCCATACCGTACCACCGCCTGGATCTCCCCCTGGTCAATACTACTCAGGCCACCGCCACCTTGTCCATCAACCGCGGCATGCATGACGAGATCTTCCGGGAATGGGTCAAAATATTGGCGCCCGCCGTCGCCAAACTGATCGATAACGAGCAGCTCAAGGCCCTCGTCTTTCGGGATGGTTTGACCGGGGTGTTGAACTACCGTGCGTTCGAGGAGATGCTGGGGCAGGAGTGGGAGCGCGCCAGCCGTTACAAGACGGCCTTCTCGCTCATGATGATCGATCTCGACCATTTCAAGGGCATCAATGACCGTTTCGGCCACCAAATCGGCGACATGGCATTGCGGACCGTGGCCCAGCGCCTGGAAAAATGCGTGCGCAAGTCCGACCGCGTTTTCCGCTATGGCGGCGAGGAGTTCGCCATACTTATGCCTCACACCGAAATTGCGCAAGCCGAGCCCTTGGCGCAGAGGATTCGCCAGACCGTGGCGGCCATGCGGATCATGCCGGGATTGCGGCTGACCGTGAGCCTGGGATTAAGTCAATATCGGGATGGACTCCAGCCCGTCGATCTTGTAAAGTTCGCCGATATGGGATTGTACAAGGCTAAAGCCGGAGGGAGGAACCGGGTCGAGATCATGAAGGAAGGACAATGAATATCGACAAGCTCCTGGATCTTAGCACCGGTTTGGCGGCCTACACGGCCGAGGGCAACAAGATCGAAGGTATCGTGGAGGAGGTCATTGGCGATGATATCTTTATATTCAAGCCCAGCCGGCCGATCGGAATCGAACCGGGCCGGCTCCTGAAAATATCCGACGGCCGCGACGCCGTCCTGGCACGCGTCCTCGATCTTGCCGGTCAAGGCGTGAAGCTCCTGGTGGAAAGCCAGGTCAAGCCCAGCGACGAGCGACGGCAGGACGTGCGCATCAATGACAAGGTCTATCTCAAGATCCGCCTGGTCGGGCATGCTCTCGGACACGCACAGGCCCTGACGCAGACCCTGGAAAAGATCCGCTCCAACAAGCTCATCATAGACTCCTTTCTGAAGGGCCAGTACGGTTACCCTGGGGCGGACGAGATTCCCTATACCCGTGAAACACCTACGAGCCAGGCCATCTGGGAGCTTAACCGCAAGCTGGACCTGCTTATCCATATGAACCTGGCCGAGGATTTCAAACAGCTCATGCAGACCATCCCGCAGGATGTGAACATCAGCGCTTCGGGTATCCGCTTCATCACGGATACACCCTATGATGTCATGGACATCCTGGAGGTGGGAATGATCCTGCCCATGGTGCCCCTGCTCTTCATCCGCCTCGCGGCGGAGGTCCTGCGTGTCAAAACATTGACTCGCAAGGACGGCGAACACTATTCGGTCGTGGCGCGCTTCATCGAGATGGATCAGGAAACCAAGGACGATATCGTCCGCTACCTCTTCAGGCGCCAGCGTGAGATGCTGCGGCGCCGCCAGGACCTGGCGCGCGAATAGAACGGTAGAAAAGCCACCTCTTCGCCTGCTGGGGAACGTCGCTTGACACGTTCATGACCAGCGTTTATAGGGGGGCTGTGAAAAAGGTACGGCGGAGGGTATGGCTGGTCGCGGGGATGGTTCTGGTGATCGTTCTGGCGTGCACGGCCTTCGCGACGCTCTGGGCATATAAGGATATCAAAAAACTGGGAAGCGGTCCGCTGTGGCATATTCCCTCGCGCTTTTACACCAGTCCGATCCGCATTAACGCCGGCACAGATATCGAACGCATCGGCCTTTCCAGCAGGCTTAAACGTTTGCGCTACCGCCCGGCCAAGCGCGTACGCGCCCCCGGTGAATATCGCTTCAGTGGTGAGACGATCGTGCTTTATCTGCATGGTTTTGAGTATCCCGACCAGACGCTCAAGCCTCAACTCGTACAGCTCGATCTGGATGGACCCACGGTCAAGAATATCCTGACCCTGAAACCGGAGCGGACACTCGATCATATAGATCTGGAACCAGAGTGTTTTGCGGAAGTTTTCGACCATGGCCGCGAGGATCGGACCCTGGTGACTCTGCGGCAGTGTCCTAAGGAGCTGATTGACGCCATCATCGCTACGGAAGACCGGCGTTTTTTTAAGAACTGGGGCATCGACTTGCGATCCATTTTCAGGGCCGGGGTGGTGAACATCCGGTCCGGCCGGATCGTGGAAGGCGGCTCGACCATCACCCAACAACTGATCAAAAATCTCTTCCTGACCTCTGAGCGCACCTTTACCCGCAAGATTCGGGAGACCTGGATGTCTTTGGTCATGGATGTCCTCTTCTCCAAGTCGGAGATCTTGGAGATGTACATCAACGAAATTTATCTCGGCCAATGGGGGAATGCCGGCGTGTATGGCTTCGGGCGCGCGGCCAAGGTCTATTTCGACAAGGACCTCTCAGCACTGACGCTGCCGGAGGCGGCACTGCTGGCCGGAATCATCCGGGCGCCCAATATCTATTCGCCCTATAAACATCCCCAGGCGGCCCTTGGGCGGCGCAATACCGTTCTGAAGCTCATGTACGAAGAAGGCTATATCACGGAAAAGGCCTACCGGAAGGCGCGCAAGGCTTCTTTGGGAATGGCTCCTTATGTCCCGCGCACACGGCATGCCCCGTACTTTGTTGACTATATCCTGGCCTCAATCGAGGACCAGTATCCCGTGGGTGAGCTCTCGCGCGGCGGATACCGGATTTTTACGACCCTTGACATGCAGGCGCAGCTGGCGGCGAAAAACATACTGGCCCGCGAGATACCCACCCTGGACTCAGGCGGTGTACCTTTACAAGGCGCAGTGGTGGTCATGAATCCGCAGAACGGGGCGATCATGGCCATGGTGGGAGGGAAAGACTATGCCGACAGCCAGTTCAACCGTGCCGTACAGATGCGGCGTCAGATCGGGTCCCTGGTCAAACCATATGTATACTACACGGCCTTGAAGAACAGGTATGTCCTATCCAGCCTTATCGATGACGAACCTTTGACGATCACAGGTCAGGATGGTGCGGTCTGGACCCCCGCCAATTACGACAACCTGAGCCATGGGCAGGTCATGGTGGCCGACGCCCTGATCAATTCCTACAATATCGCCACGGTACGCCTGGGACTGGAGGCGGGATTATCCCGTATTGCGGACGAGATCCGGGCGGTTTCCCCCAAGATGAAGGTCAAGGAGCATCCCTCACTATTGCTGGGGGCCGTGGAATCTTCACCACTGAATGTTGCGCGCTTGTATGCGCCGTTTGCCAATATGGGTAGTCGGGTGACTCCGTATGCGCTTACGGCGATTGCCAAGGACGCCTCCGTGCGTCTGCGCGGCAAATCTCAGGCGCCGGCAACGGTCATGTCCGCGGATGCGGTATTTCTCGTGGATGCCTGCCTGCAGGATGTGATGCGTTTCGGTACCGGGAAGGGTGCGAGCGAGTACGGGATGCCGGACGGGGTATGCGGCAAGACCGGCACCACCAATGATATGCGCGATTCCTGGTTTGTCGGATTTACTCCGGAAATGGTGGTTGTAGCCTGGGTGGGCAATGACGGCTATAAGCCCGTCTATCTGAGCGGCGCTTCAGGCGCCATGCCCATTGTCTGTCGTATCATGGCCTCCCTGAAACCAACCCTGAAGATAAAACCGACGGAGTCGATCGTCTTCTGCGACATCGATCCTTTAAACGGTAAGCTTGCCAACTTTATGGTCGATAAACGCACCTTGCCGTACATCAAGGGTAGTGAACCCCATGAAGTATCGATACGCATTCCGAATATATGGCCGGGGACGATGAAGGAAGGAACCGACAAGGTCCTCGGGTGGTTCAAGTCCATGTTTTAAGATAAGCCTAAAGCCTTACGGTAAGCCTGGTAGCCTGCCATATAGGCGATGATCGTCACCGCCTCCTCGGGTGAGCTCAGGCACATGGCGGTCCCATAATCGGTATCATTGAGCGTCTTTTCGCCTTCACTTAAGGAAACCGCCAGAATGGGTTTGCCGGTTTCATGCTGCAGGCGGGCCATTTCGCAGATGAAACGGTTCTCGACCTGGATCTGATCTTTGATCACACCGAGTTTCAGCTCACGGGAGAACACGCGGCCAAGGATCTTTTCCTGGGAGGTAATGAAGGCTTCCGTTATGGCAAGCCGTCCGATCACGCCCAGGACGATGACGGCATCCACCTCATCCCAATGCGCCAACAGGTCGAGGGTATGCAGGTGTAGTTCAGGTGCGCCCTCGCCTACGAGATCGATGGGATTCGTTCTATTCCAATAGGGAGGGATACGGGTGTTGAGATCTTCGATGATGGATGGGCTCAAGGCCGGGAGCGACAGCCCACGGGTTTCGCATTCATCGGCGGTTATTACGCCCCATCCGCCGCCTAAGCTCATGATGCCGACGCGGTTGGAGCGGGGGATCGGCAGGTGGGTCAGGGCGGCCGAGACGTTGAGCAACTCAGAGGGGGTACTCACCTGGATGATGCCGGCCTGCTTTAACATGGCGCTGTAAGTGGCATAGGAGCCGGCCATGGAACCGGAATGCGACTGTGCCGCCTTCGATCCCGCCACGGATCGCCCGGTTTTTAAGGCCACCACGGGTTTGGTGCGTGTCACGTCACGGGCGGTTTCCATGAAGGCCCGACCGTCATCCACTCCTTCAAGGTAGAGGGCTACGGCCTTGACTTCCGGCCGGGTGCCGAAATAAGCCAGCAGGTCGCGTGCTTTGAGAAGGGCCTCATTGCCGGTGCCGGCATAGAATCCCACCCCCAAGCCGCGGTGGATGGCCCACTGAATGATCTGCATCCCCAGATTGCCGCTCTGTGAAATAATGGCCAGCGCCCCGGGGTGAGGGAAAATCGGCACGCCGATCGCGGTCAGGTTGCCATGGGTGGAGATGATCCCCATGGTATTGGGTCCTATGTAGGTGAGACCTCCGGTGTTGGCGATCCGGGTGACCTCGGCTTCAAGGCCTGCGCCCTCGGCGCCGGTCTCCCGGAAGCCGGAAGAGATCAGAACCGCGGCGGGGATGCCTTTGGCGATGCAATCCTGCAAGGCTTGGGGGACTTGGGCGGCCGGGATGGTTATGACGGCCAGATCCACGTGCTCGGGGATGGACGTCACCGTGGGATAGGTCTTGATTCCCATGATAGTCTCTTTCTTGGGATTGACGGGATAGATGGTGCCCTGAAATCCACCGCTCATGATAGCGGTAATGATCATGAAACCCCATTTGCCCGGAACCTCCGAGGCGCCGATGACGGCGACGGTACGGGGGAAGAACATGGCGTCCAGTCTCGGGTACAGGTCGGTCTCACCCATAGCAATCCTCCCCTTCACACTACGTAATCAATCTTGCGTAAAAAACGAGTCGAGGTCAAGGACTATTCCGGGTTTGCAAAGCTTGCCATTTTCGCCGGAACCATTATTATGTAGAGAATATGGGGGTGAAACAGAATGCAGGAAAAGCGGGCCTTTGAACGGATAGCAGTCGATATCCGCACGCTCTTCAGGGGCGGTAATGGCGGTAATCTGCGTGGTCATGTCTGCGATATCAGTATGGGCGGCATGTTTATCGAAACGGCCGCTCTGCAGCGGATCGGGTCCTATATCCTGGCCGACCTTGACGTGGAGAGCCTTGGCAAGGTCGTCTGGACGCAGGGTCGGGTTGTGCGGGTTACGCGCCTTGGTATGGCGATCGAGTTTGCCAGGCTGGATGCAAGGGGCATACAATCCCTTCTCGAATTCAGCCACCCGCGATAAAATATTTTTATATAGGACTTGATGTCCGCGCAATCGTGCTTATAATATCCCCAAGAGGTACTGGCGGAGGTAAGACACCATGGAAGAAAAGAGGACGCACGAGAGAACCAGTGTTGATTTGAAAGTAATCTACATGGGTGATTCCATGAGCTACAGCCGGGGGCGCGTCAATAACATCAGCAAGGGCGGGATGTTTATTCAGACGGATATACCCCAGGATCATGGCACATACATTCTGGCCAGTCTGGATGTCGATAATCTGGGAAAGATCGTTTGGGCGCAAGGTCGCGTCATCAGATCCACGAATCACGGGATGGCGATTGAATTCACCCGCATTGATGAGCGCGGCATCGAAGCCATCATTGCAAACTGGGGTATGCCCGTCTAAGAGGGCATACCCCAATAAAGTTCTCGATTGCCAAGCGTTTCGACAGACGCTACTTTGCTTTAACCGGATATCCTTTCTTGATGATATCTTTCGATTCCAGCACCACAGCCATGGCGCTAGAATCGAGTGTCTGTATGACCAGAGCCAATCCGCAGTAATCCTCGATGGTTCCCACGTCTTTGACCACGTACGGTTTGTAAATATTCACAAGCGATCCCGGCTGCAGACCCTGCGAGGTGCCGATATCCGTGAAGACGATATCAGCGGCGGAGCTTCCGGTCACGCCGCCCAAGTAGTCGAGGATGACGCCGTCGGAGGTCAGGGTGGGTTGGTTGAACTGCATGGTGAGAGGCTTGAGATTCGTGATGTTGTCCGTGACAATATCGCCCTTTTTGATTTCCTGGTTGGCATAGGTGACGCGAGCCCTGACGAATCCGGAAGGCGTATCCGTTACAGCGGCCAGGCCGATGACCTTGTAGACATAGCCGATGGCGGCGTCTTTTTTCTTGATGACAGTCACCGGAGTCAGGATGGCTACACCCTTGGAGGTCGTCGGAGACGCCATCTTGATCAGGATCACATCATTGACGGTGCTGAAATCCCCGGAGTCCTGTTTGCCGACCACCGTGCCTTCACCTATGTACTTTGCATCCTTGTACATGAAGCAGGCGTAGTTGGGCGACAGTACCATGGTCTTGCCGGTCTGATCCGTTATTTCCTTAAGTGTAAAGGACCTTGACTCACCTCCGTTGGCGGGTACGATGGTTATCTGGTAGGCCCCGTCCTTGTATGTAATAATGACCTTGTCTCCGGGATAGATCAGGTGTGGATTGGTGATGGTCTCGTTATTAGCCCAGATCAGCGGCCAGCTCCAGGGGGTTTTCATGTATTTGTTCGAAATGTCCCAGAGGGTGTCGCCTTTCTTGACCGTATGCACCACCTCTTCATCCTGGGCCCTAAGATACATGGCGGGCAGGCACAGAATGGACAACGCCAATAGTAAGGGTATCGTTTTCTTCAAATCAGACCCTCCTTTTATGACAGTTAGTATGTATATCTGGCCTTTTTATCGGAGATGTCAACGCTATTCTTGAATATTTATTGCATCGTGCGCGGCTTTCTCCTATAAATAAACACTATGAAAGCAGAAGGGATGTACGCCAAGGCCCACTGTTTCGTGGCCGCCATACGCGTCCTCGAGCATCTCCATCAGCGGCCGCCGGTCTTAAGCGAGATCGCCACGCTTCTGGCGCTGGCCGCGGATGAGGCCTCCCGTATCTCGCGACGGCTTGAGGAACTGGGCATCGTGAACGTCATCAAGAGCGGCATTGAGGAGCGCTTCATTCTTGGCGATCACTTGAAAATCGAAACCCTGCCGCATGAGGAAGCCGCCCCGGCCATGCAGGACGAGGTGCAGCGCCTGAAGGCCCAGAAGGAATCCAAACTCCAGGAGCTGGAAAGCCTCATCAAAAAGGGCCCGGCCAAGCCGGATCTCTTCCATGAACTCGACAAGGCCTTGAAGGACCCGTCATCCCGCAAGAAACCCAATCCGCTGGACTAGAAAACCAGGTCTTGTTTTTTCAATATCTATATTGTATAGGATGCCAACTTAAAGGACATTGGGGGTATCGTAGGATGTTTAGTGCAGAAGACGTGAAGACAGACCAGAACCTTGAGACGACAGGGGAGGGTGAAAAGAAGGAAGAATCGGATCTGGAAGCTTTATATGAAGAAACCTTTGGCCGGCACGTGTCGGTCGGGACCGTGATCAAGGGCACCGTGGTTCAGGTGGGAGCCGAACAGATCATGATTGATATCGGCCGCAAGGTCGAAGGCCAGGCCCCGATCAAGGAATTCATCGATGAGAACGGCACTATCAACATCGGCATCGGCGATGAGGTCGAGGTGCTGGTGGAATCGTTCAATCCCGGCCGCGGCATTATCAGATTGAGCGTTGAAAAAGCCCGTTCCTTAAAGATCTGGGACGATATCATCGCGGTATATCAGGACAAAACGCCTCTGCCCGGGCGCGTAACACAGCGCATCAAGGGCGGGCTGATGGTCGATATCGGGATTCCCGCGTTCCTGCCCAGTTCGCATGTGGGCATCAATCCCGTTCCTGAAGCCGAGATGGAGAAGATGATCGGTGCCAAGATCGATGTGACGGTCATTAAATATAACCGCAAGAAGAACAATGTGGTGGTCTCGCACCGCGAGGTCCTGGAAAAAGAGCGCGAAGGGAAGAAAAAGGTCCTGCTGGCGACCATCAAGAAGGGCGATGTGGTCAAGGGTACGGTCAAGAATATCCTGGCCTATGGCGCCTTCGTGGATATCGGCGGCATCGACGGACTCTTACATATCACGGATATGTCCTGGGGCAAGCTCAAGGATCCCAAGGACAAGGTGGCCTCGGGCCAGGTGATCGACGTCAAGGTCATCGAGTTCGACCCCGAAACCGAAAAGATTTCGCTTGGTTTGAAGCAGCTCACCAAGGATCCGTGGGAAGGAATCGAGTACCGTTACCCCATCGGCAAACGCGTCAAGGGCAAGGTCACTTCCATCACCAATTACGGAGCCTTCGTCGAGTTGGAAGAGGGTGTGGAAGGCCTGGTGCATATCTCGGAGATGTTCTGGACCAAGAAGATGCGTCACCCCTCATCGCTCTTAAAGGAAGCCGATGAGATCGAGGTGCAGATCCTGGGCGTGGATCAGAACGATCGCCGCATCTCGCTGGGTCTCAAACAGACCACGCCTAATCCCTGGGAACTGCTGCGGCAGTGCTATCCCGAGGGCGCGGTGGTCCAGGCGCGCGTCAAGAACGTCACGGACTTCGGCGTATTCGTGAGCGTGGACGACACCATCGACGTCGATGGGCTGATCCACATGAGCGACCTGTCCTGGGACCCCAAGGCGAAGAATCCCAAGGAGCTCTTCAAGAAGGGCGATGTAGTTAAGGCCAAGGTCATCACCATTGATCCGGAGAATGAGAAATTTTCCCTCGGCCTAAAGCAGATGGAGCCCGATCCATGGACTCAGGTGGCCAACGAGCACCCGGCCGGCAGCATTATCCGGGGCCGCATCACCAGCGTGACCGATTTCGGGGCCTTTGTGGAGATCGCCCATGGCGTGGAAGGCATGATCCATATTTCCGAGGTAAGCAAGGACAAGATCGAATCCCTGGCCGAGGTTCTCAAGGTGGGGCAGGAGGTCGAGGCCGTGGTCTTGCGGGTGAGCCCGGAAAACAAAAAGATCGGGCTTTCCATCAAGGCCCTGGAGGATGCCCAGACACGCAAAGTCATGCAGGAAGCTAAGACGACCGACAAGGTGGCCACGAACCTGGGGCAGCTTTTGAAGGAATTGCAGGACAAATCGAGAAGCTAGCCAAAAAAGGGGCGCACCACGGTGCGCCCCTTTGATTTTGAGGACATGGTGAAGGCGCGGACAAGCACGCCCCCTATGGGACCTATGTCAGACGGCCTTGAAACGTTGGCGTACCGCAGGGTTTCTCGCGCAAGCGGTGGATATACATGCGGGGTATGGACAAGAACCTGCTCTTATACTATAGAAACTACCAGGATGATGCGTTATAAACGTCAGGAATAACCTAGGGGTAACGGTCTAACAGGGATGAAGAAGAGAACCAAGATCATAGGTCTTTTCATTATCTTGATCATCCTCGCGGTATGGGGCGTCAAGGCATTCATGGAGATCAGGAAGCCCGCGATCGGTCTCATCAAGGTTGAGGGCGGGATCACGAGCGCCTTGGAGACCCTCGAAACCATCAAGGAGTATGAGGACGACGAGGCTGTCAAGGCCGTCCTGATCCGTATCGACTCACCCGGCGGCATCGTCGGGCCTTCGCAGGAGATCTACCAGCGGCTCTTAAAGCTCAAGGGCAAGAAGCCGATCATCGTATCCATGGGGGCCCTGGGCGCTTCCGGAGCCTACTACATCGCCTGCGCCGCGGATACGATCTATGCCCTGCCCGGCACCTTGACCGGCAGCATCGGCGTCATGATGGAGTACGTTGATGTGAGCGAGGGCATCGCCAAGCTGGGCATCAAGGCCGGGAGCATCACCTCCGGGAACTTGAAGGACGCGGGTTCGCCGTTTAGGCCCATGACCGACGCCGAACGCACCTATTTCCAGGACGTCATTAATGACTCGCATGCCCAGTTCGTGGAAGCCGTGGCCAAAGGCCGGCGCCTGCCGCTCGATAAGGTGCGGGAGCTGTCCAACGGCCGGATCTATACCGGAAGGCAGGCCCAGAAGCTGGGGTTGATCGACCGGCTCGGTGGGTACGATCAGGCCCTGGAAGAGGCCAAACGATTAGCCGGAATAACCGGAGAGCCGCGTATCGTGCAACCGGCTGAACAGCTGGGATTCTTTGAGCTTGCCGGCCGGTTTCTGGACGGCTATGCGCCGCAGTCACTCAAAACCGGAGGCGGGCCACTCAGAACGGTGCGGCTCGAATACCGGATGTTTTAAAGGGAGTCAACCATGCACAGGATCATAGATGAGGCCTTGACATTCGATGATGTCCTCTTGTTGCCGGCCAAATCTGATGTTTTGCCCGGCAGCGTCGATATCACCACCAACCTTACCAAAGGTATCCGCCTGAGCATGCCGCTTTTAAGCGCGGCCATGGATACGGTCACCGAAGCCAATACCGCCATTGCCATGGCGCGTGAAGGCGGCATCGGCATCATTCACAAGAACATGACGCCCGAGATGCAGGCCGTGGAGGTGGATCAGGTCAAAAAATCCGAGAGCGGCATGATCGTGGACCCCATTACCATGGGTCCTGACCGTAAGATCGGTGAGGCCCTGGACCTCATGCGGCACTACCACATCTCGGGCGTGCCTATCACCGTCAAAGGCATGCTGGTCGGCATCCTGACCAACCGCGACCTGCGCTTCGAAACCGATATGAACAAATCCATCCGCGAGGCCATGACCAAGGAAAACCTCATCACGGTCAAGGGTGAGATCACCCTCGAGGAGGCCCGCAAGCTTCTGCACCAGTACAAGATTGAGAAGCTGCCGGTCGTGGACGACGATAACCGGCTCAAAGGGTTGATCACCATCAAGGATATCGAGAAGGCCGAGCGCTACCCCAACTCGGCCAAGGATTCACGCGGCCGGCTCCTGGTGGGTGCCGCGGTCAGCATCCTGCCCAGGGACGAGGAGCGTGTGCATGCCCTGGTAAAGGCCGGTGTGGATGTGCTGGTGGTGGATAGCGCACACGGTCATTCCATGGCCGTCATCGATAGCGTCAAGACCATCAAGACTCTGTACCCATCGATACAGGTCATTGCCGGCAATGTGGTGACCGAGGAGGCTACGCTCGATTTGATCGCGGCCGGCGCCGACGGCATCAAAGTGGGCGTGGGGCCGGGATCGATCTGCACCACGCGCGTGGTGGCGGGCGTGGGCATGCCGCAGATCACGGCCATCCTGCGCTGCGCCACGGCGGCCCGCAAGCATGATGTCCCGATCATCGCCGACGGCGGCATCAAGTTCTCCGGCGATCTTACCAAGGCGCTGGCGGCAGGGGCCTCCACGGTCATGATCGGCTCGCTCTTCGCCGGCACCGATGAGGCGCCCGGCGAGCTCATCATCTACCAGGGACGCACCTATAAGGCCTACCGCGGCATGGGCTCGCTCGAGGCCATGAAGTCGGGCTCCAAGGACCGCTATTTTCAGGGCGATGTCAGCGATTTCGAGAAGCTCGTGCCCGAAGGCATTGTAGGCCGGGTGCCGTATCGCGGCCGGATCTCGGAAAACGTCTATCAGCTGATCGGGGGCTTAAGGGCCGGCATGGGCTATACCGGGTGCCTCAGCATCAAGGAACTGCAAAAGAACGCCCGCATGGTGAAGATCACCACGGCGGGCTTGAAGGAATCCCACGTGCATGACGTCATCATCGTCAAGGAGTCGCCGAACTACAAGCTGGAATCTTAAAATCGCAGGTAGACGGCCATGAGCTTTGTCCACCTGCATTGCCATACCCAGTACAGTCTCTTGGACGGTGCCATCCGCATCGCCGACCTGATTGAGTACACCAAGTCCTTCGGCCAGGAAGCCGTGGCCATTACCGACCACGGCGTCATGTTCGGCGCGGTCGAATTCTACGACAAGGCCCGTGACGCAGGCATTAAACCCATCATCGGCTGCGAGGTCTACGTGGCGCCCGGCAATATGGAAGTCAAGGAGGCCATCCCGGGTCAGCCGCGCTATTACCACCTGATCCTCTTGGCTGAGAACTACACCGGGTACCAGAACCTCATGCGCTTGGTGTCGCTGGGGCATGAGCGCGGGTTCTATCACAAGCCGCGCGTCGACCATAAGACGCTGGCCGAGCTGAGTGCCGGCCTGATCGCCATGAGCGCCTGTCTGCAGGGCGAGATACCCTACTGGCTTCTGAGGGGCAATATGGAGCGGGCCGACGAGGCGTTGAACTTTTATCTGAAGACGTTCGACGGACGTTTCTATCTTGAGATCCAGGAGAACGGCCTGGATGATCAGAACCAGGTCAACCCGCACCTTATCGAGGTGGCACGTAAGCGCGGCGTGCCCCTGGTGGCCACCAACGACTGCCATTACCTGAACGCCCATGATGCCAAGGCGCATGAGGCGCTTTTATGCATCCAGACCCAGAACACCCTGCACGACAAGGACCGTATGACCTTCGGCACGGATCAGATCTATCTCAAGAGCCCGCAGGAGATGGCGGCATCCTTTGCCTATCTCCCCGAGGCTGTTTCCAACACCGCCGAGGTGGCCCAGCGCTGCAACGTCGAAATCCCCAAGGGCAAGTACTACTTCCCGGTTTTCCCCAGCCAGGGCCAGTCATTGGAAGATGTTATCGAGGCGCAGGCCTGGAAAGGTCTGGCCGCCAGGATGGAAACGGTCCCGGATGGTTACCGCGAGCGCCTTACCGAAGAGCTGGCGGTCATCAAGTCCATGGGATTCCCCGGCTACTTTCTGATCGTGGCCGACTACATCAACTTTGCCAAGTCGCACAACATCCCGGTCGGCCCAGGCCGCGGCAGCGCCGCCGGGTCTTTGGTGGCCTTTTGCCTAGGGATCACCGACATCGATCCCATCCGCTGGAATCTCTTGTTCGAGCGCTTCTTGAATCCCGAACGCAAGAGTATGCCGGATATCGACGTGGACTTCTGCCAGGAGCGCCGCGACGAGGTCATCGAGTACGTCAAGAACCGCTACGGCAAAGAGTACGTGGCCCAGATCACCACCTTCGGGAACATGAAGGCGCGTGCGGTGTTGCGCGATGTGGGCCGGGTGCAGGGGATGAGCTACTCCGAGGTGGATGCAATCGCCAAGCTCATTCCCAATGACCTCAAGATGACTCTGGACAAGGCCCTCAAGGAGGAGCCGCGTCTCAAGGAGTTGGCCCAGAAGGAGCCCCAGGTTGGCAGGCTGATCGAAATCGCCCGTTCCTTGGAGGGGTTGAGCCGGCATGCCTCGGTGCATGCCGGCGGTGTGGTCATCTCGGACGACAAACCCATCACGGACCATGTCCCCATCTATGTGGACAAGAAGGGCATGCCCATCAGCCAGTACGATATGACCCGGCTGGAACGCATCGGTCTGATCAAGTTCGACCTCCTGGGCTTGAAGACCCTGACCGTGATTCACAAGACGCTCGATATCCTGGCGGCCCGGGGGGCGGCGTTAGACCTGAGCGCCATCCCGTTGGACGACAAGCCGACCTACAAGCTCATCGGCGACGGCGACACCTCGAGCGTATTCCAGCTGGAAAGTTCGGGCATGCGCCAGATGCTCCGGCAACTCAGGCCCGACAAGTTCGAGGACATCATCGCCGCGGTGGCGCTGTACCGTCCGGGACCTATGGATCTCATCCCCTCCTACGTCGAACGCCGGCACGGACGCGAAAAGATCGAGTATCTGCACCCCATTCTGGAGCCTATCCTGAAGGAGACCTACGGCATCATCGTCTATCAGGAGCAGGTCATGCAGATCGCCCAGGCCGTAGGAGGCTACTCGCTGGGCAAGGCCGATCTCTTGCGGCGCGCCATGGGCAAGAAGAAGGCCGAGGAGATGGCCAAACACCGCGACATTTTTATCGAAGGGGCCTTGAAGCAGGGTGTCGCCAAGGATATTGCTTCCGAGATGTTTTCCCTGATGGAGAAGTTCGCGGAATACGGGTTCAACAAGAGCCATGCCGCGGCCTATGCCCTGGTGGCCTATCAGACGGCCTACCTGAAGTGCCACCACTTCAAGGAGTTCATGGCCGCCAACCTGACCCTGGACCTGAACAATATGGACAAGGTCGTGCAGCACATCGCCGAATGCCGGGCCAACAATGTTCCCATTCTTTCCCCGGACATCAACGAGAGCAACTGGGAGTTCGTGACCACGGACAAGGGCATCCGGTTCGGCTTAGGCGGCATCAAGAACGTAGGCAAGGGCGCGGTGGAGATCGTCCTGAAGGAACGCGAGCAGGGCCGCTTTACCGATATCGAGGACTTCGTGCGCCGCATCAATCTGACCAAGGTCAACCGCCGGGTCATCGAGGCGCTCCTCAAGGCCGGCGCCTTCGACGGCCTGCATCAGAACCGCCGCGCACTCTTCGAGGCGCTGGATACCCTGATCGATGATGCCCAGCGAGCCATGAAGAACCGTGATGACGCCCAGACCACCCTGTTTGCCCTGGAAGAGTTCGAGGAGTCCACGTCGACACTTACGCTCCCTGATATTCCGGACTGGCCCGAGAGCGAGCGTCTCAAGATGGAAAAGGAAGGCCTGGGGTTTTTCATCTCCGGCCACCCCTTGAACGGTTATTCCCGGGTCATGGAGAAGTTTTCCACCGCCACGACGTTGACCCTGAACGAAATCTCCGGCAAGGTGATCCTGGCCGGCATTATCCAGAACCTCAACATTACCCGCACCAAGAAGGGCGACCTCATGGCGCGCGCCATCTTCGAGGACCTCAACGGCACGGCTCCGGTCATCTTCTTCCCCAAATGCTTCAGCGCCTATGAAGCCGCCATATCCGGTGACGGCCCCGTGATCATCAAGGCGCGCGTGAATTTGAGCGAGGATGAGAATGATGAAACCGTTCAGGTGGATCTGCAGGCCGAAGAGGTGTATCCTATCGAACAGGCCGATGCCGTGTTCGCCAGCAGGATTCTGGTGCGATTAAAGGAAGGCGATACCGCGGATCAAATCCGGGCGCTCAAAGGCGGCATCGCCGGATTCAAGGGGTCGTGTCCCTTGAGCTTCGAGATAGCTACGAGTCAGGCGATCATCAACATCGAGGCCGGCAAGACATTCATGGTCGCGCCATGCAAGGCCTTGATCGAACAGGTGCAGGATATCCTGGGGCCGGCGCGCATAGAGATACAGTGATGAAGAAAGACGAACGGTTCGTTGACATAGACCAGGCTCTCAAGGATCTCAAGCAGAGCATCGCCTCCCTGGACGGCATGGACACCTCCGAATTTACGCGCAAGGTGGACGACCTGAGGAGCGAGCTCTACAACGGGATCAGCCGCTGGGAGGGCGTCGAGATCGCACGTCATGCCGTGCGGCCGGGAGTGGATGAGTACATCGCCGCCATCTGTACCGACTTCATGGAGCTGCACGGCGACAGGGTTTACGAGGACGATCCGGCCGTTATCGGCGGTCTGGCGACCATTGACTCTCTAGCGGTGGTCGTAATCGGCCACAAGAAGCGTTCCAGCGGCTCCAAGGGCTATATCGATCACCATTACGGCATGGCCAGCCCGTCCGGGCACTACAAGGCCATGCGGCTGATGCGGCTGGCCGAAAAGTTCGCCAAACCCATTGTGACCTTCGTGGATACCCCCGGTGCGTACCCCATGCCGGAGGCCGAGGAGAAGGGGCAAGCCTTCAGCATCGCACGCTGCATCGCAACCTTAGAGGGCATACGCACGCCGGTCATCGCCTGCATCATCGGAGAGGCCGGTTCGGGCGGGGCTTTGGCCCTAGGTTTCGGCGACCGGATCATCATGCTCGAGAACGCCTTCTACAGCGCCATATCGCCCGAAGGCTTTTCCTCCATTATCTCCGGCGACGCCTCCAACAAGGAGAATGCCGCGGATACGCTCAAGGGCTCGGGCCGGGACCTGTATCTCGCGGGCCTGGTGGATTATCTCGTCCGGGAGCCGGTCGGCGGGGCGCACAACGAACCGGAAAAGGTCGTCCTTGAAACCGGGCGGGCCATACGGCAATTTCTGCATGAATTGCAGGCCGTGTCCATTGACGAGCTCATGGCGGCGAGAGCCAGGCGGGTGGAGAACCTCAGACCGCCGGTCTCCCTGGAGCGCAAGGGGGGCTGATGTGACCGGGTCATTTCCGAGGCGACCACGGACGTACGAAACGTATGGATGTCATGATGATTCAAGTTCGGCCATGGTATGCATACCCTGCATTGGTTAAAAATTGCCCGGGTGTTGGGCAATTTCTGCTCGCTTAAAGAAACATACCGGACTTTCCGATGCTGTACATAGCAGTGGCATTTGATTTGCATGATAAGCGCCAGGAGGATACTAAGGCATGAAGATTGATCCGAACCTGACTATCGGCGGTGTAGAGCCGCAGAAAGCTACTAAACCCTCGGGCAGGCAAGGCGCCTTTGAAGACATGCTCTCCGGCATCGAACAGAAGACCATACCGGAGACGATCGCGGTGATGCCTTCCTCGGCTGTGTCTACGATCAGCCCCCTGACGATCAAGGGCTTGGATATGGGGGAGCAGGCGATCGAACTCCTGGACGGGTATGCCTTGGCGCTGTCCGATCCGGCCGTGAGCTTGAAATCGCTGCAACCGATCGTCAATGAACTCGCGGGTCTTAAGCAGGGGTTGGATAAGACCGTGGGCGCACTCTCCGATGACGATCCGCTCAAGGGGATCCTCAAGGATGTCGGCGCCACACTCGAATCCGAGGTGCTGCGCTTCTCACGTGGAGACCTCCTGATGTGATCGCTGCCGCGGCGGTCGTACTCCTGGGCCTCTTTATCGGGAGCTTCCTCAATGTCTGCATCTACCGCATACCGCGGTCAGAATCCATTGTCTGGCCCGGATCGCGGTGTACATCATGCGGCACGCCCATCAAACCCTGGGACAATATCCCGGTTGTAAGCTACCTTTTCTTACGGGGCAAATGCCGGTATTGCTCGGCGCGCATCAAGCTGCGCTACCCCCTGGTCGAGGCCTTAAGCGCGCTCCTGGCACTGGCGCTTTACGCGCGCTTCGGGCTGGGCGCGGCCTTTCTTGTCTATTACCTCTTCGCGTGCGCGCTTGTCGTCATCACCTTCATCGACCTCGATTTCCAGATCATCCCGGACCGTATCTCCTTGGGTGGAATCACTCTCGGTCTGGTGCTGGTGTACTGGCTGCCCGTGTCCTACAAGGATGCGCTGATCGGCTTGGCCGTGGGCGCCGGTTCACTGATGCTCATCATCTATGGCTACTATTTCCTTACCAAACGCCAGGGTATGGGCGGCGGGGATGTCAAGCTCCTGGGTATGATCGGTGTGTTCACCGGCTGGCAGGGGGTGGCCTTCACGATCTTCACGGCCTCCCTGATCGGCAGCATCGTGGGATTGGCTTGGATCGCCATCCAGCACAAAGACATGAAGGCCGCCATACCCTTCGGTCCCTTTCTCTCTTTGGGCGCTCTCATCTACCTATTTTGGGGACCGCCGCTGATCGCATGGTACCTGATGCTGATGCGCCCATTGTAAGAGACGTCACCCTGTTTCAAGTCTCCCGGATTTCAACGGCCGGTGCCTCAAGAGGAACTGCTTGACAGCTCCCAGTCGATCGTGGATATTGATTCGCGCAAGACTCAAAGCCCGGGTGGTGGAATTGGTAGACACAAGGGACTTAAAATCCCTCGCCCCCTGCGGGCATGCGGGTTCAATTCCCGCCCCGGGCACCATAAAATCAACTAGTTACGAGACGCAAATACGGACGTTCGGATTTTTTAGAGTGTGACTGTGACAAAATCGTGACAATCGGCTTCTGGATGCCATCCATAACCTCGATCGCTGCCCGAAGACTCTCCGGATTATGATGGGCATAGCGCATCACCATAGACACGGTTTTCCAGCGCCCCAACTTCTGCAGATCGAATATACTCACCCCTTGCTGGACCAGCCGGGTAGCAAAGGTATGCCTCAGATCATGGAACCGGAAATTCTCGATCTTGGCCTGGTCCCTCGCCTTATAGAACGAATCCAATAGATCCCGGTTTAATTTGCGTCGGTTGAGCGTATTGGGAAATACATAGTCGTTGGGTCCTGGAGAGGCCAGTTGTTTTCCCATCAAAACACGCATGGCCGTTGCATTGAGCGGTAGAGTATCGATATTCCCGTTTTTCTGTTCATGGATCGTAATGGTTCGTCTTTCCATGTCCAGTTGCGACCATTTAAGATCAAGGAGTTCGCTTTGACGCAGACCGGTTTGGATGGCAAAGATGGTTATATCCTGGAGCCACCGCGGAGAGGCCCTCAACAGTCTGTCCTCTTCCTCTGCACTCAGCCAACGCTCGATGGTATTATGGACCCGTTCCTTCTTGACGCGCTTGACCGGATTATCATCGAGCCACTCCCATTCCTTTATGGCTATATTGAAGGCATGACTCATCAGAGTGAGTTCGTAGTTGATGGTACGTGGTGACACGCCCTCAGATCTTCTTAAGACCTTGTAGTCGGATATTCCGGCCGGCGTTATCTCGATAAGATAACGATCGCCAAATGACTTATTCAAGCGCTTGGCTAAGACAACATCACGCTTGTAAGTGGATTTGGCTTTGTTTACCACCGAATATTCGGCCAGGTACTTGTCCATAAGGTCCGTGAATCTATAGTCTTCACCGGGAAGCCGATCAAACCAATTTCCTTCCGTAAGATCCCCTTTTAATTTGTCAAAGATCCGCCTGGCAAGCTTCTTGTCTTCCGTCTCCGTGGATCGTCGATACCGCTTGCCTTGATGAGAGAAGCTCATCCACCAGACCGAATCACGTTTATATAATCCCATCTTCAGCCTCCTTTCCGAGGCCCGCAATCCGGTCTGTTTTCCCGTGCCTTGAATCGTAATATTTCTTGCGTTCACCGTCAACCACCTTTGCGATAATGGCGGAGATGTGCTTGTCCGGCTCATGGGAACTCTTCTTGCTCTTACTGCGTTTTTCTTGGTTAAAATTCCGACAGCCTTCAAGCCAGGCATTAATTTCGTCCAACCGAAACCGTATGAGACGGCCTATGCGGTAGTGGGGAATATCTCCCGTCTCTACCTTACCATAGAGTGTTTTGACCTTGATCCCCAGGTATGCCGAGAGCTCCTCGATTGTCAGCAAGGGGCATGGATATGGCTGGTCGAGCACAGCACCAGGCAACAAAGGCGATACGGGTATCTTCTGGTCCAAAATCTTTTCCTCCTTATCCTTAAATAAAAACCAACGTTTCTCCCTTGCCCCTTTCACCCACGACTGAAGGGGAAGGGAGGAACGACCTAAGAGGAAAAGACCGAGTGATATCCACCTGGAGTGGTCACGGACGTGACTATGGGGGAACCCCGTAGCGCTGCAAGCAGCATGACAACGGGGTCTCTGTTGGCGGGCTGCTTAGAAGGCGAGCGGAGGGGGCCTTGTGAAAGTTGATTCAAAAACTATCTAATAGGTTTGCGAGATGAATGCTTCATGGGTATCAGGATAAGAAGATCTCAACAATTTCAAGCCATTCTCAAATTTTTTCTCTAATCCCTTGCCTCTTGATCGTAAATCTTCCAAGGCCAATGTGAGATCTCCAGGCCTATCCTCAATGAGCACTTTGATAAGCTGACTTGCCTGGAAAATATCCTTGGTTGATTTCATCCCGCTTGAAACAGGGCGTTCACCGGAAATTGCAATTTTATGCAAGGCAAATCTGGCTGGGTCCGGAATGTTCACGAGGATTCCACCGCCATTGACAATGGCTGCTTGCACCTGGGATGCTATGAGATAGTCCAAGTACATGAGCGGCTGCGCTGCGGCCTTTAGGCGTTGAATAAAAATAGGCTTGGTATCATCGGACCTCTTGGCCGGGGTAAGAATATCAACACGGAGTTCTTTCCCCCGGATGTGGTACGATGTAGATGCATGTTTATGATTCAGGGGAGGGATTGGTAGAAAGCCCATCTGGAGACTCTCGAGGGCCTTGGGTACATCAGCAATGAGGTCAGGGACGGCAATCTCCATATGCAAAGGTCCTGCAATATCGATATCCTGTGTCCGCAATGAAGGCCTTTCCCATTTAACGCCCAAAATATTGCCCATAATCAAAAAGGCATGTGTGCCTATAAGCACACCCCCCAATTTGAATACTTGGCTGTCTGCAAGCGCCTTGATCACTCTGGCTGTTTCAGATTCGGTAGTATTGGCGCCACCCACACGGAGCTGGCTGCAAAGTCGATTAAGATTATCTGTCTCCACCTTGACATTCGGGCGGTTGCTTTCGAAATTTTCTATGAATCCCTCAATGGATTGGTTGCGCGGGCCTATGTAAATTTGTCTTGTCGAACCTCCAGGTTCGCTGGACTGGAAATAACAGTAGTCCTTGCCTTTAATATTTTTAAAGGTAAAACAACCAGGCAGATTCCCTATCGACCTATGCGCTTCCGAAGCGATAAGTTGCTCCATCAGCTCGGCGTACAGAGTCTGGGTTACCAATGGCATTCTTTCCATGTTATACGCAGACTACCATCATCTTGCGTATAACTCAATAACCCATTCACAATCAGTTGGAATCCATAGCAGTCTGTACTCGGTTTCAAGAAAACGAGCTGGTCTGTTTTTTGGAAAAGCTTATCATTAATCAGTCCTACACCCGGCAAGGCATGCCAAAGAGTTCTATCGTTGGCATGCCTTGCAATCCATTCGAGTAAATGAGCGCCCCTTACGCTCGCCTTATAAGCAGCCCCCCAACAGAGGACCCGTTGTCATGCTGCTTGCAACGCTTCAGGAGCTTCTATGAGGTTTTCCGTGGGTCGATTTCTCTTCTCTGACGTTTTCCCCTCAACCCTTGAGTCAGGGGTGAAAGGGTTGACGGAAAAACGGTTTTTACAAATACAAAGAAAGGAGAAAAGACTTATGGCAAACGTTTTCGAGATCGTGACCGAGCAGATTTTGTCCCACCTGGATAAGGGTGTCATCCCCTGGAAGAAACCCTGGTACAGCAAAATCATGCTTCCCCGCAACCTTCAAACCGGCAAGACCTATCGAGGTATCAATGTCTGGCTGCTTCTGGCTTCAAGTTACGTTTCGCCTTACTGGCTTACCTTTAACCAGATCCGGGAACGTGGCGGCTCAATCATCAAGGGTGAAAAGAGCTCTATCGTGGTGTACTGGAACTTCAAAGAAAAGCATGAACTCAACCAGGACACCGGCGAAATGGAACAGCAAAGAATACCCTTCCTCAAATACTACCGGGTTTTCAATGTTCAGCAATGCGAAGGCATAGTCTATCCCTATCAACCCCAGGAATCGAATATTGACCCCATAGCCGAAGCAGAAGCCATCGTGAACGGTTACCAGAACCGGCCGGAAATCAAGCAAGGTTTTGTTAAGGCCTGTTATAATCCGTTTGAAGACCTGGTGAAGATGCCACAGAAGACAAGCTTCATTAACCAGGAAGAATATTACAGCACCCTCTATCATGAACTGACGCATTCCACAGGTCATCAATCCCGACTGAATCGCGAAGCGATGAACAAGCCGGCGGCCTTTGGCTCGAAGATCTATGCTCGTGAAGAGCTTGTGGCAGAAATGGGCGCCGCATATCTATGCGGGATCTCCGGCATAGCTCAAGCCACAATTGAAAACTCCGCCGCCTATATCAAGGGCTGGAAGGAAACCATAAGCCAGGACCCCAAATTGGTGGTCATGGCTGCCGCCCCGGCCCCGCTTTGTTTTTCACGTCATTCAAAACCTCATTCTCTTTTATCCTGATAGATTTTGACCAGAAGCCTTGATGCCGCGCCCTTCCGCTCGCTTTAAAAGAGACACGCCAACAATGAACCAATTGTCATGTCTCTTGCAACGCTTCAGGGCTTTCTGATTGGAGGCTGCGCAACCTTTTGATTCAATTTTCCTCAACCCTCGAAGCGGGGGTGAGAGGGTTGAAGAAAATTGATTTTTTAAACCACTGAAAGGAGAGATAAGCATGAATCTAGTGACAGAGGAATTAGCGCAGATGTTCCCCCGGCTCGGTGCAACCAGTGAGATGTCCCCCGATCAGGTTCGTATCATCGCGAAGTATTTCTATCCCTGCGGTGCTGCCACCTGGTACGCCACGGAATACGATCCTGAAGAACGTTTGTTCTTTGGTTATGTCAACCTGGGAGATTCTCAATGTGCGGAACTCGGATACTTCGGCCTTCATGAATTGGAGCAATTCAAGGGGCGCTTTGGACTCGGTATAGAAAGAGACCTCTATTTCGGGGAACACTACCTCTCAGAGGTCATCAACGGAAAGTTCCTATAGATTATAAATCCCCCCCCTTGGTGCATATGGACAAAGGGGGGGGATACTATCTGACTAACTCTTTGGAGCATCCATTTTGGGTGCAAGTCCGAAAAGTTCCCGGTCATTATCGCGTACCAGGAATCCGTCCAAGAGCTTTACCAGCTCCTCTTCTTTGTCCTTGTACTTCACTTCGAGGAAGTAGGCCCCGACCAGGATTTTCTTGCGGGTGTCTTCGATCCGTTCTTTCTTCTTCATGCGGGCCTTGGCGCTTGCGATCTGTTGTTCAAGCTTTTGTTTCTTTTGCATGAGTTTGTCGAGATTGTCTGCTTTTTTCTCTTGCATTTTTCCTCCCCATCAGTAGTAATTAAAACTAAGATATTAGATAAATACCATCAAGATGAAAATCAACCAGAAAGTATTCAACCAAAGTCATTTCCAAACAACGGCATCAGAATTGGATGATCGAGGAGGGAGTTAATAAAAATGTTGGGCGCTGGTGTTGCAAAAACCTGGCGAAGCAAGGGCGCACTTATAGGTCGCAAGCGACCTGTGCTTTTTGATTGATGGGGAAGAAAACACTGCATGGCCTGTTATCACCTGACCTGTAAGATCATTGGCCGCTCGGCTGGAAGAAGTGCGGTTGCAGCGGCGGCCTACCGCTCGCGCGATAAACTCTATGACCAGAGACAGGGAATGGAGTTCGACTACTCACGCAAACACGACCTGATCCATGCCGAGATCTTACTGCCAGAATTGGCACCAGAGAGACTCAAGGATCGGGAGACTCTCTGGAATGAAGTTGAAGCAGTGGAGAAACGCAAGGATGCCCAGCTTGCCAGAGAGATCGAACTGGCGCTGCCCAAGGAGCTGAATCTCAATCAACAGATCGAGCTGGTCCGTGAATACGCTCAGGTGCAATTTGTGGATAAGGGTATGATAGCGGATATCTGCATGCACGAGAGCGAGACCAACCCCCATGTGCATATCATGCTCACCATGCGGGAGCTTTCTCCAGATGGCTTTGGCAAAAAGGTTGTCTCCTGGAACGATAGAAGCAATTTGCATGTGTGGCGGGAAGAGTGGGCCATTATCCAGAACCGACATCTCTTGGAAGCAGGGTATGATATCCAGGTAGATCACCGCAGCTTTGAAGCAAGAGGTATTGACCTGGAACCGCAGATCAAGATCGGAGTAGCAACCAATTTCCTTCCGGATGGGTATCTCCATCTGAAAGATACGCAGGGCATCGAACGACTTGATGAATACCAGAGGATATGCCGGGAAAACGGAGAGAGGATCATCAGTAATCCTGAGAAGGCCCTCAAGCTGGTTGGTCATTATAATGCGGTGTTCAAGCATGAAGACCTGCTCGATTTTGCCTTCCGGCACAGTAGCGACAAAACGCAATTTGATTCCGTGCTCTCTGCCCTTGAGAATTCACAGGAACTGATCAGGATCGGCAGGAATGATAAGAATCAAGAACTCTATACCACCAGAACCATGCTGGAAAACGAGAAGACCATGCTCGATACCGCGCAGAGTATGAAGGCCTCGCATACCCACCAGGTCGAGAAGAACATTGTTGATCAGACCGCAGCCAACTACACCATGTCCAGGGAACAGGAGCAGGCCTTTCGTGAGCTTGTGGCTGACGGAGATATCGCTGTTCTCATCGGTCGCGCCGGCACAGGTAAGAGCTACACTTTGGGCGCGGTGCGAGAGGCATGTGAAGCACAAGGGTATCGGGTACGTGGTCTGGCGCTTTCCGGAATAGCTGCCGAGGGCCTTCAAAATGAAAGTGGCATCGAGAGCAATACCATTTATCGCCAACTCAAAGATTGGGGCAATGACCGGGATCGACTGAGCAAGAATGAGGTTATGGTTTTGGACGAGGCCGGCATGGTGGGCACCCGGCAGATGCACCAGGTCCTGGAGTATGCCCGTGAGGCCGGTGCCAAGGTTATCCTGGTGGGTGACAACGAGCAGCTGCAGGCTATCGAGGCTGGTGGATCTTTCCGGGGTATCATCCAGAAGACAGGGTATTGTGAGCTTTCCGAAATCCGCCGGCAGGAGACCCTTTGGCAGAAGGAAGCCACGAAGAATTTCTCTGGTGACCGTGAGCAAGTTGAGCAAGCCATTGAGACCTACCATGCAAACGGCAATATCAAAGAGCATGCGACGAAGTCTGAGGCCAAAGAACGCTTATTGCAGGAATGGGTAGACTGGAACTCAGAGCATAAATCGCAGACAAGCTTGATGATGGCCTATATGAACAAGGATGTTTATGATCTCAATCGTGGTGCCAGGGAGCACAAGAAGATGATGGGTGATCTCCGTGGACCCGAACACTTCTACGAAACCGAACGGGGCCAGAGGGAACTCATGAAGGGCGATCGGATTCTGTTCCTGCGCAACGAAAAGTCCCTTGGGGTACGCAACGGTTCATTGGGCACCGTGGAGCGGGCCGAACGGGGCAGTCTGATCGTACAACTGGACAAAGGCTCCAGAATCGCTGTCGACACCCACATGTACAAGGACTTCGATTATGGTTATGCGGCCACGGTGCACAAAACCCAGGGTGCCACCTTGGATCGGACCTTTGTATTGGGCACCCGGCATTTTGATAAGCACACGGCATATGTGGCCATGAGCCGTCACCGCCAGGATGTCGTCATGCATTATGGCAAAGACGAGTTCAAGGACATTGCTGATCTCAAGATGGTCATGTCCCGGCCACGGCCCAAGAGTCTGGTCGTAGATTATGCATTACCCCGTGGCGTTATTCTGGACGAGCGGCTGATTCAGGCGGAAAGGCATTTCAGCATTGCAGAGCGGAATCATGAGCCACAGCGATCTCTACAAGATCAAGCCGAAGAAGCTTACCGTAAGCGTATGGAGGCCAAAGGCACCTGCGTGGAGTTCCTCAAAGGCCGCGCCGTCGAAGGATTCTATCTTGGAGTCAAAGAGGTCGGCTCCCAGAAGTATGCCATGATAGAATCGACCCTGGAGAAGCAGAACAGGGTCGTCTATATGGTGCCCTATCAGGAGAGTTACAAGAACATCATGGAGTTCCGGGCCGTGACATATGACGGCCATTCAATGCAGCCACAGCAGATCAAGACGCTGGAAAAGGGCCTTGGAAAGGGCAAGGGGCCGGAAAGAGAAAAATGATGAGGTGCTTAATGATGGCCTCGCGAGCATAAAAGGTCTTGGTTTACCCGGTGGCTTTTGTCAGGGCTTCAAGATTGTCTTCGATCTCATCAGGAAGTCGTATAGTCAGCATCATTTATCTCCTTCATGATATTACTTTATAACCTATCGGCAGGGAAGACAATAACGGGTTATTGCTGAAACCATATTTAACAACTATCATGCAACATAATGGCAATATATGTGCATCAGTTTGATTGAAAGCAGTGATTTATAACAACATAATAATACATAGAAAATACACCATTCTATAAAGCCATCGCTCCTGGCATGCAAATTGATTACCTGGTAAACAACCTGCGACGAATTTCCAAAGCCGCCTGGTACTTTTGGAGAGAAGGAGCTTATCAATGAAATTGAAGGATAAAATCGTATTGGTTACCGGAGGAGGAACAGGCATCGGCAAGGCCGTGGTCAAGATGCTGGTTCGCGAAGGCGCTGCCGTAATCATCAACGGGGTTGACTTTGTCAAGACTGATGTCAATCAATATGAGAACAAGAACATCGGCGGTTTTACGGCGGCCAAAAATCTTGCCGCGGAACTGAAGCAAGCCGGGCACGAGGCCATGGCCATAGAGGCCGACATTACCGATGCTTCTCAGATCGAGGCCATGGTTGCCCAGGTTATACAAACCTACGGCCGTCTGGATATCCTGGTCCATGTCGCCGGCATCATCATTCAGAAATTCGCCAACGAAACCACGGAAGAGGAATGGGACAGCATCATCAATACCAACCTCAAGGGCGCCTTCCTCATGAATAAGGCGGTCATCGACCGGATGCAGGAGCAGCAGTTCGGCCGCATCGTCAATTTTTCATCCATGGCGGGTAAGAACACCTTTGCCGGTCTGTCCGCGTACGCCGCCTCGAAATGGGGTGTACTGGGGTTCACCGGTTGTCTGGCCAAAGAGGTGGCGCACGACAATATAACGGTCAACTGCATATGCCCCGGCATCGTGGGCACCCAGATGTGGACCGCGCTCTCCTCGACCCTCTCGATCCTCGGTGTGGGCGAGACGCCTGAAGAGGCCTACGAGAACTACGTCGCCGAGGTTATCCCCCAGGGCGTGCCCCAGACCCTCGAAGACATCGCCGAGGGTGTCCTGTACCTCATCACCGCCCCCCATGTGACTGGTATCGCCTTGAGTATCGACGGCGGCGTCTCCATGTAGTTTCAACGGGGATAAAAAAAAACAAAAAAATACGAGGAGGAATAATCATGGCATTCGCAAACGCAGAGGAAATGTACAAGTTATTTGATCAGGTGCTGGAGAAGGTAAAGAAGGATGAGGCATTGTATAAAACGCTCTCTGATAGTGCTTCTGTGCTCGTTATGAAGGTTCCCAACCTTGATGCAACTTTCACCCTGGAAATGAAAGGGTCGATTAAGACCACCTACGGACTCTGTGATATCAAACCCGATGCCACTACCATTCAGAACGACGAAATTTTCAACAAGTTCTGGCAGGGCAAGCTCAACCTGATGATAGCCATGACCAAGGGACAGGTGAAGGCCTCGGGCGCCATGACCAAGATGTTGAAACTGCTGCCGAAAATCAACCCGATCTATAAATATTATGTCGAGGTTCTGAATGAAATCGGCCGGGTAGACCTGGTGGTTAAATAAGTTTTAAGGAGATATCATCCATGGCAAAAGACAAAGAACAGTTACTCGCTCTCTATGAGACGATGTTCAAGATACGAAGATTTGAGGAAAAGGCTTCCGAGCTCTTCGCGGATACGTTGATCCCCGGTTTCGTACATCTGTATCTGGGTGAAGAGGCGATAGCCACCGGCGTATGCTCCCACCTTACAAACAAAGATTATATCACCAGCACCCACCGCGGCCATGGCCACGTGATTGCCAAGGGCGCGGACCTGAACCTGATGATGGCCGAGCTCTTCGGCAAGAAAGACGGCTACTGCAAAGGCAAGGGTGGGTCCATGCATATCGCGGATGTGGAAAAGGGCATCCTGGGGGCCAACGGCATCGTGGGCGGAGGGCATGCGATCGCCACCGGCGCGGCGCTGGCCTGCAAGAAGCAGCAGACCGGCGGCATTGCGGTGTGCTTCTTCGGGGACGGGGCATCCAACCGCGGTACGTTCCATGAGGCCATCAACCTGGCCTCGGCCTGGACGCTGCCGGCGGTCTATGTGATCGAGAACAACTGCTACGGCATCTCCTGCTGCATCGACCAGGCCTGCAATGTCAAGGACCTCTCTGTGCGTGCCAGCGCCTATGGCATCCCGGGCGTGACCGTGGACGGCAACGATGTGCTGGCCGTGCGTGAGGCAGCCGGCAAGCTGATCGAACGGGCCAGAAAAGGGGAAGGACCATCCATTCTGGAGTGCAAGACCTGGCGCCATCACGGCCATTTCGAAGGTGACCCCGGGGAGTATAAGCCCGCCGATCAGCAGGAGGCCTGGCTGGCCAAGGACCCGCTCCCACGTTTCCGGAGCAGCCTGGCGGACACCAAAAAGATTGCACTAACGGAAATCGAAGGCATCGAAGAAAAGGTCGATGCACTCATCGCCGCTGCCGTCGAGTTTGCCACGAACAGCCCGGATCCCGATCCTGAAAGCCTGCTCGAAAACGTGTACGCTTAAGAAGCCACAGGAGGAAATGCAATGGAAGAAAGATCGATTTGGTTTTCAGAGGCCATAAGAGAGGCCTTACGGATTGAGATGTTGCGTGACCCAAACGTCTATCTGGCGGGAGAGGATATCGGCATTATGGGCGGTTCGTTCGGCGTCACCGGCGGGCTCATCGAAGAATTCGGACCGGAGCGGGTCATGGACACCCCCATCAGCGAGACAGCCATTGTCGGCCATGCGGTGGGTGCCGCCGCAGCCGGAATGCGGCCGGTGGTGGAGCTCATGTTCTCGGATTTCATGATGGTCTGCGGCGATGAACTCATGAACCAAGCCGCCAAGATGCACTTCATGTTTGGCGGTAAGGCCAAAGTTCCCATGGTGGTCAGGGCCGCCATAGGCGCAGGCACACGTGCGGCGGCGCAGCATTCCCAGTCGCCGGAGGCCATGATTTTGAATTTTCCTGGGCTAAAAGTTGCCTATCCGTCGACCCCTGGGGACGCCAAGGGGCTGCTTATCTCAGCCATCAGGGATGATAACCCGGTCGTTTTCCTGGAGCACAAGATGCTGTATTGGTCCATGGGCGACGTGCCGGAGGGCGAGTTCACCATCCCGTTCGGCAAGGCGGACATCAAGCGCACCGGCAAGGACGTTACCCTCATTGCATGGGGAGCCATGGTCGGCGTATGCATGGAAGCAGCCGAGGCCTTGGCCGAAGATGGGATCGAAGTCGAGATCGTTGACCCCAGGACACTCGCGCCATTCGATAAGGAAACCGTGCTGGCCTCGGTGAAAAAGACCGGCAAGGCGGTCATCGTCCAGGAAGCACCCAAGACCGGAGGGTTTGCCGGTGAAATCGTGGCCATCATCGCCGAGGAAGGCTTTGATTATCTGGATGCACCCATCAAACGGGTCTGTGCCCCGGATACGCCGGTGCCTTTTTCTCCAGTGCTGGAAAATGCCTATATTCCGAGCGCGGAAAGGGTGATCGGCACGGTGAAAGAGCTGTTCTAACGACCACAACACTGAAGCGACACGAAGGAGAACATGTATGGCAACACCGATAACCATGCCCAAACTGGGCCTGTCCATGAAGACGGGCACCATTACCAAATGGCTGAAAAACGAGGGCGACAAGGTTAAAAAGGGTGAAATTCTGGTTGAAATCATGACCGAGAAGATCACGAACAAGGTTGAATCAAAGGCGGAAGGCACCCTGCTCAAGATCGTAGCCCCCAAGGATGCGGTGCTGCCGGTCGGCGCTTTGATCTGCGTGATCGGCGAGGAGGGTGAAGACGTTGCCGCCATCATCGCCGAGGCCGCGGCCAAGGCGCCCGCGGCGGCCAAATCCAGCGCCGCCAAGGGTTCATCAGGCGCGGCGCGGCCTAAGCTGTCGGCCGAGGAATTGGATAAGATCAAGATCTCGCCCGCGGCCCGCAAGCTGGCTGAAGAAAACGGCATAGACTACAGCCAGATAGCAGGCAGCGGTCCCGAAGGCCGCATCACACGGGAAGACGTGGAGAAGGCCATCGACGAAGGTGTCGGTAGCGTGGAAGAAGAAACGGATGATCGCCCGACCATCAAGGTTATCCCTTATGAAGGCATGCGCCAGGCCATCGGCGAAAACATGGCCAAAAGCTATACCACCAATGCCCGGGTCACCCATCATGTCAGGGTGGATATGTCGGGCATCCTTGAACTGCGCAAGAAGTTGAATGAAGGCGTAGCTGACAAGGACAAGATCTCAGTCACGGCGATCCTCACCAAGGCCGTGGCCCGGGCCCTGGAGCTGAACCCTTGCGTCAATGCTTCGTTCACGGGCAGCGAGATCAAAATCTGGCAGGACGTCAACATCGGCATGGCCGTAGCGCTTCCCGATGGTTTGATCGTCCCGGTAATCAGAGATGCCAACAAGAAGCGTCTCAAGGAGATCAACAAAGAGATTGCCGATCTGGCCAAGCGTGCGCGCAAGAACAAGCTGAGCGTGGACGAGATGACCGGCGCAACCTTTACGATCACCAATCTGGGCGGCTATGGCTCGGTCGACTTCTTCACCCCCATCATCAACCCGCCCGAGGTCGCCATCTTGGGCGTCGGCAGGACCACGGAACAACCGGCGGTGGTCGGCGGCCAGGTCGCCATCCGTCCGCTGATGGGTCTTTCCCTGGTATTCGATCACCGGGTGGTGGATGGGGCTCCGGCTGCGGAGTGGCTGGCGCTCTTGATCAAGCTCATCGAGAACCCAACCAATATCTTCATCTGAAACTTATAAAAGTTGAGAAGGAACAATCAACCATCAAGAAGAGACAAACAGAAGGGAGTGACCAATGGCAAGAGATCCAAACGAACTGCTGGATGATTTGAATTCCGGTTTCGGTAAACTGGGCGAAGATTGTCCGGAACTGATGGGCGCCTTTGTCAAGATGGACCAGGCCGCCTATGTGGAAGGCGAACTGGAGCGGAAATATAAGGAACTCATCGGTTTGGCCGTCGCCTTATATGCCAGGTGCGAATACTGCATGGCCCTGCATATCAAGCAGGCATTGAGCGAAGGAGCCACGCGCGAGGAAATTCTCGAAGCCGCCTCGGTGGCCGTTGCTTTCGGCGGTTCACCCTCCATGGCCTACCTGTCAACGACGGTCATGAGTGCGCTTGAGGCCTTCGAGGATTAATGGGCGGCCTTTAGGCCAAAAAAAAGATTGTATGTATAGAAAAGGTTTCTCCCTGCTGCCGGGCCTACGCGCATATGATGATATGCTCGCTTTACAAAAACGCATCAATGCGGCCCGTCAGCAGGGCGCCATCCAGGATACCGCGATCTTTCTGGAGCATCATGCCTGCATCACCATCGGCGCCAAGGGCGGGCAGGACAATATCATGGTAAGCCGTGAGCTCTTGAACAAGCGGGGCATACAGGTATACGAGACTGATCGCGGCGGGGATGTCACCTACCACGGCCCAGGGCAGATCGTATGCTATCCGATCCTGGACCTGAACAATTACGGGTGCGATGTGTCCACCTATGCCAGGAACCTGGAAGAGATGCTCATACGGACGCTGCATGCCTTTGGCATATCATCAGGCCGCAAAGGCGGCTTTCCCGGCGTGTGGGTGGACGATAAACGCAAGATTGCCGCACAGGGCATATCCGTGGACCGGTGGATCACGATGCATGGTGTTTCACTCAATGTTTGCCCGATAATGGAACATTTTCAGCTGATCATACCCTGCGGGCTCAAGGGTTGCGTTGCGGTCTCCATGACTCAGTGCCTGGGACATAGCGTGGATGTGTTGGCGGTGCTTTCCGAAATGGTGCGCCGGTTCTCGGAAGTTTTCGAGATCGAACTGGAAGAAATCGGGGAAGAAAAAATCATGGAGCTGCTCGACCATGCCCAAGATCAAACATCCTGATTGGCTGAAGATCACGGCTCCGTCAGATAAAACCATGGACCGAGTGAAACGCCTGCTCGACAGGGGCGGACTGCATACGGTCTGCGAGGGGGCCAATTGCCCGAATATCGGGGAATGTTTTGCAAACCGCACCTGCACTTTCATGATCCTGGGTAACATCTGCACCAGGGACTGCCGATTTTGCGCCGTGGAACACGGACATCCTGAACCGATCAACCTCGATGAGCCCGCCGCCATCGCGTGTACGGCCAAAAAACTGAACCTTAAGCATGTCGTCATTACCACCGTCACCCGCGATGATCTGCCGGATGGCGGCGCCGGTCAATTCGTGGCTACGATTGGCGCCATTCACCGAGAATTGCCCAAGGCCAGCATTGAGGTCCTGATCTCCGACCTGAAAGGACAGCTGGAACCGTTGGTAGAGATCATACAGGCCAGACCGGACATCATCAATCACAATATCGAGACCGTGCCCAGGCTGTATAAAATCGTCCGGCCGCAGGCCTCCTACTCCAGGTCGCTCCAGATCCTGGAATGGGTCGGCAGTCAAGGGGGCGGCATTATGACCAAATCAGGTTTGATGCTGGGATTGGGCGAAACCTTCGAGGAGATCGTGGAGGTTTTGCATGACCTTAAACGTGTTGGCTGTGATATCGTGACTTTGGGGCAGTACCTCCGTCCCTCGCCGCGGCATGTGCCCATCGATCGGTTTGTTCACCCGGACGAGTTCAAGAAGCTCGAACAGATCGGATTGGAGATGGGTTTCCAGGCCGTCAGCGCCGGGCCCCTGGTGCGTAGTTCATACAATGCATCCCATACCTATGAGAGCATCTTACATAAACAGACCAAAGAGGAGAAATGAAGCATGGCCATGATAGAATCGTATAACGTACCGGAAGACCTGTACTACACCCGCGATCATGCTTGGGTAAGGATTGAGGGCAACCAGATCCGGATCGGCGTCACGGATTTCATGCAGAAGATGGCCGGCGAGATCACCTTTATCAGATTGCCCCGGGCCGGAAAGGACCTTGAACCCGACAAGACGCTCTTCACGCTGCAGTCAGGCAAATGGTCGGGCAAGGTGCTCACTCCCGTGGCAGGCAAGGTGGTGGATGTAAACAAAGACTTGGCCGACACCCAGAAGCCCATGAACGATGACCCCTATGGCCAGGGATGGGTGGCCCTCATGGAGCCGGCCAACATGGCGGATGTGGCATCCAAGCTGCTTTCCGGGGATGCGGCCATCGATTTCCTGTGCGAAGAAATCAAGCGCAATGCGAAAGACTAAATCTAAAAAAAACAAGAACAAACAAGGAGGGTGTTGCCCATGCCTGGAATCAAAGACTTGCGGAATAAAGTGACGGTCATTACCGGGGCCGGATCGGGCATCGGGCGCTTGACCGCCCTGGCGTTCGCGCGCGAAGGCGCGGATCTCGTGATTGCGGATCTCAACGAGGCACGGCTGGCCGAGGTGACCAAGGAAATAGAGGCCATCGGAGCGCGCGTGCTGACCCGCAAGGTCGATGTGTGCAAGCGGGAGGAATTGGAGGCATTCGCGAAATTCGTTATCCAGGAGCGCGGCCGGGTCGACATCCTGCACAATAATGCCGGGGTGAGCGTGGGCGGTACGGTGGCGGATACGAGCATCGAGAACTGGGAATGGATCTTCAAGATCAATTTCTGGGGCGTGCTGTATGGCATCAAGGCCTTCCTGCCCTACATGATCGAGCGCCGCTACGGGCATATCGTGAATACGTCGTCCTTGTTCGGTCTCATCGGCATACCGGGTACGCCGGCCTACAATGCCACAAAATTCGCCGTGGCCGGCCTGGGCGAAACGCTACGTGCCGAGGTGCGCCAGTACAATATCGGCGTCAGCACCATCTGTCCCAGCTGGATGAAGACCCGCATCGCAGCCGACGGCCGTATGGAACTGAAAGCCAATGCCATGGTCAACCACGCCAATATCACCAAGGCCTATGAAAAATGGGCCTGGCCGCCCGAATGGGGGGCTGCGGCGGTGGTGAAGGCGGTGCGCAAGAACAAGTCCGTGGTGCCTGTGGGTCCCGACGCATGGATACTATGGTTCCTGAAGCGTTTTTCTCAAAATATCTACGATGCCATGATGTCATTGGGTAGTCGAGTCATTTTGGGAAAATGATTAACAGAAGACCAAAATAAAGGGGTCCCGGCAGCATGGAATTAACCTGGAAAGGTAAGACTATGAGCAAAATGGTGCTCCAATCAATACAGGAAGAATACGGCGACAGGGCTTCGACTTCGCACCTGGAACGCGAGCTGTATTCCCGCGATCTCGGACCAGTGCCGGCCTTGATGGTCGATCCATTGTTCCGCACTCAGGCGGATCTGATCGTGCGCCCGGGAACTGTGGAAGAGATCGCGAATCTGGTGCGGCGCGCTGGTACCGAAGGTATTCCGGTCACGCCACGCGCCGGCGCCACTACCGTGTTCTTCAATGCCGTGCCGGTCAAGGGTGGCATAGTCATGGACCTGAATGCGCTCAGCGGTGTGGTTGACCTGGATGAGGCAGCTATGACTGTTAAGGTCAAGGCCGCCATGACATGGAGCGATCTTGAAGCGTACCTGAATGTCCGCTCCCTGGCCTGCAAGACGGTGCCATCGAGCGCCCCGGCCGCTACAATCGGCGGTTGGCTCTGCATGATGGGATATGGCATCGGCAGCCTGAAATACGGTAACCTTCTATCCCAGGTGCAGTCCATCGAGGCGGTCTTGCCTGACGGTACGGTGAGGCGGATTTCACGTACGACCGAACCGTCTCTCGACTGGTTTGCTGCCTCGGAGGGCACGCTCGGCATCATCACGGAAGTCGAGCTTGAAATACGGGCGGCGACATCAATGCAACACTTCCTGCTACTCGTGCCGGATAACCATCAGGCCGTGCAGGTCATGAACGCGCTTATGGCAGCTGACGTCATGCCCTACAACCTGCATTTTTCCGATCATCCCTTTGTGCGCACCACGCAAGCCCTGGGCTTGTCGTATACACCGTCGGATCCAGGCGGTCTGCTCTTGGTGGATTACGAGGGGGGTGCGGATGAACTGGCCGAGGCCGGGAAAACTATTCAGACGATTATGAAGGAATATACATCAGCAACCCTCCTGCCCGAATCCCTGGCAGAGATGGAATGGGAAGAACGCTACAAGTCCATCCGTATCAAAAGGGGCGGTCCCGCAGTACTGGGTGGCGAGTTGCTTCTGCCCGTGAACAGCCTTCCGGGTTACCTGGATGACATCCAGAAAATGGCAGATACCTACGGGGTGAATCTCATGTCGTACGCGCATGTGGTATCACCCGAGCGGGCACTGGTCATGAGCATGTTCTTCGCCGACGAAACCAAAACACTGCGCTATATCATCAACTTGAGCTTGGTGAAGAAGATCCAGGACGCGGGCTATCGTTACGGCGGATGCCCCTATGGCATCGGGTTGTGGAATACCCCCTACCTCAGGCGCATCTTTTCCACAGAGCAGCTCAAGGTCATCCGGGAGCACAAGCGCAGATTGGACCCGCTGGGCATCATGAACCCCGGCAAGGTATATAGGCCGCCGTTCATGCTCAATGTACTCAATTTCACTGTGGGAATGGAAGCCTTGGCCTTGCTGCGCCGGATCTTCGGGAAGGGGTGGTAAACCATGTCCAACCAGAATACACCTTACAACTCCCTGGAACAAGAAGCCTTGATCTGTGCGCGTTGCGGGTATTGCCGGGGTGTGTGCCCGGTGTATCGGGCCGTGGGGTGGGAATCCGCCACACCACGAGGCAAGATCAGCATTGCTCGGCAGGTCTTTGCCTTGAAAGATCAGCACAAACTCAGTGATGAATACGTGCATAGGGTAAGCCAGTGCACGCTGTGCGGGGCGTGCGCAACCGCGTGTTCCACGGACATTGATCTGCGCCGTCTGTATCTGGATCTGCGTGCACGCATAGCAAGCATGAATATGTCACCTAAAGGCTATACCGCGCTGCAGGCCAACTTGGCGGCCAACCGCAACATCACGAATTTCGCCAATAAAGACCGGCTTGACTGGGCCCAGGATCTCGATAATCCGGAACAACTCGAACCCAGGGATGGCGTCGAGATCTGTTACTTCGTGGGCTGTGTCTCATCGTTCTTCCCCCAGGCAGCGGAGGTGGCATTGTCGGTCACCGAGATTCTGAGCGAGGCCAAAATTGATTTCACCACTTTGGGTGGGGATGAATGGTGCTGCGGTTTTCCCCTGCTGGCGAGCGGCAGGCCCGATGAAGCCCGGGAGTTCATGCGGCACAATGTGGAGCGGATCAAGGGGTTAGATATTCACACCATGATAACCAGCTGTCCGTCCTGCGCGCATGTCTGGAAACAGGGTGCGCCTGAGTTCCTGGATGGGTATGCACTGGAGATCCTCCATAGCACAGAGTATTTTGCCCGCTTGATCAAGGAAGGCCGGCTTGCGCTGGGTGAGATGGAGACAAAAATCACCTACCACGACCCCTGCGACCTGGGCCGCAACGGCGGCGTCTTTGATGCCCCGCGCGAGATCATCCAGGCTATCGAAGGCGTGGAACTGGTCGAGCTCGCCCACAACTGTATGCAATCGCTGTGCTGCGGTGGAGGCGGCAACCTTCAGAGCGTGGATGCGGGTTTGGCCGGCGCCATATCGGCCATGCGGGTGGAAGAGATCAGGCAAACCGGAGCCAAGATCGTGGTTTCGGCCTGCCAGCAGTGCGAGCAGATGCTGATCACGGCCATCCGCAAGGCCGGGCTCAAGGTCAAGGTGATGGATATCAGCCAGTTGATCCTGGAAGCCTTGGGCTGAAATCAGTGTCATGAGTAAATACGTTAACTATTCGTACTACAATAGGTTAGTAGCTTCGTCATACCGGCGAAAGCTGGTATCCAGGGGGATTCTGGACCCCGGCTTTCGCCGGGGTGACGATTCGCATGCAGCACCTGAGTAGATATAATATCCGGTACCTGGATACGGTGAGGTTAAGATGGACATCTACAATCTGGGCATGGTGAGCTGGTGGGAGTCGCAGTGCTATTACCATGCCCTGGCTTACCTGGGCCGCGAAGGCATCATCATCTGCTGGCCGGCCGAGCCGTACGTCTGCCTGGGCCTGCATGATGACCTTGAGCAGGAGATTGACCAGGACTTCTGCCGTGAGTATGGCCTGCCTTTTCTGAGGCGGGAAACCGGGGGCGGCGTGGTGTACCTGGACAGTCGCCAGATATTTTATCAGGTGGTCCTGCGACGAGACAACCCGCGCCTGCCCTTGAAGCGCGACAAGCTCTTCGCCACCGTTCTGCAGCCCGCTATCGACATCTACCGGTCATTCGGCCTGGAGGCCGAACTGATGCTGCCGGCCGATATTCAGGTGGGCGCTAGGAAATGCTCGGGCAATGCGGCCGGCGACATCGGGGATGCATGCGCTTACGTGGGCAATCTCATCATAGACTTCGATTTCGAGATCATGAGCCGGGTTTTGAGGGTGGCAACACCTGCTTTCCGTGCGTGCCTTTGGCGTGTCATGCAGGATAATATGCTCACCCTGCGCGACCGAGTGAGTGAAATCGACATACCGGCCTTGGAGTCGGATCTTGCCAAAGGGTTCGAACGGCAATTCGGTGAACTGAACGAAAGAACACCGGACAGGGAGATGAGGGACATGGCCGCGAGGCTTAAGGATCGGCTGACATCCAAGGAATGGCTGAATATGCCGGGACGCCGTACCTGGTTGCGCAGGATCAAGATAGCGGAGGGGCTATTCCTGCAGGAAACAAGAATGGGCGAACCAGCCCCAATCCTTGCACTGATCCGTGATGGGATGATTGAAGCCATAACGATCCCTGGAAGTCCTCCCCGGATCTTACCCAAAAGCGAATGGCAGCGCCTGTACGGATACAGGGAAGAGGAATTCATATAAGGAGTGTGCATATGACAGACATATTGAACACGCCCATAGGTTGCAAAAATTGGATTATACACAAAGACTTAAAATACGACCGTAATAATTTTTGGATCAAAATCGAAGGTCTGGTCGCATATATCGGTTTGAGTGATTACGGCCAGTGGGTCATCGGCGATATCCTGTACCTGGATCTGTTGCCGGTAGGCTCACCGCTTCTCAAGGGTGAGCGGTTCGGTTCGGTGGAATCCGGCAAATGGGTCGGGAATCTCATGGCGCCTATCAGTGGCCGTGTCCTCGAATACAATCCCGCGGTAATGGCCAATCCACGGATCATCCAGGAAGATCCCTATGATAAGGGATGGATCATGAAGGTTGAATTGGCCGCTGATGAAGGAAACGAGACATTGCTGAATCACTCAGCCTATGCCGGATTCGTGAAAGAGCAGATAAGCAAGGCGGCCTAGGAGAACGTATATGGGCGCTTGGCGATGTATCGATTCGCGTATGACCGTAGCGGAGAACATGGCCGTCGACAAGGTCATGCTGACATCCCGCAGCAAAGGCTGGGCGCCGGATACCCTGCTGTTCCTGCAATTCACACCCTGCGCCCTGGTGGGATATCACCAGTCCGTCGAACTGGAGGTCGAAGAGGAATACTGCCGCGAACACAGCATCGAGGTGCAACGCCGCCTGACCGGCGGCGGAGCCATCTATATGCATGAGGGGACCCTTGGCTGGGCCATCTATGCGGATAAACAAACGCCCTTTATCCCGTCTGATCGGAGCGAGATGTATGCGCGCATGTGCGGGTGTGTCGCGCTCGGTCTGTCCAGGCTGGGGGTGAATGCCAAGTTCCGGCCCAAGAACGACATCGAGGTGAACGGCCGCAAGATATCCGGTACGGGCGGGACCGAACTGGATGGTGCCTTCATGTTTACCGGAAGCCTGCTGATTGATTTTGACGTGGATACCATGATCAGATGCCTGAAGCTCCCCATCAAGAAGTTGGAGGACAAGCAGGTTGCATCATTCAGGCAGCGGGTGACGAGTCTGCGGGAAGAAATTGGGTATGTCCCCGACCTGGAAGTCGTCAAAAAGGCCCTGTTGGACGGATTCGGCGAGGGTCTCGGTCTGACCTTCGCAGCCGGTGATTTCAATGATAAGGAGCGCGTCCTGCTTGAACAGGAGGCCAGCCGGTTGAAATCTCAAGAATGGATACGCGGCGGAAGAACCCTGTCCCAGGACAGCGTCCTGAAGATCAGTGACTACAAGGCGCCGGGCGGCCTGATCAGGATTTCCGTGCTGCTGGACCGGAACCGCAACCGCATCAAAAGCGCGTTCATCACCGGTGATTTCTTTGCCTATCCCGAACGGAGCATCCTCGATCTGGAGGCAGCTTTAAGGAATTCCTCCAGCCTGCCTGCGGATGTACATGGGAATGTCCGTTATTTCTTCATAACCAACAGCATCACCATCCCAGGGGTCAGTGCCGACCACATGGCAGAGGCTCTGTGCCAAGCCATAGAGACTACGAATTCTTAAGGGGAATGAGAAGGAGATTCATGTATGCATGGCGCCGTTAAGGAAACAATACATCACAGGGAATCCCCGGAGTTCGTCCAGACTAGCCTGGCCGGGGCCATGTGCATGGGGCTGGCGCCGGGACGATTTCTGCGTGACGCCCAGTGCAGCTGCCTCAATCTCCTGCTGACCTATCAGGGCGGCTGCCGTGCCTCCTGCAGCTATTGCGGTCTGGCCCACAACCGCCGCTTGGATGCCCCTGACACCTTCATCCGCGTCAAGTGGCCGACCTTTTCCTTGAACGAGATCCTCTCACGCCTGAACTCGCGAACGCATCCCTTCAAACGCAGCTGCGTTTCCATGCTGACCCATGCCAAGGCCCTGGACGATGCCTGCACGATCATCCAACGTCTCAGGGCTGAAACAGAGATTCCGGTCAGCGGCCTGCTCTCTCCGACGGTCATGAGGCTGGGCGATCTTGAAAAAGTCCGGGATGCCGGGGCGGACCGGATCGGCATTGCCGTTGATGCCGTTACGCCTGAGCTCTTTGACAAACACCGTGCCGGCGGGGTAGGCGGACCGCATCGTTGGGAGGTATTCCTGCAGAGCCTGGAATATGCCGTAGGCTTGTTCGGCCCCTCCATGGTCGGGGTGCATCTGATCGTGGGCCTGGGCGAGACCGAAGAACAGATGATCGCCTTCATCGACCAAGCCAACAGGATGAAGGTCGCCATACATCTCTTTTCCTTTTTCCCGGAGGCCGGCAGCGTCCTGGAAGCGCACCCGCAGCCACCCCTGAAGCAGTACCGCCATATCCAGCTGGCGCACTACCTGATCAACGAGAACATCACGAGCTATGACGAAATGCGGTTTTCCGCCTCCGGCGAAATAACGGATTTCGGGGTGGACATCGAGCCGTATATCACCTTGGGAGTTCCCTTCATGACCTCGGGCTGTCCTGGTCGCGATGGCAAGCTCGCCTGCAACCGGCCTTTCGGCAATGAACGCGCCAGCGAACCAATGCGCAACTATCCATTCCCTCCCAATGAGGCGGATATTGCGATTATACGCAGCCAACTGAGGTAAACAGATGCAGCGTCTCCCGGACAAAGAAGCTAATCGCCAGAGGGCCTGGGAAATCAGGCAGCAACATGACCAGCACATCTGGTTCGCCGCGCCCGGGAGCAAGCACTATGAAAGCCGCAGCTTCAAGAATACGCCTCATTCCTTTGCCAATGTCAGCATTACCGGCTCGGCCTGTGCGCTCAAGTGCGAACACTGTGATGTCCGGCTCCTGCAAAGCATGCAGCCGGCCGAGACGCCCGAGAAGATGCGCGCTGTTGTGGATCGTCTGGTCGAACGTGGCTGTGGCGGCATGCTTGTCAGCGGCGGCGCCGATTGCCGGGGCGAAGTGCCTCTGGCGGGTTATGCCAAGGGAATCGAATACGCGCGCCAAGGGGGGCTCACTGTTTTGGTCCATACCGGTCTGCTGCAACGGGAAACCGCCTTGATGCTCAAGGATTGCGGCGTTAACCAGGTCCTGATGGATGTGATCGGTCATAGCGACACCATTCGCGATGTTTACCACTTGGACCGCACCCCGGCTGATTACCTTCAGTCTCTTATGATCTGCCGCGAGGTCGGGCTGGACTGTGCCCCGCATATCGTCATCGGCCTGCATTTCGGCCGCATACTCGGAGAATACGAGGCCTTGCGGATGGTTCGGGAGGCAGAGCCCAAGACCCTTGTGCTGGTCATCCTCAGACCGACCCGAGGAACCGGGATGAGCACGGTCAGTCCTCCGGGCTTATCTGATGTGGAAGAGTTATTCCTGGAAGCGCGGGTAGGTAATCCGGATATCTTCCTGAGTTTGGGCTGCGCTAAACCAGCCGGGGAGTACAAGCGTAGGGTGGAAACATTGGCGATGGATTGCGGCTTCAACGCCATCGCCTTTCCAGGCGATGAGGCCATGGATCATGCCGTTAAACGGGGACTTTGCCCTGTTTTTACCGAGCAGTGTTGCAGCATGGCCGGACATGAAGGTGAAGGCATCGTGTACTCTGTGGCGTCGCATATGCAACATGAAGGCAGATAACGTGCAACATATCTGCAACATATGCTTAATATAAGTGATTAAAAATACGTATGATAAATAAGTTCTTTTGGATACATATTTTGGCATGATATTTGTTAATTCATAAAGTATAGTGGGTGTTCGCATGTTTTCTTGGGGATGCCCATTGGGGTGATTTGAAGTCAACCATCGCTGTGGCTTTGGATTGAAGATGAAAGGGAGGTGCGGTGAATGAAGCTTGTGTGGTTCTGTGCCCTGCATATTGAACAGGGGGGTCATGGTGGAATTCGATAGTATAATTGCTGGTGGAACGATAATCGATGGCACCGGTAGAAGCCGCTTCCAAGCAGATCTGGGCATAAGGGGTGATAAGATTGAGGCAATTGCCGATCTTTCTGATGCAGAAGCCGGCTTACGTATAAATGCGAAAGGTTTTGTCGTCTCACCCGGATTCATCAATATCCATTCTCACGATGACCTCTTCATGATTCGCCCCGATTTTATGAAGATTTGCGAGCCAAGTCTGCGCCAGGGTATAACCACCTCTGTTGTATGTAATTGCGGCTTTTCCCCGGCGCCGTGGAGCAGCACCCATGGTGAACTGCTCCGGCAGGTGTTGTTGAGCATGGGTATGCCCGCCGACCTACGGCCTAAGTGGGAGAGCCAAGCTGATTTTCATGATTACCTGCGCTCACTTCCTCCTCCGATTAACCTGGTTCCCATGGCTGCTCACGGAAGCATTCGCATCGCCGTTATGGGAGAAAAAAATTGTTTCTGCAACGAGACCGAACTCGCGGCGATGAAGCGGTTGGTACAAGATGCCATGAGGGCGGGTTGTCGTGGATTCTCAACGGGCCTCACTTATTTCCCCGGCGTTTATGCCCATACGGATGAGATAGTGGAACTGGCGCGTGTGGCCGCCGCCTATGGCGGCAGGTACGCCACGCATGTACGGGGCCACTCTGATACCTACGAGCAGGCAGTAAAAGAGGCTATCGATATTTCTGACCGGGCTGGAATCCCGCTCCAGCTTTCCCACGTTTTTGCAGTGCCGTACCTGGGGCTCATGGCGCCGGTATTCTCCGTGGCGGTTGCTGCGCTGGAAGCGATAAACGAGCTGATACCGCTTCCAGGTTGGCCGAACCCCTTCCTCAAGAAAGCCCTGCAGCGTGTTGAGAGGGCTTTAGCAAGGGGAGCCGACATCGGAATGGATTTTGTTCCCTACGTCCTGGGTAATACAACGGCGACCGCGCTCTACCCGCCTTGGGCCAATCTGGGCGGCACGAATGCGCTCCTCGGGAGGCTAAAGGAGCCTGGAACAAGAAAACGCATAAGGCATGACGTGAATGAATTGCGCCCAAAATGGCCGCACTGGGAGGAAGGCTCATGGCCGGACAATTACATCAAGTCTCTTGGTTGGCGTATGTTTCGCATATTATCGGTGGGAAATGATAAAAACCGGCCGATGGAGGGCCGGTCCATCCCCGATCTCGCCAAGGCCGCAGGGAAAGATCCCTTTGATTTTCTCGCTGATCTGGTCATCGAGGAGCACGGCTCGGTCACCTTCACATTCGGAATGCCACCTAAGGCCTGGACGGAAAAGGTGCTGACATGTGTACAAGGGCACCCGGAATTGTCGGTCGGCACAGATACGGTCTGGCCGGAAGCGGGTGATCCGCCGCCATCGGGATATGGCTGCTTCCCTCGTATTTTCGGTCATTATGTCAGGGAACTGGGAATGTACACGCTGGAGGACGCCGTGCGGCGTTGTACCGGCCTCAGTGCCAAGCGATTCAATCTCACGGACCGCGGGATCATTCGTCAGGGAAATTACGCCGATATTGTGGTTTTTGATCCGGCGACTATAGCGGAAAAAGCGACCATTGAGAAACCCCGTCAATATCCAGTGGGCATTAGTCATGTTCTGGTAAATGGTAAGTTCATGGTGAAAAATGGCGAATGGATCGATGCGCCCAGTGCCGGCCGCGTGCTTACCATGTGATTGTGCTGCTATAAATGAATAAGGAGGAGAGATTATGATATCGGGTTTTCAGCATGTAGGTATTGGCGTACGCGATATGGAACGTTCCTACGATTTTTACAAACGGTATATGGGGTTTACCTTGAAACTGAATGATCATCAGCGGTTCGAGAAGGAGATGAAATATATCATAGGCGACCTGGTTGAAATGCGTATCCTCATGGCAATGAACGCCGCCGGCGGCGGCGCTCTCGAACTGGTACAGCATACATCCACACCATGCCGGGAGCCGGCCAAACCGATTGAATGGGGAGATATCGGCGTACTCGAAGTCGGCTTCAAGGCCTTCAGGCTGGAAGAGCTGCATGCATCCTTGACAGCTCAGGGCGTAAATTTCATTACGCCGGTGCGGACGATGAAATTGAGCAAGGGTGGGAGCATCCGTTATGTCTATTTGCGCGACCCCGATGGTTTGCTCATACAACTCGTGGAGGAGCAGGGTGGGCGCAGACCGATGGTGGGCGGAGTGGTCCATGCAGCCATCGGAGTTTCGGACCTTGAAACCGCATGTGATTTCTACTCACGGATCGCGGGATTCAGCACGGTGCTGCATATGAGTGATGAAACCAGCGGTATGGACGAGATAACCGGCGGGAAGCGCACCCGCATGGCCATACTCAAGCAGCCAAGCGGACTGCCGGCCAACCTTCCAATGATAGAATCCGGGTCTGTCAAGCTCATCCAGACGCCCGATTATCATGGCAAATCCATATACGATGGCCGCCGCTGGGGCGATCTAGGCTGTATGGAAATAGCCATCGACGTGACGGGGCTGCGGGATGTGTACAACGGCATGCTGGCCGCGGGAGCGAAGGACTATTGTCCCCCGACACGCATAGACATGGGCTCGGGTTCAATCGGATCCTTCGCTTATGTCAACGATCCGGACGGCAACATACTGGAGATGGTGGACGTAGAGAAGATCATGTTCATGCCGCCGAGTATTTTTAAAAATATCATAATTTGGCCAATTAAAGCTGCAGCCAGCCTGGGGCTAATATAGCAGATTTTTCGATGCAAATTCTATTAAGGAGGATATTTAGATGAGAACATTAGAAATACTCAAATGCATTGTCAAAGAGTGCTTTGCCTTTTGGAAGTTTTCACATCTCAGTGATTCCATGCGGGATGCTTCACGCATACCGAGGCATTTTGTCGACAACCTTATCAAGCTTGGCCCCACTTTCGTCAAACTCGGACAAATTCTGAGCACACGCCCCGACATGCTTCCTCGGCAATACATCGAGGCGCTGGCGCGTTTGCATGAGAGTGTTCCGCCGTTTGATTTTACCATAGTCGAACAGATTGTCGTTGATGAGCTCAAGAAACCGCTGCTGCAAGCATATACTGAATTCAATCCCATACCCGTAGCATCTGCTTCACTCTCGCAAGTTCATTTTGCCGTCATGCCAACAGGCGAGGAAGTTGCGGTAAAAGTCCAGCGTCCGAGATTATTGAGTATATTTGAGCATGATCTTGCAATCCTCAGCCGACTCCTTCCGTTTGCGAGATTACTGAATCGACGACTGTATGATAATATGAATGTTTCCGCCGCGTTTTCCGAGTTCAAACGATATACGATGCAGGAAATCGATTTTATGATGGAGGGGAAGACATACGATCGCTTCCGTGCAACATTTGAGGAAGACGTTTCGGTGATATTTCCGAAAGTGTTCTGGTCCCATACCACAACCAAAGTGCTCACCATGAGCCGGGAAAGCGGAATGCGGCTGCATGAAGCGGCCGAAAGAATCTCAACCGAGAATAAACATGTGTTGTTCAGCAATATTGTCCGTATACTGATCCAGATGTTTGTTCGCGATGGTTTCTTTCATGCCGACCTGCATCCCGGCAACATCTTTTTCAAAGAAAACGGGACCATGGTTATGCTTGACGTCGGTATGTTCGGTGAACTTGCACCCGAGGAGAGAGAGCGTTTCATCCTGTATTGGCTCGGGATCGTGCTGAGGGAAGATGACCGTGCTTTCCATCATCTCCTCCAATTGACGACCCCAAGAAAAGGTGCGGACAAACAAGGCTATTTCAAGGCTTATGAACGCATTCTGGAGAACTTTTATTCGTCCACGCTCAAAGAAAAGAGCCTCACCCAGACATACCTGGAAATTATGATCACAGGTGCACGTTATGGGTATGTATTTCCATCGGTCATGTTGTTACAGGCCAAAGCTCTTACCACTGCTGAATACATAGGATATGTTCTAGACCCTGACTTCAATTTTGCCGATACAGCCAAGCCTCATGTTACGGATGCTCTTAATAAACGGTTTACAGACGATAATTTTATGAAACGGCTCTCACGCTTTCTCCCCGAGTGGCTGTTGTTTGGAGAGAATTCAGGAGGCTTCTTCCTTAATGATAGCGATGAGCACAACGAAAAAAGGCATGAGGTTTGGAGAAAAGGGAGCAGGTATATTGCCGATAGGATGGACGAAGTTCATTTCGGGGATTACGATGAAATCCGGCATGGAAAGGTATCTATTGAGATTGACAAGGACTTGGAAACCGTTTTTAATTTCTTCACGCGATTCGCTCAATACCCGCTCTGGCATCCGGTCTATACTGAAGAATCCCACGTAATCCATGTGTCCGGGAAATATGTCTTTATCACTCCTGAAGCGATTGGATCGGTTTTCAGGCTCGACGAGATTGTGGATGGATATCATCTGCTGAGCAATGGCGTTATCACAGAATTCGAGAGGAATAAGCTGTTCAAATGGAAAGCGCCTTTCTCGTTGCTGCCGATTGTTGAACTGGGAACATGCTTTGAATTTGAAGAAATCAAGCCAGGAAAGACTATTGTGTCCGAATATTTCTATTTCTCGGAAAATCCAGTCAAGCATCTGTATGTCCACCGGAAATGGTTTTCCTCTGAGGCTCTGGAACACCATATGCGTGAAGAGATCACCGGCGGGAAGAATATTCTTGAGTCAGGTAATTACGTTCCGGATGACATTAAATTTTTATGGGAAGGTGTGGAGAAGCCTCGGAGGTTCATGTGAGTTATGCCAATAGGTAACAGCATCTGTATAAGGAATTCTATCCGGTTGACACGTAAAAAGCCGCTGATAGGCAAGGATTCGGGAAGTGCCTGGACGACAAGAAAGGAATATGTGAAGAGCCTATCAGCAGGCTTTGAAAGGTACCCTTGTGCGTATTGCCACCATCATCACTACCATGCATAATACGGATTACCTTCTTTTGCGCGGAATCCAGGTTACATCCCTGATTATCGAGTTCGACGATGATACGCTCGCTATGGTGGATACCGGTATGGTCGATAACCCGGAATTTCTCAAGCAACTGGAAGAAATTGGATATCATCCGTCCGATTTCTGTTTCGTGTTCAATACACACCTTCACCCCGACCACATTGGTGGCAACCGGTATTTCACCAATGCCCGCATCATCATCAGCAATAAAGAGTTCACCTATCACTCATCTTTGGAAGCCGCATGCAGCGTATCCAGCCAGGTTCCAGACATTCCTGAAGATCCGCTCATGCGGAAGTTGCGGGAAATACGCGAGAAATATCCCGTGGCCGATTTGATCGGTGACCCCGGCCAGATCGAATTCCTGGAAGACCATCCCCGTCTTCCCAATAATATCAAGCTGATCCCCGCGCCCGGCCATTCTATCGACGACCACGCCATATTCCTGCCGGGACAGACCCACAACGTTCTGGCCACCGGCGATGCCTTGTACCATCGCGACCTGTGGCATGGACCGACGCTGCCCGGCCTCAATTACGATGAAGACCTGTTCCGCCAAAGCGCCCGGCGCTTGTCCGAATTCCACGGTATCATAGTCCCTGGACATGATTTGGCTTTTGATAATGTCACCCACGCATATCTTGAGATAAATACGTTTATCTCAAGATAGAATTCCGGACTTTTGCATGGCAGAGCATTCAATTTGGATAGCATAAGCTCTCAGGCTGTGTGCATTGGAGTGATTCGTACAATTTTGCGGATGCCATACAGCATGCCGGGCGAGTAGACATCAACACGAGACTGGATTATTCCTCAGCTAGTATTTCAGGCGCCGCGCCTGCTCGGCAAGACGACAGCCGATATCAACGGCCGGCTGAAATTTGGAGTTTCTTCGAACGACAGACGCCGACACCGTAGAGTGACAGGTCTTGAACTGCGAACCTAAATGGCTATTTTCCGCGCCAGCCCTCGATAACCTCGGACCGCCCGCCGCCGTGTTCATCTGTCAAAGTTCAGAGCCTGACACCTGGCCTCTACGACCCCGCTATGGTGATCGGTTCTTCCTTAATCACCAGTAATGTAAATCCGTCTCTTATCCCAATTTTGAATTTTACTTGAAATTAAATCTATCTTGCATGAAAATCGATTTATGGAAGGAACAATTAGGTGATTTATAAATGTGATTTTTAAGTTGACATTATTGATGCGAGACATTGTCATTGATTTATCAGTGTCCCCATCAATCCAAAGGAATCAATGAATTCACATGCAACACATGTATATAGAGGATATCGACTTCAGGCTCTTTATGCCTTGCACAGAATCTTAGCTGATGTAAATACCGTACCAGTGGTCTTCCAGCCTGAAGGCAAGGAAGATCTTTCAATTATAGATTTCCAAGGCAATCTGATCGAAATAAACCAGATAAAAGCTTATACAACCAATTTAACTCTCTCAGATTTTTCACCGGAAAAGCCCAATTCTTTTTTTTATAGATCCGCAAAAACAATAAAATCTTTACCGAACGTCCGGATAAATATTATCAGCTATGGTTTTATTGGCACTGAATTAATGTCAGCGATTAAAGAAAGTGGGCCAGATAGGGGCAATATTGCGGCTAAGCTTGCAAGCTATGGTTTTATATCGAGTGAGGGTGCCAAATCTCTTCTCGAGGCAATAGACATACAAGTAATAGATGAAGAGACCATCAAAGGAGATATCTTTAAGCAGATTCATGATAGTTGTGTTGGAGTTGATCCTGAAGCTGCTTTTGATCTGCTCCTTAAATGGCTCTATGATTGCTCCGAGAACCGGGAAAAAATTATTCGTCAGAATATCATTGATAAGATATTACGAATAGGGGAGTTCCTTACAGATCGTTTGGCTCATCTTGCAGAGTGGGGAACATCTATAGTCCCAATTGAAGATCATGAAATTTCTGAAGAAGAAAGCACTAAGCTAGATAAGGAATTCTATTATGGTGTGTCAACTGTCTATGATCATATACTAGCAAATCTTGATATAAAAAGAAGCGCTCGACTAAAAGAAATATCGGATGGATTTAAACAATCGAGCGTATTAATCATTCATGGGGCTTCTGGTCAAGGCAAGACCGCCCTAGCGTACAGGTACTTTCATGATGCCTTCCCAAATCAGTGGCGTTTTAGAGTACGCCTGATTGAAAACAGACAACATGCTATTCGTGTTGTAAAGGCTTTAAACGGACATGCTGATTCATTGGGCATACCAATAGCAGTATATTTTGATGTTACAACGAAAGATGCTGATTGGCCTGATTTTGTACGTGAAATATCTTTATTGCCTAAAATACGTTTGCTTGTGACTATTCGTGAAGAAGATTGGCATCGCTCCGCAATTTCCAATTCGATGATACGATTTTCGGAAATCGCTCTTAATTTTGTCGAAGAAGAAGCCAGAAATCTATATCAGGTCTTGACGAATAAACAAGCCACACCATTGTTTCTTGGTTTTGAAGATGCATGGAATAAATTTGGTGGTCAAGGCCCGTTAATGGAGTTTGTATATTTAGTAAAGCAAGGTAATACTCTTCGAATGCGTCTTGCCGAGCAGGTATTTCGATTAAAAGAAGACGTTCGCAACGGCAAATTACAACAAAATGAATTATCCCTGATTCGGTTGGTCTCAATTGCGACAGCCTATGAAGCACGATTGCAGGCAAAATCTCTGGTTATTCACTTGAGTCTACCGGCTCCGGATCAAACGTTACAATATTTTGAGGATGAGTATCTATTACGTCTCAGCACTGACCGTTCCCAGATAGCAAACCTCCATCCTATTCGTTCCTCAATTTTGGCAGATCTACTTTCAGATTCGTCCTTCACACCATGGATTGATAGCGCCAAGGAATGTATATCTCATATTGATAAAGAAGATATCGAAGTATTTCTTCTCTATTCATTTTTACGCAGACCGGAAGATGCTGTATCATTATATCAGTTCATTCTATCTTATACGCCAAGGCATTGGACCGCTATTGCTGGAATTACAAGAGCTTTAATCTGGCTAGGACTGAGTCAATATCTAGAATCTAATCATGATCTAATCTGCGAGTTATTCAATAAATTTGGTAGCGGATGGTATTTAAAACTGGATTTTGACATGGCAGATGTTAGCCCTGGAGTGGCAGACAAAATAATGGGAACTCTCGATTCTATTGTCGGGAACAATATTATAAGAACTGAGTGTAAGAACTTTCGATGCAGACAGACAGAAAAAAGTGAGATCTTTAAATATGCTAAAGAGTGGCTCTCTGCTCAAGACCATGAACCTTGTCCACCTAAGACTGATTTGGATTGGACTTCCATGTCGGAATGTTTTGTCTGGGTTGCAAATTTCGGCCTGCATTGGCATCTCATTGATTGGCTATCAAATATTCCATTTAATGAAGCTATCGATACTCTTCCTTTGAGTATTTTATCTGATGTTGTTTATGGGCTGGCCTTTAGCTGCCCAGCCTTTTTTAAAGAGTGGATGTTGAATAATCGTTCAAAGATTGTTGGACGGTTCAGGCAAGAAACCCGCATAATAGCACTTGAGGATGATGGTCAGAAAGTTACCGCCCATTTTATTGTCGGATTAGAATCTTCTGGTGAACTTGTCCCTGCCTTATTGAAAAGTATCACCGCATCAAAAAATCGATTCCATGAAGAAACGATCATTAGAATTAAATTAATGAGCAAATTGTTTCCTGATCGACAGCAATATGCTAGCCAGGGATATGGGCATAAGATATTTCCAGACGATCCTTCATGGGATGACACACACAAAACGGGAATAGATAAAAATAGTTTGCCACCAGCATGCATTGTCTCTGTAAATAGTACATTTCGAATCCTGGCTGAAAGAAACTTTAGACCTAACACCTGGCCTGAATATGCCCAGTCGATTTTTATGTTGAGATCCAGTATTTGCAATGCGCTCTTACAGTTATTAAATGCGTTGGAGAATTATTTTCAGAGTTCTCGAAAATTAGATTTCATTGGTACCTATATTGATGATGCTGACTTGAATAGCTGCCTTTCTAATTTAAAACATGTAGCATTGTTGCCAAAGTGTACGCTTGATGAATGGGGTTTTGTGGAAGAATATCAACCAGAGGATGTATATAATACAAAAAGAAACTATTTAGCACGAACCGGGTTGGCTATTATCCAATATCGATCATTTCTTGATGCACTTAAAGATTATACAAGTAACCTATCAAACTTTTTCACCCAAGCGCAAATCGCGATGACATTAAGCCCATTGTTGGGAAGGAGTTGTCGTGAAGAGGCCGATAGGGAAAGAATTATAAAAACGGCAGAAGATGCGGGAATTAAAACGAAAATTAGCCGTCTATCAGTAATTAATCTGGCTTCTGCTGTGAAGACAATCCCTAGGGTGCAGCTTGAATTCGATCGATTTCTTGGTTCGTTCATCGATAAGACTCAGTTGGAAACTTTTAATCGAAATGAACTGCGTTTATTCCAGAGTCTATGGAACATTTGGCATGTCTTTGTGTTTAATCCAGAGAAAGTTGCTCGGAATATAAATTCATTCAAAACATGGAGTTGTGTTTCCATAAATAAGATCAGGCAACTTTTGAGAAAAGAATTCAAAAAATTTGCTGATGATAAATGTGTTGTAAAGATTATTTCAGAAAAAATACCTTGGGAAGGTTCGCCCACACTGTGGGTGACAATAAATACTGAAAATGCTTTCAAGCCATTTGAGATTATTAATCAAATTGCCGTGTTAATTTGTGAGACAATAAGAAGCGTACCCGAACTCAGGATTGAGTACATCAGTCTATACTGGGATGAAATAGTTGTTATTCCGCTTCTTGATGGCAAGTCATTGTCTGGTACTGCATGGAAGTGGAACATCCTCTCAATACTCTGTAATGAAAAGCTCCAATGGTTTCAATTAACACCTCAGCTTGTTCCACCCAACGTTTTGGAAGAATTGAAGATTAAGCGTTGGGAAGATCCACGACTTGAGCCGGCACAAATATTATTGACTAGTTATTCTGAGTTATCAATATATGCTAAACATATTGCTGATTTTTCCCGGTTACCTCAAGAAGATCTTGATGAACAGGGTACTACAATAATGCAAGGTTATCTTAATGAATATAGTAAGAAAATAAGCTCTTCATGCCAAACTTTTCTCGACTCATTAAGCTTTATAGCTGAGCGGATAAACATACTAAATGAAAAGCTAAATGATCACCCGTTCTTAATGTTTGCAGCTCTGGGATTAGCAGAGCTTAAACTAGACGAGATTTTGCCTTCGAAGAGTAGTGATAATATTTATCGGCTTGACCTCGCAGATTTTTGCACCTGGGAAAAACAACTAGAAAAAATAGCGCAGTCTATAATGGTAGTATATTTTTGTTGGATTTCTGATGTGATTGGGAAATCTCTTGGATGTCAATGATGAGAAGATAAAAAGAAATTATCAAATTTTGGACATCAAAAAACAAGCCACAATTGAAACAAACACAACACCGTCATTCGGCCTCGCTGATGATATTGAAACGCTTCATCTTCCTGTAGATGGTGCAGCGGTTGACTCCCAGCTCTTTTGCCACGGAGCTGATGTTGCCTCCGGACTGGGATAACAGCAGGAGGAGTTTCTGGCGCTCCTCTTCATACACTTTGTCCTTTTTACTTTTCCTGGTGGATTGGAGATAATCCGGCTGGGATTTTGCCGTCTTGGTTGAATCGGATGACCACATGGCGGGAAGCAGGGGGATGCCGGCCGGCAGGCGCTCAAGGCCCAAGGAATCGCCGTCGCAATAGAGCAGCATCTTCTCGATGATATTCTGGAGCTCGCGCACATTACCGGGCCACTGGTAGCGATAGAAACATTCAATCACCTCAGGAGTCACCCGGATCTTGGATCTGGCGCCGGCGCCGCTCATGGAGGTGGTGAAAAAGTCGACCAGCAGCGGGATATCTTCCAGGCGGTCCCGCAAGGCCGGGATCTTGATGGAGATCACGTTCAGGCGGTAGTACAGATCCTGCCGGAAGTTATTCCGCATGACCTCCATCTGGAGGTTTTTATTGGTGGCGCAGATGATCATCACGTCGATGGGTATTTCCTTGATACTCCCGATGCGGGTGATGGTCCTTTCCTGGAGCACCCTGAGCAGGTTGACCTGTTGCTCCAGCGGCATTTCGGCCACTTCATCCAGAAAGATGGTGCCGCCGTTGGCCAGCTCGAATTTGCCCGGCCGGCCTTCTTTTTTAGCCCCGGTAAAGGTCCCTTCCATATAGCCGAAGAGCTCGCTCGAGATCAGCTCGCGCGGCAGCGCCCCGCAATTGATGGCTACAAACGGCCCGTTTTTGCGGGTGCTGTTGTTGTGAATGGCTTGGGCGAAGATCTCCTTGCCCGTGCCGCTTTCACCCTCCAGCAAGATGGTGTTGGATTTCTTAGAGGCCCGTTCCGCCAGATCCAAGGCGGAGCGCATGGCAGGGCTCTTGCCGAGGATATCTTTAAAATGGAATCTCGGGGAAGTCGAGGCATAGCGCTTGATCAGTTTTTGCAGTTTGGCCGCCGGGGTCAGGACGATTATGCCGCCCACGATCTGTTCCTGCTCGTCCTTGATGGGATTGGCGGTGGCCAGGATATGAGCTGATTTTATGGCTACTTCTCTATCGGTGTAGGTGATGCCTTTACCCAGGACATCTTTGTTATAAATCGAACCATCCTTATAGAAATCCGATATGGTGTGGTAACCCATCCTGATTGATTGGCCCAACATGTGCTGAGCCACCGGATTCATCTGCTGAATAACGCCGAGGTGGTCCGTGACGATCACACCATCGGACATGCTCATCAACACGTTGGCCAGCCGGTTATTGGTAATGGTGAGCTCTCTGTTCTTTTCCCGCAGCATGATCTCATCCGTGATAACCTCGACCGCCGCCACCATCATGGCCGCGGTATGCTTTTGCGTTAACTCGGCATAACCACTGGCGGTCAATGTCCCGGTGAGTTCGCCGTCGGCATTGAAAATGGGGGCGGCGATACAAGCGACCGGATGGTGCGTAAAGGCGTAATGCTCGGCGCCTGAAATCTGATACGGTTTCTTCAACCTCAATACCAGATCGATGCCGTTGGTGCCGACATCTTCCTCCAGCCAGCGTGATCCCGGCAGGTAATTGACCTGGGTCTTCATAATCGCTTCTTCAAGGTCCGGGGTTCTGACAATTTCAAGGATGAATCCCTGTTCGTCGGTCAACACCACGGCAAAACCGGAATCGCTGATCACCTCATACAGCCTTTGCATGAAAGGTATGGCTATTCCGATCAGATTTTTCTTCTTTAATAATAAAGCGGCGAGCTCAGGTTCACTGAGCACGGTGGGTGAAGAACCGTCATAAGGATCAATGCCTCGTGTGCGACACCGTATCCATGAATCCTTAATCTCTTGGCGTAATATACCGGCCTTGATTTTTCCGCTCGACATGAATGCATGCCATGCCGACTCTATATCCGAGAGTGCCGGTTGTTTCTTCTTCGTCATTACGTTGTCCTCAATAGGTGATAAGTGAAATGATTTTCGAACCCATCACTTTGCCGCCACCCTAATGAGGATACACTATTGCAACAGTTTATGCAACACAACGGCATCATATAATGCCGGCTGTTTTGCGATAACTGCCCGGGGTGCGTCCGGTCCACTTTTTATAGGCGCGGTAGAAGTTGGCCAGATCATGATAGCCGAGATCGGCCGCGATCTGCTCCATGGAGAGGTCGGTGGTTTGGAGCAGATGGATGGCCTTGTTTTTCAGATGCCGGAGGCAATATTCTGATATGATGTGCCTTCGGCGGATAAGCGCCGCTTCAGGGTCCAGGGGGCTATGTTCATGCGCCTGGCCAACTGATCAAAGCTGGGCAATCCTTTCTGGTGGAAGAGGAGTTCCTGCTTGAGCCTCTTGGCCATGGTCCCCTGTCTTTTCATCTTCAGGGAAAGTTGCCGGCACTCATGTTCATAGGTCTTGCTTGCCAGTGGGCTGGAAAGTGCGCTCATTCAAAACAACAGTAATTTTGTGTTGCTGACCTCCGACTGCGGTTATGTCTACAAGTCGTGGGAACAGATGATACCACTCTACCATATTACCAACAAAAGGAGATCATCTCTTCTTTTGAATGGATACGGGATATGGCCCGAAAGGACAATTGTGTGGCCTGCCTGGCGAATCATGAAACCGACTTGAAATCGCTGGCGATCGAGCTTTAACGAGCCTGCTAAAAGGGATGCAGCTTCAGCTGCATCCCTCGTCCACAATTTTTGGTGCTTTGTTGATCAAATCACCATGCAAAATGTGCATGGCATGACTGATTTGCAAGGTAACTGGGTATAATCTTCAGCAGACCGATGCCCATAGATTTCCTAAAATTCTTTATCGATGCGATGAAGTGAGACGTTGGGAGCTGTGATAATTTTGTGATAGAATCACGGGAAAATGATCGAAATAGAGAGAATGAATGGAAAAACCTGGAAGTGCCAAAAATGGAATGGTAACAACATATTACGGGAAATTAGACGCCGGATCGAGGGGTTGGCTTGGTTAGGCTTTTTGTGCTTCTTTCAGCCTAAAATCCCTCGCCCACATACAGAAATGTGGGTTCATATTCCACCTAAATATCAATGATGTCCATTATCCAAACCAAAACGGCACGCTAGGGTGTTTCGTTGAGAGCATTAATGGTATGCGATCCTAATTGGATTCATAACTCTGTTATCGTGCGATTAGAGGGTTGGGGGATGTAATTGTATAACGTTTCCCAATCTCGATCCTAATGAATTTTGTGTGTAAAACGTGTGTAAACATCCCACAAAGCCTGGCTAGACCAAATGGATGGGAGGTTCAAATCCTCCAACCTATTCGGATGAAGAAATCACGGTCGATTCTCTATTATTCTCTAGCAATTCTCTAGCGGGAGAGAGGGAATGGCTGGGAAACTGGAGGCGGCAACCGGATTTGAACCGGAAAATAACGGTTATGCAGACCGTGATTTGTATGTTGTCTCAGTAGCTCACAGTAAAGAAGAAATCAATTCGCTAACAGTCCCGGATCTGTGACATCACAGCTCGAAATTAGCAACAGATGCGGATTATCAACCAGTCCTTGATGGGAAAGAATTGCGCTTGGAGATGTTTTTTACTGTGACAAAATCGTGACAGAAGCGATAGAAAAGCAGGGGAATAGGTAGAATGGATGGCAATAGAAGGAAATGCTATTTTATATATCATTACAAGTGATTACGGGAAAACAGACCAATAATTGCGGGTGTTTTATTTTGTGATGCATTGCCTTAAAGGGGCTTAAAATCCCTCGCCCCCTGCGGGCATGCGGGTTCAAATCCCGCCCCGGGCACCACTATCGTCAACCATTATTAAGCCCTGTAGTTGAGGAGTTTTTCGATACGCAACCGGAAGCTGGCGGGATAGTTTCCCGACAATTCTCTGAGCTTGCGCTGATCGATAGATTCCATCTCTAGTTCATCAAACGTGGGGATGTGATGGTGAAGATAGAGCGTATCGAGCAAGGCTTTTTCCGGTGATGCCATGGATACCCCCCGGGTGGTTGTATAGCCGTGGAAAAGCCTGGGTGCGATGCGGGAGAATTCAATGGTGACGTCCTGATAGTCAAAGCTGCGCTCCTTACCCACTGCCGTATGGAGTGTTACCACGCTGCATACGTGGGGTGATTGCAGGAGCACGCCATGATAGTTCAGAGCCCACTCGCATGAGATATATGCCGGCGGCCGTAAGAAGCATGCTATCATTTCAAGCGGCGGCAGCCCGTAGAGGAAGGCATTGACATAGGTGCCGCGATTCAGGCGCCGGATCAAGCCGTCCTGCGCGGCGCGATATAAAAAGATGCTGGTATGCGGGGCGACTTTTTGAGCATCCTGGATGCGGAACAGATGGGGCAGCAGCTTCAGCCTTTGGATGGTGGATTTGTCAGGCTTCATACCCGAGGGAATGATCATCCATACCTTGAGCCTTTAGTGCGGCGGTTAGTTTCTGGAGTGTGTCGGTCAGCATCTTGAACCTGTCATTGCGGTAAACCGCATAGATGTCCTTGGGGACAAAACGCGGTAGATCGCTCACGATAGCCTCGATGATGTCCTTCAAGGCAGACTTCTGTTGGAAATAATCTGCTGATCGCGCCGGGACAAAGGCGCTGCGATACATATTGAGCTTTCCTTTTGTCTGTTCCCAGGATGGAGTGATCCGCAGGCGTTCGGTGAGCCACCAGATATCGTAGATGTCCCTGCCTTTGAGGTAATAGCGCTCAAAGAGGGCTCTGATCTTGTCGGACAACAACTCCTCGGCGGTCTCCACCATGAGGATGCTGCTAGAATACGGCATGATCAGCTTTCCGCTCGCGAGCATGCCCGAAACAGCCGGCAGGTCACGCAGAATGACGCGCTGCACCTTTGGCGCACGGTCGGGTTTGAGCGTCTCGAACCCCAGCTTTATCGTGATGCGTTCGCGCTGCGTCTGTGGGCGGAAGCAATAAAAAACCTTGACCGCTTCTTCCCTGGTCTTTTTCGGTGTCTGCTCGGCGACGCCCGGGCCGAATTGGGCGATACAGGCATTGGCGGCTTTGGCATAAACTTTCTTGAGAATCAGGTGGACCTGTTCTGGCTCAAGCGATGTGACAAAATCCAGATCTTCCGAGAAACGCATACCGCCGTAAACCCAGCGCAGGGCCGTGCCCCCCTGGAAATAAATCGACTCGGAACCGCTGGCGGCATAAAGGCTGTCGAGCAGGTGTATCTGGAGGATCTCGGAGTTGCGGACCATTTTCTCTTGATACATCTGAGGCTCCTATCAATAATTACGATAATAAACATATAAGTATATTATTGTCAATATAATAACCTTTAGTCCCCTTGAATTAGGGGTAAACTTGGCGGGGCAAAAGGCTTTTAAAATATCAAGAAAAGATAGATACGGTTTTCCGATGTGAGCCGCAAGCTTCTATGGTCCCCACCGCTTATCATCGGATATTGTCTGCATGTTCAGGCATGCTTCTGCACGTCGACAAATCCAGGGATGAGCTTGGTGACCATGCGGCCGTAACGCTGGGGTGATCTGGTCTGCAACATTACGAAAGTGCGGAGCAGGGGTTTGCGCACCGCATGGGGCAAGGGGTCAAAGAGTCGTCTGGCTATATAGGTGTATTTATAGACCGAGGATAATTTTTTAAATCGATCCCAGGCCGAGGCCTTATCGTCCACCGCCTGCGCCGCGATGGTGCCCGAGAGGAGGGAGGCGTGCACGCCGAAGAAGAAAAAGGGGTCTTGAATGCCGGACAAGGTGCCGGCAAGGATATACCTGCCGGAGAACAAGCGCGGATTATCCAGCTGTTTGACCCCCACCGCGGCCTCGAAGGTATGCCAACCCTTCAGCTCCACATCCAGGTTCCGCTTCAGAAGCATGATGAAGCGCTCCTGGGACTGCCGGGATATGGGCCGGCGGTCAAAGGCCATGGCAAATGAAACCCCGTTGCTGTTGGTAAAAAAGCTGTATTCGCCGATGATGGGATCAAACCAGGCTGCACCTCTGGGCGGACCATCGCAGAGGCCTTTACCCGCGAATCCGTACATATCCTGGCGCGGTATGCCCAAGGCCAGGTAGGGTTCGTGATGCAACCCGGTGGCGATGATGCTGCCCGGCGGTAATTCCACGACGTCTTTCTGTGAACGCAGGCTCCAGTTGAACTCGAAACGCACCCCGCAGTCCTGCGCGACTTTGAACAGGTGAGTTTCCAGGGAACTTTCACGCGCACCCCGCTCCACCGATTGGAGAAACAAGGGCGCGCCGGGAACCTCGTGGTTCTTACCGTAGGCAATAAAGCGTAAGGAAGCCGTAGGCGTGACATGCGGCGGTTTCAGATCCAGACCGAGGAATTTTCCCATGCGATCAGGAAGCATGGGTGTCATGTCTATACTCGGATGGTGGTCCGGCGCCCCTCCAACCTGCTTGTACTTCTCCAATACGCGAACCTCATGCCCGGCGCGTGCGCAGGAGATGGCGGCCGTAAGTCCTGCCAGACCGGCACCAACGATTACCACTTCCGGCATACAGACCTCCTTAAGTCATTTTCACGGAGTGGCGCGTTTCAATATCTGCGATTTTAGGCGGCGGCACGAAGACTTCCCTTATCCCGGTTCGCTCCAGGTTAATCGCAGCACTGGGGCAATGGTGCGCGCAAACACCACAGCCGATGCACATGGCTGCATCAATACTGGTTTCATCGATACCTGATTGCCTGATTGCTTCCATTGGACATCGATCGACACACAGCCCGCACCCGATGCACTCACCTGTTTTTATATGCGCTTTGTAGGATGTATAGGTTTTGACCGGAGCCCCGCCCAGATAATATAGTTCAAATGTGCCGCAGCAGCATTTGCAGCAGTTGCAGATGGCAACCTCATCTCTCTCAATATCATCCTTATCATGAAAGGCTTTATGAACCAGCCCGGCCTCCTCGGTTTCGTTAAGGATTCTCTTGGCTTCCTGCTTTGTGATTTGCTCACCGAAATGATAATCTATGATAAATCCGGCGATCTGACCAAAAGCCAGACAATTCCTTTTTTCATTGGTTACCTTGCAGGGCTTGCCCAGCAAATCTTTTTCATGACGACAGTAGCAGTGCACAACGGCGATCGTATCAAATTTATCAATAATCCTGTTGACTTCCTCATAAGGGAGAATCGTATCACCCCCAGGGGTGATTTGCTTTTCTACCGGCACGACCCTGGTCAGCGGCGGTATGGCCTTGAATATCTCAATGCTGTCGTTATAACTGCCTTGAACAATCGTGGTGAGTTCCTTTGACAAGGTATCAAATAAGGCTGCTATTTTCTTTTCCTTCTCTCCGGCCAGCCCTCGGATCAAGGTAAATTCAAAGATGCCTGGTATGGGAGGCAAGAGCCTATAGACCATGGTGCCGGTAGTGCGGCTGGGAATTCCGGTAACGATGCCATTGTTCATCAATTCATGCAAGATGCGGTCTATAGAGTTTTCATCCAAGGAAGTTTTCGTTTTGATCTCATCGATGTTCAACGGTTTGTTGAAGATCTGGATGAACTCGGCTTGATCTGCATTCATGATGGTTTGCATGAGTTCAAGCAGGGTGCCGGTAATGGGTATGGGGATCTGCCCGGCGTTTACAACCGTCGTGGCAGCCTTGTTCCAAAGCTGTTCAGACATTTTATCGTTCTCCTGCCCGGATTTCGCGTTCTCTGAGCTCGCGCCTGAGGACCTTGCCCACCGCGCTCTTGGGCAGTTCTTCCAGGAACTCGATTTTCTTGGGCACCTTGTAAGCGGCCAGGCGCTCCTTGCAGAACTGGATGACCTCTTCGGCCTCAAGGGACTCCCCCGGCCTGCGCACCACAAAGGCCTTGACCGTCTCGCCCCGGTACTCGTCCGGAATGCCGATGGTGCAGGCCTCGAAAATCTTGGGGTGCCCTAAGAGGACCTCATCGATTTCCTTCGGGTAGATATTGTAGCCGCTGGCGATGATCATGTCCTTCTTGCGGTCCACAATGGTAAGGAAGCCGTCATGGTCCAGCACGCCGATATCGCCCGTATGGAGCCAGCCGTCCTTTAGCACGGCCGCGGTTTCCTCCGGTTTTTTGTAGTACCCCTGCATGACCTGCGGACCCTTGAAGCAGACCTCTCCGGCTTCGCCCAGCGGCATCTCCTTGGTCCCTGTCTCCACATCCACGATCTTGAGATCGGTATTAGGCAGCGGCAATCCGACCGTATCGGGTTTCTGTTTGCCGATGGCCGGGGTGACCGTGGCCATCGGGGAGGTCTCGGTCAGGCCGTAAACATTGGCGATGATCGCGCCGGTCATATCCTTGAGCTCCTTGACCGTTTGCATGGACAGGGGGGCCGCCCCGGCTATGAAGTGTTTGATGAAGCGCAGGTCGAGCTTTTTAAATTTTGGATTATTGAGCAGCCCTACAAAGATGGTCGGCACACCGGGGACGAAGGTGGGCTTGAATCTGCGGATCTGGTCGATGATGGCGGCCGGGTCGGGACGCGGGATGAGGATGAGCGTGGAAGCGCTGAATAGGCCGAGGTTCTGCAGACCCGTGAACCCGGCGGAGTGGAAAAAGGGGAAGATGGCCAGTAACCGTTCCTTGCCGTTTTCAAAATCCGGCATCCAGGACCTGAGCTGCTGCATGTTGGTGGAGAGGTTGGCCTGGGTAAGCATCACCCCCTTGGTGACCCCCGTGGTGCCGCCGGTATAGAGCAGGGCGCCCAGGTCTTCCCATCCGGCCTCGTCGGGAAGGGGCGCATCGGAGCAGGGGGCGATCAGCGGCAGGAATTCGTGCAGACCGTCGTCAGGCGTCAGCTTGCGATACATCTCTTTCTTGAGATGGGGAAACAGCTGTTTGATCGGGAAGGGCAGGTAGTCATTGATATGGCAGGCGATGACGGTGCGGATCTTGGTCTCCTGCCTGATCTTCTGAATCCTGGGGACGAGCAGGTCGAGGGTCACCAGCACCTCGGCGTCCTGGTCATTGAGCTGGTAGGCCAGTTCGCGCTCGGTATACAGGGGGTTGTTCATGGCCGCCACGGCCCCGATGCGAAAGGTCGCGTAATTGGCGATCACTGCCTGGGGTATGTTGGGCAGCAGCATGGCGACCTTATCGCCTTTTTTTACCCCGAGAGCAGTGAGCGCCCGGCTAAAGCGGTTTACCAGGGCGTTCAATTCCCGGTAGGTGATGCGTTTGCCCATGTAGATCAGGGCATCAACCTCGGGGTGGCTCAGTGCGCTTCGCGAGAGCGCCTCCGGCAAGGTGATTTTTTCAACATCGATCTCGGCCGGGACCCCGGCCTGGTAGGACTTGTGCCAGATGCGCTCGAAACCCATGACAGCCTCCTTTCATGTACATGCATTTCAATAGTATATATACAATATAATTCGTAATCTCCTCAGTACAAGTCTTTTAAGGGGCGCGGTCGATATATTTGTTTCCTATATTCTCTGTTCGCGCTCTTTCAGTTCGCGCCTGAGGACCTTGCCCACCGCGCTCTTGGGCAGCTCTTCCAGAAATTCAATCTTCTTGGGCACCTTGTAGGCCGTCAGACGTTCCTTGCAGAATTGGATCACCTCTTCGGCTGAAAGCGATTCACCAGGCTTGATCACCACGAAGGCCTTGACCGTCTCGCCCCGGTAGTCGTCCGGGACGCCGATGGTGCAGGCCTCGAGGATCTTGGGATGGTCGAAGAGCACCTCGTCGATCTCCTTGGGGTAGATGTTGAAGCCGCTGGCGATGATCAGGTCCTTCTTGCGATCCACGATGCTCAGGTAGCCGTCTTCATCCAGCACGCCGATATCCCCCGTGAAGAGCCAGCCGTCCTTGAGCACGGCTGCGGTCTCGTCGGGCCTTTTGTAATAGCCGCGCATGACCTGCGGCCCTTTAAAGCAGATTTCGCCGGCAACTCCGGGGGGCAACTCCGTGGTGCCGGTTTCCACATCCACGATTTTGAGATCGGTATTGGGTATAGGCAGTCCAACCGTGCCGCATTTGCTCAAATCATGGCTCAGAATGGCATGCACGGGACTGGCCGTGGCAAAGGGCGTGGTTTCGGTCATGCCGTAGACGTTGGCGATGACCGCGCCGGTCAACGCATTAAGACCTTTTATGGTCGGTACGGGCAAGGGTGCCGCGCCGCAGAGGAAAAGCTTGATGAACCGAAGGTTGAGCCGCCTGAATTTTGTATTGTTCAGCAGCCCCACGAAGATGGTCGGTACGCCCGCCACGAAGGTTGGTCTGAACTTGCGGATTTGCTCAACGATACTATCCGTATCCGGCCGTGGCACGAGGATCAGCGTGCTGGCGGTGAAAATGCCGAAGTTCTGCATGCCGGTGAACCCGGCGGCGTGGAAAAAAGGAAAGATGGCCAGCAGCCGCTCTTTGCCGGAGTGGAAATCCGGCATCAGGGACTTGAACTGCTGAATGTTGCTGCTCAAATTGGCGTGCGTGAGCATGACCCCCTTGGAGACGCCCGTGGTGCCGCCGGTATAGAGCATGGCCGCTACGTCGTTCCACATTGCCTCGCTCAAGAGCGGCGTATCGGGATAGCGCGCGAGGAGTTTCTGAAATTCAATGACCCCTTCGTGGGCGGTAAGCTTGCGATACATATCTTTCTTAAGCACGGGGAAGAGCTGCTTGATGGTAAATGGCAGGTAGTCGCTGATATGGCAGGCGATGATGGTGCGGATCTTTGTCCGGTCCTTGATCTTGAGGATCATTGGCACCAGGAGGTCAAGGGTGATGATGACCTCGGCGTCCTGGTCGTTCAGCTGGTGGATGAGCTCGCGTTCGGTATACAGCGGGTTGTTCATGGCCGCTACCGCGCCGATACGAAAAACGGCGAAATTGGCGATCACGACCTCGGGCACGTTCGGCAGCAGCATGGCTACCTTGTTGCCCTTTTTCACGCCCAGGTCGGTGAGCGCCCGGGCGAAACGGTTGACCAGACGGTCCAGTTTACGGAAGCTGATGCGTTTGCCCATGTAGATCAAGGCGCTGGCGTGCGGGTAATTGAGGACGCTGCGGGACAGCGCCTCGGACATGGTCACCTGCTCGATGGCAACCGAAACCGGCACGCCCGGCGAATATGATTTGTGCCAGATACGTTCAAAGCTCATCATTTCCTCCACGCAACAGAGTATTGCCTTCCCGGACACCTGGCGATCATCACTTGAAGCCCACCCCCAGATGCGCATATCCCGGGATGGCAAGGATGGGCAGGTGTTTGTCTTCTCTGATGAAACCTGCCAGGATGGCCGCCAGGCGTTGGGGTCCGATAGCGTTAATGGCCTTTTCCCAGGCCTTCACGTTCGGTCGCAGCACAGGATGCCAGAAATGTTTTTTGAAGAGAAAGGCGCGCCTGAAATATCGGGAAAAATATTCAAATTCACGGTGGGCGCGGTCCCTGTCACTCACCGCCAGGGCGGCAATCTTGCCGGACATGATGGCACCCGTGATGCCGAACATACCGATGGGGTCCATGAAGCCGCTGATCGTCCCACAGAAGATGAGCCCACGCCGCAGCAGCTGCGGGTTGCGCGCATCGGCCAAGGGAACGGCGCCGGTAATGGGCTCCCAGTCGGCGTGCTCCACGCCTTCCTGGCGCTTGATAAACGACTGGTAACGAGCCAGGGCTTGCCTGCCGATGGGCTTCAGCGAGAACAGCAGGTCGAAATAGTAGTTATTGACCGAGCTTAAGTACCCGTACTCGGTAATACACTCGTCAATCCAGACCCACGTGCGGCAATCAAAGCCGATTTCGCCCCGCGAGGTCCATCCGTAGACTTTCCGGTAGGGAACAGCGAGCATGTCATAGACTTCAGGTGTCAGACCGCAGGCGATTATTGTACCGGGAGCCAGAGAAGGGATATCCTTGGCCTTGAGAGGGGAGTCGAAATGAAAGGTAATGCCCAGATCGCAGGCTTTTGGGTAAAGCAGGGAATCAAGGCTGGTCGGTCGATTCCCTCGTTCCACGGAATACATCCCGCTGGTCGGAACCTGAAGCCTTGTATCATGAAAATAAAAAGGGAGATCAAGCACGGCATGGAAGGCCGGAGCGATGTCGATCCCGATGTACTCGGAGACTTTGGCGGGTTGGATCGGGGTGGTATGCGTAGATGGGTTGTAGATCGAATCACCGCCATAGCCCTTTTCGCGCTCATGCACGGTAACGGCATAGCCCTCGCGGGCCAGATTGATGGCCGCAACCAGGCCCGACATGCCCGCACCGTAGATGGTTATGGCGCGATTGCTGGGCATGCCGGCTCCTCAGCGGGCATGGGTATCGATAGCCTTGCCATAGACTTCGGCGGTCAACTCGGCGCATCTGAGCCAGGTGAAATTCTTTATGACTCGCTCATACCCGGCACGGCCAAGGTCCTGGCGCATCTCCGGGCTGCCCAGCAGATCGGTAATGGCCTTGGCCAGGGCCTGCGCATCGCCCGGCGGCACGAGCACCCCGGCATCGCCCACCACCTCGGGCAGGGCCCCGCCGGTGGTGCTGACCACCGGCACCCCGCAGGCCATGGCCTCGCCCGCCGGCAGGCCGAAGCCTTCATAGAGGGAAGGGACCACCGCCACGGTGCTGTCGGCATAGTAGCGGGCAAATTCCCGCTCGTCGATGCGGCCCGTAAAGCTCACGGCATCGGTAAGCCCGAGTTCTCCCACCAGACGCTCGATCACGCCCCCGGATTTGGGTTTGCCGATCACGGTCAGATTGACAGCCCTGGTTCGACGCAGCTCCGCCATGGCCATCATGAGGAAGCGCAGGCCCTTGAGCGGGGTATCGGCGCTGTTGGTCACGATCAGCCGGTTTTCCGGGCGTTTCACACCGGGCACGGGGTGGAATATTTCGGTATTGATGCCGTTGGCCACCACGTGGAAACGTTTGTTGTCGATCGCAAAGTCCTTGCTGATATCCGCCCTGGAGGCCTCGGAGACCGTGATCAGGTTGGAGATCCGGCGCGAGACGCGTTTCTGCATGGCCAGAAAATGATACCAGCGCCGTATGTTGATCTTCTTTGAGAGCGTGGAGGCGGCCCTGATCGAGATGTCGCGGTCTTTCGTGATCGGGTGATGGATGGTGGCCACCGTTGGCATCATGGACTGTATGCCTAAGAGGCCATAGGCCAGGCACTGGTTGTCATGGATGACGTCATAGCGATGTCCGTTTCTGTGCATGAAGGTAAGCGCGCGCAGACTGAATGCCAGCGGTTCAGGAAACCCGCCGGACATGGCACTGAACCATTCCATGGTGTTGACGGGAGATTTGAGCTCTTTGAGGCTGGGTTTTCGGAACAGGGCATCCGGATTGTACAGGTCCAGGCCGGGCAGCTTGTGCAGCGTGATATCGGGGTCGAGATGCGGATACGGCGGCCCGGAGAGAACATCCACGCTATGTCCCAGATCGGAAAGCGCCCGGCTGATGCGCCTGATATAGACGCCCTGGCCGCCGCTGGTTGGATTACCACGGTACGAGAGCAGGCATACCTTCAGCGGCAGATTTCTCTCCCGCCTGATACGAAATGGCCGGTTTCTTGGACCACTCAACGGCGGGTGTTCATGCGTATGCACACGCCCCCCACCATTACTGGACATCAAACCAGACATCACCCATGAGAGCGGAAGGGGCGTAGCCGGGCTGACGCTTGCGCGCGATGTGCGTGATGATGCCATCCGTATAGGTATGGAACTCCTTTTCGGCTCTTTGGGGGTCATAGACCGCCATGGCCGATATCTTGCCCGAGAGGAGCGAACCGGTGATGCCGAAACCATAGGCCGGTTCGACGAACCCGCCGAATGTCCCGGTCAGGATGAAGTCCTTGTGGCAGAGCCTTGGGCCCTTGGGCGTGAACCCGCTGAACCTGCGCCACTTGTCGAAGCTCCGGCCCTCCACCCTCTGCAGCTCCTGCTTGAAGGCCTCCAGGTTCTCCGCCGGAACTTCCTTGCGGGCAAAGAGCAGTACGTACCAGATGCCGTTTAAGGAACCGGCATAACCGTACTCGTTGGAATAGGACCCGAAATAGCCGGCCGTGGAGACAAAGTCTTTTTCTATTTCGGAATAAGCCCAATACCCGGCGAAAACGGAACAGGGGATTTCCATCCATTCGTAGACCCCGGCCGACAGACCGGTGGCGATGATGGTCCCTTTCGGGGCTTTTCGGAAGTCATCTTCCTTCCAGGTTGACCTAAATTCAAAGTTGACCCCTTCCTGTGCGGCAATACGGTAGAGGACATTATCCAGCGATGTTGGACGGTGGCCGCGCTCTGTATTGAACAGCCCGGTTTCCTGGTAAGGATTGACGTCGACCTTCTCGCCGAATACAAAGGCCTTGAAACAGTGCGAGCTCTCTACAAAGGCCTCTTGGCAATCGATGTCGATGTAATCGAAGAGTTTTTTGGAAACCGGTGTCGAGTGCACCGAAGGGTGCCAGCCCGGCTCTCCACCCACGCTGTCCTGTTTGTCGTATACGATGACGTTATACCCCGCGCGGTTCAAATCAATGGCCGCCACCAGACCGGCCGGGCCGGCTCCGACAATCTTGATATCTTTTTTGTTTGGCATGACTCCACCCTATGCACTGTATGTGTTTTGATGCACCTAGGCTGTGACCCCCCTGAAGCTCTGCAGGGCTTCCGATATCTCCTGCAGGACGGCCGGGTCCTCAATGGTCGATGGCACCTTGTACTCCTGTTTGTCGGCGATCTTGCGCATGGTGGCGCGCAGGATCTTTCCGCTGCGCGTCTTGGGCAGACGCGTCACCACGCTTATATCCTTGAGGCACGCCAGCGCCCCGATCTCGGTGCGCACCATCTGCACCACCTCTTTCTGAATCTCGGCCGGCGTCTTAATCGAGCCGGCCTTGAGAACGACGAAGCCGATCGGCACCTGGCCCTTCAAGGTATCATTCACGCCGATGACCGCGCATTCGGCCACATCCGGGTGCTTGGCCACGACCTCCTCCATGCCTCCGGTCGAGAGCCGGTGGCCGGCCACGTTGATGACGTCATCCACCCGACCCATGATGTACAGGTACCCGTCCTCATCCTTGTACCCGCCGTCGCCCGTGGCATAGTATCCGGGGAACTCGGTGAGGTATGAGGCGACAAAGCCCTCGTCCTTCTGCCACAATGTGGGCAGGCAGCCAGGGGGCAGCGGCAGCTTAATCCCGATCACCCCTTCCTTTCCATTGGGGATCTCACGGGCGCTCTCGTCCAGGATGCGTACATCGAATCCCGGAACCGGCTTGGTGGGCGAACCGGCCTTGACCGGCAGAGGTTCGATACCCATGCAGTTGGCCGCGATCGGCCAGCCGGTCTCAGTCTGCCACCAGTGGTCGATGACCGGTATGGACAAGAGGTTGCTGGCCCAGTGATAGGTGTCAGGGTCGAGCCGTTCTCCGGCCAGGAAAAGGTATTTCAGGCCGGAGATGTCATATTTCTTGAGATACGCCCCGGTCGGATCTTCCTTTTTGATGGCGCGAAAGGCCGTAGGCGCGGTGAAGAGCACCTTGACCTTATGCTGGGAGACCACCCGCCAGAAGGCGCCGGGATCAGGCGTGCCCACCGGCTTGCCTTCGTACAGGACCGTGGTGGCGCCCAGGATGAGCGGAGCGTACACGATATACGAGTGCCCCACGACCCACCCGACATCCGAGGCCGCCCAGAAGACATCACCGGGTGCTACATTATAAATATTGCGCATGCTCCATTTCAAGGCCACGGCATGTCCGCCGTTGTCCCGCACCACGCCTTTGGGTATGCCGGTGGTTCCGGATGTGTACAGGATATAGAGCGGGTCGGTGGCCTCCACCGACACGCATGGAGCCGGGGAGGCACCCTTGAGGACATGATCCCAGTCGACGTCTCTGCCGGGGATGAGTTCGGCCGCGACCTGCGGTCGCTGGAAGATGACGCATGTTTGAGGCTTATGCGTGGCAAGTTCGATCGCCTTATCCAACAGGGGCTTGTAGGCAATCGGGCCCTTGGGCTCGATGCCGCAGGAGGCACACAGCACGACCTTGGGTTTGGCGTCATCGATCCTCACCGCGAGTTCGTGCGGAGCAAAACCGCCGAAGACCACCGAGTGCACGGCCCCGATGCGCGCGCAGGCGAGCATCCCCATCACGGTCTGCGGGATCATGGGCATGTAGATGATCACCCGGTCGCCTTTTGCCACCCCCAGGGACTGCAAGGCACCGGCAAAGAGGGAAACGTCGGCAAGTAGCTGTTCATAGGTGATCTTATGGATGATACCGGTCACCGGACTGTCATAGATGATGGCAGTTTGACGGCCTCGGCCCGCGGCCACATGACAGTCAAGGGCATTGAGGCAGGTGTTGAGCCGGGCTCCCGCGAACCAGCGATAAAACGGCGCGTCTGCCTCATCCAGGACCTTTTTCCATTTCTTATCCCATACGATGGCCTCGGCCGCCTGCGCCCAGAAGAGCGATGGGTCTTCATGGGCCGATCGATAGGCCTGGTCATACGACGTGTACATTGGTCCGTTCCTCCTCGCGCGTGGACTGATAAACAGATTTTTTTTCCGGAGGCCTGATGAAGGCCGTGATGATCACCGAAACAATGACCGTTATGCCGCCGACGATAAACGGCGCCGAATACGAACCCGTGGAATCTTTGAGCATGCCTCCCACCAAAGGCCCGAGAAAACCGGCCAGACCGAAGGCCGTGAACAAGAGACCATAATTGGACCCCTGAGCGGTTGGACCATAGTACTGCAGACAGGTGGCAGGGAACAGGGTGAACATGGCCCCGTAATTCCAACCGATCAGCGCGGCGACGACAGCCAGCCACAAGGCTGATGACCCGGACGGATAGAGCAGGAACATCGCCACGACCTGCAGTCCGAAGATGCCGATGAATGAAACCTTGGTCCCGATGCGATCGGCCAGGGCGCCGATCAGGATGCGGGTGGCGGCATTGCAGATGGCTAGGGTGCTGACCGCCGCCGCGGCCTGCATGGGCTCAAGGCCTGCATCCCGGCCATGTCCGGCGATATGTCCGATGACCATGAGCCCGGCGAAACAACCACAGAAATAAGCGATATATAAGAGCCAAAACTGAGGGCTTCTTACGGTTTCATGAAACGTATAGTCCCTGAAGGTATGGGCGATATGATTCGGAGCGATTTTGTCGAGCGGAGATAGGGGCGGCTCCCAATCACGGGGTTTCCACCCGGCCGGGGGAACGCTAAGGCAAAAGGCGGATATGACACCCATGATGCCCATGGCGATACCGACATAGATGAACACGTAGCGCCACCCCATCGATGGGTTGGTGATAATGGCGGTTGCCAGCGGGGCCATGATGAAGGACCCCAGGCCGAGTCCGACCACGGAGAATCCCGTGGCCAGGGCCTTGCGGTCGGGCCACCATTTGGGCGCCGTGGCAATGGGCGGCAGATATACGAGCCCTCCGCCGAAACCGGCGATGAGCCCATAGGTAAGATAGAGCTGGACCTTGGTTTGGATGAATCCTGAGAGGACAAAACCCACCCCCAAGATCAACGATCCAATCAGCACAACGATGCGTGGGCCATACCGGTCGCTGAGTTTGCCGGCGATGAAGGTCGTCAAACCGAATACCAGGGCGCAGATCCCAAAGGCCATGGCGATCTCGGCCCGTGTCCAACCGAATTCCGCGCTCAAGGGCTTGATAAAGACGCTCCAGGCGTATAGCAGTAAACCACACGTGGTGCTCCCCAAGACCCCCCCCAGCAGGGGTATGCCCCTGGGCAAGGTTGCCTCAGATCCCTTCGTTATCCCCATGGTAAACTCCTTTTTAAAAAAAGTATGTCGTCAGTAGTGACGTGGATGATTGTGCCCCCTGACGTGCCGTTCCTTACGTGGGCATGGGCAATAAATAGTAGGTGCAGGTGGATGTGGAAACCGTGGTGCCGTTCTCATCGGTAGCGCTCATACTGAGGACCCATTCCCCCTTGCCGCGCGCCTCGATCGGCTCCATCATGGCGCGGGCCTCTTCGGCGGTAATGGTCAGATCGCAGGAGATGTCCGTGGTCGCCGGCTTAAGATAACGGATGCTCATCCCTTTATTGACGGGCACAAAGGGTTTCACTCCATACGTCGCCAGAAAGAGGGCGGCGCCGGCGATCTCCATGAGCATGAAATGCGTGCCCGCATAGATGATCCCCACATGATTGAGGTGCTTATCCTTGGGAACGCTGAGGCGGACATGGCGCTCTTCGAACACATCCACCTTGAGTCCACTCTCCTTGACCCAGGGAATCATGTCGGTCAGGGCCTTGCGAAACGAGCTGACATCCATATCCATCATGCACCTGCCGCTTGGGTAAACGTCTTTTTGAGCACTCTTTTGAGCACCTTGCCGGCCACGTTGGTCGGGATCTGATCCAAAAAGATCACGTCGCGGACCTTTTTATAATGAGCGATTTGTCCGTTGGTATGGTTCAGGATATCGTCCAGAGTCGCCTGTGCGCCGGGCTTGAGCTGCACGAAGGCCACGGGTGCTTCGCCGCCCTGTTTATCGGGCTTGCCCACCACGGCGCATTGCTGCACGGCCGGGTGTTTGAAGATCACCTCCTCAATCTCGCGCGGGTAGACGTTGTATCCCTTGTAGATGATCATGTCCTTGAGGCGGTCCGTGATGGAGATATACCCGTCCGCATCCATCTTGCCGATATCGCCGCTATGCAACCAGCCCTCCTTGAGGACCATGGCGGTTTCCTCGGGTTGATTCCAGTACCCCTGCATGACCTGAGGACCGCGGATGCAGATCTCTCCTTCCGCACCCTCCGGCAGCTCCTTGCCGCTGACCGCATCAATGATCTTGATATCGGTATCGGCGATGGGGATACCAACCGAGCCGTGCTTCAATCCTTCGCGCGTGGGAGGGTTGCTGATGGCGCACATGGTGCACTCGGTCATGCCGTAGGCCTCGTTCACCACGCCCGAGAAGGCGCTCAGCATGCTTTCCAAAATCGGTTTGGACAAGGGCGCCGCCCCGGAGCCGGCGAATTTTACCCCCGAAAGGTCGAAGGCCTTGAAATTCGGATGATTCACCAGGGGGATATAGAGCTGCGGGGCGCCGGCCACACACGTGGCCCGATATTTGACAATGGCATTAAGATATTCATCCGCATCGAAGCTGGGGAATACCACCAAGGTCAGCCCGGCCAGGATCATGCAATTGAGCATTCCTACGGTCCCCAGGGCATGGAACCATGGCACCACGACCAGGATGGTCTCGCAATCTGGGGCAACGGCGCGGTGTTTGTGCGGGTCGATACCATCCGGGTATATGAAATTCAGCTTGCCGCCCTCATAGCGGATATTCGCTCCGCTCATCCAGGAGCAGAATTGAAATACATTGGCCACCACATTCCTATGCGTGAGCATGACCCCCTTGGAAACGCCGGTGGTGCCACCCGTATAGGCGATATGCGCCAGGTCTTTCTCCGAGTTGATGGTGACCTTGGGCACATTCGGGGCATGCTGTCTGATGAGCTCGACCATGTCCAGCGTATCCGGGATGGCGGTCTTGCCGAACAGGAGGAATGGGGATGACAAGGCGCCGATACAGTCCGCCAGGCTGGTCGTGATTATGCGTTTTACCTGGGACCGTGGGATGACGTCTTTAATCCCGGGGAAGATGAGGTCCAGCGAGATGAGGGTCTCGGCGCCGGAGTCTTCGATCTGGTGCGTGAATTCCCCAGGCGAGAGCAAGGGGCTCATGGGGGTGTAGATGGCGCCGATCTTCAAGATGCCATAGTAGGCGATGGCGAACTGCGGGCAGTTGGGCAGATGAATGGCTACCCGATCACCCTTTTTCACCCCCAGTTGAGAGAGTGCGGTGGCGAAACGTTCGGTGAGTTCCTTGAATTCCTTATAGGTAAGCTCCATACCCCTGAAGATCAGGGCAATCCGATTGGGAATACGCGCCGCGGTCTGGTCCAGAATATCGTAGACCGAGACATCCGGGTACGTCAGCGTCTTGGGCCATTGGGGCGGCCAGGCATGAACTTTCTTTTTCATATAAACCCCCTTTTTCTCATTCGGAACAGATTCCCATGGCCCCACCGTAATGTAGGGCCATGGATCGGATTACATACGACGCGCCCTGGACGGTCCAAGGCATACTCGCGCGCCTTACTGCAAGAGAGGAGCAAACTCCCCGAAGATATCGTTGAGCTGATTGAACGGACGTGCATTCTCCAGCTTGGTGATATCGCCCCATTTCTCCATAATAAACTCAGGCGAGGGCACCTCGTGGTTCTTGGACAGGATGGCGCCCGGGCCGGTAACGATGGCCGTGCGGCTGTAGTAACCCAGCGCGGCATTCAAGATCATGCCGGAGTCCTGGCACTGTTCGGAGCACAGATAGAGCACCAGGGCGGTGACATAGTCGGGCTTCATCTTCGCGAAGAACTCCGGCGGCATGACGTCCTCGGTGAGGCGTGAGGCGGCAATCGGCGCCAGGATGTTGGTCCTGATATTGTATTTGGCCCCTTCGATTTTCAACACATTCGTCAACCCTACGATGCCCATCTTGGCCGCGGCATAATTGGCCTGACCGAAGTTGCCGAAGAGCCCGGCCCCGGAGGTGGTCATAACGATGCGGCCAAAACCGTTGGCCTTCATGTTGATAAAGGCCGGCTTGGTCACGCAGTAGGCGCCCTTGAGATGGACCCCCACCACTGTATCCCAATTGGCCTCTTCCATGTTGGTGAAGGACTTGTCGCGCAGGATGCCGGCGTTATTGATGAGGATGTCCACCTTGCCGAAACTCTCGATGGCGGTCTTGACGATATTCTCGCCGCCCTCAGGCGTCGAAACGCTGTCATAGTTTGGCACCGCGATGCCGCCTAAGGCCTTGATCTCTTCCACGACCTTTTTGGCGGCCGCATCGTCAGAACCCACCCCGTCCCGGCTGCCGCCCAGGTCGTTGACCACAACCTTGGCCCCGCGCTTGGCGAGTTCAAGGGCATGCTGCCGTCCGAGACCGGCGCCCGCTCCGGTTACAATAGCGACGCGGTTGGTAAAATCGATTTTATTTGACATGGTTATTCTCCTTTCGTTTCGTAATATGTGCGTATCTGGAGTTTCTCTGTAAACGATGCATTACCCTCGGCTGGGCAGGGCGGCGACAAAGCTTCCCGATATCTTGACCCCGCCGTTTTGATCCGCGGCCGTAACCTCGCAGGTGATGAGGTTGCTGCCGTTGTCCTTGCGTTTGTCCGTAACCGTGCCGGATACGGTAATGGTCTCTCCCGGATAGGTCATGCCGGCGAAACGCACCCCCAGTTTTTTGAGGTTCTTGCGCGGGATCCAGTCCGTGATGGCCTGGCCCACGAATCCCATGATCAACATGCCGTGCGCGATCACCCCGGGCATGCCCACGGCCTTGGCAAAATCATCATCCGTATGCAAGGGATTGAAATCACCCGAGGCGCCGGCATACATGACCAGCTGCAGCTTGGCTACCGGGCCCTTGGTCAAGGGCGGCATCGCCTGGCCGACCTGCACATCTTCATAATACAGTTCTTGCGCCATCATACACCTCCCTACTTGCGCTCGACGATGACGGTGCGGGCCTTGGCCACGGCCTCACCGCGCTGGTTCGTGTAGAGGACTTCGGTGGTGACGAGGTCCATCTTGGAACCTTTCTTGGTGGTTTTTTCCTCAACATTTACCACGCGGCATGTGCCGGTGATGACATCGCCGGGATAGATATCGCTCAGGAACTCGTATTCCTCTTCGCCGTGCAGGACCATGGCCACGTTGATGCCCAGGTCGCCGACGAGGGTGAGCATATTGCCGCCGCCCATGGCCGGCACGGTCAGGTAGGTCGGGGTGATGGGGATGTCTTTATAGCCCTCCTTGATCGCCGCGGCCTTGTCCTTATAGATCGGGTTGGCATCGCCGATGGCCGTGGCCATTTCCCGGATCTTGCCGCGCTCCACTTCCCAGCTCACGGCCGGGTACTCCTTGCCGATCTTGCTCATGTCCGCCATAATCTCACGCCCCCTTGGCGTTCTGGTGGCCGATGATGGAGATGCTGCAGACGTTCATGAGAGGGAAGCCGCCCAGGTTGTGGGTCAGCCCGAACTTGGGATCCTTGAGCTGCCGCTCCCCGGCGCGGCCCGAGAGCTGGTTGTACATCTCATAGAGCATGCGCAGGCCCGAGGCCCCGATGGGGTGTCCGAAGCATTTGAGCCCGCCGTCGATCTGGCAGGGGATCGTGCCGTCGGCGTCATAGAAGCCGTCCATGATATCCTTGGGGGCCTGGCCGCGCTCCGAGATATGCAGATCTTCCATGGTGACGAGCTCGGTGATGGAGAAGCAGTCATGCACCTCCATCATGCTGATTTCCTTGCGCGGGTTCTTGATGCCGGCTTCCTCATAGGCCAGTTTGCTGGCCTTGGTGGTGGTTACGAAATGGGCGCCGTCCCAGGTGTGGTACTGGAACTCTTCGCCGTTGCTTAAGGAGAGCTGCAGGGCCTTGACCGTGATCAGGTCTTTCTTCCCTAAGGATTTGGCGATCTCCGGGGTGGTGACGATGGCGCAGGCGCTGCCGTCGCTCACGCCGCAGCAGTCGAACAAACCCAGCGGATAGGCCACCATGGGTGAGTTGAGGACCTGATCCTCGGTGACCGCCTTTCTGAGGTGGGCCTTGGGGCTCTTGACGCCGTTGGCATGGCTCTTCACCGAGACATGCGCCATGGCGCGCTTGACTTCCGACATATCGAGTTTGTACTTGCTGGCATAACCGCTGGCCAGCATGGCAAACCCGCCCGGCGCGGTCATGTTGGGGAACCACTGTCCGGTCAAAGAACCCATGGCCGACCCGAATTCAGGGAGACCGCCATAACCGATATCCTTGAGTTTTTCAACGCCGATGGCCAGGGCGATGTCATAGGCCCCGGAGGCCACGGCATACACGGCGCCCCGGAAGGCTTCCGTACCGCTGGCGCAGAAGTTCTCCACGCGGGTGACCGCGATATTGTCGAGCCTGAGGCTCAACGAGGCCGGCAGGGCGCTCTTACCCACTGCGACCTCGTCGAAGCAGTTACCGAACCAGGCGGCCTGAATGCGCTCTTTTTCTATACCGGCGTCGGCCAGGGCTTCCTGGAAGGCGTCCAGCATCAGATCATCCGCGCCTTTGTCCCAGCGTTCGCCGAATTTCGTGCACCCCATGCCGATGATTGCCACTTTATCCTTGATACCTTTAGCCATTACGCACCTCCTTCCGTTATGGGGATGGCCTTCCAGAAATAGCCGGTAAAACCCCTGAGATCGTCGGACTGCCGTTTTCTAAACGACAAACTCGCCATCTGACCCACTTTGACCTTGCCCAGATCGCAATCCGTGAAATCGACCAGGATGCGACCGCCGCCATCCATTGCCACCAAGCCGTAGACCGCGGGCGGATCCACGGATGGAGAGAGCATGTCACCGGTGAACATGAGCACTTCGGCCTGTTTGTCGGCGAATTCATGATCATCGAACTCACGAATGGCATTGCATTTCGGATTGACGCACATGGCCGTGGGTGGGAACTGGACCGTGCCGCATTTCGTGCACTTCACCCCTTTGAGACCCAGGATCATGTTGCGGTTGCGCCACAGCGCGGTCAGCGACGTATTGGGATTGGCCTCGCCCCGGATACCCAGATCGGCCACGATCAGGTCTCGGAACTTGGTATACTTCTGATAATTGACCAGCGCTTCCTTATTGGCCAATGCGCCGCTGATGCCTTTGGGACCTTTGAACGAAGCTATCTTGTCCGTGGCTTCGAAGCATAGGACATCGCACCCCTGACCGAAACTGCACATCAGGAACTTCTCGCCCGGCTTAGCCTTTTCCAGAGCCGCGACCAGCATGATCAGGGGGTGGGCGCTGCCCGTATCGCCGCAGACATTATGCATATTGTCCTGGGCCTTGCTCGGGTCTATCCCAAGTTTCTTGGCGATGTCCCGATGCGTGCCGGTGAAGTAGCAGGGATAGATGATCTTGGCGAAATCGGTAATAGCCATGCCGCTCTTCTTCAGGTAGCCCTTGATGGCTTCGGGGATGATCTTGCCATAGCCTTCATCACGAACCCAGCGCTCTTCCCAGCCATAATCGAAGTTTTTGTCACGGGCGCGATAGTGATCGATGAAATCACAATTGATGGAATAGGAACCCTTGAACTCGGCGATGACATCCTTGCTGCTGATCAGGAGCGCGGCCGCGCCGTCGCCGAGGAACATCTCATACATCGTGGCCACTTTGGTGGTGCGCATGTCCGAGGCCGCCACCAGGACATTGTCGCGCTCTCCTGATTTCACCGCCTCCAAAGCGGCGATTGTGGCCGTGGTGCCCGATTTGAGACAGGCGCTGAAATCGGCGTTAAGCACATCGTTTTCCGGGGCATTCAGCGCCGTGGCCAGGATGCCGGCATTGAGGCGATCCGCGAAGGGCAAGGTCGTGGAAGCCAGATACACGCCCCCGAGGGTGCTGCGGTCTTTTACGCTCATGCAGTCATAAGCCGCCGCTACCGCCATGCTCAAGGCGTCCTCGTCCCAATTGGCAACCGATTTCTCGCCCTGCGAGACCGCCATGATGATGGGGAAATACCAGGCCATGTTTTGAACGATCGTCATGCGACTCAGACGGTACCGGGGGATATACCCTCCATATGAAGAAATGCCTACCATGTGTCTACCTCCTTTAATGTTATGTGGTCAGCTCGATCCAATTCCGAGCATTGTGCCTGAAAGCTATCGTTCCGGTAGCGGCCGGGCAGGGCGGCGACCGGACCAAAACCTTGTTACAAACCCATGCAGCGGCTGATGATTAAGAGCATGATCTCGGAGCTGCCGGCATAAATGGTCTGCACGCGCGCATCCCGGAACATGCGCGCTATGGGGTACTCCTCCATGTAGCCATACCCGCCGTGGAACTGGAGACAGCGCCCCACCACGTTATTGAACATCTCCGTGACCCAATACTTGGCCATGGAGGCCTTCTTAATATCCTTCTCGCCCCTGAGGTGCATCAGGACCAGGTCGTCTACGAACGAGCGGCCCACCGCCACCTCGGTGGCGATCTTGGCCAGCTCAAAGGATACATACTGGTGCCGGCTGATGGGTCGGCCGAAAACCTCGCGGTTTTTGGTGAAGTCGACCGTAAGACGAAGAGCCTCTTCGGCCGCGACCTGGGAACCCATGGCGGCCACGATGCGCTCATCCATCAGGCGGTCCATCAGATATTGAAAGCCCTTGCCTTCCTCGCCCAGGAGATTTTCCGCCGGGATCTTGCAGTCCACAAAGGCCATCTCGCCCGTATCCTGGGAATGCAGCCCCACCTTTTCAAGCTTGCGACCGCGTTCGAAGCCGGGGGTGCCATCCTCGACCAGGAAGAGCGAAATGCCAGTATAGGGAGGATTGGCTTTTGTATCGGTCTTGGCCGCCACCACCACCAGATTGGAGAGGAACCCATTGGATATGAAGGTCTTCTGGCCGTTCAATATGTAATGGCCGTTTTCTTTGACCGCCGTGGTGCGGATGGCCGCCAGATCGGAACCGGCATTGGGCTCGGTCATGGCCACGGCCGTGATGATATCGCCCGTGGCGCACCCGGGGAGATAGCGCTTCTTCTGCTCCTCGCTCCCAAAGTGATAGATATAGGGAACCACTACGTCGGTATGCAGGACGAAGAAGAACCCCCCGCAATGGGTCTTGGCGCACTCTTCCATCAGGATGCAGCTATAGAGGAAGTCCGCTCCCACGCCGCCGTACTCTTCGGGCATCCAGGGGCAGAGAAAGCCCTGTCCCCCAAATTTTTTCCAGAGCTCGCGCGGCACGATTCCGTCTTTTTCCCACTGCTCGACATTGGGTGAGAGCTCACGCTCGAAAAAACGACGGGCCGATTCACGGAAAATGTTGTGTTCTTGCGTATAGTGCGCATCAAGCAATGACATTGTATTCCCCCTTTCATCGATTCATGGACCGACCAACAAAAAATGTATCAACTGTTGACGATGTTTTAATGCGCCATTAAAAATGATTTGTCAATCACAATTGCGCTACATTTCGGAGCAAGCCGAGATCCATAGCGCCCCCTATTTACAGTATCTATATTATTATAATATCAGAGAAAAAAAGCAGATATGGTGACTCATTGCGCAGGATTTTTTAAACCTTAGCTTGACAATCCCCGATCGAAGAGTATATTTGTGATTGAACAGTCAATCTAAAACATGAAGTGAGGTGGGTATGCCCAGTCTTATCGTTGATGCCAGAGACCAGCAATTTATCCTGCATGAGATGCTTGAGGTTGAAAGGATCTGCCAGACCGAACAATACGCGGATTTCTCCCAAGACACCTTTGATATGATCCTGACCGAGGCGCAAAAACTCGCCACCGAGGAGCTCTACCCCATCATGGCCGAGGCCGACCGTGAAGGCTGCATACTCCGTGATGGCCAGGTGTATTTGCCGCAGTGTTATCAGCGGGCCTATAAGCTCTATTGTCAGGGCGGCTGGAACGCCATGGGTTTCCCGCCCGAGATCGGCGGCCAGGGTCTGCCGGCCGTTGTTCGCGGCGCTGCACACGAATGGTTTCTGCACAACTTCGCTTTCGTCGTGAATCCAGGCCTGGCGGAAGGCGTAGCCCATCTGATCGAGGTGTATGGATCCGAAGAGCAAAAGCAAAGATACTTGCCCAAGATGGTGAGCGGAGAGTGGGGCGGTACCATGTGCCTGACCGAACCCAATGCCGGGAGTGATGTCGGCAACCTTGCCACCAAGGCTTTCCGCCAGGCGGATGGCACCTATCGTATCCAGGGCACCAAGCAGTTCATCTCCTCGGCCGACCAGGATCTTACCGAGAACATCATCCATCCCGTACTGGCCCGTATTGAAGGTGACCCGGCCGGTACCAAGGGCATATCTATATTCCTCGTGCCTAAATACATCGTGAACACGGACGGCAGCCTGGGCCGCCGCAATGATTATCAGATCGCCAAGATCGAGGAGAAGATGGGCCTGCATGCCAGCGCTACCTGTGTGATGAACTTCGGCGATAATGGTGATTGCTACGGCGAGCTTCTCGGTCAGGAGCGCGACGGCATGAAGGTCATGTTCCAGATGATGAACGAAGCCCGGCTGGGAGTCGGCCTGCAGAGCCTTGCCGCCGCGTCCATCGCCTATCTGCACGCCCTCAAATATGCCAAAGAACGCCTGCAGGGCTCCTCGATCCTGGACTTCAAAAACGCGAACGCCCCGCGCGTTCCCATCATCGAACACCTGGATATACGGCGCATGCTCATATGGATGAAGAGTAATGTCGAGAGCCTGCGGGCCATGGCCTACTTCATCGGGTACTGTATCGATAAAGCCCATATCGCAGGTGATGAGGCAGAGAAAGACAAATGGCAGGGGCTCTTGGAGGTGCTCACCCCGATCATCAAGGCCTACGGCTCGGATATTGCCTTCCGAGTGGTCGAGAACGCCATGCAGGTGTATGGGGGTTACGGTTTCTGCGCCGAATACCCTATCGAGCAGTATCTGCGTGACGTTAAGATCGCTTCCATTTATGAAGGCGCCAACGGTATACAGGCACTGGACCTCGTCGGCCGCAAGCTGGGGATGAGGAAAGGTGCCTACTTCATGACGCTGATCGGCGAGATGCAGGCCACGGCAGCCAAGACCAAGGACATCCCGATCTTGGCGTCCTTGTCGGCCGATGTTCTGGCGGCCGTGAACACCTTGACCGATCTGGTGCTCTTCTTTGGCCAGTGCGGCAAGGAAGGCAAGTTCCTGGTCCCCATCTCACAGGCCTATCCGTTCCTGATGGTGATGGGCAAGGTTGTTTCGGCCTGGCTTCTGCTCTGGCAGGCCGGCATCGCGCACGCCAAGCTGGACGCCCTGGCACAAACCAAGGGTGTGAGCAGGCAGGAGCAAGAGGCGTGGAAGGGCTTTGTCAAGGATAATCAGGATGCGGCCTATTATGCCGGCAAACTCTCAGGGGCACAATATTTCATCAAGAATGTGCTGCCTGAAGTGGATGCCGCGGCCAAGGCTATCAAGAGCGAAGACTTGTCCATGGCAGAGATCGCTCAAGAGAGTTTTGCCGCTTAAAGGCATGCGCGGCCGAGCGTCACAATTAAGCAGTTAGCGGAAAAGCGGAAGAATATGAATGGGGTAGAAAACGGCCGAGGACGTTCCCTTCATTTCTAGAAAATCCTTACCCCCACCCAACCCTCCGGGGGCCAGGGTTTTGAGCCCGCATCCGAAATATGGAGGGGCGGAGCGGTCTTTCGCCCCTCCCCCTTCTCGGGGGACATGGTTTTTTAAGGAACGATTGTAGCGTAAGTAATCGGAAAGGGGACAGCGTGGGAGAATATACGGCGGATAAAAAGGATCTTGAGCATCCCTTGTTATCCGGACTCAAGGTACTGGATTTTACCTCGCTCCTGCCAGGTCCATTAGCTACCTTGATGTTGGCTGATCTGGGGGCCGATGTGGTGCGGATTGAATCCCCCACGCGACCCGACCTGGCGCGTCTAGCACCCCCCTATGTGGAAAATGACGGCCCGATATCATGCCTGCATGCCTACCTCAACCGCAATAAACGCTCGGTGGCTCTGGATTTGAAAAAGGCTGAGAGCGTGGCCCTCATCGAACGCATGATCGAGGAATATGACATCGTGGTGGAACAGTTCCGTCCCGGGGTTATGGAACGTCTGGGGCTCTCTTTTGAGCATCTTTCCGCCCTGAATCCGCGTCTGATCTATTGTTCCCTGACCGGCTACGGCCAGAGCGGCCCCTTAAAGGACAAGGCCGGCCATGATATCAATTATCTGGCGCTCTCCGGCCTCATGAGCTATTCCGGCCGCAAAGACACGGGCCCGGCCCTGCTCGGCACTCAGCTGGCCGATATCGGCTCCGGCACGAATAATACCGTCATCGGTATCCTGACGGCCGTCATTCATCGTCAAGCCACTGGCATGGGCCAGCATATTGATGTTTCCATGACCGATGGGCTTTTCCCCTTTCATGCCGCCGCGGCTATTAAGGAGTTATGCGGAGAAAAGCCCAGCTCCTATGAGAACGAGGTTCTCAATGGCGGTTCGCTCTATGGTTTTTATGAGACCGCGGATGGGAGGTATATCTCCTTCGGCGGCCTTGAGCATCAATTCTTCACGGTCTTCTGTACTGCCATCGGACTTGAGGAACTCATCGCCGGCAGTGTCTTGCAGCCCGGCCGAGTCGAGGAAGCCAGACGCCAAATAGCGGAAAAGATCCATGCCCAACCGCTTGCGCATTGGGTGGCCCTATTCCAGGAAAAGGACGCCTGTTTTGAGCCGGTGTTGACCTTCGCCGAGGCTGTCCGGAGCGGACACGCCTTGGCACGCGCGCTGCTGGTGAAGGTTCCGGGCCTGGATGGCAAGTCCCATGAGCAACTTGCCTGTCCAATCAAGTTCTCCGGTTATGCGCCTATCTACAAACGCATAGGGTGCCGTATCGGCCAGGATACGCTCGAGGTGCTGACGGATCTCGGATTGCCTGTGGACGAGATCGGCGATCTCAAGAATAAGGGCATTTTTGGTAATATTGATATCAATTGAAGGAGGGAAGTTTATGAAAATGGATCTGAGGCTGGCGGCCATCGTGGTGGCATTCCAATTATTGTCTTCGGCTGGGTATGGACAGGCGCCGTGCGAAGAGTGGAAGAAGATCCGCACCTGCGACGGTATTACCGGGTATGAACGCAAGAATCCCCGCAGCCCGATCAACGAGGTCAAGGCAATCGGGGTCGTAGAGGCGCCAGTGGCCGTGCTTGAAGCCGTGGTGCGCGATATCCCCGCCGAGGAACAGTGGATGTTCATGTGCTCCAAGGCCTATAAAATTGACCCGGTCAATTATCCCAGTTCCACCGACAGCTATTACAGCTTTTTCAGGCAGGGGCTGCCCTGGCCGGTGTCCGACCGCTATACGGTCGTCAGGCACGATCTCACCGTGGACAAGGCCAAGGGCGAACTCACCCTGCACGGCAAAGGGGTTGCCATTCCGGCCCCCGCGAAAGAGAACGGGGGGATACGCTTACCCCTGATCGAGGTCCTGTGTATCATGACCCCTCTGGACGAGAACAAAACCGAGGTGACCTATCAAATACTGGCCGATGTCGGAGGCTCACTTCCGACACCTATCATACAGATGCTGACCAAGAGCCTGGCCGTAGATACCATCAAGAATGTGCGCAAAATGGTCAAGAAGGAGCCTTACCGGAGCGCGCGCACCGTAGTGACCACAACCCTGAGGGCGGATGCGAGGCAATAACCTTGCGAGAGCCTGGATGGCACATCTCTCCGGGGAACAGCAATGTGAATGGGCCTGGGCGCCTTGCAGGGCAACATGCGCCGTAGCGTGATTGCATGGTGTGGCACAGGCAGAGGAATGATTGATTAATCACCGAGCTGTCTGGCATTATGCGGTGCTAATTAATTAAATAATAAAACAAAAAAGATATGTTATGGCAGTTGATGGTGTGTTATGGCGGTGCGCCCGACAGGGTTCATTGTTGTCAACATGATATAGTAATCAATTTTACATGCAATGCAGCGTCAAAGCTGAACCATGCATAATCATGAAAAGGAGGTGGTTATGATAAGCACAAGCCCCACAATGGATTACTTTCCCTATCCCAAAGAATGGGAGACGGAAGAATCCAACTCCATGGCCCAGACGGTGGCGCGCTGGGCCAATCAGGAACTGATTACCAAACGCTTGGAATTCAGAGAGGTTTTTCAGCATCAGATGAAGGCCCTCGACCTCTTGTCGCGCGAATTAGGACTCGATGAGATGGTGTGGTCGGTTGAGTCCGGCGGGTCGGGTTTGTTGGCGCCCACGGTAGCCACCACGTTGGTGCGCGGCTATGAAGAGATGGGCCGGGCCGATCCGGGGATCGCCTTTGTATCGGCCATGAAAATGTCCCTGGCGTGTTTCCTCACCGAGGGCATCATCGGGCCGCATGTAACGGATGAGATAAAGCGCGCGGTATTCTCCGCCTTCTATGCCGGGGAGATGAAATTGGTCTCGCTGATCCTGCCCGGTCTCGGGGATTGCGGACAACCGGCCCGCGCCGTGATCTGCGGCAAGGAGGCGCAGGCCACGGTCGATCGCAAGGGTGACACCTGGGTCGTGCATGCCAAGCAAGCGCGTCCCATGAATTCCGGCTATGACGCCCAAATGTATGGGATTATCGCCGCGGCTTCCAATGAGATCGTCCTGGTGCTCGTGCCCGCCGATGCCAAAGGGGTCAAAAAGGCCTCCGAGCCGCTCAAGACCACGGGCCTTCTGGCGAGCAGGAACTGCTCCGTGGACTTTCTCGATGTCGTTGTGCCGTTGGACTACGGACTGCCCATCAGTCTGGCGGCCTACAAACGTCTGTTAACCTGGATCGACCTGTTCTGTGGGGCCGTGGCCGTGGGCTCGGCCATGGATACCTTCGCCATCTTGAAGAACTGGGCCGACAACCGGGTCATCAAAGGCGGTATGCCCTTCTATGACAACCCCATGCTGGCCGCCGTCCTGGCACAGCTCGCCATGGCTATCATGAATTCCCGGCTACTCGTGCACTCACTGGCCCGCGCCATGGCGCAACCTGATGTCTTCGGCATCCGGAACGTGGAGGATTGTTTCGTGTTGGCGCAGTCCACCGCCGGCAAGGCCATTCTGGACTGTTTCCATGGCATGGACCGGGGCATGGAGTTGATGGCCTCGGCCGGGTATTCCAAGGAATGGAACCTTGAAAAGCACTGGCGTGATCTCAAGACCATGCAGGCCTACTTGGGAGGCGGCATCCCGGCGCAGATGGATGTAGCCCGGGCCTTTTTCGGATCAGGAGGTAATGTATGAATAAATCATATAACTTTTCCACGCATCGCACGATGCCGGCCACGACGCTACGCACCATGATGAGAAACTGGGTGGACACCTATGTGCGTCCGCGCCGCCGCAACTTTGACGAGCACTGGGACTCTCATGAAATTTTTGATGAGGCCCTCAAGGTCCTCATGATCGATATCGGCTGGCAGAGAGCCTTCATCCCGCCCGAATTCGGGGGCTGGGGCGCCGGCAATGTCGCCAATGTCGGGACGTTCTGCACCGTGGTCTTCGAGGAGATGTCGCGCGGAGACCTGGGCCTGAACATCGCCTTCGCATCCGGGTACTGGTCGCAGCTCATGATTGCCATGAAACCCGAGTACAACTTGAAGCTCCTGGCCGATATGGCGCCGTTGGCCCTGTCCAAGGATAAACTGTACTTCGGCGGCCTATTCATGACCGAGCCTCAGGGCGGTTCGGACATCGAGAATGTGGATCTCATCCACGGCAGAACGATACGGACCACGGCCCGCCGCGACGGTGATGAATGGGTGATCAATGGCCATAAGCTCTGGCCCTCGAACTCGGGCGGCGTGGCCAACATCCACGGCGTGGTCTGCACCACCAATCCCGGTTCTTCCAATGACGACGATATCGCCTTTATCTTCGTGCCCGATGATCTGCCGGGCGTGACTCAGGGCAAACCGTACGAAAAGGCCGGGGTGGCATCGGATAAAAACAGCGATGTCTGGTACGAGGATGTGCGCGTACCGCTGTATTACCGGGCCTTGGGGCCGGGCAAGGACGCCCTGCGCTACAAGGAAGTCATGTGTCTGGGCATGCTGACCGCCATATTCAATGTCGGTCCCATGCTGGACATCTATGAGAAACTCTGTGACTTTTGTTCTTGCAAGACCCTGCACGGCCGGCCGCTCAAGGAACACGAGGCCGTGGCGGCCGAATTGGCCGAGATCGCCGCCGGGATCGAGGCCTGCCGCAATTCGGTGTATTCTCTGGCGGCCATCCTCGACCGGCCCGATCTTTACGGGCCGCGCTGGTCGCATAAGATCATGGCCAAAGCCCGCCTCACCAAAATGTTCGTGTGCGACCGCACCTACCAGGATGCGTCCCGGGCCATGAATATCCTGCAGGAGTACGGTGCAGATCGGGAATGGGATATCGAAAAACATTGGCGCGACATGAAGATGGTGCAGCTCTGGCTGGGCGGCAAGCAGCTGGCCCAGATGGAAGGGGCCCGTTATTTCTACGACTGCCAGACATTGTGAAGCGAGGTGCGTTATGGAAGAATGTGCCCAAACTAGAGGTGTTTTCGAGCTGCTCAACCGGGTCTTCAAGGTCATGCTCAACAAGCCGGGATTCAAGACCCAAGTGGCTTTGCTCTTGAATCATATCGATCCTGATTCGGTCCCGGATTTGATTCGCACATTGATCTGGGAAGATGTGGGCGTGGTGTTGTCCGTGGCCGATGCCCTGCCGAAGATCGCCAATTCCTGCATCAAGGTGGCTGATGAGACCTTGAAACAAGTCAACGACCATTTTCCGCCCGAATTCCTGCGTGAAGTGCTGCGGATCATCCTGGCTGATATCGATTTCATGGCCCTCGTGAGCGTGCAAACCGGATTCAATCAAATCATGGATGCGATCGCGCCACTCTTCAACCAGAATGCGATTGAATCGGGTACTCAGGCTGTGACCGGGAAAGGAGGGGAAGCATGAACGGCGGCGAATCGATTCCCCTGACCCAGGAAAACGGCAGCGTTATCAAGGAGATTCTGGATACCCCGTTTGTCAAGGAAATGATGTGGAATTTCCTGGTGGATATCAATCCGAAAAACGGCGCCAAACTCGTGCGCGATCTGATCTGGGAAGATGTCGGCGTGATGCTTTCCCTGGTCGACGGCCTGCCGGCCATGATCAATTACCTGACCGGGGCGCTGAGTGAGCTGGTCATCCAGGCCGAAGAAAAGTTCCCTCCTGCCATGCTGCTGGCCGTTATTCAGGCCCTGAAAGAGCAACTGGACTCCGAACCCTTGAAGCAAGCAGGTGTATCCGCCATGCGGCTCGCCCAAAGTCTGATCAAGGAGTCGGGCACGGACGTATCCGCGGCCGCGGGCAAGTCGATCACGGCTTTGGCGCGCTCCATCAATTCGATGCACGCGCAGGATCCAAACCGTATTCCGGCCGTGGTTTCCACGGTCATGGCCAATATCGATTCCCAGGAACTCTCCCGGATGACCGGCACCATCCTGAATGCCGTCCTCGATCAGCGGCCGCCGCTGATATCGTGGGCCGCTCGCGTGGTCGGCGGCCGGGTGAGGGAGCGTGTCATGGCATGGAAGAAGAGGAGGCACTATGAACGGCATGTCTAACCATAGGCTGAATAACGACAAGGCACCGGCCAGTAACGGGGGGGTCCAACTGCTGAGCAAGATGGTCTCCGGGGTGATCCAGACGCAAAGCGGCCGGGATGTGGTTAAAAATATTATCGCGGATATATTCCATACCTGGTCCGGGAGCAGCCAGGTGAAAAAATCCTTGACCGATCATGTCATCCTGAAGGCGGTTTCCGGGTTCATCGACCCACGCTCGGCCCCATCGAGCAATCAGGCTATCGAGGTCTTCTGGTCCGATCCCCAAACCATCCTGGAGGTCTTCAATGCCGTTCCAGAGATCGTGAATATCGTTCTGTCAACGCTGGGCCGCATCGGAGACGGCATGCAGGCGCTCAGCGTGGAACAGAAGGCCGCGGCCATCAAAAATATGTTCCACGGTATCGACATGGGACAGCTTGGCAAGCTCACCGATGCAATGCTGCAGGGGTTGAGATCCATACTCGTCGAACAGCCCGATTTCCTGGCCGAAATGATCCAGACCCCCCTGGTCACCTTTTTCAAGAACAGTGACTTCGCCGAGATCAGGGATCTCATGGATGCAATGGATGGACCCCTGGTAACCATGGTTGCCAAACTGCTCGAGATCCTCTGGGAATATCCTTCCAAGGTCCTCATGCTGGCCGCCAGCGTAGTCAAGCTCGTCAATATCGTCATAAAGGCATTGCATGAGGTGGTCGGTTCGCTCAACCCGATCGCGCCTGAGATGCTTACCGAGCTCCTTTTTTCGGTCGCCGGCGATCTCGAAGGCAAGCCTCTTGGGTCGTTGTCGAACTCGATCAATGAGCTCGTCCGGCAGCTGCACATGGGCAGCGTGTTCTACATGGAAGGGGGGGAAACCCTTACTACTAGGGACATGCGCCGGCTGCTCCGGGAGGCCTATGCCGTGATTGATCCCGTGTTGAAACGCAAAGCCCAGGTGGCTATTGCCGAAGAAAAGGAATTCATGGCCCAGGCCGGTGCGGATACGCTCAGGGAACATCCCGAGTTCGTCTATGAACTGCTGGGGGCATATGCCGGGCTCAAAAATCCCGCCATCCGGGCTTGGCGCAAAAAGGTGGGAATCCTGGAAGACCTGCCTCAGGAGCATGTTTTCCAGGCCCTTTCGAAAGGATTATCCTCGCTCGACACCCAGGAACTGGGCGATGGTCTGAGCGCGGTGCTGCGTTTGGCCAATGCCTTCCATGCGCACGATCCGCAGCGGCTTTCCAATCTGTGTTCCACCATGTCAACGTGTCTGGATGCGAATGAGCTGAAAACCTGTTCGGAGTGGCTCATTCAGGACGGGCTGGCCGCGCTCAAGCCCCTGACCGACGCGATCGTACCCAGTCTGATCAAGGGCTTCGCCGCCTTGCTCAATCCCGAGGAAGCATCGCCGGAGCATCGCACAGCCTTGGCGTTCTTGCGCAAGGTTTTAATTCAGGAGCAGGAGGTGAAAGGTGAGAAAAGAGCTAAGAGAAGCAGCTGATAATATCAATAATCCCTCGATCCAGGCCTGGAAAGCGGCCGGTAAAAAGGTTGTGGGCTATTCGTGCACGTATGTGCCGTCCGAAATCATTGCCGCGGCCGGTTTGTTGCCCTACCGCTTGCGGGGAATCGATGCCGCCACCACGGATATCGGCGACAGCTATTACGGGCCGGTTGTGTGCAGTTACCCCAAGTGCCTGCTGCAATTGGCCGGGGAAGGCAAATTCGCCTTCTTAGACGGTGTCATCATCACCAACGGCTGCGATACCATGCGGCGCCTGGAGGAATGCTGGCGCAAGGCGGGAGAAGACATTCCCGGCATCGTGCCGGCCTATTACCACTATTACGGCACCCCTCATAAAGTCGAACCTTACAGCCTGAAATGGTTCGAGGACGAAAACCGTCTGCTGATCGCGAGCCTGGAAAAGCATTTCGGAGTCAAGATCAGCAACCAGGATCTCTGGGATCAGATCGCACTTTACAACAAGGGCCGGCAGCTGCTGCAGCGGCTGGAGCAGTTGCGCATGCGTGAAAACATGATCATCTCCGGCACGGATGCCACCACCATCATCCTGGCCTCCACGGTAATGCCCTGGGCCGATTTCGTGCCCATGCTGGAGGAAACAGTAGCCGAGCTGGAACAGGCGCAGCCCAAGGGTCTGAAAGGCAAGCGACTGCTCTTAGGTGGCAGCGTGACCGACGATACCGACCTGGTACGGGTCATTGAAGCGTCCGGGGCCGTGGTCGTGGCCGACACGCTGTGCTTCGGCTCCAAGTTGTATGACGATCTGGTGGGCACACAGGGCGATCCGGTCAAGGCTCTATCCGAGCGCTATCTGAACCGCAGTTTCTGCCCGCGTATGTTCGCCTATTACCAGCCGCGGTATCAGAAACTGAAGGAAAAGGCTCTCAAGGCCAAGGTGGACGGGGTCATTCTGCAGAATGTCCGCTTTTGCGACATGCACGGCTCGGAAAACGGGTTGTATGAACGCGACCTGGAGGCTGCCGGAATTCCCTGCATCCGCATCGAGCGCGAATATGGACCGCTGGTGGAGGATGGCCGCGTGCGCATGCGCGTCGATGCTTTCCTGCAAAGGATCCAATAATCGATTTTATGGGAGGTGAACCTATGTGTCAAGAATGTGAAGACCATCGGATGGTTACCATGCAGACCTTGTTGGGGATCGCTATGGATGATCAGCGTATGGTGGCCGAGCGCCAGCGGGCCATCGATGCCCTGACCCTGTTTCACGAGCAGGCCCTGCCGTGCTTGAACCAGATCGCCAAAGAGAATTCACTTCAGATCCTGAAGGATCGGGCCAAGCTCTATATTCAGCGGTTCAAGAGCGGATCACCATTGAGTCTGAGTATTTAAGGGGGTAATATGCGCGAAGTTTACAAGGAGTATGATTTTGACTGGCGTTTAGGCTCATGTGCACGTTACGGATTGGGCCTGGCCAATGCAACGCCGAAGGAATATCAGTACTCATTGGGCTATGCCCCGAGCTATCGGGATGCCCTGGACGAGATCATCCGCAGCGGCGAACCGGGCGTTTACATGGTGACGTTCATCCGGGATTATATCGAAAGCATCGTGCAGGCGCACGCCCATGGCAAGAAGGTGGCGCTCGTTACCTTCAATTTCTCGCCCGCAATCCTGCATGCCTTCGATATCGTGCCGTTCTGTCTGGAAGCCATGACCACCTTCTATACGGCGGTATGGAAACAGGGGATCAGCGATTGTCTGGATTTCTGCTGCGAAAAAGGCTTTACCGAGACCTCCTGCTCGGGACAGCGGGTTGCCCTGGGGCCGGTCTTGGCCGGCCTTGGGGTTAAACCCGACATGATCCTGTATTCCACGGCCGGGGTGTGCGATTCCAACGCCGTTTCCTATGCCTTTGCCTCGTCCTACCTCAATATTCCCCAGCATAATATCAATTATCCGCCGACCCTGACGGATGAGCGCGCCACCGAATACCATCGCGCGGACTTCCGCAACATGGTGGCCTTCCTGGAAGAGCAGACCGGCAAGAAGATGGATATGGACAAGCTCAGAGAAGTGGCTGAGGAGATCGTGATCCAGGATCAGCTGTTCAACGAGTTGCAGGAACTGCAGCGCCTCGTGCCCTGTCCCATGCATCCTCTGTATGCCATGATGAACTTCGCCTTCCGTATGATCTATCTGGGTTCCAAGCAGTACACCACCTTGCTGAAGTCCATCCTCAAGGCCACCAAGGCCAATGCCGCCAAGGGCCTCGCCGGCGTCGGCGGCCATGAGCGGGTGCGGGCCTTTTTCTTCTACATCGATCATTTCTGCCCCAATATCAAATGGGTCATCTGGAACCGCAAACAGGGCATCTCGAACGTGGGCGCTTTTCTGAACGATTTCTGGCCTAAAGGCAGCCCGTTTATCAAAAGTGGTGAAGAGGCCTACGAGATGGATCTGTCCAGCTATGACAGCATCATCGACTCGCTGGCAGCCCAGACCGCTCGCTTCCCCATGGTCAAGAATATCCGCGGGCCCTATGACGCGCCCATGATGTGGCTGGACGATACCTTATCCATGGCGCGCATCCTCAAGCCGGATGTTCTCTTCTACATAGGAACCATGGGATGCCGCAATACCTGGAGCAATGTCAAGCTCATGGTCAGGGATCTTGAAAAAGCGGGCTATCCCACCTTTGTCAGTTATGGGGATTCCTTTGACAACCGCGTGGACCCCATCGACAACCTGATTGGCAAGTGCAGTGAGTTCCTGCATGTTCGGGGGATACTGCAATGATCGTAGCCGGATGTGATGTGGGATCATTGACCGCCAAGGCCGTGGTGCTCAACCAGACCAAAATCATGGGTTTCGCCGTGATCGATGCCAGGAGCAACCCGGCCCGATCAGCCGAGGAGGTCATGCAGATGGCCATCACCGTCGCCAAGGTCGGCCGGCATGACATCAAGTGTTGTGTCGGTACCGGGTATGGGAGAGAGAAGATCGAGTTCGCGCATGCCTGTTTTTCCGAGCTGGTCTGCCATGCCAAAGGTGCGCACTGGATCATGCCCACCATTCGCACGATCGTTGATATCGGCGGCCAGGACTGCAAGGCCATGCGGATTGACAACCAAGGTCGGATTGAGAAATTCATAACGAACGACAAGTGTGCCTCGGGAACCGGAAGATTCCTGGAGGTCATGGCCGACATCATGGGCATTTCCCTGGATGATCTGGGTCGCCTCTCCTTGAAGGCCCACAAGCCGGCCTGCCTGGCCAGCGCGTGCACGGTATGGGCTCAGGCCGAGGTCATCCGGCTGGTGGGCGAGCGTACGCCGCCCCCTGATATCTGCGCCGGCATCAACGAGGCCATGGCCGCCCGTGTAGCCACCATGCTGGGTAGTATCGGCATCGAGAGCGACCTGTGCATGACCGGCGGTGTGGCCAAGAATATGGGCGTGGTCAAAGGGCTGGAAACATTGACCGGTATGCGCGTGAGGCGACTGTCCATTGATCCCCAGATCGTGGGGGCCCTCGGCGCCGCCCTGCTCGCCAAAGAGGAGGTAGTTCAATGATTGTGGCCGGGTGTGATATCGGATCGCGGACCGCCAAGGCAGTGATCATGGAGGATAATACCATTCTGGGCAGCTCGGTCATGCGGGATAAGCCCGATCCGGAGGAGACCGCATACGAGGTTATCGCGAGTGCCCTGGGGCAGGCCGGGAAAACGATGGCCGACATTCAGTGCTGTGTGGGCACTGGTTATGGCAGAAAACAGGTCCCTTTCGCGCAGGCACTTGAATCGGAGATCGTCTGTCACGGTCGAGGCGCCCAGTGGCTTGAGCCGTCCATCCGCATGGTCATCGATATCGGTGGACAAGACGCCAAGGCAATCAAGCTTGATGACAAGGGACGGGTCGTGCGCTATGCCTATAATGACAAGTGCGCTGCAGGCACCGGGCGATTTCTGGAGGTCATGGCTAAACCGTTGGGCGTGCGGCTGGAAGACTTAGGCAAAGTCTCACAGAAATCCAGCGCGCCTGTTAAGATTTCGAACCAGTGTGTGATTTTCGCCGAAACCGAGATCGTGTCGCTGATCAACGCGGGCAAGCCCGTGCCGGATATTGTCTGCGGTCTGCACCGTGCCATGGCCCATCGGGTGGCGGCCCTGGCCAAGGGGATCGTTGTGGAAGGGGAGGTGGGCATGACCGGCGGGGTGGCAAAGAATGAGGGGATGTTCGATGCCCTGCAAGATGCATTGGGGGTGAAGATCCGCATGATCGGCTGGGACCCTCAAATGGTAGGAGCTATCGGCGCCGCCTTGATTGCGCAGGAGATGGCGGCATAAGCCTGATTGGTCGAGCGAGAGGAGGATACATGGCGCACCGGGGCGGCATAGGCAACTGGTAGTGACGGGCATGGAAAAGGTGCGTTTCGGCTGCGCCATTAGTCGAATAGAATCAATGTGATCGGCTCTTGACCTCAAGCCAAGGCCGCGATAATGGTAAATGGAGTGGAAAAGTAGGAGAAGGCGTGTCCATGGCAGAACCGAAATTGAATCTGGCCAAGCGGAATTTGATACTGAAGGCGGCCGTTAAGGTCTTTGCGCAACAGGGGTATTCCGGATGCCGCGTGGCGGATATCGCGGAGGAAGCCGGGATCGCCTATGGCCTGATATATCGGTACTTTCCCAGCAAGGACGATCTGCTGATCGCCATCTTTCAGGAGAACACGCAGATCTATTTAAAAAAGATCGAACAGATCAGCCAGGATTATTTCGATCCGCGCGATAAACTGCGTTGTTTGATACAGTATATCTTTGATAATTTTCAAAAAAGCCCGGATCTGGTGAAGGTCATGACCATGGACATCCCCATGCTGAACAGATTCTATGATGAGGAAAATCAGAAGCTCTACGAGCTCTCTCTCGAGGGTGCGGCCAATATCGTGAGAGAGGGTCAGGAAATGGGCTTATTCAGTAAGAAGATTACACCAATCATGGCCTCGTATATGCTCAATGGATCAGTAGAGATGGCCATTCGACAATATGTCTTTCGTCCTCAAAGGAATGCCTTAAATGAGATCTCCATCAAGGACGCCACGGATCAGATCCTGGAAGTCATCATCAAGGGCCTGACACCGGCGGACAATAAGGGATTGAAGGTTGCATCGCGGCCGTGATGCGAAACTGGCGCAATCATAGATTACGGATCTTGTTTTGATGTTCGATGTAGCTTGTTGTGATGTTTGATTTTGTACATAGGAGGCCCATATTCCGATGAAGCATGTGTCTATCTTTGGCGCCGGCCTGGCCGGCATGGTGGCAGGCATCAATCTCGCCCGTCAGGGGATCGAAGTTACCATTTACGACCGAGAACCTGCCATTGGCGGCTCACACGATGTCCATCCCTCCGTCCATACCACCCCCTTGCAGCCCCGGCAGACTTGGGACTATATCGGCATTGATCTCTCGCAACACTTCGTGCCGACCGATATCTATCCCGAGTTCTGGTACAACTCCAAGCGTCTGAAGCTGCCACCCTATGTACACAATGCCAAGGCCTACAACGTGGAGAGGGGCCCGCGTGAGACCTCGATCGACCACAAACTCTTCGCCTTGGCCAAGGATATAGGCGTGGAGTTCCGCTTTGGCCATGCGCTTGATCCCGACGAGTTGCATGCGGCGCCGGCCGGCAGCATCATTGCCACAGGGCTTTATAAAGAGATCTATGACCTGGTCGGGGTGGATTACAGTTCCACCTATGGATACCTCGCCACCATGCCCTGGAAGCAGGGCGGTTCGCACGGGGCGATTCACATGGGCCGCTTCAGCGTGGACTATGGCTACACCGCGGCCCTCAATGGTATGATGTTCGCCCTGCTCTTCTCGCGCACCCCCTTAAGCGAACATGATCTCGAGCGTTTCAGCCACGTGCTCAAAGATAGTTATGGCATGGATTTCCCGCGCTGGAGAGATTTTCTCGGATACTTCCCTCGTGAAACCAAACTTTTCTGGAACGATAAGATTCTGTCCGGAACTCTCTCCGGAATGATTGAACCCTTCTGGGGTTACGGCATCGTGGGCGCCTTGCTCTCGGGTAAAGTGGCCAGTCTGGCCGTGACCGATCCTGAGCGTGCTGTAGAGGACTTCCAGAAATTCTCGCACGGTTTTACCAAGAAACTAAAGCGCAAAGAAAAGATGGACCGGACACCATTCAATAAACAACTTCTTCGACTTGCTATCGTAAAGGCGCGTTTCGATTGTTGGAGAAATCCGGCCCTCAGGGAGGTCGTTAAAGAGCCTATGCGCTGGTTTTAGTGGCTTTTAGCCACTCATGGCTGCGGGCTTGGTATCCATCGGATGATGGATGCCGACGAATAAATCAGGGTCTGTTTAAAGGGATGAATCGACTCCGCTCAGAATTTTGTCATTGATGATGCTATCGATCGCCCGCCGTAATTTTCCTTGCGCGAAGAGATCTCCGTACCCCAGGATGTTTGCAAAACACAGGGCGAATCCCATCGAGATGACCTCCCAGGCCGGGAACTTGCCATCAAAATTGTTCTGCATGACTCCATGATCCTTATAGCGTAATAGCCCATCCAGGTTATCAAGATCTTTGTTGATCTTGGTCTGGAAGGCTTCCCTCATCTTATCGCTCATGGCGGTGCATATCGATTCAAACTGATCCCAGGGTTCTTCGAGGTGGTAAACCTTCGCATCAGCCATGGTCGCTCTGGTCAGCAACAGGAGCAGGATGATATCCTCCTCGGCGGAGCTGACTTTATCGACGAGACGGTTGCCGATACAGTCAAGCGACGCGAGGAAGATCTCACGACGGTCTTTGAAGTATGCCTGGAGCTCTTGCTCAGTGATGCTTGCCTCACTGGCAATCCGCGAAAGATCCGTGGCTTCAAGCCCTTCGGTCAATAATAAGCTCAAGGTCGCATTGGTTATCTGATCTCTGATCGCTGTATGGGACTTTTCCGGCAGGCTCATGCACCCTCCTATTATAGAATTTCCCGCGAATATTTTCAGGCAGGAAAATTAAAGTTGCTCACATTACATTATTTCGATGATGACCGTTCAGTCAATAGTGGCCGTTTATCAACACGTACAGCTGATTATTCGCATTGCAATGAAATTTACCAATACTAAATATATCATAATCGCTCGTACTTGTCCAAAGTAATTCTCATTGGCGGATCGGAAAGGTGTGTCGATACAAGGCTTCCAATTGTTTTAAGCAGAACGATAGGAAAAATGCCCGGCTGTCAAGAGCCCGGGCGATAAGAAATAAAGGAGGTGGGCGGTTACATTCGGATTAGCTGCAAGCGCATGCAAGCCACCCATGAAGAGGCATCGATCAGCCCAGCATCATGCGGAATTCCTCGGTAAGTGGGTGCTCTTCGGGCATGTGCTCGGGCAAGGACTTTTCGATACAGGAGGTGTCATTCCCCGGGATCGGCACTACATCCAGAACGTGTGCGTACGAGATCCACTGCGGGACGTCCAGGCGTTTACCTTGTGGGTGGTTCCAGGTCTTGTACCAGAAGATCTCGTTGACTGACTTGCGTTCGTCCATGGCCTGGATTTCGGCGATAAAGGCATCCTGCTCGCTTTTGGCCGCGATGGCCACCACGGCGATCATCTTGTTGGTGGGTGAAAGGTCGGGCGCCAAGACGTGCCAGAACCCCTGTCCCCATCCTCGTTCAAGCTGCTCATCGCTATCCATGAGCTCGGCCGAATGAATGGGACCGGTCATGCAGAACGCGCCGTAAAGGAGGTCCTGTCCTTCGGGGATATCCGTGGTGCCTTCCAGATGCACCGAATTGAGGCCGGCCTGGATGGCGTTACCAGCGGTTTGCTCGGCGATGTCGATGGGGATGCCGCGTTCCTTAAGGGCTTTCAGATCGATGTAGATAAAGAGCATCTTATGGGCGTCCTCGCGGGGTTTGAGCACCTTCTGGCCGAGATCGCGCGTAAACTGGGCGATCTCATGGTAGGTTTCAAAATCAAGGGAAGTGGTTCCGTCATCAATGTTGGCTTTATAGGCGGCGATAGTATCGTCAAAGCAATGCCGGAGCCCCTGGTTGATATACTTGCGTATGGACATGAGTTTTACATTGCCGCTGGGTGTGCCGCCCTCCACCGTAATAGTCCGGATGACGTTGTGCAGATCGGTTTTCTTCAATTCATGGTTCACGGCCGCAAAGTAGCGTGACATGACCGCCGTGGGCACCTCGCGCGTGAAGTCGGCGCCCCGGCGCTCGCTTTTGCGCTCCATGATCTTGGCGCCGGCCAGGTCCATGATCTCGGGCGGGAAAAAGACTTGATGCCGGGGCTGCTTGAGCCCGATCTGGAGGATGCAGGTAATGCGGCCCTTGGGATCCATGCCTTCCACAAAGGCAATTTCGTGCAAGGCCTGGTAACTTTTCTGATTCACGCCCTCCACCAAGTCATTGGCCAACGAGCGGCGGATGACGTTCACCCCGTACTGGCCGCCCAGCACGGCGCCGATGGCGCTCCTCAGGTTGTTTTCAAAGGTTCCCATATCCAGGTTTTCAAGGCTTTGCATGCTGGGGGGCAGACGTCTGCGACGATTCTTGAGCATGTCCATGAACACCCCGCCATAGCCGGTGTTAAAGAGTATGACCGTGGCAAAGGCGTTCTTGACGAACCGTTCTCCTTCCGCCATACTGCCGCAGAGGGATATGGCTTTCGCGATATGGGCATTGAAGGTCCAGTCGCAATACATACCCTGCCAATGCTGGGAATAGGTGGCCACGCTCGCCTTCAAGCCGCATGCCAGCACCCGAGCTAGTCTATATTTGTTGGGGATGAGCGAGACATCGAAGGGGCTGAAATCATGTCCCTGATAGTCGCTGGAGTGCCAAATATTGCGGATTGTTGCATTCGTCAGGCGGGAAATGGAGAGGGGACGCAGCAGGTATGGCACCTGCGAACGACCTGGATGCACGGCCGGGTAGCATTGCGATGGATGCACGTTATCTGATCCTTGCGGGCCTATTCGGCGTCCCCTGACATTACCCAAAATGGCTGTTCCTTTTTCATCGAGCATATTGTATCCTCCTAAACGTAGTGTATGCGTACCGTCAGCGGGTGGGACGCGACTAAGGCGGCGGATTCTTTACCTATGCCAGCATGGCGGTGCTGGTAGATCTGCCGTGCCTGACGCGTTCTCCCATTGACGGGGGCATCCTTTAAAATAATGAGCATCTCTCCCGCGGTTTCATTCATCTTCGGCTGGTGAGAAAAAATGCCGGCGGGTAATTTGTTCGCCGACGAATCCATTGAAAAGCACCTCCAGGATGACCGGGATTTCGTCCTTGAGGGGGTAATCCATTTGACACCTGAACCATTTCTGGGCCACGCCGTCGATGAAGCCGAGGATGCCATAGAAGGTGGTATAGAAACTGGTGGTCTTGAGATTCTTTTCACGGTTCAAGGCCACGATACGCTCCTTGAACATGGGCAGGTGCGAGATCATGTAATCATAGAACATAACCTTTTCGCCCGAGCGCTGAAAGATGGCCTCGCTCTGGATCAGGCGATAGAGCTGTGGATTCTCATCAATGAAACCCACCCAGAACTCAATCATCTCGCGGGTTTGTTCCAGAATGTCGGTGCCGCGGTCACAAATGGCGCTTATCCGCTCGACGATCTCTTCGTAACGTTCCTCAAGAAGTTGGTCGAGGAGTTCTTCCTTGCTCTTGAAATACTCATAAACCGTGCCTTTGGCCACACCGGAAAGGGAGGCGATTTTATTCATGGTCGCTTGGTGAAAGCCGTCTTCAGAGAATACTTTCAACGCCGCCTGATAGATCTTTTTCCTCTTGTCATCCAGCGAGCGTTGACGTTTCATTTTGCCGACGCTTAAGGGTGGTATGGTCTGCAGCAACCCTTTTAGGTGCATTGGTGATATGGCCATTTGGTTGATGCCCGCGTTCGCGGCTTCTTCAACCGCTGTTTTGCAGACATGGGACGCTGCGTCCGACATGCCCTTTTCTGAAAGATAGCCCATGACCTCCGATAAATAGGCTGAGAGCCATTTCTCTTGGGCGATAAGGCTCTCCTGAGGGTTGAGGTTCCGGGCGGCATTGTTCAGCGAGGTCTGGATGATTTGCCGGAAAGTTGTTTCATCGAAACCGCCGTCGGCCGTGAAATACCTCCCCAGTTCGGCGTACAGAGAAATGCGCCGCCCCCCGGTTTTCTCGTAGAGTGTGTTTTGTTTGGGCATTGGTCCATCCTCCCCAGCAATAAAATGACCGACTAGTCGGTCGAATAGAATAGATGTGTCGGGATGTCAAGAACCATCTCGGATTTTTTTTGTATGACTGGACACATGGCGAAGCCTAGTATTGAAATCCACCCATGTGGCAGGGTGAAAACAAAGCTTTCTTGTGTATTTCGACCGGTCTTGGAGAAGGACAGTGCTTGTCTTCAGCGTATTGCGCGACGGAACGGCATCAGCCGTGTAGACGGGTATATGCTTGTTCAGGTACCGGCTCAGCCGGTTGTGGCCAACGTTATTGATATCTCCCGCCGATTTAAGAAATTGATCGTCCCATCGGCAAAAAGTGATATGAGAACGGCTCTGCTCAGTGTTTAAGTATCCGGAGTATGCCTTGTCGTGAATATGATGTTGGTAGTCTGGCAATACCCCAATTTCCCTAGGGGGAAGAGGATGCTCTTTGAGGCTGAGAAACGAACACTGAAACCAGCAGCAAGGTAATGAACCACTGCATGCCGGGTGCTATCGGGCCGCGGTTGGATGTCCGTTTGTCTTGGCGTTGCCCTCGACAAGATCCTCCAGGATCTCGGAGAGGTAGGGCCGGTCGCGGTGGCCGGTGTATTTGGCCGGGAATTTGATGATGCGCAATTCGGCATATTGAGTGATGCCGCCGTTCCTGAGGTCCTCGTAATCTCTGATCTCCTTACGGTCGAGCCGGTCGCGGAAACGCTCAAGGTCGCTGGTGGAAACATGCTTGGTGAGCACGACACCCACGCGCATATCCTTGTCGATTACGCTGTTGTCGATATAGGGCAGATCGTAGAAAGTGATCATGAAGGACGGGGCCTTGAATCCCTGGTCCGAGGCTTTGGCCTTCTTGTATTCCAGCGAGATCTCCACCATGCCGTCCTGGATTCCTTCGGCCTTGACCTCGATCGGAATGGGATCTTCGGCCGCGTTTTCACCGGACTCATCGGGTATGGCTTGCAGACCGCCGTCTTTGTCCTGAATGACAATGATGCGCCGCACGATCGTCCCAGGCAGGGATGCCAGGGCGTTGAGCTGCTTGAGCGAGAGGTTCTTGCCGATACGCCTGAGTTCGGCGCGCATGGCGAAATACTGGCCGCGCTTTTGGTCCGAATAGCGGTCGTCGCTGTAAATCAACCGCGTCAGCTCGCTGTCGAGGTCTTCAAACAGCGGCCGGATATCGACCGTGTCAAAGTTGCGAGAAAGAACATCCAGGAACATGACCCGCTGCTTGATCATATTGAAGTCGTCGGTATCGGTTGCGGTGACGCCGGCCCCTTTGGCGAACATTGCGTTGAAGAGCATCTCGAACATCTTGGCGCGGATGGCGTTGTCCGAGCTCTCACGTTCGGTCATGATCTTGGTGTATACCTCGCGCATCTCGGAGGCTTTGGTCAACTGGGCCTGTTGATGGTTATACATCCCGCCGACAAGCCCCACCGTGGCGGCTATAATCGCCGGGCCTAACGCCTGGAGGATGTCCCAGAGGTCCTTCTTTTTCGGCGACTGTTCAGGCATGGCAGGCCTCCGCAGCGGTCTACTTAAGGGTAAAATCTCGCCTGGTCTCGCCAGGTCCCACAAAGATTTTCCAAGTGTTTCTCTCACTGATAAAGACCTGGTAGGAGCCAGGCTTGATGTCCTTGAAATTGTAAGCGCCGGTTTTATCGGTGGGCAACGGTTGGCCGACCGTTGTGCCGGCCGCATCCTTGAGAACGACCGTAGCCTGCGCTGGTTTGCCGTCCGCCGCTGATACGATCCCGAAGAGACGGGCGGCATGCAGGGGCGTACCCGCCAGAATCCCGATCAGGATCACAATTGCCATGATGCGTTGTTTCATGTGCTTACCTCCTCGTCACGAATCTCCATCGTGCATGATAATGCGGAAGGTGAATTGGGATGTCAATGTCTTTCATGGCCGGTGCAAGTCATGGGTTACAGCCGGTTCACAAAAGGTGTTCCGCCTCCGCATTCGGAGAGGTAGAGTCCAAGGGTAAGGTGCGATATTGTTTTTTTTGTGTTGAGTGAAACAAATTTGTTATGGAAAACACTTTCGTGTGATAAGTCGCCATGCTTGCAAGATGTTGTATTCATGATAGAAAATTGAAACCGGGTGCATGGAGCATACCGGAGATCTTGGCATAGCGCTTGCTGTATGAACACAGAGCTGCTAAGGGATGAAATCAGCTCTCTACAGGAGGTACGATATGGCTTTCATCGGCGAAGATCTGTTTCATTTTCAGGCATCCCTGGTCCAATCGGGTTCCTCGTTCGAGGATTTCATCCGGGAGAATTATGTCAATAAATGGGTCGGTGATTCCATTTATGCCGCCATGGCAATCCGCACCAGTTTTGTGACGGCTGTCAATAATTTTCTGGTGAACGAGGGGCTCCTCAACCTGGAACGTATTCAGATCAGCCCGATTACTGACCCCCTGGCCCACGATGTTGAGCATGTACCCACGGTGCACTACAAAGGCATGCCCTATGTCACCACCCACTCCATGATCTATCACAAATTCATGGCCTGCTTTAATCCACGCTTCAAGGGCGTTTTCGTGGATTCTCCCAATCTCAGGCTCGAGATCGAGAGCCCACAGCGCAAGCAGCGCGGCAAGTACCTGATCGATTTCTCCCAGATCGACATCGAGGTCAGACGCAACCGCGGCGTCACCCTCGATGAGTATAAAAATGAACCCGAGAAGGTGAAGAAGATCCTCAAAGAGGATTTGGAAAGGGCCTTGGACTTCTTCGAACGCCTGGTGATAGCCGGCGTGCGCGCTATTTTAGAAAAAAACGAGCAGGATCTCAAGGTTCTGGGCGTAGCGCTGGATATTCCAGAGCAGCCTTTCCCGCGCCTTAAACATGATGAAATCCTCAAGCGCTACGGCAAGGCAGATCTTGATGCCAAGGCCGGCGAAGAAGTTACCACCCAGTTCTTCTGGATTACCGGACTCATGCGCGAGAACTACGACCTCATCTACCCCTATATCCGTCCGGACGGCAGCAAGACGCCGATCGCATCCTTTACCTCCGACATGATCTACAACTACGATATCTGCGCCAAGACCAAGCTGCGTGATACCGGCAAGTTCACGCCCGCGCTTGAGGTGCTTTCGGGCGCCATTCGGGAATGGCTTTATGAGCCGATCATCGAGCGCTTGATCGACAACAAGATCTTGATCGAACGTCCGGTATTCAAGGATGGTAACATCTCCAACATTGAGATGCTCGACGGTTATGGGCCGTTTCTGACCACCGTGGCCATGAAGGATGCGCATGGGAAATCCCTGTTTCCGGATACCTTCGGCGGCGGCATCGGGGTGGAACGCTTCCTGTACGCCATCCTCAGGGGCGGCAAGATCGAGAAGATCGACGACATCACCTGCTTCGGGAAGAACCCTGATTCGCTGCCGATCTTCCTGTTCTAAGAAAGTCCTTAAGCCCCCCGGATACATCGGGGGGCTTGGTTTTTAAACCATGTCTCGCACCGGGATGTGCGCGTTTTTCAGGAAATCCTTGATCTGCGCTATGGTATACCTGCCGTAATGCACCATGGAGGCAATCAGGGCCGCATCGGCGTCGGCCTTGAGGAAGACGTCCCGCAGGTGCTCGGGTTCCCCCGCTCCGCCCGAGGCTATGACCGGTATATGGACTGCGCGCGCGATCAGGCCCGTGATAGTGAGCTCATAGCCGGTGTTGGTGCCGTCGGCATCAATGGAGTTCAGGCAGATTTCGCCCGCGCCGAGGTCCTGGGCGCGACGGGCCCAAACGAGAGCATCCATGCCCATGGCTCTGCGGCCGCCGTCGATGACCACTTCGTAACCACTGGGTATGCCCGGTCTTGTGCCGACAAACTTGGCATCCATGCCCAACACGATACACTGGCTGCCGAAGATGCGCGCCCCCTGGGCGATGAGGTCGGGGTTCAGTACCGCGGCGCTGTTGATGCTGATCTTCTCCGCCCCGGCATTGAGGACGCGGTACATATCATCGACACTGCGGATACCGCCGCCGACGCTGAAGGGTATAAAGATGGTACGGGCCACTTGGTCGACCACGTCGATCATGATATCGCGCTTGTCAGACGAGGCCGTGATATCGTAGAAGACCAATTCATCAACGCCCTGCAGATAGTATTGGCGCGCCATCTCAACGGGATCGCCGATATCCACGTTGCCGAGGAACTTGATCCCCTTGGTGGTCTTGCCGTCACGCACATCCAGACAGACGATAATCCTCTTGCTCAGCATTCCTTCTCACCTTCCCCAGCAGATCTAGATCATTTAACAGGAAAATTCCAGTGCAAAGCCGCCGAAGACAGAGCCGACGTGATCCGGCTCTGGTAGGCCTCGTCCACTATCTTATCTCCGTTGGCATCCACCACGTAAAAGATGTCCGCCGCCAGATCGGCCTTATTGGTGATAATGGCGCGGTGGATGTTCAATCCCTGAACGTGCAGCGCCTCGGTGATGGCATGTAAAAGCCCCATGCGGTCCTCGGCATAGACTTCAATCAGGGTGAAGAAGTCCGATGATTCATTGTCGATAATGACCGTGGGGAGGGTACCTGAACGCACGTTGCGCTGCTGTTTGAGCAGCGGCCTCGTCTCTACCAGAACTCTGGCCAGGTCAATCTCAAGGCCAACGATGCGTTTGAACATTTCAGCAACTTGATCCCATGCTTCATAATCCGGCCAGGGTGGGGTTACCTCGAAGACATCGATCGCCAGACCACCCTGCCAGGTAAAGACCTTGGCGCTGTGAATATTGATATGCCGTGAGGCCAGGATACCCGTCAACAGGGCTATGAGTCCGGGTCGGTCGCGGGCGATCACGGTCAGGGAGAAATGCGGCCCTTGGAAGTCAACATGGACATGAATATCCTTGAGGGTTTGAATGCCGCCGCTGAAGCGTAAATGCTCGATGATCGTGGGTACGTCAAAGGCCAGGATATAGGCCTGCGGTAGGACCCAGAGTCCTCCTGCTTCCTGTATGGCCGGTTCGACGCCGATGCGTTCGATGAGGGTCTCCCACTTGTGGTCCAGCCGACTGACATTGCGTGGGTCTCTCAAGTCGCCTTTCAGCAGGATCATGAGTGCCTTGTGGTAGAGTTCCTTTACCAATGCGGCCTTCCAGTCGGTCCAGGCAGCCTCCCCCGTGGCCTTTGAATCGGCGATGGTCAACAAATAGAGCATGGAGAGGCGCTGGGCATCCTGGACCGTCCGGGCGCAGTCAAAGGCAACCTTCTCCTCGGACAGGTCGCGCCTGAGGGCGGTATTAGCCAGGATGAGGTGATTCAGGACCAGGAAACGCACCATTTCGGCGCCCTCTCGAGGCAGATCGAGCCGGCGGGCGATGGTATAGGCAATGCCAGCGCCTGTGTGGGCATGATCCCTGCCGTGCCCCTTGCCGATATCATGCAGGAAGCCGGCCAGAAAGAGCACTGCAGGGTTGCGGACATGCGCGAAAGCCTCCGGCTCGAGCGCGGCCAAAGCTTTCAGATGCGCGGTGGTATGGATGCTGTGCATGTCCACGGTATAGGTGTGATATACGTCGTATTGTATGCGGCCTTTGATCTTCTCGGTCTCCGGGATGAAACGTTCCAGCACTCCCAGTTCCAGCATCAAGGTCAGCGCTTTGGATGCATAGGGGCACTCTAGGATCTTCAGGAACGCTCTTTGTGCAGAGGGGTGGCTGCGCGCCTTGGCCGCCAGGTTAAGATTATTCCTAATAAAGGTTCGCGCCATGGGGTGCAGGTCATAGTCCTGCATGGCCAAAGGTTCGAAGATCGTGATCAGCTCTTCGGGACGCCCAGGGTCGGGATCGGCGAAGGTGATCATTCCGGAAGCTACCGTGAAATCCCGCCCCAGCTTTCGGGGGGCCTCAGAATCGGCCAGACCCAGGCGTGTTCTGCAGAAGGTGAAGACCGCCGTGCTGATCGATTTGATCGTTAGCGTGCTGCGGTGCAGGTCCTGCATCAGCATTTCGACCGCCGTCTTGGTCCGGCAACCTTCAAAAGCGAGCTCCCGGGCGATGATCTCTTGATACTCAAAGTTCATACGGTCTTGCTTGCGGTTCGCGAGGATATGCAGCCTGGATCTGAGGCGTAGGATAAAATCTAGGGCGCGTTCGAGTTCCTGGCGGTCAAGGCTGCTGATAATACCCGCCGTTTCCAGCGTGGCTGGATCTTTTATATCCAGGACGGTCTGAGCCAGCCACAGCATGCCGTGATAGTCACGCAGCCCCCCTTGTCCGTCCTTGAGATCGGGTTCGAGGATGTAGGAGGCGTCGCCGTATTTGGCATAGCGCTTCTGGCTGTGCAACGAAAGATCGCGGTAAAATTGTCTGAGTGCGCGTTTTCCCTGTAAGCTTTTACGCAGACCATGGGCGAGTTTGTCGGATACACGGGTGTCGCCGCAGAGATGGCGCATATCCATGAGCGAGGTCTGGAAGAAAAAATCGCTGCGGCAGTCGCTCAAGGCCTGCCTGATGGTGCGGATACTGTAGCTGGCGCTCAAGCCTTCATTCCATAACGGATAGATGATGCCGGACAGAACAGCCTGGAGATCGGCCTGCGGTTTGCGTTTCCTGAGGATGATGAGAAGGTCGATATCCGAATGGGGGCACAAATCTTCGCGGCCATAGCCGCCGACGGCCGTGATGCACCAGCCGTCATGGTCATGGCCGTAACGCGCCTCGAACAAGGCGCGGATGCGGCCATCGATGTCCTGCGAGCGTTTGCGCGCCTGGGCGATTCCGGACGCTTCACAAGCTCGGCCCCCCGCGGTTGCCGGGGGGGCCGGATGAATCGTTTTTCGTGTTTCAGATGGCGTCATCGCCGCTTTCGCCGGTCCGTATGCGGACGACGTTTTCAACCGGGATGACGAAAATCTTGCCGTCACCAATTTTGTCCGTGCGTGCCACCTTGGTAATGATATCGATGACCTGGTCCACCTGGGAGGCACGAACCACTGCCTCGATCTTTATCTTGGGCACGAAGTCGACCTGATATTCCGCCCCGCGGTAGATCTCTTTGTGGCCCTTCTGGCGGCCGAAACCCTTAACATCGGTCACGGTCAATCCCTGCACGCCGATAGTGGTAAGAGCTTCCTTGACGGCATCCAGCTTGAACGGTTTGATAATCGCTTCGATTTTTTTCATCTCTTCATCTCCTTTTTGCCTGAATTATCCATTACCTGATGTAGTAACCGGTTTCACCGTGCAGGCTTTGGTCAAGGCCTTGAACTTCCTCTTCCTCATCAACCCTCAGGCCTGTGATCATCTTCACGATGAACAGTATAACGGTGGTCATGACGAGAGAGAATATGATAGCGGTACCGGAAGCAATGAGCTGTACAAAGAGCTGATGGGCATTGCCGTAGAAGAGGCCCGTTCCACCGACGGAGGCAAAGAGACCGGTGGCAATCGCGCCCCAAAGACCGCCCACGCCATGGACGCCCACGACATCCAGGGAATCGTCATAGCCAAACTTCTTTTTTGAAAGTACAGCGAAATAGCAGATTGCTCCGGCGACAAGCCCTATGATCATCGCCGGCACGGGAGTAACAAAACCCGATGCGGGCGTGATGGCTACCAGTCCCGCGACTGCGCCTGAGGCAAATCCGAGGGTTGTTGGTTTTTTCCGGATAATCTTTTCACAGATGATCCATGAAAGAGCGGCCGAACCGGTTGCAATCTGGGTGGCGAAAAAAGCGAACGTGGCTGTTCCGTTGGCTGCCGCTGCGCTGCCGGCATTGAATCCGAACCATCCGAACCACAGAATCGCTGCACCAAGCATAGTCATGGTCAGGTTGTGGGGGTACATGGGCTCCTGGGGATAACCTTTCCGTTTCCCCATCATAAGCGCGGCCACGAGGGCGGCGACTCCGGCATTAAGATGGATTACCGTCCCGCCCGCGAAATCGAGTGCCCCCATCTTTTGAAGCCAACCACCGCCCCATACCCAGTGGCAAAGGGGGAAGTAAACGAAACTTGCCCAGAGCACGGTGAAGAGCACAAAGGCCGAGAACTTCATGCGTTCGGCAAACGCGCCCGTGATGAGCGCCGGGGTAATGATGGCAAACATGAGTTGGAACGCGCAGAAGAGCAGATGGGGGATTTTGTCGGAATAGGGCCCCGGCATATCTCCGACACCGACAAGACCCGCCCACTCGAGAGAACCTATGAAACCTCCCATATCCGGTCCGAAGGAAATGCTGTATCCGAAGATCACCCAGAGAATGGATACGATCCCCAGACACATGAAGCTCTGCATGATCGTCCCCAAAACGTTCTTGGTTCGAACCATGCCTCCGTAAAACAATCCAAGTCCCGGGGTCATGAACATGACCAAGGCCGTGGCCACCAACATCCATGCCGTATCGCCCGCGCTTATCATCGTGTTACCCTCCTTTGTGGAAATTCGTCTTATGCCCTTTCATGGGGCAATAACAGTGCCAGAAGAGAGGTTGATAACATATTGAAATAATAAGATATAAATACATGTAACGATACAAAAACGAATAATATAAAAATAACGATACATAATTGAAGCTGTGAGAATGGTGCTTTTGGGCGAAAATTCTATGGTCGTTGTCGCGGCGCGACAAGTTTGAACCGTGAATCAAAGTCGCTTGACTGGCGGTGTGATATGCCATAGATCGTGGATTGGGGGTGTATGTATGGAAGAGGAAAAGAAGATCGGTCAGAAGAACAAGAACAAGGCCATCCTGATTATGTCCATCATCATCTTTGTTATTGGATTCGGCTTGGGTTTCTATATTTTCGGCTACCACAAAAAGTCGAGCACGGATTACAAACAAAACCTGCGTGAGGTGATCGAATATATCGACACGCTGGAAAAGGAACGCAAAGATCTCTATGCCAAGCTCAGAACCCTCGAGACCCAGCGGGATCCTTTGCAGGAAGGCGTTAAAGCCGGCGCAACCCCTACAATTAATGTGCAGGAGCGGTTGGATACCCTTGAGCGCGAGAACGCCTCGCTGCGTTCCAGCATGAGTCAGAATCAGGCTCTTTTGCAAGAGAACTATCAGCTGCGTGGGCGTTTGCAGGCTCTCGAAGGACGCACAAACTCTCCATCTGAGGGAGCGGCTCTTCAACAGTCGCAAACCGCACCGCCACAAACGATCCCGGCGCCACGGTAGGAGCATGTTCAGAGAATCAACGGAGCCCCCATCTTCTTAAGGGAAAAATATTTCCTTAAATGGGGGGCGGAGTTGCTCATTCGTGGGCTTGCCGAGGATATGTGTTAATGTAATCAATAAGTTGTAATGGGCATATGCGTTGCATGGTTATCAGCCATGACAAAACCAAAAAATAACGAGGTGGGATCCATGCGGACGATGAATGTTCTGTCAATGATCGTTGTCATCATCGTACTGTTCGGATGCGGCGGTGGCGGCGGCGGTGGTGGTGGCGATTCCGCCCACAAGGTTTCGCCTGAAGAGAACACCAAGTTGCCGGTGGCTGATGCCGGTCCCAATCAGATAGTGTATGAAGGCGAACTCGTCACTTTGGATGGGTCTGAGTCGAATGATGCCGATGCCGGCATTATGGAATATGTCTGGTCACAGGTCAGCGGAAGCCCAAGTGTGACCCTGTCGAATGCCAATGCGGCCAGCCCTACGTTCATTGCCCCTCAGATCACGACAAACAACACAGTTTTGGTATTCAAGCTGACTGTTACGGATAGCGATAACCAACAATCTTCCCAGGAGTGTTCGGTCACGGTAAATAAAGTAAATCAGATGCCCAAGGCGGTCACCGGACCGACCCAGACCGTTACTGCTGGCAGCACCGTGACTCTGGACGGATCCAATTCATCGGATGCCGATGACGGTATCGCATCCTATGCCTGGAGCCAGACGGGAGGGATCGGCGTCAGTCTTTCAGGCGCCACCACCAGCAAACCGACATTCACTGCTCCATCCAGCGCCACGGCCCTGACATTCGTGTTGACCGTAAAGGATGTAGCCGGCCAGACCAGTACGGCCACCTGCGTAGTCAATGTCACCAGTGTCATTAATCCCAATCAGGCGCCCACGGCTAATGCCGGTACGGACCAGACCGTGGTGGAAGGTGCCGTGGTGACCCTCAATGGTGCCAACTCAACGGATGCGGATGGTTCTATTGTCTCTTATGCCTGGGTGCAAACCGGAGGCTCCACCACGGTGACCCTGGTAAACGCAAAAACCGCCACGACTACATTCACGGCACCGAACCCAGGCGTCTCGGCCTTGTCACTTACCTTCCAGCTGACGGTCACTGATGATGACGGAGCTATTGCCACGGATACCTGCACCGTCAATGTAACCGTCACGAATACCAATAATCCACCCACGGCTAATGCCGGCGTGGACCAGAACGTGGCCGAATACGCCACGGTCACCCTGAACGGCAGCGCCTCCACCGATGATAACGGGATCGCAGAATATAGCTGGGTCCAGACCAGTGGTCCATCGGTCACCCTATCAAGCGCCAAGGTCGCCAAGCCGACCTTCACGGCCCCTGCGTATGGTTCGGCCGCCCTGGTCTTCGAGCTGACCGTGACCGATACGGGTAATTTGAGCGCTACGGATACCTGCATTGTGAATGTGACCAGTCGAAACCTGCCAACGGCCAATGCCGGTCCGGACCAGAGCGTCGAGTCCGGCGCCACGGTCACCCTCAACGGTTCGAGTTCCTCTGACGTCACCGGCGGCAGTATCGTCTCCTATGCCTGGGCGCAGACTGCCGGGACCTCGGTTGCTCTTGCAAACGCCAACAGCGCAACATGCACCTTTACGGCCCCGACCGTCTCATCATCTGCATCGGTTACCTTTAAGCTCACGGTCATGGACAATGAGGGACTGACCGCCACGGATACCTGCACGATCACGGTGACGCCGGTCAACACCAATAATCCGCCCACGGCCAATGCCGGCGCGGACCAAAGCGTGGCAGAAGGCGCCGTTGTGACCTTAAACGGCAGCGCCTCCACCGATGATGCCGGGATAGATTCCTACAGTTGGAGCCAGACCAGCGGCACGGCGGTTACCTTGTTGAACGGCAATACCGCCAATCCGAGCTTTACGGCTCCGGAGATTGCCGTCACTACGGTAAACCTCGTCTTTACCTTGACCGTGACCGATACCGGCGGATTGACCGCCACGGATACCTGCACGGTCACCGTCACTGGGGACAATGATGCCCCTACCGCCAATGCCGGCGCTGACCAGAGCGTGGTGGAAGGTGCGACCGTCACGTTGTCGGGTTCGGGATACGATCCGGAGAGCGCCACCTTGACCTATGCCTGGACCCAGACCGGAGGGACCTCCGTGACCTTGTCGAACGCCGCGGCGTCGGTCCCGACCTTCACGGCCCCCAGCCTCGGCTTGGCGGGGTCCGCCACCCTGACCTTCCAGCTGACGACTACCGACAGCGGTGGACTCATGGCCAGCGACACCTGTGTTGTAACCGTGTCGCGCTCCGCTACCCATATGACCCAGGACTCGCTCTTTACCGCCTATGCCGGCATCGGGTACATGAGGCGCGACCTGCTGAGCGATAACGAGGTCCTCCACAATATCATGGTGGACAATATGAACGCGCTGGTAACCTATCTGGCGGACGCCACGGTGCAGAACGATTCCCTCAAATACACCAAACTGTACAACTACTACTGGTACGGTACACCGCAGACCTTCACCTACAACACCACGGGATTGAGATCCACGGTCTATATGGTCAAGGGCGCGTCCGTGAACGGTTGGCGTGAATACACCCTTACTGTAAGCCTCGACTTCAATGCCAACGGCTATACCTACCGTACCTGCAAGTATACCGGCACCAGCGGCGTCACGGATGTGACCGCCACGATCAAAGGCTATTCCAAGACAACCAGCCTTATCTTATTCACCTATGATTCCATCTTCCGTTCGGTTGACATCAACCTGGCCAACACGTTCACGGCGCAGTATTCCGGCGCGGCCGTCACCTTCAATAACTGGAAGATAGCCTATACCGTAAAGCACGGGTCGTATGACCCTGTGACGACCTACCAGTCATCCAGCCCGCTCAATATGTACATGATCCCGGAAGAAAGGCGGGTCTACTCCGGCGAGCAGTTCGATGACCGGGACTACACCTTAGGCGGCAGCTTTACGATTAACGGCCATAGCTATTACGTGACGGATGGCTTCCGCTACCTCCAGCAACAGCTGAGCTATGTGGTCAACAGTACCACCACCACCCGTCTGCTGGTAAGCATCGCCGGATCGCTCAGGGTTCCCGGCATGTCCGAAGCGGTGACGATTGCCACGCCCTACAGCACGACCGATCCGGTCGGTACCAAAACCATCTATAAACTCGGGACCGGATCAACCAATACCGGCATCTGGGAGGCCGGGCAAATGAGCGTAACCGGCAATCTCGGCGGCACCACCACCTCCCAAACGGCAACATTCACCAGCGGAACCGCAGCGTTCTCCGGCGGTCTGGGTTCTTGGACCGTGACGAGCTGGCAGGACGCACTGGCACCATTTTGATCCACACACCAAGACCGGGTCCTATCGTGACCCGGTCTCTTTTTTTTTCAAGAATCACGAGCGGCTTTTAGAATTCCTTGGCGATATCGATGAATATCTCGGCAATATCGGGATCGAATTGCGTGCCCTTGCAGCGGATGATCTCCTGAATGGCCTGGTCGGCGGAAAGCCCTTTGCGATACGGCCGGTCGGTGGTCATGGCGTCGAAGGTATCGGCCAGGGCAATGACGCGGGAAAGTAGCGGGATCTCACTGCCGACCATCCCCGAAGGATAGCCTGCCCCGTCAAAACGTTCATGGTGGTGCCTGATGACCTCGGTTTCTCGGTACATGACCGCGATGGCTTTCAAGATATCGGCACCGATATCGGGGTGTCGTTTGATGATATCGAACTCATCCACCGAGAGCTTGTCCGGTTTGCGCAAGATGCTGTCGGGTACGCCCACCTTGCCGATGTCGTGCAACGAGGAGGCGATATAGAGCACGTCGCGGTCTTCATCGGGCAGATGCATGGCCTTGGCCAGATCGATTGATAAGGCGGTGACGCGCGTGGAGTGCTGCGAGGTGTAAGGGTCACGGGCATCGAGAACCTTGGCCATGCTGTAGAGCGTGGACAGAACACTCTCGTAGAGGCCCTCGTAGAGTGCCACGTTCTCCATGCGTTCGCCGGTACGCTGGAGGAGATAGAGGATCTTGCTCTGTTCATCCCGCGAAAGGAACCGGCGTGTAATGAGGCACAAGGTCCCGAAGATCTGTCCTTCAATTAGAAGCGGGAAGGTGGTTTTGTTCTCATTGATACCATGGAGACTAAGCACTTCCTGTACAATATTGCCTTTGATCAAACGTTGATCGAGGTCGATCTCATCGCCCTCCGGGGTAATGAGCTGAAGATTCTGTCGGTTTACCGGACAGAACGTTACTCTGGATTCATCGAAGAGCTCCTTGCTGACCTCCACGATGGCGTTCACGATGTCACGGATGCCCTTGAGGCTCGTAATCCGGTCCGAAATGGTCTGCAGGGAGGTGATCTCCTGGGACTTGTCCTCGAGCTGTCCGGCCAAGTCATCGATCATCCGGTGCAGATGGAGCTCATCCGAGAAACGTTTGTTTTCCTCCAGAATGGATTTCTCGCGCTTGACCTTGTTGATAATGAATTCGATCTGCTTGGTCTTGAACGGCTTCGATATGAAGTCCGAGGCGCCGTGCCGCATGGCGTCGATGGCCACCTCGATCGAGGCATGGCCGGTGATGACGATTACCGGGGTGGAGATGTCACGGCTCTTGATCTTTTTGATGAGCTCGATCCCGGTCATATTGGGCATCATAATATCGGTGAACACACACAGGAATGGTCCGTGCTCGAAGGCATCGCAGGCTTGCAGGCCGTCCTCGGCGGTAATAGTCACATACCCCAGGTCTTCGATCAGGGCCGAGAGGGTCTCGCGGATGCCTGGGTCGTCATCCACGATCATGACCTTGTCGGGCATCAAGGAGTCGTTTTTCTCTGCGGTACAGGTCCGTTGTTCCATTATATGATCCTTTTCAACAGCCGGCCCTTGTATTCACCGAATTCCTCGTCCGAGATGATGCCTTCGGCCCTTAATGATCCCAAGTGTTTGATGGTGTCGGCGAACTTGTTGATATCGTATCCGCCGCTTGAGATCACACGCGGTATTTCGGGCAGAGTCTTGTCGGTTTCTCTCTCAGCCTTGCCGTCCAGCAGGGACTGCAAGCGGTTGATCTGCTCTTTGAGGTTCAATACCTCTTCCAAAAGGTCCTGGCGCTGACGCAGGCGGCTGACGACCAAGCGGATTTCATCGATCGTAAACGGTTTCTTGATATAGTGAAACGCTCCGCGGTTGACGGCTTGAATGGCCGTATCCAGCGAGGCATAGCCGGTAATGAGCACAAACGGGGTGTCGACGTTCATGGAGTGCAGCATGTCCAAGAGCTCCAACCCGGACAAGCCGGGCAGGATCAAATCGCTGATGATAATGTCGAAAGATTCTTCCGGGAGATTGTCCAGGAGCTCTTCGGCGCGCGCGAAGCGCCTGACGCTCAGACCCTCTTCCTTGAGTATCTGTTCTATGAGATCGAGGACTTCACCCTCGTCGTCGATCACTGCCGCTCGTGCAACCCTCATCCATAACCATATCGAAACCTCCAGGTGTTTACTTTAGGCTGAACGGGAAGAGCCGTGGTGCTATCTGCGCGACGAGGTCCGTGCTCGGGCTATGGCGGCATTGTGTTCCTTGAATGAGGACGAAAAGTAGTGGTAGCCGTTGCCTTTGGATACGAAGTAGAGGTGAGAAGTTTCAGCCGGCCAGAGGGCCGCCAGTATGGCATCTTTACCGGGGTTGCATATGGGGCCGGGAGGCAGGCCTTTGTTGAGGTAGGTGTTATAGGGGGTGTTGCGTCGCAGATCTCCTGGGGTGATCGTGCGCCTGAAGCCCTCGATGCCGTAGATGGCCGTGGGGTCGGACTGCAGCGGCATGCGCAGCTTCAGGCGGTTATGGAAGACGGATGAAATGATCGGCTTCTCCATGGTGGAGCGGGCCTCTTTCTCGATCATGGAAGCCAGGGTGATAACCTCAAGATCGCTTAAGCCGATGCGCTTTGCCCGCGCCTGCATGTCCGAGGTGTATACCTTGCGATAACGGGCCACCATGCGGCTGATGATTTCCATGGCGGTCATATTGGGACCCAGGTAATAGGTATCGGGGAAGAGGTAGCCTTCCATGCTGGGGGCGTTCAGACCGAAGAATTCAGCCGTGCTGCGTTTTCGGGCGGTATTGATGAACTCCTTGCGCGAGAACATGCCCGTGGTGGTCAGGATATCACCAATGGTGAAGATGTCACAGCCTTCGGGTACGGTGATCTTGTAACGCAGCGACTTGCCCTGATAGAGGATGTCCATGACCTCGAACGGATAGTGGCGGCCTTCGAAGACATAGGTGCCGGCTTGCAGGTTGCGGGCCCTTTTAGTCAGCAGCGCGATGGTCATGAAGGCCGGGGCGTCGGTAATGACATGTTCCTTGGCCAAGGTTTTGGATATCTGCCAGGCGCTTGTCCCGAAGGTTATGTCTATCCGTATGGGCCGGCCCGGCGAGATCGGGGTAAAGATAAACCACAGGACATGCATGATCAGAATGATGAGGACGGCGCTTACAACCAGACCGCCGGTATGTATCATGGATCTCATGGCGCCAGGGAATCGAGGTAGTCCTTGAGGATCAGGCTGGCGGCGACTTGATCGACCTTAGCGCGGCGTTTGTCGCCTTTGATTTTGAGGGTGTCGAGCACACCATGGGCCTCAAAGGTAGTGAGCCTTTCGTCCCAGAGGATGACCGGCCGCTGAATCATGTCTTGGAGGGACCGTGCCCATTCCATGATCTTGTTGCCGGTCTCGGAGAGTGTCCCATCCATATTATAGGGCAGACCGACCACCACGCGCTCGACCTGGTAATCATCGGCCAGTCTTCTGATGCGGTCGATGTGGGATTGGTCGCTCCTGACCTCGATGGTCGCCAAAGGCAGCGCCATCGTGGAAGATGGGTCGCTGATGGCGATCCCAATACGACGCGTTCCGTAATCAATACCCATACAGATCATGAAACCCCGCTGCCGGCCGGTTTACCACCAGCCATGTCAAAGTTCCCGCCGGTACGGAGCGGCATTGGCCGGTGCGCAAGATTGTCATCAACGGGCCGCTGGAAGGGGAGGAGGCCGGCGGGTTTGCGCCGGTAAGCGCAACAGACTGTTCTTATTGCCAATGAAATTCCTTTACCTCAACCTGGAATGATACCCCTTCCTGGGCAGCCTTGCCGAAGAAGGCTACGGCAAACGGGATCTCATCGGCGGAGTTCAGAGCGCCCAACGACTGTGGTTCGGCCGTCAACAGGGCATCGATTTCGGCCTCCTTGTTGGCAATGAACTCTTCCTGATCGGGCAGGATCCCGCCATAGGCCGTTTTGGTGGCCAGGAGGGCTTTGTTCCGGTCATAGACCCTGACCTCGACGAGCAGGGATTTCAGCGGTCGTTTGACCAGCTTCTGCGCCAAGCCCTTGACAACCAAGGTGGTTCCCTCCACACGGTTGATCACGATTTCATAGGTGATGCCGTCGCCGGGAATGGTGAAAAACGGTCCGCGTTCCAGATCAGACACGCCTTGAGGGGTGCTTTTGACGGCCTGCATGATATCCTTAAAGAAATAACCGCCCACCCCCAGCACGATCACGATCAAGCCCAGCAGACCCCAAGCCCAATACCGTCCGGTTCTGGGCGCTTCTTCTTCAACCACTGATGGGTGCTCGATCGCACGATAGGTTCCCACCTCTTCCGATGCTCCCAGAATGGAGTCGATCTCCCGGATTACGGAATCGGGCTGGGCCTCGCTCTCCTTGAACGGCACACCCAGCGGGCCGACGTTGGCCTCGGTTTCAGCCGCTTCTTCACTTACCTCCTTGATTTCAGTCTCTTCGAGTTCGAAATCTTCGGCGGGCGGTTTCTTGCCCTCACTGGATAAGAGGCTTTCGAACTCCTGCTCTAAAGAAAGCTCCTGCCTGGTTTGATAGGTGAAGACATGCGCGCAGTAACTGCAGCGCAACTTTACCTGTTCTCTTTCCAGGACCGCGTCGCCAACCTTGAACTTGCTCTGGCAATTCGGGCACTCTATAACCTTCAAGAGCGCTACCTCCGTCTATTCGTTAAGAGTCGAGGACATAAATATCGGGCAGGGCCCGGTACTGCTCCGCATAGTCGAGTCCATACCCCACCACGAAACCATCTTCAATACGAAAGCCGTAAAAGTCTGGTTGTATCGGCGCTTGCCGTCGATATGTTTTGTCTAGCAGGGTACAAACCCTGACCGATTGTACGGACTTTTCTTCGAGGTGTCGCCTGAAGGCCAACATGCTCTGCCCGGTATCGAGGATATCATCGACGATCAGCACATCCCTGCCCTTGATATCGTACTCGATATCCATGGTTATCTTTACCGCCCCCTGAGGTTCACGGGCATTCATATAGCTTGATAAACGCACGAAATCGAGTTGAACGGGAACATCAATCTGTCGTACCAGATCCGATAGGAACATAAAGCTCCCCTTCAAAATTCCAATGACCATGAGATCCCCGCCATGGTAACATGATGAGATCTCACGGCCCAGGACCTTTACCCTCTCGGCAATCTCATCGGCACGGAAGAGAACCTTCATGAAGGGCTTATATCGTATTGATCCGGGGGTGTCAACGCAGTGTATGGGCAAGCCTTGATCCTGAATTTATCCTTGCCCTTTTTATGAGCGCGGACTAAGGTGAAAGACCATGAATTTCCGCGCATCCCTCTGCCACTGGTGCCCGAAGAGAAACGAACCCCTGGAGGGATGCCAGGTATGTCCACGCTTCAAGAAACATGCATCCGGGGCTGATAAGCCGCTTACCTCCCATGACTTCTGCACGGTATGCCTGCATGGCGCTGACGAGGCTCTGAAGGTTTTCTGTACGCGCAACCGCTATTATCAACAGGACAGCGGCGAGGATTTCGATTGTTACCAATTCCGCCTGGCCGCCGTGGAGAAGACATGAAGCCTACCGAGGTCGTCACCGTGTTCCTGATGTCGGCCGGCAAGGTAGCCTTGGTCAAACGTAGCGCGCACGTCGGCACCTACCAGGGATTATGGTCGGGCATCAGTGGATATCTGGAAGGCGACCCTGACCGACATTTCCGTATCGAGCTCGCCGAGGAGACCTCTCTTACCGATGAGGACTATACCCTTTTGAGAAAGGCCCCGTCGGTGGCGGTCATGGATGGCGCGCAGGGCCGGGAATGGGTCGTATACCCCTTTGTCTGCGAGGTGCATGATCCCGAGCGTATCCGCTTGGATTGGGAAAACACCGAACTCACGTGGGTAACGCCCAAGGAAATCGAGCTTTTGCCTACCGTCCCCGCTCTGTGGGAGGTCTATGTGCGCGTTTCCGAGCTCGGGCTCCTGAAGGATGTCGAGGCGTTCACCGCCGAACTGGCGGCGGATAAAACCAGCGGCGCTCGCGAACTGGCGCTTGGCTGTCTTGATTTCCTCTTGAGGCTCTGCCGAAGCTCTACGGCCGCCACCGCCGACGTGTTGATGAGCGACATCACCGAGGCTGTTCACCGCTTGCGCCGGGTGCGGCCTTCCATGGTCATTATCGATCGGACCTTGCGGATGCTGCTCGACAATATCCCGTCTTTAACGGGCATCGATACCGCGCGCGAGGAACTGGCGTCTGTCATCGAACGGCACCGGCAGGCGCTAGATCAGGCCGTTGACCATGCGATTGCTCATTTGACCGAGATCGTTCCTAAGGCTCAGAGCCTCATGCTCCATTCCTACAGCTCCTCGATCACGAAAGCCCTGGTAAGGCTAAAGCGCCTGGGTTGTCGGGTGATCGTGACCGAATCACGTCCGGGCCTTGAAGGACGCCACATGGCCGCACGGTGCGCGCAAGTCGGACTGCCCGTACGGTTGATTACCGATGCATCCGTATTCAGCGCCCTTAATGAGGTGGATATGGTGCTCATGGGGGCGGATGCCGTCACTACAGACGGAGGCGTCATCAACAAGATGGGGTCCTCGGCCATTGCCTGTTGCGCGCATGCTCTGGGCGTGCCGGTCTATGTCCTGGCCGAATGCCGTAAGATCGTGCCCGCCGATGAGGCGCCATTCCTGGAACAGGGAGCGATCTCTGACGTATGGGAGGCCCCCCCGGAGGGCGTCATGGTGGCGAACGGCATCTTCGAGCGTGTCCCGCCGGCCTACATCCAGGGCATCATTCTGGAAGACGGCGTCTTCACGCCCGGGGATATAACGCAAAAATGCTGTGAATTCAGAGAGGACACTTGCCGATAAGTGTATCGGCTCCGTGCGGGCAAGGCGCGGTTGAGGAAAAAACAAGGAAAGAGGTGCTTATGAACTTGTATTCGTGGTTGGAGGTGCATGGCAAACAAAGACCTGACAAGGTCTGTATCAAGACACGCGAGAGAGAGATCACCTTTGCGGAGTTCCGGGATGCCACCCGCCGTCTGGCTGGGGGCTTAAGGGACGCAGGCCTGAAGCCGGGCGACCATGTCTCCATGGTCCTGCCCAATATTCCCGAGTTCGTTATCTCCTATATGGCTATCGCGGGCATGGGGGCCACGGTGGTGCCGGTGAACCCGGCCTATACCGCCCGTGAGTTGGCGCATATCCTGGAGGACTCCGACTCCAAAGGCATCATTCTGGAGAAGAGCGCCATGGAATCCTACCGTGAAGTTCTGGAAGAACGTCCGTTGGGGATCGTCATCACCACGGGAGAGGAGGGTAACTTCAAGCAGTGGCTGAGTGCTGCTCCCATGGATCTGGGCGAGGACTTCTCCTCCGACACCGTGGCCGCCATGGTGTACTCCTCGGGGCTCACCGGGTACCCCATGGGCGCCATGCTCACGCACGGCAACCTGGACCATAACTCCGATCTCATGCGCACCATGATGGATTGCACGCACCAGGATATGACGATGACCGTCATCCCGCTTTTCCACTCCTTCAGCGCCAGCGTCAACATGCTTTCGATGCTGAACTATGGCGGCACCATCTATCTGATGAAGCGTCTGGACTTCAAAGAATTCGCGGGCGCCGTCAACGAGGGTGGAATTACGGCCATCTGCGCCGTACCGACGCTGTTTTTCGGTCTCATCCATCACCCCGATGTGCAGGGCGTCGATTATTCAAAAGTCAGCACCTTGATTGCCGGAGGATCGGCGCTGCCGCTGCAGATCTACAACGATTTCAAGGAAAAGTACCATCAGGAGCTCCGCCAGGGGTATGGTATCACCGAGGCCTCGCCCGTATGCTCGGTCAACCGCAAGCATCGCGTTATCAAACCCGAAACCATCGGCCAGACCGTGGCCGGCGTGGAGGTCATGGTGGTGGACGATAATGGCCGACCCGCATCGGCCGGTCAGCATGGAGAGCTCCTTTTCAAGGGGGCCAATATCATGAAGGGCTACTATAAACGGCCCGCCGAGACGGCCGAGATCATCAGGGACGGCTGGTTGTATACCGGCGACCTGGGCTTTGTGGATTCCGAGGGCTATATTACGATCACCGGGTACAAGAAGGAGATGGTCATCACCTCGGGCTTCAACGTCTATTCCCGCGAGGTCGAAGGGGTGCTCAACGCCGTGCCCGGGGTCAAGGATTCCACCATTACCGGGGTCCCGGACCTGATGCGCGGGGCCATCATCAAGGCCTATATCGTCCGTGACAACCCGGACCTCACCGAGCAGGAGATCAAACATTTTTCCCGCAAACGGCTGGCGTCCTACAAAAACCCGCGTATCATCGTCTTCGTGGACGAGATACCGCGCGATGCCCAAGGCAAGGTCATTCTTAGTAAGCTGCCATGAACTGTACCCAGTGCCCGAGAACCTGCGGCATTGACCGTAGCGTACGTCCCGGTCCCTGTCATGGTGGAGCGGGGATGCATGTGGCTGCCATCGTAGCTCACCGCGGTGAAGAACCGCCGCTGGTCAAGGGCGAGGGATCGGGCGCGGTCTTTTTCTCCGGATGCCCGCTGCAATGCGCCTTCTGCCAGAATAGACAGATCAGCCATCATCAAAGAGGTTACGCTTTAAGCCCGGCCCGGCTGGCGGATTATCTGCTCGCCCTTGAGCGTCTGGGTTGTTCCAATATCAACCTTGTTTCACCCACCCACTACGCTGTTCCCTTGGCCCAGGCGTTGGCCCAGGCACGGGAGCGCGGACTCACGCTGCCGGTGGTGCTCAATTCGAGCGGCTATGAAAGCATCGCCACGTTAGAGGAACTGCGGCCGTATATCGATATCTATTTAATGGATATCAAGTATGGCGACAATCAAACCGGCGGCCGTCTGAGCCAGGTGCGCGATTACTGGGACAAGACCCGCCAGGCCGTGAGCTGGTGCTGGAAAACGGCCGGGGCTTTGAGCCAAGACGCCGCGGGAGCGGGTGTGGCGGGATTGATCGTCAGGCACCTGGTGTTGCCTGGCATGCTTTCCAACCCCTTTGCGGTGCTGGAGTTTGTAGCCGGCCTGTCTTTGGACATACCGCTCAGCCTGATGTCCCAATACGATCCGGGCTTCTATGCCGGACCGATCCAGGAAATGTGCCGTCCACTGGACAAGGCTGAATACGCGGTGGTTCTGGAGCGTGCGGCCGAACTGGGGATCGGCACGGTTTTTACCCAGGCCATGGACTGCGTCCAGAGCTATTCTCCCGATTTTCAAGACCTGCGTCCTTTCGGCGATGGTATGAACCTCTTGAGCGCTACGCCGGATATAACCAACGAGAACATGGCGCGATATCAACATGAATTTAATTATTAATGAATACATGGTCATGTGCCGATATTGGAAGGGTATATGGATGTAATTGACAGAAGACACGTGCAAAAATACCAGGAGGAGACCAGAGATCTGCTCTATCAGAGGGTCTACGCCATCCTCTGGGTCGGGATCATCCTCATCCCGCTCTTCACCTTCCTCGATTATGTCGTAGTCAGGGAGTTTACCAAGATATTCTTTATCTACCGCATTTCATGCGCTTTGGCCTTCCTGGCGCTGCTGTTCTTCTACTACCAGGACGTCGGACGTCGGCACCCCTACGTGATCGCCGTTATCGCCTACGTTGTCGCCGGGGCGACCATCTCCATGATGGTCGTGAACCTGGGAGGGTATGATTCGTTCTATTATGCCGGGTTGCTCATGGTGATGGTCACCTTCGCATCCATCCTGCCCCTGAATGTGACGCAATCCGCCATAACCGGTTTCCTGCTCCTGCTGATCTACTGTATCCCGATTTTCTTATTCAGCACACCTACGGATGAAGGCCTAAAGGTATTCTTCAATAATATGTTCTTCTTCATTACCTTCATCGCCATCAGCGCCGTGAAATGCTACGAGGACACCAAGGCGCGCCAGCGCGAGTTCAACCTCAGGATGGAACTGGACTCGCTCTCCGAGAGGCTCTCATACTACGCCCACAACCTCGAGGACGAGGTCGAGAAACGCGCCAAAGCTCTCGAAGAATCCGAGCTCAGATACCGTGAGCTCTACGAAAACATTATCGACATGGTCATTCTGGTGGACCGCAACAACCATATCCTGATGGCCAATCCGCGCTTCTACGAATGCATCGGCATATCGGACACCGAGTCGCTGGACGTCACCTTCATGAGCATCGTGCATCCGGACGATGCCCTCTTAGTCGAGGTCCGGATGGTGGCGCAGCTGCTTGAGGAGAACGATGTCAAGGACTTCCAGTTCCGCATCATGAACCGCGAAGGCATCACCTTCGACGTGGAATGCAATGCCCGCGTCATCAAGAAGGATTCCAGCCTGATCGGCTTCCAGATGGTTATCCGCGACATCACGGAGCGCAAGCGCCTGGAGCGTGACCTGCTCGAAAGCTATAAGCATGCGCAGAACGCCCGTGCCGCCACGATCGTCGGTCTGGCCAAGCTGGCCGAGTACCGCGATGAGGCTACCGGCGCCCATCTCGAAAGGATTCGCGAATACGCGCGCATTATCGCCAAGGAACTGGCCAACAAGTCCGAGTACCGAGGCTACATCACGCCGGATTACATCGACGATATCTACAGCTCGTCCATTCTGCACGACATCGGCAAAGTGGGCGTTCCGGACTCGGTCCTCTTGAAGCCGGGCAAGCTCACCAAGGAAGAATTCGAGGTCATCAAGCGTCATTCCTCACTGGGCGGCGATGCCCTCAAGGCGGTCGAGTCCCAGATCGAAGGCAAGTCCTTCCTGACCCTGGGCAAGGAGATCGCCTACTTCCATCATGAGAAATGGGATGGAAGCGGCTATCCCAAGGGCTTGAAGGGCGAGGAAATCCCGCTCTCGGCGCGGATCGTGGCACTGGCCGACGTCTACGACGCCTTGACCTCCAAGCGTATCTATAAGGACGCGTTCACCCACGATAAGGCCAAGGAGATCATCGTCTCCGACAGCGGCAAGCACTTCGCTCCGGATGTCGTGGAGGCCTTTTTGATCCATGAACAGGAGTTCAAACGCATCCGCGAAGAACTCCTGGGTGAAGAACCCCAGGCGACCGAAACCGCAGCCTCATCAACGTAATAAAATCACACCCCTTTTATTATCTTTACGCCGCCGGGAGAGACTGTACGCTATTCCTTTTTCAAACGCGCCGCATTGGTGGACATCTTTTCCTCAAAGACCTTGGTGCTGCCGTGCTTCAAGTCACTCACCATTTCGGTCAGGTTGCGCAGGTAGGCCTCCAGCGTCTTGAGGATGTGCGGGTTTTCCCTCAGCATGGTGGCGTACAGATGGCTGTCTCCGGCATGGATGCGCTCATAGATCTCGGTGGCGCGCCTTGAGTTGGGGGTCGAGAAGGATTCCAGATTGGCGGGGTCTCCCGCCAGCTCGAGGACGGTAGCCAGTTTGGCCACGCCGTCCATGTGCTCCAGACCCTGGGTGAAGGTTACGTACATGTCATGCTCGTCCGGGGTGGCGCGGGTGATATGCGCGCCGTACTTGTAGAGAATGTCTTCGAATTCCTGCGCCATGGGTCCCGAGCGGTCGGTGGGCACCGAGATGATGTTTTGTCCGCGCAGGCTCTCCACGCCGGCGCCGAACATGGTATGGATGGAAAGGATCTCGACTGCGGGATCGGTGCTGGCCAGCATGGTGGTGATGGGCCGCGACTTGACCCCGGCATTGTCGACCAGGAGCTGTCCGGCATGCATGACGGGGCCGATAGAGCGGATCACGTCTTCGGTATGCTCGATGGGTACGTTGACGATCACGGCGTCGGCCTGCCTGGCGCAGTCGGCATGACTTAAGGGCGTGTGGCGGCCGGCGACCAGCACCGTATATCCCAGCCGGGTGAAGAACGGCACGAAGAAGCGGCCCATCTCGCCCGTACCGCCGATGATGCCGATGGTTTTGATCAAGGGTTCATTGAAGGGCAGGTAGGGGTAGGACCCCAAGGTGATAACCTCGGTGTCGCTCAAGCTTTCGGCTAGGTCTTCGATGCAGGCGCGTACGTTGGGATCGGCCATATGGCCTTCGATATCGATATAGAAAATGGACAGGCCTTTTTGATCGGGCCGCCGGTCGATATCGGTCATATTGAGGTTGTGCTTCACGCTGATGACTGAGAGCATGTCATGGAGCAGCTTGACGCGGTCACGCTGCGGATAGATGACCAGGCTGGTCACGTCGCGGCCGCAGGGTTCGGGGCTTTGGCGGCCGAGGAGGATGAAACGGGTCTTATCGTCCGCACGGGTGCCGCCCTTGCCATCCTGAACCGGCCCGATGACGGCGCCCACGATCATCAGTCGGCCGGCGTACTGCCGCAGGTTGTCCAGGGTCTGGGCCACCCGTCCGTTGATCACGTTTTCGATCGGCACGAATCCGAAATCGACTTTTTCCTCGGATACAGCGGCGAAAACGGCGCTGATGGAAGGGTAGGCGATATGCTGGTCCTCAGGCCGATAGTTGACAAGCGCCTGCTGGCAATGCAACCCCGATGGACCCAGATACGCCACCTTTTGTCCCGACATACCCTCACCCCCCACACTGCAATTGCACATGGTTTTCTATAACAGGGTGCATAGCATTCATCGTGCGCGACAGCAAATGCAATTTGGGTCGATGGTCCCTCCGTCCGCGAAAGGCCTCGCTATCGTCATAACCCGCTCGCTGTTGACAGGTTCACTCTATCCCCTGTATACCTTTCGACATGAATCAATGAGGAGGTCAGATGGGCACCTTACCTGATTCGCTTGTGATCGCCAAGGCCGAAACGGACATCGGCATTATACCCAAGATGGCCAACCGTCATGGACTCATCGCCGGTGCCACCGGTACGGGCAAAACCATTACCTTGCGTACCCTGGCCGAACAGTTCAGCGCCGCGGGCGTGCCGGTCTTCATGGCGGACGTCAAGGGCGACCTCTCGGGGCTGCCCCTTCCCGGCGGAGAAAACCCCAAGGTCAAAGAGCGTATCCAGAGCCTGAATATGACGGATTTTCGCTTCGAAGGCTATCCCGTGGTCTTCTGGGATGTCTTCGGCGTGCAGGGCCATCCGGTGCGCACCACGGTCTCCGAGATGGGCCCGCTCTTGCTCGGCCGTATTCTGATGCTTAACGATACCCAGAGCGGTGTGCTCGCTCTGGTATTCAAGATCGCGGACGACCAGGGACTCCTGCTGCTCGACCTCAAGGATCTGCGCTCCATGCTTCAATACGTGGGCGAGAATGCCGCTCAGTTCAAGACCGAGTACGGCAATGTCTCCACCGCCAGCATCGGCGCCATACAGCGCGGCCTCCTGACCCTGGAGCAGCAGGGCGCGGACAAGTTCTTCGGCGAGCCGGCGCTCAACCTTGAAGACCTCATCCAGACCGACGGCCAGGGCAAGGGCGTCATCAATATCATGGCGGCCGACAAATTGCTGCAATCCCCCAAACTTTACGCCACCTTCCTGCTCTGGATGCTCTCCGAGCTCTTCGAGCAGCTCCCTGAAATGGGCGATCCGGAAAAACCCAAGCTGGTGTTCTTCTTCGATGAAGCCCATCTGCTCTTCGACGATGCGCCCAAGATCCTGGTGGACAAGATCGAGCAGGTGGTGCGCCTCATCCGTTCCAAGGGTGTGGGCGTCTATTTCGTTACCCAGAATCCCCTGGACCTGCCCGATACCGTGCTGGGACAGCTGGGAAACCGCGTGCAGCACGCTCTCAGGGCCTTTACCCCCGCGGATCAGAAAAACGTCAAGGCCGCCGCCGATACCTTCCGCGCCGATCCCAAGCTCGATGTCGCCAAGGCGATTACCGAGCTGGAAGTAGGGCAGGCCCTGGTATCGGTCCTGGATGCCAAAGGGGCGCCGACCGTGGTTCAGCGGGCTTACATCTGTCCGCCGCACAGCCGCCTGACCCCGCTGACGCCCGATGAGCGTCGTGCCGTCATCCAGGGCTCCACGATCTACGGACACTATGAAAAGGTGGTGGACCGTGAATCGGCCTATGAAAAGCTCAAGGTCCGTGCCGAACAAAAGGAAAGCGCCCCGGAACCGCCGACCCAGAAGAGAACCGCCGCTTCCGGGCAATCCGAGACCGGCAAGATCATTACGGCCGTGGCCCAGAGCGCCGCGCACGCCATCGGCAGCCAGATCGGCCGCCAGATCATTCGCGGGGTGCTGGGTTCGCTCCTGGGTAGTAAGCGCAGGTAACGCCGGCTTGTCTTTTTCCCCGACGCGTCCGGGCGCCCATCCGGAACAAATCGATCTGGCCAGGGTTTTCGGCTCGGTCTGGCTCATGGGGCCGCCTATGAGTGATAAACTTGTGACGCTGATCGCCCACCTTTTCAGCCCCGAGGAAGCCCGCATCGCCAAGCACCTGCCCTATTATTTCCCCCGCGCGGTGAAGACGATCGCCCGGCGCTCGAGGCTCCCCGTCTCCGATGTCGCCCCCATTCTGGAACGCTTGGCCGAGCGGAGGGTCATCCTGCAGGCGGGCTCTCGGGGGTATGCCCTCCTGCCGCTCATTCCGGGCATGTTCGAGTACCTGCTCATGGACGGCCGTGATTCGCCCTGGCGAAGGCGCTATGCCCAGCTCATCAATGACCTCTTCGCCACGGGCTTCACGCGCCGCTACAGCACCACAGTCATACCCGCCACGCGCTATATTCCGGTCGAAACGGCCGTCGAACACCAGGAATGCATCCTGGAGGCGGACCGGATCACCTCCATGATTGAGGCCCACGAACACCTGGCCGTGCTGAATGTCTGTCAGTGCCGGCAATCCCAGGTTTTTGGCGGCAAGTCCTGTCAGCGGGCCACGCCCGAGGATGGATGCCTGGTCTTCGGGAGCTTTGCCAAGGGCGTGGCCGAAAGCGGCACCGGCCGCATGGTAACCCGCGCCGAAATGGGGAAAATAGTCAAGGAACGCTGGGAGAAAAACCTGGTTTTCTGGGCCGCAAACGTCGCCCCTGAGTGCCCCAATTTCATTTGCACCTGTTGTGACTGCTGCTGTCATCTCCTGGAAGGTATCGAAAAGTTCAACAGCCGCGTCTGCATCGCCGAGCCCCACTTCCTGGCCGTGGTGGATGCCGGTTCCTGCATGCATTGCGGCGCCTGTGCGGCGGTGTGCAATACCCATGCGCATTCCTTGAAGGACCAGGAACATACCTATGACAAGGAACTCTGCATCGGCTGCGGGTTGTGCGTGCAGGCCTGTGGGCATGAGGCCATCGTCATGCGGGCGAACTCCGCCTACCAGAGACCCTCCCAATCATGGCTGTCCCTTGCGGTTCGTGTTATGCCCGCCGGTCTGCTTACCGCGATCAAGGCCCGGCTGAATAGAGGTTGACCTCCTCGCCCTAGCTGACCTTGCCCTTATGCACACAGGCCACAAAATCATCGAAGGCGGCGTGGGAGGTATATTGGTAGCTGAAGCCTAATTCCTGCTTGAGCTTGTCGCTGTTCACTACCCAGGGATAGCGCACCATGTTCATGGCCGGGTTGGGAAACTCGCTTAAGAACCACAGGCGCAGGTTCCAGGCAATGGCGTTGAAGAAGGTCAGGATCGTATCAGGCAGGGGAACGAGCAATCCTCCCAGCTTTTTCACCATCTCGGCAAAGGGCACGGTGCCGTCGCCGCCCACATTGTAGACCCCGGCTTTGTTGTCGCGTAGCGTCAGGTAGATGATCCGGACGAGGTCGTCTTCATGGACGAACTGCATCGGTTCGGTCTGTCTTGGCAGGGCCACGATCTTTTTTTGCAGGTAGCGCGCCAGGGGGTTGTTGAAGCCCGGGCCGACGACAAAACAGGGTCTGAGGATTGTCAGGCGCATGGTCTGATTGTCCTTGAGCCATAAAGGAATCGCCATTTCGATCTCGCGCTTGTTCTTGCTGTAGGTGAAATCGGCATTACCGCGTAGGCTGCTGGACTCGGTCAAGGGATTGTCGTTGTCGGGGTGGAAACCGTAGGCCGTGGATGAGCTCGTGTACAGCACGTGTTCGACACTATGGCGCGCGCAAGTTGTCAGGACATTCTTCGTCCCGCCGACATTGATGTCCTCCATGAGGTGCTTGTCGTGGATAGGCGGCAGGACATAGGCGGTGTGGATCATGGTGTCGACGGCATGCTCGTTCAGGATGTCGTCGATAGGCTCGCGTACATCGCGTTTGTAGAAAGTTAATTTCGGGATGGGTTGCTTGGGCGGGTGGATATCCAGGCCCACGATATGCTCGATCTCATCCTTTTGAGCCAGGAAACGGGCTATCTTGTTTCCGATGTACCCGCTGGCGCCGGTGATGCATACATTGCGCATGGGTTCTACCTCCGTGCTTTGAGCACAAGGCCCGAGATCATAACCGCCAGGCGGCGCGGGAGGAAGCGCTGCAGGAAGGCATGCACCAGCCAGTTGCGCCAGCCAGGGATATATAACGTCTTACCGGCTTTAAAGGCCTGAAAGCCTTTTTCGGCCACCGCCTCCGGAGAGCTCAGACCGCTGAAGGTGTACCACCAGAGCTGTTTGGGAAAGCCTTCTCCCGCGAGCAGCGGGGTGTTGGTATAGGATGGATTGAGGGTGGCGACCGTGACCCCGGTGCCGCTGCATTCCTGGTTCACCGCCTCGCTGAGGCTCTGGACAAAGGCCTTGGTGGCGCCGTACACGGCGTGATGGGCCGTGGGCTGGAAGGCCGATACGGATGAGACATTCAGTATCCGGCCCTGCCCGCGCTTGATCATGTCGGGCAATACCAGGCGCATGAGCTTGAAGTAGGCCAGGACATTGACCTGGATGATCTGTTCCTGCCGGTCCAGCGGGATATTTTCCAGGTTACCGTAGGCAATCATACCGGCGTTGTTGACCAGGACGTCGATGGGCAGCTCCAGGGAATTTACCTGCCAGTACAGGGTTTCAGGCCCGTCGGCATCGGACAGATCCACCGGGAAAGACCAGGTCTTGACGCCGTAGCGATCGGTAAGCTCGCCGGCCCAGGACTGGATCTTCATCTCCTCTGAGGGATGCGCGCCGAGAAAGAGATGAGCGCCCTCCTTGGCAAAACACTCGGAAAGTGCATGCCCGATACCGGAGGCCGCTCCGGTGATCAGTACATGCCGGCCAGCAATGGTGTACATGGGTCCTCCTTACATTAAAAAAACAGGCCCCTTTCCCCGTACGGGGAAAGGGGCAAAGGGAAATGCTCACTTATCGAATTCGGTTTCCCACAGGTGTTCGATGAGTGAAAGACGGTTGATCTGGTTGGTCCCTTCGTAGATCTGGGTCAACCGTGAATCGCGCCAGAGGCGTTCGACTGAATTGGCGTGCACGTACCCATGGTCGCCCATGAGCTCGATGGCCTGGTTGCACACCTTGACGGCGATATCCGAGGCAATGACCTTGGCCGTGGCCGATGAAGACTGATTGCAGCGTAAGAGCTGGGCGCAGCTGTGCCAGATCATGGCGCGCGCCGACCACAGGCTCATGGCCATGTCGGACAGGGTGTACTGCACGTCCTGGTAATCGATCAGGCGTTTGGGTCCCAGGTAGGTGCGGCGGCAGAACTCCAGGGCGCGTTCGAAGGCACCGCGGCCATGGCCCAGCGCCATGGCGCCCACGCAGGGACGGGAGTAGTTGAGGACGTTGCGGTTGTTGGCCCAGCCGCTGCGCAGTTTGCCCACCACGTTTTCCTTGGGCACGAACACGTCTTCCAGGATCAGCTCGGCGGCATCCGAGGCGCGTTGCCCCATCTTGTGTTCCAGGCGACCGACCGAGAAGCCGGGCATGTCCTTGTCCACGATGAAGCAGGTCCAGGATTCGATGCCTTCGCCTTCAAGCTTGGCATATAAGGTCACCTTTTGGGCAAAACCGCCGCCGGAAATGAAACACTTGCGGCCGTTTATGATATACCCGCCCTGGGCCGGTTTGGCGGTGGTAATCAGGTGCGCCTGGGCGCCGCCCTCGGTTTCCTCAACGTCCGAACCCGCGCCGGGCTCGGTGATGGCAAAGGCCATGGTCTCGGCCGCGCCCTTCTTCAAGCGCATATAGAGCGGCAAGAGATGGCGCAGCATCGAGGGAATATGACCGGAGAGCATGATCGGCGCGCATCCCAGATGGTGCGCCAGGAGCAACAGGCCGATGCCGCCGCATTCGGTGGCGAACTCCTCGGCGATCACGGCCGGCTGCATGACGGCGGCACGCAGGTATGCGAAAGGCTCGGCCGTGCCGATGGGGAAGGGCATCATGGCGGTCTGGAAGCCGGCTTTTGCCGCGGCCGAAAGGATAGGTTTGGGGTCGTAGTTATTCGGATCGAGGTCCGCCGCCAGGGCATCCGGCCGGATATACTGGCGTGCGAAATCGCGCGCCTTGCGTCGCCAGTAACGGCAGCCCAACGGCAGCGTGGCGGTATCGCGCTCCCAAATGGTTTTTTCGGCGCAATCCACCAGCAGCTTGCCGAAGAAGTTCAGATTCCGCGAAGCCCCCGGCATGGCCAGCTCGGCGATGCGTTTCTTTAAGGTGGGATCGGCCTCTGTAGCCGTATGGATATCGGTGCGGATCTTCGCCGTCCGTGCGGTCTGGTCCGGAATTATGTCCGGTATGATCGGTGTAGCCTGACGTTCGATATCGGTTTGATCGGTTGGTTTCATCAGCGTGCCTCCCCTGATTCAAAGATAAATTGCTTAAGATACTGCGGCGTTCCGGCCATGGATTTTAAGACCGTCACATCGCGCAGGCGTTTTTCCATCCCATAATCTTCCATGTAACCATAGCCGCCGAAGACCTGTAGACTATCGGTGGTGGCCTCGGTCGCGAGCTGCATGCCGGTCAGACGCGCGATGGCGCTGGCACGCATGAGCTCGGGCGTTCCCAGTCCAATGTCGGCGGCGCGAGCCACCAGGGCGGAGGCCCCCTCCATATTGGATTCAGCGCCGGCGATGAGCATGCGAATGACCGGGTGGTTTTCGAGCATGGTCCCGCCCTGGTAGCGCTCGGACGCATATTTGCGGGCGGCCCGCACGGCACCGCGAGCAATACCGGCCCCGATGGCGGCCAGTCCAAGCCAGTTCAGGCTTAAGGCGCGCATCAGCAGCGGCAAGGCGTCGCCGTCATCAAGCCTGGCCTCGGCCGGTACCGTGACGTCCTTGAGGGTGAGGTGGGTCAGGTACGAGGCGCGCAGTCCCGAGCGCACGCCGACGTCGGAGCACTGTGTGCCCGTGAGGTTCAAGGGGATCAGGAAACACCCCCAATTATCATCGACCCGGCAGAAAACCACCGCGGCCTCGGCTCCGGGCATGGCATACATAAACGGTTTGACGCCGTCAATGACATAGCCTTTCTTGGTTTTTTGGGCCTGACTGATAACCCGTGCCGGTGCGTCCAGGCTGGGAATGTTCAAGGTGCCCCATCCGGGCAGACCGAATTCCTCCTGGATGGCCGGGGCGACCCGTGTGGGAGGCGAGGCGGGCTTACGGCTCGCCAGGGCGATGATTTGCGATGCCAGACCCTGTACATGAAGGTTCAGGGCCATCCCGCCGCAGACCTCGGCCACGGACGAGAGCATCAGGGCCGAAGGGGCCAATCCGGTTTCGGAAAGCGACGCGCCCCAGATGCCGTAGTCGTACCCGGGCTGATTTGGATCAGGCGATGCCGCCAGGCCGATGGAAAAGGCCGTGGACAGGACATCATCAATCTTGTCCAATTTCCCGTCCGCGTGCTCGCCGTCAAAGATCGAAGCCACACTCTTGGCGGCAAAGGCATGCGCGGTATCGATAAAACTGTTCATTTCAAATGTGTTTGTTGACATCCTACCCTCCTCGTTTTCTCATTTCGATTTTTAAGTTGTGACAAACTACATGCAGGACCAACGGCGCCAGCGGCGGTTCTATGGTGGATTACGAGATCCGCCGCTGGTGCCTGCAATGGCGTTTACCGCATGGATGTATATAATAATCCTGAGATCCGCCTATTCAATCCATTTCACTTTAGGATATTCCCTGCATACCGGTCTGTCGATGGGGATGGCGGGGAAGCCTACGCAGATCGTGGTAGCCACGTTGTCGTACGGCCAGGTGATGCCGAGCTTGGCTTTCAGCTTGGGATTGAGATTGATCGGTTCGGCGCCAAAGCCCGAATAGCAGGTGCCCAGACCCATGGCGTGCGCGGCCAGCACGATATTCTGGCAGCACATGCCGGTGCTGAAGATCGGTTTGGAGATACCCATTTTGTTCACCAATACATAGATGACGGTGGGGGCATGGAAAAAGACGTCCAGATCCTTCTGGCCGAATTTCGGCAGCGTCAGGGCCTGGATGGCTGCCATGGGACGCTGGTCGATGGAATCAGGCTTGAGGAAGGCCAAGCTGTTCTTGAGCATCTGCCGCACAGGGTCTTTGCCCTGGTAGATCTTGGTCACCATGGTCAGCGTCTTAGTGCAGGCGGCGCTGAGCTCATCTAACAAGGCCCGGTCTCGCACCACCACGAACTGCCAGGGCTGGCTGTTGCCGGCCGAGGGCGCGAAACGACCGGCCTCGAGCATGCGATGGATCATCTCGGCCGGGATCTGATCGGGTTTGAAAACGCGGTTGGAACGGCGGCGGTAGATGACATCTTCGACCGCGGTAAGGCGCGGGGCCAGGTTTTCATAGGATGGTGCCTCCTGTTCCTGGAAGGGGTTCGGACGGCCCTGGGAATCCTCGGGAATGGAGAAGTCCGTTGTCCAGCGCCCTTGGTTCACCTGGTAGAATTTGGGGAACTTTAGCGCGTCATGCGGGCAGATGGCCTCGCAATTGTGACAGGCGATGCAGATCTTGCCGAAATAGGGCAGGCCGACGAAATCAGACTTGAACGTGCCGCAGCCCAGACACCGGCGGGCCTCGTCCTGAACCTGTTCCGGTTTAATGGATGCGCATTCTTCACGCTCAAGATCGGCGATCCTCTGCTGAGGGTCAAGCCAGACGGCCTCGTTGCGTTTGATCTTTTCATGGTCGGACAGGGGGATGTCCGCGAAAGAGATCTCCTTCTTGGCGTGGTTGGAAGGCAGCTCGCGACCTTGCAGATAGGCATCCATGGCCAGGGCTGCGCGCAGACCGGCACCGATGGCCAGTGCCACCGTGGCCGGACCGGCTGCGGCATCGCCGCCGCAGAAAACGCCTTTTTGGGAGGTGAGCCCGTTGGTATCGGCGCCGATGAGACCTCCTGTTGCCAGGTTGTCAAAGCCTGTCAGCACAAGTTCCTGCCCGATGGCGGCGATAACCGCGTCGGCCTGTACCTCGAATTCGCTCCCCGGGATCATACTCGGCTTTGGCCGTCCGGAAGCGTCTTTTTCGCCCAGTTGCATCCGGCCGCATCTCACGGTCTTGACGGATTTGCCGCCGTTCAGGCTGAATGCCAGCGGCGCACAGAGCAACTCGATACGTACCCCTTCCTGCGTGGCCAGCTCGACCTCATGCGCTGCCGCCGGCATCTCTTGCAGGCCCCGACGATACAGGATCGTAACCTCCGATCCCATACGGCGCGCAATACGGGCCGCATCGATGGCGGTATTGCCACCGCCGATCACCACCACACGCTTGCCTAGCTTGGGGACCTTCTTGGCCGCCACCAGCCGCAGGAAGGTCAGGCCGTCATAGACATTCTGGCTTTCTTCGCCCTTCAAGCCCAGGGCCTTGCCGTTCTGGGCACCGATGGCGATATAGACGGCCTGGAAATCCTTCTTCAGATCCTCCAGGCTGACATCTTTCCCAACGGTGGTGCGATAACGCATCTCCAGTCCGAGGTCGATGATGCGCGTCAACTCCTTGTCGATCACCGCTACCGGCAGCCTGAAGCGCGGCAGGACCGAACGCAGCATACCGCCGGGTAGTTCGTTTTCGTCAAAGACCGTGACCTTGTAGCCCAGGCGCGCAAGATGGTAGGCGCAGCTCATGCCGGAAGGCCCGGCTCCGACCACGGCCACCTTTTTCCCGCTGGCGGCAGTGGGCTTTTCGAACGCCAGATTGTGCTCGATGGCATAATCGCCTATTGAGGATTCCATCTTGTTGATGTTTACGGGGCTGTCCACACCGGAGCGATTGCAGGCACTCTCGCACATATGGGGGCATACCCGGCCCGTAATGGCGGGCATGGGGTTGGTCCGGGTGATCATGCGCCAGACGGTTTCAAAGGACGCTCCCTGATTAAGCGCCTTGATATAGCCCCGGATATCTGTCCCGCACGGACAGGCAAACTGGCAGGCCGGCTGCTGACTTGGCGACGGCTCGCGTTCCACCAGAGCCAGCGTCTGGCACGGACACTGTTTGAGACACAGACCGCAGCCGATGCATTTGTCCTCGTCAAGATCGATCGTAAAAGGTGCCGTAGCCACCGGTGGATCGCTTAAATAGGTAAACTTTCTCTCCCATGAACCGGACATGACTTCCCTCCTTTAAAAAAAATAAAATAATCAATCTCATTACCTCCGCCCCCTGTAGGCTTGAGGGGGCGGAGGCATACATTTTACTAGGTTACATTTTCTCCATGATATGGATGGTCATGGAGGCCTCTTCCACTCCCAGGTTGCCGCCGCCGTTCTCGGTCAGACCGAGGCGCGCGCCCGCCACCTGGCGTTTCCCGGCTTCGCCGCGGAGTTGGGTGACCACCTCGTGGATCTGCGCCAGTCCTGAAGCGCCGATTGGGTGCCCACGGCACTCCAACCCACCGCTGGTGTTTAAGGGGATCTTTCCGCCCAGGCGGGTGGCGCCGGTCAAGGCCAGGGGGCCGCCTTCGCCCAGCGGGCAGAAGCCCATGACCTCGCTCTGATGCAGCTCGCCGTAAGCCGTGGCGTCGTGAAGCTCGGCCAGGCTGATATCCTGGGGACCCACGCCGGCGATGTTGTAGGCCTGCTTAGAGAGCCGCTCGCCGATATCCTCGCCGTCCAAGTCGCGGTCCCTGCCTGAACCTAGCACCGAGGCCAGGATCCTGACCGACCGGGGATTTTTCAGGCGTTTCAAATAATTTGCCGAGCATAGGATAGCGGCCGCGGCGCCGTCGCCCACCGGGGCGCACATGGCGCGTGTCAACGGGTAGGCCACCGGTCGATCGGCCAGGACCTCTTCCAGGGTCATATCGGTCTGGTACTGAGCCAGGGGATTGAGCGAACCATGGAAATGGTTCTTGGCGCAGATGGCCGCCAGTTGCTTCTGCGTGCTGCCGAACTTGGACATGTGCCAGCGGGCACCCATGGCATAGGCGTCCATAAAGATGCTGCGGCCTTCCCCGGGCGGGGTCTCGCCCGGCGGGATCTCGATGTTGATGGTCTTGCTGACCGACTCGAACAGGTAAAGGGCCTTTTCGAGGTTCTCCACGTCCATGCAGGAGGCATAGGCCCCCAGGGACAAGGCCTTGTTCTCATGCGTGATCTTTTCCGTGCCCATGGCCAGAATCACGTCGCACATGCCGGCCTTGATGGCATTAACTCCAAGGTGCATGGCCGTGGAAGCGCCTGCGCAGGCGTTTTCGCAGTTGACGATCGGGATGCCGTCGATGCCCATGTCTCTGAGAATGATCTCGCCCCGGATGGAATGCTGATTGGCGTACATGCCCCAGAAGGTGTTGGAGATATAGGCGGCCTGGATGTCTTCCTTGGAAAGACCGGCATCACGAAGCGCGAGATTCGTCGCCTCTACGCCCATACCGCGCACGGTTTTGTCGGGATACTTGTTGAAACGTATCATGCCGACGCCGATGACAAAAACATCATTCATCTTGAACTCTCCCTTGTGTCTTTTTAGTATGGCGTATCCCCGAAGAGGATATGGTTGGCGATGGCGATGGTCAGGCTGTCGTTGGAGCCGTCCTCGATCATGCAGGCGCGGATGTCGCGGAAGAGCTTTTCGATGAAATATTCCTTGGACAATCCGTAGCCGCCGTGGATCTGTACGCCGTCATTGACCACGTCGAAGGCCGTCTTGGTGCAGAAGACCTTGGAGGCGATGGAGTACTCGGTGCGTGGCGGGAAACAGGTCAGGTTGAAGTTCATGACCGAGCGTGACATCTGGCGTGCGGCCTCCACGCCGATAAACATGTTCGCCAGCTTGTACTGCACGGCCTGGTGGTCGCACAGCGGGCGTCCGCCCTGGATGCGCTCGCGGGAATAGGTCAGGGTTTCCTCGAAGGCCGCGCGTGCGCCGCCCAAGGCATAGGTCGCCATGCCGGCATTGGCCACGCCCAGGATCAGGGAGCTCATCTCCTCATAGGCCTCGGCATCGCAGAGCACGAAATCTTCCGGAACTACGGCGTCGTCGAAATAGATCTCGCCCTGCGGCAGCTCGCGCTGTCCGATCTTGTCGAGCGGTTTGCCGCGCGAAACGCCTTTCTGCATGAGGTCCACGATGGCGATCACCCCGCCGGCCATGCCCTGGGAGGAATCTACGCCGAAGAAGAGAGCGGCTTTACTGGCCGTAGGACCGCAGGAGACCCAGGCCGACTTCTGGCCGTTGACGATGTAGTTCTTGCCCACCTTCTTGCCCACCACCTGATGGCTGATGTTGGGGTTGTGAAAGTAGGGTGTGCCGGCCATGAGGATGTCCGAACCGTGCGCCGGCTCGGTGATGGCCCAGCAGGCCGTGTTGCGGCATTCCATATCATTGACGAAGGGACGGATGATGCTGTGTTCCAACTCGGGATGGTCGCTCACGGTCAGGTTGGCCATGAAGGAGGGAAAACAGTCCACGCCCGCGGCAACCGCGAAGCCCACGCTGGCGTAGGCCAGCTCCTCCATGAAGATGTGAATGCTCACCGGATCGAGCCCGATGCCCCCGTATTCCTCGGGTACGAAGAGGGTATGGTAGCCGAGCTCGTGCATCTTGCGCATGTTCTGCCAGTAGAGCGACCCTTCCTTGATAACGTCCTCCGGTTTCATCTTGTCCAGCTCGATGGAGGCCGGTCGTAGGTTTTCCATGGCGAAGCGGCGCAATGAAGCCTTGAGTTCTTCGTGGTCCGAGGTCAGTTCAAGCGCGGCGGTATTGAGATCGGAATAATCATAGGCACATGATGACATATACGTCTCCTTTTTTTGTGTTAACGATAGTCGGCAAAGGTGTAGACATTGGCCGCGGTGGGCATGAATTCATCCCTTAAGAGACGGTCCAGGTTTTTTTCCGAGGCGCTCTTGGGAATCTCCGAAACCACCTGGAGGTATGTTGGGATGGAGTTGGTCTCGAGACTGCTCTTAAGCGTTTTGAAGATATAGCCGGGATTCACCTCTTTGCCAGTGGCGGGCACGATGGCGGCCACGATGTCGCTTTCACCCGGAGCGCCTGCCTGGGAAGGGATGCCGTACACACATACGTCGCTGACCTCGGGCAGGTCGGCCAGGGCCTTTTCCACGTATTCTGGCAGGATGAAGTCACCATGGCGCCTTAAACCGCCGCCTTTACGGAAATCGAAGAAGAGCCAACCATCGGCATCGGCGTGGCACATGTCGCCGGATCTGAGCCAGCCGCCGCGTGTCTTGGCGGCCGAGGCGTCGCTCTTGCCGTGGTACTCCACCTCTTCCTTGGCGCCCACCATCCGGCTGACGAGCTCGCCGATCTCGCCCGGGGCGCAATCGCTGTCGTCGTCGCGCACGACCTTCATCTCCATGATGCCTTCCAACGGTTTGCCGAAGGATCCCAGGGGGCCTACGCCCGGGGGGTTATGCGCGAAGCCGCCTTCCACGGCCCCGTACCATTCATGGATCTTGACCCCGAAGCGATTTTCGAAGTCCTGCCAGATGGCGATCGGCGTGCCGGCGCTGATCACCTTCTTTACCGGGTTGTCGGCGTCGCCCTCTTTGCGCGGTTCGCTGTAGATGCCCATCATCATGCCGCCCAGGAGCGAAAACGTGGTGGCGCCATGCTTGCGGCACACGTCCCAGAGCCTGCTCTTGGTGAACGAACGGCTGATCACGGCGCGCACGCCCAGCATCAAGGACGGCGTCATGGTAACGGCCTGGGCGTTGCCGTGCGACAGGGACAGACCGGTATAGAGCACGTCCTCCGGGGTATACTGCCAGACGAACTGGGCCAGGAGCTTGTACATGGCCATGCGGTTGGCCTTTAAAACCACGCCCTTGGGGTCGCCGGTAGTGCCGGAGGTATAGATGATCTGGAAAGCGCTTTTATCATCAACGTTGCGGTCATCCGGGATGGAGACGGCCGGACCGGCCAAGATTTCGGCCAGGTCGGGATACTCGGGATGTTTGTTCTTGTCGAAGCCCGGTTTGTAGATCACGCCCAGGGGCTTGACATCCTTGAGCTCGGAGAGCGACTGGGCGACTTCGGCGGCATACTCGTTGGTAAAGATGATACCCTTGGTGCCCGAATCCTTGATCTGATAGCTCAGCTTGCTGCCTTTGGAGCGTGGGTCGATAGGTACGACGACCGAGCCCGTGAGCGAAGCGGCCATCATGGCATAAATAAACTCGGGATGGTTTTTCATGACCAGGCTGAAGCGGTCGCCTTTGCCGATGCCGGCCTTCTTGAGAGAGGCGGCAAGCTTGCATCCCTGCGTGAAGATGTCGGCGTAGGTCACGACCTCGCTGGGATAATCGCCATTGTCAAAGGTGATGATTGGAAAGTCCGGCTGTTTTTCGTACTGGGCCTCGATTTCATAAGAAAAGAGCCCGGATACAAATGTAGAGTCCATGCACAATCTCCTCGTAGAATAATGTCGCGTTATTTTATTGTCTAAAGATTGAATTTTGCCATGTATTTCGGATACATATCAAAGGCCGGCATGATAACCGGCAGGAGCTTCAAGACCTTGGCGATATTGCCCTTGGCCTTGATTTTTTTCTTGGCCAGCGCAACCGGCAGACTCAAGTCTTTTTTCCAGAAGGCATGGCAGGTGTCGGCGGTCAGGCTCATGGTGATGTCCGGTTTGATGTCCTGGCTGCCGAGGCAGATCCCGGTGGGGGTGATCCAGATGGCGGCATCAGGTTCGGTGATATCGAACTTGATCACCAGTCCCGCCTTGGCTGTGGCGTTTTTGAATTCATCTCTGGACGCCAGTTCCTTCCAGAAGCCTCCCAATGAATCGTACAGGAATGTGGTATCTTTAAATACGGGCATACAACCTCCTTGAGCAATTGTGATATCAAACGTGTTCCAAGCTTCTAGCTTATGTCTGACAATATGAGCAAGGGGCGTGCCAGTTCTGTGGATTAACAAATAAGTTAGTGAATTAAGGCAGTTGAATAAATCATGGCCGGGGGTGCTGCCAGCCGGGTTTGCACAAATGCCAAAGCGGCTTCATGATACATCCGCGCCGGTCTCCATGGCGGCAACCTGATAAGATAAGCGTAACGTGTGATGGGGCGGTTTTATAGTGTCGAAAAAGTTACCCCGGAACGCATGCTTTGCAATGGTGCAAAGGGTTTGGCACAATTGCAAAGATCAGGCAAGATAGCGGTTCTTCTTGCGATACAGGCTGGAGAGATCCAGGCCTGAAACGCGGGAGGCCTCTTTGAGATCGCCCTTGGCGTGCGCGAGGAGTTTTTCCAGGAAGGCGCGTTCGAAGGACTCCTTGGCTTCTTCATATGCCAGGTTCGGGACACACTTGGATGCGGCGGTGTGATCCTGCAATTCCGGGGGCAGGCTCTCCAAGCCGATAACCTTGGAGGTCGAGACCACCAGGAGGCGTTCCACCAGGTTCTCGAGCTCGCGCACATTACCTTCCCAGGGAAGCGTGACCAGATAATCGATCAAGGCGGGGGAAAATTGGCGTGGTTTGAGCTTGTTTTTACGGCTTACGCGCCCCATGAAGTGCTTGACGAGGAGCGGTATGTCCTCAGTGCGTTGCCGCAAGGGCGGGACTTTGATGCCGACCACATGGATGCGGTAGAACAGGTCTTTGCGGAAGGCGCCGCTTTTCACCAGGGCCGGGATGTCCTTGTTGGTGGCCGAGATGAGCCGGAAGTCGACCTTTGTCACCTTGTTTCCGCCCACGCGCATGATCTCGCCTTCCTGCAGTACGCGCAGTAGTTTGATCTGGAAAGAGGGCGAGGTCTCGCTGATCTCGTCTAGAAAGACCGTTCCGCCGCCCACGGCCTCGAAATATCCCGTGGTGGTGCGGTGCGCCCCGGTGAAGGCGCCCTTTTCAAAGCCGAAGAGGGTGGGCTCCAGCAGGGTTTCCGGAATGGCCCCGCAATTGACCGCCAGGAAGGGCTTATTCCTTCGACCGCTGGCCTGATGGATGAAGCGCGCCACCAGTTCCTTGCCTGTGCCCGATTCGCCCTGAATCAGGACCGGAGAGTCGAACTGAGCGGCGCGGCCGGCTGTCTCGATGACGTCCTCCATGGTCTTGCTGGCATAGACCAGATGTTTGTGAGCGTCTTTTAGATCGACCCTGGACTTGAGATCCTCGTTTTCTCTTAAAAGGTGCGCGCGATCCAGGCAGTTGCGGATATCGATCTTGATCTTGTCGATCGATGTGAAGGGTTTGGCGAAGAAATCGTTGGCGCCCAGGCGCATGGCCTCGATCACGGCCTCTATATCGCTGATGGCCGAGATCATGATGATCATGGTGTGGTGGTCCTTGGTCCTGATCTTTTCAAGGATCTCCAGACCGGTGAGATGCGGCATGCGGATGTCCATGATGATCAGATCGAATTCATGTTGCGACCAGCTCTCCAGGGCTTGGCGCCCGTCGTGCGCAAAGCTCAGCGCGTAGCCTTCAGGCGTGAGGATACCCTTGAAAAAGGCGCGTACATATTCTTCGTCATCGGCGATGAGTACTCTGGGCGCGTCCATGTTCACCTTTAGTACCGTATGACCGGCAGAAAGACGTGCAGGCTGGTTCCCTGGTCCACCCTGCTCTCGGCCGTGATGCGGCCGCCGTGGTCCTTGATGATCCAGTAGGCCAGGCTCAACCCCAGACCGGTGCCTTTGTCCGTGGCCTTGGTCGTGAAGAACGGGTCGAAAATCTTGGGGATGTCGACCTCGGCGATTCCAACCCCGGTATCGGTGATAATGACTTCCACCTCCCAGTTGGCGCCGCCCCGGAAGGTGCTGGTGACCGTGATGGCGCCGCCTGACGGCATTGCCTGGGCCGCGTTGAAAAGCATGTTCATGAAGGCCTGCTGGAGCAATACCGCATCGCCGTGGATGAGCGGGGTTTCGAGCAGGTGTTTTCTCAATATCACGCCCTTGAAGAGATCGTGGCGGGAGATGAGATCGAGACTGGCTTCGAGCACGTCACGGATATCCAGGATGACCGGCATGTTCTTATCCGTGCGACGCGAGAACTTCAAGAGTCGGGAGATCACGTCGCGGCAGGTTTCGCCGGCCTCTTTGATCATCTTGATATGGGCATAGTTAGGGTTATCTTCCGCCAGGGTATGGAGCAGCATCTCGGAGATATTGACCACGCCAACCAGAGGGTTGTTGAGCTGGTGCGCCAGTCCGCCCATGATCTGACCTAAAAAGCTCATCTTCTGGGACTGGATCAGGTTCTGCCTGAGCTTGTTGGTCTCCTCGATATCCTTGGCCAACAGGAGCGTGGCCATTTCGCGACCGGAGCGGCTGTTCTTGATCTTGGTGGCGGTGAGCTCGATCAGGAAGGAGGAGTTGTCCCAGCGGATGAGGTGAAAGGTGCCGTACCATTGGCCGGGCGAGGACAGGGCTTCGTGCAGGGTAGGGATCTCGTCGTCCGGGAAAAACCGGTCCACGGGCGTATGCATGACCTGGGCGGCGGAGTAGCCCAGCGCCAGCTCGGCCGTGCGGTTGTAGCTCAAGACCCGGCGTTCGGCATCGACCGAGATGACCAGGTTGGGCGAGGCATCCAGGAGGGCGGAAAGATACTGGCGCGACTTGCGGAGCTCTTCCCCGCGCTTCTCGGCCTTGCGCATCTCGCGGTAAAGGTCCTGTTCGATGTCCGAGAAGATGGCGGCGCCGTTGCCCTCGTCCAGGGGAAAGCCGGTAATCCGGAAGGTCATCTCCTTGTTATAGAACTGTGGCAGGTAGTGATCGAATCGCACCCAGGTATGCCGCATCTGGCCCTGCAGAAAATCATGGTGGGCGCGCATGACCGGTTTCTTTTTATAGGCCTTGTCGAAGATATCGCCCAGCTTCTGCCCCAGCACCTTTTCGCGGTTCACGCGTGAGTTCTGTTCCTGCTGCTTGTTGAAGGTGACAATGCGCTCGTCCTTGTCCACGAACATGATGCCGATGGGCGCTTCGTCGATAACCTTCTCCAGGATACTCACCCTGCGCCTCAGTTCGACCGTTTCTTCGGCCTTCGCGCTCGGGTTGAGGAACTCAAAGGTCAGGTAATCGCCGGCGGCCAGGACACGCACGGCCAGGTTCGACGCTCGTAGGGGGATGGCCTCGTCGCTCGGGGACGGGTTGGGGGCGGCCAGGATTTCATCCAGGTAAGCGAAATGCTTGGTAAGACGGTCGCCGGCATGAATGGCGCCCTTGATGGAGAGGGCCGCGGCCGATGGTGTTGCGGCCAACACACACAAATCTCTATCGGTAATCACGACCGCCTTTTGCATGCTTATTCCATTTCATGTCGTTAAGATCAAAATTCTTTATAGCATAAATTGGTATCGGTGGGAAACCTTCGATATGAGCTAGCGCTTCTCCCAGTCGCGTACGGCTCCCGGCACGATCCTGAACAGAGGGTGGGGTTGAGGGGCTGCGATTTGTGTATGCTCGCTGTACAGATGCGGGCTGCGCTGGGCGAGCTTGCGCCTAAGGTGTTCCCATTCATAGGCAAGCTGCCCCTCGGTCTCTTCGATCAAGGTCGTGGCAGGTCTATCGGGCAGCTTGGCGGCATCGAAGCGATAGCCGCGCTTGCATGCCTCGGCGTACACCTCTTGCAGGTAAGCCGCGATCGCGCCCACCGGATCGGGACAGGCGCGGAAACGGATCAACTGCGGGTGGTGGCGATAGCCCCTGGTTTCGCCCTTGAGGACCTTGAGGGCCAGCAGCCCCTCGCGCCACAGGGCCGTCAGTCCCTGATGGTCGAGATAGCGGGGATTAAGCGTCCAGATGCGCATGGGCTTCTCCTGCTGCGGTCATCCTCAGCGGCGGCGTTGTCTGTGCTGGGAGTATTCATGGTTTCTTCTTACAGACCAGGGCCGGGAAATGCCATCCTTTTTGTCAAATACTGTAAACAGGTGCAATGCCATCTTCACATTCTTTCAAGATTCATGTAGCTAGGTAAGCATTCAATGTGGTGGGAGGAGCTGTCATGGGGAACATTGTCGAGGCCTTGGATCCTTTGTTCAATCCCAAGCACGTGGCGGTCATCGGCGCCAGCAACAACTGGAACAAGTGGGGTAATTCGACTTTCGCGAGCCTGCTCAATCATTATAAAGGACCGCTCTATCCCATTAACCCGCACGAGCGGGAGGTGCTTGGCCGCACGGCCTACAAGAGCGTGGCGGATGTCCCGGAGGCGATCGATCTGGCGGTCTTCGTCATCCCGGCGTCCAAGGTCCCGGCGGCCATGGAGGAATGCGTGGCCAAGGGCATCAAGGCCGGGGTGATCATTTCGGCCGGATTTCGCGAGACCGGCGAGGAAGGCCGCAAGCTGGAGGACGAGGTGCTCAGGATCGCGCGCAAAGGGGATTTGCGCTTCGTGGGGCCCAACTGCATGGGCATGTGGAGCGCCCCGGCCGGACTTTCGGCCTATATGTTTGCCCTGCCTTCCATGAACGGGCCGGTAGCCTTCGTCACCCAGGGCGGCAATGTGGGCGGCTCGATCGTGATCTCGGCCTATGGCCGCGGCCTGGGGTTCCGGCATTATGTCAGCTGTGGTCCGGCGGCCGATATCCAGCTCGAGGACTATATCGAATATTTCGGGGCCGATGACGGCGTCAAGGTCATTTTGGCCTATATCGAAGGCCTAGCCGACGGGCAGCGCTTCCTGGAAAAGGCTTCCAAAGTGACGCTAAAAAAACCGGTGATCGTCTACAAGCCGGGGCGTTCCGAGGCCGTGGCCAAGGCCATCCGTTCGCATTCCGGGTCGCTGGCCGGCAGCGACGAGATCTTCGACAAGGCCATGAAAAAGGCCGGCGTCCTGCGCGTGGATTCGCCCGAAGAGCTCCTCGACGCGGCCATAGGATTCCTGACACAGCCCCTGCCCAAGGGCCGCAATGTCGGCATCATCACGGGCGGAGGCAGCTACGGCGTGATCTGCACCGAGGACTGTGTCCGCGAGGGGCTGGAGGTGCCCGAGCTCCCCAGTGAAACCATCACGGCCTTCAGCGCCATCTTTCCGCCGCGCTGGAGCCACGGCAATCCGGTCGATCCGGCCGGCGACCGCAACTTCATCGGCTACTACCTGGCGCCCAAGATCATCCTGGAGCTCTCCGAGATCGACGCGCTGATTTTCATGGGTTTCGGCAGCTTGGCCGGGTTTGGCCATATCATGGACACGGCCAAGGGTACGCAGACCTTCATCCATCGTATACCAGAGATGCTCTCCGGCCTTAAGGGCATGGAAGAACTCGCCGGCGCTTTTGTAGCGGCTTTGCATACCGGAGATACGGCCCTGTTCGAGCGCATGGCCGAACCGATGCTGCCGTTCGTGGCACAGTTCTTCGGGTCGGATACCCAGACCATCACACACTTTATGGAGACACTGCTTTCCGGACCTCAGATCCGTTCCACCATGGCGAATATGATCACGACCTTTGTCGGTATGGCGCATGAGGGCCAGCGCGCCCTGCCCAGGATCATCGATCTGTTGGACGACATGATCGCCGCGCTGTTGGCGCACTTCATGAAGACCTACAAAAAGCCGATCGTATCGACGACCTTCATGGAATTTCCCCAGGTCATCAAGGGCGCATCCTACCCCTATACCACCTCGGCCAAGGCCGTGCGGGTTCTGGCGAAGCTGGTCGAGTATCGCGAGCACCTTGAGCACCATGGGGCCTTTATCGATCCTCTACAGGTCTGTGCATTTTTGAATAACCAGTAGGCGGGCGGTTCGAGTCGGAATTCAAGGGGGGGCATGATTCAGGGGTAGGAATAAATCCAAAAGGCGGAAAATTCAGGAGTCGTTTCAAGAGGATCAAGGCAGACGGCCTCTCCAGGTTGCAGAAATTCGGCCTCGATCCTTTATCTGCGCTGTTTGGTTGACCGATTGCTGATTCCTTGCTGGGGCTTTATTATTCTTCCTGGCGCGGCTGCGGGCCGGGTATGATGCCGGCGATATCCGGATCGCCTTCGCCGGTATAGGGACCGGTCTCGGCTTTCATTTTCTTGGCTTCTTCCTTGCGGGCCTCTTTCTGCATGCGTTTTTGGCGCCGGTCTTTCTCCCGTTCGTTCTTTTTGAACGTGTGTCGTGATTTATTCGCCATGGACTTTTTCCTTGTGCCCGAATTGCGCCAGCCGTTTCATTGCGCCCGCCGGCGTTCTTTTACAGCCGATACGCACCATTCTCTTTATACAAAGATGCGGTATGCTTTTAAGATGGTGAGGGGGGCGGTTCGTTCCCGCCCCCCATGTTGCGTCCTAATTAGGACTTCATGACATTGGAAGCCTGAGGGCCCTTGGGACCCTGCGTAACATCGAACGTTACCCGGTCGCCTTCCTGGAGGGACTTGAAGCCTTCCTGCTTGATGGAGGAGAAATGCACGAAAACATCCTTGCCGCCGTCTTCGGTGATGAAACCAAAACCCTTCTGCTCGTTAAACCACTTCACTGTTCCTTTTGCCATTGAAAACCCCTTTTTTATCAGCCACTTTCCCGGCAAAGAGAAAGAGGCCTCTTTCGTATTTCTGAAAAACGAGGCATACCATGCACCGAAGAAGAATTGCGGATTGCTTGCCGGGATTTTTGATCAGTTGGATATTCTCGCATCTCAGATTAGGGATCACCCCTACGCGACAAATATCCCCCTGTCAAGGAAAAAGATGCATACCGCCCGTGGGCGCTTTGAAGGATACCGGGGCGCCCACGGACAAGGTGTGGCCAGAAGTTCTCGACCGGGTAAAGGGAAAAGGTTGGTGATGCATTCGATCAGTCAGGGGTTTTCATGATGAACTCGACCGAGCTCTTGACCGCGCTCGGTTTTCCGGCATAGCGGTCATAGTTCCGGGCCAGCTGCTTGGCGGTTTCCAGCGATGCCAGTTTGCGCACCAGCGGATCGGCGCCGCTGATGATGCCCGCTTTGATGGCATCCGTTCCCTCCTGCTTGACCTGGCCCAGGTATTTCGCCAGCTGTGCCGAACCGTCGTCGAGCTTCTTGGCGCCGTCGATCATCTGCTTCGAGCCGTCGTGCAGCTTGGTGATGCCCTCGGTCGTGACCTTGATGCCCGGGAATTCCGTTACCGGAGGGGTTTCCTTGCCCTGTTCTTTCAAGAAAGCCAGGATCTCGTCCGAAAACGGCCCGCCCTGGGTGGCGAGTTCGAGCAGCTCTTTCTGGATGTTCAGGTAGTGCTTGGCTTCACCGGCCTTGCCGGAAACCAGCGGAATCTTGGTCAAGGGGGTGATCTTTTGGGCCAGGCCTTCATTGATCTTGATGGCGCCGTTCGTGATCTCGATCTGGGCGTTGGAGGCCAGGATGAGCTTGCCGGTGCCGTCGTTCACCTGCTCCAGGGCGGAGAGCATCTGCTTCTGACCGCTGTTGAGCTGCTTGGCGCCGTCTTCGAGCTTGACCAGGTAGCTGCCGACCGTGTCCACGCCGCCATAGATCTTGTTGAGCTTGGACTCGACCTCGATTTCCGGCAGGGGCGGGAACTTGGGGATGGCGGTGAACAGGATCGAGGGCATCTTGGCCTTCTCGATATCGGAGGAAAGCTTGATGGTCGTCTCCGGGTAAGGAAAGAGCACCCAGTTCATCTTCATGGTGCGGCCCACCACGGCAAAGGCGCCCTCCGGGGCCACGACGTTATTGAACTGATCGATATCCAGATCCGTGCTCGCCATGACGATGAAGGGCACCGGGATCTCTTCCCTGGCGACCTTGAGCTTGCCGGTGCCGACTTCCTTATAGGTAAACTGTCGGCGGACTTTGGCCTGGTTCTTGAGGTGCATCACGACCTCCAGTTTGCCGCTCTTTCCGCTCAGCTCCTCGCGCTTGACCGCTTGGCCGTTCAAGCGGTACTGGATGTCGACCGTCACCGGCAGGTTCTTGGTGGTGGTGCCGCTGTAGAAGATGTCCTTGGCCGGGGAGGAGAAGGTGATTTTGCCGTCCGGTGAAAGGGCAGGGGCCTCCAGGCCGCGGATGTTCCGGATGTCCTTGAGATGCGCCGCGTCCTGTGTGGGGCCTTGATTATCCGTGCGCAGCCAGGTAACGACCTCGGTCTTTTGCGGTTTGCCGTGGGAGTCAAGGGTTACGTAGACCGTCTCGTTGCGGGACAGGGTCTGGGCGTAGGCGCTGATGCCGATCGTCAGGAAGATGAGCAGGGCGAAGATGAATTTTTTCATGGCGTACTTACTCCTTTATAGCTTTTCTCCAGCCGTAGCTGGTGGCGATGATGAGTTTGTCGAAGGTCAGGATCACGCCCGGCAGCAGGATCAGGATGACCCCTACGGCCAGCATGGCGCCGCGGCCGATCATGAGCGAAAGCGATCGGATCATGCTGACATCGCTGATGAAGACCAGACCGATGGTGGCGCTGAAGAGGCACAGCCCAGAGGTGATGATGGCCGGCGCCGTGCCCACCCAGCTATTGATCATGGCTTGTCGGGCGGGATGTTCCCGGCGCTCTTCCCGGTAGCGCGTCATGAGGAAGATGGCGTAGTTGACGCAGGTGCCGAGCTGGATGGCCGTTATGGACGAAAAGGTGATGTACGGGATCGAATGCCCGAACAGATAGGGGATCGAGACATTGATGAAGATGGCCAGGAGGATGCCGGCCACCAGGACCACCGGGATGGAAAACGAGGCGAACACGATGGTGACGATGGCCAGAATACTGATCACGCCGCTGATGTCCACCTTGACCAGGTCGGTGGCCGAGAGGTCGGTCATATCCTTGGAGATAGGGGCGTTGCCCGTGACGTATGTCCCGGCGATGTGGTGTTCGGACAGGATGGAGCGGATCTTGGCGACCAGAGCGTTGCTTTCATTCGAGCCGACCAGGGCATTGATCCTGACCATGGCCAGCGTGTAGCCGCCCTTGGTGAAGCGCGTCATGACCTGCTCCGGGATGAACGAGGCCGGGACCGTGGGGTCGACCAGGCTTTCCAGGGCAATGGTCTGAATGACGCCGGGCTGTTTGGCGATATCGTCCAGGACCTGTTTCTGGACCCAGCGCGGGGTGTTTTCCGGAAACAGGATATTGACCATCTCGATCGATCCCATGGCGTTCTGAATGACATGGACCGCCTGCAAGGCCTTGAGGTTCTGCGGCAGGATGTCCTGGATGCTGTAGGACAGGTTCGAATGCTGCCGGATATAGACGGTAGGGATGAACAGGGTTGCGAAGATCAAGGTCAGGACCACGGGGTACTTGACCAGGCGCTCGGAGACGTGGGTCATGGGCTTGATCAGGCCCTTGACGTCCCGGATGGCGCTGAAACGCTCGAAAACCAGAGTCAGGGCCGGCAGGATGATCATGGTGCTGACAAGGCCGAAGAACACGCCCTTGGCCATGACGATGCCCATGTCGCCCCCCAGCTTGACCCGCATGCTAAGAAGGGCCAGGAAGCCTGCCATGGTAACAAGAGCGCAGGGGATGATGGCGCCGGCCGTGCGCTGCATGGCCTTGACCATGGCCGCGCGCTTGTCGTCGGTATGATGGGTCTCCTCACGGAAGCGATGCATGAGGAAGATGGAGAAGTCGATGGTCACGCCCAGCTGGATCACGGCCGCCGTGGCCTTGGTGATATAGGATATTTCGCCCAGGAAGTAGTTGGTGCCCATGTTGCAGATGATGCCGAAGCCCATGGCGATCAGGAACAGGATGGGGATGGTCAACGAGCCCGTGGCCACGGCAGTTACCAGGGTCGAAAGGACCACGGCCGTCACGACCGATTTGACCTCCTGCGTCTTGACCAGTTCGCGCAGCTCATAGAGGAAGACCGGCATGCCGGTGAAGGCCTGGCCGGATTTGAGATAGGACTTGATGGCGGCGACGGAGGCTTGTGTTCCGTCCGATGCCGCCTTGTCGGTAAACGAGATATGCAGCAGGGCATGCTCGCCGTTCTTGAACATGGTGATCAGTTCCTGGGGGATGAACATATCCGGCACCGAAGGGTCAACCAGGTCGCTTATCCAGCTGACACTCGCGACGCCCTTGATGGCCGCCAGATCATCCTTGATCTTCAGGATCTCGGCCGTATTCTTGGTCTTGAGCATCACAAAGCCGGTGTCCGCGGTCTTGAACTGCTCGGTCATGATGAGCTGGCCCTGGATGGACTCGACATTCTTGGGCATGTAGGAAAAGATGTCGTAATTGATGGGTGTCTTGATGGCTCCAAGACCGGCGATGGTCGCCAGGAGCATGGCGACGATCAGGATCGTGCGCGGGAATCTGGTGACCAGTTCAGCAAATTTGTTCATCGTCACTCCTTTTCTGAGGTGGAAGTCGTGGTTGCGTCGCTTGCGGGATCGAAGAGGTGATTGAAGACCGATCCGCGTTCCTGAACGGCCTGCTCCAGGGCTTTCAGAATGGTATCATAGAGGTCGTCAAGCTGGTCCGCGATCTCCTCCACGATCCGCTTTTCCTTATCCAGCGGGATCAAAGAGGCCAGTGAGGTTTCATGGATCAATTTTTTGGCCCAGGCCCGTCCCATCTGCTGGTCGCGCTTGTTTTTCCGGACCAGGTCCTTGAGCACCGTGAGCAGGTCCAGCCGGGGCAGGTTGAAGAGCGAGGCTACGAGGTCGGGCAGGAGATTGCGCATGCCTTTGCCGGATTTCTCCAGGTCGAGCAGCATCTGCAGGATGGTCATGCGCGTGATATCCTTGCCGGATTCATTGTCCTCGATGCGGACAGTGCAGTTTTCCCGCAGCATCTCAGCCAGTTGCTTCAGGGTGATCAGCTTGGATGTCGCGGTGTCGTACATCAGCCGGTTTTTGTACTTTTTGATTTTGCGTAGTGTGCTCATGGCCGGCCCATATATCTTTGTGCACTGCACAAGTCAAGCAAAATTTGTGCGACGCACAAAATGGTTGCATTCTTCATGCAACCGTCCCTGCACTCGCTATAGATCGGTACGCATGGTTTAGGTATTCATGCTTTGAGTATGCGATCGGCTAAAAAGTGTGATAGACGATCGGGAGATGATTCTTAAAGAAGAGACACGTATGGCGCAGGCACGCACGGCTCTGGTGGTGGAAGGCGGAGGCATGCGGGGCATCTTTACCGCCGGCGTGTGCGATGCCTTTCTGGCCGCGGGTTACAACCCCTTTAACCTGTGCATCGGCGTTTCGTCAGGCGCCTGTACGTTGGCGTCCTACCTGTCGGGTCAGTATCAGCGCATCTACCGCCTGATCACCGGCCCGATGCGTGGCTCTGAATTCATCAACCCCGGGCGATTCCTGGCCGGCGGACACTTCATGGACCTGGACTGGCTATGGGACTATGCCGCGGCCCATGACCCGCTGGATACTCTCGCCGCCACCGGCAATCCGGACAGGGACTTCCTGGTGGGGGTTACTGACGTGGAAACGGCCCAGGCGCTTTACCTTAAGCCCACGGCCGAGACTCTTTCCGAATATCTCCTGGCCTCCAGCGCCCTGCCGGTGCTGTACCGCCGGTTCGTGCCCCTTTATGGCCGCCTGCTCACCGACGGCGGGGTGGCCGACCCCATCCCGGTCGAGGAGGCCTATCGCCGGGGCGCCCGCCGGATCGTGGTCATCCGCACACGGCCGGTCGATCGCGGCAAGGGGAGCTTCCTTGACGGCTGCGTGGCGGCCCTGTTCCTGCGCCGTTACTCGGCCCTGCGCGCCCGGATCCAGGACCTGCACCGGGTCTATGAGCGGGCCGTGGAATTCATCCACAACCCTCCGGCCGGAACCGTTATACACCAGATCGCCCCGCCGCCCAGTCTGGGGACCTCGCGCATCTCGGCCAGGCTGGATCGGATCGAGGCCGATTACCGGTTGGGAAGAGCGGCAGGGGAGGAGTACATAGAAGCAGGTGAAAGGGAAAAAGATCGAAGTACGATGTAAGAAGTAAGATGTATGGCGGAAAACCACCAGAAAAATAAAATCAACTTTCCCCCTTACCATGGCCCACCCCCGCGAGGGTGAGGGAACTTGATGCCGGCCTTGGGTAGGTTTAATCTCCGACGAGCACACGCGTCTCTTCAAAAACGGATAACAACAGCAATTCACGGAATTTTTTGGTCCCCTCTCCCTGAGGGGCACCCACATAGTGGATCACAAGAGGGACAGTGAGAGGGAGAATTCGATTTTGCTTGTGCCTTTGGCCTTTTACCCTTAACCTTTAAACCATCTTTCATCAGGAGGAACTGATTATGGAGTACCAATATCTGTTGGTTGCAATCGCTGACAAGGTAGCCACGGTCACCATTCACCGGCCGGACAAGGGCAACTCCCTGGCGCCTCAGGTGCTGGAGGAGATCGAGGCCGTGTTCACTGACCTGTCAGCCAACCAGGATGTGAACGTCGTGGTGTTTACGGGCGGCGAGAGGTATTTCTCGGCCGGTTTCGATCTTACCTACATCCGCACCCTGGAAAAGCTGAACAATGAGGCCTATACCGCCATGTTCCACCGCGCCTACCGCGCCGTGCTCTTCTGCTCGCAACCGGTCGTCTGCGCCGTGGGCGGACCAGCCATCGCCGGCGGCTTCGACCTGACCATGATGTGCGATATCCGCTACGCCTCCGAGCGAGCCAAGTTCGGCCAGCGCGAGATCGTGCTGTCCTTAAACCCCACCATGGACCCCTTGTGGCGCATCATTGGCTTGAGCAACGCTATGGAATCCGCGCTGACCGGCCGCATTTGGGATGCCCAGGAGGCCCTGCGCATGGGCTATGTCTCGCGCATCTTCCCGGAAGGCAAGCTCCTGGAAGAGGTGGGCGGGATAGCGCGCGAGATGGCCTCCTACGACCGGCAGTGCCTCATGGAAACCAAGCAACTCACGCACATGCTCTTGAGCGCCGACCTGGACAAGGCCATGCGCCTGCAGGAATGGCTCTTCCGCTCCTATATCGGCTCCGAGGACAACCACCAGCGCATCGACGCCCTGCAGGCCAAGCTGGCCGCTATGCGGAAGAGTAAATAGGGTCCATCAAAATTGGGAAGGGGCTTGTTTTGGCCGGTAATCCATTATATTTTTTGCGTTGCAGAGCAAAAATATATCATATAAGAAAGTTTGTGCACAGAAATCCCGCGTGGTGGATCGCATATGTATGAAAAATTTTATGGATTCACATCCAAGCCGTTTCAACTTACGCCGGACCCTTCCTCACTATACCTGAGCGCGAAACACGAAAATGCGCTTACCTATCTGGAATATGTCCTGAGGGAGCGTTCGGGCTTCATCCTCCTGACCGGCGAGATCGGTGCGGGCAAGACCACGCTAGTCCGGTACCTTCTCAATATGCTTGAGCCGTCGGTCAGAACGGCCGTAATCCTTAACTCCAATGTCACGCCCGATCAATTACTGACCATGATCCTGAGTGAGTTCGAGGTCGTGCCGTCTGGCCCAGACAAGGCCGTGGCCTTTGAGGCGCTGAACCGTTTTCTGATCGCGCGCAACGCTCAGGGCGGGTACTCGCTCCTGATCATCGACGAGGCACAAAACCTTGCGCTGGAAACCCTGGAGGAAGTACGCAGGCTCTCTTCGCTTCAGATCGACGATCAGCACCTGCTGCAGATCATGCTGGTAGGCCAGCCAGAATTGAGAGTGCGTCTGAAACGACCCGAACTGGCGCAGCTCAGCCAGTGCAATGGGGTGAGCTACCATATTCCGCACCTGACTCTGGATGAAACCGCCGCCTATATCGCCTTTCGGCTGGAAAAGGCGGGAGGAAAGCCGGATATCTTCACCCCGGCGGCCATGCAACGGATCTACCGCGCCAGTCGCGGTGTGCCCCGCGCCATCAACATTTTGTGCGATGCCGCTCTGGTATACGGCTTTGCGGACAAGATGGCGATCATCGATGCCCCGGTAGTGGAGCAGGCGATTGAGGATCGTGAAGGCAGGGACTTGTTGCCGGCCGCCCCTCTATCCGCGGAATCACCGTCAACGGCGGGCGCGGATGCCGGGGGCCAGTCTAATGAGTTTTTAAGCCGCTTGGACGACCTTGAGCGAAGCCTACACATGATCCAGCAGCAGATGGATTGGCATATCGAGGATCTGGAAGGCAAGGGGCAGGGCTTCAAGGACGATCTGGTACGGAACATGAAAGAACTCTACGACCGCGAGCGCGATCGCACCGATAAGCTTCTCTTCGAGTACTCCCGCATCAAGGAGCGCTGCGCCATGCTGGTCAAGGAGAAAGATGCCAAGGCTCAGGCCGCTTCGTCGGCGGAAAACGCCGACCTGATCGGACGCATGCGCGACATGCTCAATGCCGAACGCGAAAAGAACCGCCAGCTCGAGGAGGCCTACAAGCAACTCAAGGAGGCCTTCCGATGCCTCGAACAGAACCGGCTCTCTGAATTGGACCGCGAGAATCAGGAGTTCATCGCCAACACCTTCATGGATAAACAACGCAATGGCAAGAACCGCTCTTGGTTAAAGTGAGTAAGGCGGGTAAAGTTAAACCTTCCTCCTTTTGCTCCCGCTAGCGGATGATCTCCTTAACACGGCCCACCTGACCTCCCATGAGGCGGACCTTGATGCCGTGGGGGTGAGCGGAGGACTTTGTAAGGATCTCCTGAACCGTGCCTTCGGTGAGCTTGCCGCTTTGTTGATCGGCCTTGAGCACGATCTTCACGCGTTCACCGATACGGATCTCGCTGCGGATACGTCCGTCCATCTTCAGTGCCTGACTTGTAATTGGTTGGTCAGGGAGCTGTTGAGCCCGGTGACCTCCATGGTCAACATAATCTTCTCGCGCTCGGCAGCTTTGTACAAGACGTTTGGCAAGGCGCCGACATCCGCCGGGATTCTCATTTCAGCCACCCGCCTGCTTGACCCGGTAGCCAAGCCGCTTGAGCTCGCTCATGATCGGATCGCGGTGGTCGCCTTGAATCTCGATCACGCCGTCCTTGACCGTGCCCCCCGCCCCGCACCTCTGCTTGAGGTGTTTGGCCAGTTTGACAAGCTCATCCTCTTCCAGCGGCAAGCCCGTAACCAAAGTGACGCCCTTGCCACCGCGGCCTTTGGTGGAACGGCTCACCCGCGCAACCCCGTCACCTTGCGGCAGGGCCGAGGACTTCCTACAGCCGCATGTGCTCACGCTGAGCCCGCAGCCTGGACAGATCCGTCCGCGCTCGCTCGAATACACCGTCACAGCCTGATCATCCCGATACATACGGCACATCTTTAGCAGATGCAGGCCAAGCAGAGAAGACCAAAAAACGGAGATGGGTGATCCTTGAAGGTTACAGCCTGACCAGGATGTATCCTCGGTCCTGGTCTGCTGCACCGGCATCACTCATGACCACATTGGAGCGTTTGTCGCTGGAAGGCTCTGCATGTGCCCCTGGTAAAACGAAATGATTTGATCTATAGAGGGCGCATGAAAACAGACGAACAGCCGAATCAAGACAGCATGCTGGAGGAGTTGGCTCGCAAGAACCGCGAGCTCGAGTGCCTCTTTGCGATCTCATCCGCCATCGAGAAGCGTGGGGCAGGCTTCGACGACATTATCCAGGATATCGCCAGGGCCATCCCGCTCGCTTTTTCCTATCGTACCGGGGTCAGGATCATCCTTGACGGGCGGCCGTACGCATCCGAGTGTTTCCTCGCCACGCCCTGGGCGCTTGCGCTGGAGCTTTCGGCGCTCTGCCGTCCCATCGGGACACTCGAGGTGTACGCTGGCGAACACCGGTCCTTCCACCCCGATGAACATCAGCTCCTAAAGGTTATCGCGGGGAGGATAAGCCGGGTCTATGCGCGCCGGCTGGCCGAAGAACAGCTCCGCGAAAGCGAAAACAGATACCGTAGTCTCTTCGAGAACTCACACGATGCCATCTATACCACTGCCCGCGACGGCACCATCATCGATGCCAACCATGCCATGGTGAATCTCATGGGCTATCCCCGGGGCGAGATCATCGGCATGGATATCATCAGGCTCTATGCCAGACCCCAGGACCGTGAAACCTTTCAGCGGACCATCGAATCATGTGGAGCGGTCCACGATTACGAGGTGCGGCTGGTCCGGAAGGATGGTACCCCCATGGATTGCCTATATACCTCCAGCGTCTGGAAACACGAAGACGGCAGCATCATCGGGTATCAGGGCATTATCCGGGATATCACCGAGAAGCGCAGGATGGAGGCGGAACGCGACCGGCTGATCGCCGAGCTCCAGGAGGCTCTTGATAACATCCATACCCTGGAGGAACTCATACCCGGCAGCAATGCCTGCCAGGAATCTGCCACGACCGGGCCTGCGAAAGCCGGCTCCAGATCGCCATCGGCAGGCAAAAGGAAGCCGTCTTCAACCAAAACAAGTGCGACTCAGCGAGGAAAAAGTTCGTTGAAGGTGTAACGTTGAAAATCGATCCCCGAACCCCTGAGGGAGAGGTTCGGGGATTCTCATGCGGTTTAACAATAACAGGTGCGATTGATGATGATCTTCTTCAAGTCGTCGGACAGGTCATTGAAATAGGAGCAGTATCCGGCGACCCTTACGAGGAGATGCGGATATTTTTCCGGATGATCGTAGGCATCCAGCAATATCTGCCGGTCGATGACGTTGGGCTGGAACTGCATGCCGCCTTTCTTGAAATAAGTGCTGATGATGCCCGCGAGGTTCCTGACCCCCTGCCTACCCTGGAAAAGGGCCGCATCGATTGTGAAGGTGACCGTGGTGCCGTTCGGCGCGTAGCTGGCGAAATCCACCCCGGCCACGGCATTCAGGGATGAGAGCAGATCCGTGGTCTCCATGCCGTAATGGGGCGTTATGCTGTTGGCCAGCGGCACACCCTTGAGCCTGCCTGAAGGCAGGGCGGACGTCTTCTTGCCGTACACGTCGTTGACATTGAGGGCATAGTATCCGGCGGTATAGATGCCGTTGCGGGGGCAGTTCGGCACCGATTTCAAGGCGTTGCAGTACATCTGCAGGCTCTTGTTGACCCAGTCCACGGCCTCCCGGGAGTCGTCCTGCCCGAATTTGGGGACCGCCAGCAGCGCGGAGCGAACCTTCTGGTTCTTGGCGCCTTCGAAATTGTTGTCAATGGCTTCGATGACCTCGTTGATCGAATACTGCTTGTTCTTGAACACCACCTCGTTGATGGCGAAGAGCGAGTCCGCCACATCCGTGATGCCCACGCCCTGGATGCCGCTGCTGTTGATGGTCGCGCCGCCTGCGCACACGTCCTTGCCGCTGGCGATACAGCCCGGGAAGAGGGTGGAGGTCAGGGGCGTGGTGAAGTGTTCGCGGATTACCGCCTCGATCTTCTGATGATCGCTCAGGATGGAGTTGGTCAGGAAATTCAGGCGTGCCTGATAGCGGGTAAGCAGCTCTTCCATGCTCTTGGGCGGCTTCGGTCTGGCGGCCCGCTTCTTCTTGAAGGTCTGCTGGGCCTTACTGTATTTCGTTAGCAGGGATTTCGAGACCTTGTCATTCCTGCGGCAGTTGTACTCCACGAATTTGGTGGTCATCTTCTCCAGCTGATCAACCAGGCCGAAGTTCCATAGATCGTCCTCTTCGCCCTTGAGGGCCTGCAGGAACGGCAGGGTGACGTTCACGTTGGCGCAGTCGGTGTTGCCGAAGTGATCGTCCGAGGCATTGGGCTCCACGCAGCCGATGATGGCGTAATTGCGCGTATGCTCGACGGGCGTGTCGGGGTAATGCCTGGCCATGGTTTCGAGGTAGATAGTATCGTTGTACAAGGCCGGCATGGGCGCGCCGTTGATGTACACCTCGGCCAGACGGTCCAGGTATTCCTGCGGGCTGTCCTCGTGGATGCGGGCCGTCATGTTGACGGAGTAGGGCTGCAGCTCGCAGATATCGAGCAGCATGTAGGTAAGGTCGTTGGTGGCATCCTTGCCGTCCCGGTCGACCCCGCCGGCGGTCACGACCTGGTCGGTGGACATGGTCTCGAAGAGCCTGCCGATCCTGAGGTAGGTGTCGCCGTCGTTGACCAGGATGGATTCGTCCATCTTGAGAATGAACAGGGCCAGCAGTTCCTTGGCCTGCTCGTAATCGATGATCCCTGCTTCCTTATCCCGTTTGTAATAGGGGTACAGGACCTGGTCGAGGCGGCCGTGTGAAACGGCGTTCTCGTAGGACTCGATGCACAGACCGAGCTGCAGGAACAGCATGCTCTGGAGCGCTTCATGGTAGGTGCTGGCCGGATTTTTGGGCACATGGCGGCAGATCGCGGACAACTTTTCCAGCTCTTGGCGGCGCTTGGGATCCTTTTCCTGGGCGCTGAGCCTGGTCAAGGCATCGGCATAGCGGGCCGCAAAGTCCTCCAGGGCCTTTAAGGCGATGATGGCGCCTTGATAGAAGTCCTGGCTGTTCTGAGGCTTATCTTTGCGCATCTCCTCGATCTCTTTGATGATGCCGGTGGTACCCAGCCTGACCATGCGCTCGTAATTGACCGTGAAATGCGCTATGGCGGCCATGTTGTTGTTGAATCCGGCCACGTTTTCCGAGGCGCGCGCGATGGTCAGCATGAACTTCTTGACCGAGTCGTTAACCTTCATCAGCAGGCAGTGACCCAGCCAGAAGGGCAACGTGCGATAGAAGAAGTTGATCCGTTCCTTCCAGGTGCACTGGAATGAAACGGGTTTCTGGCGATGGATCTGGTGGAGAATGGATGCGAAGAGCGCGCCGTAGTGCTCTTCCCAGATCTGGCCGGCGCAGCGCTTGGCCGTGAAATTGCCAACGAGCAGCTCATGGGGATAGATGATGATGCTCTTGTTGTTCAGGACGTACGCCAGGCGCTCGGAGCGGTGGATCGGGTTGGGTTTCGTAAAGCCGTGTTTCTTGTAATAATCCGTTTTCAGCCTGGAAACTTCGAAGCAGAGGCTGCGGCCGCTCTTGCGAATGTCGTTCTGGATGTCGTACACGCGCTGGGTGAAGACGGCCTTATGACGGGCGGCGTCCAGGTCGTAGCAGGCGGTCTTGATGCCCAGCGACTTGAGCGTTTCGACCGCGCTCTTGACGGCGGCCAGGCTCTGCTCGTGGGTGATGTTCAATGGCTCGATGGCCAGACCCAGGCGTTTGGCCTTGTCTTCATACATGTTGTGGTATTTCAAGAGCTCGATCGAGTCATGACCCAGGGACTTCAGAAAATCCGCGGTGGCCTTCATCCGGGCTTCACCGTCGTTGTGTCCGGGCACGATCACCATGCGGAAATTGATGGCGGCTTTTGCATCGATCAGCTTCCTGATGTTTTCATGGATCAATTTGCCGTCCTGTTTGGTGCAGCGCTTATGCAGCTCTTCATCGCCCACCACCTTCAGATCGACGAGGAACAGGTCGACATACGGGGCCGCTTTTTTCACATGTTCCCACGGCACGTGCAGTGAAGTCTCCACGGAAACCTGGATATTCTCTTTTTTCAAGAGCTTTAATAGGCTGACCAGGCTGTCCGGGTCCTGAAGCAGCGGGTCGCCGCCCGAGAGCGTCACGCCGCCGCCGGTCTCGTGATAGTATTCCCTGTCCCGTAAGACCACTTCCATGATATCGCCTATGGAAGAATTCGAATCAGAGGCCAGGTCCGTGTCAAGGGACAGTGCTTCCGGATTTTGACACCACAAGCAGCGCAAGGCGCAGCCCTGGAAGAAAACGGTGGTGCGGATTCCGGGACCGTCATGCACGCAGGTGCGTTGAATTTTTAGAACATTGAGCTTGTCGGCATTGGGGCTCTGGCTCTTCTTGCGAGATTTCGATGGTTCATGTTTGTCCGAAGGTTGATTGCTCTGCGTCATCTCCATGTTGACTCCTTTGCCCTGATCGGGTATTCTAATATTGAATGATCATTCCATATAAGATTATTCGAGCCCTGTCAAACCAAATCCCCATGGCATTTAGACCATAAAGAGATGTTGGTCCATCCTATCGCATTTCAAGCAAAAAAGACAAGCGCAGCCTTACCTGCAATGATTACGCACATGCTGCAACGACAGTGCTCGCCTGAAGCTTTGCCTGGCCGGTATGAAGTTGTTAGAGAGATAAACGGTCGGTTTTAAATCCAAGGAGATATTCTCCATGTCTGCCGAGGAGAAGAATTTCATGGTAGGAAAGCCCCTTAGAAGCAGATCTCCAGTCGATCCCTTTGATGCGCCCTTGACCGAAGAGAATCCTTGTAGGGTTATGAAATGTAAAATTGAGCATGCCGAGCAGACCTCCTCTACATCAGAGTTACAATACATATACAATACCCCATACCGGTTGTCCCTTTTTTTAGTGTTAATGTTTATGGGTTTCCTGACGATATGGTCGATACGGCTGGTATGGCTATGATTACACAGAACTTATTTTCAGACGATGACATCAGGAAGACCTACGAGGTCGTCCCTGATCACAAATTCACCCGGGATGTCATCACCAACTATTCCACCAACCAGAACGATATCCGTGAAGTGGCCCTGGGCGGTCTTGATCTGAAGAATTGCATCAAGGTGCTCGAGCTCGGGTGCGGGTATGGTCATTTCACCGAAAGGCTCGAGGGTAGGCTGGCGAACAATGCCCATATCACCGGCATGGACCTGCTGGAAGGCAATCGCGCGGGGTTCATGGCGGCTTTGGAGAGGGCCGGCTATCAGGGCGCCTTCATCAAGAGCGGGGCTGAGATGATCCACGATTTCGAAACGCAGAGCTTCGATCTGGTGATCGCCAGCTACTCCCTGTACTTCTTTCCCGGCCTCATCAGTGAGATCGCCCGCGTGCTCAAACCCGAAGGGATCTTCATTACCATCACCCACAGCAAGTTCTCGCTTAAGGAGATTACCCGTCTTATCCCGCACAGCCTCAAAACCATCGGTGTGGCCCCACCCAAGGTCATCGCCATCAACAGGCTCTTCCTGTCTTTCTCGCAGGAGGAAGGACAGCGCAAGCTTGCGCCGTATTTCCGCGCCATCGAGATGATACGCTATCCCAACGCGATGATCTTCCCGTTTGAGAGGATTATCGACTGCATCAATTACATCAGCAAGAAGCGCTTTCTCTTGTTCAAGGACGTCACCGGGCAGTATCCGGAAAAGATGGATGACGTGCAGCTGCAAATATACCAGCGGGTCAACAACCTGGCACGCGATAAAGGTTTCTTCACCGTCACCAAGGATGATGCCGTCTTCCGCTGCCGTGTGCCTCTGGCCGGGGCGGATGCGATGTTGGCGGCCGGCATTTCCGCCTAGTACGGGACGCGCTCTTTGGCTTGAATCCTACTTCTATAGGATTTCTGCGCAGCGCCAAGCGGCGAAGCCAGCCCGCTCTCAAGAAGAAGACCCCGCCGAGGGCATACGCATTTGGAACTATCTTCTCTGGATGCAAGTATGCTAGAAAGGATGATGAGACCATCTGATGGCCGATTGATCTACAGGGAGATACGCAACAATGCCGCCAAGAATGATGTGCCGGATGGATGGGACGCAGCCAGGCTCAGGGGTCCGCATGCGCATAAGCCGGGAACAATAGATGCAGGCGTACTGTCTTTTGCTCGCCTCGCCCCGGTTTCCCCACCACTTTCCCCGCGGTATCCTCGAGATGGCGGGTTTTCTGGAAAGAAACGGTTGTCCGACCGCGCTTCTGCCTTTGGGCTATTATTTGAGCGGGAGTCATCTTAATCAAGGCCTCACAACGGAGCATGAAGCCCTGATCGAGGACATGCTGCGGGATACGCTTCACAACACAGGCGCCTCCGTGGTCGGGATCAGCAATTCCTTTACCTCGGATTTCCCCGCCTGCGTCAAGATTCTTGAACTCTGCAAGCGCATCGATTGTAGTCTGGTCACGGTCATCGGCGGACCCCACGTCACCTTTATGGATAGCGAGAGTCTTTCATCGCCGTCTGTGGACGTGGTGGTGCGGGGCGAAGGCGAATGGACCATGCTCGAGCTCCTGTGCGCCCTGAAAAAGGGATCGGACCTCGCAGACGTGGCCGGGATCACCTTCCGGCAGGCCGGACGGATCGTGAGAAATCCGGATCGGGTCCTGGGAGATTTGTCCGAGATTCCTCCGATCGATTTCAACCTGCTGCCCTATGATCTCCTTCATGAAGCTCAAGTTTACGGGATCTCGACTCGCGGATGCGCCTACCATTGCCGGTATTGCGTGGAAAGCGCCTTTTGGGGGAAAAAGCGCAATTATCCGGTCAGGCGACTGGTGGATGAGATGGAAGTCCTCGATACGCGCTTCGGCAACAAGATTCTGGGCTTCTTCGAGAGCATGCTGGACGCCGATTCAACCGAGCTTTTTCATCTGTGTAACGAGATCGTTGCACGGGGCATCACCCTCTCCGAGAAGTTCAATTTCCATGTGCGGCCGGACAGCGTCTCCAGAGATCGGATCGCGGCGGTCAGCCGCGCCGGTATGAACTGGGCCAGCATGGGAGTTGAGAGCGTTTCGCCCCGGGTCCTGAAGATGATGAACCGGCAGAACCTGACCAGGGACTGTATTATCGACGCCTGTCGGATCCTACGCGCCAATGGTGTGCATGTACACACCTACTGGATCGTGGGCCACCCGGGCGATAACCCCCAGGAGTCGGAAGACTCCTTCACATTCCTCAGATATCTGCTTGAAAACGAACTGTGCCAGACGGCCGAGGCCATGATCTTTCAGCCCTATCCAGGGACCTGCTTCTATGAAGATCCCCAGAAATATGGGGTTGAGATCCTGGAGCCGGACTGGAACAGCTGGAAACGTTTCGACAGCCGACCCATCAGCCAATTGACAGATTTTCCGGCCGAGGATATCCAGGCGGCATGGCGGCGGATGGACGGCTACCTCCATACATGGAAGCTTTTATCGCGTTTGGGAACGATCGATATCGATGGCGCGCCAATCGTGCCCGACAAAGAGGCCGTGCAGTAAGGCTCTTGAGTTCGGGCCGTTATGTCGATCCGGCATAGGGCCTGTCAAACAGTCACACGTCGGGCCTGATTCAACACCAGCAGGTTTCGTCTTCCGGAACTCTCCCAACCTAATGATTCAGGATGTTCTCTGGGCCATACTGTTCATATTTATCATCCAGGGTCCGATAAGACAGATGAAAGAAATATCTGTGTGACCAAGGAGGGCAACATGGTTTTCTACTGGCAAGCGGGTAAGCCGATATGCTTTGTTCTGGCAATAATTCTAATGTTATGTATCACCGGATGTGGTTCTTCCGACAGCGATCACCAGGTGTTTTCCGACACGGAAAGCATATCCGGCAAGGTCGCCGATGGGTACGTAAGCGGGGCTACCCTCACCGTGTACAGCAGCGACAACCTTACGGAAGAGAACGTGATCGGCACCGGCACCACCGATGCCAACGGCGCCTTTTCCATCGCGTTGAGCACCACCACGGTCCCTGATCCGATCTATATCAAGTCGGAAGGTGGTACGGATATCGATCTGGGGCTTCCGGCGCCGGTCATGCTGTTTGCCGGCAGTGCGGACGGAAACGGCAGCTACAATATCACTCCACTGACCGACATGGTCTATAAATACATCGGTGTCCAGGGGAGTCTTGATGCCTCGCAGACCTTCCTCACTGGTGTGCTCGGCATCAGTACCAGTGATCTCGGCGCTGATCCGGTGGAAAATGCCAGTGCCGGCGCTGCCCTTGCCAAGGTACTGGCCTCTGGAACCCAGGGAAGCACCCTTTCGGCCGGTGAATATACCATGCACATCCTGTATTTCGAGCAGGACGATCTCGACGCAACGACGCTGGCGGATCTGAACGCCGTGGCGGCCAGGATCGTGGAGCTGCCCATCACGGTCAATACCGATGGGTCGATCGAGAATGAAGTGAGCGTCGACGATGGTATCGATTTCGATCATGATTCCGTTTCCGATTTGTTGGAGGCTGCCGGAGGCGTGGTGGGGAGCTCGGTTTTCATCAGCATTGATGTCAATGAGTTCGATGACGGCGACAGCGGCTGGCAATTCAGCATCGCGGGCGAGCTGGGGCTTTTCGGCGGTCTTTCCGGCCGTTGTTATTTGCGCGAAGAGGGCAGTCTGAAGCAAGGGGTCTTTGTCGCCACCTTTACCCCGGTGGACGTAACCGAGACTCAGGAAACCGCCATGTTCCAACAGCTGGGAGTCATCATGGCCTCGGACCAAGCCTCCTACCTGCTCTTCAATGATGTATTGATCGGCGAGGCGGCCGTGCCGCAGATCAGCTATGGGACGATCGTCCTGGCACAGGACGGCACCTCGGGGTTCAACTATAGCGCGCTGAGCGTGAACCGCATCATCTATGACGGACCAGGAGTGGGCGATGATCCGGTTTGGGCTGACGAAAGCGGAGATCTCGATTATCTCGATGCGGCGGAGCAAACGCGCATTTTAGCGTCACGCCAGGATAACACCTACTTCATCATCCCGGCCGGTTGCCGCAAAGGCATCTGCGTGGTGGTGGACGGCGGCGACGGCATCGTCAAGGCCGGGCAGATGTTTCTGAACCGCTCCGACGGCCTGGCACCCGTTTTGGAACCGGACGCCACCTACAACCTGGCCCAGGTCTGCATCGGCAGTTTCGTGCTGGCCAATGAAGTCACCCGTGCGGATGCGCTGGAAATGGTGGAGGTGAGCGACGGGATAACCGAGCTTGCCGTGCCGTCGACCGACGACATGGCGCTCGGCAGTGGCTATAATGCGGATAGTGGGGAAATACTCGGGGTCTCGGGCAGCTTCTTGGCCCTCAAGAAGGACGCCGACAACGACTTCGCCGATGTCCGTGGAGCGGGTGACGATTACCTCATGGCGCTCGAGATGTATGAAACCGGAGCCCTTATCGGGACCCGTCTGGATGCCGGATCGGTGTTCATTGAAGGATATGGCCTGTATAATAATTACGAGAATCCGATCAACTACGTCATGTTCGCCTATACCGAAGATACGCCCGCCCCGTCATGCAACGCCACCATGAAGTTCCTGGCCCGTGAATTCCAGGGTGGAGGTGTGTTCTCTGAGATACCGGTCTGGACCTCAGGGTATTTGACCCTCAATATCGACCAGGCTTCTTCCACCGGGGATGGGGTGCTCTTGGTTGAGAACATTGATGGGTGTGGGTACAGCTCGGATGACCCCATCGAGGACGAAGCCTTCGGCGAGGCGGTGCGGAATTATCCATCCACGGTGACCATGAACGTGGAAAGGATCGGACCCAGCAACAGCGGTCTGCTGCATATCTATGGCACCGGCACCTATACCATCTATTATCTCTTGGATACGGAAGAAAAGGATTATTACTGGGACATATACTGGCCCATCGGCGCGCCCAGAGCCACCTACATGTTCAGTTATTATGATGACGACGCAGCCGCGTTCAGGGTCAACGAGATCGGGGAGGCCTATATCACCTACTGAGCGGAGTTTCTGAAATGAATTGGATAGCGGGACGGGAAGGTATCCGTCCCGCTTAATTCACTTGCATGGATAGGCCGGGCGGAAGCGGTTAGTCATCGAACGTTCTAGTGGGGTCGCTCAATGGCTGAAGTCAGGATCAGGTCCAGCACGCCGTCCAGCTGTTTACGGCTGATATTTGAACCGGTAATGGCCATAATCGCGATATAGTTCGCCATGGCGATGAGCATCCGGCAGAAGACCTCCGGCGGGTGCTTCAGGACAATATATTTGTTCTCGGCCGCCTTCTGAAGGCTTTCGCTGAAGAGCGTCATCATGGTCTTATCGAAGCGGCTCACATAGGAATTCACGTCCGGATCGTTGACCGTCAGGGCGATGATCCATAAAATCGCCAGGTTGACGGACTCCCGATCCTCCATGACGATGCTCAGACTCTTGATGCCCTTGTGGTAACGCGCGTAAAGGTCGCCTTCCTGGTCTCTGAACGCCTCCAGCAGCATCATCATGAAGGTATAGGTTTCATCCAGCAGGGACACGAAGAGGTCCTTGGTGTTTTTGAAATGCATATAGATGGTCGGTTCCGTGATGCCGGCCGCCGCCGCGATCTTGGCCGTGGTTGCGCCGCCGTAGCCTTCCTCGACAAAGACCCGCACGGAGCTCCGCATGATCTGTTGTCGGCGTTCAGCGGCGCGCATACGTCTCGGCCTGGGCGGTGCTGATGGAACCGGTTCCCGCTGGGATGCCACGCCTGATCTGCTCATCGTAATCCTTCTCTCCCGCGAAGACGCATACTTTTTTGGGGCGCCGCAACGGCCGCCTGCCCTCCCGCCTGTTGCGAACGGGAGGTTATACCCTGCTTGCAATATACTAGTGCATACTAACTTGAAGAGTTAAACCATACTATATCGTTGTGCGTCAATGGAGAAAATGCCGCCTTATAGGGTAATCTGATGACAAACAGGGTGCACGGTATGATGATCGGGCCGGGAGCGGGGTATGCGCAAGCGCTTGCCCCGCATTTATCCCAGCGTGTTTATATATCAAACATGATGAGTGATCCGCAGCCGATCGTAATTCATAAGCGGTCTGGTTCCTAGTCGAGAGGTTTGGCCAGCTGCAACACCTGCATGGGGAGCTGCAGGTTCAAGGCCTTGAGCTCTACCAGATCGATATGGATGTCCAGCTTCTCCTGCCGCGCTACGGGCAGTGTCTCGGGTTTGACGCCCTCTTTGAGGATCTTCACTGCCTGCTTGCCGGAGAGAGCACCCACGATCCTGAAATCCGGTGCGATGTACAGAACTCCGCCGCGCGATCCTTTATGACCGCCGATGACCGATGCGATGCCCGGGATCTTCTTGTTGTGGGTGAATACGCGCAGTTCCTTGGTTGGTTCATAATCGCGCAGGGCATAATACACATCGATGGGGATGAAGAAGGCATCGATCCCCTTGGCCACCAGTTCATTGCCGGCCGGCGTGAATTTGTCGGACTTGTTCACCTGTTTGGAGTAGATGGTGATTCCAAACTGGGATGCTTTGGCCTTGGCCTCTTGCACGTATGCCACGGCGTTCTCGTCGTCGCTGTGGACCACGCCCATGACTTTCAGATTGGGCAGGGCGAGCTTCGCCAACTGCAGCACGTCCTTGGGGTCCATGTAGATCGTGGCACCGGAGAAGCCCGGTCCGGCCTGGGTCTTTGACTTGCAGCCCACCAACTCCGGAATGGCCACACAGGTGAATAAGAGCGGGATGCCGGCGCCAATGATCTTGTCCTTGGAATACTTGGTGGCGGGCGTGCCGACCGTGATGACTAGGTCCGGTTTGGACTCCACGATGCGCGAGGCGTTGGACTTGATCTTGATGAAGATCTTGGCCTTTTCCCAGAGGCCGGCCTCGGCGTCCGCGTCGATTACGGTGCGATTGATGCTCAGGTTCTGTCCCTCGACCAGAGCATTTTTGGCCAGTTCGGCCTTGATGGACTCGACCGCCATGTCAAAGGCGTCCACGTTGCCCACCTGCAGGATTTCGATGCGATAATTAGCCCCCTGGCAGGGCAGGGCACAGAACAGACATACGATTATGACATACAAAGACTTTTTCACTTCATACTCCTCCTTTATGCCCACGTCCAATCGTGGGTTCGATGGACAAGGGTAGATCGAGAAAGCTGCTGTGTTTTCCTGCTGTGATCCGCTGCCGATCCTTGTCTGTTTTTCTGTTTCGGCGTAAGTCTTGAATTTCTTGACCATCAAGAGTCTTGACAGAATGGTGGAAATCATCCAAAGATCACAATTCTTATGACTAACCTACTCCATTTTTCCAAGAAGAACCGCCTGAATATCTCCCGCGTGCTGATCGGGTCCCTGATCCTGCTTGATTTTCTCTCCACCCCGCGCTGGCCGATGAAGCCGGGCACACTGATTCTGGTAGAATTTCTGGCGTTCATCCTCGTCCTGATCGCAACCTTCGGCAGGCTGTGGTCCCTGAGTTACATCAGCGGCAACAAGAGTCAGAACCTCATTACGAACGGCCCCTATTCCCTGATGCGCAATCCGCTGTACTTTTTCAGTCTCATCGGGGCGATCGGGCTGGGCATAGTCTCGAAGAGCGTGTTCATCTTCAGCGTGATCCTGCTGGCGTTCGCCGTCTATTACCCCCTGGTCATCCGGGCCGAGGAAGAACACCTGGAAAGTATACACGGCGATGACTTCCGGAGCTACAAAGCAGCCGTGCCGTCGTTTTTGCCCAGATTTTCCAGATACCGGGAAGAGGCGGGTTATATGGTCGATGCCAGGCGCATGCGGCGGTCCTTCTTCAGCGCCATGTGGTTTCCCTTGATGTTTTTTATCATGATCTCGGTCGACCGTCTCCAGGCCCTGCATATCCTCCATCCCATTTTCATCATAAGCTAAAATACACGGGATTTCTCAGAGAGAACGCAGTGACTCCTTGTCGGCCCCGTCGCCAACAACAGAACTGAGGCCGGGATAAAGATCCAAGCCCGGCCTCTTTTCTGTTGGGATAGCTGTCTAGAGTCTGATGGAGAACCCCGCACCGACGAACCAGTCGGTCTTTTCGTAATAGCCTGTGCCGGTGTAGTAATCAATGGTCGTGTCACTGAAGCTACCGCGAACCGTGCTTGTTCCATCACCGTCAAGCTTCAACTTCTGATATCCGCACTTGGCAAAGGGTTCAATGCTTACCTGCTTGAGTTTCACGGTTGCACCGGCCGACACATTGGCGCCCCACGTATATCCATCGCCCGAAATGTCTACAGGATATAAGAAGCCGTTGGCGTTTGACATGACGTAGGAGTAGTCTCTGTCTACCCAACCGTAGAAGAGATTGATGCCCGTGCGTATGGCCAGCGAAGGGGAATAGTCCTTTTCTGCCGCCGTTTTTACGGTGAGGCGATGTTCGACGTGCTTGGGATAGTCGTCGTAGTCATTAACCGACGTCGGGGTTCCTATCATCGTGAAGGTGAAGTCCTGGTCGAGATGCAGGTAATCATAATAGAATCCCGCCGCTGTTCTGGCTCCACTTGCGGTTGTGTAATCGATTCCGCCACCCGTGCCCAGAACCAGGTCCTTGGTTTCATGCGAGTAATCAACGATCCCGAGGGCGTCACCGTCACGTTTGGTATCCTTGTACGATACGCTCAGTACAAAAGGCAGTGATAAGTTGCCGCTCAAGGGCATTCTCAGCCACGCATCGGCGCCTGCATTCCAGCCTTTCACATCGCCGTCCAAGGCTACGGACCCTGCTCCCGTCTGGCCGAAATCATATTTGTTCTTCGCAGAAAAGGGAACACCACCATGCAGGGTGAAGGCGTATGGCAGCGATCCCGTCTTCCCCGTGGCCGAAAGCTTTGCCTGTGCTTCCCAGAAGCGGCTATCGTATGGAATCATCAGATGCAGGATATTGGTGACCGGGCCCCCGACCGGCAGGTTCCATGTCGCGAGGTCATCATAATACATGGTGTTCTCGTTTTTCTCGACCCTGGATGCGATCTGCAATTCCGCGCCCGCCAGACACTTGCTCACCGGCATGCCATAGAGCAATCGCAGGGCATAACCGTCATTGTCGCTCGCCATATCATAGGTGAACCCCATGCCTGGGGCACTGAATTGATCGCCTTCAAAGTCGCCTCTTTCGCGTGTGTATTCAAGAAAGATCCCCATTCTTCCTCGTGCGGCTGGGAAAACCATGCCGGCCAGGAACTCGTTTTTCAGATCATGACCGTCGCTGTCATACGGATAGGGCGCTGGATCTTCGCCTTGCTCGGTAAAGGTGGTGTGAAAGTTCATGTCATCAATGCGGTCATACATGAACTGATATGTGCCGTAGTATATGGTACCTTTGCCCGCGGCAATCGACGCCGGATGAACAAGAAAATCCGATTCATCTTCCACAAGCCCGAACGGATCACCCATGCCCATCATGCGTCCCTGATAGGCAAAATCGGGCGATGCAGAGATTAGAATCAGCAACAGGGTGGCAACAGCTACAAACAAACGGTTTTTCATCAACTTCCTCCTCGTCTTGAAGATCTCGTAGCAACCATCATATCGGCATTACGTCTTTTCAAATGAAGGCGTCTCTTTCAATTGTGGTAAGAAAAGCTCTTTTTAGTATCAGTGGTTAGATCGAGATTCGGGGAAGGAAATCCAATGGAAGCAGGGCAATGAATATGATGAGAACTACCTGCGGGCGCGAAAGCGCGCATAGGCCGCCATGCGGCTGAAGGCATAGATGGCGCGTTCAGGTGTGGGGTAGGTGGGTACGCCCAGCTCCCGGAAGCCTTCGTGCACGTGCGCGATCTCTTTCTGCGTCCCGCCGTAGGAGGCGACGAACACCGGTTTTTTGGTATGCGCGCGCAGGATGTCGCCGAAGGCCTCGCTGATATTAAACACGGACTCGGGCATGAGCACGAAGATCATGAGCACGGCGTCGATATCGCTCTGTTCGAGCAGACAGCTGGTGATGTGGCGCATGGTGGTCAGAGAGCCATGCTGCTCGACCGCCGACCAGATGTCGATGGGGTTGCGCACCGGGGCCCAGGTCGGCATGATGGTTCTGAGCTTCTTCAAGGTGGCGGGTTTCAAGGCCGGGAGCGCCACGCCGTATTCGTCGCAGGCGTCCGTGGTCACGACGCAGCCCATGCCGGTGATCGAGAGCACGCCCAGACGGTTGTCTCTAGGCAGCGGCAGCGATTCAAAGGCGGACAGGGTATCAAAGAAGGACTCGGAATCATGCACCCGCACCAGGCCGGTACGCCTACACACGGCATCGAAGACGGCATCCGACCCCGCCAACGAACCGGTATGCGAGGCGATGGCCTCGGCCCCGGCCGCGGTATGCCCGGATTTCACCACCACCACGGGCTTGGCCCGGCTGGCCTTGGCCGCGGCCCTGAGGAAACGGGTGCCTTCGACCACGCCCTCGAGATACATGCCGATCGTCATGGTCTCGCGGTCTTGCGCGAGATACTCCAGGAGATCGCTCTCGTTGATATCACCCTTGTTGCCGATACAGGCCACCTTGGAGAGTCCGAAGGGCTTGGCATCCGCGATCCATCTTCCCCAGCCCGAGGAGAAGACCCCGGACTGGCCGATGAGGGAAACCCCGCCGGGTTGGATAGGTTCGAGACCGACAATGGAGGTGGCCAGACCCAGGCGCGGATGGATGGTCCCGATACTGTTCGGGCCCATGATCCGCATCCCGGATGTGCGCGCCAGGGACAAAAGCGAGGCCTGTTCGCGCGTGCCGGCCTCGCCGATATCCGCGTATCCGCCGGTAGAGAGGATCACGGACGGCACGCCCTTGGCGGCGCAGTCAGCCAGGGCCTCGGGCACGCCCGCCTTGGGGATAACGATCATGGCCAGGTCCACCGGGCCGGGCACCTCGCTCACGCGCTGGTAGCTTTTCATGCCCAAAATATCGTAGCCTGAGGGGTTGATGGGGTAGAGCGCCCCCTGGAAACCGGCCCGCATGAGGTTGCGCAGGATGATGTTGCCGCCTTTGCCGTGGCTGCGCGAAGCGCCGATCAGGGCAATGCTGCGCGGATGGAAGAAAGGTTCCACCGTGCGCGCCGCAGGGCGCCTTAGTGCATGAGGTGCGGCATGATCCGTGAACCGGATGAGGGCATCCACCGCCACAGCACCTTTGGGATAAGCGATCAATGGGTTGATATCAATCTCAAGGATATCCGGGCGGCCGGCCATGAATTGTCCCAGTCTGACCAGGGCTTCGGCCACGGATCCCAGATCGACCGGGCTGACGCCGCGGTAGCCCTGCAGCAGGGCCAGCCCCCTAAGACGATGAAGCATCCCAAGGGCCTCGCCCTGGCTCAGCGGTGCCAGCTCTATGGCCGTATCGCGCAAGACCTCGGCAAAAACGCCGCCCATGCCCGCCATGACCACCGGCCCGAAGACCGGGTCGCGCCGGGCGCCGAGGATGAGCTCAACCCCTGATGGCGCCATGCGCTGGACAAGGAACTGGTGCTGGATACCGGTGAAACGCGCGCGCATCGCGCGCACCTCAGCCTTGAGCGAGACGGCATCCGGGACGCCCAGCGCCACCCCGCCGTGCTCGGTTTTGTGGAGCACGTCCCGGCTGCAGACCTTCAAGACCACGGGATACGTGAACGCCTCGGCGGCCTTGAGCGCGTCGGTTTCTCTGTCGACCAGGACCTCATCAATGACCGGCAGGCCCCATTCCTTGAGCAACCGCTTGCTTTCGAATTCATCCAAGACATGCATGCGCCGTCAACTCCTTTGTTAATATCATTACTTATATACCAGGGTCGCGGGGATTAAGGCAATGGGACATCTCCATATTTTCTTGACAGCCAGCTTGAGGGCTCTATAGTAATTCATGTTGCGCTTTCGTATTGCTATCCCAGTGAAGGGAGAAGTTGATGAGCATCCTCTGGAAGAGCCTGAAGGATTTTTTCACACATAACGGCTCCATGCTGGCTGGTGCGATAACCTGTTTCACCCTCATGGCCTTGGTCCCGTTTTTCCTGCTGCTCGTTTCTCTGATCGGCTATATCCTCGGCCAGAACGACGCCTTCTATGCCTTCCTCTCCATGAGACTTACGGCTTTCTTCCCGGACGCCACCAACGAGATCACGGCCGAACTGGGCAAGATCATCGCCTACAAACAGATCGGACTTTTCACCTTGGTGGTCTATGCCTATTTTTCCTATCAGCTCTACTATGCCCTGGAAAGCGCCGTGAACACCATTTTCGGCACGGTAGACAAGCGCCCGTTATCGGTCTCGATCGTGCTCTCCATGCTGGTCATCACCGTGCTCATCATATTCTCCATGCTCTCTTTCGGCGTCACCTCCTTCATTGCGCTCATCGAACCGCTGGCCCATCTTTTTCCCGGGCTATGGAACTTGAACCTGATCACGTTTCAGATCGGATTCATCCTGCCGGTGTTTCTCGTGTTCATGATCACCACCGGGCTCTATCTCGTTCTGCCCCACCGCAGGGTGCGCGTGCGCCATGCGCTCTCAGGTGCCCTGCTGACGGCCGTGCTCTTCGAGGCCGCCAAACATGGCTTCACCTACTATACCGTCATGAAGCTTTCGCGATTCGGCAATGTCTATGGGCCGCTGACCGTCTTCGTCACCTTCCTGCTGTGGATTTTTTTCGCCGTATGCATCTTTCTCCTGGGCGCCGAGGTGGTGCACAACCTGGAAGACGCACGCCATGATGAAGAGGCGCAATCCGAGAGCAAAGGTAATAAACAGAAGTTCAAAGGCGCTTCTCATCGATCGTAACAAAGGGGGTGGGGTATGGAAAAACTGATAGGCAAACACTGGCACAACCTGCCGGCTGATGAGGTGCTTGACCTTCTGGAGACCGACCGCGACAAGGGGCTTGATCTCTTCGAGATCGAGGCCAGGCGCGAGCGCTTCGGCGATAATGTCATTACCTCCAAGAAGGGCAAAGGCCCGCTGCTGCGCTTCCTGCTCCAGTTTCACCAGCCCCTGATCTATATCCTGCTGGCCGCCGCCATTATCACGGCCCTACTCCAGGAATGGGTCGATTCCGGGGTCATCTTCGGGGTGGTGCTGGTCAACGCCCTCATCGGTTTCGTACAGGAGTCCAATGCTCTCAAGGCCATGGATGCCCTGGCCAAGACCATGGTCACCGAGGCCACGGTCATCCGCGCGGGCGAAAAAAAACGCATCTCCTCGGCCGAGGTGACGGTCGGCGACATCGTGCTGCTGCAGTCCGGCGACAAGGTCCCGGCCGATATGCGCCTGATCTCGGCGCGGGATTTGCGGGCCGACGAATCGGCCCTGACCGGCGAGTCCCTGCCCGTGGAGAAGGAAGACGAGATTCTGCCGCACGACACGGTCCTGGCCGACCGCACCAACATGGTTTATGGTTCGGCCCTGATCACCTACGGTCAGGCCACCGGCGTGGTAGTGGCCATCGGCGACCACACCGAGGTGGGCCGCATCTCGGAACTTATCTCCTCGACCGAGGAGCTTCAGACTCCCCTGCTACGCAAGATCGATGAGTTCAGCAAGGTCCTGCTCTATGTCATAATGGGCCTGGCGGTCGTGACCTTTGGGGTGGGGTTGCTGCGGGGAGAGAGTGCCTTCGACATGTTCATGGCCGCCGTGGCTCTGGCCGTGGGCGCCATTCCAGAGGGTCTGCCAGCGGCCATGACCATTACGCTGGCCATCGGCGTGGCGCGCATGGCCAGAAGGCGCGCCATCATCCGCAAGCTGCCGGCCGTGGAGACCCTGGGCAGCACCACGGTGATCTGCTCGGACAAGACCGGGACACTGACCGAGAACCAGATGACGGTGCAGGAGATCATGGCGGGCGGGGAAGCCTTCGAGGTCAGCGGCGCAGGCTATGCGGCCACGGGTTCTATCGCCCTGAAGGGAGGGCCGGTGATCGACAAACCGGGGAAGGCCTTGATCGAGACCTTGCGCTGCGGTCTCTTATGCAATGACAGCCTGCTGGTGGAAAAGGAGGGCCGTCTGGGCGTGCAGGGCGACCCCACCGAAGGGGCACTGATTGCCTCGGCCGCCAAGGCGGGCCTGTTCATGGAACCGGAGAGTTCGGCGTGGCGCAGGCTCGATACCATCCCCTTCGAGTCGCAGCACCAGTACATGGCCACCTTACATGCCGCCCCGGGCGGAAACGCTGCAATAGCGTATGCCAAGGGTTCGGTGGAGTCCATGCTGGAACGATGCGTCACGGCCCTTGATCGGGAGGGCAACCCTATGGCGCTCGATGAAGCCGGGATCCTGGACGAGGTGGCGGTCATGGCCTCCCAGGGACTGCGCGTGCTGTCCCTGGCGCGTAAAGAGATGCCGGCCGGCACCGGCAGGCTCCACCATAAGGATATCAGATCCGGCATGACGTTCCTGGGACTGCAGGGCATGATCGACCCGCCCCGGGCCGAGGCCGTCAAGGCCGTGCAGAATTGCCACAACGCCGGCATCCGTGTCAAGATGATCACGGGCGACCATGCGCTGACGGCCTCGTCCATCGCGCAGCACATCGGACTTGCCAATGCGAAAAGGGTGGTCACCGGCGCTGAGCTTGTCAAGCTTTCTGATAAGGAACTGATCGATCTCGTGAGCGAGGTCTCGGTCTATGCCCGGGTGGCGCCCGAGCAGAAGCTCCGGCTGGTGGAGGCGCTGCAGGAAAAGGGCAATATCGTGGCCATGACCGGCGACGGGGTCAACGACGCCCCGGCGCTCAAACGTGCCGATATTGGAGTGGCCATGGGTATCACCGGCACCGACGTGGCCAAGGAGGCCTCGGACATGGTGCTGACCGACGATAACTTCGCCTCCATTGAGGCAGCCGTGGAAGAAGGCCGCGGCACGTTCGACAACCTCACCAAATTCATCGTCTGGACCCTGCCCACCAACATCGGCGAGGGTCTGGTGATCCTGGCGGCTATCTTCATGGGCGCCACGTTACCCATCCTGCCGGTGCAGATCCTATGGATCAACATGACCACGGCCGTGTTGCTGGGCCTCATGCTCGTCTTCGAGCCCAAGGAACCGGGCATCATGGAACGCGCTCCGCGTGATCCCAAAAAGCCCATCCTCACACGCGTGCTCATCTGGCGGCTTCTGATCGTGGGTTTCCTCATGCTTCTGGCCGCTTTCGGGCTCTTCAACTATGAGCTGCTGTCTGCAGAAGCCTCGGATAATGAGGCGCGCACCGTGGCCGTGAATGTCTTCGTCATGGTGGAGATATTTTATCTGTTCAACTGCCGATCGCTTACGAAATCAGTCTTCGAAGTGGGATTCTTCTCCAATCCGTGGGTCTTCGGAGGCGTGGGCCTCATGCTGGCCTTGCAGCTTCTGTTCACCTATGCGCCGGTCATGAACACCGCCTTTAACAGTACGCCCATAGGGATCGAATCTTGGATACGCATCGTGGCCGCGGGTTCGATCGTGATGGTGGTGGTGGAATTCGAGAAGTTCGTGATCCGAAACCGTCCGCAGAAGGACTTGCCGTGAGGCTGAAAACGGTTATTGTGTGCGCATGAAACGTTCGGCGCAGAGACGATTGCAGGATCTCATCGGGTTGCAGGAGAACCATGTCCAGGGCGTGGCCGAAGGCCTGTTCGCCTCCACCGAACAGCACCCGGCCGTCTACTGGATCTACCTGGCCATCTCGGCCGGCATCGCCTTCTTCGGCCTGGTGATGAGCTCAACGGCCGTGGTCATCGGCGCCATGCTTGTCTCGCCGCTCATGACGCCGTTGGTGCAGACCGGTATGGCCTTTGCCGTCGGCAACCTGTACCTGGCCCTGCGCTCCCTCATCAGGGTCTTCCTGAGCATGGCGGGGGTCGTGGTCTTTGCGGCCCTGACCACCATGATACTGCCCTTCGAGCAGATTACCCCGGAGATTGCGGCCCGCACCCAGCCCAACGTCCTGGACCTGCTGGTGGCCCTGTTCTGCGCCGTGGTGGCATCGCTGACCACCGCACGGCAAGCCGGCGATACGATCAGCGCCGCGGCCGGAACGGCCATATCGATCGCGTTGGTGCCTCCCTTGTGCGTCATGGGCTTTGGCCTGGGCATCCTGGATGGAAGAGTCTTCTTGGGTTCGACCTTGCTCTTCATCGCTAATCTTTCGGCCATCATCCTGGTCTCTGACCTTTTTTTCCTGCTGGTCGGGTTTGCGCATGTGGATGTGAATCTCCTTGAGGAAAAGGTGCTCGGGGAGAAGCAGCGGTCCTCGGGTACCTATCACTTCGTGAAGTCACTTCGGCTCGTGGATCGCAAGAACCTGCGGTGGGCCCGTCTCAAGGTCGCTCTGCCGCTGGTGTTTGTATTTATCGTCGCGGTCCCGCTCTCCTCGGCCCTCTCACAAGTGGCCTGGGAGGTGAATACCAAGAAAAATATCAACCGGGTGCTCTCCGAGTTCGAGAAAAAGTACCGCATTTTGAGCCGCCAGCAGACCCTTGTCGGCCGCAAGGTGGCCCTCAAGCTCACCATTGTTGGCGATCCAGGGCAGAAAGAAAAAGTAATGGAAGATCTGAAGGTGACGTTCAGACTGGTCATGGGAGAGGAACCCAGTCTGGCGGTGGATTTCATCCCCTCCGAGGAATATGTGAGCAAAACGTTCAAGACCGGCAGCGAATTCCTGAGCAAACTGATGGAGACCATGAGCAGCGAACCGGCCTTGATGACGCCGCAGCGGTCGTCACCGGAAACCCTCACCCAGTACGAGCAGGAGTTGCGGCGTTCCCTGGATAAGAGCGTTCAGTGGCTTAATGCCCAGACGCCGACGCCGCAGTACTATCATTGGGACTATGTCATCGACCCGCGCGGAGGCCGACTGACGTTGTTTCGGATCGCCGATGAGCCGCTCAGTGCGGATGCGCTGGGACTGATCACCGCGGCGATGCGGCGCGATACCGGGCTGGATATCGTGGTGAACGAGCAGCGCTTGAAACGGGTCATTTCAGATTTTCGATACCCTGTTGCCGGAGCCAGTCTCAGCCGTGACATGGATGAACCCATGGAAATGATCCGCAACCGGGCAGGCATAGCGGTCATGGTGCGTCTCAAGGATCCCGAACGCTTCAGGACTACAAAGTCCAGGACTGTTACTGCCCGCATGAACGACACTCTGCTCGCCTATCTGCGCGCGCGTATTCCGGAGAACCGTCTTCAGATCGGAGAATCGGCTGACGCGTGGGAGGTCGTTCTCATGCCCATTCCGAAGAAAATGCCTCCGCCTGATTCCAGCGGCCGGATCAGGGAATCCTCGCCCTAGCCGGCTTGCTAGGGGGAGGTTACGTTACCCCTGGCGTATGATTACCACGCGTATCCAGGGTGATTTGTATCACGTTTGTATCGCGATAGGTTTTGCATATCACCGGCAATCCGTGTATGAAATAAGCGATAGAAGTTGTTCAGCCCGAGAAGGGCCTGATTACATGGAGGAGGGGATGGATGGGCGATCCTCGTTACCAAAGGGATCTTAACAAGCTCTATTACTCCGAGGTGTTGGGAGAGGTTCTCTTCGATACGGCCGCGCGCTGCACGCGCGAATCTGACGATCAGCGTATGAAATGGCTGAAGCTCAAGGAGTTGGAGACGCAGACCAAAGAACGGCTCTCGGCCTTCCTGCTGGCCGCTGGCCAACATGTGCGTCAGCCTGTGATGGCCATGCCGTTCGGCCGTGTGGCCGGTACCTTGTTGGGGAGGTTGCCGTGGCCGCTGTCTATGCGGCTGCTGGCGCGGGGCACACGCCCCTATCTGAAAGTCTTTGAACGACTTGAACAGGGTGCCCGTAATGAGACCAAGGCCTTCTTCGCCTATGTCGTGGCCCATGAACGAGCCATCGCCGAGTTTGCCCGCCGCGAGTGCAGGGGGCAGAAGGGCAACTCGCTCATGCCGGTCACCAAGCTGCTGCAGGGACGCTACTAGGGGCAAGACCTTACGGAGGATACACGGGTATATCTCCGACCGCATTGGTTGGGTCAGGTGAAAGAACACTGAAGAGGGGTGCCATGGAGAAAATCACGCGTATAATCGTGGGATGTCTGCTGGCCGCCGCTGTGAGCATGACCTCCTGCCAGAAATCCGATGCCGTCCGTGGCGGGAAAGGTAAAACCGGGACCACGGCGACGAGCGCCGCGCTCCCCGAGCCGGCCAAGGCCGGGGCCGTCATACGTCTGAAAAAATACAGCCTGATTGATAGACAGGGCACGGGTGGCGAGGCCTTCAGCCTGCTCATCCCGGTGGACTGGCGTTTTAATGGCGGCATCACCTGGGTGCTCGACAACCCCGCCATGCCCGCCACGGCGCGTTTTACGGTCACCAATCCGGCTGGTTATGAAGAACTCGAGGTCTTCCCCAATCAAGCCCTGTTCTGGACCAATAACCGGATGCTGCTGAGCATGTTTCCCATAGGTTCCCGCTATTTCGGGGCCGAGGTGCGGCCGGTGCTCAGCCCTGAAGAGGCCTTGACTGCAATCGTGCTGCCCCGTATGAAGGCTCAACAGTCCGGGATCAAGGTCATCGCCGCCAAGGGCCTGCCCGAACTGGCAAAGGCCCTCAAGGCCGGCGCCCCGCAGCCCGGGGTACATACCTTCGGCCAGGCGGCCAAGGTCAGGATCGAGTATACGAATGTATCAGGCGTGCCTATGGAGGAAGATATCTTTGCCGTGGTAGAAGGTTACTCCTTCTCTTTTCAGGCTCTGCAGGGGGTTATTACCAATACCAACTGGTACGTGGACTATATCTTTTCATTCAAGGCCCCCAAGGGGAGACTCGACCGTAACGCCCCCGTGTTCCAGGCCATGACCGACTCTTTTCGGGTCAATCCGGGGTGGTTCAACACCTATAATCAGGTCGTCGAGATGCTGATCAAAGCCCAGCTCAAGCAGATCCGTTCCATGGGCGAGCTGAGCCGCTATATCAGCCAGACCAACAGCGAAATCAGCGACTCCATGATGCAGTCCTACAACGAACGCCAGAAGGTCTATGACCGCATCGGCGAAAAGGTCAGCGAATCCATCCGAGGCACCGAGCATTACTATAACCCCATCGAGGACGCTGAAGTCGAGCTTCCTGGTGGCTACCGGTATGTCTGGACCAATGCGGGCGGCGAGTATATCCTTACCGATAGCCCGAGCTACAACCCCAACGTGGAGTCCAACAAGAACTGGCAGGAAATCCGGAAAAAATGATATCTTGAACCGCTCCGGCATGACGAGGGTAGCCGAGGATGCAGCATGATTATAGGGGAGAGGACAAATGGATGATAGCTTGGTAAGCCGGCGTGAGTTCATCAAGCTGGGGGCCGCAACGGGTACGGCCCTTACCTTGGGCGGACTCCTGGTTAGCGGTGGCTGCGCGCATGACAATGAGCCGCAGATTCCCACCAACGAGCCCCCGCTCAGGTACGGGGACGATAATAACGATTTCGACGTCATCATCGTAGGAGCCGGTCCGGGCGGTTCTCTGGCCGCCGGCCGTCTGGCGCAGCAGGGATTTTCCGTGGGGCTATTCGACCTGAATACCGAGGAGAACGTTGGCAAACCCATCGTGATTGAAGTCGAGCAGGCGGTATTCAAGACCATCGGGCTGCCTGAGCCTGAAGGCGATTTGATGGCCTACCATCCGGAACGTATGCGTATCTTTTCTCCCCGCGGCAAGGAGTGCATCCGTATTGATTGCCGGGATTATGAACTCCCCATCGCCATCCACCTGGGCCGTTACACACAGAACCTCCTGAACCAGGCTCAAACTTGCGGGGCGCATTTCCATGGCGGTTACCGCGCGCTAGGCCCTATCTGCTCAGGATTGCGCGTGCGCGGGGTGCGTTTCGAAACCCCGCAGGGCTCAGCCGAGATCAGCGCCCGGCTGGTCATCGATGCCTCGGGGCACGCGGCCGTCCTGGCGCGGCAGCTCCCGCAGGAATGCGATATGCGGTTCCCCGACGGTATCGAACATATCGTCACGGCGCAAAACAGCCTGCATGACATCGATCAGGTCGCCGCCCGGCAGGCGGTCGCGGCCGGCCGGCACGCCAGCGACGAGATCTGGAACCGTTTAGGCAATTACGGTGTCTATTCCACGGTTTTCTCCTACCTGTCCCTGGAGCAGGGGATCGCCTATACCTTGATCGGATATAAAGAGGCCTACGCCCGGCGGAACATCCCGGTGAGTCAGGCCGTGGAAAGTTTCCAACAGGAGCAGGGCTATTATGCGCAGAAGCGCTCTGGCGGCGCCGGACTGATCCGCATCCGGCATTCGCTTGATAAGCCGGTGGCGGACGGTTTCCTGGCCGTCGGCGAGGCGGCCTGCCAGGTGGTTCCCATGCATGCCAGCGGCGTGGCATCGTCACTGTATGCCGGACACCTGGCCAGTGAGGCCGCCGCAGCTGCCTTGCATCACGGTTACCCTTCCGTCGCGGCCCTCTGGCCCTATGCCGCCCAGTATCAGCGTACGCGCGGCAAGGTCCTGGCTGCCCTTGATGCCACGCGCTTAACCCTCGACGGTTTCCGGGTGGAAGATGTCACCACCATGGTGGAAACAGGGATCATGCACCGAGACGATATCGTCGGCGGACTGTTGGTCAAGGAGCCGAAAATCGGGGCGGGGAGCATCCCGGCGCGCCTGGGCGGACTCTTGACACACCCGGGTTTTCTGCCCCGGCTCATGAAGATGGGCATGCGGTCCCAAGCGGTCGCCGGTCATTACGGCCGGTTTCCGGAACGCTATGATCCACAGGAGCTGATTGCTTGGCGCCGGGAGAAACAATCGCTTTTCGGACCGCTTCTGACGGAAACGTAAGAGGGCACCGGATTGCTTCCCGGTCGTTTTGCTTGCATTCGTACCGCCGATTAGATACTATAGACTTGGAAGGATAGCGCATGCCCGAAGAAGAAAAACCGCGACAGAGTTCGATGAAAACCGCCCTGCAGTGGGCCGACGTCACCAACATGGGCGTCGCCATGGTGCTGTGCATCGTGATGGGTCTTACCTTGGGGATCTTCCTGCATAATTACTTCGGGTTTTCGCCTTATTGGACGTTGCTGTTCCTCTTCGGCGGTATCCTGGCGGGTTTCCGCATCATGTACAAGACCTTCGTCAAGTTCTTCAAGCACGAGGGAAAAAGTTCTTAAGCGCCCATATCTAGAGATCTTGCCGCCAGGTTTCAGTCCGTTTCGATGATAGCGCCGCAGGCCTCGCATCGATAGCGGGTCTTGCTCTGCCCGCGATCAGCGATCTTCTCGAAGTCGAAGCGTTTTTTACCGTGCACCTCGAAGCATTCGGGACAATACCCGCCCGGCATTTCATCGGACGTAATGGTCAGATGGCAATGCCGGCAGCGCATCTTCTCCGGACTGGCGGGTAAGACCACCAGATTGAGGTGTCGGCAGGAAGTCATGTCGACTATCGGGCGCGTACCCGTTGTTTGGCGGCCGCAATAAAGCTCACGGCGCGGCCGATTTCATCAAACACCGGGATGCCCAAGCTTTCGACCTCCCGTCGCAGGGTGCGCACCGGCTGTTCGAGTCCGACCAGCCATATCGCGACGGGTTTGCCCAACTCATCCTTCAAGCGGGCCGTCTCGGCCAGGTATTCACCCTTGACCAGGGCGGCGAAGATGTGGATGATCAGCGCGTCTACATTGGGATCGTGAAGAAGGGCCTGGGCACAGGTGGCGTATACCTTTTGCGGGCCGCTCTGTTCGATGGCCGGCCATACATCCACGGGATTAAACGGATCCATCCAGACCGGAAAGACGGTCTTCAATGTGGCCAGGGTGGCAGAGGTAAGCTCGGCGTTAGCCAGGCCGTGATCATGGAGAAAGTCGGCAGTTACGATACCGGCCCCGCCCGAGAAGGTCAGCACCGCCGTTGCTTTGCCGGGGTGGACGGTCTTGGTCATGGAGAAGGCGCGCACGAAATCCATGAGCTCATGCAGGTCATAGACCGGTGTCACGCCCGCCTGGCGAAAGGCGCGCTCGATGACCGTGAAGTCGCCCGCCAGGCTGGCGGTGTGGCTCAAAGCTGCCTGCGCGCCTGCGGGGCTGCGGCCACCCTTGAGCACAATGATGGGCTTGGTGGTGGAGCGGGCCAGGTCGAGAAACCGCCGGCCGTCCGGGATGGATTCCACATACAACCCGATAACCTCGGTTAGCGGGTCATTGATCAGAAACTCGAGTAGCTCGGTTTCATCGATGTCGCATTTATTGCCGATGGAGCAGATCTTACTGACGCCGACCCCGCCGCGTTCAAGCATCATTAGGAGAAATCCGGCCGAGAGCATGCCGCTCTGAACTATCAGGGAGACATTCCCCGGCGGCATGAGCGTCTTCCAGGCATCGGTGTACATAAAAGAAAAGACGTGCCGGCGGTGTCCATCGAGCAGCCCCATGCAGTTCGGACCCCATAGGCGTATGCCGTGGCGGCGCGCCAGCTCAAAGCATTCCTGCTGAAGCCTGTGGCCTTGGGCGCCGACTTCAGAAAACCCGGCCGACTCGATGATGATGCCCTTGACATGTTTGCGGGCGCACTGCTCAATCGTTTCCTTGAGCGACTGGGCCGGGATGAAATAGATGGCCAGATCGAAATCTTCCGGGATGGCCTCGACGCTTGCGTAACAGGGTAAGTCCAAGAGTGTCTGGTAACGCGGATTCACCGGATAGATCCGGCCCTGATAGCCGCCCAGGATGTTATTGAGGATGTGATAGCCGCCTTTGAACGGGTTATCCGTAGCACCGATTACGGCCACCCCATCGGGGTTAAAGAAGAATTCCACTGCCAGCAACCTCCCATTCGTGAAGATCCTGTCTATGCTAAGGAAAGACCCCCATGATGTCAAGCAAGTATGCACAGTCGATGATGCCTGATATACTATGCACAGCTTAGGTTGGGAAAATTGTAAGAAAAAAATGCCAGAAGAAAAAGCGGCAAATGGGAGGGCCGTCCTTAATCTTCTGGCTATGGGAGGCGTTAGTAGGTATGAGTCATATATTCCTTGTCTCTGGTCCGCGGAATTCTAGGCCGCTTGCACCGTCCGGATATTCTGCTCGCGATCGGCGACGTCGTGCGCCGGTCTCAAGCCCGCATCATCCTCACGGGCGCCCCATGGATTGACATCTGGATCGTCTTTGCATGCCGGGCAGAAATATTTCGCGCTCAGGTCTTCAGCGCCTGAGCCCCAGAGCTCGAACTTCCGGCAATCGCGGCACAATGGTTTGCCGCAGTGATCGCATGCCATAACCGCTTCGAACCTGCCGCATACCGCACAGAGATTTTTTTCATCGGCCTTCATTGCCGGCCCCTCCTTTCAAGAATCTGCCTTTTTGTAAGCCAAATGCGTGCCAGCCCGGCAAAGGGCTGATGATTTATAAGTAAATGATAATAGGGATGATAAAATGAGTACGTGTAGATGGTCTGAAAAATTATGGCCACATAACCATAGAGTGATCTATGATGCTATGGTGCTCGAACCATAACGTAGGGTTTTTAAGCCACCCGTACAATTGACCCTGACGTGAGTTGTGCGTGTGTTGATCGCCGGTCAGTGCGTGAATGTGAAAAAAATGCAAAAGGGGAGGTTTCCTTTTCAAAACGGATATGCTAATGAAATGACAATGGCTGGAGAGGTCTAATAGCCAGGAGGTCTACGCAATAAGTAGAATAGGTTAAACCAAGGGATGTGAAGCGTAAAATAAATCAGGGAGGAGGTTGAATGGTAATTGCTTAGGGGTCAGTCCAAACGTGCATGATTCCGGCATCCTACCAGAGAGAAGATTATGCCAAGAGAAAAGACCGTCAAACTATCCGAAGAGAAATATCAGGCCTTATCAAGCTTGCTAGGTGGACAGAGAAATCGGGCTCAGGCACTCGAAGGGTTGATCGATGTTCTCATCGCGGCGGCACGAGAAAATAAATATGTCGTGTACGATATCCTCTCTGACCCGGCAGCGCTTGAATTGGGTTATAGGAAAAAGGAGACCGGCAAGAGATAGAAAGCGGTTCTCTTCAGTTGCTTTACCCCTCATAGGCCTGATTGTTAGGTTCTTTGAGGGGTGGAGCAGAAGCATGAATTTTTCGAGTGTGGCTTTTGATTGACCGCCGGCACTTGGCGGTAGATAACCACCCGGCATTATCGGAAGTAGTCTTGCAGGGCCGCGACATCCCACTGGTTATACTGCAAAGCCTTGATGGCTTCGGCCGTAGCATGCGAGGCTTCGAGCGTCGTCGTATAGGGGATGTTGTAACGGATGGCGCTCTGGCGGATGTGATAGGCGTCCAGTGAGGGGCGACGTCCGATACTGGTATTGATGATCAGCTGCACCTCGCCGTTTTTGATGCGGTCTACAATATTGGGCCGTCCTTCACTCACCTTGGCTACCGACAGGGCTTGAATGCCTCCGTTCCTGAGACATGCCGCCGTGCCCTTGGTCGCCATGATGGAAAATCCGAGGTCGGCAAAGCGTTTGGTCAAAGCCACGATGCGCTCTTTATGGCGGTCATGCACACTGATAAAGACCGTGCCGGAGAGCGGCAACTGGAAACCGGTGGCCATCTGAGCCTTGGCATAGGCCGTGGCGAAACTCCAGTCGATGCCCATGACTTCGCCCGTGGAGCGCATTTCCGGACCCAGCACCACATTTGCGTTCGGGAAGCGCGAGAACGGGAACACGGACTCCTTGACCGATACATGCTTGGGCCAGATCTGTTCGGTGAATCCCAGTTCGGATAAGCTATTACCGAGCATGACCTTGGTGGCCAGTTGCGCCAGGGGCTTGCCGATGGCCTTACTGACGAAAGGCACGGTGCGTGACGCCCTGGGATTGACCTCCAGCACGAAGACCTCGCCGTCCTTGATGGCGAACTGGATGTTCATGAGGCCAACCACCTTGAGCTCAGCGGCGATCATGCGGGTCTGATCCTGAAGGGTGCGGATCAGTTCGGGCGAAAGCGTCACCGGCGGCAGGACGCAGGCGCTGTCCCCGGAATGGATGCCGGCTTCCTCGATATGCTCCATGATCCCGCCGATGACGGTCATGCTCCCGTCACTGATAGCGTCCACGTCAACCTCGATGGCGTCCTCCAGAAACTTGTCGATCAGAATGGCATTGTCCGGGAAGGCTTCCAGGACACGCACCATGAATTCGGCCAGCGTCGGGGTATCATAGATGATCTCCATGGAGCGTCCGCCCAGGACGTAGGACGGCCGCACCAGGACCGGATATCCGATGCGCTGAGCTATTTCGACGGCCTTTTCCGCGGAAAAGGCAATGGAGCTCTGTGGTTGTTTAAGTTTAAGCTTGTCCACGATCTCCTGAAAGCGTTCGCGATCCTCGGCGCGGTCGATGGCATCCGGCGAGGTGCCCAAGATCTGCACGCCCTCGGCCGCCAGTCCCTTGGCGAGATTGAGGGGCGTCTGGCCGCCGAACTGGACGATGACGCCCAGGGGCTTTTCCGAGCGGATGATGTGCAGGACGTCTTCCAGGGTCAGCGGCTCGAAGAAGAGCTTATCGGAGATATCATAGTCGGTGCTGACCGTCTCGGGATTGGAGTTGACCATGATGCTCTCGTACCCCAGATCTTTCAGGGCGAATGAGGCGTGCACGCAGCAGTAGTCGAACTCGATGCCCTGGCCGATGCGGTTGGGGCCGCCACCCAAGATGACAACCTTGGGTTTTTCGCTCGGGCGGGATTCGTCCTCTGCCTCATAGCTCGAATAGTAGTAGGGCGTATAGGCCTCGAACTCTGCGGCGCAGGTGTCGACCAGCTTGTAGACTGGGATGATATCCTCGGCGTACCGCCAGGCACGAATCTCCTCCTCGGTTTTGCCCCACAGCTCGGCCAGGCGCCGATCGGCAAAGCCCAACTTTTTGGCCTCGGCCAGCAGAACGCTGTCCGGGCCATATTGCTTAAGCTCGATTTCGGCATCCACGATCTGTTTAATCTGGGTCAGGAACCAGGGGTCGATATGGCTCATCTGGTTCAAACTCTGCAGGTCAAAGCCCATGCGCATAGCCTCGGCCAGGGCGAAGAGCCGCTTCGAGTTTGGTGTGGTGATCAGGGAAACGATGAGCTTTTTGTGCTCGGCCGTCTGATCCGGTTTGAGATCGCCTAAGCCGAAGCGCCCGATCTCCAGCGAACGCACCGCCTTCTGCAAAGCCTCCTTGAAGGTGCGGCCGATGGCCATGGTCTCGCCCACCGATTTCATGGAGGTCGTGAGCAGGTCCTGGACTTCCGGGAACTTCTCGAAGGTCCAGCGCGGCACCTTGACCACGCAGTAGTCGATGGTCGGTTCGAACGAGGCGTAGGTTTCCTTGGTGATATCGTTGGGGATCTCGTCCAGGGTATAGCCGCAGGCCAGCTTGGCCGCGATCTTGGCGATGGGGAAACCCGTGGCCTTGGAGGCCAGGGCTGAAGAGCGCGAAACGCGCGGGTTCATCTCGATCACCGCCAGATCGCCATTAGCCGGGTTCAAGGCGAACTGCACATTGGACCCGCCGGTTTCGACCCCGATGGCGCGCATGATCAAAATGGCGGCCTGTCGCATCCGCTGGTATTCGATGTCGGTCAGGGTCTGGGCCGGGGCCACGGTGATGGAATCCCCGGTATGCACGCCCATGGCGTCGAGATTTTCGATCGAGCAGATGATGACCACATTGTCGGCCTTATCGCGCATGACCTCGAGCTCGTATTCCTTCCAGCCGATGACCGACTCCTCGATCATGATCTCGGTGATCATGCTGGCATCCAGCCCGGCCTTGGCCTGACGCTCAAGGTCCTCCGGGTTGTAGGCCACCCCGCCGCCGATCCCGCCTAAGGTGAACGAAGGCCTTATAATGACCGGGAATCCGATGGAAGATGCCACCTGGAAGGCCTCGTCCATGCTACGCGCAAAACCGCTGCGCGGGACCCTCAGGCCGATGGCCTCCATGGCGTGCCGGAAACGCTCGCGGTCCTCGGCCTTGTGGATGACGTCCAGCGTTGCCCCGATCATCTCGACCCCATATTCTTCCAACACCCCGGCCTCGGCCACCTCCACGGCGGTGTTGAGCCCGGTCTGGCCCCCCAGGGTGGGAAGAAGCGCGCAGGGACGCTCACGAGCGATGATCTTGGTCAGCGCCTCTCTCGTGATGGGCTCGATATAGGTCCGATCCGCCATGTTGGGATCGGTCATGATCGTGGCTGGATTGGAGTTGACGAGTACGACCTCGTAGCCTTCCTCCTTGAGCGATTTGCAGGCCTGGGCTCCGGAATAGTCGAACTCGCAGGCCTGGCTGATGACGATCGGGCCTGAACCGATGATGAGGATCTTCTTGAGGTCGGTGCGTTTCGGCATATGAGTTACCCGGCGTTGGTCTGCATGAGTTTGAGGAAATCTTGGAAGAGGTAGCCCGCATCGAACGGGCCCGGCGATGCCTCGGGGTGGTACTGTACGCTGAAGGCCTTCAGGCCGGGGTAGGCCAGGCCTTCGAGTGTGCCGTCGTTCAGGTTGACATGCGTTACCATCGTGTCCTTGGGCAGGGTCTCTCTCAGCACCACGAAGCCGTGGTTCTGCGAGGAGATCTCGATCCGCCCGGTGGCGAGGTTCTTAACCGGCTGATTAACTCCGTGATGTCCGAACTTGAGCTTGGATGTCCGGCCCCCGACGGCCAGACCCAGGAGCTGGTGTCCCAGACAGATGCCGAAGATGGGCTTCCTGCCCAAGAGCGCGCGGATGGTCTCGACGGCGTAGGTAATGGGCTCGGGATCGCCCGGACCATTCGAGAGCATGATGCCGTCCGGCTCCAGCGCCAGGATATCTTTGGCCGAGGTACGTGAAGGCACGACCATGACTTCACAGCTTAAGCCCTCGAGATGCCTGAGAATATTGTACTTGACCCCGCAATCCAGGACCACCACCCGCAGGCGATCCTTGGGTCCGATGCGCAGTGGCTGAGCCGCCCCGTCCTTCCACAGGTAGGGCGTGGTGCTCGTCACATGCGCCACCATGTCCTGGCCTACGAGTCCCGGGTAGGCACGTACCCGTTCAATGAGGCCCGCCTTATCATCGACATTGGTGGAGAGTATTCCGCGCATGGCGCCGGCCGTACGGATTTTTTTGGTGAGCGCCCTGGTATCGATGCCGTCCACCCCCAGACGACCGTGGGCCTCCAGAAATTCTTTCAAGGTGCGCCGGCTGCGCCAGTTGCTGGGCTGGTCCTGATATTCCTTGACGATGTAGCCTTCCAGGTGGATGCCGGCCGACTCCATATCGGCGTCGTTGATCCCGTAGTTGCCTATCAGCGGATAGGTCATGACCAGGATCTGACCCTTATAGGAAGGATCGGTTAGAACTTCCTGATATCCGGCCATGCCGGTGTTGAAGACCACCTCACCCAACACCTCGCCCCGGCCGGCAAAGGCATATCCTTGATAGCTGCTCCCGTCCTCCAGCATTAGCAGGGCGGGAGGATCGGTCCTTTTCAGGGGCAAGCGCGGCCTCCCATATTTTTGAAACCTCTCATTAGGTTGAGAATCGCCAAAAGTCAATCGCCGGTTTGGGGATTGAAGTTTTTGGGTGCAACAGCTTCAATCCCCTTTAGAATTTAAAGAACCGGCAAATAGTTATCGATCTCGAACTGAGAAATGTGGATCCGGAAGGCATCCCACTCCTTATGTTTATTCTCGATGAATTTATTAAAGATATGGTCGCCCAGGGCCTCGCGTACCAGCGCGCTACCGGAGACCTCCCGGATGGCCTCATAAAGGCTGCCCGGCAGAGAGATGATGCCAGCCTTCTCGCGTTCGTGCTCGTTCATCTCAAAGATATCCTCTTCCACCGGTTCGGGCAGTTTATATTTCTTCTCGATGCCCTTGATGCCGGCCGCCAGCATGACGGTGAAGGCCAGGTAGGGGTTGCAGGCCGGGTCGGGTGAACGGTATTCCATGCGCGTGGCCGTATCCTTGCCGGGTTTATACATCGGCACCCGGATCATGGCGGAACGGTTGCGGCGCGCCCAGGATACGTACACCGGGGCCTCATAGCCCGGCACCAGGCGCTTGTACGAGTTGACCCACTGGTTGCAGATGGCCGTGATCTCGCGCGCGTGCGTAAGAATGCCGGCGATGTACTGCTTGCCCACGGTGGAAAGGTGGTACTTGTCTTTGGCGTCGAAAAAGGCGTTCTCCTTGCCTTTGAAGAGCGACTGGTGGACATGCATACCGGACCCGTTCTCGCCGAACAGCGGTTTGGGCATGAAGGTGGCGTATACGCCGTGCTGGCGGGCGATCTCCTTGACCGTCGTGCGGTAGGTCATGACGATATCGGCCATGTGCAAGGCCTCGGCATACTTAAGGTCGATTTCGTGCTGGGAAGGCGCCACCTCATGGTGGCTGTACTCGACCTGGATGCCCATCTTCTGCAGGGAGAAGATGGTGTCGCGCCGGATGTTGGGGCCGCGGTCGATGGGCAGACCATCGAAGTAACCGGCCTTGTCGATGATCTTGGGCGCGCTTTCGTCGGCAAAGTAGAAATATTCAAGCTCAGGACCCAGGTAGGCGGTGTAGCCCATGTCGGCGATTTTTTTGAGCATGCGTTTCAAGGCCCAGCGCGGGCAGCCGTCATAGGGCGTGCCGTCCGGATTGAGGATGTCGCAGAACATGCGCGCCACGGGTCGGTCGCCCGGCCGCCAGGGGATAAGCTGGAAGGTGGTTGGGTCCGGCTTGGCGATCATATCGCTCTCATGGATGCGGGCGAAGCCTTCGATGGACGACCCGTCGAAGCCCATGCCTTCTTCCATACCCTCGTTCAGCTCGCTGGGTGTGATGTTGAAGCTCTTCAGACGCCCCAGGACATCGGTGAACCAAAACTGGATAAAGCTGATATCCTGTTCCTTTACTACCTTGAAAACATCCTCCCTTGTCTTACATGCCAACATAATGTTCTCCTTTTAAGATGAAATCTTGACCTTCAGGCCTTTCTAACCGAGCGGGTCGTTCGCGCGCAGTTCCCAGATGCCGCACGGGCAGGCATGCATGCAGAAGCCGCAACCGATGCAGCGCTGGTCGTCCACGATATACTCATAGTCGGGGTCATTCAGCGCCCGGCGGCTGATGGCCTGCTGCGGGCAGAGAGTCTCGCATAGCCCGCAGTCGCGGCAGCCGCCGCACGAGGCGCAGTGCGTGGCGCACTGATGGACGTCGGTATAGGCCTTGACCTGCGGGTCGTAGTATTCCAGCTTGACCCTGCGGGTGTCGATGACCGGCTTGATGGGAAGCTGGTCATAGGTCTCATCCGAGCCCATCAAGCGCGCATCGATCGCCTCAGCAGCCTTCCGGCCGGCGCCGACCGCGTCGGTCAGAAGCCCCGGCCGCACGATATCGCCGATGGCATATACTTGAGGATCGCTGGTCTGGAAGGTCTCATCGACCTTGATGAAGCCCCGTGCGATCTCCACGCTTTTGGGCAGGAAGCTTAACTCGGGCTGGTCGCCGATGGATACGACCACGGTGTCGGCTTCTAAGAGCTCGCCGCTGGTCAGCTTCACACCCTGGTCGGTGATGGCCTGGGTGAAGACCGGCCAGAGGAACTTGGCGCCCGCAGCTTCGGCCGCCTGGCGTTCCTTGCCGAATGAGGCCGGCTCCTGGATGTCGATCAGCGTGATGTCCGTGGCGCCCTGTCGAGCGGCCTCGGTGGCTACGTCGCAGCCCACGTTGCCGGCGCCGATGATCACCACGCGCCGGCCCGGATTCACGCCGCCTGCCTTGCTGCGCTCGAGGAAGTCCAGGGCCGACAGCGCACGTTCGATGCCTTCCACTTTTGGCATGCGGGGCGTTTGTGCCCCGCCGGCGATGACCACGAAATCGTGCTGGCTTACGATCTTCTTGAAATCCTTGGATTTGATTTCGCGGCCCAGATCGATGTGGTCGATCCGCTTAAGGATGCGTCCGAGCTCATGCTCGATGACGTCCTTCGGGATACGGCTCTCTGGGATTACGCTGCCTATCTTTCCGCCTAAGTTGTCAGTGCGCTCGAAGACCACCGGGGTGTGGCCCTTAAGCCAGAGCTGCCAGGCCACCGACAAGCCGGCCGGTCCGCCGCCGATGACCGCAACTTTGCGGCCCGTGGGCGCCTTGGGCTCAGGCGTTCTGGCATTGATGCTTGCTTTTCCGAGTAGGGAGACATCCACCGGGTACATGCTGCCTTCCGCGCGCGTGCACTTGTCGCAGCACAGCTCCGGACAAAGGTAGCCGCACACGGTGGCCGGGAAGGGCGTGTAGCTTAAAGATAGATCGACGGCCTCGTCCATGCGGCCTTTGCGGATCAGATCCCAGCGTTTCTGGACCGGTATGCCGCTCGGGCAGCTGGCCTGGCAGGGAGGGAGGTACTTCTCGTTCTCCCAGGAGGGCACGAAACGCCGTAGATCGCCGGTGGTGATGACAGGGATGGGTGAACGGTCGCTATCGTCCAGGTCCGCGATCAGGCCGCCCTTCAATTCGGGATCCCAGACCTCGCGTTTGAAACGTGCCATGCTGCGGTGTCGGGCGGGGATCTTCTCGTATGACGTGCGGGACGCAAGGATTTTCCAGGACTCTCTCTCGGAGGTAAGGTCGTGAAGGTGCTCCGGGCGGTCGATAGCGGACAAGAATTCGGGCAGATGAGACTTCAGCCAGTCCCAGTCTTCATCTTCAAGCGCGATCAGGCGGGCGTCCACCTCGCTGTGCCCCAGATAGGGGCCGCGGAAAAAGATCTTGCCTCCCACCATGCCTACGCAGGGACGGTGGCCGAGGATATTGTGCGTGTATTGGGAATCGACACCGCAGATGACGGCCACGCCGCCGGCCATGAACTCCGCGAATGAGTCGCCCGCGCCGCCTAAGACCCAGAGCTGCGGAGGGTCGTACTTGGGGTTGTGCTTGGTCATGGTCATGCCGCGCGCGCCGATGTCGCCGCCGATATAGATCTTCCCCTGGGCCATGGCGTTGCCCACGCCGTTGGTGGCATCGCCCTTGACCACGATGGTGGCCCCGGCATTGAGCCAGCCGACGTCATCGCTGGCCGGGGCCAGTACTTCGATAACGGTGTTGGGGAAACCCATGGCGCCGATGCGTTGACCGGGCGAGCCGGTGATGGTCACCCGGACGGAATCGCTGCCGGCCTTCCAGAGACGGCCGCCGATGCCATGCTGGCCGTCGGCCTCGACCACGATCTCGCGGTGCCCTGAAGCGATCGCCTGCTGGATGCGCTCCTCCAGGATGCGTGACTCAACGCGCTTACCGTTTTCCACTCCTTCAATGGTGAACTTCTTCATGGTCCTATTCCTTCATCAAACGACATGCTTGATGTCGAGCCGCTGGGCCACGTGGTAATCGTCCACGCCCAACGCATCGGCCATGCCGATGGGCAATGAGGTGGAACGTCCCAAGGGCGCCAGGATTTTCTTAAGCTCGGTATCGAAGCTCAAGAAGACATCCACAACGCGTTGGGCCACATCCTCGGGATCGAGCCGTCGGTAGAGCCGCGGGTCCTGCGAGGTAATGCCCTTGGGGCACAGACCTACGTTACAGATATTGCAGCGGTCGGACTCGCTGCCCAGGCAGCCCGCTGCGGCCTGCATGATATACTTGCCGATCTGGACGCCGCTGGCGCCCAGCATGATCAGGGACGCGGCGTTAGCGGCCAGGTTGCCGTTCTTGCCCACACCGCCGCCGGCGAAGAGCGGCAGCTCGTTCTGCATGCCGATCTTCACCAAATTCAGATAGGCGTCGCGGATATTGCTGGCGATGGGGTGGCCCATATGATCCATGGACACGTTGTAGGCTGCGCCCGTGCCGCCGTCCTCGCCGTCGATGGCCAGACCCGCGGCGTAGGGGTTACGCGCCAGGTTGTTGAGCACGGCCATGGCCGTGGCGGTCGCGGATATCTTGGGATAGACCGGCACGCGGAAACCCCAGGCCATGTACATGGACTGGATCATCTTGGCCACGGCCTCTTCGATAGAGTATTTGGTCTGGTGAGTGGGCGGGCTGGGTAGGCTCACGCCGGTTGGCACGCCGCGCAACGCCGCGATAAGCTTGTTGACCTTGTGCCACATCAGGAGGCCGCCGTCGCCTGGTTTCGCCCCCTGGCCGTATTTGATCTCGATCGCGCAGGGGTCTTCGAGCATCTCGGGCAGCGCCTTGATGATCTCATCCCAGCCGAAGTAGCCGCTGGCGATCTGCAGGATGACGTACTTGATGAAGCGCGAGCGCAGGAGCCGGGGCGGACAGCCGCCTTCGCCAGTGCAGATCCTGACCGGCATCCCCATTTCCTCGTTCAAGTAGGCCACGCCCATCTGAAGCCCTTCCCACATATTAGGCGACAAGGCGCCTAAGGACATGCTGCCGATGATGAGCGGATAGATCTCGCGCACCGGCGGCGCCCAGCCGTGCTCTTTTTCAACCAGCAGGGCGTTCTCGGGCGAGAGAATGCGGCCTAAGAGCGTCCTCAATTCGAACTCGTGGCGGCCGGCGTCCAGGGCTGGGTCGGTGAGCATGGAGATGCGTACGAACTTGAGCTTGTCCAGTACGTAGGCCGGGACATTGCGCCTGCCGCCGCGCCGTCTCGGGTTGCCGCCTTCGTTGATGTGGAAGCGCAGCTTGTCGATCTCCTCGTTGTGCACCGGCATGATGGCGCTGTTCGGGCACACATAGGTGCACATGCCGCAGCCCACACAGGCATGCGGGGCGTCGCTGGCCTGGCGAATGCCGTGGTAGACGCCGTAGACATTGGTGGGCTTCTCGCTCAAGCCCAGCTGGACATTCACGGTGCGCTTGCGGTGCACACCTAAGAAGATAGCCTGCACCGGGCAGACCGCGGTGCATTTGCCGCACAGGGTGCACTTATCCTTGTCCCACGCCACGACCCAGTGCTGGTCCTTGATGCTCAGGCTGGACGGGTGCATGGTTCCCACTGGCTCCATAGCTTTACCTCCTTCCTGAGGGCGTCCACGGCCACGGTGTCATACTTCATGGGCTGGAAGTCCTTGGTCTTGTCGCGGTCCGGGATAGCGGCGTCCAGGCCGCACATCTCGGAAGAAAAGGCGTATTGTCCGGGTTTGCCGCCCACGATGCCGGGACGCAGTTTCTTGCTGTCCTGGGCCATGAACATGGTCTTGTCCGGCAGGCAGCCGATGACGCAGTTGGGCCCGTCGATGGTCAGCGTGCGCAGGCTGTGCTTGAGGCGGCGCAGGAACTCTCCGTCGTGATGGCGCTTGAGCTCGTCATCCGTAAGCGGGGTGATGATATGCTTGTAGGCGTCCAGGTTCATACCCAGTCGCTTGAGGGTGTAGTGCAGGATATGGGTGAAGACCTCGGAGTCGGACTGATAGCCCGTATACCCGATGAAGTCACGCGAGGTCAGGAATTCACGGATGGGCACAAAGGCGGTGTTCTCGCCGTTGGTCATGCTGGAGAAGCCCTGCAGGAAAAAGGGGTGGCAGGCATAGAGCGTTATGGCGTAATTCGTGTTCTGCCGTCCCTGCGCCATGATCACCCGCGACTTGAGTCCGATGCGGTCCAATCCGAGGTAATCGGCCACCTCGATAGGGTCGCCTACCTCCTTGATCATGATCACGTCCGGCCAGAAGGAGAAGACCGTCATGCTCCCATTCTGTTCGCCCAGACGCCTGAGCCGCACGCGGATGTCGACCAGCCGGTTCTGGAGCTCTTCCGAGCTTAAGCCCTCCCATTCGTAGGGGTACTCATAGGACCGGATCAGGTATACATCCCGGGCGGGCGTGCCGCGCGGCGGTTTCCTGGTGGGGCGGATCGAGTACTTGTGCTTGGTTAAGAACCCGAACTCCATCATGAACTGATCGAGCGTGCGGATGCCTTCCTGGGTGAACACTCCTGAAAGGATTGGATAGCCCTTGAAAGGTTCGAGCTCACCTGCCAGATCGGTCATGAACAAGCCGACGCCGGAGCCATCGTGACCCTCTTTCATGACGTCGAGGGCCTTGATGGCAACCAGGGGCGAGAGCGGCTCATCGCTGGTGATGCCAAAGAGTCGGCACACGTCTGTTTCCTCCTGTCGTATGATGGCTAACCTGAAAAGCCATATGTATATCTGGAATAAAGCCAAAAGCATGCCAGACCATCACGGGGGATCGCGGGTCGCCTCCCCGGACTGTATTCGGTGGTTCGGCGGTATAATCATGAATAAAATTGTGAGATTATGATCCGTTGCACGGGGCTAAGCTCAGGGGGTGTCAATCCCGGTCGCCGTTCACTCTTGCTTCATTATTGTAGTACCAGGCTTATTCTATACAAAATTGTTCAATTGCGAGAAGCGCATCATGAACCGTCGATCCAGGGTACAATCTTGTCTTAAAATGTCTCTACTTCTTGACCTTGAAACGCTGGGGGTCGATGCCGTATTTCAAGACCTTGTACTGGATGATGCGCTTGGTGGATCCGAGGTTCTTGGCGGCCTTGCTCATGTTGCCGCGTACATCCTTGAGGGTGTCGGTGATCAGGGCGCGTTCATAGGACTCCACCAGACCCTGCAGGGTGCCCTTTTTCTTGCGTTCCGTGCCCGGCTGTTTCATCTGCAGCGAGGGCGGCAGATGCATGCTCTCGATGGTGTCGCCCGCCGCCACCAGCACCGCGCGCTCGATGCAGTTTTCCAGTTCGCGCACATTGCCCGGCCAGTGGTAGGCCAGGAGGCAATCGATAGCCGGGGTGGAAAGGCGTTTGACCGGCTTGCCGAATTCCTCGGCGTACTTCTCGATGAAGTGGTCGGCCAAGAGGAGGATATCGCTGCCGCGCTCGCGCAAGGGCGGGGCAAAGATGGGGAAGACATTGAGGCGGTAATAGAGATCCGAGCGGAAGGTGCCTGAGGACACGTCATCTTCCAGGTTGCGGTTGGTGGCCGCCACGACGCGCACATTCACTTTGATCGTGCGGGCCGAGCCCAGGGGCTGGAATTGCTTTTCCTGCAGCACGCGCAGGAGTTTAGCCTGGGCCATGGGAGAGAGCTCGCCGATCTCATCCAGGAAAATGGTCCCGCCGTGTGCTTCCTCGAACTTGCCGCGCCGCCTTTGATGCGCGCCGGTGAAGGCCCCTTTTTCATGGCCGAAGAGCTCGCTCTCGATCAGGGTATCCGGCATGGCGGCGCAGTTCACCTCGATGAAGGGGCCGTCCTTGCGGGGACTGCCATGGTGGATGGCGCGCGCCACCAGTTCCTTGCCCGTACCGGTTTCGCCGTGGATCAGCACCGAGGTGCTTGAGTCGGCTACCTGAGAGATGAGCGCGAAGACCTCTTTCATGATGCGTGAATTGCCTTTGAACTCAGGGAAAGGGTGCTTGCTGCGGCTGAGCATGTCCTTGAGGCGGATGTTCTCCTCTTCGATGCGGCGCATGTGCACGGCCTTGGCCATCAGGCCGGCCACCGCGGAGAGGAGCTGCAGCTCGTAGTCGAGGGTGTAGACATGGCTGCTGACCTTGTCGGCCGAGAGTACGCCCACGGCCTGGCCCTCGTAGATGATGGGTACGCACAGGAAGGCCAGGTCCGTGCGGTTGACCTCCTTGCGCGCCCCGGTACGGTCGAGGAAGAGCGAATCTTTGCCCAGAGAAGGCACAGCCATGGGCCGGCAGGTCTGCGCCACCTGGCCGGTAATGCCTTCGCCCGGTTTGTAGCTGATCTGGATACCCGAGATATCGACCTCGTGCGCCACATCCAGTACGGCATCCCCGGTTTCACGGTCAAGGATGGAGATCATGCCGCGCTTCATGCCGGCCTTGTTGCTCAGCTCGTTGAGCACCTGTTCGAGCTGTTCACGCAACGGCATGGCCTTGGCCAGGATTTTGGCGATGCTGTGGAGGGTCGACAAGTCGTCATAGGTAAAGCTCAGTATCTCCGCCATGTTCATCCAACCTCGGAAATATTATATGCCAAGCTCTCCGCACAAGGCAATTCTTTTCACGGTCTGACGAAGATTCCTTGGTCCGTCAGCGATCTGATTGGACGGGAACTGAGCGGCAAAGTATGCTAGAGGTGTGGATTAGGCGCCGCCGTTATAAGTGTGGGCGTGCGAAAGGGGGGAAAGCGAAATGGATTTCAAGGAGCTTTTGCAAAACAGGCGGTCGATCAGGGATTTTGAGGATAAACCCGTGAGCGTGGAACTCGTGATGGAAATGCTCAAGGAAACCACCCTGGCGCCCACGGCCAGCAACGCCCAACCGTGCAAGTTCATTATCGTTACGGACCGCGCGTTGATCAAGCGGCTCTCGGATGACAGCAAGGCCAACCTGCTCAGGGATTTTGCCGCCAACCCCAATGAGCGGCTGCGGATGTATGTGGACGTCCTCAAGAATGAGGCCTTCAATGTCTTTTACAACGCACCCTGCCTGGTCCTGGTGGTCGGCGAGAGGAACATGCCGACCCTCGATTTCGATGCGGCCTTGACCGTGGCATATCTCATGTTCGCGGCTACTACGCGCGGGTTGGGTACCTGTTGGATCAACCTGGGCGCCAATGTCCGCGATTCTAGTCTGCGCCGGGAGCTCTGTGTGCCGGATGATTATAGGATCGTGGCCCCGATCATCATCGGCTATCCGAAAGGTATCCCTGAGGCTTCAGCGCGCCACGATGCCAGGGTCCTCAAGATCATTCCGGGTAAGGGTTAAGCCGTTTCTCGGCGCGCGGAAGGTCATAGAAAATAAAAAACGCCCCGTCCGTGTTTTAGACGGGGCGTGGTGTTACCTGTTACGGCAGGTTAATTAATCGTCTTCCTTATCAAGATCCTTCAAGGCGTCAGGCGGCAGTTCCGTCTCGAGAGACCGGTTGATGCCGCGCGCCAGGATGGCGGCGATGGCGAAGAGGATGATCATCGCCAGGGCCAGGATCAGGACGATGGTTGACAACCAGACCTGACCTTCCTTCTCGATCTTTTCCGATGCGATCTTGGCCTGCTCCTGGAACTTCTTGATGTCCACCGTCATACCAACCCAACCGAAGCCGGCTGGTTTCGGGAAATCCTTGGTATAGAAGGGCACCGGGGCATAGGCCGCCACATAGGAGTCGCCACCGAGCTCATAGGTCTTGATCCCGGATTTGCCGGCGGCGGCCTCTTTCTCGACCTCCACCAAAGCCGGATCGAGATCACCCAGTAGGTTATAGTTCAAGACCTCGATCCCCTTGCTCTTCATCTCCTCGGCATTGGCCGGGGTGATGGGGGCTACCGGGACACCGTTCGGGTCGAGACCGGCGATGTGATAATCAGCCGGGTGCGCGATCACATTACCGCGGCTGTCCACCAGGAAGGCATAGTCGCCGGTAGCGACATCGGCCTTGAGCACATAGCCGGATTGCGTGGGTATGATGTTGTCCGTGAAACGCGCCAGGTACCTCATATCGAGGGCCAGCGTCAGAACGCCGGTGAAACCCTGCTTGTCGAACAGCGGTGTGGCCATTCGAATGATCCCCTCAAATCGCTTCCCATTTTCGAAACTTGCCTTGTCGACATACCATCCCAGGACCGGTGAGAAGTAGACCTCGCCTTTGCCTAGGTCTTTGGCCTTGAGGAAGTAGTCCTCGGTCTTGTAGGTCGTATTGGCGGGATTGCTTACATTGACCAGACCCTCTTTGGGCACGACCTTGCCGCCCACAATCTTGATGAGCTCATTGCCGTTCGCGTCAATGAAAGACATCTCGGTATACAAGGGATAGAGCTCCTTGACTATTTCTCCGTCTTTCTTGACCCAGAGCTCCTGGACCTTGGTTGCCAGGAACGACTTGGCTGATTCCGGGGTCGCGGGTAGAATCGTGGCGACCAGGATATCCCGTTGCCGTTCCCGTAAGAAGTCGGCGATGTTTTGTGCCAGGTCGGTGGCCCGTACGCTGATTTCCTGTTGCGCTTTCTGGTCCAGGGCGACCATGGTACCGGTTTTGGATATGCCGCCAAAGCGGATGATGCTGAAGGCTACCAGGGAAGAGATCAGTAATAAGGGGATGACCACAAGCAGGAAAAATAACCGTGCAACCGTTAAGATGCGCATTCCTTTCATTGATTCAGGCATGTATTTTTCCCCCTTATTAGTCTAAGACATGCTCATGTCTTTTCAAGACCCAAGCCATGTCTAACCAAGTACCAGATCTTTGAACGGATTCACGAAGAGCAGGATCAGCGCGATAACCAACGAATAAATGGCAATCGATTCGGCCATGGCCATACCGACCATCATGGTCATCATGATTTTACCCTGGGCGTTGGGATTACGGCCTACCGCCTCGGATGCTCCCGCGGCCGCGTTACCGATACCGGCGCCGGCGCCGATACAACCAAGACCGATGGCCAGACCTGCTCCGATCATGCCGCCCACGGAAAAGATCACTTTCACGTAGGGAGCCTGCGCCGGGATGGCGTCCGCGGCGAACAGCGGTCCTGCCAGGAGCCAGAGAGCCATGGTGGCAAAAACAACGAACAAGACTTTGGTTGAGTTGTGGTACATGTTTTTCTCCTTTCGTTTAAGTAAAATTTTTTTATCCTTATCCTGATTGAGCGCTCAATGATTGAGCCCTCAATGCTGCCCCTCCTAAAGCAATAGACATGCCACGCAATTCCGAGATGCCGGTATTGCCATAACCATCCGAATAACCGGGCTATTCTCAAGTTGTCGCTCATCCAGATCCCCTGGAGGTCGAACGTTTTTATTAAACAATTCGTTCAATGGTGTATGTGATGTTAAAGATTCGTTGCGCTCTATTGATCGGATGCGTGCCCGGCATATCCATGATTATAATGCGCGCATGCCGACGGTGCAAGAGCATGCGTACCTTGAGGCGGCACTGGAATTCAACGCCGCAGGGCTCTATACGTGGGGATAAGGCCGGCATCATGAAATTTATGCTTGCTTTGCCCGGCTCTTTTTCGTACACTTTAATATATATCTGTTCTCTACTCATTTTTATGCTCCTTTCCATGGCAAGGGCATCAAGCGCAAGGGAAGGGGCATTTTCTTTTGTGTCCCGGTTTCAATGTGCGCTGACGGTGCGTGTTTTGGCCCAGGCCCGCAAGGCCGTGATATGTTCGGCGCGCGTCTTTGACAGCGGACGGGTCTGCTCAATCTCCTTCAACAGGAGTGCCGTGGTCAGGGTGCTCTGAGAAGCAAAGGCGCTGTAGAGCCCCGAAACGATTACTTGTTCGATCTCAGAGCCCGAGAATCCATCGGTTGCCTGGGCCAGACGTTCGACATCGAACTGGCGCTGGTCTCTGCCGCGGCGCTTGAGATGGATGCCGAAGATGGCGGCCCGGGATTCGGCATCGGGCAGATCAACGAAGAAGATTTCGTCGAAACGGCCCTTGCGCAGGAACTCGGGCGGCAGCTTTGCCACGTCGTTGGCGGTGGCCACCACGAACACATCACCTGTGCGGTCCTGCATCCAGGACAGAAAGGAACCCAGGATGCGCTGCGAAACGCCGCCGTCTTCGCTGCCGCCGGCGGCGAAGGCCTTCTCGATCTCGTCGATCCACAGGATGACCGGCGACATCTTTTCGGCTGTGTCCATGGCGCGTTTGAAGTTGCGTTCGCTCTCGCCAATGTACTTGTTGTAAAGGTTGGAAGGGTCCATCTTCAAGAGCGGCAGCCCCCACTCCATGGATACGGCCTTGGCGCATAAGCTCTTGCCCGAGCCAGGCACGCCCAGCAGCAAGATTCCCTTGGGAAAGGTGAGCCCGAAGGACCGGGCATGTTCGGGGTCGCTGATGATGTTGGCGCGCTGGGCCAGCCAGGCCTTGAGCGAGCGCATATCCGCGATGTCGGACATGCTTTGTTCGGCCGGGAAGTACTCCAGCAGACCGTCGCGTTCCAGCACCTTCTGTTTGGCCTTGATGACCACCTCGATGTCCTTTGGCGTTAGGCGGCCGTCCTCGATGACGGCCTTGGTGAGGATTTTTTCGGCTTCCAGCAGGGTGAGCCCCTTGAGATTGTTCAACAGCCGGTTGATATCCGCCTTGGTCATCTCGATCTTGATGCTTTGGCGCGCTCCGGTATCACGGATGATGTTCTTCAGGAGCTCTTCATAGTCTTCCCACCGGGGAGCGGGCGGGGTTACCTCGGCCAGGTAGTGCTTGGCCGTCTCGGGCAGGTTCAGATCATGCCCGGTCATGATGATGGCCCCGCTCGTTGTGGCAAACGTCCGGCCGGCATCCGTGATTCTGGCGCACAAGGCCGCATCGCTCAGGAACGGACCCAGGCCATGCATGAGGTAAACAGCCTGGTACTGAGCGCTGATGATATGGTCCAGGGCGCCCTTGGCATCCAAGGTGCCGTAGACGGATTTTTCGCTGTCGGCGCGACGTAGGCCATGATTGACGGTCCAGATGAAAAACGGCAGTCCCAACTGATCGGCCAGGTGCTCAAGAAGGGCCTCGGATCGTTCTTCCTCCACGGTTTTGATATGGATCAGCCCATAATGGGCGCGGACTAAGAGGGCGATCTCTCTGATAATGCCTTCCATATCCGGCTGGGGCGCGCGGTCTTTCCGGGCGGGCGGCTGTGCGCTCAGACAGGCCGCGACTTCTTCGCGTTCCCTGCGTTCGCGCCGGGCTTGAACCTTGGCATAGATCGCCCCGCAGCGGGGGCATTCCGATCCCGGAGCGGTGTCCGCGGGCTGGCGCTCATAACCGCATTTCAGACATTTCATGGTTTGTCCTGGAAATAGGGCGCGAAGAGGTGGCGCATGCCATCCAGTGATTCTTCGATGGCATAGGGCACCGTCTTGACGAACATATCGAGCAGGACAATGGCGTTTACGGCCGAATCCGTGTCCGAGGCCGCCCGCAGGCGCTGGGCGATGGTGTAGTTCACGATGCCCGTGTCGGTATAGATCTGTTTGAGTCCCTGCAGATTGAATTCAGGACTCTTCTGTGCATTCTGCCGGAAATACTGGGCGAGCATATACATGGAGCTGGCACGGTAGATCGTTTCGACCTCGCTGGCCAAGGGCAGATGGAAACGCGCCATGGGTCTGAAATACCTGGTATGCGGACAGCCGCTGGTGGCGCTGATCAGGCCGATCAGGGAGCTGATGGCGCGCTGGGCTGTGGTTTTCTGGGATATGACGCGTTCATCGGTGATGACGGTCAGGAGCGTTTTGTCAAAGGAGCTTAAGCCCTTAAAGCGCCGCACGATATCCACCAGGCGCAGCGCCAGAGGGCAACGTGGGGATTGTGATGGTACGAGCGGACAATGGTGGCACTGATGGTAGCCCAGTTCGGTCCAGGACGGGGGGTCGTCAGGGACCGCATCGACCAGTTCCAGGGTGTGCGGATCGAAGGTTAGATTGAATATCTCCGTGGCTGCGTCGATCGGCGTGATGCGGTACTCGATGGCGATTGGCTGCGTCATAATCGCCAGCACCTCATGCCCTGGTCAGGTGGCGGTATTTGATGCGGTGGGGCTGCGCCGCGGCCTCCCCAAGGCGCCGTTTGCGGTCCTCCTCGTACTCGGAGTAATTGCCGTCGAACCAGGTGACCGTCGAATCGCCTTCAAAGGCCAGGATATGCGTGGCGATGCGGTCCAGGAACCAGCGGTCGTGGCTGATCACCACGGCGCATCCGGCGAAATTTTCCAGGCCTTCCTCCAGCGCGCGCATTGTATTGACGTCCAGGTCGTTGGTGGGTTCGTCCAGGAGGATGACATTGGCCCCGGACTTGAGCATCATGGCCAAGTGCACGCGGTTGCGCTCCCCACCCGACAGCGCCCCGACCTTCTTCTGCTGATCGGCGCCGGAAAAGTTGAAGCGCGCCACATAGGCGCGGGAATTGATCTCGCGGCTGCCGATCAGGATGCTGTCCTTGCCGTCCGAGATGGTCTCCCAGATGGTCTTGTCGGGTTTAAGGGCCTCGCGGCTCTGGTCCACATAGGCCAGGCTGACGGTCTCGCCGATCCTGAACGTGCCGCAGTCGGGATTCTCCTGGCCCGTGATCAGCTTGAAGAGTGTGGTTTTGCCCGCGCCGTTGGGCCCGATCACGCCGATGATGCCGCCCGGCGGCAGCGCGAACTCCATACCTTCGAAGAGCAGGTTGTCTCCATAGGCCTTGCTGACGCCTTTGGCCTCGATGACCACGCCCCCCAGGCGCGGCCCGGGCGGGATATAGATCTCGAGGTCCTGGGCGCGCTTCTCGCCTTCGCGTCCGAGCAAGGCCTCATAGGCGCTGATGCGCGCCTTGGCCTTGGCATGCCGGCCCTTGGGGCTCATGCGGATCCATTCCAGCTCGCGCTGTAAGGTCTTCTGGCGGTCGCTCTCGCCTTTTTCCTCCTGGCGCAGACGCTCCTGCTTCTGCTCCAGCCAGGAGGAGTAGTTGCCCTTCCAGGGGATACCCCGGCCGCGGTCGAGCTCCAGAATCCAGCCCGCCACGTTGTCCAGGAAGTAGCGGTCGTGCGTGACCGCGATGACCGTGCCGGCGTAGCGCTGCAGGTGGTGCTCCAGCCAGGCCACGGTCTCGGCGTCCAGGTGGTTGGTGGGCTCGTCCAGGAGCAGGATGTCCGGTTTCTGCAGCAAAAGCCGGCACAAGGCCACGCGCCGTCTTTCGCCGCCCGAGAGCACCTTGACCGGCGTGTCGCCCGGCGGGCATCTCAGCGCGTCCATGGCCATCTCCAGCCGGGAATCCAGATCCCAGGCATCCAGATGGTCGAGCTTTTCCTGGACCTCGCCCTGGCGCTCGATGAGCTTGTTCATGGCCTCGTCATCCATGGGTTCGCTGAACTTCATATTGATATCATTAAATTCGTTGACCAGATCCACGATGCTCTGTAAGCCCTGTTCCACGATCTCGCGCACGGTCTTGCTTTCGTCCAGCCGGGGCTCCTGCTCCAGATAGCCCACGGTATGCCCGGGCGACAGGATGGTCTGACCCTCGAACTCCTGGTCTACGCCGGCCAGGATCTTTAAGAGCGAGCTCTTGCCGCTGCCGTTCAACCCCAGCACGCCGATCTTGGCCCCGTAGAAGTAGGAGAGCGATATATCGGATAAGACAGGCTTCTTCTCGTAATACTTGCTGACCCGCATCATGGTGTAGATGACCTTGTTCGCTTCCGGTTGCGCCATTCTTCAAGCCTCCACTTGCTGTATCGTTATGCAATAAAATTTTTGATACCGGTGAATATCATCTGCGCCGCCAAGGCCGAAAGGATGAGCCCGGTCAGCTTGCTCAGAATCTTCAAACCCGTTTCTCCGATCACATCTTGGACCTTGGTGGCCGCGGTGAGCAGTACCCCGACACACAACACGGCGCACAACAGGGCCGAGAGCCCCACGATCTTGTCCCATGCCGTGGTGACTTCGGCGCCCATGACCAACAGCGCGCCGGTGGTGGCCGGTCCCACCGTGATGGGTATAGCCAAGGGGACGACGGTGATGCTGCGGGAATCCACGTTGGGGGCGGTTCTGTTTTCGCCGCGCACCAGATCGACGGCCGAGAGGAAGAGCAGGGCGCCTGCCCCGATGCGGAAGGCGTCGAGCGTAATGCCGAAGACCGCGAAGATGGCGTTGCCGAGGAAGTAGAGCACGCAGCAGATCAGGATGATGTCCAGGGTCAGGGCAAAGGCCACCTTGCGTCGCTCGGCGGCTTGCATGTGCTGGGTCAAGGCCAGGAACATGGACAGGACGAAGAAGGGCGTCAGCAGGAAGAACAGCTTGATCCATATGCTGATAAAGAGATTCAGGCTTGCGCCCATGCCGATCCTCCACCCCCACGCTCTTGGTAAAAATATGCAATACCGGATACGCGTTTTGTGTCAACCAAAAAGGGCGGCGGCGAGAGCATTATTGGGGCAAAGGTGTAACAAGGGACGACCGGCTGGTCGCCCCTATATCTGAATGTCATTAATTTAATTAATATTTGAACTCGCCGTTCTCGTAGATGACGATCCGCTTGCCGCCCGTCAACGTGGCGCTGACGCGCTTCTTCTCCGTGTTTACCAGGTCCCAGTGCAGGGCCGAGTCGTTGAAGCCCAGCTTTACCTTTTTTTCCTTGGTCAGGGTGGCGGGATCGCCGCTATAGGTATCGGAGTACGAGGCGCCCACGGCGATATGGCAGTTGCCGTACCGGCCGCCGAAATTTTCATCGAAGAGGGTGTTGGCCATGAAGCGGTCGATCTTGGAGAAGCGCTTGTCGGTCAAGGAGAATTCGCCCACCTTGTTGGCCCCCTTGTCCATGGCCAGCTGCTTAGCCGTAAACTCGGCACCGGTGGCCGCATCGACCTTGACGGCCGCGCCGTTCTTGAACTCCAGGCGCACGCCCTCGACCAGGTTGCCGCTGCGGTAGCTGGGCTGGTCGGCGTAGTAAATACCCCGCGTGCCGCGCCAGTCAGGCGAGAGGAAGATCTCGAAGCTGGGGATATTGTGGCCGGAGATGCCGATCCATTTGCGCTTCTCGCCGGGCGTGATCTCAAGGACCACGGATGTCGATTCGATGTGGAAGCTCTTGACCTTCAGGCTGTTCAGCCACTTCTTGATCTCGCCCACCGTGCGATAGATGGCCTTCCACTCCGCCACCGGGTCGGTTTTGTTCAGCAGACAGGCTTTGATGATCTGGCCGCTGTAAGCCTTGATGTCCATGCCGGCATGCTTGGCCAGTTCCTCGGTGGGGTACATGCACAAGGTCCAGCCGAAAAGCCCTTGTTCCTCGCGCTTGTCCAGGATGTCGCGCAGGTATTTGCGGGCTATGGCCGCCTTGCCGATGCGTTTGGGGTCGATGGCGCTCAGGTGCGTGAGCGAGGCCGGGGCATTGAGGTAGATGCCGCCGTTCAGGTGGTTATAGAGTTCTTCATCGCCGGGCAGCTTGAAGGTAAGCTGCTTGTCGTTGGCAAGCGCGAAATAGGTCTTTTCCACCGTCGGTGTGGATCCCAGACGCAGCACCGGATTCATGCCCAGTTCCATGAGCTTCTTGAAGACCACTTCCCCTAGTGCTATCGCGGGCATGTCGCAGCGGATGAGGATGATGTCGTTTTTCTTGAACTTCTGTGTCCTGGCCGTGGTCAGCCCCCACAGGAGCACCGAAGCATAACGTTCAAGCTGCACGGTATTCAGCATGTCCTACTCCTTTCCCATCATCTTATGTTTTTGCGCCATTTCAGCATAATCGATCGCCGGCTGCAGGTTGGTTAGGGCATTGTCGGAGGTGAGCTCCCGTTTCAATTTTGCCGGAGAGCCGGCTACCAGGTGATACGGGCCCACCACCTGGTCCTCGCGTACGACCGCGCCGGCGGCCACGACCGAGCCCTCCCTGAGCTGGGCGCCGTTGAGGACCACCGAGCCCATGCCGATCAAGCACCCGGACGCGATGGTGCAGCCATGGATCACGGCATTGTGCCCGATCGTGACATAATCCCCGATACTGACCCGGGCGTGGTTGTCCACATGGACGGTGCAGTTGTCCTGGATATTGCTGTGCTCTCCGATGCGGATGGTACCCTGATCGGCCCGCAGCACGGCCCCGTACCAGATGCTGGAACCTTTGCCGATCTCCACGTCCCCGATCACCACGGCCGTAGGCGCGATGAACACACCCGCGGCAATCTTCGGTGCTTTCCCCTCATACGTACATATCATGACCCTCATCAGTAGCACACCAATCCATGATGAGTAAACCGTGCATGTGCGCTACGTTCAAGATCATGTGGAATATTTGGGGTAGGATGTGCGGAGCGAAGCGCAACCCATCACATCGTTGAGGCATTATCCTTTTCAAGAGTCGGGATGAAATACCAGAATCAGAATCTACAGAGATGGGTTGCGCTTCGCTCCACCCATCCTACGCGCTGTATAGAGTACCCTGTTATGCGAAAATCCACATACTGGCACGGTAGCGATAGTATTTCACGATCTCCAAAATGAAGGCTATCTTGAGGATATCGAGGATCTCACTGATTTGAATATATCAATCCAAGATCTTAAACATCGGTGGTAGATTGTCAATGTTCCAGTTCCCAGGCGTGCTTATGCTCCATGATAACCTGGAACTGGTGCTGCATATCGGCAATCTCGCGGCCCCAGAAGACCTCGCCGCCCCAGTCGGGGTGGTTTCTCTGGAACTCGTAGTCGTCCACCTGGCGCGCGCACCAGGCCAGGTAGTAGATGATGCGCATGAAGCGCAGGCCTTCTATCAAGCGCAGGCTCAGGTAGTCGAATTCACGGAATTCTTCATAGCCTTCCAGGATCAGGTCCATCTCGCGCCGGGCGCGGGAGTAGTGGTCGGGCAGCATGAGCCACAGGTCGTGCACGGGCGGGCCCACCAGCATGTCGTCGAAGTCGATCACCATGATGCCTTCGCCGGGACGGTCGATCAAATTGCCGCGATGGCAGTCGCCGTGGATGCGGGAGAGCTGGACGCCCTGATAGAGCCCGGTAATGACCTCCAGGATGGCGGATGTCGTTTCGCGAAAAGGCGCACGGAAGTCCGGGTGCACGAAGCCGCCGTCTTCCAAGAGGCGGATGTCCTGGGCCGTGGATTCCCTGGGGTGCAGCTTGATGCGCTCAGGGGCCTCTTTCCTGGCCCCGGCGGCGTGGATGCGGCCGATCACCATGCCCACCCGGCGCCAGTCGTCGTCCTCTTTGACCTCGAACTCGCGGCCCATGCGCTTGGGGAACACGGCAAAGATGATGCCGTGGATTTCCGCCAGCGTTGCGCCGGACTGTAAGGGCAGGGGGGCGATGACCGGGATCTCATCCTCCACGCAGTCGGCGATAAAGTCATGCTCGGCTTCAATGGCCTCTTTACTCCAGCGCCCGGGCCGGTAAAACTTGGCGATCAGGCGTGTACCATCCATGGCCTGCAGCTCGTAGACGCGGTTGATGTAGCTCGGTAGCGGCAGTATCAGTCCGGTCATGCGTTTGCCGATTGTCGTCTCCACGGCCGTGATCACGATATCCGGGGTCAGATCGGCGAATACGTTGCGGGTTTCCACCTTAGTTCAGCTCCCGTGTGGTCTTGAACACGATGTCCGGCCACTCCTTCTGCACATAGGTGAGCATCCACTTGCTGGGCGCCAGGTAGGTCATGTGGCCTTCGGCGTCCTCGGCCATGTTGTGCTGGTAGCGTCGCTCGAAATCGGAGAGCTTCTGCTTGTCGCTACCGTTCACCCAGCGAGCCGTTTCGCACTCGATGGCCTCATAGGTGGCGTCCACACCGTACTCGGCCTTGAGCCGGGCCATGGTGACCTCGAACTGCAGGGCGCCCACCGCGCCCATGATATAGTCATTGCTGGATAGGGGCCTGAAGATCTGGATGGCGCCTTCCTCGGCCAGCTGGAGCAGGCCCTTTTGCAGCTGCTTGCTTTTTAAGGGGTCCTTGAGCATCACGCGGCGGAAGTGCTCGGGCGCGAAGTGCGGTATGCCCGTAAACTTGAGCGGCTCCTTATCCGTAAAGGTGTCGCCAACCTTGATGGTGCCGTGGTTGTGGATGCCGATGATATCGCCCGGATAAGCCTCTTCCACGTTGGTGCGGTCCTGGGCCATGAAGATGGTGGCATTGGCGAAGGTCACCTCCTTGCCGATGCGGTGGTGCATTACGCGCATGCCGCGCGTGAAGCGGCCCGAGCAGATGCGCATAAAGGCGATGCGGTCGCGGTGCGCCGGATCCATATTGGCCTGGATCTTAAAGACAAACCCGCTGAACGCATCCTCGTCCGGATCTACCATGCGCGTCACGGCTTGGCGCGGACGTGGCGAGGGCGCCATTTCCACGAAGGTGTCGAGCAATTCGCGCACCCCGAAGTTGTTGATGGCCGAGCCGAAGAAGACCGGGGACTGGTTGCCCCTCAAGTAATGCTCCAAATCCAGGGCCGGGATGGCGTGCGTGATCAGCTCCACGTCCTCGCGCAGCCTCTCGGCCTGGCTGCCTAAGAGCTCGTCCAGCTTGGGGTCGGAGAGGTCCTTGATCACGATGAGGTCCGTGGCGCGCTTCTCGCCGCCGGGCGTAAACAGGTTGAGCTCGCCCCGAAAGAGGTTGTACACGCCCTTGAAGCCCTTGCCCATGCCGATGGGCCAGGTCATGGGCACGCACTCGATCTGCAGCTTGTCCTCGATGTCGGCCATGATCTCCAGGGGAGGCAGGCCGTCGCGGTCGAGCTTGTTGATGAAGGTCATGATGGGCGTGTTGCGCATGCGGCAGACCTCCATGAGCTTCTCGGTCTGCGGCTCCACGCCTTTGGCGCTGTCGATCACCATGAGCGCGCTGTCAACGGCCGTCAGCACGCGGTAGGTGTCCTCGGAAAAGTCCTGGTGGCCGGGGGTGTCGAGCAGGTTGATCTCGTAGTCGCGGTAGTTGAACTTCATGACCGAGGTGGTGACCGAGATGCCGCGCTCGCGTTCGATGGCCATCCAGTCGCTGGTGGCGTGCCGGCTGGCCTTGCGCGACTTGACGGCCCCGGCCAGCTGGATGGCCCCGCCGAAGAGCAGGAGCTTCTCGGTCAGCGTGGTCTTGCCCGCGTCCGGGTGGCTGATGATGCCGAACGTCCGGCGGCGCTCGATTTCTTTAAGGATCTGCTTGCTCATGCTTTTGCGTCCTGTAAGCTGTAATATTAGCCGTGCGAGAGGCTATCTAGCAAGCGCTGTGCTTCTTGTAAAGGTAAAAAAGAGGCAGGCATAAGGGTGAAATACCGCAGCCGCCCACCAGGCGGTCCAGGTGGAATGGGAGTCATGGTGCGGGTGTATGCTTTGGTGAACGTTGGAAGGTCTGAGTCAAACCCGCCATCTCTCGCACCCGCTATGGTTTCAGGGGGGATCGAAAAGGGTGGCGGCCAAGGATCACGGCACGCTACGGATGACCGGCGGATTCTTTGCCAGGGCAGCGGGAATGATGGCCGACAGAGTGCTTTTCAGTTTTTCAGCGTCGAGATCTCCGAGCAGCTCTTCGGTCATGATGATCGCGGCGTAATTGGAATCAAAATTGATCCAGGGGTCCCAGCCATACACACCTGCGCTGGAAACCTGGGTGGCGATCTCGCCGGGGGCCGTGCCGGTCGAGTCGATCCAGTTGCCCAGTCCATAATGATAGATCTTCCCCACTAAAGAATAGGGGCTGAAGAGAATCGAGGTCGTGTCCAGGAATTGATTGGAGTGCTGCTCGGCCAGGATAGACTCTGAGAGGAGTCGGGTAGTGCCGCTCAAGCCGCCGCGCAACTGCAGCAGCATGAATTGCATGTACTCCTGCCCGGTCATTTTCAAACCGTAGGCCGGGTCGGGATTGGTGGTGCTGTTGTCATAGACCGACCGGGAAGACCAGCCCAGGGGGGAACGCAATTGCTCGCTGTAGATCTGGGCCCAGGATTTGCCGGTCTTGACCTCGGCATAGCGCGCCGCGATGCGGAAGTGGGTGCTGCCGTAGAAAAAGTAGCTGCCTGGCAAAAGCGTGGACAGGGCGCTGTGTTGTGTGTCGTAGATACGATACACGGCCTCTTCCAGGCTGATGCCGGTCAGGTCGGAACGCTTGAGGAGGTTCAAGTCTTCACCGTAGATTCCCGACGTCATGCTTAAGAGGCGCCGCAAGGTGATGTTCCCCATATGTCCCGACCAGTAGTCGCCGTCACGGTCTTTGAGCACGCCTGACATCTTTTCATCCAGGGACAATACCCCTTGATCGACCAGGCGCAGGAGCACGGAAGCCGATACCCACTTGGAGGCGGACATAATTGAGATGTAATCGGTGTTCGAAAAGCCTCCGCATGAATGGGAATACACAACACCTTTCGGGGTGGCGATCTCCACGGTCAATCCGCCGGAGAAATCATCGGCCTGGTCCTCGATGGCCGCCGTCACGTCCTTCCATGCATCACCGGTATACACCGGCGTGTCGTCGTCCGGATCGGATGAGCCGCCGTCGGTATCGGATGAGCCGTCGTCTTGACTCGCTTCATCCTGGGACGAGGAGGCATGCTTCGACGATGAGGTTCCGTCTTGAGACGATGAACCGTTGCAGGCGCTGCCGAGGCAGACAAAAGCGCAGAACAAGGCCATGAGAAGCAGTCTCTTCATTAGGTGTGTGATGCGTACTCGCGACGGCACGTTTTCCTCCTGCTCGATGCCATAACATCTCTGGCATGGCTGATATCAATGTTTTCCCAGCGTTCGCATGCAATTTCGGGGCACTGAACCACTCCATGCAATATCAATAGGTTATGTCGGAGGAAGGCCGCCGCAAGGTAATATATTTGCCCTGCCGGCGGTAAATTATTACCATTGTATCCGGACTGTTACAAATGCGGTTGGGTTCAGGGATGATGCCGCGCAAGGAACGGGCAAGACGTTGTCTTTGTCTCAGGGCATGCCTATCGCCTTTCGAGCAAGCCGATGGCTTTTAAAGCCAAGGTTCCCGGAAGTATGAAGACCCGGGTTGCTCTTGGATGCGTCAGGTCTTCACGGCACGGCGCGGATCATGGGCGGGTGCTTGGCCAGGGCCTCCGGGATGAGGGCGGAAAGTGATTTTTTCAAGTTCTCGGATTTGAGATAATCCACGGGCAACGGTTGTCTGGTCATGATGACCGCGGCGTAATCGTTCTCAAGGTCGATCCAGGCCGCCCAGCCGTAAGCCCCAATGTTCGAGACCTGCCGTACTTCTTCGGAAGAGGTATCGTAGCCGATCCAGGCGCCCAGGCCGAAATGATAGCTTGAGCCCAGGATGCTGAACAAGAGAGATGTCGTGGGTAGAAACTGGTCCGCCCACTGCGAGAGGATCGTATGCTCTGAGAGCAGGCGGTTCTTGCCTGTGAGGCCGTGGCGCAGCTGCATGATCATGAATTTCATGTACTCGAGGCCCGTGGTGTTCAGATCGGCGCCCGGATCGGGATTGGTAGTGCTGCCATCTTTGGTGTAGATACTCTGAGAGGACCAGCCCATGGGTTTTCTGATCTGTTCGTCATAGATCCGAGCCCAGGACGTGCCGGTCTTGACCTCGGCATAGCGCGCCGCGATGCGGTAATGGGTGTCGCCGTAGAAGAAGTAGCTGCCGGGCGCCCGCGTGGTCAGGGCCCGATCCTGTTCGGCGTAGATGCGGTAGACCGCTTCTTCCAGGGTAATGCTCGCCAGATCAGAGCGCTTGATCAGGTCCAGGTCCTCGCCAAAGATCCCTGAGGTCAGGCTTAAAAGATGCCTCAAGGTGATATCGCCCATATGGCCGGACCAGTAGTTGCCGTCACGATCCTTTAGTACCCCGGACATCTTTTCGTCCAGGGACAGGACCCCTTGCTCGACGAGGCGCAGCAGGGCCGTGGCCGATATCCACTTGGAGGCCGATGCGATATTTACCTGCTCGGTATTGGAGAAGCCGCCGAAGGACTGGGAATACACCACCCCGGCCGTGGTCGCGATTTCAACGGTCAACCCGCCGAAAAATGTATCCGCCTGATCCGCTAAGGCCGACGATACATCATCCCAGGCATCATTCGCTTCATCCTGGGTCGAGGAAGCATGCTTCGACAATGGATTGGCGTCAGGCAACGATGAATCGTTGCAGGCGACGACGAGGCATACAAAAGCGCAGAGCAGGGTAATGATAAGCAGTCTTTTTATCACGGTGGTGCATGTTCGTGGCGGCACAAGATACCTCCTGTTCGATGCCCAAACAACCCTGGCACGCCCGATATCAATGCGTTCGTAGAGTTCGCATGCAATTTTTCGGACACTGGGCTTCACCATGAAATATCAAGCGCTTATATGTGGAGTCGGCCGCCGCATGGTAATGTTTTTACCATGCCGATGGGCAAATTATTGCCATTGTATCCGGACTGTTACATATCAAGCCAGGGACCAGCCAGTACGGGCTCGCGGTAAAGCGCGCCACCGTGTTGGCCAGCTCCCGAGCCTCGCTGCCGAGGTTGTCCGACGTACTGGCAAGCTTCTTCATCGTGGAGGCATTCGGCAGGGTGGTGCCGTCGATCTGGGTGATGGCGCGGTTCAGTTCGACGATGCAGCCGGCCTGCTCGCCTAAGGCTGTGGCGAGCTCCTCCATGGCCCGGGAAAGATTTTGGATATGCCCGGTTATCTCGTCCAGGGATTCCCCGGATTTTCTCGCCTTGATATCCCCTGCGGCGTATCTTCAAAGCTTAAAGTACTGTCAGCTTGATTGTGCGATCTGCGTCATTTCTTTGTGTTGAAGTGGCTTGCTCACGTCTTTTTCCTGAATGTACGGGCGTATTTCATCTGTCAATTATCCTTGAAAAAGGGTAAACTTATTCTATTAGTTAAATCTCTGAGGGGGAAACCAGGACAATGACGAAAAGCCCTCATAAAAAATCACTCGATACTTTACATGCCGGCGCGGCAACGCCACCAACGCGCAGCGCCTTGCGCATTGTCGGTGTTGGGGCCTCCGCCGGTGGCTTGGAGGCCATCGAACAGCTCTTGGAACAAACACGCGCGGGTAACGGCCTGGTCTTTGTGATTATCCAGCATCTGGACCCGACCCACAAGGGCATCATGCCCGAACTTCTGCAACGCATGACTCCCCTGAAGGTGACGCAGGTGAAGGACCGCATGACAGTTAAACCGGATACCGTCTACGTGATCCCACCCAACAAGGATATGTCCATCCTCCATGGGGTGCTGCATTTGTTCGAACCCACCACGCCGCGCGGGTTGCGCCTGCCGATCGATTTCTTTTTGCGATCTCTGGCCATGGACCAGCGTGAACACAGCGTGGGCATCATCCTTTCCGGCATGGGCACCGATGGAACCCTGGGTATCAAGGCCATCAAGGAGAAGGGCGGCGTGGTCCTGGTACAGGACCCGGCCACGGCCAAATATGAAAGCATGCCGCGCAGCGCCATAGAAACCGGCATGGCCGATTACGTGGCTCCGGCGCAGGAACTTTGTGGCAAACTTGTCGATCTGCTGCAGATGCCATATCCCCCGCATGTCAAGGGGGAGGAACTTATCCTGGAAGACAAGACACTCTCGGCCCTCGAGAAAATCATCATCCTGCTGCGCGCGCATACCGGCCAGGATTTTTCACAGTATAAAAAGAGTACGTTATACCGCCGTATCGAACGACGCATGAGCATTCATAAGATCGACAAGATCGCCCATTATGCCCGGTTTGTCCAGGAGAACCCTATGGAATTGGGGCTGCTCTTCAAGGAACTGCTCATCGGGGTAACCAATTTCCTCCGAGATGCGCCGGCTTGGGAGCATTTGAAGGATGTGGACCTTCCAGAGCTCATACGAGGAAAATCAAAAGGCGGGACACTGCGGGCATGGGTCCCGGGCTGTTCCACCGGCGAGGATGCATACTCGTTGGCCATGATGTTCAAAGAGGCGATGGATCGTATGAATGCCAAGGGCCAATATAACCTGCAAATCTTTGCCACTGACCTGGACCGCGATGCCATCGACAAGGCCCGTCAGGGCGTCTACCCGTCCAATATTGTCGCCGATGTATCCCTGCCACGCCTTGAGCGATTTTTCGTCAAGGAAGGGCGCGGGCACTACAGGGTGGGCAAGGATATCCGCGAGATGGTGGTCCTTGCCATCCAAAACCTCATCATGGATCCGCCCTTCACCAAGCTGGACATCCTGGTCTGCCGCAACCTTATGATCTACCTGGTACCGGAAATTCAGAAAAAGCTCCTGCCGCTGTTTCACTATAGCTTGAATCCCGGTGGCATCCTGTTCCTGGGAAGCGCCGAGACCATCGGCGCTTACAGCGACCTGTTTAAGCCGCTGGAGAGAAAATGGAGGATCTATCAACGCAAAGAAACCCTGGCGCGGGTGGAACTACAGGATTTTCCCTCATCAGTTTCCGTTGCGCCGGTCGTTACCCATGAAGAGGTCGAGAATCACAAGATGGCACCCAATCTCCAAACGCTTATGGATCAGCTGATTTTGCAGCGCTTTTCTCCGCCCACCGTATTGATCAATTACAAAGGCGATATTCTCTATATCAGCGGTCGCACCGGCAAGTATTTGGAACCAGCCGCCGGCAAGGTCAACTGGAACATTTATGCCATGGCCCGCGAAGGGCTCCGGCATGAGTTGATACGTGCCTGCCAAAAGGTCGCCCGGCAAAAAGGCCGCATTACCATAAACGGTCTTAAGGTCGGGATCAATGGCGGCCAGCAGATCGTGGATCTTACGGTTCAAGCCCTGGAAGAGCCGAAAGCCCTCCAGGGCACGGTCGCGGTGATCTTTCAGGATGTGGCGGCCCCCGCCGGCAGGAAAGCCTCCGCGCATGCTGCGGGGAGGTCATTAACGCGTGCTGATATCGCAGAAATGGAGCAGGAGAACGAAATTCTGCGAGAGGAATTGCAGAATACCCGAGAAGAGATGCAGACCTCGCAGGAAGAGCTCAAGGCCACCAATGAAGAGCTGCAATCCGCCAACGAGGAACTGCAATCCACCAATGAAGAACTGACCACGTCCAAGGAAGAGATGCAATCGCTCAATGAGGAGCTGCAGACCGTCAATGCCGAACTGCAGTCCAAAGTTGAGGAGCTTTCGCAATCGAATAACGACATGAAGAATCTGCTCAACAGCACAGATATCGCCACGGTGTTTTTGGATAAAGCGATGATTCTCAAACGGTTTACCACCCAGACCACGCGGATCATCAAACTGATGCCCAGAGACATAGGTCGGCCCATCACGGACATCGTCTCCGACCTGATCTATAATGAAATGCCCGATGACATCCAGCAGGTATTGCAGACCCTGGTCTTCGTGGAAAAGCAGATTGCTACGCGGGACGGGCGTTGGTTTGAAGCGCGCGTCATGCCCTACCGCACCTTGGAGGATAAGATAGAAGGTGTCGTGATCACCTTCACGGATATCACGAAATCCAAAGTTCTGGAGCAGGAGCTGCGCCTGGCGCACGAATTGATGGAATCCAAAGTTGACGGACGCACCCGAGAGCTTGAGAAGGCAAACGCACAGTTGCAGGCGGAAATTAAAAAACACCGGTCGAAGCCCATAAGATGATTGTAAAGCGCCAGGGTTTATAAAGCCCGAAATCGGATGGGTCATGGGAGAGCGCAAGAACAAGGATAAAACGGCCTCTGATTTAAGACGTCGTGCAGAATCCCTGCTGAGAGAGACTCAGGGTGTAAAGGGAGAATCTCTGAAAAGCGAGGAGGTGCTGCGTCTACTCCACGAACTGCAGGTGCACCACATGGAATTAAAGATACAGAATGAGGAGCTCATGCAGGCGCGCTCCGAGCTCGAAGTGCTGCTGGAAAAGTACACCGGTCTCTACGACTTCGCGCCGGTGGGTTATTTCACGCTCACCGACGATGGCATCATCCGGGAAGTCAACCTAACTGGCGCAAACCTTCTGGGGGTAGATCGTTCCCATTTGATCAATCGACGCTTTGATCAATATGTTTCGGCTGCGACGCAGGCCACGTTGCTGGCGTTTTACCGCAACGTGTTTGAGGCCAACACCAAGGCGACCGGAGAGGTCATGCTCGACCGTGATAAAGATGACCCAAGGCATATCCATATCGAAGGAACGACTATGGAGTCGAGTAAAGGTAGTATGGGCCGCCAATGCCTCATGGTTGTCTTGGATATAACCGCCCTGAAACGCGCCGAAGAAGAAAAAATGAGACTTGAGGTTCAACTGGTCCAAACACAGAAGATGGATTCCATAGGAACATTTGCCAGCGGGATAACCCATGATTTCAATAATATCCTGGCTGCTATAATGGGGTATGCCGAGCTTGGGAAGGTGAACGCATCGGTACCGGAAAAGGTATTAAAAGATCTCACCGGTGTAATCAAGTCCAGCGAGCGCGCACGCGATCTGGTGCGGCAGATTCTTTCCTTCAGCCGGCATGCGGAAAAACGCTCTGAACCCTTGATGTTCTTTGTTGCCGTCCGGGAATCCCTCCGGTCGTTCCGATCAATGATACCAGACCATATCGAAATCCACGAGCAACTGAACACTTCCGGCATGGTCACGATCGACCAGACCCAAATACATCAGATCATGATGAATCTCTGCTCCAATGCCATACATGCCATGGGTAAAGACAGCGGCATATTGGGGATAAGCCTGGAGGAAATTGTTATTGCGGAAGATGACCATGCTATGGCGCTCAAGCTGAATGTTATTCCAGGTCCTTATATGAAGCTCAGCATCAGCGATACCGGTTGCGGCATGAGCCCTGAACTTATAGAACGGATCTATGAGCCTTATTTTACCACCTCCCCAAAAGAGGGCAGTAAGGGCCTCGGACTAGCGGTAGTGCACGGAATTGTGAAAAAAAACCATGGTTCCATCCTGTGCACAAGTACACCGGGGGCTGGGACTACCTTTGATATCTATTTACCCCATGTTTAAGCAGAAGCAAAGGCGGTGCAGAAGCCGGTGGAAAAGTCCCTCCCCACCGGTACCGAGCGCATTCTTTGGGTGGATGATGAACCGGACCTGGTGAGGGTCGCCCAAGGCATTTTAGAAGCATTGGGATATCAGGTGACGGCCATAACCAGCAGCACCGAGGCCCTTGACCTTTTCAAGACTGATCCCAACTCGTTCGATCTGGTAGTAACGGATATGATCATGCCGGATATGATGGGAGACAAGCTGGCCCATAGAATACTGGAGATCCGCCCTGATATGCCGATTTTCTTATGCTCCGGATATAATCAATACATCACGGAAGAGCAGGCGAAAGCGATTGGAATCCGGGAATATTTTCTCAAACCGTTCGTGATGCGGGATCTGGCGCGATCCATACGAAGGGTGCTGGACGAACCGTGATGTGATTAGTCCCATGAAATACAATCACCATTCGTAATAACCTCGGTTTCCCTATGATTGAAGTGGCGCTGGCATGTAAACAGTGGTACCCATATTTTTTTCTTTCCTTATGCCTTAATAATAGCTACGATAAAAACGCCTGGAAGCCTCCAAAATCGATGAAACACCCAAAAAGGATGGGCCATGGCAAAGAGCAAGACTAAACAGAGAGATGCCCCCGATCTTCGTAGTCTCGCGGAAAAACGGCTGGCCGAGAAGCAGACAGCAGAACAACCCCATGCCCGCGAACAAGACCAAGACCCCCGGAAACTGATCCACGATCTTCAGGTGCACCACATTGAACTGGAAATGCAGAACGATGAGCTCCTGCAGACCCGTTCAGAGATCGAGGAACTCCTGGATAAGTATGCCGATCTCTATGACTTTGCCCCGGTGGGCTATTTTACGATCACGGCCGATGGCATCATCCGCGAAGTCAACCTGACGGGCGCGGCTTTGTTGGGGGAAGACCGTGCGTGTCTGATCAACCGTCGTTTCGATCTGCACATTTCAACCGCGACGCATGCGGCCTTGTTTGCGTTTTACCACAAGGTGTTTGAAGGTGCCACCAAGGCGTCCTGTGAAGTGATGCTTGCCCGAGATAGCCATAATCCCAGGCATATCCATATCGAAGGTGCGGTTATGGTGTCAGGCCAATCCAGCATTGGCCGCCATTGCTTCATGGTGGCTCTGGACATCACCGATCGCAAGCGCGTCGAGTCGGCGCTTTTTCAAAAAACGGAAGAGATGGAGCATTTTTTTAACGTCACCCTGGACCTGCTCTGTATAGCCGACACCGACGGCTATTTCCGGCAATTAAACCAGGCCTGGGAAAGGACTCTGGGTTTCACTCATGAGGAGCTCATTGACAAGCGGTTTTTTGATTTCATTCACCCAGATGATGTGGAAAGAACCCAGGAGGCGCTGTCCAGGCTGGCATCGGGACGGGATGTGGTGAACTTTATCAACCGCTATCGTTGCAAGGATGGAACATACCGCTGGATCGAATGGAATACGACCCCCTCCGGCAAACTGGTTTATGGCGCCGCGCATGACATTACCGAAAGCAAACATATGGAAGAGGGACTTGCCAAAGCCAAGCAGGAACTGGAAATCAGAGTGGCGGAGCGTACCAGCGAGTTACGTATGGCCAATGAGCAGTTACAGCGCGACATCATAGAGCGACTTGAAGCTCAAGCAGAAAAAGAGCGCATCGAGAATCTCTGCATCCAATCCCAGAAAATGGAGGCCCTGGGACGATTCGCCGGCGGGATCGCCCATGATCTGAACAATCTTCTGTATCCTATTATTATCAATACCGAATATCTCCTGGAAGATGCCGTGCCCGGCACGATCATCCAAGATACCTTGTATCAAGTGCTCTCGGCCGCATTTCGTCAGCGGGATATGGTCAAACAGATCCTCACCTTCAGCCGCGGCTGCGAACAGAAATTCATGCCCATCAAGATTGTTCCTCTGATAACAGAGGCCCTGAACTTTATAAGATCTTCATTGCCGAGCACCATAACCATCCAGCATGCTATCGATACCCCGATCGACAGGATCATAGGAGATCCGACCCAGATTCATCAGATCATCATGAATCTGTGCCGGAATGCCGCGGATGCAATGGAATCACAGCACGGTCTGATCGATGTGCGGCTCTCGTATACCTTTCTTGGGTCCGATTCGGCGTATCCTGATCTGCCGGCTGGGAAGTATCTGCTGCTGAGCGTGAAAGATACGGGAAGCGGCATAAAGCCAGAGGCAATCGACCACATCTTCGAGCCGTTCTTTACCACCAAGGAAATAGGCAAGGGAAGCGGCATGGGTCTCGCGATCGTGCATGGAATCATCAAGACCCACGGCGGCGCTATTACCGTCCAGAGCGAACCGGGCAAGGGTTCCCTGTTCCATATTTACCTTCCGTTGTACGAAGAGGACGTAAGGGCACGGGCCCCGTATGACGAACAGGATACCACCCTTGAGAGCAAATACAGCATCCTGATCGTCGATGATGAAGAAATCATCCTGTCCAGTTTACAGCGCGCGCTGAACCGGTCCGGTCATACGGTCGTGGCCGTCAAGGATAGCAGGAAAGCGTTGCGGATATTCGACGAAGCCCCGCAGGCCTTCGATCTCGTCATTACCGATCTGACCATGCCTGGGATAACCGGTCTGGAGCTGACCCAGAGACTGCTTGGTATCCGCCCCAATATCCCGGTGATCCTATGCACCGGCTACAACGAGGTCATTAACGAACAAGAGCTCAAGGCGCTGGGCATTCGGGAATTGCTCTTGAAGCCATCCGGTACCCGCGAGCTGTGTGCCGCCGTGCAGCGGGCATTTGAGAAATGAATCTCGGAACATGAAGCGTCCTTACGGCGACTTAATCGAGTGGTTGATCAATCCTGAAATCCAGACATCCGTTCGTGGACTGAACCACGATAGTCGCGCCTGCGCGGATGTTGCCCGCGATGATGGCTCGGCTTAAAGGGGTTTCCGGCTCGCGTTTCAGGTAGCGCTTCAAGGGGCGCGCGCCCTAGACCGGGTCGAAGCCTGCCTGGGCGATAAGGGTGATGTCCTTTTCGCTCGGGCGTTGGCGGATATCATCGCTCAGGAGCCTCACAATGGACTTGATCTCAGGCAGGCGTAAGGTCTTGAAGAGCACGATCTCGTCCACGCGGGTGAGGAACGCGGGCCGGAAATGGGAGGCCAGCTCTTCCATGACGGTGCTACGCGCCTTGTCGCTGATGGCGCCATCTTTGTCCGCGCCCTTGACCAGGGCATGCGAGCCGATATTGGAGGTCGTGATGATGGCCGTGTTCTTGAAGTCCACGGTGCGGCCATGGGCGTCGGTCAGCCGATCGTTGTCCATGGCCTGCAGGAAGACATTGAAGACGTCCGGGTGGGACTTCTCGATCTCGTCGAAGAGCGCCTCGGCTAGGGCCTTGGCCAGCTCGGTCTTGCCCACGCCGGCTCGCCGATCAGGACCGGATTGTTTTTGGTCTTGCGCGCCAGGATGCGCATTTGGCGTCTGATCTAGGCCTCGCGCCCATAGGTAGACGGTTCCGGCGCCGCGTTGTTGCTGTGAGATGCGCGGCCGGCGTTTGAGCCCCTTGTCCAGCTCAGCCGTCAGGGCTTCCAGGGGGATATCCAGCTTTGCGAAGAGGCGTGCCACCGAACTGCCCGGCTGTTCGCTCAGGGCCGCCAGCAGGTGCTCCACATCAATCATGACGTGGCCCAAGTGCACGGGCATTGGTCTGGGCCGAGTCGAGGGCTTCCTGCGCGTTTTAGGTGAGTCTGTCCGTGTTCATCACAATGCACTTCAAGCCTGAACAACTTTGCCAAGCGGATGCGACCCGCACGGTTTCAACGTGACGCCTACATTTCACACATAACCAATGAAAACGGGTCGGTCCAGGATTATTCAGCCGCTCAGGAAAATGTACTTTATCTTTGGAAGGAATTTGAGTATAAATAAAGATTATCACACGCGAGGAGGTTATTTATGGCACGAGATGTGTATGTATTCAATCCTGGTCCTGCGGTATTACCGGAACCGGTGCTTGAGAGCACCAGTAAGGCGGTGCTCAACTTTGCAGGCACGGGTATGTCTATAATGGAAGTATCCCATCGATCTAAGCAGTTCGAGGAGCTCCTGAACAACACCGTTGCCTTGATCAAGAAGATCATGGGCGTTCCGGAGGGCTACAAGATCCTATTCCTGGGTGGCGGCGCCAGCCTGCAATTTTCCATGGTCCCGATGAATCTCCTGGCTCCCGGACAGACGGCCGATTATATCGACACCGGCAACTTTTCCGCCAACGCCATCAAACAGGCCAAGAAGGTGGGTACAATCAATGTAGCGGCTTCAACCAAGGAGATCAAGTACGTCCGGCTGCCCAAACCGGAAGAGATCAAGCTCACGCCCGGAGCGGCCTATTGCCACATTACCACCAACAACACCATTGAAGGCTCGCAGTGGCCCGCGCCGCCCGACACCAAGGGTTCGATCCTGATCGCCGACATGTCCTCCGACATCCTATCCCGGCCGATCAACGTGGCCGATTACGCCCTGATCTACGCCGGGGCGCAGAAGAACATGGGGCCGGCGGGCGTGACCGTGGTCATCATCCGCGAAGACCTGATCGGCAAGGCCCCCGAGAACATCCCCTCCATGCTCGACTACAAGACGCTCGCCGACAACAATTCGCTCTACAACACCTGTCCGGTAACCGCGATCTTCGTGGTGCACGAGGTCATGCAATGGATCGAGGACCAGGGCGGGGTCGCGGCCATCGAGAAGATGAACAAGCAGAAGGCCGCCCTCATTTACGATATCCTGGACAAGAGCTCGTTCTTCAAGGGCGCGGTGGAGAAGGATTCGCGCTCGATGATGAACGTCACCTTCCGGCTCCCGAACGAGGATCTGGAAAAGGCCTTCCTGGCCGAGGCATCCAAGCTCAAGCTCATCGGGCTCAAGGGACATCGCTCCGTGGGCGGCATGCGCGCCTCGATGTACAACGCCCTGCCGCTGGCGGGCGCTCAGAAACTGGCCGAGTTGATGGCCGATTTCGAGAAGAAGAACGGTTAGAACCTTTAGGGGCCCTCTTCATCAGGAGGGCCCCCGATTTTGACGTCGCCGGGAGCTAGGCGCTTTTATGCGCCGTTAGAGCCTTATCCGGCGATTTCATCAGCTTGCGGGCCTGGAAGAGGTTGCCCATCGCCGTCCAGGCTTCATGTGCTTTCCTCCACCAGTCCAGTGCCAGATAGCCATTGCCCCGCCGCTCCCAGTAATGGGCGTAAGACTCATATGTCCAGGCCAGGTGAGGTTTGAAGCGTGCGCCGCGGGCTGTCCGTCCGGCCTCGGCCAGGCATGCCCCGGCCCGGTCCAGATCGCCGATGGCGATTGAGGCCTCTCCCAGGAGCCTCAGGCTGCCGACCAATTGTTCCTGGTTGCCGTGCTCGCGGTTCCAGGCCACGCCTTTGAGGGCGATCTCACGGGCCTCCTCGAAGGATAAGCTCTTCAACAGGACCTCGCTTAAGGCGTTCAAGGCATAGGGCACCCGGTTGGCGATTCCGGTTTCAAGGGCCGGCAGGGCCTGCTCCAGGTGCCGGCGGGCCTTTTCCAGGCGCTCTTCCGCCAGCGCGATCCAGCCTTCATAGAGCCCCAGCAGGGCGTCGGCGCCCTGAATCTGCATGGTCTCGCACCAGCGGGAAAAGCTTATGAGGTCGCGGCGTGCCTCCTGAGGTCGTCCCAGGTAGCAGGTGTTGAAGTAGATGGAGCTCTGGGTCCTTACGTAGGGCAGGGCCCCGGACATGGCGCCCAGCATCTGCTCCGCTTCGGCCACGCGCTCGAAGAGCACGGCGCCGCGCTTAAAATTGCCGGCCAGATGGTTGATGTATCCCAGCCAGAGGTCGGCCAGGAGTTCCAGGTCCTTCTGGCCCCGGCAGAACTCCCGGGTGTTCTGGTGCCAGAAAAGGGCCTGGTCGATGTCTCCTTTCCACACAAAAGCGGTCAGGGTCATGAGGCTGTTGACGCCTTTTAGGAACAGATCGTCGGGCCCGATGCCCCGGCGCGCGGCCGTGAGATAGGTCAGGGCCAGGTCGGGAAGGCCGCGATAGGTGAAGGCATAGGCGATGGTGGTCTCGGCCGCGGCGCGCATCTGCGCGTCGTTCTCGGTCAGCGGCAGGACGGTCTTGAAGGTTGCGAGGGCGTCGCTGAACTGGGCCTTTTGCGTATAGAGATTGATCAGGCGGATGTGGGCGAAGACCTCGGCGCGCTTCTCGCCCCTGGCCGCATGGGTCCGGACCAGATTTTTCAGCGCGATGACCGCCTGCTCGGGGTTGAAGATCCGCGTGCAGGTCCACAGTCCTTCCCAGATCCTCACCGTGGTCGCGGCCGCGTCTTCGTTTTCGGGCAGGCGCTGCACGGCCTGCTCGGCATTGGTATAGTGCAGGGCGGCCTCCACCCAGGCGCCTGTTTCCCGGCAGCGCTCAGCCGCGAGCAGGCTGTAACGCGCGGCCTTGCGGTAGTCATGTCCCCGGCAGAAATGGGCGGCCAGGATATCGGGCTTATCCGCGGCGGACAAATCCTCCAGTGCCAGACCGATGCGGCCGTGCAGGCTGGCGCGTTCGTGCTTGAGCAGACTCTCGTAGGCGGCTTCACGGGACACGGCGTGCCGGAAGCAATAGGTATCGGCGTCCTGCGACAGGATGAATCCGGCCTGGCGCAGCTCCTGAAGGTGGGCCTGCGTCAGTTCCGGTTCGATGGCTTTCAGGATCGGCGCCGTGAAGCTGAAACCGATCACCGCGGCTTGTTGCAGGATATGCTTGGTTTTGGCGCCCAGGCGGTCGAAACGGGCGCAGATGAGACCCTTGAGGGTGCCCGGCAAGGGCGCATGGTCCTGCGCGGTCGCGCCGGTATCAAGGAGATAATAGACCATCTCCTCCACGTACAGGGGGTTGCCGCCGGTCTCGCGGTACAGGCGCGAAAGCATCTCCCTGGACGCGGACTCCATCATGCAGCCGACCATCTGGCTGACTTCCGGGTAGGTCAGCTCGAGCAGCTCGATCGTGGTGGCATCAAAGTCCGGCGGCTTATCTTCGCGACTGGATACGAGCGCGAGGCATCGCGCGGGCAGGTGTTCGGGAGTGAAGAGAGCTTTAAGGATATCCAGGCTCGACTCGTCGGCCCACTGGGCGTCCTCGATGCAGAGGATTACCGGCGAGGATGAAGCCTCGATCAACGCGCGCAGGTTTTCGTACATGCGCCGCCGGAACGCCTCCGGGCTCGGTGCTTCACGGTCGCCTGCCGGAGGCTGGCCGACGGCGAGCCGGTTGACCAGACCCTGGATGGGGAAATACGGCACATGCCTGGCGTATTCAAGGCACGGCGAGGCGAGCCAGGCCACTTGAGGCGGCAGAAGCTGCGAGAGCTCATGGATCAGACGGCTCTTGCCCACCCCGGCCTCGCCTTTGAGCCAGATCACGCTCGATCTTCCCCGGCAGAGGCCTTCAAGCGAGGTCTGGAGCAGTGACAGCTCGGACCGGCGGCCGATCAGCCTGGCGGCCGAGCCCTTCATCCTGCGGATAAAGCAAGGCATGTCCCGTTCGGCGATGACCTTGTGGACCCGGACGGGATCCTTGACGCCTTTCAGGATTTTATCACCCAGGCACTCGAGCTTGAAGTGCCGCTCGGCTTCAAACAAGGCGGCCTCGCCGATCAGGATTTCTCCGGGCCCGGCCAGGGCCGAGAGGCGGGCTGCGATATTGAAGGGCGTGCCTAAGGCGCCATGGTTGGTGGCGCTTAAGGGGCTGCCGGCCAGAATATTGCCGGGTTGTATACCGGTATGCATGTCCAGGCGTCCGCCCGGGATATCCGGCACACTGGCGCCGGCGACAAAGGCGTGAAGCTCACGGGCGGTATGGATGGCCCGAATGACATCGTCTTCATGGATTCTCTGAACTCCGAAGAGGGCCACCACGGCGTCGCCGATGAATTTCTCGATCATGCCGTCGTAACGAGCGATAATCCGGGTGGCTTGGGCAAAGATGCGGTCCATGATCTCTTTGAGGTCCTCGGGGTCGAGCTGCTCCGACAGGGACGTATATCCGGAAAGATCGGAAAAGAGGACCGTGACATAACGGTGTTCCTGTGGACGCGTCTTCAGCGCGGTCCCGCAGTGACGGCAGAATCTGTCGCCGGGATCGATGGGGTTCTGGCAGCCGGGACATCGGCTTTCGCGATAGGACATGGCGCCCCCTTGCGTACAGCATACAGGGTAATAAGGTGCAGTCAAGGAGAAAAAAGGATAGTAAGCTCCCCTTGCGGGATTTTCGCTAGGCTCGCAACCGTTTTTGGTCTATGCTTAAAAACGAGCTTTCATATTGGGGGGTAATGATCCATGCCGTGGCTGAAAATGCTGTGTTTCACCGTGATGCTCGTTATGGCGACCCTACCGGCGCGCGCGGCCGGGGTCGAGGCATTGATCGCCGATCTGGGGAAATCTCCGGAAGCCAACCGTCAGGCGCGCGCGGCCCTTCTCAAAGCCGGGAAGGACGCCGTGCCGGCCCTGCTGCAGTCCCTGGGAAGCTATGCCTCGCTCTCGGATGAGGCCTGTGTGCGCGCGGCGCGTATCTTAAGGGTGTTTAAGGAGATGGGCAATGATGCCGCCGTCCCCGCCGGTGTTGATATCCTGGCCTTTGTGCATGGCGATGGGGAAGCCCGCGCCCTGCTTTTAAACGAGACCCTCGATTACCTGTACCTCTTCTTCAAGGATGTGCGCGCCCGCGACGCCTACTACGACCTGGTGAAAAACCGCCCCTCACAGTGGTTGTCTCCTCAGAAGGACTTCGTGAAGGTCTTCATCATGCAGGGCGTGGTGGCCATGGCCCAGAATCATGACCCGCGCGTGGATGACGTGCTGGCCGTGCTGCTGGAGAAGCTCCCGTACGAGCCGCCCCGAGCTCCGGGGGAGCCGGGCGGGCGCTGGACGAACACGGCCTGGTTGGGGGCCGACGGTTATAGCATTTCCGGTTGCATGACCGTGGTTGCCACCTACAGAAGCCGCACGGAAAGAGGGACGTGCTGTGCCCTGGATGACTACTACCGCGAGCGGATGCTGGAAGAGCGCGGACGTTACCGTATCGCCTGCCTGGAACTGGTCAAGGAATATGGATCGAAACGGCTCAATCCCTCCCTGGAGCCGCTCTTGAAGGCGCGGCACCGCGCGGAGCGCGATCTGGCCCTACTGGCCATCGAGGCTTTGAACAGGAAGGAAACCATAACCGCGGAAACGTTCGACAAGGTCGTGCTGGTAGGCGGCGATATATTGAGCGGCCGCGTGCAGAACGCCGAGTTTACTTTTGTGACGCCCTATGCCAGGCTGAGTTTGAACCGCAAGGATATCAAGCGCATCGCGAACGATGGCAGTAAACGCGTTGTCGAACTCATTGCCGGAGACAGACTCACCGGAACCATTGCGGATGCCGAGCTCGCAATCGAACTGAAAATCGGTGGTCACGTAGTGCTCAAAATGGCCGAGGTGGAGAGCATCACCTTCGGCCGCTAGACAAGGGAAAAAGACGTAAGGCGGCTTTCGCCCGGCCAGAGGATATGCTATATGCAAAGATGGAATGCCAAGGAGGTATGTATGCGCAGGATCATCGTCGGAATGCTGTGCGCCGCGCTGTTCTTGATGAGTGCCTGTGGAGGTGATAGCGACAGCGCAGATGAAACGATACCGGCGGCCCCGAGCAATATCAGCGTCATGGCGGGACGCGGGCATATCAGCGGCGAGACCGGCAACTATGCGGTCATCCGCTGGGACAATGTCTCCGGGGCGACTTCCTACACCCTCTACTACGGCGCCAGCGCCAGCATCAATACCAGCAGCAGCGCTGTATCCGGGGTGACAAGCCCGTACGGCTTCTCCAACGCCAATATCAGGGCCGGGGCGTATTACTATTTCGCGCTCACGGCCAGCAACAGCGTCGGTGAAAGCGACCTGTCGGCCATCAAGCGTATGGCGGTGTTCATACCCCAAACCGGCCAGACCACGCGCTATGCCGATTACGACGACGGCGACCTGGAAGAGGGTGCGGCCTGGCCGGCATCACGCTTTATCGACAATGGCGACCTGACCGTGACCGACACCCTGACCGGGCTGATGTGGCAACAGTATCCAACCCTTATTATTTCAGAATTGAATTGGAGCAATTCATTAAATCAGTGTGACATCTCATCCGTCAGCATACATAGTGACTGGCGTATGCCCAATCTGAGAGAAATGCTCAGCCTGCTCGATTATTATTACTACGCCAAGGCGGTGGATACCACGGCGTTCCCCTCTCTTCCTGGAGCACCGAACACCATCTACTGGACATCCACAACCTATGATGCTGACAGTGATAGTGCCTGGAATGTGGATATCCAGACCGGTGAGACAGGAGTTGATAATAAGACCACCAGCTCCTATTATGTCTGGGCCGTGCGTGACGATATCGGCGCCGCCAGGGCCGAGTTGGCCCGGACCGGACAGACTGCTACGGATGGAACGGCTATTGGCGAGGATGGAGAGCTGCAGAAAGGTGTCATCTGGCCGAGCACCCGCTTCGAGGACAATGGCGACGGCACCGTGACCGATATTATGACCGGGTTGATGTGGGTAAAGGACGCCACCTTGGTCGGGGACGATGACTGGGAAAGCGTTGTCAGCGCCGCGGCCGCCTTAAGCACCGGCGACCACCACGACTGGCGCCTGCCGAACGTCAGGGAATTGGAGTCCCTGCTCGATATGTCCCAGGATAGTCCCTGCCTGCCTTCCTCTCATAAATTCACAAATGTCGGGACCGGCGCTATCTACTGGACGTCAACGACTTACGCGGGGGCAACCGGCTCGGCCTGGTGCATCGACCTTACGGACGGCGCGATCCTGACCGCGGACAAATCCACGTCCCACTATGTGCTGGCGGTGCGCAACACCCAGTGAGCTCGGTGGTCGAGAAAGTCTTCAGATGCTCTGACGATCCCGGCTAAGCCCTTGCGACAGGAGCCAGCTCAATACGGCCCCTTGCCCTGGCAGGCTGGGCACTTTTCGCCGCGTTCCAGCCGAAAGGCCTCGCCGCAGCCGGGACAGAGACCCACGGCCGAGGTGTTTTTCTTGGCGGCCGAGAGATATTCCGGTTTGACCGTGACCTTGTCTATGCCGTAGATGCTTGCTCCGGCGCGCTTGAACTCGTCTATGATCGCCTTCCGGTTCTGCGCCTGCTTGGGCTTCTCCTTGAGGAACCAGCTCCGGATGGCCGGCCAGCCCTTCAGCCTGGCGGCATCGAGATACACGCGCACGCCCGCTCCCGAGTACTTGTTGAAGAAGATCAGGGCATAACGGCTGGTGTCCACGATCTTGAGCCAGCCGTTGCCGATGGTGCAGGGCGTGAGCAGCTGCACGGCATCCGGCAGGCATTGCCTTGTCTCGCAGATCACGTCGAAAAATTCGCCGTCGGGCAGATGGGCGCGCGCGATGTCAACCATGATGCCGCCGGCCACCAGGCCGGGAGCAAGGCTGCCGTGAAAGGCCTTGATCTCCTCGACGTATTCTTCAAAATCGTAGGGACCGATCTTCATAGGGACCACCGTGAAGTTTCATGGCACGCCATGGGATCAGCCCTTGGACTGGTTGATATAGCGTTCCAGGCGGCCCTTCTCGCTTAAGACCTTCACGCCCAGTTCCTGGGTCGTACCCGGCACCTCGGACGGCGTTAGCCTCCTGACCAGGGCCAGGGCCTCGGTCGGGCAGGCCGTGACGCACAGCCCGCAGCCGATGCAGGTCTCCTTGTTTACCACGGCCTGTTCCTGTTCAATCGTGATCGCCTTAACCGGGCAGCGCTCATCGGCGCAGATCCCGCAGCCGGTGCAGGCCTCGTCCTCGACATGCGCCTCGAAGGCGCTGGGGCTGAAGGCCTGCTGGAGGCCCAGTTGGGTGCGGCAGGTCAGGATGGTACAGCAGCACGGGCAGCAGTTGCAGATGAAGCTCGGTTTGCCGTAGCTGTTGGTGCTGGTGTGCACCAGGCCGGAGGCCTCCGAGCGGTCCAGCACGGCGCGGGCTTCGTCGCGGCTGATGGCGCGCGCGAAACCGCGCTTGACCAGGAAGCGCGCCGGAGAGCCGAAGATGAGGCAGACCTCGGTGGGTTTGTCGCAAGCCTTGATGCTGACCCGGCAGGCGCATTGGGTCAGACCGATGAAGTCCGCGGCCTCGATCAGGGCGTAGATCTCTTCATAGGGATGTACGCGGGTGGTTGCATCAAGGGCTTGCTCGACCGGGATCACGCGCGCGATAGGGGTCGGTCGGCCGGCAAACGATGCGCCCAGGGCTTCGCGATGGTATTCGTCCCACAGGCGGCCGAGCTGCTCCTGGGTGGGGTTGGTGATGCCGCGCATGAGCGGAAATTCGAACAGACCGGGAATGGTGGGCAGCAGGCTGTAGAGTTTTTCAGAGCCCTTTTCCAGACACATGATGACGGCCTTGTCGGCCATGGGCTCCAGGAGTTTTTCCGCCTCTGATACGCTCAGGCCGCTGCCTTCGGCGATGGCCGCCAACGGGCGGGGGAAGAGGGTCATGTGGGTGGCCAGGGCCGCCTCCTCGGGCGTAAAGAGGATCTTGAGGATCTTGTCAAATACCGGTGATGCCGGCGCCCCGGCCGGGCTGGCATCCAGCAGTTCGCGCAGCTTTTCGTAAACGTCCATGCGAGATTCTCCTTTCATGATTGTTAAAGCCGCTCGATGCGGCATTTGACGTAGCGGTGCATGGGGGTCCCGATCCAGTCACGGTTCGTGTTCTTCGTGAGGCGGTTCACGTTCACCCCGAAAGGCTTGCCGTCATAGACCAGGCCGAAGCCGTGCGGGATGACCACATGGCCCCGGCGGGCCATGTCAGTAATCTCCACTTCAATCTCAACCGATCCGGCCTCGGTCGTCGCACGCACCATCTGCCCGTCACTGATCCCCAGCGCTCTCGCATCCTCGGCGTGCATCATGCAGGTGCAGGCGCGTTTGCCCTCGTTCCAGGCCGGATTGCGCATCAATGTGTTGGCGTTCATGTTGAAGTGCCTACCGGCCATGAGCACGAAGGGGTACGCTGGGTCCGGCGCCAGGGCCGCCTCTTCTTGCTCCGGGGCGAGGCCTTCCAACTCGGGCTTGAGCTCGGGGATCACGAGATTGATCTTCCCGTCCTCGGTCCTGATATGCGCGAAGTTCTGTTCCGGGTCTTCCAGGCCGATCCAGAGCCCCTCGGGATGGTCCATGATCTTCTGAAACAGCTCCTCCCCCAGACCTGCGCCCGGCGTGAAACCAGCGCGGGCGGCGCACTTGCGGAAAGGCTTGGGCACGGTCTGCAGCATGCCCCACAGCGTGGCCAGGTGTACGGAGCCCATGGCCTTTCCCAGGGTCTTGCCGAGGATAAACGGCATGGCCCCCATAGCGGCCGGCTCTTTCATGGCGTATTCCATGAGCGCGGCTCCGAAGGCCGCATGGCTCTCTTCAGCGGCCTTATACAGGCTTTCGGGGATGGGCGGGATCAGGCCCAGCTTGTCGGCCAGACGCAGGTGGATCTCCCCCAGTTCCAGGGGCTCGCCTTCGGGTTCGATGATGGGACGCCGCATCTGGAAAAAGATCCCGGGATAGGTCATGGGGAAGAAGGTCCCGTCCCACGATTCATAGCCCGACCTAGACGGCAGGACGTAGTGGGATAAGGCCGCGGTCTCCGTCATGGCCAGCTCGGCCGTCACCAGCAGGTCCAGGCGCTTGAAGGCCTTCTCGTAGGCGGTCGTATCCGCGTAGGACCGCAGAGGGTGCGCCCCGGACACATAGACCGCCCGGAGGCGTTCGGGCTTCTCGGAGAGGATCTCCTCGGGCATGGCGTTGGGCGGGTAGCAGCCCATGACCGGCGGAAAGTTCGTGGTTACGGTCCGCCAGGCCTTGGGATCCCGCTCATCGGAGTGGCTCCCTAAGGGCATGAGGGTTCCATGGAAGACATTGCCCCCGCGCACGCCGATCCGTCCGCAGATCGCCAGGAGCATCGCGGCTAGGTAAGACGATACCGCGCTGTGGCGGTTCATCAGGAGGCCCAGGTCATAGCGCAGGGAAGACGTGCGCGTGGCGAACTGGCGGCAGATCTCCCGGACCTGATCATAATCGAGGGTGCAGGTCTTGATGGCTGTTCTGGCATCGAAATGCATGAAGAGGTCTCTGACAGCATCCAGGCCGGAGGTGTGTTTCTCGATGTAATCCCGGTTCTCCCAGCCTTCCTTAAGGATAATGGCGATCATGGCCCGCATGAGCAGCGCATCCGTGCCCGGGCGGATGCGCAGATGCTCGTTGGCCACCTTGGCCGTCTCGGAAAGGCGCGGATCGATGACCACGAGATGCTTGTCGGGGTCCTTGGCGATACGCTGGAGCTGCCTGGGGGCCTGGGGAATCTGGTGGCTCTGCATGCCGTTCCAGCCAAAGGTCAGGAGGTAGTCCGTCTTTTCGGAATCGATTTCAGGGAAAACGGGCTGGCGGCCGAACATGCGACCGAAAACCCAGAACATGCCGGAGAATTCCTGGGTTATGGCGCTGTAATGGTAGCGCGAGCCCAGGCCGCGCATCAAACGTACCCCGAAAGCCGCCTCGAAATGGCAGCCCTGGCCGCCACCCCCCATGTAGGCGAAGGAGCGCGGGCCGTAGGTATCTACAATGGATTTGAGTTTTCCCGCGATCTCATCGATGGCCTGATCCCAGGAGATGCGCTCAAAGGAATCACCGACCCTTTTCAGGGGGTACTTCAGGCGGTCGGCGTTGTGCTGGTGATAGGCGATATTCGCCCCTTTACGGCAGACATACCCTTCGCTGCGGACATTGCTTTTGTCACCCTTGACCTTGACGATGTGGTTGTTCTCCACCTCCACTTCAAGTCCGCAGTTCTGAGGACACAGCACACAGCCGGTTTTTTGCCACGTTCCCATAGCGCCTCCTTGAAAGCCTATTTTTTGAGGATATAATCAAAAATCATGTGCTTGCATAACGCCAGCGGAGTGTTGTCCTTCACAAGTTTCATGTGCATGATGGCGCCTTCCCAGCTGTTGAGGATGAACTGGGCGGTTTGTGTGGGGTCGAGATTCTCCGGGATATCGCCCTTGTCCTTGGCCTCGGCCAGGCATTGCGCGATCGCCTCGCCCATGAGGGCATAGACGCTCCCGACCTTGTCTCGGAAGGCCTCGTTCAGATCGCTCATTTCCTGCATGAGGTTGCCGATGGGGCACCCGCAGGTGAAGTCCATTTTCGTGAACACGGCTGTGAAGCCGTCCATGAAGGCGGCCAGCCTTTGCAGGGGCGGGCGGTTGATGTCTCCCAGGTAGGTGGAGCCCATGGCCGCAATGGCCTCGGCATAGTGGTCGATGACCGCCAGGCCGAAGTCCTCTTTGCTCTTGAAGTAGAAGTAGAACGAACCCTTGGGTACGCCGGCGGCCGTGAGGATATCGGACAGTCCGGTGGCATTGAAGCCCTTCTTATGGATCAGGCGGGCGCCCTCCCTGATGATGGTTGACTTGGTCGTCTCTTTGCCCACAAGACCCTCCCGATGGCTTGATAATAGACCAGTCGACTATTATAGTCAAATGCCAAATTCTGTGATGGAGATATTTCTCGCAACATATTGTAATAACTGGCTGTAACCTGCAAAGCTTGACAGACGTGCCCTGGGATGGTACCTTGAATAGAACTTCTGGAGTGGCGGTCCAAAAGTCGGCCCGCGATAATAAACTTGATATCGAGGTGGTGAATGGGCAAGCGTTTCTGCATTCTCGCTCCGATTGTCATCTTATTACTTACGGGAACTTGGTCCGTTAATGAGTCTCTGGCATCGGGAGTCAACACACAGGCCCCATCTGTTTCCAGCACGGGGTCTACCAAGCAGGACGGGACAAGCGCACAGATAGCCAAGCACAAAAAACCTGCGCGCCAGACCCACAAGGTCAAGAAAACCAAGCTGCGCGTCGCCAATAAAAAGCACAGGTCCGCCAAGAGCGTGGCCTCTTCACGTACCTCAAAGAAGAAGGCCAAGGTGGCGCGGCTCATACGCAACCATTCCACCCCCAAGGCCATGGCGGACAGCCTGTCGGACGCGCCGTCCGGCGTCCGACTCTATGATCGCTCCGCCTATGTCCCCCTGGATCTCTGGCTGGCCAGGGCCATGGACGAGCAAGAGCGCCAGGTCGACCGCTGCCGACGGACGGCATCGCCTTATCACTACCGAGGTTCTTTGAGCACCGCCGATGCCGTTCTGGCCCCTCCCTCATTGCCGGAGGATCACTGGCTGACCTTCTCCGCCCCTGATCCGGCTGATGAAGGACGTTACACCCTGATGTGCAACGTGGGACCTGAGGTCCTCAGCACCCAGGCCGAAATGGTGATCACACCGGCAAACGGGCCTGATAGCCGGAATGTATGGGGATCGGGGGCCGAGAATCAGTTGACCGATCTCTGGCTGGACGAGGCCATGCATGCCGCGTACGAAGAACAGACCGGAACCGAGCCGACGGAAGGCCTGGCCTTCAAGATCCTGGAAACGGCCTACAACTATTTGGGGGTGCGTTACCGCTATGGCGGCACAACCCCGGAAGGGTTCGACTGTTCAGGCTTTGTCCGCTATGTCTTCAGCGAGAACGGCATCAAGCTGGGACGTTCTTCACGCGACCAGGCCCTGGCCGGAACACATGTGCCCTTGTCGGCGCTCAAACCAGGCGATCTCATCTTTTTCAGCATGCATTCCCGCAGGCATCACCGCATCGATCATGTCGGGCTCTATATCGGCGACGGCCAGTTCATCCATGCCGCTTCGTCGCGGTCGCGCCAGATCATGATCAGTGACCTGAAATCCGTCCATTATCAGAACCGTGTGGTAACGGCCCGCCGGGTCACGTCCTTCTCCCCCTGAGACACCGGCGACACGTCCGGCCGCATCGTGCCTGCCCTACCACCGGAGAGTATTCAGCCGGTCTGTGACTCATGGGGCGCGCGCATGCGCGGCTTGCGAAAGGCCATGACCAGGAGCGTGCTGAGGCATAGCAGCACGGATTCGGTGACCAAGGCCCCGGAAAAACTTCCGGTTACGCTTTTCACCTCAGCGAAGAGATAGGGTCCGGCGAGGCCCGCCAAGCCGCAGGCCGTGAAGATGGTGCCGTAGATCTTGCCGATATTGAGGCTGCCGAATTCATCGGCGGCAAAGGCTGGCATGCACGCAAGCGTCCCGCCATAGCACGCCAGGAGATAGCAGACCAGTACGGAGAAGACCATGGTGGTGGCATTGTGGGCAAGAAGGACAAACCCGGCGGCCTGAGTCAGGCACACAATCGTAAACACCCGTTTGCGTCCCCAGGCGTCGGAAATCCAGGACCAGGCCAACCGGCCCAGGCCGTTGAAGACGGCGCCGACCGCGACGATCATGCCGGAAATGATGGCGATGGTTTCCATATGCCGGGTGTTAGGCACGGAGCCGGCTTCCGATTTCATGACGTCCTGCGCCATGGGCGAGAGCTGCGAGATCAGGCCCAGGCCGGCCGTGACATTTAAGAAAAGGATCAGCCACAGGATCCAGAGCTGCGGTGTGCGCAGCGCCTGGGAATACCGGAAGGCCGGTTTGTCCGGGCCGGCGGTGAGCGGGGTTTGGTGAGGCACGGAAACGCTCCACCCCGCTGGCGGGTTATGCATGAAGAGCGTGGCGCACAGCACGACAACCAGACTGACGAGCCCCCAGATCAGGAAAGTCTGAGCCACCCCGACGCTAAAGATCAGGCGCGGGCCGATATTGCCCATCAGGAAAGAACCGAAGCCATAGCCCATCACCGCCAGACCCGTGACCAATCCCCGTTTGTCGGGAAACCACCTGATCAGGGTGGCCACCGGGACCGCGTAGCCTAACCCGCCGCCGGAGCCGGTGATCAGCCCATAGGCGACGTAGAGCAGGCCGATGCTCGCCAACCTGTTGGCCAGCGCCGCCAGCACAAGCCCGCCGCCGAAGAGCAGGCCGCCCAGGACGCCGACCAGGCGGGGGCTGCGGCGGTCGACCAGCGTCCCGCCGCATGCCACTGCCAGGGCAAACATGAAGGAGGCGATCATGAAGGTCGTCTGGGTCTGGGTCTCGCTCCAGCCATGCGCGGACATGAGCGGTTTCTTGAAGATCGACCACGCATACACCGTGCCCAGGCAAAGCTGCATGGCAACCGCTGCCGCGGCGATCCTCCACCGTTTATGGAGCAAAGTGCTCTGGTCCATATGAGACGCCTTTTCCTCAGTCTGTAAAGGGATATCTGCCGGTAACCCTGGATCAGAAGGCATACTATGGTCACGGATAAGCGCCTGTCAATGGTAAAACCCATGCCTTCAAAAGGGTCACGGATCTTCCCAGGCCGCTCATTTTTCAAGCCGTATGGTTACGTCATCGTAATCACGGGCACGGTGTCGGGTCCGGCCCACCCCTGTGCACATAAAATAAGATTAATAAATTAATATGTTATGAATTGGCATGCACCGTGCTGGGACTTATGGATACCTGGTAAGCCGGCGATAAACAGGGATGTCACGGATGAGATATTTTAAAATCAATGGGTTACTTGATGGAAAAAGGTCAACCTATCGGATTTGGTGCCGAAAAGAAGGGGATATGCCAATTGCACATCAGACAGATCCAGGTCGGGGCAAGACAGGGATGCATGCATGCATCCTGCGCTGGGTGTGTATGCTCGTGCTCGGTTTGGCGATAGGGGTCTTCAGTCCCTGCCATGGCTATGCGGCCGCGAAACAGACGCTGAAAAAAGGCGCCACGCTGACCAAGGCCAAACGGAGCACCCCGGCGGGCACGTCCGAATCCAAGCTGCGGCATGCTACAGGCAAAATTTCAAAAACAAAGGCCAAACCCAAGCTGAAAACAAAGCCTGCCAGGCATGCTACGATGAAGGATCGCGTACGGGCCAAGAAGGCCAAGCAGGCACGTCTCATCGCCCGGCACAGGCCGCTGCGTTCAAGGGTGGCGCGGGTGCGCGACGCGGATGATGAAGCCAGGACCGTGGAGATCCTGGCCATGGATCTCTGGCAGGTCAAGGCCTATGAGCAGGAGCTTGCCGCTCAGGCGGACGACCGGACGGTTGACGAGAACACGCTCAAGATCATCGAGTCGGCCTGCAGTTATCTCGGAACACCGTACCGCTATGGCGGCACCACGCCCGAGGGGTTTGACTGTTCCGGATTTGTCCGCCATGTCTTCGGAGAAAACGGCATCAGCCTGAATCGGACGTCTTATGAGCAGTTCCGGCAGGGCAAGGCCATACCCCTGACGGCCCTTCGTCCGGGAGACCTGATATTCTTCGGCAAGGTGAAGCGCCAGCACTGCCGTATCGAGCATGTCGGTTTGTACATCGGCGAAGGCCGGTTCATCCATGCCGCCTCAGCGCATACGGCTCAGGTCAAGATTTCCGAGCTCAAACCCGCCGAACAGCTTACCCGCAGGATCATGGCCCGCCGCGTACTGGATCAGATGCCCTGAGCGCCGCGACTATAAGAGAGGTTTCTTGGCCTCACCGGGTTCAAGCAGGGCATGCGCGAACGCTTCAATGTCCTGCCGCAAGGCTTCTTTTTCATTTTCCACCCTGCCCAAGTAGGCGTGGAAGGTACGGAAACAATCCATGAAGCGCTTTTCCTGCTCCGTGATCGCGCCTTCCTTAGCCGCAGTAGCATCGATGTCCATCATGGGCACGGCATGCAGGTTGAGCTCCTCGAGCATGATCTTGTCCTCAGGCGAAATGGGTTGGAAACGGCTGATGTTCAAATAGGCGCGGGCCAGGTCTTCCATGGCGTCCACGTTCTGCTTCAGCGCGAAGCTCTGGAACTCCACCTTGAGCGCGACCCTAACGTCCGACTTGGGGCAGGGCAGGAGCCGTTCGTCCATGACGATGGCCTTATGCTTTTGAAAGACCTTGCCGTAGGCCTCCACCATGGCATCGCTCCAGCGCAGGAGCTCCAGCCTCTCCAGCCCGTGGATGGAAAGTAGACCGGAAACCCCGTGTTCTCTGACCAGGGTGATGAGATCGCTCAGCGCGCGTGTCGAGGTCCCGGATGCGTTATCCATGCAAAGTCGAAAGCTCCTGTCCTGTCGTTGATGTGCTCTTGAAACGGTTGTGTATCAAGACCGGTCGAGATGTGTCAACGCCAAAAAAGGAGCGGCAGATGGGGTTGTTTGAGGGCGGAAGGGAACAAGGACGGTTTTGGGATGACGGTCATCACTGTCCGCGGTTTTCCCCCTGTAAGGCCAGCGGCGGATGAAAAAAACGGGCAAAGACGGTAAGCCTTTGCCTGTTATTACAAGCCCCGGTCTTGGATGCCGGTGACCGGATCGGGTAGCCCTATCCCCAGGGAATTATCAAGATCCTGCCTCCACGATCACCCATGAAAAGTAAACACGTTCTTTTAAAACCAATTGCCCGTGAGCTTTACATAGAGCCAGCTTTCAAAGTCGCTGGCCTTCTCTCCGGCGCCCGTGGGGAAGGTGAGGTCGTATTTCGTAAGCGTCTCGCCGTTGGCGTCCTGCTCGTACCGGGGAAGGCCGAGGGCCCGGCCGTCCAGATAGGAGCGCTGGTCGCAGCCGCTCCTCCAGATGAGGCCGCCTTTCAAGGTAATACGCAGGCGGAAGAGATAATCAGGATTGATCTCGAAGGCAAGCCCTGGGAATAATGTCATATGGGTCAATGAGGCTTTGTTGGTCAATGCTGTCGTGGCCTGCGCGGTCTGCATGCGCCAGCGCCAGGTGATAACATTCCTGGCCACGCTGACTTCACCCGGCAGAATGAGGCTCAGGACCGTGGCCGTCTCGGTGAATATATCGAGCGTTACGATCAGGCTGGAGGTATTGACGGTCCAGGCATCGGGGGCGTCATCCAGTATGATCTGCAGGCCGCTTTTCATGAGACCTTTCAAGCCTGCCAGGTTCTGGAGCGTGCTGTCGTTGCGCCAGTTCAGGCCGACGACGTGCAGGCTGTGCGCCGCCAGGGGCTTAAAGACCGGCTCGCAATCATGCAGCTCCGTGATGATGGTCTGCTTCCTGCCGATCGCCTTGGCCGTGACCACGGCCAGCCTGGCATAGTGATGGCGTATACCGCGAGGCGGCAGAGCCATAGGCGCGCCGTCGCTGCGCGGCCATTCCACTTCCCCGGTTAGCGACCTGGCCGGTATCATCCAGTAATCGCCCGAGCTGTAGGTGCCGCCCTTCTCAAACCAGACCCTCACGCCCGCTTCCAGTTCAATCCAGTCCGCTTCCCGGACGGCCAGCGCGCCATCGATCAGGTCCTCGCTTTGCTGGTCCCAGCGGCGCAGGATCGGGTGCTTGCCGCGATCGGAGAGAAGCGTGGCATCCAGCGCTCCTTTCAAGACCATGCGGTTTTCCGAAGGGACATCCAGCACTTGGTGCAGACTGCCGGATTGGCCGCCCAATTCGATATCATCGTTGATGACCTCCACCCAGGCGCCGATCCACTCTTCCTTGGTCATCGGATAATAGCTGCCCAGGTCCTGCGTGGTCAGTCCGACCGTGGTCTGAGTCTCATCGGTGCTGATGATCTCGAAGGGGAACGTGATCGAACCATTGTCCCGCGACCACTTGAAGGTCGGGTGTCCGCCATCGGCGCTGCCGAGGTGGATCTCCACCCGGTAGAGCTGATTCTCCAGACCCTGGTAGCCCCCTGAGGCGCCCAGAGCGCACGCAGTGGTCGGCGCGTCGGGCGGTTTCACGTCGGCCTTCAAAAGGCATGTGCTCGGGGCGATCAGCTCGTCCCAGAGCGCGCACGGGTCCTTTTGCCTCACCCCGCGGATGATATCATCGTGCAGCTCGTACCAATCCACGACCTGGGTCTTGAGGTTTTCCAGCGCTTTGCTTGTACGCGCGGCCTTTTTCAGCTTCAGGGCCGGGGACGCTTTCTGCATGGCCTGCCGCAGCCGGGTGAGCACTTCGGCGTGGCCGAGATCGACGAAGGTTGACAACTCCGCGGCTGCCTTGCTCAACTGCACATCCTGAGTGACGTCAACGGCGCCGGCCGCAATTGTACGGGTAATCCGCTCGGCTAAGGCGCGTAAGCTCCCGATCTTGCCCGCGATATCGACCTTCAGGAGCGGCAGGATTTTAACCTGGGCCACGGTCTGGACGCGCGTGGTTGTATCGGGCCCGGCCAGGGCTGTCTCGCGCAGCGCATTGTCCTGCAGGGCGGTGAGGTGGCGCCGCCAGACATCCAGGTAGATGAGGGACACCCCTTGGCTCGTCGGCAGCGGCACGGCGTAGGGTTCATCGAGCTGGCACAGGATCCCGTCTACATAGATGCGCCCGACCGAGGCGCTTAACCCATCGATCAGCTGCGTGGTCATCACCCAGCGCCAGGCGCTTTGGTCCAGGCGGTAGACCCGTCCCGCGCTGTCCAGCACGAAGGTCAATGTATGGGGGGCATCGCATTGGTAGTCGATGAAATTAACGGCGCCCACACTCGCGGGCAGCTTTACGTTGACGGTCTGCCAGAGGGCTGATGTCTCCTGGAACACCACCGTGCCGTCTGCGGCCACGGCCGCCCAGGTATAGGGGATATCGCCGTTTTCGTCCGCGGATGTACGCAGGGCCAGGATGGCTTTCAGGGGCTGGGTAAGCCCGCATTCCTCCTTGTTCCAGGACCGGTCGGTCTTCATGAAGATCGTGCCGTTTTCACCCACGGCGCAGACCTGTTCAACGCGACCGATATAGGTGGAATTCACGGCATAGAAGTCCGGCTTATCCTGCATATTCTCCGGCATGGCCGGCATGGGATCAAAGACGAGCTGGTTGCGCCTCGTGTTCCAGGTGTACTGGAGGATCGTGGCCTGGTCTCCCACGGCAAAGATCCTTACCTTCGCGTCTTTGGTGATCATCTGGAGATGCACGGCGTTGAGCCTTACCGCGGTCTTGCTTTCCTTGGACCAGGTCTTCCCGCCGTCGACGGTAAAGAGGAGCACGCCCCTTTCACCCACGGCGCAGCCAATTTTTTCATTGAGAAAGTAGACCGCATTGAGATCGGTCTTGATGTTGGTGCTCTGCTTTTTCCAGCTCTCGCCGCCATCGGCGGTCTGGATGAGAGTACCTTTGGCACCCACGGCCCAGCCGCACTTCGCATTGATGAAATGCACGGCCGCCAGGTCGTGCTGCAGGCCCTGAGGCGCCTCCTGGGCCTTGATGTCGGTGCCGTCCGAGTAAAGGATGGAGGCCTTCTCCCCCACGACCCAGCCTGAGATCTTTTCCGTGGGCTTATCAAAAACGACCGACAGGGCCTTGGCCGAGCTATGCGGCTCAATGCGTAAACCCTCGTCCAATGGGGCCCCGCATGGACCGATGGTGTCGGCCGTTTCGGTGTCTATGCGATAACGGTTCAGGGCTTGCTGTTCGTTCCAGTCGGCATCCAAGAGCACGCGCCCCTGCTGCATGAGCACGCCGCTATAGTGTTTTTTCTTATCAAAGGTCAGGCGCGAAAAATCACCCTTCATGCTTTAACCTCCTCTTTTAAAGTTTGTGGCGCATGGATAATACCCGCTTCCATACCGGCGCGCAGATATTCATCGAGGGCCTGGCGCAGGTTGGCTTCACGCTGGGGTCCTTTGAGGTGGCAGAAGGCCCCCATCTCAGAGCCGTCTTCAGCCCCGGTCATGATCTGTACCGGACAGGACGTGCTCAGCTGCGCAAAGGCGGGATGACCATACCGGATTGAAACAAAGCTCGGGCGGAGCCACTCGGATACCTGCCGCCGGATCTCGATCGCATCCGGCGTATGCCCGGCGCAGCTGCGCTGCTGCGTTTGCGTTTCAATTTCCAGACAGGGCTGGCAGCGGTAGCGGGGCGGCGTCTGCGGCGCCACTTCTGGGTCTGGGGGCAGGCTCAAGTAGCAAAAGCGTATACAACCGGTCTGGCAGCGCTCGATTGCCAGCTCGCCGGTCATGATCGACTCGGAGGCATAAAGCTCCTTGACGCGCATGGCCCCCAGAATGGTCGAGCGCTCCAGGTTAAGCGACGGTCCATACGGTTCCTTGATCAGGCCGCTTAACGCCGGTGCATCCTTTTCATCCACGCTGGCCACGATGCTGTCGCTTACGGATAAGTCCTGGATGCTTGCAGAGGCACGCACTCTGCCCAGGATGCTGTGATCGATCACCACGCTTAGATCCGGGTTGCCTTTCTCGATCACGAGGCTGCCGGCCTGTTTGGCCATATGGCTTGGGGCAACGCCCGGCACCAAGGTGCAATGGGCCAGGCGCAGGGAACCCAAACCGCCGGGCTTGACCGTCAGCGTCCCTTCCACCAGGAGGCCGTCCAGGATGAACTCGCCCGCCTCAATGATGGTTGCGGACTCGATAACATCGTGTGTCATAGCGCCGGTTCCGGGCACCAGCACGAAATCAGCCTCAACATGCGGCCGTAAATTATCGGCCTCGATCCGGCCGTCCTTGGCGTCTTGCTTGCCGGGCAGCCAATTGCCGGCGATGACGGCCAGAGAGCACCCGGCCGGGATCACGATATTGGGCAGCGCCTCGGGGTAGGTACGGTTGTCCGTGATGGTGATCAGGCCGCACGCCCGAGGTTTGTCCTGGACATAGGCATTCCAGGCGTTGAGAGCCTCTTGCAAGGCCTGTCCGTTTTTGGCCTTGGTTACCGTTTGCTGCCAGGTCACGGGTCTTTTTTGGGGATCGTACCAGACGGCCAGGGATTTACCGCGGTTGTACGGTCCGCCGCCGAGACCCGAGCTGAACCCATAGGAAAAGCTTACTTCCACGCCTTGGGGGTCGGCGCCGTGCAGGAACGCCATGCGTCCCAGGACCGGGTCGACGGCCAGCTTGGTCGTCAAATTCGCACCCTGATCGTCCCGGGCATAGATCACGCTGGCTGGTGGCTGCCAAGCGGCCTTTTCCCAACCGTCCAGGTTGCAGATGACGATCTCTTCGGGTTTGAGCGCCTTGCTTTCAAGACCTGGGAAGATCTCGAAGACCGGTCGGTCCCCGAAATAATACTCTGCCGGGTCTTCATGCCTGGCGATCGACCTTCGGCGGGCTTCCAGTTCACGATAGAGCGGCAGACGGCGCAGCACCGACGGCACATTGATTTCCTCGGCCAGATGGGTGATGGTCTCCTCGGTCCGGGGCGGGTTGAAAAGCGGCATGTCATAGCCCAAGGGGCTAAAGGTGAAGCAGCCCGCGGGAGCACCCACCGGCGCGGCCACGGTGGCGTGCTCCATGGCGAAGCTTCTGAGACGCCAGAGGTAGAGTCCGATATGGGGGAGGTTGTACTTGCCCCGCTGACTCTCGATGCGCCGGACATCCACGCTGTGAAGGGCCTGTTCAAAGGGGCCGCCCAGCAGCTCCAGGCCGTCCCGTGAACCCGGACCGCAGATCTGGAGCGTACCCAACTTGTCCGGGCGCAGGTGGTTGAGGTGCTGGCTGGTGACGATGAGCTGGAAGAATTCGACCGCTTTGGCCGGCCAGAGCGTTACGTCGCGGGCCAGCTGCTCCAAGACGGCGGGTGTGCCTTTACGCCGCCGGTAGGCCAAGGTGTTGGCCACGTAGGCGCGCAGGCTGTAGACATCCTTGGCGGCCGGATTGAGACGCCTGACGCCCAAGAGATCGCCGATATAGGGTACCAGCCACTCATCGCAGGTCTCGATAAACCGGTTCTCATAGAGCTGGTCGATATCCTGACCCACGATGTTCATCTGCTCGGCCATGACGCTCAAGAGGGCCTTGAGCTCTTCGCCCTGCGCGGCGTCGCGCAAACGGTATATGGCGGGCAGGAGTTCGTAGAGCATCTCGGGAGTTATGTTCACGCCACGACCTCCTTACAGTGCCACGAGATCGATCCCTTGATGATCGATCAGCAAGAGTTCGGCGGGGTTGACCTCGTTCAGGTCGCGGTCCCACCAGGCCTTGCGGGCTACCAGGACCGGCTCGCGGTTTTTCCCCTGTTTCAGGAAATCCAGGTCCACCATCGCCACGCCTTCAATGCCCTGCATGAGGGCGATGACCTCGCTGGCGGCCACCCATTGCCCGAAGGACCGCGCGGCAAAGGAGAAGCGGTCGATCAGCGCCTGGTAAACCGCGGCGAGCACCGTATCGCTCAGATATGTTCCGTCCACCCGCACCTTGGCCTTGAGCGTGAAAGCCAGCGGCGTGAAGGACTGGACCAGAAAATGCTGATGCGGCAGGCCCCAGGTGCGGATGGCATCGTTCAGGTTTTTAAAAAGCTCGCTCGCCCCCTCGACGGCACCACCGCCTGCGGCGGCGATGGTCAGATGCACAAACCGCCGCGCCCCGTCCCATAGCCAGGTTGATTGGGCCTTGCCGATGCCGGAGAAGCGCAGAGCGAAATCTTCGTAATCCTTCAGCGTCACGATGCGATCGAAGGTCAGCACCGTAAACGGCGCGTTACGCCTGGCGGCCTGGCCCGATTCAGGATCATTGGCCCCCCCGGCGGCCTGCGGGTTCGTCACGGCCTTGAGGCCTAACGGTCTGGTCATGAGCATGCTCAGCTGCCCGGCCTTGACCATGCCGGCGAGCCCGGTGCCCACGCGGTAGGCGGCACTGATGTTCTCCGTTCCGGTCGGCAGGCGGCTGCCGGTGATGCCGTCGCCGAAGAGCACGCAGACCTTACCGTCCTCGCCCAGGCGTGTCGTATAGACGCGGGCTTTGGCGTCCTGGCCGTAGAGCGTTGCGACCTCCTGCCACAGGACGTCGTTGACCCTGACCTCCAGCGTGCTCAAGCCCCCTTGAGGAGTGGAGGCCGCTTCATAGGTGAGCGGTGTCTGCTTCAGGGTGAAGACCTGGAAGGCCTGCGACGCGTCGCCGCTGCCCAGGATCTCGAAGCGCGACTCGCCGTGAGTGGCCCGGGCGCAGTTGGCGGTCAGGCTCACCGTGGCGCGGTCATAGATGTTTTCAAGGGCTTCCTTGAAATAGAGCACGGTGGAGTCGGCGACCTCATCCACGGCCTCAAGCGTGAGCACTTCGCTCACCGTCGGATCATCGTCGGCGGCCGGCATGTATTCGGCCATGAGGATGGTCGGGGATACCGCGGCGCTGATTTCGATCCGGTCTGTGAAATGGGTGGGATTCTTGACCAGCATCTTCATAACCCCGGCCTGATAGACCGGCCGCGCCGCAACCTGGAGGACACTACCGGCCGCCAGGATGGCGCCGGTGTGCAGCCCAAAGATGTCGACCAGCGAGCGCAGGCGCAGGCGTTTGCCACTGATGATCAGCCTCTGGCCCTTGGTCAGTCCGGGCACCACGCGATCGAGGGTGAGCTTGGTGCCGTCCACCGGCGTCAGCGCCCCTTGGCCCAGCGCCAGGCTGGGCGAGCCTTCCCGCTCCGGCGTCCTGAAGGGCATGCCGGCCAGGGCCAGCTCTTCGCTCTGGGCATAGACCGTGGTGTCGCGCAGGCGATTATGAAACAGGCTCATGTTCTCGCCCATCAGCGACAGACGCGTGGTCTTGCCGTGCAGGGTGAAGGCGCAGCGCGAGTCCTGATACACCTCGGTGACGCGATACAACTCCATGTATTCAGGTATGGAAAAGACCACCCAGCTGCCGGCCAGGATCTTGGGGTAGGCATTGTCGAGGTGGATGTCGGCGTAAGTATACGGTCCGGTCTGAGTGGTATTGAGGGCGTAATCGGTCCATACCTCAGGCATGCCGGAGCCCGGCGCGAGATATTTCATGCCGGCCAAGTCCGGGGCATTGTGGCCGAAGAAGGCGGCGCGCTGTCGAAAGGCATAGACCTTTACATTCTCTCTGGCGGGCTCAACCACGGCGCCGTTATGATGGCCCAGACCCTCCTGCCAGCGCACCACGGTCCAGCCCTTTTCTTTTTCCGGTGTGGCGCTCGCCACAATGCGGACATCCCAGTTGTTGCTGGCGGGTTTTCCGGCGCGTTCATCGCCGACGATCAGGAGTATGTCCCCCTGGCTCAACTGAACATTGGTGCCTTTGAGGTAGAGCTCCTGCTGGCCCGCATAGGCCGCACACTGGGTGAGCTTGGGCTTGAGCTGGTTCCAGTCCTTATGGGCCGTGATCTTTTCGGTCGTCTCAAAGATCTGGGCTGACTCCAGCGGCCCCGGAACGCTCTGCACCTTGGTCCCTTTGTTGATGACGGCGTATCCCGGCGATCCCGGTGCGTCTTCCACGGTAAAGGCCAGGTAGGCGGTGGCGGCCACGCCGGGGCTCAACTCATACCCGATTGCACGCGCCAGCTCCAGGATAGAGCGGCGTTCAAGCGCGGTGCGCAGATACCCTTCACCAGCGATGCGTTCCTGGTAGAAGGTCAGGACATCGAGCATGACGGCGCAAGCATCCAGGAGCGCAATGGCCGGGTCATCATCCGCGCGGGTCGTCAGGGGTTTAAGCTCCGGATGTTGGGAGATGGAAGCCAGCATGGCCTTCTTGAAGCGGCCGTGCGTTCCCACCCGGTAGGCCAGGGCGGTTAGTCCCGGACGTTGTTCCAGGTTGACGGGCGTCAAGATCTCGGCGTTTTTCCCACCTAGGCAGCCGCACTGGCAGGCGCAATCGTTACTCATGGCTGGGCCTCATCGTAAAATTCAGTTTGCCGTTTTCAGGGAAATTGGGATCGTTGTCCAGACGCACCACTTCGAGCCGACCCACGTTGATCAGGCCCTGTTCCAGCTCCTGGTTGGCTTTCTTTCCCCAGCGCTGGAACCTGTGCACATCGATGGACGACACGCCTTCGACGGCCATGGCCGCGGCATAGACGCGGCTTAGGTAGACCGCCTGGCCGAAGGTGAAGTTGTCGGGGTGGAAAAATCCCCGCTGTCCGCCGGCAAGGTCGCGGTTGCTTAAAGTTTCTAGCAGGACTTCCTTGACATCCGCGTCGTAGTAACCTGGTTTCACGCACACGGTGGCGGCGATGTCCAGGGGGATATAGCGCGGGGCGCTGATCTCGATGTCATAGCCCGCCATGCGGTAGCAATCCAGGTAGGCCTTCATCTCCTGGATGAAGGCCGCGTCCACGGCCTTCCCATCCTTGCGGTCTATGGTGACATAGACCGTGTACCAGCTGCCGGTCCAGCGCACCGTGGCCGCCGCCTTCTGAATAAGAGGATGGCGCATGGCGATTGTCGCGTAGTCCGGCGCATTGACGGCCCGCTCCTGGCGCTTGAAGGCCTGGGGCGCATAAGCCCGTACCTGCGCGCCGGTCTCCGGCCTGATACCTCCGCGGGCGGCCAGGGGGTTACGGACCAGCTTGACGGCGTTTAGATCCGACGGTGTAATCGGCGCCAGGTCGGACCTGACGAGGACATGGACAATGGACTCGGCGCCCACATTGCCGGCGGCGCCGTTGCCGATGCGGTAGGCCGCGGTAAAAGGCGTTCCGGCAACCGGGCTCAAGCCCAGGACATCATCGCCGAAGCGCAGCCTGGCGCGTGCGTCATCCTCCACTTCAACCACGAACTCCCGGGCAAAGGCGTCGCTGGCGAGCAGATCTCTCTGCGGCAGCCAGGTCAGGCTTTGGTTGTTATCCTGCCGGAGTCTGATAGCCGGCATGACGTGGCACATCTCCCAGGTGAAGGCACGGCTGGCGGGTGCTCCGGGATCGAAGGGGACCAGCGGCTTGTGTGCCTTATTCTCCTGGTACTGGTGGCCCTGCTGGGTTATGGGACCATCTTTGAGGCTCGGGCGGTAGCGCTTTTCCTTCGTACAGGTCAAGGCCTCGGTGATGCTCAGACCCTGATCGGCCAGCACGACATTGCCGGAGGCGACGCTCACCGGCACGGCCCGGCCCGGGATATCCGGGTCCTCGATCTGGTGAATGGGCAGACAGAAGGGCTGGGCGTCCTCGGACGCCCAGCTGATCTCCACATAGGCCTGGTCCGGGAACAGAGGATCGGTCAGGGGTGTTCCGGGTCTGCGCTGGCCCGATGTATCGATACTCGCCTCGGGCCTGACCGCCGTGAGCCTGACCGCGTGCCGCTTGGCCGGGTCGGCGTCGGCGGTGAGCCCCGTGGCTGGCGAGCGAACCTGTTCGAAGATCAGCACGTCGCCTCTCATCAGCAGCAGGCGCTTGCCGTCCTGATCGTCTTTCAAGAAGGCCCGCGTCGCCCCTTGCTCCAGGCAGCACGCGGCATCGCCCCAAGTATAGAATTCCATGCGGTTGTGCGCCTCGTAGAGCGCGATGGGGTGCAGGGTTTCAAAGACCTGGGCGCCGTCGGCCAGGGCGGCCTCGAGGCGGGGCTGGTCCAGGCTGACAACGGCCTTGTCGTGATCGATGCGGGTGGTCAGCGCCATACCGGGCAGCAGGGCCTCGGGCCGTGGGCCGGGCAGGACCAGAGGGTCAGCCCCGGGTTTGATCTGAATCTGCACCCAGGTCCGGGCATTGCAGCCCTCGTGCATGGGGTAATCGAGCAGGCGGGCATGGCGCTTGAGCGAGACGCGCTTCCTGGCCGTGCCCAGGTAGGACTCGGTGGCCACGGCGTCCTGGTAATAGCTCAGGTAGTCGCCCACAGAAGCCAGCAGTTCCACCAGGGCTATGCCCAGGTCGGCGGGATTGCGCTCCTTCCAGTCCGGCAGCAGGAACCCCAGCCGGTCCAGCATCAAGCGGCGCAGCGAGGCGTAGTCCTTGGCCAGGTAGTCGATGCCGGGCTCATCAAGGGCCGGAGCCGTGGGGATTTCCCGCGCTTGGCAGTCGAAATCGCTCGGGCAGGCGGCCTTGAAGGAGAAGTCCTGTACGGCAAAGATCGGATCAAAGTTCTCCGGCGCTTCGGTGCTGTCCGGACCGCGGGTGAGCTTGAGCGTATAGAGAGAAAAATCGCCGGCTTGGCTGACCTTGAGGAGCAGCAGCCGGGACGTTCCAGGGTCGGGCTTGATCTGTTCTACCATGATGCCGCGGATACGTACCCCGCCCTGGACCAGGATCAGTCCGTCCTTGAGCGCCTCGATATGGCTGTTTTGGAGCGGATTGACAAAGAAGACCTTGAGCCGCCTCTGCCACAGGAGTTGCCCTCGCCGAGCCTCGGGCAGGGCCTCATACCGGGAGAGCTCGGCCGGTGTGAGGTCGCCCGGCTTGAGGTCCGCGACCTCGATGGCGGCGATGCCGTTCAAGACGGCGTGCCCTTCAAGGCGCGTGAGCCGTTCGTCTTTGGTATCGCAGCATCCCATCTCTAGACCTCGCGCTCGAACCGGGCCTGGTGCTGCTGGCCGGTGAGCAGCAGCGTGTACCGCACCAGCACCTTGATGGAGGCGTCCACGCTCTGAACCTGCACCTCATCCACCCGGATCAGGTCCCCCAGCCATTGCTGTAGCGCGCCCTGCACCAAAAACTGCGTGGTGGCGGCCAGCTCCGTGCTGGCGGGGGCGAAGATCAATTGTTTCAAGGGGCTGCCGAAGGTCGGGCGATTGACCCGCTCGCCCGGGCTGGTGAAGAGCACCTGCTCGATCAGGTCACGGATGTGCTTTTCATACCCGGCTTGAGCGGTGCGTCCGCGATGATCGATATGGAAGGGAAAATCTATGTTCATGACATCCTCACGTTCCGATCACGCGCGTTTGGGTGACCGTGGGCATTAGCGGTGTGCCCGTAGGCGAGCAGATCGCCTGGCTGTCCAGGAGGAGCACCGGTGCTCCGTCGGCTAAGACCCGCGTGGCCGCGCTCACCCATTGGGCCGTGGCACAGGGACCGCCGGCCGTGGGCGGCAACGTGCAGCCGGTCACGACATACGGGGCCGCCATGGTGACGACGGGCTGCCCGCTCACCATTACCCGTGGATTGGGCATGGTCGGCTGCGCAAATCCTGCATGTGCGCATAATACGGTGGCTCCGACATGCAACAGGGCTCCCGGCATAGAAGCCTCCTTATGTAATCACCAGGGCGCCCTGGTTGATGGTGGTGGTCGGTCCCACCAGGACCAAAGAGGCGCCTTGGCCGTTTTGGATGTAGATCCCGGTATCATTGACGATGATGGTCGCACCGGCTGCGCTCTTCAGCATGATGCCGCCGGTCGGTCCTGGTAGGTCGCTGACGATGATCGCGTTCTGCATGGTGGTCTGCAGCACCATACTGGGACTGGCCGGGTTGCCAGCCAGCGCCAGGGCCGGCAGCTCGGAGGCCGAACCATACCAGCAGCCGCTCCAGATGGGATGATCGGGATCGCCCTGCTCGAACTCGACCCACACCCCGGCGCCGATCTGCGGGATCATGTAGGCCCCCATCTGCCGTCCGGCGATCGGGAAACAGGGCATGGCCCAGCTGGAGGGAGAGAGCGCCGAGACGTCCGGCACCTGCACCATGAGCCGGCCGATCTGCAGGGGATCGATATTGTTGAGCACCATGCCGCGATATTTGCCGTAGTATTTCTGATTCGTACTCATACGGGCACCGTGGGTGTTATGGACACCAGGCCGTTTCTGGTCAGTTGAAAACGTTGTTTGAATTCGCCTTGTTTGATGGAGCTGGTGACGCTCTTGACAAAATACAGGCCGTCGAAGGCCTGACCCGCCCCGCGCACGCCCACGACCTGGCGGGCCTTCAAGGCCCTGCCGTAGCGCAGCACATCGAGCGACCCGTTGCCCGTAACCGCGTCGGCCGAGCGCGATGCCTCGGCCAGACCCATGCCGATGGCCTGCATGGGGGAGAGCTTGGCGGTGTCTTTGAGCATTTTCATCTTGGTGATGGGCGCGGGGATCACTCCCAGGGGGGGCTGCAAGGGGTTCAGGTTCGGGATCGGGATGGGGATCGGGAAGCGGGTGAGCTGGTTCTGGATGAACACGATCGGCAGCACCGTATCGGCCGTATCGAAGGTGAAGCTCAAGGACTCGACATTGGTGTGGGCGTCCATGTCGATGCTCAAGGCCGGCTGGGGCGGCCCGAACTTGATCTCGGGGCCCCAGTAGGCGACATTGGTTCCCGGCGCCGGACCCTGGTCGATGTAGAAGACATACCCGGCGTCGCGCGCCAGCTGCCTGACATAGGCCAGGTCAGTGCCCTGATGGGTGGGGATGCGCTCCACCGGGACGGGGATATCCGTGAACAGGCTGGGGATCACCATGGGGATGAGGCCGAAGACGGCGTATTTGGCGATGATCAGGGCGATGCGCGCCTCCACCGGCATGGCCGGGTAGGGCAGGCCGCTGAAGTCCTCCAGATCCATGACCTTGGTCAGGTCCTCGCCGGTGACCGTCAAAGTGAAATCCCCGGTCTGGCTGCCCGGCGTCACCTGATGGTTGGTCATGACGCCGTCCATGAGCACCTGCGGGATGGAGTTGATCGTGGCTATGATGATGGTGCGCATGAGCGGCGTCTGTCCGCCGGCGATGAGGAACAGCGTTTGGAGCGGCGACTTCCTGCTCACGGTGAAGGAGAGCTGAAAGCCGCTGGTGCCCTCGGACGAGGAGGTCACCTCCACGCTCTTCAGCGCCTTGATAACCTCCGGCGGTGCTGGTATCGGCACGGCCGGCCCCATCAGCAAGGTAAGATTGATCCCCTTAAGCACCGGATTGCCCCGCTATCCCTTCCGGCCACGTGATGCGCAGGACCTCTCCTCTGTTTTCCGTCAGCGCGGGAGGCCACATGGCGCGGTTGGCGTCGCACAGCCGCCAGAACTGCTCCGGATCGCCCAGATAGTTGGCAGCGATAGTATCAAGGCGTTCCCCTTGGACGACGGTATGCTGCTGCAATAGGGAGAGGCTCTCCGGCTGGGGAATAATCCGCTGTCTCAGGTAAACGGCCTCCCGCCCGTCAGGCAACTTCAGCGTCGCGGTGGTGGCGCCGTAATAGCGGCTGTTGGGCGGAAAACGGTTCGAGGCGGAGATAGATTGGTAAACGGCCTTCAATGATTCGTTCATGGGATCTCTCCTATGCCTAAGCTGTCCAGGCTGCCGCTTGTCAGCATGGCGGCCAGGCGCTCCTTGTTCTGCTGGTAGTTCATGAACAGCACGCCGCCTTTGTGGTCAAAGCCCAGGTCGTCCACGCTCAGCACGCGCAGGCCCAAGGTGACCCTGGCCCTGAGCGGATTGAGGTTCACGTCGAAGGCCTCCTCGGTGACGCTGAACTCCGTGATCTTAACCGGCAGGATGCGCGCCTTGCTCCAGATGAACAGTGCCAGCGACGCCTGCATGGGCGCGATCTCCAGGGTGCCGGACCTGGCTAGGCTGTTGTTGGCCAGCATCTGGCGGCTCTCGGGGTAGACCATGGTCTCCAGCGCCGCCAGCTGCGTATGGATGCCCGCGCTCACGGCGACCACTTCCGCGGTTTCCAGCTGGTCCGTGGCGTCGATCTCGGCCTCGAGCTTGATGGTCTCCACCGGCGGACCTTTGAGACGCAGCGCCTCGGATCGCTCGCCGTCCTCGGCGTTGCCCTTGACCTGCAGGGTACGGGTAATGGAATCCGGGTTATACTGCAGGGTGATGATGCGCTTGACCGCGGCAGTCTCCGGGTCGATTAGGACGATGCCGCCCTTGACGAGCTTGGGAGATCCGGGAAAGGTGCTCATGCTATGTCACCTCGCGGTGATCGCGGCGCTCTGCTTTCCATGGTTACCTCCGCTTCCCGGTTTTTTCCCCGCCTCGAAAACCATCCGGGCCGGTAATACCTGTGCTTGGTTCCGGCCATGTGCCTTTCCATTTTTTTGTGCCGCCCCACGCTCATTTGTCGAAGTGCAGCTTCACCCGGTAGTCGGCCTTGTCGAACGACTCGGTATTGGCCGTGGGCGCAAACGGCGGCTTCCATTCAAGCTGCACGATCAGGTCGTCCGCGTCCGGCCAGTCCTCGTCATACACCTGGAGCTCAAACGGGGTGTTCAACGGGAGGAAGGGCGCGGTTAGCAGCTTGAACGTATGCGACTGCCCGTCGTTCAACTTCACCTCCGATGTGGTTTGGGTGTGCCGCGCTCCGGCTAGGCGCACATATACTTCATCCGCGCCCAGCCAGTCCTCGGTTTTCACCACCCTGACATCGACCATGATCTTCCTGACCGACAACTCGTCTTCATACGCTGTTTTGGCGTTCATGAGTTTGCCCCTGACCTCGGCATCGCCGCCGGCGGTGCTCGCGATAGCCGCGGTCAACTGTTCGATGTGCGCGACGATGTCGGGTGCCGCCAGGTGTGGCGCTCGTCGCGGCAATTCCTCGTAGAACACGGCACAGGCTAAGAGCAGATCTTTCCGGATGCCGGCATCCTTGCCGGCAAGCTTGTCGATGGTGCCGGCCAGATCGGCGATCACCTTGATGATCTGGGCCGGGCTCATTTTGGCGGGCCGCTTGCGCACGTCGTCTTCCAGTGCCTGCCAGTCCGCGGTCAGATCGCGCCGCATTTCCGCATCATCGGTGGGCAGCTTCTGGATGCGCTGTCTTAAGTCGGCGATGCCCTCGAACAGGGCCGCCACGGACAGCGTGACCGGGGTAACCGAAACCGTGGGCTTGCGCTCGGGCGCCTCGTAGCCGGAGACGCCGAAGAATTCGGGCTCGCTCTCTTTGGGCTCCAGGCGCTTGCCGGTTTCTTCCGTCAGCATCTTGTTCACGGTAAAATTGGTTTTGTTGGCCTCCAAGTGGTAGAGAATGCGCTTATCCTTCTGCTTGGTCTTGCTCACGATACGCCAGGCATACATCTCCGGCCGCGTTAACAGGGGATCGCCCCACTCTTTGGCTTTTTCCAGAGCCTTATCCTCGCTTCCTTTTGGAGCAATGACATCGTACTGCAGTGGTGTCAGCACGGTGCGTTGCGCGCCTTTTTTGCCGAGCAGGGTCTTCCACCGCTTCTCGGAAAGGAAGGCGTATTTCGACCTGAACCGCGCCAGTTGTTGCGTGTGCGTCAGCTTTACCAGTCCTGGAAATTCAAGGTAGTAGACGGCCAGCGCTTCATGGGCTTCGATGACCTTGCCTTTTGAATCATGCCAGGCTTGATATTCCTGCTTGTGGGTGGGCGCCGTCACCTTGCCCTGGCCGCCGAAGGCCTCGTCGATCTTGTTTAGCATCTCCGCGCTGCGGCCGATGTTGCAGCCCTTGATATGGATAATGGAATTGGCATCGATCAATCCCGGCGGAAGTGAGAACAGGTGGGGCTGTTTTCCCAGTGCCTCTTTGAGCTGGGGAAAAGTGGTCCTGCAGTGAGTCAGGTCCGGTTTCTTTTTTTTCTTTTCCTCTTTGCAGAGCGCTTCCTCGCCGGCGTCGAGCGGAAACGAGAGCGTGCCGTCCTCGTTCGCATGCGCCACCAGATACAGATTGCCGATGGCGACCTCACGCGGATTGAGGGTGCGCAGATACTCGAACACGGCGGCCAGGTTGCGGTGTTCGGCATCATCAATGATGGCGTCATGGGGCACCTTGGTCTCGAAGTAGACGTGTGCAGCCGTGTAGAATCTCTTGTTCCTTGGCGCCTTTTTTCTGTCAGCGCCCATGATGAAGACCAGATTCAGCCGTCGGCGCGGTTTGCCTTGCGGCACCGGCTTTAGCGGAGCGGGCTTGCGGGCCGGTGCGCGCAAGGCACGGTAGTGGTTGATTACCGGCCGCGGCTGGCGCGGGTTTCTGGCGCCGGCCCAGGCGCTCATGGCATCCGCCTCACGCTCCGAGGCATGCTCCGAAGGGATAATGATGTTCCTGACGACCTCTGGCACCGGACCGGCCATCTGGGCAGCGATCGCCGGTGACGGTTGTTTTTCATCCTCCGGCGATTCCGGGTGCGGCTCAGCCTCCATGGTTTCACTCGGTTCTGCGGCAAGCGCTGACAGATCGATGTTCTCTTGCAGGACGGCCGGGATTTCCTTTGCTTTGCCCGCGGTCGGTTCCTCGGTATCGCCGAGAAGCGAATCGCGCGGAGAGTCGATCGCGCGCTGGAGCGAGACCTGTGCCCCTTGCTGCTGCACGACATGGGTCAATTCATGGCTGAGCAGGCGCAATCCGGAGTCGGTTTCCGGCGCATACCGACCCTGGCCGAAGACCACATCGCGCCCGAGCGTAAAGGCCAGGGCATTGATCGAGCGCGCCGCTTCGGCCGCCTGGTTGTCCGCGTGTATCCGCACCCGGCTAAAATCATGGCCGAAGCGTGTCTCCATGAGGCGCCGGGTATCGGGTTCGAGGGGACGACCCGGAGCGCGCAGGACTGCCTGTACACTGGACGGCAATTCTTCCGGCACCGGAGCGGGTGTGGCCTCGCGCCGCCACAACCCCGTCGGCGCCGCGGCCTGCGGTAATGATCTATCCTGGGATTTGAAGGTTTTCATCCCTTGCCACTTAGGGCACGTGCCCGAATCCCAGCAGCTTGTCCATGCGGCTGAAGACATACGAGAAACCCTGCACCTTGGTGCTCTTGTTGCCCTCGATGGTATAGAGCATCCCGTCCTTGAGCTGGTGGACCAGGCCGACATGCCCGAGCCAACCGCTCAACCGTACGCGCCACCAGACCACGATATCCCCCGGCACGGGCTCATAGCCCTTATTCGGGGCATAGTCCCAGCCCTTGTCCATGAATTCCCGCAGGAGGCCCCGGGCGCCGGGACAGTAGGCAAACGGCATGGCTGCTTTGTCGCCGCCGCTGGCCTGGAGATAGCACCAGCTCACGAATGAGGCGCACCAGGCATTGCCCTCGCTTAGGCCGGCCGGAGTCAGATACTTCTTTACCGATGGGCCGCGGTTGTTTCCTCCTACCTCGCCCGCGCCTTTTATCAGCTCGGTGATGGCCGTCTTCAATGCCGCGCGGCCCTGAATGCCGCCGCCCATCGCGGGCGGCGGCATGACCGTGTAATCAACAGCCGCGGGCGGTATGATGGCCGGTTTGGGATTGTTCAGACTCCACCAGGTCAACGGCCCGACCTTGCCGTCCACCACCAGCGGTTGTCCGTGCTGGTCCATGTTCTGCGACTGGAAGGCCCGCACCGCCTGGTAGGTCTTGGGGCCGAAGGTCCCCAGTGCCTCAAGCGGATAGCCGCGTGCGCTCAAGAGCTTTTGCAGCTTGACTACATCCGGTCCCGTAGCACCCTTTTCGAGCAAAAATGCCATGACTCATCCTTTCCTTAAAGGTTTCATTGTATGTTCCGGGCACGTTGCGCCGTTCAAGGCGCCGTATACCAGGCGCGCGATGTGCGCGCCGGTGGCCTGAGGTCTGCCCGTGGCCGCCATGCAAAACTCGCCGCCGTCCAGTGCGGGGATATCGGACCCATGCGCCGCGATCTCCGGCCAGCCATGCCGGACAATCAACCGCTCAAGCTCCTTCTGCACGGCCTCGGCGATTGCGTAGCGCTCACGCGCGGCGAAACCATGCAGGGCCAGCTCCTGGATGGTGAGTTCAACTTTCATGGATTAGAGGCCTCATTCGAAGATCCCTTGTTCGGCCGCGCCGAGCGGTTTTTCCATTTTGGCGTATTCGCCTTTCAGGGCCTTCCGGATATGCCGCATGTCGACCGGGGTCCGCTCATCGGCCGCCAGGAAGGCCGCGGACAAGGCGATATTGCGAATATTGCCGCCCGTGATCGCCAGCCGCGCCAGCTTGTGCGCATCCAGGCCGTTCGTCGGGGTGGCCGCAGGGAAGACATGGCGCCAGATCTCTTCCCGAAACGCGGCGTCGGGAAAGGGAAAATGCACGATGAACCTGATACGGCGCAGGAACGCATGATCCAGCGCCTCCTTCATATTGGTGGTCAGGATCGCCAGGCCGCGATAGGATTCCATGCGCTGCAGCAGATAGCTTACCTCGATATTGGCATAGCGATCATGACTGTCCTTGACCTCGCTGCGCTTGCCGAAGAGGGCGTCGGCCTCATCGAACAGCAGAATCGCGCCGCTGTATTCGGCCGCGTCAAACACGCGTTTGAGATTTTTTTCGGTCTCGCCAATATACTTGTTCACCACCTGGCTCAAGTCGATGCGGTAGAGGTCCAGCTTTAGCTCGTTGGCCATCACCTCGGCCGCCATGGTCTTGCCCGTGCCGCTCATACCAACGAACAGGGCGCTCATGCCCAGGCCGCGGGAGCATTTTCCGGCAAAGCCCCATGTCTCATGGACCTTCACCCGCTGGCGTATGTGCGCCGTGATCTCTTTGAGGACCCGCTTCTGGTCTTCCGGCAGCACCAGGTCGTCCCAGACGGCTTTGGGTTCGATACGCTGGGCCAGACCTTCCAGACGCGGGCGCGCCAGCCTGCGGCAGGCATCCCACAGGGCCGTGCTCAGATCCGCCTTCTCAATAACGGCGAGGCCGAGTGTTTGCGCGCAGGCCGTCCGTATGTCATGCGGGCTCAAGCTGAACTGCTGGGTCAGGCGTTCCACTTGACCATCGAGATCGTTGTGATCTTCACCCAGCACGGACAACCACAGATCCCGCTGCTCGTTGGGGCTTGGCCGGTCGATATCGAAGGCGACGCTCAGACGGCGCCCGAGGGCGCGGCGTTCCGTGGAGCCGACCAGGAGTATTCCGAGCGTATGTTCCAGGATATGGTGAAAGGCCGCCTCTTTGCTCATATCGTGCGGGTCGAAGTCGTGGGCGTCGATGTACAGGGCGCTCAAGCTCAGGAAGGCTTCGCGCTCCCAGAGCCGGATGAAAAGGTCCACCTCGGCCGGACTGGTAGGAATCGTCCAGGCCGGCATTCGGTGTACCTTGAGACCCAAGGTGGCGCAGGCCGCGGCCGCGATATCCTCTTTGACGCCCCGGTCTTCTCCGCATAATTGGATGACCGGCACGTCCATATCACCCTTTGTCCGGGACCAGACCGTGGATATGTACCCTGCGGTATGTTGGTGCGAGGGCGCCAGATCAAGGACCGCTGGCAGCGGCCGCATCAGGCAAGACAAACGCTCATCCAGGTGGTTTATGCCGGTCAGGTACTGCAGGATGCGTTCATCGATGCGCAACGTGCTGGCGGTAAGCGTCGTGCCACGGCCGACTTCGACCAGATGCCAGCGCCGCAGGGCCGCGTCCGGAGATAGGGCGCTCCAATGCGCATCGGGCAAGGCGGCCAGGGCCAGGGAGAAGCTTGGCTGCGGCTCTTTGCCGGGCAGCGCCGATAGGAGCGCCATGAATCCCGCATCGAGCTCGACCCCGGCGCATAAAAGCAGCACGTCCCGCTCAAAATCTGAGAGGTGCAACGCCGCGCACAGACGGTCCAGGGACGCGGGTGCCTCAATCGCAGCGGATGCTTGCGTCAGTGCCTCCCGACCGGTCGCCGAAGGATCCGGTTCTGGTACAGCCATTCCTGAACGCTCCGTGCGTTCGGCATAGCGTTCCAGATGTCCTCTTACCATGGCCAGTGCGGCCGTGAGATAGTGCTGATTGGCTTGATGCCAGGACATGCTCATGGGCCGGTGACCTCCAGCGCCGGACCTGCATAGACCGGGTTGGCCGGGTCAGGACCCTCCTCTAGCGCGCTCTCGGCTCCGTCGATGCGCAGGCGCATCAGGTAGGTGCCGGTCGGAAAGTCTCCCGGGATGGGGAAGTCGAGGCTGTCCGTGGCGGCCGGTCCGCTGGACGAGCGCGACGGGATCGCGATCTCGTATTCCCCGACCAACAGGGAGGCGCGCTGCGACCGGCCGACCGGCGGATTACAATCCAGGCTCAAGGTGGTGCCGCGCACAATGCTATACGGCGGTGGGGAGGTGATGCGCGGCTGCAGCACAAAGGCCCCGACATTTGACTCGAAGCCGCGGTGCGGGGTCGGCGGGGTGCCCATGCTGATGGGATGGATCACCTGCACGGCATTGACCCCGGCTTTTAAGCCCGCCGGCACGGACACGACCAGGTGCTCATCCGTCACCATATCCGGCGGATTTTCGATGGTCCCGAAGCGCACCTGCACGGTATCCGCCAAAAGGTTACGGCCCTTGAGGGTGAGCTTGGCGCCCGGTGCGCATGCGAGTGTGCGCGGCTCGACCTCCAGGATCTCGGGGTGTCTAAACGGCCGCACGTAGATGTTGCGGTCGCGTACGGGCAGAGACGGCCTGGGCCTGTCCCGGCCTTCCAGCAACACGACCGAGGCCTGATACGCGACCGATACCCGGTAGGGGGTCTGAAAGAAGACCGACCAGAGCTTGGAGAGCTCATCTAGAGGCATTTTCTGCAAGGTTACCTTGACCAGCTCGATCTGGTCGGCCAGGTCTGATTCCGCCAGGCCGGTCTGGCCCAGTACGGCCCGGATGGTATCGCGGGTGAGCACCGGACGTTCGTGCAGGGTGCGCATGGCGCTGCCCAGGATGCGGTGGACCTCGGGATCTTCCTTGGTCGCCTTGCCGTAGGCCGTTACGATATAACGCAGGTCGAGCCCCAGCTGGGGGGTGGTCCACAGGCTGCCGTCCGGCCGCCTGGCGGGCAGGTCGGCATTGCGCCAGGCCGTGCTCGGTTCCACCTGGTACAGGTAGAGGTTCAGCCGGGCCTCATCCGCCTTGAGCGACGGATCGTCGGGCGGCAGGATGGTAACCTCCGTGCCGTTCACATCGGCATCCACGGCATCGGAGAGCATCTGCCGCAGGGTCGCGGTCACGGTCGCAATGGCCAGGAAGTTGCTCATGGTTTGACCTCATCACGCTGTTTCAGATAATCATCCAGGCTCAGCTTCGGCCGGGGAGGTGGGTTTGTCTTGGCCGGCGGTGACGGCTGCATTACGGCACGTACCTCGATGCGGCCGATGGTAACGTGGACACTGGGCTCTGGAGGCGGTGTACGTGCGCTCGACCGGGGGCGGACATTGTCCGACCTTTCCGTACGGCCGGGGAACGATGATGGATGCTCATCCATCCCAGCCGCGACGGGGCTTGCGACGCGAACCTGTTCCGCCATGACATTGGCTGAACGTACGATGCGGGCCGGTTGGATGACCTTCTCCACCGGGATGGCCGGGAATGGTTGGTGTGCTTGTCTCTGAGCACCCTGTCCGCCTGCGGTCGGTTCCGCTATTTCTTTCGCTCCCGGCATTGACGTGATCGCCGGAGCCACCCCTTGCGGCTGCGCGCCCGCAGTGCGGCGATGGGACATGCCGATGGTATCGATTTCGCGCTGCCTGCAATGTTCCGACGCGCTCCTGCGCGGATTTGCCGTCGCACGGCGCCTTGTTCCAGGCTCGCTGTCCGGGAATGATGATGAGAACGGGTCTTGCTCAGGCGCTGATTTTCTATCCACGGGCCGGGAAGGCGTGAGCATGGCTTCGCGCCCCTGCGCGGCCGGGTCCATGGACGGCTCCAAGACCGGAACTGCGGAGGGCGGCACTGTCTCGAAGCGGGATGGGAGCACCGGCCTCAGCATGGGCCCAACCCCTGCCGTGCGCTCCACCAGTCTGACCAGGAAGCTGCTCATGCGGTCACCATTTCAAGGTACCAGCGACGTCTGAGCCCGCTCATGGACAGGATATCCACCTCGCTCCATCCATAGGCGCGGGCTAACGTATGGACCTCGCGCAAGAGCCGTACGGCCAGGGCCGAGATCTCCATCCACAACAGCGTCACAATGTCGAACAGGGCCTGATAGGTGCGGCCGCAGGCAGGACAGGCGATGTCCAGGCGGACATCAGCCTGTCGAGAGTTTTCGCCCATGCGTGCTTCCAGTGCCCGACGTTCTTCATCCGTCAGGTCGGCCGGTTTAACGGCCTTTCCCGCGCGCCGAGCCTCGATCAGACAGCGCTCCATGATGAGGTCGCAGGCTTCGGCGGTTTCATGGCCGAATATTGCCGTAAGATCGGTGCTGTCGGGCAGGCGGAAACGGATGGTCAACTCACCCATCTCCAAGGCATGGATGCCGTCAGGCGGGACAGGTTCGGGCGCTTCCAGGGCCAGGATCTCGGTCGTGGTCACGCCGAGTTCAAGACCGGCGGCGCAATGCGGGCACTCGGAGTACACCTGCATGCGGGGACCCATGACCTCTTGGCGCAGCCGCACGAGCATCTGGTCGCGCCGGGCGATGTCCAGACGCGCCAGATCTTCGGCCGTCATATCGGGCCGGGCCATGGCGAGCATGCTCAAGGCCCGCTGGAGCGGGTCCTGCTGCTGCCCGATCTCCCAGAGCGTGAGGATATCCTGGGCGGCTATATACCCCATAGGTTTATGACGGTTCCGTGTACGTAGGTTCGCTCGGTTCCGTTACGGAATAATCGCGCTCCCAGCCCTCGTTTTCGAGCTTGATGTGCTGGATGGCCACGGCGTTGGCATTGGCGTCTAGCTCGGGCAGGGCCTGGAATTCGGATACCCAGCAGCGATAGACCTTGTAGGCCAGGGCCAACTGGCCGGCCTCGTTGTAGACCTCAATGATGAGGTCTTTGCGAAAATCCTTGAGCGAAACCTCGGCCCCTAGCCCGGAGCCGTAATTCCAGACCTTGTTGGCCCATTGCTCGAAGTCCTTGTCGTGGGTGACCCCGCGCTCCAGCGTGATGGCCTCATACTCGGTGCGGCCCGGCGATTTGCGCGTGCTGCTGGGGTCGCCGCCCTCGCGATGCTTCACCACCTCGGTAGTGCGCTTCAAGGACGTCACCTTGCTGATACCGGCCACATAGCGGCCGTCCCATTTGACGCGGAACTTGAAATTCTTATACGGATCGAAGCGTTGGGCGTTGACGCTGAACTGGGCCATATCCCCTCCCTATACCTGGATCTGTCCAGCCATCTGCTGGAGTTGGATGATCACGAACTCGGCCGGTTTCAAGGGCGCGAAGCCGACCAGGATATTGACGATGCCCAAGTTGATGTCGTTCTGGGTGGTGGTTTCTGCATCACATTTGACGAAGTAGGCCTCTTTGGGCGATTTGCCCTGGAAGGCCCCCTGCCGGAAGAGGGTGTGCATGAAGGCCCCGATGTTCAGGCGTATCTGCGCCCAAAGGGGTTCGTCGTTGGGTTCGAATACCACCCACTTGGTGCCGCGGTAGAGGCTTTCCTCGATGAACAGGGCCATGCGGCGCACGGGGGTATATTTGTATTCGTCGGCCGCCTGGTCCGCGCCGCGTAGCGTCCTGGCCCCCCAGGACACGATGCCGTAGACCGGGAAAACTCTCAGACAGTTGATGCCCAGCGGATTGAGCGTGCCGTTTTCCGCGTCCGTCAGGTTTACGCTCAAGCCCTGGACGCCCCGCAGGCTGGCGTCGATGCCGGCCGGGGCCTTCCACACCCCGCGTTCGGCGTCGGTACGCGCGAATACGCCGGCCATTGTCCCGGAGGGGGGAATGTTGGTCAGGCGCAGGTTGTTAAGCGGGTCAGGTATCTGCACCTGGGGGAAGAAGACCGCGCCGTTGCGGCTCACTGCACCCGCGGCGCTCAGCCAGTCGCCGATATTGGCGGCCGTGCGGGTCGGATCGGGGTCGAGCAGGTAGAAGGCGCGCCGTTCTTCGCAAAAGGCGAGCGCCGTCGCATATACGGCGTTTGCCTGTGCGGAAGCCATCTGCGCGGTGCGTGGGATGACGAGCAGGTTGAACAGGTCCACGTCGCGCAGCGCATAGAGGCCCTTTTTGGCGTCGTAATCGCCGATGATCTTGTCGGCCCCGGGCGCCGTGCCGTCGGCGCCTGCGCTGGCGCTGCTTTGCGCTCCGAAATCAGCCCCGGTGCCCAAGGCGAATTGCTGCACGTTCACGAACGACCCGGCGCCGGTCAAGCGCAACGTGGTCGCCAGGGTATTGCCGAAGGTGATGGAAACAGTGGCCGTATCGGCGCTTGTGAGAACCCGCAGGGCCGTGCCGTTGAGCTGGACGACGGTCTGCCTGAGGGCGGGAACGTCCGTGCCGATAAGCGCGGTTTGCAGGGCGTCGCGCATGGCAGTGCCCACCTTGGTCGCGGCCGGGATCGTGAGTGTACCGGTATAGATGGTTCCGGCCGGGGAGGCGGAATTGTCTCTTACGGTCACATCCAGGGCTCCGCCCGCACTCGTGGCGATCAGATCAGCCAGGTCCGCGCTGGCGGTGCCGGTCTCGGCCGGGCGGCACACGCTGGCCCCTTCCTTTTCGCGGCCGCCGTTAGAGAGCCCCAGCTTCAAGATCCGCGCCGCATCCTTGGCGGTGGAGGTTTCTATCTGTACACGAGAAAATTCCGCCTTGGTGTTGGGGTCGGCACCTACATACACGGATTGCAGTTTGAGGAAGTTCCCACCGGCGTTGTCGGCGCCCAGGGCATCGGCACGCGTGGCCTTCAGGCGCGCCGACAAACCGGCGACGGCGATGGCGCTTCCCAATGCCGTGACCAGTTGATCGAGGTCGCTCGGCGGCGTGCCCGCCAGGACCAGGGAAAAGGTTTTGCCGTCGTCGAGGATGCCGCTGATGTTCACGGTCTGACTCGTGAGCGTCGGGAAGGTGCTGAGATCGCCGCTCAAGCTCCATCCACGGTTGGTCGCGTCATCCAAGGTCAAGCCACCGGACGGCAGTGCCAGGCGCACCAGCTGGGAAGCATTGTTGACCACGCCCCGGGCATAGTTGGCGGTATGGCTGTTCATGCTAAGGTTCAGATACTTTTCCGTGGCCGCGACAACGTATTTGGCGCCCTTGAGCTCATAACGCTTCACGCCCAGGTTGAAGGTGCTGTCGGGATTGGTGGTGGCATAGTCGACATCCAGACGCAGCGTGTTCCCCCAGACTCCGGGGCTGGCGGCCGTGACGCATAAGGCATCATGGTTGCGCGTATCCTTGATCGTTACCTGGGCCTCGGCTGCCCCCTGCGCCACGCGCACGACATAGGCATCGGTGCCGCCGTTCAAGAAGAACTGCTGGACCGCATACCCGATCTCGCCGTCCACGCTCAAGCCCCCGAAGGTGCGCTTGAAGTCGCCGAAGTTGGCTATACGCACGGCCTTGTCCACCGGGCCCTGGGCCGTGTAGCCCACGAACGCGGCGATTGAGGTGGCCACGCCGGTGATGGTGCGCACGCCGCTCGGTATCTCTTCAATGTATACACCCGGATACGTTGGTGTTATCGGCATCTTGAATCCTCCTTTTCAGTGGGAGATTTTCATCCTTTCAACCATGTCATGCTTGCCGTTTTGTTTTTTTAGGCAAGCGCCATGAAGGTCTTCTTCGCACACTCCGCCCTGCGCGGGTAAGCCGAGTCCGTCCCAATCCCGGCTGTTGTCCTGGAAGCTTGGTGTTTGATGATCTTAGGAGTATAAATTCTCTGGCGGTTATCTTAGATGTAAAATCGTTAACGCCTTATCGACCTGATGTATGCACGGCATGTTTTAATAGTCGAATCAATAATCCCTACACATTTTTTGTCAAGGGGATTATGAGGAAAATATTGAGGCCCATCGGTTGGCATGACGGCAGCGCCATGGTGCTCTTGAGACAGGAGTGCATCGGTCTTGATCAATCCCGTTTATTTACCGTATAACGGTGGCAATCATAAAAAAGAGGTTGGGATGGTAAGGATTGAAAGTCGGGTGATTTTGAGCCCCAGGACGGTGCGTGAACCGGCCATGGTCAGGGCCAGCCGTCTTGTGGGCTCCATGCCATAGCGCGCCATGCTGACCACACCCGAGAACAGCTTGGTCTTGCGGGCCTTTCAGGACCGCGTTTATAGGTATTATCGCGCGCATGCGCGCACATTCCCCTGGCGGGAGACATACGATCCCTATCACATCCTGGTCTCCGAGTTCATGCTCCAGCAGACGCAGGTAAAGCGGGTGCTGCTCAAGTATCCGCCCTTTCTGGCGGCCTTTCCGACCTTCGGGGCACTGGCCCGCTCCGGACTCAAGGAGGTCCTGGCCTGCTGGCAGGGGCTGGGTTACAACCGCCGGGCACTGGCCCTGAAGGCCGCGGCCGTAGAGGTCGTGGAGCGATATGCCGGCGTCCTCCCCGCTAACCGTACCGAGCTCGAGTCCCTGTCCGGAATAGGACGCTCCACGGCCGGGGCGGTCCTGGCCTTTGCCTTCCAGATCCCGGTGCCATTCATCGAAACCAATATCCGCCGCGTCTTCATCCATGAATTTTTCTACTCTCAGGGTGAGGTCGCTGATGCCCGGATCATGCCCCTGGTAGAGGCAACGCTTGACCGCGTCAATCCGCGGGAGTGGTACTACGCCCTTATGGATTACGGGACCATGCTCAAGGAGCGTTTCGTCAATCCGAACCGACGGAGCGCCCACTATCAGCTTCAGGCGCCTTTCGAAGGGTCACGGCGACAGATCCGGGGGCGCATCCTTAAGGTCTTGCTCGAACATCCCAGAGTGAGCCTGCCTGAACTCGCGATCCTGGTGGGAACCGCGCCAGAAGATCTCGCCCCAATCGTTCAGGCCCTGGAGCACGAAGGCTTTCTCAAGCGCCGCGGAAAAAGCTATGTCCTGGCATGATCATGGGCCTATGTCAATTTCCGGCAGCATATGGTGAATAGGTATTCATAATCCTTGACACCCAAGGTCTTTTGCGCGTACATGGGCGCTGATGGCCACCTATCACACCCCGACCTTTGAACGCTTATCGGCCGCCAAACGCGCCCGCATCCTTCAGGCCGCCACCAGCGAGTTCGCGTCCAAGGGCTTTCAGGGCACCAATGTCAACACCATCGCCGCGGCGGCCGGGATCAGCGTGGGTGCGGTTTACAAGTACTTCGCCTCCAAGGAAGACCTCTTTCTGACCGTGGTCGACATGGGTTACAGCGCCCTGGACAAGATCCTGTGGGAGATCATTGCCGACGAGGGCGATATCTACCAAAAGATCGAGCGGCTCCTGCGCGCGGCCATCGCCTATTCCCGCGAGAACCCCGCCCTCATCCAGGTCTATCTCAACATGACCACCCAGGGCATGGCCCATCTCTCCCGGGACCTTTCCGGCAAGATCGAGACCATCGCGGCCCAGTACTATCAGTCGCTGATCGCGGCCTTCCGTGCCAAGGGTATGGTGGCCTCCGATGTGGACGAAAAGATCGCGGCCTTCTGCCTGGACAGCCTTCTGCTGATCTTTCAGTTTTCCTATGCCTGCACCTATTATCAGGAGCGCCTGAAGATCTTCGTGGGCCCCCAGGCCTTTGATGACGATGAGCGCTTGCTCCAGGGCCTGATGCAGTTCATCCGCCGCGCCCTATCCTGACGGGGTCTTGGTGGTGGGTTGCCGGGATGATCATCGCCGATAGTGAATATATACTCACTATTGGCAAGAGGTTGCAATGACGGGTGGCAGGCGGCGCGGCGACATGCCGGGCTAGCGAAACAGCCATCCACGATGGCCTATACTAGCTTAAATGGCTTGGTTGGGATGGTGGTGATCATAAATAGATGGTATGAAATTGCGCTTGCAATGCGGGATGGGAAGGTGTAAAAAAAGTGAGCATATGCTCACTACATGATGCGCAACACGATCCGGGAGGAAGTAATGGCTGACATACAGAGATGCAGGCAGGCTGTTTTGGAATGCACCCACCGGCTCGCGCAGCGCGGCATCTTCGTCGGTACGGGCGGTAATGTATCGATGCGCATCCCCGGAAGCGAGCTCATCGCCGTCACGCCGTCGGGCAAGGACTACCTGGGCTTATGTCCCGCTGACATCTGCGTCTGCGATACCGGCGGCGCCCTCGCGGAAGGACCCTTCAAGCCCTCCATCGAAACCGGCATGCATCTGGCCGTCTACCGCAATCGGCCGGACGTGAACGCCATCGTCCATACGCACCAGGTCTATGCCAGCATCTTTGCCGTGATGGCCGAGCCCATCCCGGCCCTGTTCGACGAGCAAGTCATGAACCTGGGAACCCAGGTGGATGTCGTGCCCTACGGACTCTCCGGCAGCCAGGAGCTGCTCGCGAATGTAGCAGCGGCCGTGGTCAACCGCTGCAACGCCTTCATCCTGCAGAATCACGGCGTGCTGCTGCTGGGCATTGAGCTGGAAGAGGCCGAGCGTAATGTCGGACTGCTCGAAAAGACCGCCATGGTCTACTACCACGCCTTGATCGCGGGGCGCGCCATTTCAAAGCTTGACCCATCAGTGGCTGACTTTATCTTTTCCCTGCTGAATGACCGTCAGGACAAGGAGATCGCGCTTAAAGCAAGATCGGTTATAGTACCCTAAAAGGGTTACGAACAACCCAGGAGGAAGAAACCATGCAGACATTCACAAACACTGACATATCGGACAAGGGGGTCACAAAAACGGGCTATGGCATTTCCACTTGGCCGGATACCCGTGACATCCTGTCCAGACTCTATGATCTGGCCAACAAAGAGCCGCTTTTATCCATTAAACGCGAGCAGATGGAACGCTATCTGGGCTATTTCGAGCATAAATGCTTGAAGTCCAAGGCCATGACGCGCGCGGCTATGGAGCTTATCCCGGGCGGCGTCCAGCACAACCTGGCCTTCAACCACCCCTTCCCCCTGGCCATCCAAAAGGCGCAAGGGGCGTACCTCTGGGACGTGGACGGTAACCGCTACATCGACTTCCTGCAGGCCGGCGGCCCCACCGTGCTGGGCAGCAACTATGCCCCGGTGCAGGAAAAGGTCATCGAACTCCTCAAAGAATGCGGGCCGGTGACCGGCCTGTTCCATGAATACGAGCTCAAGCTGGCCGAGATCATCAACCACTATATGCCGTCGGTCGAGATGTTCCGCATGCTGGCCACGGGTACCGAGTCGGTCATGGCGGCCATCCGCGCCGCGCGGACATTTACCGGTAAGGCCAAGGTCATCAAGGTGGGCGGGGCCTATCATGGCTGGAGCGATCAGATGGTCTTCGGCATGCGCATCCCCGGCATCGGCGCCCTGGAGGCCCACGGCATTCCCTCGGGTTGCTACGAGCATACCCAGGAATGCTTCCCCAACGATATCGAAGCCCTGGCGGACATGCTTAAAAACAACGAAGCCCAGGGCGGCACGGCCGCGGTCATCCTTGAACCGCTGGGACCGGAGAGCGGCACCCGGCCCGTGATCTACGAGTTCAACGCCTGTGTGCGCAAGCTCTGTGACGCGTACGGGACCCTCCTGATCTTCGACGAGGTCGTCACCGGCTTCAGGATGGGCCTGGGCGGCGCGCAGGGTTTCTTCGGTGTCAAGCCCGACCTGACCATATTCGGAAAGTGCGTGGCGGGCGGGTACCCGGCCGCCGGAGGGGTAGGCGGCCGCCGCGATGTCATGCAGTGCTTCGCTGCCGGCCTCCAGGGCTTGAAAAAACGTGCCATGGTAGGCGGCACGCTCTCGGCCAATCCCTTGAGCTGCGCCGCGGGCTACTTTGCCATCCTGGCCATGGCCGAGACCCAGGCGCCCATCAAGGCCGGAAAGGCCGGCGACAGGCTGACAGCCGGTCTCAAGGAGATCATCAAACGCCGCGATCTGCCGTTCGTGGCCTTCAACCACGGCTCGATCTGTCACCTCGAAACCGCGGCCGCCATGCTCATGGACATCAATAATCCCAGGATCTTCACCGAGGTCACCGAGCGCAAGCACGTCATGGAGGAGATGGGTGCGGCCTTTACGGCCGAAGGCATCATCTCGTTGGCCGGCAGCCGACTCTATACCTCCCTGGCGGACAGCGATGAGATAATCGACGAGGCCCTGGACCGGTTCGACCGCGTGCTGGGAAGCGTGGAGAAAAAGATCTAACCCCCTTGGCATCGCCTCATCGGCCGGGCTAAGGTATGGAGGAACCACAGCGTGGAAAAGGCACACTATGTCATGGCCTATGACATCGGCACGACCGGCAATAAGACCTGTCTGTACCGCATCGCCGATAAAATCACCCTGGTCGATTCCTCCCTGGTGGAATACCCCTTGTATCTGATGGCGGACGGCGGGGCCGAGCAAGTGCCCGAGGACTGGTGGCGCGCCGTGTGCGAAGGCACGCAACGCGTGCTCGGTTGCGCCGGCGTGAAACCGGAAGAAATCATGGGACTTTCCTTTTGCTGCCAGATGCAGGGCTCGGTCATGGTCGATCAAGCCGGTAACGCCCTGCGCAACGCCATGGGATACATGGACAGCCGCGCCACGCGGCAGAAGGAGCAGGCCATCGGTAAAGGTCTGATCAAGATCAGCGACTGCAACGCCTTCAAGCTCCTTAACTGGCTGCGCATCACCGGCGGCTGTCCGGCCACGGCCAAGGACCCGGTCTGGAAATACCTGTGGGTCAAGGAACAGGAGCCCGACATCTTCGAGCGCACCTACAAATGGCTGGATGTCAAGGATTACCTGACCCTGCGCTGTACGGGCGAAATCTGTATGACCCAAGACTCCGCGCACGTGACCTTCCTCTACGATACCCGGCCGGGCCGCATGCGCTGGCATGCGGGCTTGTGCCGCAGCTTGGGGATAGACATGGATCATCTGCCTGAGGTGGTGAAGTCTACGGACCGGGTCGGCGGACTGACGGCTAAGGCCGCGGCAGAGATGGGGCTCAGGCAGGGCACCCCGGTCTTCGGCGGCGGCGGCGACGTATCGCTCATCGCCATCGGCGCCGGATGCCTGAGCCTGGGGGATATGCACATCTACGTGGGCACCTCGGGTTGGGTGTCGGCCTGCGTGGACAAACGCATGGTGGATGTCCAGAACTTCATCGCCTCGATCCTGGGCGCCATCCCGGAGGCTTTCAATTACACCGCCGAACAGGAGACCTCGGGCCTGTGCCTGAAATGGGTACGCGACCACCTGGCCTTAGACGAGATCGGCATGTACCTCGATGCCCGGCATGTCTGCCAGCTGAGCCAGGAATACAAGAGCCTCTACGAATTTCTAAGCACAGTGGTGGACCAGACCGAACCGGGTGCCGGCGGCGTGATCTTCACTCCCTGGTTCCAGGGCAACCGTGCCCCGCGTGAAGACCCCTATGCCCGGGCCATGTTCTTCAATATCGGTCTGACCACGGGCAAGCGCATGCTCATCCGTGCCGTGCTCGAAGGCGTGGCTTACCACAAACGCTGGCTCATCGAGGCCGTGGAGAAGAGGGTGCCGCACCAGAATGTGATCCGTTTCGTGGGCGGCGGCGCTTTATCGGATGCCTGGTGCCGGATCATGGCCGATGTCACCGGCCGGATGATCGAGGTGATCGACGCACCCCAGAACGCAGGCGCCTTGGGCGCGGCCGTGGTCACGGCCGTGGGGCTGGGCATTTTTTCGTCCTTTGCCGAGGTCAAACCCCTGATCCCGGTTCAGGCCACGTTTGCCCCCCGGCGCGAGCACCGGCCGGTGTATGACCGTGGATTTCAGGTCTTCAAGGACCTTTATCAAAACAACCGGCAGGCCTTCCACATCCTGAACAAGCCGGCCTAGACTCAACCTGCCTCGCGCAGCATCCGGCGGCTCAGACTGTGCGCCTGTCTGAGCGGTTCCGGGATGCGCGCATCCCGGCTGCACTGCAGGCAAACGTGAGAGGCCGTCTCAAGGTTCATCTTATGCCCGACGGACACAAATACCGGTTTGACACCGGTCCTGGTGCGCAGGGCGCTGCCCACCACGTGGCCGCCCAGACGAATGGGCTGCCGGCAGCCCCGCTCGTTTCCAGGCTCCGCATATACGCCGCACAGATAATCCTTGGCGCAGCCGATGCTGGCGATATCCAGCACAAGGCCCAGATGCGTCGCCAGGCCCACCCCGCTGGGGTGGCAGATACCGTGCCCGTCGAACAGCCAGACATCCGGTCTGGTACCCAGGACGGACGCGGCCTTCACGATGAGAGGCCCCTCACGGAACGACAGAAAACCCGGCACATAAGGAAAGTCGACTCTCAGGTAGGCCTGGGCCTGGTCCACCAGCGCAAGCTCGGGCAGACTCAAGACCACCACGGCGCAGGCCCCCAGGGTGGAATTTTTTGAATAGGCCGCGTCCACGCCAGCCACCAGGCGGATCTCGGGGATATCATCGCTCTCGCGCACCAAATCCCGGAGGCGCTCCTGAACCAGACGGGCCTCAGCCAGTGTTACCGGCCAAGCTTCCAGCATCACCAGATCGATTCAGGCGCGATCCCCACCACCGTGTACGTGAAGGTCACGGAGGTCTTGGAATTGGCCGGACAGGTTATCTCCCAGGCCAAGATGCCCTCCTTGTCGGGCTGGGCCTTGGGCTCGGCGGCAGCTAGCTCCACCGTTACCTTCTCGTCCTGCGACACGGGTATCTGGTCCTTCACGCTTACCCCGGCCGCCTGGGCCCGCGTGTTTTCTATGGTGATGGTGACGCTGTAGGTGGTCTTGTCCTTGCCGGTCAAGGTCTTTTCATGGAAGCGGCCCTCCTGGCGCTTGACTCTCAGCCCCTCGTCCCGGCCCAGGTCCACGTTCAGCTTTTCTCCGGGCTGGAAGGTCTTGAAGGCGCCCTTGCCGCAGAATTCACCATCCACGAAGGCGGTGTAATTCCCCGCGATGATGGGCGCTGTTCCGCCCCAGATGCCTTCGGCCCTCAGAAACACGGTCTGGTTCAGCCTGGGGATGGTGATCCGTGAGAATGTCGGTGTGAATGCCTGCTTTTGCAGCCGCACGGTTCGCGGCGTACCGTCGCCGGGCAAGGTAACGGACTTGGCGGCGCCGATAAAAAAGGATGTCGCGGTGGTCTTGACCTCGGGTTCGGGCGCCGGCGCCTCATCGGCCTCTAGGGGTGCGGCCATCATGGCGGCCTCGGCCATTACCTTGCGTCTTGTTGGCCTGGGTGCGGTGATGTACCAGGGCCGGATGTCCGGGGCCTGGATGCCGTAGCCGGGCCTGCCCGTGGAGACCAGGATTTCTTCGGCCTCCCAGTCCATGCCTGTGGACTGCCACAGGCGCGCGGCCGTTTCCATGGTCAACGTGTTCTTGCCCGGCACTGCCATTACCGTATATTCCGGTCGCCAGAAGGCGTTCCTCACTGCATAGGAAATGCTGAGCACCCCATCCGCCTTGGCTGTGATGCGGTAGCCCTGGCGCTGGGAAAGTTTGTTCAGCTGCTCATCCAGGTCCTTGATCCGGGTGGTCAGCTCCGTGATCTCCTCTCCGGCGCGGATGGACTTGGCATTGAGCGCATTTACGCGTTCATCGATAAAGGCCAGGGATTCGACGAGACGTTGCCTCGGAAAATTGTTGTCCTTGCGCGTAGCCTGGGCCGCGGTATAGATGATCTCGATCTCTTTGTCGTACGTGGCCAGCTGTCGTTTTTTAGCTTCAAGCTGGTTTTTCTTCTGGGTCAGCAGCTCCTGGATCTGCTTGACCTTGCCCGTACTCGACCGCCAGGGTTCGATCTCCAGGCTGGTTAACGTACCGCCCGGCTTTGCTGTGGCCAGGATGGAATCCAGGATGATATCCGGCGGCGTCTCGAGAACCACCGCATGGTCCTGCGCCGCCTTTTCCAGGGTGATATAGGCCATGTCATGGTACAGCACCACCTTCTTGATGCCCTCGGCATCGGCGGGGAGAGCAATCAACAACAGGATGAACACCAGGCCCAGAGGTCTCTTCATCGGCTACCTCCTTTGAGGATATAGCCGCCATTGTATAGAACTCGGTTCAGAAATCAATGCCAAACCAGATAATCTCCAGGCCGTTTGGGCGGCCTTTCCTTGTGAGTTTTATGGTGAGAAGAGGGAATGGTCTATGTCTCCCCACAGTGCTCACGAAGAGCAAGAAGGGAACCAAGGGCAAAAAAAAATTAAAAAGACCTTATAGTGACCCCCTTCTCGACTGTACCAAAAATAAGCGGTAAAATTAAGAGAGGGGGAAACAAAGATGAAGAACAATGTAGTGAGCCATCCGGCTATGGAACGTTGGACATCGAAGAGGAAGGCCGACCTGGTACTGGAAGTCATCAAGGGGCATAAGACCATCGTAGATGCAGCCAGGGAAAAC